>FTCZ01001530.1_pt1 | contig 380683 bp, 354 predicted proteins | sample 1658871 | NCBI WGS metagenome assembly FTCZ01 (sample SAMEA3914864, study PRJEB12502) | metagenome | biome: forest; material: soil | place: USA | collected 2012-03-12 | depth 0.3 m | reverse complement strand
CCAGCGGATGCCGACCATCGCGACCTGCTCCTGGGCCTGGGCGACGTGGATCGGGGTCAGGCCGACAAAGTCGGACGCGTAACCGCGGTCGATCTCAGCCGAGCGATAACGATAGTCCACGAACAGTTCGATGTTCGGGTTCCACTCGTAGTTCAGGCCGGCGATGCCCTGCCACATGAACTCGGTGTGCTGGCCGCGGAGGACTTTGAGGCCCGGGAACAGCGAGTCGGTGACGTCCATGTTGAGCGCACCGGCGCCCAGACCGCCGCCGAGCGAGACGCTCCAGCGCGAACCGAGGTTCCAGTCATAGATGACGTTGACGAGGGCCGACTTCAGTTCGTTCTGACCACCGAGCGTGCCGGCGAAGGGCGGAACATGCTCTTTCTGGTCGTGCGACGTGTAGCCGACTTCGAATTCCATGCGCAGGTTGCTGGCCCACTTGTAACCGAACGAGCCGGTGACCAGGGCGCTGTCCGACTGATCGAGATCGGCATGCGCGGAAAGCGGCGGTGCCGTGACGACCGGAATCGCCTGCATGTGGTCATAACCGACGCCGAGGCCGAGATACCAACCCTGGGTATCATTCGCCAATGCAGGGCTGATGCTCAGCGCTGCCAATGCCACGCCCGCCAAGGCGATCGAACGAAGTTTCATTTTTTACCCTCGCTTCAAATACCGACGGGCAGGGACCCCCCCACCTATACGTTCGGACGACTACGACCTTATAACCGCCAGAGGTGCCGATGTCTCCACTAACCGATTTGGGATTCGGCCATTTTTCGATGGTGGCAGGCGGATTTACGTTGGCTCTGTGACCGGGCTGCAACAGACGGGACCGCAGCAAAGTCCATTTACACGCAAGCGTCGCAAAGCCCAAACCCGTTAACACGGCAGGCGTCGGCGACGGCTGCGATCCTAACGCCGATCGGTCGTCCAGATAAAGGCATAGCGGCCGGCCAGAAGCTCAAGGCGCCCTTTGTTGTCGCCGTTCTCTATCGTCCGCAGCAATTCCTCGCGCGGCGCGACGTGGAAGAGGGCCAGCCAGCCGCGCAGCAGCCGCTCGGCGATCCGCCCCAGCCCCTTGAGGTCGCCGAAATCCACCGCATGCACCTTGCCGTCCGCCGCCAGCGCCGCCTGGGCTGCGCTAAGCGCCTGTTTCCAATCCGGAATCATCGACAGTGAATAAGAGAAAACCGCGTGGTCGAACGGCGCCGTCTCGCCGAACAGCTCCGGTTTGAGGTCTTCCGCATAGGCCTGGATCAGCTTGATCCGCCCGGTCAGCCCGGCGCGCGCGATCGCTTTTTCCGCCGTCAGCAGCATCTCGGCCGAGGCGTCCAGGCCGAACAACTGGGTGCCGGGATAGGTCTGCGCGATCTTGATCAGGTTGCGCGCCGTGCCGCAGCCGATCTCGATGATGCGGGCGCCTGGCTTGGGCCGCAGCTCCCGGATCAGCCTGTCGCGCCCGAACAGGTAATATTTGCGCGTAAAATCATAGATATAGCGCTGATAGCGATAGACATCGTCCATCAGCGCGGCATGTTCGGTGGCGGCGGGCACGGTCAGGACAGCGGCCGGCGGGCATACATGTGGAAGCCGCCATAGATCGAGGAGCGGTCCTTGGCGTGCCACGCCTTGCTCTCCGCTTCCAGATAGGTCCAGGGCGCCAGCACGTCGGCGGGCAGCTTGCGCGGCAAGGGCGAATCCGGCCCGGCGGTGCGGAAGATCACGCGGGCGTCGCGGGCATGGGCGGTGCGGTCGATCTCGCGCCACAGCGCGGTGATCTGGTCGCTGTTCATCCAGTCCTGCGCGTCGAGCAGGACATAGCGGTGCAGCGATTGCGGCGGCTGCGCCTCCAGAAAGTCGGTCAGCGAGGCGTGATGCACCTCGACTTTATCGGTCCGTGTACGGATCACATCATAGACGTCGCGCCGCAGATAGTCGGGCACCGCCTCCTTGTGCTCGAGGTCGTAGCCGCGGCCGAAGGCCTGCCACGCGAAATAGTTCTCGTTGATCGGGAAGTCGCAGGCGAGGCGCTCGACGCGCTCGCGCAGCACCGCGACGGGATCGCCGGCGGCGACCAGCTCGTCATACTGCGCCGGCGGGATGCCCAAAGCATACAATGAAACCGGGCTTTTGCTGAGCAGCTTGATCGATTTGAATTCGAACAGCGGCGCGATATCGCGCTCGAACAGGCGGCGCTGTTCCTCGGGCGTGCGCGCCGACAGGATCGGCTCCAGCTTCTTGCCGTGCAGCTTGGCGACCGCATGCAGGATGCCGATGAAGCGCCCGAGCAATCCGTAGCGATACAGATTCTTGCCGAACATGTTGATGCGCTTGCCGCGCAAGGGACGGCTCTTCTCCCAATAGTCGCGCGTCTCGTCGTCCAGTTTCTTGCGCAGATATTTGTCATAGGCCGGCCGGTTGGCCTTGTCGTTGGCCTGGCCGAAAAAGCGGAAGAACGTGTCGTAGTTCGGCAGGTTCGCTAGCGCCGTCAGCTTCAGCTTGGTCAGCGCGATATGGTTCGGGTTGAGGTCGACCGCGATGATCTTGGCGGGATTGGCCGCCAGGTAGTTCATCACGTTGCAGCCGCCCGACGCGATGGTCAGCAGCCGGTGCTCGGGCTTGATCGCCAGGGCGTCGAGGTCGACGGCCGGGTCTTCCCAGATCTGGTTGTAGACAAACCCTTGAAACATCAGGGTGAATAGGCGCTCCAGGGCGCCGCGCTTGGTGTTTGCCGGTTTTTGATGCGCGGCCTTGTCTAAAAGCAGGTTTGCCATCGGGTGTTCGAAAAAGCCCTTGTTCGCGCCACATGTAGGGAGTGCCAAGGTTTTATGACGGAATGAAGGAGGCAGGCAAAGAAAAACCCGGTTCCGTCCGTTCCAGGGCTATCTTGCGCCGCAGCAAGCTGGGTTCTAAGGGAGCGTCATGACCAAGAAATCCGCCATCGACGAAGTCCTCGACCTGCTCGACCTCGAAAAGATCGAGGAGAACATCTTCCGCGGCCAAAGCCCGGAAGACCGCATGCAGCGCGTGTTCGGCGGCCAGGTGCTCGGCCAGGCCCTCGTCGCGGCCAGCCGCACCGTCGAAGGCCGCGTCTGCCACTCGTTCCACGCCTATTTCCTGCGCGCCGGCGATCCCAAGGTCCCGATCCTTTACGAGGTCGACCGCGCCCGCGACGGCGGCAGCTTTACGTCTCGCCGCGTCGTCGCCATCCAGCACGGCAAGCAGATCTTCAACATGTCCGCCTCGTTCCAGGCGATCGAGAAGGGCCTCGAGCACCAGTTCGACATGCCCAAGGTGCCCGGTCCCGAGTCGCTGATGGACGAGCACGAAGCGCGCAAGCAATGGATGGAGAAGGCGCCCGAGGAGATGAAGCACTGGATGAGCCGCCCGCGGCCCATCGAGATGCGCCCCGTCGTCCTCGACAATTGGATGGACCGCAAGCCGCGCGAGCCGTTCGACAATGTCTGGATCCGCGCCACCGGCCCGGTGCCCGACGACGTCATCGTGCAGCAATCGGTGCTGGCCTATGCCTCCGACATGTCGCTGCTCGATACCGCGCTCCTGCCGCATGGCCGCTCCTGGCATTCGCCGATCCAGATGGCGAGCCTCGACCACGCGATGTGGTTCCACCATCCCTTCAAGATGGACGACTGGCTGCTCTATGCGCAGGATTCGCCGAGCTCGTCGGGCGCGCGCGGCTTCAACCGCGGCTCGCTGTTCACCCGCGACGGCAAGCTCGTCGCATCGGTGGTGCAGGAAGGCCTGATGCGCGTGCGCGAGAAGAAGCCGAAAGAATAAGACTGGTTGGGGTTGAATTGCCTCCCTCAACCGTCATGGCCGGGCTTGTCCCGGCCATCCATACTCCCAACTGCGGCAGTCGTGATTATGGGTCCCCCGAATAAGTCGGGGGATGACGATTGGGTTGAATGGCTCAATCCAGAACCGCTCAACGAGCTTCTACGGACAGCTGCTCGGGCCGGTGATGGTCGTGCTGCGGCGCGGCCGCGCGTAGAACGACGACGTCATGTTGGTCGTGCTCGTCATGTATTTGGCGATGATCGACGTGTAGGGATAGGTCACCTCCGTCAGGATCACGCTGCCGCCCGAGACCATCACGCCGCTGGGCAGCGTGACGACGTTGTTGACGGTGCGCGCGCTGGTGTTCTGCGCGCAGCTCCACGCCACCTTGCCGTTGCCCGAGCCGTTGTCGACCAGGCTGGTGACGACGATCTTGAGGCCCGTCGTCGGGAAGGGATAGACGATCGCGTTCACCGCCGAGAACACGTTCGAGATGTCGGCGGTGGCGACCGCCTTCTCCTGCGCGATCAGATCGGCGGCGGTCGAGGCGAGGCCGGTGACCTTCTGCTTGCAGGCGAGCGCGGTCGTCAGCTCGATGCTGCCCAGGAACATCGCCACCAGCACCGGCGCGAGGAAGGCGAACTCGACGGCGGCCAGGCCGTCCTGCGCGCCCCACGCTTTGCGAAGCCGGCTCAGCATCCCGCCACCGACGAGGTGAAGGGCTCGTTGCGGAACGCCGCGGTCGCGGTGATCAGGTGGTTGCCCGTCGTCATGTTGGTGAGGAATTGCGACAGCACCGGCGTGATGATCTGCCAGGTGTAGAAGGTCCGCAGCAGCACGACGTTGCACGCGGTGCCCGGCACGTAATTGTTGAGCGCCGGGTTGACGGCGCCTCCGGCCGTGGTGGGCGAGGTGAACGTCGCGCTGGAATATCCGGTGTAGGACTGCAGGTCGATCTGCAGGTTGCCGCCGCAGGACAGCAACGGCGTGATGTCGTTGCAGATGCGGGCGCGGAACTGGGCCTGAGTCATGTTCGCCGCCTGCGCCTGGCCGGTGCGCACATAGCGTGCCGCGTTGTCGGTGGCGTATTGCAGCGTCGAGCCGGCAAAATAGATCACGCCGTTTTCGACGATCCCCATCAGCAGGAGAAAGAACACCGGCGCGATCAGGGCGAATTCGAGCGACGCGGAACCCTTGCGTCCGTTCGCGCGCATACGCCGCGCGGTCGCGCGCAATCGTGCAGCGAAGGATGTTCCGAAGATCACCGGCTTTAAGCCTTATCGTCCGCGGTGTTTTTAAACCCATGACGCCGCATTACGAAGGACGGCTGTGTTTTGTGCTGAACAAAATCTTACCGCGGGCGCCAACCGATGTTTTTTTGGTTACGCCGTGCGGGCGAAATTCACACTTCGCTAATCTTCGTTGATTTCGCCCTGAATGTTCGCGGCATCGCTAACGAAGACCTAACCACGCTCGCCGATTGCTCCGGCTTTTTCGCGCGCGCTGGTGAATGATGCGGGGTCTGCCAATCCATCGGGACTGCCCGCATGCGTGTCGTCGAGAAAATTCGTGCTGCTGTGGGACGCGCCTGCGCGTTCCTTCGCAATCGCGATGCCAACGTCGCGATGATCTTCGCGATCTCGATCATCCCCGTCACGGTGGCGGCGGGCGCCGGCCTCGATCTCACCCGCGCCATGATCGTCAAGTCGAATCTCAGCGAGGCGCTCGACGCCGCGGCGTTGTCGATCGGCGGCCAGTCCACCATGACCACGGCGCAGATGCAGACCCAGGCGCAGAACTATTTCAACGCCAACTACAAGGCCGATGCCAATTACGGCACGCCCGCGGCGGTGTCGGTGTCGGTGAGCGGCCAGTCGATCACGGTGACGAGCTCGGTTCCGATGCCCACCACGCTGATGGGCGTCGCCGGCATCCACACCGTGACGATCACCTCCTCGTCCACCGTGGTGTGGGGCCAGACCAAGCTCTGGGTCAGCCTCGTGCTCGATAACACCGGCTCGATGTGCCAGACCGACACCAATGCGAATGCCTCGAGCCCGTGCCCCAATCCGCCGTCGAACAGCAAGATCGCAGCGCTGAAATCGGCGACGCATCAATTGCTCTCCATGCTGCAAAGCGCCTCGGCCAATGCCGGCGACGTGCAGGTCGCCATCGTGCCGTTCTCCAAGACCGTGAATGTCGGCACCTCGCTCGCCGGCTCGACCTGGATCGACTGGAGCGATTGGGAAGCGCCGCCGCCCGCCGGCACGCCCAGCACCAGCATCGGCCCCGGCTCGTCCTGCCCGTGGTCGACCGGCACGCAGGGCTATCGCTGCACCGCCAGTTCCACCAATGGCGACTCGAACGTCAGCACGATCGGCTCGGATGGCATGATCTGCCCGGGCGTGCGCTCGGCCAGCGCCAGCACCGGCGTGGGCGGTCATTACTTCAACGGCTGCTACAACAGCGTGCCGACCCAGACCTCGACGACCACGACCACCGTCACGACCACGACCACGACCAAGCAGACCTGCACCCAGGTCGGCAGCGGCACGATCTCCTGCGTCAACCAGAGCGGCTATCCCAAGACCGCGTCGCCGGTGACCAACACCGGCTCGGCGGTCGTGACCGCCGGCTATACCGGCGACAGCACGACCGTGACCAATCCCAACACATCGGGCACCGTCGACGGCAGCAAATCGTGCAGCGGCAGGACGACCCAGACCTGCACCTGGACGCGCACCATCACGGCCAATGCCGTCACCGCGACCGCGGTCGCCACCGGCGTCGGGCCGTACAACCACACCTGGGTCGTCAACGACCACACGACCTGGTCCGGCTGCATCATGGACCGCAACCAGAACTACGACGCCGACGTCACCGCGCCGACCAACAGCACCACGGATTTTCCGGCCGAGAACACCCAGTATTGCGTGACCAGCGCGCTGAGCGGGCTCGGCTATGACTGGACCGCGCTCAGCAACCAGGTCGACGCGATGCAGCCCAACGGCTCGACCAACCAGACGGTCGGTTTCGTGTGGGGCTGGCAGGCCATGTCCAGCGGCGATCCGCTGAACGCGCCGACCCTGCCGGCCAACACCAGCCGCTTCATCATCCTGGTCTCGGACGGCCTCAACACCCAGGACCGTTTCGCCGGCGACGGCTCGAACCAGAGCAGCACGGTCGATAACCGCATGGCGCTCGCCTGCACCAACGCCAAGGCGGCCGGCATCGTGGTCTATACGATCTTCGTCGACCTCAACGGCACCCAGGGCAATTCGACGGTGCTGCAGAACTGCGCCTCGGATTCGAGCAAGTATTTCGACCTGACGACCACCGGCGCGATCATCACCACGCTCAGCCAGATCGGCCAGCAGATCACCAATCTGCGGGTGTCGCAGTAGGGCGGACGGAAACCTTCGCGAAAGCTTCCGTCTTCTACAATCGCCCTGAACGCAATCGAGGTTTTCGATGATCGGTGCCGTCGCGCTGGAGGTGGTGTCGGGCTTTGCCCATTCGCTCACGCGCCTCTTGCCTTACCTTGCCGCCATGGGCGTCGGGTTCGCCGTCCTGTCCTGGCTGGCGCCCTGCAACCGGGGCAAGCCATGGTGGGGCAAGCGCGGCCTTGTCACCGATTTCTGCTATCTGCTGATCGTGCCGGTGTTTACGCGCTATGCGCGCATCGGCTTCACGATCCTGCTCACCGTCTATCTGCTCGGGATCAACACGGCCGACGGCCTCGTCGCGTTCTTCGACCACGGCCATGGCCCGTTGTCGCGCCTGCCGTTCCTGGTCCAGCTCGGCATCTACCTGGTCTTGAGCGAGCTCGCGCTCTATTGGATTCACCGCGCCTTCCACACGGCACGGCTATGGAAGTACCACGCGATCCATCACGCCTCGCAGGATTTGGAGTGGATCTCCGCCTGGCGCTTCCATCCGGTCAACGTCATCCTCGGCACGGTGCTGGTCGACGTCATCTCGCTGATGTCCGGCATCACCTCCGACGTCTTCCTCGTGATGGGGCCGTTCAACGCGATCACCTCGGGCTGGGTGCATGCCAATCTCGACTGGACGCTGGGCACGTTCAAATACGTCTTCGCCGGCCCCGTATTCCACCGTTGGCACCATACGCGCGAGCACGAGGAAGGCGTCAATTTCGCCGGCACCTTTGCGCTGTTCGACGTGATGTTCGGCACCTTCTACATGCCCGAAGGCGTGCTGCCGCAGGACTACGGCATCGACGACGCGAACATGCCGGAGAGCTTCGGCCGGCAGATCATCTATCCGATCGTGAACTGAAAGACCTCACGCGCGCACAAACGAAAAAGGCCGGCGTCGCGCCGGCCTTTTTCATTTGGGATGGGCGCTGCTGTTACTGCGCGGCGTGGGCGCCGAGATCCACGTGGCGCGCGATGTCGCCGCTCAGGGCGGAGAAATTGCCGTCGCCCGGCTGCGGCGCGGGCTCGCAGCGCGCTCCGGCGCAGGCCAACGTCATCTGCGACGTGCCCTTGGTGAGGGTCACCATCGCGCCCGCCGCGCCGGTGACGCTCACCGGCACGTTGGAGACCTCGCGGCCGGCGCTGTCCAGCGCGATGATGTTGGTGGCGCCGAAGGTCTTGCCGAGCAGGAAGGCGTGACGCGAATCGATCATGTTGATGTCGGCGATGAAGGGATTGCCGACATAGACCGTGGTCACCGGCTTGGCGAAGGTGATGGTGCGCACCGCGTTCATCGGCACCGCGAGGCCGCCGGCGAGCGCCGACGTGCTGAGAAGGCTGAAAGCGAGCGCTGCGGCGATGCTGTGACGCATGGAAATCATCCTGATTTTCGCGAGCGCCAAATTAGCGCGCGCCGCGTAAAGGAGGACTTAACCCGCCGAAGCCTCAGCGCGCGCCGCTGTCCCGAATATGGACAATGGCGAAGGCGTCGCTGTGCACCCGGTGCCAGCCCGGCCGCGCATCGAGCTCGGCCACCATCGGCGAGTGCGGACCCAGAATGCTCCAGCGGATGCCGTAGCGCGCGATGACGGCATCGAGCGCCCTGGGATCGGGCCGGATCAGCGCCGCATAGCGCGCCAGCGCCGCGTCGCCATAGAGTTCCGCCCGGGAGTCGATGAACGGCCGCACGCCGGCGAAGATCAGATAGCCGCCGAAGCTGTAATCGTTGAGCACCGGCGCCGCGCGCAGCGCCTGCGGCACGCCGGCCAGCGCCGACATCGGCGCCACCGCGCCGTCGCCGCGCACGATCGGCACCGCCAGGCGCATGACACTCAAGCCGAGCATCAGCGTTAACGCCGTCGCCGCCACGCCCGCCGAGAGCCATGAGCGCAGGCGTTCGCCGCCGGTCTGCAAAGCGCGACCCATCGGCTCGGCCAGAAGCAGCGGCGCGATCGCCGCGACGACGATCTGGTGCCGCTGATGCTGCAGCGTTAGGTGCAGCAGCGCCAGCAGGATCAAGGTGCGCACCGCCGAAAGCTTCACGCCGCGCGACAGCATCACATAGAGCGCCGCGGCGATGACGAGCTCGACGGGCTGCAGATGCGAAAAATCCGTGGGCTGCCATTCGTCGACATTCGCGAGGCTCGACGTCCCCATCAGCGCCAGCGGGAACACGACGCCCTGCACAAAATGCGGATTGATCAGGCAGGCGCAGATCGCGCCGATGCCGAACGCGCCCCAGGCGCGCAACGTTTTCGCGCGCGGCAGTGCTTCGTCGGTCAACGCCTCGAGCGCCAGCCCGCCCGCCAGCGCGAGGCCGAGCAGGAAACTCGCATGGATATTGACCCAAAGCGTCATCACCGGCAGCAGCCACCAGGAGGGGCCACGGCTTTCGCTGCGCGCCCGCACCAGCTCCGCGCTCCAGATGACGAGCAGCGGGAGCGCCAGCAGATGCGGCCGCGCCAGCAGGCTCCCCGTCATGCAGCACAGCGCCATCAGCGCCGTGATCGCCTGCGCCTGCGGCTCCAGCCAGCGTCCCAGCTGATAGGTCAGCCATCCCGCCGTCAGCGCCGCGGCGGCCGCGAACAATCCGATCAGGCCGCTCCAGCCGCCCGCCCGATAGGCAAGCGCCATGAGGACTTCCGCGAGCCATTCATGTGCGTTCCATGGCGCGCCGGCAAAGGTGTAGGAGAACGGATCGCGGAACAGCACCGCGTGCTGCGCCAGCATGCGCTGCCCCGCCGCGATGTGCAGGAAAGTGTCGCCGTCATTCAGCACCTGCGGCGCGAACGCGGTGACCGCGAACGCCACCGCCGCCGCGCCGAGCGCCACCGCCAGGCGCCAATCGGGAGAAAAACGGGACACTTTCGTCAAATGTTCGGGCTTTCGCGCGGCATCGTTCCTGCTAGGCGTAACCCGAAAGCGGTGACCGAATGATTGATCGCCGTTTCGCGTCGCGTTCGTGCAGAACGCGCAAAGCGAAAAGCGGCGGCGCAAGACGCGAAAAGCGAAAACGCGAACCGTTCCCCCGCTTTCGCCCATCGTCGTTAACAAGCGGCAAATTTTAAGCCTAGCGGATGTTCCACGGGGGCGTTTTCGTTCCGCTCCGGCACACTCTGGCGAATGCGCGGCACGCCGATTTAAGCCGTCATTAAGCGCGTGCCGTTAGTGTCACCGTCAGTCCAGGTTGGTCTCTCGCAATGGTGCCGGCCGGACGTCCTAGGGTGTCACTATTAGTGGAGACTGACATGAACAACCTTTTCGCTCGCTTTGTGCGCGACGAGTCCGGCGCGACGGCCATTGAATATGGCCTGATCGCCGCCCTCATCGCCGTTGTCATCATCGGTGCGGTGCAGATCGTCGGCACGAAGCTGTCGACCACCTTCACGACCGTGTCGGGCAGCATCAAGTAACAGTCGCGCAAGCGAATGTGTGTGCACGGCCGCTTCCCAAAGGAGCGGCCGTTCGCGCTTCGAAGGATCTGAGCGTTCCATGGCGGCAGAGCTTCTCGTCCTCATCGTCCTCCCGGTGCTCTTGGCGCTGGCGGCGGGCTGGGACATCGCCAGTTTCACCATTCCCAATTTCCTCCAGCTCGCGCTGATCGCGTCCTTCGCGGTCTTCATCGTGGCGACCGGCATGGCGCCGGCGACGATCGGCGGGCATCTCCTCGCCGGCTTCCTCGGCCTCGTCGTCGGCTTCACCTTGTTCGCGCTCGGCTATATCGGCGGCGGCGACGCCAAATTGTTCGCCTGCGTCGTGCTGTGGCTCGGCTTCGCCAATCTCGTCGACTACGCCGTGGTCGCGTCGATCATGGGCGGCGCGCTGACCCTGGCGATCCTCGGCTTGCGGCAGATGCCCCTGCCGGCCGTCCTGACGCGGCAGAACTGGATCCTGCGGCTGCACGATGCCAAGGGCGGCATCCCCTACGGCGTGGCGCTCGCCGCCGGCGCCTTCCTTATTCTTCCGCAGACGGAAATTTTCCGGATCGCGTCAACGGTCTAGCAAGCCCGTCTCGCTTTGGGCCTGCATGACTCGTTTGCTGAGCATTTTGTTAAGCAAATTCTAAAGGGTCTCGTGGTCCGATAGGGCACAAAGGAGCGTGTCTCATGAACATGCCGCGTATGCTTATCCTGGTTCTGGCCGTCGTCGCAGCGGGCGCCGCCGCGCTGCTGGTGCGCGGCTTCATGGGCGGCGGCACGCCGTCCGCCGTCGCCATGGTCGCGCCTGCGCCCACCATCCCGACCAGCCAGGTGCTCGTCGCCTCGGCCGCGCTGCAGCCCGGCCAGGCGCTCAACGCCACGCTGGTGCATTGGCAGAAATGGCCGAAATCCGACGTCGACTCGACGTTCATCACGCAAGACCAGACGCCCGACCTCAACGCCACGCTGGCCGGCACGGTGGTGCGCGCCGCGATGGTCGACGGCGAGCCGCTGACGCCGGCGAAATTCGTCCATGCCGACGCCGGCGGCTTCCTCGCCGCGACGCTGCCGTCCGGCATGCGCGCGATGTCGATCCCGATCACCGTCGAATCCGGCGCCGGCGGCTTCGTGCTGCCCAACGACCGCGTCGACATCCTGATGACGGAGCAGATCTCGGACAATCCCAAGCGCTTCCGCGCCCGCGTCGTGCTCACCAACATCCAGGTCCTCGCCATGGACCAGACCTTCAAGCAGGACCGCGACCAGAAGGTCGTGCTCGCCAAGACCGCGACGCTGGCGCTGACCTCCGACCAGTCGCGCATCGTGATCAAGGCGCAGGCCGGCGGCCCGCTCACCCTGGTGCTGCGTGCGCTCGGCGACAACACCAAGCCGGCGCCGGTCGCCGCGAACCAGAACGACAATGACGACGGCGACGACGCGCCCAGCGGCTCCGGCGTCACCGTCATCCGCTATGGCGTGCCCAGCGCCAACGGAAGGAGAGACTAGGTCATGCGTAAGGTTCTCCTCGGTCTTGCGTTCGCGCTCGCCGGCCTCGTCGCCGGCAGCGCCAGCGCCTCGGCGCCGTCCGACGGCAGCCCTCATGTCATCACGATCTCGACCAAGGGCGGCACCGTCGCGCAGCGCCTGGTGCTGTCGCTCGGCAAGGCCGCCATCGTCCAGCTCGACGCCGACGCGCGCGACGTGCTGGTCTCCAGCCCCGACGTCGTCGACGCCGTGGTGCGCACGCCGCGCCGCATCTTCCTGCTCGCGCTCAAGACCGGCCAGACCAACGCCTTCTTCTTCGACGGCGCCGGCCACCAGCTCGCCTCCATCGACATCCGCGTCGAGAAGGACGTCGCCGACCTCTCCTCGATGATCCGCGCCGCGATGCCGGGCTCCAACGTCAAGGTGTCGTCGATCAACGACAACGTCGTGCTGAACGGCACGGTGACCAGCGCGCAGGAATCGGCCCGCGCCCAGGATCTGGCGGCGCGCTTCGCCGGCGATCCGGCCAAGGTCGTCAACATGCTGCGCGTTCCGGGCAGCGAACAGGTCATGATCCGCGTCCGCATCGCCGAGATGCAGCGCAACGTCGCCAAGCAGTTCGGCATCGACCTCGCCAGCGCCGCCATCGTCGGCGGCGTGCCGATCGTCGCGTCGTCCTCGCCGTCCTTCGCGCTGCTCGGGCGCGCCCTCAACGATCTGTCGGGCGCCGGAGCCGGCATCGTTTGCAACTCGGCCGCCGGCAGCACCGTCCTCAACCCGCTCACGGTCTACAACAGCGGCGGCAATTGCAGCGCCTCGCCCAACAACCTGCAGGGCACGCTGAAGGCGCTCGAGCAGGTCGGCCTCGTGCACACGCTGGCCGAGCCGAACCTCACCGCCGTGTCCGGCGAGACCGCCAAATTCCTCGCCGGCGGCGAATTCCCGGTGCCGACCGGCCGCGACACCAACGGCAACATCACCATCGAGTTCAAGCAGTTCGGCGTCGGCCTGTCCTTCACCCCTGTGGTGCTCAGCGCCGGGCGCATCTCGCTGCAGGTCTCGACCGAGGTGAGCGAGCTCACCAACACCGGCGCCTTCACGCTCCAGGGCACCTCCACGACGGGCCTGACGATCCCGGCGCTTTCCGTGCGCCGCACCCAGACCACGGTCGAACTCCCGTCCGGCGGCAGCTTCGCCATTGCCGGCCTGATGCAGCACAATTCCAAGCAGGTCCTCCAGGCCCTGCCGGGCGTCAAGGACATGCCGATCCTCGGCGCGCTGTTCCGCAGCCGCGACTACGAGAACGACGAGTCCGAGCTGGTCGTGATCATCAGCGCCTATCTGGTGACGCCGACCCTGGCCGCCAATCTCGCCTCGCCGACCGACGGCTTCGTCTCGCCGACCGATCCGGAGACCATCCTGCTCGGCCGCACCAATGCCGTTCACGGCACCCAGCCTTCGTCCGACGCCGCCAAGCCCAATCCGTCGGCCGCGGTCGGCTTTATCGTCCAGTAAGGGGCCTAGCCATGATCCCGAACACCAGGAACTTTCTCCGTGTCGCGTCGCTGTTCGCGGTTCTCGCTGCCGGCAGCTGCGCCGCGCCGATCAACGACAATGATGGTTTGATGGACGACCCCATCGTCAACCATCCGATCCAGGTGCAGCCCAGCTTTCACACGCTGAAGCTGCCCTTCTCGGCGCCCGATGCCGGCCTGATGCCGGACGACGCGCAGCATTTCGATGCCTTCGTCGCCGACTTCCTGGCGCACGGCAATGGCGCGATCTCGATCTCGGCGCCCGCCGGCCGTGACGCCTCGGCCGCGATCTCGTATTTCGGCGAGCGTCTCGCCAATGCCGGCATCCCACGCGACCGCATCCTGGTCGGCACCCGCGACACCGGCGATGGCCGCGTCGAGCTCGGCTATATCGGCTATCAGGTCGCGACCGCGCGCTGCGGCGACTGGTCGACCAATCTCGGCGACACCGCGTCCAACCGCGTCAGCCCCAATCTCGGCTGCGCGGTGCAGCAGAACATCGCGGCCCAGGTCGCCGATCCGCGCGATCTGGTCGGCTCCCAGCCGCTCGCCTCGGGCGACGCCGCGCGCCGCGCCACGGTCTACGACAATTATCGCATCGGCAAGCCGACCGGCGCCGAGCACAGCACCGAACAATCCGGCGCCATCGCCGACGTCAACAAGTAACGAGAGTTTGCACATGGCCAAGTCCAAAGAGCCTGCACCGGAAGAGGCGTTCGGCGCCGCGCCGCATGAGCGGCCGGTGCCGCGCATCTCGATCGGCGCCTTCGTCGAGTTTCCCGACACCGGCGCCGCGCTGCAGCGTGCCGGCTCCGACCGCCGCCTCGCCAAGGCGCACATGAACGTCCAGCTCGGCGGCATCAACGCCGCGGTCGAGCATTTCCACGGCCAGGTCACGCCCAACCTTCTCGTGGTCGAGACGCGGCTGAACGGCCAGGAAGCGCTCGAGGAGCTCGACCGCCTCGCCGAGGTCTGCGACCCCACCACCAAGGTGATCGTCGTCGGCCGCGTCAACGACGTCGAGCTCTACCGCGAGCTGATGCGCCGCGGCGCCTCGGAATATCTCGTGGCGCCGCTCAACCCGCTGCATCTGATCGAGGTGATCTCCGGCCTCTATCTCGATCCCGAAGCCGCGCCCATCGGCCGTGTCGTCGCCTTCGTCGGCGCCCGCGGCGGCGCCGGCTCGTCGTCCCTGTCGCACAATGTCGGCTGGTGCATCGCCGAGGAGCTGCGCATCAACACGACGATCGTCGACCTCGATCTGCCGTTCGGCACCACCGGCCTCGACTTCAACGACGAGCCCAGCCAGGGCGTTGCCGACGCGCTCGCCGCGCCCGAACGGCTCGACGACGTGCTGCTCGACCGCCTCCTGGTCAAGCGCGGCGACCATCTGTCGATCTTCGCGACCTCCGCGCTGATCGACCGCGATTACGAAATCCCGCACGATGCGTTCGAATCGGTGCTCGACGCGGTGCGCCAGTCCACGCCCTGCGTCATCGTCGACATCCCGCATGTCTGGACGCCGTGGGTGAAGGCGACGCTGATCGCCGCCGACGACATCGTCGTGGTCGCGACGCCAGATCTCGCCTGCCTGCGCAATGCCAAGAACCTCGTCGAATTGCTGCGCGCCAGCCGGCCCAACGACACGCCGCCGCGCCTCGTGATCAACCAGGTCGGCGTCGCCAAGCGGCCCGAGATCCCGGCCAAGGATTTTGCCGAGACCATCGGTCTCGAGCCTGCCTTGGTGATGCCGTTCGAGCCGGCGCTGTTCGGCCAGGCCGCCAACAACGGCCAGATGATCAACGAGCTGGCGCCCAAATCGCCGACCGCGACCGGCATCCGCCGCTTGGCGGAGCTCGCCACCGGCCGCGTGCCGCAGCCGCTGCAGAAGGCCACGCCTTTCCTGTCGTTCCTGACGGGGAAGAAAAGGGCATAACGGATGTTCGGCAAGCGCAACGCCTCGAATGACGCGCCGGTGCGTTCCGCGCCGCCGCCGCTCGCCTCCGGCGCGCCGCCCTCCGCCGGCGCCCCGCCCTCGGCCGAGCGCCCGCAACAGGTGCCGCAGCGCAGCGCCCCCTTGATGGTGACGCCGACGCCCAAGCAGCAGGCCGCCCGCGTCGCCGCCGAGACCCGCTCGGAAGACTATTACCAGATCAAGACGACGATCTTCTCGGCCCTGATCGACACCATCGACCTGGCGCAATTGGCGCAGCTCGATCCCGACAGCGCGCGCGAGGAAATCCGCGACATCGTCAACGAGATCATCTCGATCAAGGCCGTCGTGATGTCGATCGCGGAGCAGGAACACCTGCTCCAGGACATCTGCAACGACGTGCTCGGCTACGGCCCGCTCGAGCCGCTTCTGGCGCGCGACGACATCGCCGACATCATGGTCAACGGCGCCAACCGCGTCTTCATCGAAGTCGGCGGCAAGGTCCAGCTCACCAACATCCGCTTCCGCGACAATGCGCAGCTGATGAACATCTGCCAGCGCATCGTGAGCCAGGTCGGCCGCCGCGTCGACGAGAGCTCGCCGATCTGCGACGCGCGCCTGCTCGATGGCTCCCGCGTCAACGTCATCGCGCCGCCCTTGGCGCTCGACGGCCCCACGCTCACCATTCGTAAGTTCAAGAAGGACAAGCTGACGCTCGACGACCTCGTCAAGTTCGGCTCGATCTCGCCGGCCGGCGCGCGCGTCCTGCAGGTCATCGGCCGCTGCCGCTGCAACATCCTGATCTCCGGCGGTACCGGTTCGGGCAAGACCACGCTTCTGAATTGCATGACCGGCTATATCGAGGCCGACGAGCGCGTCATCACCTGCGAGGACGCCGCCGAACTCCAGTTGCAGCAGCCGCATGTCGTGCGCCTCGAAACCCGCCCCGCCAACCTCGAAGGCCAGGGCCAGATCACCATGCGCGACCTGGTCAAGAACTGCCTGCGTATGCGTCCCGAGCGGATCATCGTCGGCGAAGTGCGCGGACCGGAGGCGTTCGACCTCCTGCAGGCGATGAACACCGGCCATGACGGCTCGATGGGCACCCTGCACGCCAACTCCCCGCGCGAAGCCATGTCGCGTCTGGAATCGATGATCACCATGGGCGGCTACGCGCTGCCCACCAAGACCATCCGCGAGATGATCGTCGGCTCGATCGACGTGATCCTCCAGGCCGAGCGCCTGCGCGACGGTTCGCGCCGCATCACGAAGATCACGGAGGTGGTCGGCACCGAAGGCGATGTCGTCATCACCCAGGACTTGCTGACCTACGAGATCTCCGGCGAGGACGAGACCGGCCGCCTCAAGGGCCGCCACGCCGGCACCGGCATCGTGCGCCCGAACTTCTGGGAGCGCGCCCGCTATTACAACATGGACCGCGAGCTCGCCGAGGCGCTCGACCAGTTGCAAGGGTAGGGCGCCGATGGTCTTCGTCTTCGGCGCGATGCTTCTGGTCCTGGCGGTGGGTGGCGGCTTCATGGCTTTCGCCGGCGCCGGCGACCGCTCGGCCAAGCGCGTCTCGGCCATCGCCAAGCCGCAGGCCACCGGCCGCGGCGCCAAGGCCTCCGACAACGTCGCGCTGAAGCGCAAGAACGTCACGGCGCTGCTCAAGGAGATCGACGCCAAGGCGGCCGAACAGAAGCAGAAGATGACGCTGCGCCGCCGCCTCGACCAGGCCGGCCTGACCAATCTCAGCGAGCGCAACTACTACATCTTCTCCGGCATCTTCGCCGCGGTGGTGACGCTGTTCTGCTTCTTGTCCGGCCAGACCTGGATGGTGATCCTGTTCGCCGCCTTCGCCGCCGGCCTCGGCATGCCGCGCTGGGTGATCGGGTTCATCAAGGGCCGCCGCGAAAAGGCCTTCACCGCCGAGTTCGCCAACGCCATCGACGTCATCGTGCGCAGCGTCAAATCCGGCCTGCCGACCAACGAGGCGCTGCGCATCGTGGCGCGCGAATTGCCCGATCCCTGCGGCGCCGAGTTCAGCCGTCTGTGCGAGGCCCTCAAGGTCGGCGTCACGCTCGACCAGGGCGTCAAGAAGATGTTCGAGAGCATGCCGACGCCGGAAGTCGCGTTCTTCGGCATCGTGATGACGATCCAGCAGAAATCGGGCGGCAATCTCTCCGAGGCGCTGGGCAACCTCTCGGCCGTGCTGCGCGACCGCAAACGCCTGGTCGGCAAGATCAAGGCGATGTCGTCCGAGGCCAAGGCGTCCGCCGGCATCATCGGCTCGCTGCCGCCCGGCGTGATGGGTATCGTGTATCTGACGACCCCCGACTACATCTCGCTGCTCTTCACCGAGCATCTGGGCAACCTCATGCTGGCCGGCTGCGCCTTCTGGATGTTCACGGGCATCATGGTGATGCGCAAGATGATCAATTTCAAAACCTGAAGGCGCGCGATGCTGAGCACCGGCATTTTCGAGATCCTGTTCGACCCGGCGTTCCTCGCGACGCTGGCGGCGGCGATCTTCGCCTTTGCGACCATCGTCACGCTCGGCCTGCCCATGGCCAACCGCGACGGCCTCGGCGCCCGGCTGAAAGCGGTGTCGGAGCGGCGCGAGGAATTGCGCGCCAAGCATCTGGCGGCCCTGAACGCCAAGCGCGGCGCGCTGCGCGGCACCGCCGCCGCCGGCTACATGAAGAGCACGCTGGACCGCTTCAAGCTGGGCAACATCCTGGAATCCGAGGACACCCGCGAAAAGCTCGCCCGCGCCGGCTTCCGCGGCCAGGGCCCGGTCACGACCTTCATGTTCTTCCGTTTCGTGATGCCGTTCGCGGTGTTCGGCTTCGCGATCCTCTATCTCTTCTTCATCAGCCACTTCGAATGGACGACGCTGATGAAGATCACGGTGGCCGTCGGCTCGGCGCTGCTCGGCTTCTATCTGCCGGACCTCTTCCTCAACAACACCATCGCGCGGCGCCAGCAATCGATCATGCGCGCCTTCCCCGACGCGCTCGATCTGCTGCTGATCTGCGTCGAATCCGGCATGTCGGTCGAGGCGGCGTTCCAGCGCGTCGCGACCGAGATCGGCCAGCAATCCACCGAGCTCGCCGAGGAGTTCGGCCTGACCACGGCGGAGCTGTCCTATCTGCCCGAGCGCCGCCTCGCCTTCGAGAATCTCGCGGCACGCTGCGGCCATGCCGGCGTCAAGGCGGTGGCGACGGCGCTCAACCAGGCGGAGCGCTACGGCACCCCGATGGGCTCGGCGCTGCGCATCGCCGCCCAGGAAAACCGCGAGATGCGGATGAACGAGGCGGAGAAGAAGGCCGCCTCGCTGCCGGCCAAGCTCACCGTGCCGATGATCATCTTCTTCCTGCCCTGCCTGTTCGTGGTCATTCTCGGGCCGGCGATCATGAAGATCATGCACATGGCCGGCGGGCATTAGGACCCAATCCACCCCGTCATGGCCGGGCTTGTCCCGGCCACCCAGGATCACCCATGTTCGCGGTGATGCCGAACGGATGGGCCCCGCATGCAATTCCTGGTGATCGAGAACTTCCGCAACCGCGACGCCAAACCCGTCTATCGCCGCTTCCGCGACCAGGGCCGCCTGATGCCGGACGGCATCGCCTATGTCGCGAGCTGGGTGACGGACGATCTCACCCGCTGCTTCCAAATCATGGAATGCGACGACCGCGCGCTGCTCGACCGCTGGATGGCCAACTGGAACGACCTCGTCGATTTCGAGGTCGTTCCCGTCGTCACATCCGCCGAAGCGCGCGCCGCGATCGAGCCGCTTTTATAAGCCTCAAACCAGCGGCGTCGGGTACTCCAGGATCGTCGGGCACGGAAAGCCGAGAAACGCCTGGGCGTATTGCCCCAGATGCGCGTTCAATATCCACGTCTTCAGATCGTCCAGCGACGCGACCGGCGCGACGATCGGCGTCGCGATCCAGGCCGGCGGATAGGTGGTCGATTTCGGCGTCCAATTGCCCCACGAGCCGTTGAACGGCGAATGCAGCAGGCACGCCGCGTAATAGTTCGTCGTATCGCCCACATAACCCGATTTTGCTTTCACTGTGCCGATCAGGTTGAAGGCGTCCGGCCCCGGCGCCGTCACGTCCGTCTTGCTCGTCGCCGCGGCCAGCGCCGACCCGCCGGCGAAGAACGACGGATAGTCCGGGCCTTGTCCGGCTTGCGGCTGCTGCACCAGATTGGCCAGCGCGTTCCACGCCCGCGGCACGACGTCGAAGCTGTTGGCGTAGATCATGTTCCAATAGGTGAACTGCCAGGTGGCGGCGCTTTGGGGCGCGTTGGTTGCGACCGGCGCATAAGGTCCGCTCGCCGCGGGCGGCGGCAACGGCGGGCTGACGGTCAGGATCGGCGTCACCGAACCGATCACGGGCGCGGCCGGCGGCGTGAAGAACCGGTTGGCGAAGCCCACCGTGCCCGGCGTCGGCCCCGCCGTCGCCAGCACATAGACCGCGCCCCAATTGCTCTTCAGGCTGGGATCGCCCGCATTGGCCGGCCCCGGTGATGCCTTCGCTTGCGGGTAAAGCAGCATCGCCAGCACCGGCGCCAGCGCGCCGCCCAGGCTGTGGCCGGTGAAGACGAGCGTCTGGCCGGATGTCGTCACGCCGCTCAGGAATTGCGCCAGCGTCTGTTTCGTTTCGGGGTCCTGCATCGTGTAGAGGATCGTGATGCCGTCCGAGGTGCCGGCATCGATGAAGGGCTGCGCGGGATCGGGCATCGGCTGGACCGGCTGCATTCCGCTCTGCACGGACGCGGGCTGCGGCAGGCCGGTCCAGGACAGCGACGGCGGATCGGCCATCGTCGCCTGCGGCGGCCACGCCACCATCTGCGCCGGCTTCACCGCGAGGTCCTCGACGAACAGCGCATAGTCGCCGGTCGGATTGGTGCCCGCGATTCCCACGACATAGGTCTGCAAATTCTTGCTGTACGCGACATACATCGCGTTCGTCGCGCCGGGATTGAGTTCGCCCTGATAGACGACAGGTCCCCACACCGTGCACCAATCGGCGGGCTTGTCCGGCGCGGCGGCGAGGCTGGGATAGCTGGCGCTGGGCTGGTTCAGCACTTCGAAGAACGGGCCTTGGCCCGCCACCTTCGGCGTCTTCCCCGCCAGGAAATAACGCAGCTTGGTTTGCAGCAGGTCGGGCACGACATCCATCTCGCCGAACAGCGCGTTCGAGCCCAGGCTGATCATGAACACCGATTGCGGCAGGTTATACGCAGGCAAATTGGCCATGATGCATTCTCCCCTCGGGCCGCGGCAGCGCGCGGCATGGCCGTCATGTTGCGGAGAGAGAGGGCAGAGGCACAATAACGCGACTACTCAAAACGAGTAATGACGCGTTCGCTTCGCTCGCGAAGTCTGTCGCGGCAGGCGCTTCATTGCCTGCCGGCCTTTGCGAGTATTTCAGGGTTTGCTGGCGTCTGCCGTCATGCGCAGCGCCGGAATGCCGCCCTTGGCGGGCTTGGCCGGCTTCGCGGGCTTGGGCGGCGCCGAAGCCGCAGCCTCGCGCACCGGCGGCTTGGCGCCGGCCTGCGGCTTGGCGACGGCGGCGACCTTTGCGGGCTTGCCGGTCTTGGCGAGCTTCGACGGCTTGGCCGGATGATGCCCGACCGGACCCGCGAGCGGATCGGCCGGCACGTCCTGCATCACGACCTGCGCGTTGCCATGCGCGATCGGCAGCGGTGCGCCATGCGCCGGGGCCGGCGATGCCGAACCGACCACGACGACCGGCGTGCGCGGCGCGGCGGTCGCGACCGTCGGTGCCGGCGTCGCCGCCGCCACCGCGACGGGCGCCGCACCCACGGGCGCGCGGGCGTCGAGCAGCGCGAGATTCTGCGCGATCCGGGGATCGGTCGAGCCGCTGGCCTGCGCCTGCAGCATCAAGGTGCGCGCCGCGGCCGTATCGCCGGCCAGCATGCGCGACATCGCGAAATTGTTGAGCAGCGCCGGCTCGCCGGGCTTCAGCGTCAGGCCGCGCTCATAGGCGAGCTTGGCATGGGGCTGGTCGTTCTGCCGGTCATAGGCGACGCCGAGCGCCGAATAGAGCGTCCAGTCGCCCGGCTGCAATTCGATGGCGCGGTTGAGGAACTGCACCGCGTCGGCCATGCGGTTCTGCTGCACCAGGAGCTTGCCGTATTCGCCCACGACGCGCGGATCGTCGGGCGTGCCGAGCATCAGCTGGCTCAGGATCTTCAGCGCGCCGTCGAGATCGCCGCTGGTGCGCATCAACTGCGCCTGGCGGATCGCGGTCGTCACGTCGGCGGCCATCGGCGTGTTGTCGGTGGCGTGCATCTGCGGGGGTGCCGTGGAATCGTCGCCGCCGCCCATCATGCCGCAACCGGCAAGGGCACTGGCGCAGAAACCCAATCCCACGACCCGAACGAACAAGCGACGCATGGCGCAATCCTTTTCCCGGACAAAGGTCCGTGGCCGAGGATGCAATGACGGGGGTCAACAAACCCTTAAGTATATTGGGGCATAACGAAACAAAGGCGTCCAATTGCTGACGCAATGATGGGGTGGATTGCGCGCCATGGGTTTGCGCCGCATTGCCGGAATTGCGTTGGCGGGACTGGCGGTGCCGGTCCTCGGCGCGATGATGTTGGCAGTGGCGCTCGGCCCCGCGCAAGCGCTGTCGCAGCGCATCTCGTTCCAGATCCTCACCGGCTCGACCGGTGGAACTTACTTCCCCGTCGGCCAGCTCATCGCCGGCCTGATCAGCCATCCGCCCGGCGTCGACCGTTGCGAGACCTCCGATGTCTGCGGCCCTTCCGGCCTGATCATGACCGCGCGCACCTCCGACGGCGCCGTCGCCAATGTCCTTGCGGTGAATTCCGGCAGCGCCGAGTCCGGCCTTGCCCAGGGCGACGTCGTCGCGCAAGCGGTGGCGGGCGAGGGCGCGTTCCGCAAGGCCGGCAAGCAGGGCCAGCTGCGCGTGATCGGCGATCTGTTCGCCGAGGACGTCCATCTCATCGTCGCGCGCAATGCGAAGATCGCGCACGTCGCCGATCTGAAGGGCAAGCGCGTCTCGCTCGGCGCCGAGACGTCGGGCACCAGCGTCACCGTGCACGCGATCCTTGCCGCCTATGGCCTCAGCGAGCGCCGCCTCAAGGCGCGCCACGATGCCGTCGATGTCGATGCCCAGCTTCTGCGCCAGGGCCAGATCGATGCCTTCTTCATCGTCGGCGGCCGCCCGGTCGCGCTGGTCCAGGATCTCGTGGCGCGCGGCGTCGCGCGCATCGTGCCGATCGACGGCCCCGGCCGCGACAAGCTGGTCAAGGCGGTGCCGAGCCTCAGCCCCGACACGATCCCCGCCGGCACCTATCCCAACACGCCCGCCGTCCAGACCGTCAGCGTCCGCGCGCTGTGGATCGTCAATGCGGGCCAGCCCGAAGCCCTGGTCTACGGCATCACCCGCGCCCTGTTCAGCCCCGACAACCGCGCCGCGCTCAGCGAGGGCCACCGCGCCGCCGGCACGATCAGCCGCCAGACCGCGACGCTCGATCTTCCCGCGCCGCTGCATCCGGGCGCCATGCGCTATTACCGCGAGATCGGACTCCTGCCGCGCCTCAACACCAAGGCCGGCAAGCTCTAGGCGATCCCCGCATCGATTTCCTTCTGCGACGCGACGCCCCAATCGCGCATCGCCGGCAGCGCCATCACGCGCTCCATGTAGGCCCGCACCGGCGCCGGCACGTCCACGCCGAAGGTCGTGAAGCGCGACACCACCGGCGCGTACATGCAGTCCGCGATCGAGAATCCGCCGAACAGGAACCCACCCTCGCTGCCGAACCTTGCCAGCGCCGATGACCACGCTTCGATAATGCGCGCGATCTGCGCCTTGGTCGCGTCGCGCAAGTCCGGCAGCGGTTTGCGCCGCGCGAAATCCATCGAGAGCTGATCGCGCACATCGGCGAAGCCCGAATGCATCTCCGCCGCATAGGACCGCGCCTCCGCCCGCACGAACGGATCGGCCGGCCACAGCTTCGCGTCCGGATGGCGCTCCGCCAGCGTCTCGCAGATCGCGAGGCTGTCCCACACAGTCACTTCGCGCCCGTTCTCCTCGATCGTCAGCACCGGCACCTTCCCGGCCTTGGAGTAGCGCTTGATCTCATCGCCGGTAAAATTCTCGCGGCGCAGCGGAATGAGGATTTCCTCGAACGCCGCCCCCGTCGCGCGCAGCGCCACATAGGGTCTGAGGCTCCAGCTCGACCAATCTTTGGTCCCGACGATCAGGGTGTAGCGCGCCGTCATGGTGTCTCCGAAAGAGGGTCGCGCGCAGTGTCGCCGAAATTTGCGCATCCCCACAGCGGAATCGGCGCAGCCCCGTTCTGCGGCCCGCGCATTTCACGATTTCGCGTGTTAGCCTGATGGGCGCGCGACACCCGAGGACAAGATGCGCTTTGCCCGTTCCCTGATCGCAGGCTTGTGTCTGGCGACGGCGGCTTGCGCCAACCAGCCCCATGTCGACGGCACAAGCCTGATCGTCGTCGGCCATGTCGTTTCCTCCCACGACGCGACCATATTCATGGGCGACGTCGCCTATGACGGACCCGTCTATGTCTTCCAGTCCGCCGGCTGGCCGCATGTCGAATATGCCGTCATCGGTAATGCCCGTGACTGCCTTCCCCACGACGCAAAGGATCGGCTTTACCGCGTGTATCTGTCTTGGGAGACCGGTCCCTATGCCACGCATTGGTACGGCTCCGACACCGCCGATTGGATTGCTATGAAATGCGTCCCGGTCGAAGCGCCGGCGGGCAAATAGGCCGATCCGCGACGCGTCTCCATCGCGGCAAGACGTTGCGCCGCGCCGACGGGCGGCTTATCCATGCCCGCGTCCGGAAAAAGGCCGATCCCATGCACGCGAACTTCGCCAAGGCATCCCGCAACGCGATCCCCCTGCACGCCGTGACGGCCAAGGACCTCAAGCCCTTCCTCGCCCGCCTGCCCAAGCGCGAGGCCGCCATTCTCAAAAGCGCCGGCTTCACCGCGCGCGATGGCGACCTTCAGCTGATCCCCAACGCGTCGGGTGGCCTTGCCGCCGCCGTGCTCGGCCTCGGCAAGGGCGGCGACAATCTCGCGCTCGCGACCTTCTCCGAACAGCTCCCCGCCGGCACCTATCGTTTCGCGGATGTGCCCGAGGCGCTCGGCGGCGAAAACGGCGCGCTCGCCTGGCTGCTCGGCACCTACCAGTTCACCCGCTACAAGAAGGGCAAGACCTTCGCAGCCAAGCTCGCCTTGCCCAAGGATGTCGACGGCAGCGAAGCCGAACGCATCGCGCACAGCGTCTTCCTCGCCCGCGATCTCATCAACACGCCGCCCAACGACATGGGCCCGGAAGAATTGGCCAACGCCGCACGCGATCTCGCCAAGCAGCACGGCGCGAAATTCACCCTCGTCACCGGCGATGCGCTCGTCAAACAGAACTACCCGCTGATCCACGCCGTCGGCAAAGGCTCGGCGCGCGCGCCGCGTCTCGCCAGCTTCGTGTGGGGCCGCGCCGGCGCACCGAAACTGACTCTGGTCGGCAAGGGCGTCTGCTTCGACACCGGCGGCTACAACATCAAGCCCGGCTCGGGCATGGCGGCGATGAAGAAGGACATGGGCGGCGCCGCCACCGTGCTCGCCATCGCGAGCATGGTGATGGGCGCGGGGCTCGACGTCCGCCTCCACGTCTTCATCCCGGCAGTGGAGAACTCGGTCTCCGGCTCCGCCTATCGCCCCAGCGACGTCTTCCCTTCGCGCAAGGGCCTCACGGTCGAGATCGGCAACACCGACGCCGAAGGCCGTCTCGTCCTCGCCGACGCGCTCGCCGAAGCGGACAGCGAAGAGCCCGATCTCCTGATCGACATCGCCACCCTGACCGGCGCCGCGCGCACCGCGACCGGTTTCGAGCTGCCGCCCTTCTTCACCGACGACGAAGCGCTCGCCGCCGATCTGATGAAATACGCGACCGAGACCGGCGACGCGATGTGGCGCCTGCCGCTGTGGCGCGGCTATGAGTCGACGCTGAACTCGACCGTCGCCGACCTCAACAACAATCCGAACTACGGCTATGCCGGCGCGATCACCGCGGCGCTGTTCCTCAACCGCTTCGTCGAGAAGGCGAAAAGCTGGGTCCATCTCGATATCGCCGCCTGGGTTGATCGCCCCAAGCCCGGCCGCCGCGCCGGCGCGGAAGCCACCACCGCGCGCGCCATCTATGCGCTGCTCAAGGCACGCTACGGCAAATCGTGAGCGACCCGCGCACCACACCGATGAAGAACGGCGCCGCCGTCACTGGCGGCACGCCGCACATGATCGCGCGCGGCCGCGCCGCGCTGCGCCACGAACCGTCTTCGGACGCGGTGCAGGACAACGAGCTTCTGTTCGGCGAGACCTTCACGGTGTTCGAAGCCAAGGACGGCTGGGCCTGGGGCCAATCCGCCTCGGATAGTTACGTCGGCTACGTCCACACCATCGCCTGCTGCGATCCGGTCGCGCCGACGCACCGCGTCATCGCGCTGTCGACACCCTTGCTCGACGGCCCCGACGTCAAACGCGCGACACGCGACATGCTGCCGTTGAACGCGCGCGTCACCGTCCTCGACCGCACAAACCGTTTCGCGCGCCTCGCCGAAGGCTACGTCTTCGCAGATCATCTCGCGCCGCTCGAAACCGTCGCGCCCGACTGGGTCGCCACGGCCGAGCGCTTCCTCGGCACGCCCTATGTCTGGGGCGGCAAGACGCATGCCGGCATCGACTGCTCCGGCCTTGTGCAGACCGCGCTTGCCGCCGCCGGCATCGCCGCGCCCCGCGACACCGACCAGCAGGAGAAAGCCCTCGGCCAGGATTGCCCGTTCCTCCCGCGCAAGCGCGGCGACCTCGTCTTCTGGGACGGCCATGTCGGCCTGATGCTCGACGCCACGCGTCTGCTCCACGCCAACGCGTTTCACATGCAGGTCGAGATCGAGCCGCTCGAAGACGCCATCGCCCGCATCGCGCCCGTCGCCGGCCCGGTGACCGCCATCAAGCGGTTCTGATACGCTGCCCGCGATGGATGCGACCGTTCAATCCTGGATCGACACGATCGCCGGCTTCCCCGACTGGCTTGCCGCGCGCGTGCAGGACGTCCCCGCCGCGCATTACACCTGGAAGCCGGAGGGTACCGAGTTCTCCATGGTCGAGCACGTCTGCCATCTGCGCGACATCGAGCGGATGGAATACTACCCGCACATCGCCCGCATTCTCGAAGAAGACCGCCCGCTGTTCGGCGATTTCTATCGCAGCAAGCTCGCCGTCGAGCGCAAATACCAGAAGCAGGAGCTGGCGCGCGCGCTTGAGACCCACCGCACCTTCCGCGGCATCAACGTCGCCACCGCGCGCGGCTTGACCGACGCACAATTGGCGAAGCGCGGCACCTTCGGCGGCGTCGAGGGCTTTCCGATCAGCCAGGCCATCGAGTGGATGACGCAGCACGACGCCAACCACCGCGCCCAGATAGAAACTCTGATAGCGGCGGGTCGCGGGGCGGGCGTGTTTCCGGGTTAGAGTGTTTGGTTTGGACTGAAACACTCTACTCACCATGGCCGGGCTTGACCCGGCCACCCATCTCGCCACGTACAAGGAAGAGTCATTGGCGCGCAGACGCGCGCCGCTGGGTGGCCGGGTCAAGCCCGGCCATGGTGAACGGGCCTAATACCCCCGCCCCATGTCGACGACGTTCTTCGGCGTTTCGCCGCGCTCGATCGCCGCGATGCCGTTCAGGATCGAGCTCGTCGCCGCGGTCGGTGAGGTGATCGCCGCGATGTGCGGCGTTGCGACGATCCTGGGATGCTTCCAGATCGGGCTGGTCTGCGGCAGCGGCTCGGTCTCGAATACGTCGAGCGTCGCGCCCGACAGATGCCCGCTGTCGAGCGCCGCGATCAGATCCGGCTCGTTCACATGCCCGCCGCGCGCGATGTTGATGACATAGGCGCCTTTCGGCAGCATCGCGAGCGTCTTCGCGTTCAGGATATGCCGCGTATCGGCGGTCAGCGGCAGCACGCAGACGAGGAAATCGCTTTGCGCCAGGAACGCCTCCAGCGTGTCGGCGCCGGCAAAGCTCGTCACGCCGGCGACCTCCTTGCGCGAGCGGCTCCAGCCCGACACCGGAAAGCCCAGATCGCGCAAGCGCTCCGCGCAAACCGTGCCGATCTCGCCGAGCCCCAGAATGCCGACCCGCGCATCTTCCGTCCGCCGCGGCAGCATGCGCTGGCGCCATTGGCCCGCCGCTTGCGCCTGCGCGAAGAAATCCACCGTGCGGTGCTGCATCAGAACGTGCAGCACGGCGAACTGCGCCATCTCGCGCGACAGCGTCTCGTCGACGAAGCGGATCAGCGGCTTGTCTTTGGGAAAATCCGGATCGAGCAGAAACCCGTCGACCCCTGCGCCGAGCGAGAACACCGCCTTCAATTTCGGCAGCGTGCGCAGCAGCCCCGGCGGCGGCCGGAAGCTCACCGCATAATCGATGTCCTTGGGATCGTATGTATCGACGCCATGCGCATAGACCTTCGCGCCGCCGATCGACAGCGGGTTCTGCCACATGCCGCCCCAGCCGGGCGGCACGAGCAGGAGGATCGAGATCGTCACGCGCTGGCGCTTACGGCTTTGCCGGAGGCGTCGCACCCGGTGCCGGAGGCTTCGCACCCGCCGGTGCCGGAGCCGCTGCCGGAGCGGGAGCCGGTGCCGCCGCGGCCGGAGCCGGCGCGGGGATCGGCGCCGGCGTGTCTTCCTGCGTGCGCAGGAAGGCGAGCAGGTCGAGGCGATCCTGCGCGCTGCGCAGGCCGGCGAAGTTCATCTTGGTGCCCGGCACCATGGCCTGCGGCGACTTCAGGTACTTGAACAGCAGCGCATAGGTCCACGGCGAATGGTCCGACGACATCGCGCTGGAATAGGAGAAGCCCGGCTCCGACGCGCGGGCGCGCCCGATCAGATTCCACAGCTCCGGACCGATCTTGTTCGGCCCGCCCTTGGAGATGTCGTGGCACTGCTCGCACTTGGCCGAGACCGCCTTGCCGGCCGTCGCGTCCGCCTTGGGCAGCACGGTGCCGAAATCCGGGATCGCCTCTTCGACCGGCGCGGCCGAGCCGCCCGACGTATCGGCCACCACGCCTTCGACGTGATAGGCTTCCTTGAGCGGCTTCTCCGGCTCGAACAGCGACTCGCCGATGAAGGTGAGCGCCAGGACGAAGATCAGCGTGCCCAGGATCGCGCCGGCGATCTTGTTCCACTCCCAGGAATCCATAAGGTCACGCTCCGCTTGGCGGTTGTCCGAATTGGGGGCGACATTACCCATGGACTGGGAACCGTCATTGCGGCGAAGCGTCGCATAATCCAAGGGAATTCAAGGGTTTCGATGAAACCGATCGTGCTGATCCCCGCCCGCATGGCGTCCACCCGCCTGCCCGGCAAGCCGCTGGCGGATATCGCCGGTATCCCGATGATCGTGCGCGTCTGGCAACAGGCCATGAAAGCGGCCATCGGCCCCGTTTGGGTCGCGGCGGCGGAAGGCGAAATCGTCGCGGCGGTCGAGGCCGCCGGCGGCCGGGCGGTGCTCACCGACCCCGACCTTCCCTCCGGCTCCGACCGCATCTTCCAGGCGCTTGCGCGTGTCGATCCCAGCGGCGCCCACGACACCATCGTCAACCTGCAGGGCGACCTGCCGGCGCTCGACCCGGCTTACGTCACGGCGGTGACGGCCGCGCTCCCCGGCGCCGACATTGCGACCCTGGCGGCGCAGATCGACGACCCCGCCGACCTCGACAACCCCAGCGTCGTCAAACCCGTCGTGGCGTGGCGCGGCGACACCGGCACCGCGCTCTATTTCACCCGCGCCCGCGCCCCCACCGGCGACGGCCCGCTCTATCACCACATCGGCATCTACGCCTTCACGCGCGACGCCCTGTCGCGCTTCGTCGCGCTGCCGCCGTCGCCGCTCGAACAGCGCGAGAAGCTCGAGCAATTGCGCGCCCTCGAAGCCGGCATGCGCATCGCGGTGGCGCGCGTGGACAGCGTGCCGCTCAGCGTCGATACTCCGGCCGATCTCGAAAAAGCGCGCAGATTGCTCGGACCGAAAGCCTAAGTCATGACCGCCATCAAGAACGCCAAGCGTGTCGCCTTCCAGGGCGAGCCCGGCGCCTACGCCAATCTCGCCGCGCGCGAGGCGCTGCCCAACGCGCAATATGTCCCGTGCCCGACCTTCGACCAGGCGGTCGACGCGGTGCGCCGCGGCGACACCGATCTGTGCATCATTCCGGTCGAGAATTCGCTGATGGGCCGCATCGCCGACATCCATCACCTCTTGCCCGACGCCGGCCTGCACATCGTCGGCGAGCACTTCCTGCGCATCCAGCACCAGCTGCTCGGCATCAAGGGCGCCAGGCTCGAAGGGCTCAAAAGCGTCTACAGCCAAGGCCCCGCGCTGGCGCAATGCCTGAAAGTCATCCGCGATCTGAAGCTGAAGGCCGAGAACTGGCACGACACCGCCGGCTCCGCCAAGCACATCGCCGAGCTGAAAGACCCCACCATCGCCGCCATCGCCTCGAAGATGGCGGGCGAGCTCTATGGCCTGGAGATTCTGAAGCCCGACGTCGAGGACGAGCATCACAACCACACCCGCTTCCTGATCATGTCGCGCGAGCCCGACGACGCGCCGAACGACGGCCGCAAGATCGTCACCACCTTTGTGTTCCGCGTCCGCAACGTGCCGGCCGCGCTCTACAAGGCGATGGGCGGCTTCGCGACCAACGGCGTCAACATGACCAAGCTGGAGAGCTACCAGATCGGCGGCTCCTTCAACGCGACGCAGTTCTACGCCGACATCGAAGGCCATCCCGAGGACCGCGCGGTGCAGCTGGCGCTCGAAGAGCTGGCATTCTTCACGACGAAGCTGACGGTGCTGGGCATCTACCCCGCCCACCAATTCCGCGACGACATGCCCTGAAAAAAGAACCCTCGCCCCCTACTTCAGGGTGAGAGGGCAGGGTGAGGGGGCGGTAAATACAAGCGCGATGGAAATTACGACGCCCGTTTCCACCGGTAATACACCCGCGGCCCCGACCAGCCCGGCTCGAACACTTCGTTCTCGCGCACGAACCCTTCGCGCTCGTACCACGCGATGGCGTTGGTGTTGCGTACCGCCGTGCGCAGCAAAATCTCGTCCGGCAGATGCTGCCGCGTGAAGTCGAGCAGCTTCTTCCCGATCCCTTTGTGCTGATGCTCCGGCGCCACGAAGATCTGGTCGAGATAATTCGTCCGTATACGGAATGCCAGCATCGCCGCGATGGCGCCGTCCAGCTCGGCGACATAGAGCTGCCAGCCCTCCGCGACCTCGCGCGGAATCCGCGCCCGCAATTCGGCAAAGCTCGCCTCGTCCGCCACCGCCAGCCCCGTCGAGACATGGCTGTCGAGCCACACCTGCGTGACCGCGTCGTACTCGTCCTCCCGCGCCGGCCGGATCGTGATCTCCGCCACCTTTGCCTCCCAATCTTCGAATCCGAAAAACAATGATCATAACCGTGTGGTTCGCGCCACCCGGCCCACTAGGGAAGGCGGCTAAAGCGCCAGCCGCACCCCCAGGAACGGCAGGTCCAGCCGCGCGATCACCCGCCGCGATGAGCCATTGTCGCGATGGGTACCGTAGAACAGCATCCGGTCCTGCAGCGCGGGCAGGGCGCTCCATCCCGCAGTGACCGCCGCCGCAAAGCCGCGCCCGCGAAACGGTTTCGCCGTCGTCACGCCGATCTCCGCGCCGCGCGCATCCAGCCGCGCCGCGAACGCAATGGACGCGATCTCGCCGCCGTCCAGCGCGACGCACCACGGCGCCCAGAAATGCGAAAGATCGGCGAAGCCCACATCCTGCAGCGCCTGCGGCATGCCCCGCGCCGCGATCCGCGCGGCAAGGTCGTCGCCCGCCTTCGTGCCCTGCGCGATCAGCGTGACGCCCGTCGCTTCCGGCCTATGGCGCGGCAAGCGATAGGTGACGCCGAAATCATGCGCGGTCAGCGCATCGCGCCGGCCGAGCAGGCGCCGATAATCCTCGGCGAAGCGTGGGGCCGCATCGGGTTCGAACACCGGCGGCTCACGCGCCGCCAACGCGCCAATCTCATCCGCAATCGCATCTTCGACATCGTCGCGCAGCCTGAGCACCGCGCCGTCGCCGCCGATCGCCAGATGCATAAGCGGCGCCGGCGATCCTTCCGGATCGTTGGTCCGCACCATGCGCCCGTTCGGCGCCGTCACGAACAGCGTCGCGACCTGGGCCTCCAGCGCGTCTCTTGACGTCATGCCTCTCCGTCGGCGAAGGCCTTGATCAGGTGATGCGCGATCGCGACCGCCGGCGGCACGGAGATATCGGGAAAGCGCTCGCCCGCGATCAGCCGCTTGGCCGTCTCGCGGTCGAGCCAGCGCGCATCGGCGATCTCGGTCCCGTCGACCTTGAAGTCGCGGCTTTCGGCTTCGGCGATGCAGCCGATCATCAGCGAGGACGGGAACGGCCAGGGCTGCGTCGCGTGATAATGCACCTTGCCGACCTTGACCGAGACCTCTTCCATCAATTCGCGGCGCACCGCTTCCTCGATGGTCTCGCCCGGCTCGACGAAGCCGGCCAGCGCCGAAAAGAAATTGCCCGGGAAATTCTTGTTGCGCCCCACCAGGCACGCCCCGTCATGCACCGCGACCATGATCACGACGGGATCGGTGCGCGGGAAATGCTCGGTGTTGCACGCGGTGCAGACGCGCTTGTAGCCGGCCTCCTCCAGCGTCGTCGGCGCGCCGCAGCGCGGGCAGAAGCCGTGCCGGTTGTGCCAGTCGATCATCGCCTTGGCCTGGCCCATGATCGCCGCGTCCTTGATCGGCAGCGTCGCCGCCGCCATCCGCGCATCGCGGAAATGCCCGAGCCCCGCCAGCGGCCCTTCGGTCATGGGATCGCGCGCCGCCGAGATGTCGAGCGCGAACATCGCGCGGTCGCCCTCGAGTCCTAAGAAGATGCACGGCGCATCCGGCGCCGCGAGCGAATCCGCCAGTCCCGGCTTCAGCACCCCGAGCTCGACCGGCGCCGGAGATTTCTCCGGCCCGATGATGAAAGGCTGGAGCCGCCACATCGGCAGGATGAACGAGCTGGGATCGCGGCGCCGCGCCGCGATCCATTGCGCGTCGCCGCGCTTCTCGCTCGCCCGGTCGAGCGGATTGCCGGAGAAAGGAATCATTAGACACTCCAACATGTGGACAACATGGCCGCGGGCCGCTGCCGCGCCAATCTGGCGAGGCCGCGCCGCCCGGTCCAGCGACAATTCTGCGTAAAGACCGCAACAGCGTTACGCCGAATTTACCACCCTTAGCCCATTCTGGGCGCCAAGCGACATTCAAACTGTGTTGGTCCATGTTTCGCGTACTCGGCTGCATCCTCGAGCAGCATGATCTGAGACTGGTCGCGCTGGCCGGCACGCTGTGCGTGTTCGCGTGCGCCACCACGATGAGCATGATCCGCCGCGCCCGCCGCGGCGAGGCGCGCACCGCCTGGCTGATCGGCGCGGGCATCGTCGCCGGCAGCGGGATCTGGGGCACCCATTTCATCGCCATGCTCGCCTACCAGGCGGGCTTTCCGGTCTCTTACGACCTCGACCTGACGCTGCTTTCGGCGCTCATCGCCATGACGCTGTGCGGCGGCGGTTTTCTCGTCTCGCTGTCGCGCCCGGCGCTCGGCGGCGGCCTGACCGGCGCCGCCATCGGCGCGATGCATTATGTCGGCATGGCCGCGGTGCGCGTGCCGGCCGACGCGGTGTGGGACTGGCGCTATGTCGCCGCCTCTGCCGTCATCGGCATCGGCCTGATGGCGTATGGCATGGCGTTCACGCTGCGCCGCGGCACGGTGCGGTCCTATGCGGTCGGCGCGCTGATCTTCACCGTCGCGATCTGCAGCTTGCATTTCACCGGCATGAGCGCGGTGATCTACAAATTCAACCCGACCGTGCAGGTGCCCAATGCGGTCGTCGCGCCGGCGGCGCTCGCGATCGCGGTGGCGGCGGTCGCGGTGCTCGTCGTGGCGCTCGGCCTGATCGGCGCGATCGTCGACGATCACCTGGCGTCGCGCAACGAGACCGAAGCGTCGCGCCTGCGCGCCCATATCGCCGAACTCGAAGCGACCAAGAGCGCGCTGGAGCAGACCTCGAGCAGCCTGTCGCAGGCGCTGGAGGCCGCCGCCGCCGCCAACCGCGCCAAGTCCTCGTTCCTCGCCGCGATGAGCCATGAGCTGCGCACGCCGCTCAACGCCGTGATCGGCTTCTCGGAGATGATGACGTCGCAGGTGTTCGGACCGCTCGGCCACGAGCGCTATCTCGGCTACGCCAACGACATCCATGGCAGCGGCGTGCATCTTCTGGCGCTGATCAACGACATCCTCGATCTCTCGCGCATCGATAGCGGCGAAGGCCGTCTCGACGAGAGCACCGTCGATCTGCGCGAGGTCGTCGCCGAATCGCTGAAGCTCGTCTCGCACCAGGCCGCGGCGGCCGGCATCGCGCTCGACGCGGTCTGCGACGCCGATCTGCCGCCGGTGCGCGCCGACCGCCGCCGCCTCAAACAGGCCCTGATCAACCTCCTCGCCAACGCGGTCAAGTTCACCCCGGCCAAAGGCCATGTCGCGGTGCGCGCTTCGATGCGGGGCGGTGCTCCGACCATCGTGGTGTCCGACACCGGCATCGGCATCGCCGCCAAGGACATTCCGCGCGCCCTGGAAAAGTTCGGCCAGGTCGATTCCAGCCTGTCGCGCAAATACGAAGGCGCCGGCCTCGGCCTTCCTCTCGCCAAGCAGTTCATGGAACTGCACGGCGGCACCCTGACCTTGGAAAGCACGGTCGACATCGGCACGACGGTGACGATCACCCTGCCGGCGTCGCGCATCGCGGCCGCGGCCAGAGCGGCCTGACCGCCCGGACTCGCTTTTTCTGAAATCGCGTCCTATATCCCGCCTCGGAAGTCAGTTTGGACGTGCCGCTCGCTAACCCGGTCAGGTCGGGAACGAAGCAGCCGTACCGAATCCGGCGCGGGTCAGGCTGGCTTCCACTCTCTCAGTCGGTCAGGTCGGGAACGGTGAGGCCCTCTTGGCGAAAGCCGACAGGCTTTCGCGGGCCGAACGCCGTACCGAATCCGGCTCGGGTCAGCCGGCTTCCACCTTCTCAAAATCCGTTTTGAAAATGTAAAGCACCCTTGACACGATCCGCACGCCCTCCTATGTAAAGCACGCTTTACATTCGGAGCTGCCCATGAACCTCCAAAACCGTCTTCTGCTGAGCTATCTCGCGCAGATGGGCCTCACCGCCACGTTGCTGCTGGGCGCCACCGTCATGCGCCGCCACTTCGCAATGCCGGCGCCCGCCGCGGCGGACAGCTCACCCCTTCTTTCCCTGCTTGTTTTTTTTCAGGTCGCTCTGATCTGGGTGTTCTTCCTCATCGTCTACCGCACCTATCGGCGGCTCGATGAAATGCAAAAGCTGATGCTGCTGAAGATCATCGCCACCGGCGCGGGCACTGCGCTTTGCCTGGCGGGCTCATACATGCTGCTGCGTCCGGCCTTCCACCTTCCCGATCTGCCCATGTTGTACGCGCCCTGGATTCTCTGCGGCTGCTGGGTCGCGATCATGCTGGGCGGTTCGCTTGCGGCGGCGATGCGCGACGCGTTGCACCGGCAATGACAGACGCCTTGCAGGAACGACCCGCCGCTCCAGCCTGACCTACCCCCAAAGGAGGCTCCCATGGCCACCGACATCCGCCCGCATCTCCAATACGATGTCCGCACCAATCTGCGGTATTTCCTCGAGGCCTTGGGCGCCGTCGCCCTGCTGGCCGCGGCCAAGTTCGCCGCCGACCGGATATCCCTGCCGCCCGGAACGCCGCTCTTCATCGCGGTCCAACTCCTGCCGGTCATCCCCGTCTGGCTTCTGCCACTGGTGATGCTGCGCCACTATCTGCGGATCGACGAGCTGCAGCGTCTGCAATTGCTGCAATCGTTGTCGCTGACGGCCGGCATCATGGCCGGCATCGCCTGGTCCTGGCCGTCCGTCCAGCGCGCCTTTTCGCTGTCGGCCACGAACGGCATGTGGGAGGTGCATTTCTCGATCCTGTTCGTGCTCATCTCGGCGCTGATGACGCGAGTCCGTTCCGGCCGATGAGGAACACGCTCAAGGACCTGCGCGCCGAACACGGCATGACCCAGGCGGACCTCGCCGAGCGGCTGGGCGTCTCGCGCCAGACCGTCATCGCGATCGAAAGCAGCCGCTATGACCCCAGCCTGCCTCTGGCTTTTGCCATCGCCCGGGTTTTCGGCAGGAAAATCGAAGAGATATTCACCGATACCGTGTGAGCATTTCTTGGCCTTGGCGTGGGCCTGCTTGCTATAGTCGTGCCATGAGCGACGAACTCTCCCTCGGCCTCGAACCGGCCAAAAGCGACGGCGGCGCCGCGCCCTATCGCGTGCTGGCGCGCAAATACCGCCCGTCGGATTTCACCGGCCTGATCGGGCAGGAGGCGCTGGTCAAGACGCTGTCCAATGCCTTCGCCACCGGCCGCATCGCGCATGCCTTCATGCTCACCGGCGTGCGCGGCGTCGGCAAGACGACCACGGCGCGCATCATCGCCCGCGCCCTCAACTGCATCGGCCCCGACGGCAAGCGCACCGCGCCGACCATCCAGCCCTGCGGCGTGTGCGAGCCCTGCGTCGCCATCGCCGAATCGCGCCATGTCGACGTGCAGGAGATGGACGCCGCCTCCAACAACGGCATCGACGAGGTGCGCCAGATCATCGACAGCGTGCGCTATGCCCCGGCCAGCGCGCGCTACAAGGTCTACATCCTCGACGAAGTGCACATGCTGTCCAAGCCGGCCTTCAACGCGATCCTGAAGACGCTGGAAGAGCCGCCGCCGCACGTGAAGTTCATCTTCGCGACGACCGAAATCCGCAAGGTGCCCGTCACCATCCTGTCGCGCTGCCAGCGTTTCGACCTGCGCCGGATCGAGAGCGGCGAACTGGTCGGCCTGCTCGCCACGATTTCCGAGAAAGAGAACGTCGCCATCGCCCGCGACGCGCTCGCCCTGATCGCCCGTGCCGCCGAAGGCTCGGCCCGCGACTCGCTCTCGCTGCTCGACCAGGCCATCGCCCATGGCGAAGGCGGGGAGATCACCGCCGACGCGGTGCGCGACATGCTCGGCCTCGCCGACCGCGGCCGCGTCCTCGACCTGTTCGAGAAGGTGATGGGCGGCAAGATCGGCGAGGCGCTCACCGACCTGGGCAATCTCTACGACCACGGCGCCGATCCGCTCGCCGTGATGCAGGACCTCCTGGAGATCGTGCACTTCCTCACCCGCGTGAAAGTCGCACCCGGCGCCGAAGGTTTCTTCGACGGCAGCTCCGGCGAGGCCAAGCGCGCCGCCGCGATGGCCGGCAAGCTCTCTGTCCCCTCGCTGACCCGCGCCTGGCAGGTTCTGCTCAAGGGCCTGCTCGAAGTGCGCGACGCCACCCGCCCCGTCGCCGCCTGCGAGATGGCGCTGATCCGCCTGTCCTACGCCGCCGATCTCCCGCCGACCGACAAACTGGTCCGCGATCTTCTCGACAATCCGCCCCAACAAAAAACCTCCCTCGCCCCCCCTTCGGGGGGAGAGGGCCGGGGTGAGCCTCCGCGCGCGCAAACATCGGCCGTCGCAACCGGCAGCGCACAACGCGCTCCGGTCGCCAAAGCCGAACCGACCCTGTCGGCCACGCCCGCGATCCAGCTGCGCAGCCTCGAAGACATCGTCGCCCTGCTCGAACCCACATCGACGCTCAAAGTCAATCTCGAACACAACGTCCACCTCGTCCGCATGGAGCAGGGCCGCATCGAACTGCGCCCCAAGCCCGCCGCGCCGCCGACTCTGGCGAGCGACCTCGCGCAAAAGCTGCTCAGCCTCACCGGCCAGCGCTGGGCGATCTCGCTGGTGCGCGAAGGCGGCGGCCCGACCATCGCGGAACAAAAGAAATTCGCCAAGGCCGCGAAATTCGAAAGCGCGACGCAGCAGCCTTTGGTCCGTGCCGTGCTCGACCGTTTCCCCGGCGCCGAGATCGTCGCGATCCACAACATCGCCGACGACGACATCACCCCGCCCATGCCGGACGACGAGTCGTAATGGCTTCGCTCAACGCCGGTCCCGAGATCGAACGCCTGATCCAGCTGCTCGCTAAGCTTCCGGGCCTTGGGCCTCGCTCGGCCCGCCGCGCCGCGCTGACGCTACTCAAGAAGCGCGACCTGCTGCTCGATCCGCTCGCCAACGCGATGCGCGACGCCGCCGCCGCGATCAAGACCTGCGAAGTGTGCGGCAACCTCGACACCACCAGCCCCTGCGCCATCTGCCGCGACACCCGCCGCGAGGCGCATGTCCTGTGCATCGTCGAGGACGTCGCCGACCTCTGGGCGCTGGAGCGCGCCGGCGTCTTCCGCGGCAAATACCACGTGCTCGGCGGCGCGCTCTCGGCGCTCGACGGCGTGACGCCCGAGCGGCTCAACGTCGCCGGCCTGATCGCGCGCGTGGCTGGCGGCGTCGACGAGGTCATTCTCGCGATGAACGCCACCGTCGAGGGCCAGACCACCGCGCATTATCTGCAGGACATGCTCACCGCCTCGGGCGTGAAGGTCACACGCCTCGCCCACGGCGTCCCCGTCGGCGGCGAACTCGACTACCTCGACGAAGGCACCCTCAGCGCCGCGTTCAAGGCGCGGCGCAGCCTTTAGGAAGGGGCGAGAGGATCACGCGGACGCCTCGTCCTCGTTTTCCTCGGCGGAAGCCAGCACCGCGCTGGTCAGGCCAAGCACGGCTTGCGCGGCCTCGCCGGGCAACGTCTCGACATCTCTCAGCTTGCGATTCATGGCGCGCGTGCGCGTGCCCAATTCATCGATGGTCTTGCTCGCCGTGCCCAGTTGCTTCTGCAGCTTCGCCACGACTTTGCCGTGGTCGGCGAACTCGGTCCGCACCGCCCCCAGGATTTTCCACACCTCGCTCGAGCGTTCCTGGATCGCCACGGAGTAGAAGCCCATCTGGAACGCGCTGAGTATGGACGAGATCGTCGTGGGTCCGGCGATCATCACGCGATGATCGCGTTGCAGCTGCTCCTGCAGCCCGGGGCGCCGCAGGATTTCGGCGAACAGGCCTTCGGTGGGCAGGAACAAAATCGCGTAGTCGGTGGTCGTCGGCGGGTTGATGTATTTGTCGCTGATCGACTTGGCGAAACTTTTTATCCTGGTCTCCAGCGCCGCCGCGGCGGCTTCGATCCCGTCCGCGTCGGCCCGCTCCGCGGCCTGCACCAGCCTGTCGTAGTCGTCATTGGGGAATTTTGCATCGATGGGCAGCAGGAGCGGTCCGTCGACACCGCGGCCGGGGAAGCGAATCGCGAAATCGACGCGCTCGTCGCTGTGCTCTTTTATCTGCACGTTGCGGGCGAATTGTTCCGCCGAGAGGAATTGCTCGAGCAGCATTCCGAGCTGTACTTCCGCCATCGTGCCGCGCGTCTTCACATTGGAGAGCACGCGCTTCAAATCGCCGACGCCGATCGCGAGATTCTGCATCTCGCCCAGGCCCTTGTAGACCTGTGCGAGCTGCTCGCTCACGGTACGGAACGAATCGCCCAGCCGCGCCTCCAGCGTCGTCTGGAGCTTCTCGTCCACCGTCTGGCGCATCTCGTCGAGCTTCTTGCTGTTCTCCTCGCGCAGCTGGTCCAGGCGTCCTTCCACGGCCTGGCGCAGGGCGTCCTGCGCCACCGTCTGGCGCTGCGACATCGCCGCAAGTTCCACTGCGACCTTGTCGAGCCGCTCCTGCTGCTGCGTGCCCAGATCCTTGGTCGTCGCCGACAGCACCGCCGTGGTGCGCGCGAAGCTGTCGACCAGATCGGTTCGCAGGTCGCGCGCCGCGGTCATCTGCCGGTCGCCGAAGGCGTCGAGCTTGGTCTCGATCGCCGTGCGCAGCACGTCGCGGCTCTGCGATGCCTCCAACCCCATCTTGGCGATGTCGGCATCCAGCTTCTGCTTGATCTCGTTGACCGGTCCGCGCAGGCCGTCGACGCCGGCATCGATGCGGGCTTCCAGCGCGGTCTGCAAGCGCTGCACCGCATCGCCGATGTCCTGGCGCTGGACGCGCGCCTGCTCGGCGCCGTCGGAGCGGATGCGGTCCGCCTCGGTGCGCACCGTGCCGCCCAGCACATCGAGCGCCGGCGCCATTCCGGCATCGGCCTTGCGCCGCGTGCCCAGGAAGGCGAGCAGCGCCAGCACGGCCGCCACAACGGCGAAGCCCAACGTCAGATAGCTCAGGATTTCCGGCATTTTCGGGTCCAGACGGTCGCGGGAATCGCCGGAGTCTATCTGTGCTTGACCCCGGCCTCCATCGTCCTTATCTGACCGGCCATGGCCATCCGACCCATCCTCACCGCGCCCGATCCGCGCCTCAAAGCCGTGTCCCAGACCGTCGAGACGGTCGACGCCGCGACGCGCAAGCTGATCGACGACATGGTCGATTCGATGTACGCCGCCGACGGCATCGGCCTCGCCGCGGTGCAGATCGGCGAAGCCCGGCGCATCATCGTGATGGATCTGGACCAGCGCGACGGCAAGAAGAACCCGCGCCATTTCATCAACCCGGTGGTCACCTGGTCATCGGAAGAGATGGCGAGTTTCGAGGAAGGCTGCCTCTCGGTGCCCGAGATCTGGGAAGACGTCGAACGCGCCGCGCGCATCAAGGCGACCTATCTCGACCGCGACGGCAAGAGCCACGAACTGGAAGCCGACGGCCTGCTCGCGACCTGCCTGCAGCACGAGATGGATCACCTCGAGGGCGTCCTCTTCATCGACCATCTGTCGAAGCTCAAGCGCTCCATGGCGCTGCGCAAGCTGCAAAAGGCCAAGCGTCTGAAAGACGCGGGCTGATCCGGTGACCTTGCGCCTGGCCTTCCTGGGCACACCCGACTTCGCCGTCCCCACGCTCGCCGCGCTCATCGGCCAGGGTCACGACATCGCCTGCGTCTATTCCCAGCCGCCGCGCCCCAAGGGCCGCGGCTATGGCACCGAGCCGTCGCCGGTCCACGCCCTCGCGCTGGCGCACCAGATCGCAGTCCGCACGCCCGTATCCTTGAAAGACCCCGCGCAGCAGGAACTCTTCGCCGCGCTCGGTATCGACGCCGCCATCGTCGTCGCCTATGGCCTGATCCTGCCCAAGCCGATCCTCGATGCGCCCAGGCTCGGCTGCTTCAACCTGCACGGCTCGCTGCTGCCGCGCTGGCGCGGCGCCGCGCCCATCCAGCGCAGCATCATGGCCGGCGACACCGAGACCGGCGTCATGTCGATGCGCATGGAGGAGGGCCTCGACACCGGCCCCGTCCTGATGGCCGAACGCACGCCCGTCGCGCGCAAGACCTATGGCGAACTGCACGATGAGCTCGCCCATCTCGGCGCCGATTTGATGGTGCGCACCCTCGCCGCGCTCGAGCGCGGCTCGATCGCAGAGCAGCCGCAGCCCGCCGACGGCGCGACCTACGCCAAAAAGATTCTGAAAGACGAAGCCCACATCGACTGGACAAAACCCGCGCACGAGATCGACTGCCTGATCCGCGGCATCTCGCCGTTCCCCGGCGCGTGGAGCGAAGCGAACGGCGAACGCATCAAGATTCTCAACTGCGCGCCCGCCACCGGATCGGGCGCTCCGGGCACCGTCCTCGACGACGCCCTCACCATCGCCTGCGGCGACGGCGCGATCCGCCTGACCCGCCTGCAGCGCCCCGGCAAATCCCCCATGGACGCCAAAGACGTGTTGCGCGGCTTCGCGCTCCCGCGCGGCACGATTTTCGCCTGACATGCCGCGCTACCGCGTTACCCTCGAATATGACGGCGCCGCGCTGGTCGGCTGGCAGCGGCAGGATGTCGGCACCTCGGTGCAGGGCATCCTCGAGGATGCGCTGGAGAAGATCAGCGGCGAACGCGTCACCGTCCACGGCGCCGGCCGCACCGATGCCGGGGTCCACGCGCTCGGCCAGGTCGCGCATTTCGATCTCGCCAAGGATTTCACCGGCGACAAGATCCGCGACGCCCTCAACCATTTCGCCCGGCCCCATGTCGCCATCCTTGAAGCCGCGCAAGCCGCGCCCGATTTCCACGCCCGCTTCTCCGCCGTGCGCCGCCACTATCTCTTCCGCATCCTCACCCGCCGCCCGCCGCCTGTGCTCGATGCCGGCAAGGTCTGGCATGTCGTCCACCATCTCGATGCCGAGGCGATGCACGCCGCCGCCCAGGCGCTGACCGGCAGCCACGACTTCACGACCTTCCGCGCCGCCGAATGCCAGGCCAAATCGCCGGTGAAAACGCTCGACCGCCTCGACGTCCGCCGCGCCGCCGACGAGATCCACATCGAGGCCACGGCGCGCTCGTTCCTGCACCATCAGGTGCGCTCGATGGTCGGCTCGCTCAAGCTGGTCGGCGAAGGCAAATGGCGCCCGCGCGATCTCGCAGACGCGCTCGCCGCCCGCGACCGTTCGCGCTGCGGTCCCGTCTCGCCGCCGGATGGGCTTTATCTCGTGAAGGTCGATTATCCGTGAGTCGGTATGCGTAGCGCCTGCGGCACACCATCGCCGATATCGTAATAGTCGCCTTTCTCCGCCACGAAGATATGGATCGCCAGCCGCGTATCGGTCGGCGTCTCAAACGCTCCCATCGCGATGCCAAGCCGGTCCCGGAAGATCGGGTCCCAGAACAGCGCCGAGCCGCACACCGAACAGAACCCGCGCCGCACCTTCTCCGACGACTGGAACCACGTGACCTTGTCCGCGCCGTGCACTGTCACCGCGCCGCGCGGCACATCGGTCGACACGAAATAGTGGCCCGAAACCTTGCGGCATTGCGTGCAATGGCAGGCATCGGGGCCGGGCAGATCGGCATCGACCTCGAAACGCACCGCGCCGCACAGACAAGAGCCTTTGTGCATGAAGAACCCTCTAGCTTTGCAGATCGATCAATTCGACCAGCCCCGGATCGATCGGCCGGCCCAGGAAGATTTCGCCGACCCGCGCAAAGCGGTCCGGCGCATCGGTGGCGAGAAATTTGAGCGACGGCGTGCCGCCGGCACTCGTCAGGCCCTGTGCCGCGATCAGCGCCGCCACCGCATCCGCCGTCGTCGCCGCGCTGTCGACCAGCGCGATATCGCCGCCCGCCACTTCCGCGATGGCCGCCTTCAGCACCGGATAATGCGTGCAGCCGAGCAGCAACGCTTTCGGCTTGGGCACCGTCGCGAGCAGGGGCCCCAGATAGCGCCGCACCACGGCATCCACGATGGGGCCTTCGACCAGCCCTTCCTCCGCCATCGGCACGAACAGCGGACACGCCTGCTGCACGATGGGCACGTCCGAACCTTGCGCCCGGATCGCGCCGATATAGGCGCCGCCGCGCACCGTGCCTTCGGTCGCGATCACTGCGATGGGGCCCTCCGGCGCTGCCGCCAGCGCGGCTCTGGCGCCGGGCACGATCACGCCGACCACCGGCAACGGCGCCAGCGCCTCGGCGACCTGCGGCAGCGACACCGACGCCGTGTTGCACGCGATGACGATCAGCTTGACCCCGCGCGCAACCAGCGCCGTCGACGCCTGCACCGCATAGCGCCGCACGGTATCCGCGCTCTTGGTGCCGTAGGGCAGTCGCGCCGTATCGCCGAGATAGACGAAGCTCTCGCCCGGCAGCCGCGCCATCAGCGCGCGCATCACCGTCAGCCCGCCCATGCCGGAGTCGAACACCCCGATGGGCCTTGCGTCGCTCATTTCGGCGGGTTCGCGAAATAGGCCTCGAGCACGCGCGCATACAGCGCCGTCAGCGTCTCGATCTCCGCCACCGGCACGCACTCATCGGCCTTGTGCATCGTCCCGCCGGGCAATCCCATCTCGACCACCGGGCAGAAATCCTTGATGAAGCGCGCGTCGGAGGTGCCGCCGGTCGTCGACAGGTCGGGCGTATGCCCGGTCACGTCCTGGACGATCTCGCTCAACATCCGCGTGAACGCTCCCGGCGCGGTGAGGAACGGCTCGCCGCTCGCATGCGCCGCCACGGCGATCTCCACACCGCGCGCAGCCGCGACTGCGGCGGCTTCGCTTTTGATATGCGCGATCAGGTCGGCGCTTTTGTGGCGGTCGTTGAAGCGGATGTTGAATCCCGCGCGCGCCTCGGCCGGGATCACATTGGTCGCCGGATTGCCGACGTCAACGGTGGTGAACGCCAGCGTCGAAGGATCGAAATGGTCCGTCCCGTCGTCCAGTTTCCAACTCGCCAGCCGTGTCACCAGCTCCGCCAGCGCCGGGATCGGATTGTTCGCCTTGGCCGGATAGGCGGCATGGCCCTGCGTGCCGGTGACGGTCAGCTTGACGTTCATCGTGCCGCGCCGCCCGATCTTCAGCACGTCGCCGGTCGCCGCCGTCGCGGTCGGCTCGCCGACGACGCAATGGCTCAACGTCTCGCCTTGCTCTTTCAGCCACACCAGCATCCGCTTGGTGCCGTTGACGTTGGTCGGCCCCTCCTCGTCACCCGTGATCAGCAGGCTGATCGAGCCATAGGGCTTGCCACTTGCCAGAAATCGCGCCGCCGCCGCCGCAAAACACGCCACTGCCGATTTCATGTCGACCGCGCCGCGGCCATAGAGTGTGCCGTTCGCGATCTCGGCTCCGAACGGATCGTGCCGCCACAATTTCGCGTCGCCCGGCGGCACCACGTCGGTGTGTCCCGCAAAGCAGAAATTCGGCCCCTGCGTCCCGATCCTGGCGTAAAGATTTTCCACCGGCGCTGTGCCGTCCTCGGCAAAACGCAAGCGGTGGCACACAAAGCCGAGCGGCTTCAGAACACCCTCCAGCACCGCCAGCGCGCCGCCATCCTCCGGCGTGACGGAGCGGCAGCGGATCAGGGCCTGCGAGAGTGCGACGGGATCGGTCATCGGTTGCGATGTACGCGCACCCCTCGCTATGGTCAATCAGACCTATCGAGCGAGGCACACATGGCCGGACGTCTGGACGGAAAAGTCGCGGTGATCACCGGCGCGGCCAGCGGCATCGGGCGGGCGACCGTCGATCTCTTCGTCTCGGAGGGCGCGCGGGTCATCGCCGCCGACATCCAGGACGACAAGGGCGCCCGGATCGAGGAGGACCACAAGGGCATGGTCCACTACGTCCGCTGCGACGTCTCCCAGGAAAAGGACATCGAGACCGCGGTCACCGCCGCCAAGCGCCATTTCGGCCGCCTCGACATCCTGTTCAACAATGCCGGCACCGGCGGCGCCAACGACGCGGCGGATGCCGTCACCGCCGAAGGCTTCGACGCCGTCATGCACCTGCATGTCCGCGCCGCGCTGTTCGGCATGAAATACGCCGTGCCGCTGATGAAGGCATCCGGCGGCGGCTCGATCATCTCGACCGCCTCGGTCGCCGGCATCCGCACCGGTTACGGCCCGGTGCTCTATTCCATCGCCAAGGCCGCCATCGTGCACATGACGCATGCCTGCGCCGCGCAGCTCGGGCCGGAGAAGATCCGCGTCAACTGCATCTGCCCCGGCCTGATCGCGACCAACATCTTCGCCAACGCCTTCGGCATGCCCAGCCAGCTCGCCGAGACCCGCATCGACGCCATCGCCGAAGCCAGCAAGGATTCGCAGCCCATCCCGCGCGGCGGCCGCGGCCGCGATATCGCCGAGGCGGCACTCTATCTCGCCAGCGACGGCGCCAGCTTCGTCACCGGCCACGCACTGGTGGTCGATGGCGGCATCACGCTCGGCCCCACCGGCATGGCGCAGATGGCGGTGTTCGCGCCCATCGTCCAGGCGCTGGGAGTCGAGCCCGAGGCGCTCGCCGCCGCGCTGGACAGCCGCGCGCCTTAAGAGGCCAGCGGATCGGGCCCATAGCGGTTCGCGCCCGCCGTCCCCGGCAGCAGATAGAACTCGACCATCCCCCACAGCGAGATGCCGGACGCGATCAGCACGCACACCCCGCCCAGGTCGGTGCCTATCTCGGTATCCTGGATCGACAGCAAGCCGCCGAGCAGGGAGATCGCGCCCGGCCCCAGCACGAAAACCAGAAGCCACCATGCGCTCCTGCCGCGGTCATGCAGCCGCTTGGCGAACACGGCAAGGCAGCAATAGAAAACCGCCACGGCGAACAGCAGCGTCAGCAGCATGGGAACGAGGGCGGCGTCGAGCACGCCCTGCAGATGGACATTGGCATTGGCCGTGGCGTTGGCGTGCGCGGCATCGCTCGCCGCGACCGCCGAAACCGCCACCACGACGATGACCGTCCAGGCCACGAACGCGCCCAGCGAGAACAACCAGACCTTCGCCCGGTTGGTCCGGCCGTGAAATCCGAACAGGAAATGCAGCAGCTTCATCGCGCGTCCGCTGCGCTCAGGCGCGTCCCGCCAGGGGATCGGGCCCATAGCGGTTCTCGCCCACCGTGCCGCGCAGGCAATACAGCTCGACGAACGCCCACAGGCTGATGATCGAGGCCGCGCCGCGCAACAGGATCAGCAGGGGCGACTGAACCGGCTGCGGTGGCGGCGGCTGGTGCGCCTGCACCGCCTTCATCACCGCCGCGAAATGCGCCATCTGCACCGGAATATCCATGAACACCGGAATGTTGAGCACCAGGGGCAGCAGCGCGAAGACCAGCACCCACCAGGCGCTTTTGTTGCGGTCGTGCAGGCGCTTGATCATGACGGCGAGACCGATATAGAGCCCGATCACCGCCAGGACGCAGAAGATGATCCCGAACAGATGCGCTTGCGGCGTCGCGATCACCGCGGCGGCCGTCGTCTCCTTGCGGACCAGCGCTCCGATCGTGACGAACCCGACCGTGAAGCTGAAGGCGCACAGCAGGATGATGTAGTGCACCAGCGAAACCAGCAGCACGGCCCACTGCTTGGCGCGATTGATCCGGCCGCTGAAGCCGAACAGATAATGTGCCAGTCCCATCGAATCCTCGTCTTCAGCGCGCCAACGGATCGGGTCCGTAACGGTTGTCGCCCACCGTGCCGCGCAGGCAATAGAGCTCGACGAACGCCCACAGGCTGATGATCGTCGCGGCGCCGGACAACAGGATCGCAACCGGGCTCTCGGCCGGCATCGGCGTGCCGTGCGCGACGGCATCGGCCAGCGCGTGACCGTGCAGGCTCTGCCACAACCAGATCTGCCGCGGCGCGTTCAGCGCGAAGGGCAGGGCATAGAAGATCAGGAGCCACCAGGCGCTCTTGTTGCGGTCGTGCAGTCGGCGGGTCGCCACCGCGAACCCGGCGACAACCAGCGCCAGGAACAGGAGGCAGACGAGCGCGAACACGGGCTTGAAGGCGGCGCTGCTCATGATGAGGGCCGGCAGCGTGTGGTTCTGCGCGGCCTGGGAGATGTTTCCGAACCCCAGCGAAGCCAGGAGCGCGCACACCGCGGCGATCTCGAACACGATGACGACCAGGATGAACAGCCACATCTTGGCGCGGTTGGCCCGCCCGTGAAAGCTGAAGAGATAGTGCCCCATGACAGCCGCGCCCCCGCGCTTGGATAGCGGCCCAGTATCGCGCGCCCGGCGTCCGCCGTGAAGTGGCAACACGTGCTGCGGCGCATCAATCCCGTCGGTGATGGTTAAGGCGCGCGCGCCGCCAGCGGATCTGGGCCATAGCGGTTGTCGCCCATCGTGCCGCGCAGGAAATAGAGCTCGACATAGCCCCACATGTTCAGGAACGCGGCGATCACGAAGCCGGCGATAAGCGCCGGAAGCGCGGGCGATTGGTTGATGTCGCCATGCGGCGCCAGGGATTGCGCCGCGAACAGGAGCGCCAGCACGGCGCAAAGCGGCACGCCGAAGAATATCGCGGCCCACCACGCGCTGCGGTCGCGGTCATGCAGCCGCTTGGCCATGACCGCGAAATAGGAATAGACAAAAGCGGCGGTAACCACGGCGAGCACGCCGTAAATCGCCCAGAGCTTCGGGCTCGTCCAGAAATTCGCCAAGGGGTCGTCGTCGTCCGGCAGCGTGAAGTCGGGCGCGAGCGCCTGGACGAGGCCGAACGCCAGCTGCAAGCCGAACGAGACGAGATAGAACGCCCACATCTTCGCGCGGTTGATCCGGCCGCCGAGGCCGAACAGGTAATGCCATATGTCCATGCCGGCCCCCGCCTGTGCGCGGCCAGTATCGCGCAGACGTGATGCGCCTTCAATTGTGCCAGGCGCGGGGGTGTCGCAAACTTTCGGCCGGGCGCGAAGGATGGCGGGACATGTCGACGGCAGAGGAAAGCAATTCCGGCGGATTGCGGCGGTCGGCGATTGCCGCTTTGCAGATCGCCATCATGGCTGCCTTGAGCCTGTGGCTCATCACCGCGATCTCGCCAATTGCCGCGATCAAAGGCGATCTTTCGGTCAAGCTTCTGTTCCTGGGACGGTTCGTGACGCTGCTCGCCGCAGCCACGCTTTTCCTCCGGCTCTCGGGCCGAAGCTGGGCCGCTGTGGGCCTGCGCAAGGTGAAGCTCTCGCGATTCTTTCTCGCCATTCCGCTGGGGTTCGTCGCGGCGTTCGCCATTTCCTTTGTGGCGAGCCGTGTCGTCGCAAGGCTGGGCATTCACGCCACGCCCGCCGATGCCGGGTTCACGGCGTTGCGCGGCAATCTGCAGCTCTATCTTTTCTTTCTGATCCCCGTGGTCTGGGGATCGGCCGCGTTCGGCGAGGAGATGCTGTTCCGCGGCTTCTTCCTCGACGCCTTGCAGCGCCTGTTCGGCTCCAGCGGCGCCGTTGCAACGGCGCTCGCCGTCATCGCCCAGGCGCTCGTCTTCGGCCTGCTGCATTTGTATCAGGGCGTGGCCGGCGCCTCGGTCGCCGGCGCGCTCGGCCTGGTGCTGGGCTTCGTCTGGTGGTTCTCGGGCCGCAATCTCTGGGCCGGCATCGTGGTGCACGGGATCATCGACTCGATCTCGATGACCGCCCTCTTTCTCGGCCTGGTCGGCCGCCATGGCTAGGGAACGCGCGCGTCAGTCGCGCAGCAGCTCGTTGATCGAGGTCTTGGAGCGCGTCCGCGCATCCACCGTCTTGATGATCACCGCGCAATAGAGCGCCGGCTTGCCGTTGCCGCCGCCCAGCGAGCCCGAGCCGACCACCGAATAAGGCGGCACGCGGCCCTGGAAGATTTCGCCCGAATGGCGGTCGACGATCTTGGTCGTCGCGGTGATGAACACGCCCATCGCCAGCACCGAGCCTTCGCCCACGATCACGCCCTCGGACACTTCGGCGCGCGCCCCGATGAAGCAATTGTCCTCGATGATGGTCGGCGCCGCCTGCAGCGGCTCCAGCACGCCGCCGATCCCCGCCCCGCCCGAGATGTGGCAGTTGGCGCCGACCTGCGCGCACGATCCCACCGTCGCCCAGGCGTCGACCATGGTGTTCTCGCCGACATGAGCGCCGACATTGACGAAGCTCGGCATCAGCACCGCGCCCTTGGCGATGAAGGCGGAGCGCCGCACAATGCTGCCCGGCACCGCGCGGAAACCGGCGGCGGTGAATTCCTTTTCGCCCCAGCCCGCGAATTTGGAATCGACCTTGTCCCACCACGACGCGTCGCCCGCAGCGCCCGCGATCAGCTTCATCGCGTTCAGCCGAAACGACAGCAGCACGGCCTTCTTCAGCCATTGATGCACGGTCCATTCGCCGGCGAACTTCTCCGCGACGCGCAGGCGTCCGGCATCGAGCTCGGCCAGCGCCGTCTCCACCGCCTCGCGCACCGCGCCCTTGGTGTGCGTCCCCAGCGTCTCGCGATTCTCCCACGCGTCGTCGATGATGCGGCTCAGTTCGCTGCTCATGTTTCAAACCCTGATGGAATGCAGAAAGGCGGGAAGGTCGTCGGTCTCGTAATCGATGTGCAGCTCCGGCCGTTCGACCTTCATCTTGGACATCCCGAGCCCGTTGTTGAACCACACCGTGCGCATGCCCAGTGCGCGCGCCGCGACGAGATTGCGCGGGCTGTCGTCGAACAGCACGGCGTGCCTCGGATCGATGCCGGCCTGCGCGAACAGCGTCGCGAACGCATCGGCATGCGGCTTGAGCACATAGGCCATCGTCTTGACGTCGACGATGCCGGCGAACAGATCGCTCACGCCCAGCCGGTCCAGCACCGCGGCGGCAAAGCGCCCGCAATTGTTGGTGAACACGAAGCGCCGCCCCGGCAGCCGTGCCAGGCCGGCCCGCAGCGCCGCGCTCGGCGCAAGGCCCAGCTCTTCGATGTCGTTGACCTCGTCATGATAGGCGTCGGGATCGATCTGGTGGTTGCGGATCATCCCGGCCAATGTGCTGCCGTGCTCCATCAGATAGCGCTTCTGGATCGCCCACGCCGCGTCGCGTTCCAGTCCGAAATGGCGCTGCACATAGCGGCAGATGCGCTCTTCCATCGCCGCCTGCCGTGCCGCATCGACCGTGTAGAGCGTGTGGTCGAGGTCGAACACCCAGGCACCCACCCCGGGAAAATCCGGCGCGTTCGCTGCTTTTTTGCCCTCGGCGATGGGTGCGCTCATGGCCGGACCATGGTCGAAGGCGCCGGGCGAGGCAAGCACCCGCAAGGCTTTCTCAACCACGTCTTTTAAGCGCGGGGTAACGGCGCCGGGCCGATACTCGCGGGAGGGCGAAAGGTCCCAAAAAATGGCGGCAGAAGCGCGAAAAACGGCCGACGGGATGTCGCGCGAGGAAATCCTCGCCCGGCTCGAAGCCCACACGCGCGCCGCCCATGCCGACCTCGCCGGCCGCACCGATGCCGGCGGCGACGTGCTGCACTATCTCGCCGAAAACGGCGCCCCGGCGACGCGCCGCGCCGTTGCCGCCAATCCCGCCGCTCCGCCTCACACGAACCGGTACCTCGCGGACGATTGCGACGACGGCGTTCGCGTCGAACTGGCGCGCAAGATCGCGCGCCTGATGCCGAACCTGTCGGACGAAGAGAGCGAGCATGTCCGCAACCTGACCATCGCCACGCTCGAGCGCCTCGCGAACGACCAGGTCGCCCGCGTCCGCGCCATCCTCGCCGAAGAGATCAAGTCGCACGACTGCGTCCCCAAATTCATCGTGCTCACGCTGGCGCGCGACGTGGAAACGCTCGTAGCCTCGCCGATTCTCGAATATTCGCCGCTGCTCTCCGACACCGACCTGATGGAGATCATCGCCACCGCCAAGGCCGAAGAGGTCCTGGCCGCGATCGCCCGGCGCAAGCCGCTGAACGCCGAGGTCTCCGAGGCCATCGTCTCCTCGCTCGACATCCCCGCCATCGCCGCGCTGCTCGCCAATGCCGATGCCAAAATCCGCGAGCGCACCCTCGACGACATCGCCGCCCAGGCCGAGAAGATCCAGTCCTGGCACATGCCGCTCGTGCTGCGCGCCGATCTGTCCAAGCGCGCCATCTGGCGCATCGCGTCCTTCGTGGGCTCCAGCCTGATCGACCAGCTGATGTCGCGCTACGGCCTCGATCCGGAGATCAAGACCCATCTCAACAGGCAATTGCGCGCCCGCCTGCAGGAAGACGACAGGCCCGAGGCGCAGGGCGCCGACATCGCGGCGCGCGACGTCGCCGCCGCCCGCGCCAGCGGCAAGCTCGACGAGGCGTTCGTCGACGGCGCCGCCAATGCCGGCCAGCGCGACACGGTGATCCTCTCCCTCGCCGCCCTCGGCAACGTGCCCGAAGCGATCGTGCGCAAGATCTTCGCCTCGCGCTCGGCCAAGCCGGTCACCGCGCTGGTCTGGCACGCCAAGCTCAGCATGCGCACCGCGTTCAAGATCCAGAGTTTCGTGATGAAGCTCAGCGCCGGCGAATTGCTGCCGGCCCGCGCCGGCGTGCATTTCCCGATGACCGAAGACGAGATGCTCTGGCACCTGCGCTATTTCGACGTCGCGGTTTAAACCACCACACTGCCGTCATCGCTCTCTAATTCACCAACCCCACAACCGTCATCGCCCGGCTTGTCCGGGCGACCCATTTTTCTCTCCGCGCAAAGGAAATTGGGTCGCCCGGACAAGCCGGGCGATGACGGTTGAGGGAGTATCGATAAAAAAGCTATTTCCCGCCCGGCCGCTTGGCCATCGGCTTGACCGGCCCGTTCTCGCCGACATGCACGGCATAGCCGGCCAGCCCCTTCACCCGCATCTCGGCAAAGCCCGTTTCGGTCAGCCCGCGCGACTGGCAGCGCCCGCGTCCCTGGATGTCGAACTCGATGTCGGCGACGCAGAACTTGTTCGGCCCGCCGACCAGCGGCGGCCCGCCGATCTTCTGGACGAACACGAACATCGAATCCATGCCGAGCAGATTGTCCGCCAGCTTGGCGCAGCTGCCCGCCGCGATCTTCCACCAGCCATGGCTGATCCAGTCGTTGCGCGATTTTTGCCCCAGCGCCGCCGCCACCGCCTTCGCCGTGTCGTTGCACACCGAGAACCCGGCCGGCGTCGCGGTCTTGAGCGCCTCGGTTTCCAGCGCGTCGAACAGGTCGCCCACCGTGGCCGTCGCCGCCATTTTCAGCCGCTTGCGGAAATCCGCCATCGCCTTGTCGGTCGCCGGATCGGGCTTGCCGTCGATCGCGCCCATCGGATAGCCGACATCGTGCAGCAGCCGTTTGAGCCCCGCCAATTGCGCCTGCGGCAGCGTGCTGAGCGCCGGCGACTCGCTGAGCGTCGCGGTCCAGCTTTTCAGCCGGTGTGTGTCGACCACGGCAAACGGCAATTGGAAGAAATCGTCGCTGTCGCAACTGACCGCCGAAAGCCGGTTGCGTGCCGAGAAATTCGTATCCTTGACGCAGATGTTCACCGCGCCGCCCCACGCCCGCGCCGGCCCGGCATGCGCCTGCGAGCTCTTGGCATAAAGGTAATAGGTCGAGGCCGTCAGGTCGCCCGGCAGCACGGCGCGGCAACTGCCCGGCGCCACGCGGGTCCAGCCCTGGCTCAGCGCATCGCCGTTCACCGCCGCCGCCGTCGCGACGTACTGCACGTAAGAGGTGCGGTTGCACACCGTCATCGCCGCCTGCGCCCCGGGCGCGGCGACGAACAGGCCGGCCACCAGCGTGGCAAGCGCCAGGCAGCGTGCGGCCAGACTCATTCGGCGGTGATCAGCGTGCCGGCGCCGTGCTCGGTGAAGAGCTCCAGCAGCAGCACATGCGGGATGCGTCCGTCGAGGATGACCGCGGCATGCACGCCGCCTTCCACCGCCTCGATCGCGGTCTCGATCTTGGGGATCATGCCGCCCTTGATCGTGCCTTGTTTGATGAGCGCGCGCGCCTCGGCCACAGTCAGCTTGGGGATCAGCTTCTTGTCGCCGTCCAGCACGCCCTCGACGTCGGTCAGCAGGATCAGGCGCTCCGCCTTCATCGCGCCTGCCACCGCGCCGGCCACCGTGTCGGCGTTGATGTTGAACGTCTCGCCGTTCGCGCCGACGCCGATCGGCGCGATCACCGGAATGATCTCCGCCTTCATCACCGTGTGCAGCACTTCGGGATTGACCTTTTCCGGCTCGCCGACGAAGCCCAGGTCCTGCCCGTTCTTGGTCAGCTTGCGCGCCAGCACCAGCGTCGAATCCTTGCCCGACAAGCCGACCGCGCGCCCGCCCGCCGCGTTGATCGACGACACGATCTGCTTGTTGATCGAGCCGGTCAGCACCATCTCGACCACGTCGATCGCCGCCTGGTCGGTGACGCGCAACCCATCGACGAAGGTCGAGGGGATGTCGAGCTTGGCCAGCATCGCGCCGATCTGCGGCCCGCCGCCATGCACCACGACGGGATCGATCCCGGTCTGCTTCATCAGCACGATGTCTTGCGCGAAATCGGCCGCCGTGCCGCCGCCCGCCATCGCATTGCCGCCGAATTTCACCACGATGGTCTTCTGGTCGTATTTCAGGATGAAGGGCAGGGCCTCGACCAGGACGCGTGCGGTCGAACGCCAGCGCGCCATCACGCGCAGATTGCGTTCCTGCCCGAACTCGTCCTGCAGCGCCATGTGTGAAACCTTGAAGAAAGCGCGGGCCTTATAGCCCGAATGTCAGTGCTCGGCCAACGCCGCCAGCTGCATTTTCACCGGATCGAGGCCCAGGCCGCGGAATGCCGAAGTGGCACAGATCTGCGGAAATGCTGCGGTGTGCTTGCGCGCCGCCTTGTCCGCTGCCGCGACCGCGCGGTCCGCTTCGCCGGGCGTCAGCTTGTCGATCTTGGTTAGCACCACGCCATAGGACACCGCGGCCTCGTCCATCAGGTCCATCACCGCTTCGTCGAGATCGCCCACGCCGCGGCGCGCGTCTATGAGTAAAGATACCCGCCTCAGGCTCGCCCGCCCACGCAGATAGGCGAAGATCAGCTCCTGCCACTCCGCCGTCATCGTCTTGGACGCCTTGGCATAGCCATAGCCGGGCAGGTCGGTGAGGATCAGCTGCTCGGCCAGGTTGAAGAAATTGATCTCGCGCGTGCGCCCCGGCGTGTGGCTGACGCGCGCCAGCGTCTTGCGATTGGTCAGCGCGTTGATCAGGCTCGACTTGCCGGCGTTCGAACGGCCGACGAATGCGATCTCCGGCAAGCTCTGCGGCGGCAGGCTCTTGATGTCACCGGTACCCCAGAAGAACTCGCACGACCCCGCGAACAGCTTGCGCGCAACCGCGAGCTTCTCCGGATCGTCCGCGTCGTTGCCGTCCGCGCTCACGTATCCGCGGGCGCCTTGGCGCCGCCCGTCAGCCGCGCCCACACATCGTGCAGGCGCAGGTTCTTGAACAGGTGCACCTCAACGCCGTTGCGGCTCATGATGTACCATTGCTGCGCCACGCCCAGGATGTTGTTCCAGGTGTAGTAGATGACGAGGCCCGCCGGGAACGTCGCGAACATGAAGGTGAACATGATCGGCATCAGGCCGAACATGCGCGCCTGGATCGGATCGGCCGGCGCCGGGTTCAGCTTGGTCTGTACCCATTGCGTGATGCCCATCAGGATCGGCCAGATGCCGATCGACAGGAAGGCCGGGATCCAGCTCGGCGGGCTGAACGGCAGCAGGCCGAACAGATTGATGATCGAGGTCGGATCGGGCGCCGCCAGGTCGTGGATCCAGCCATAGAACGGCGCCTGGCGCATCTCGATGGTGACGAAGAACACCTTATACAACGAGAAGAACACCGGAATGACCAGAAGCTGCGGCACGCAGCCCGTCACCGGGTTCACCTTCTCCTTGCGGTAGAGCTCCATGATCGCGGCCTGCTGCGCCGCCGGATCGTCCTTGAAGCGCTCCTTGATCTTCTCCTGCTCGGGCTGGACCTTCTTCATCTTCGCCATCGTCTTGGCCGAGGCGTTGGCGATGGGGAAGGTCACCAGCTTCACGAACACGGTGAGCAGCAGGATCGAGAGCCCGAAATTGCCGATCAGCTTGTAGAAATAGTCCAGCACCCAGAACAGCGGCTGGGTGATCGGTTTGAACCAGCCCCAGTCGATCGCCATGTCGAAACTGTCGATGCCCAGCGTGTGCTCGTAATGGCGCAGCGTGTCGACCACCTTGGCGCCCGCGAACAGATGATGCGTGACGCTCACCGTCCCGCCCCCCGCCGCCGCGTTGCGCGCGCCGAGGCGATAATCCGCCTGATAGGTCTTGCCGCCGGCAAAGGAATGGCCGCCGAACGAGCCGTCGAAATTCTCGTTCTGCGGCGGCGCCACCGCCGCCATCCAGTACTTGTCGGTGATGCCCAGCCAGCCGCCGGTCGATGAGAAGGTCTGCGGCGGCGTCCCCTCATCCTTGAAGTCGTCGTATTTCGGATCCTTCAGCCCGTTGGCATAGCCGACAAAGCCTTCATGCAGCACCCAATAGCTTTGCGTCTTGGGCACGCCGTCGCGCACCACCAGGGCATAAGGATAAAGCGTCGCCGCGGCGGCGCCCATGTTCTGCACGCTGTCGGTGATCGTGAACATGAACTGTGCGTCGACCGCGATCTGGCGCGTGAAGATGAGGCCGTGGCCGTTGTCCCATTGCAGTGTCACCGGCTTTCCCGGCGCCAGCACCGTGCCGCTCTTCACCGTCCACACGGTTTGATCGTTCGGCAGCGCCTGGTTCACGCCCGGCGCATTGCTCCAGCCGAAATCGACGAAGTACGGAAACTCCGTGCCCTTGGGCGAGAGCAGCACGATCTCCGGCGACTTCTTGTCGGCGGTCTCGTGATAATTCTTGAGCCGCAGATCGTCGAACCGCGCGCCCTTCAGCACCAGCGAGCCGTCGACCGACGGCGTCTCGATCCGGATGCGCGGTCCGCCGGCTTCCAGCGCCGCGCTGCGCGACTGATGCGCCGCGCCGCCCGCCATCGCCGGCAAGCCGTTCGGCTGCGCCGGTGCGTCGGCCGGCTTGTGCTGGCGCGCGATCGCCGCTTGCCGCGCCTGCTCGGCCTTCATTGCCGGCTCGCCGATGAAGAAGTACCAGAGCCCGAAAATCGCCGCCGACAGCACGACGAACAGGATCATGTTGCGGTTGTTGCCGGTATCGTTCATTGCGAAAGCCTATCGCGGACAGGTGGTACGGGATCGTAGCCCGACGAACCGCCGAGCCAGGTGATGGGATGACAGCGCCCAAGCCGGCGCAGCGTCAGGCCCAGGCCTTTCAAGGCGCCATGGGTTTGTATCGCTTCCATCGCATAATGCGAGCAGGTCGGCTGGAAACGGCAGGACGGCGGAAACAGCGGCGAGAGGAAGGCGCGGTAGAAGCGGATCGGCGCGATCAGCACCGCCACGGCAATCCCGCGCGCACTCTTGTCACTCAACGCAAATCTCCCGGCGAACCCAGCTTGAGATGGGCCGCCTGCACCGCCTGGGCAAGGTCGGCTTTGAGGGATTCGAACGGCCGCGATACCGTTCCCAGCCGCGCCACCAGCACATAGTCCGTGCCGGGCCGGGCGGATTCCGGCAAAACCTGCGCTGCCGCGGCGCGCAGGCGCCGCTTGGCCCGGTTGCGTATCACCGCATTGCCGACCTTGCGGCTGGCGGTGAAACCGACCCGGAACACGCTCGCGCCGGGATTTGTGCAGATTTCCAGCGTCAGGCCGGGCGTCACGCGGCGTACCCCGCGCTGGGCGCGCAGGAACTCGCTGCGTTGCTTTAAGCGATCCATTCAGACCCCCTTTGGGGGCGGAACTAGGCCGAGAGTTTCTTGCGGCCATGGGCCCGGCGGCGGGCCAGAACCTTGCGGCCGCCAGCAGTGGCCATACGGGCACGGAAGCCATGGCGCCGCTTGCGGACGATCTTGCTCGGCTGATAGGGGCGCTTCATGGCGGGTCTCGGCTACGGGTGGCGGCGAAAGAGCGGGGTTTCTAGGGGTTTGGCTAGTGGAATGTCAACCGCGTGACGCGGGACCCCCCGCCCGCCCGGCGCACTATTATTCCCCTCCGTTCTGGGGCCATATGCCGCCCATGCCTGGTCGCCCCCGCGCCCGCCTGGCCGCGGCCTATGGGCTTGTCGCCCATAGCCTTTCCGGCCGCCTCCTGCTGCTCACCGTCCTTTATGTGATGGTGGCCGAAGTGCTCATTTTCGTCCCCTCGGTGGGCCGCTACCACCGCGACCTGCTCGACACCCACATCGAATCCGCCGAGCTGGCGGTCCTGCCCTTCACCGAGCCCGGCGGCGACCAGCTCCCCGAAGTCACCCGCCAGATGCTCCTCAAGCGCGCCGGCGCCAGCTCCGTCCTGCTCCAGAGCGAGGACCGCAAGCAGCTCTTCCAGATCGACGAGAAGCAGCCCTGGATCGACGCCACCATCGACCTCACCGCCGGCGGCATCGGCGCCGACATGATCCATGCCCTCGATTGTTTGTGGAACGGCGGCAGCCGCTCGCTGCACGTCATCGCGCCGACCCGCATCGCGATGGCGCAAAACATCGGCATCATCCTCAATGAAGCGCCGATCCGCGCCCAGCTCGTCGCCTATGCCGACCGCGTCATGGTCACGGGCCTGATCGTCTCGCTGATCACCGCGCTCTTGGTCTTCGCCAGCCTCTATCTCGTGCTGGTGCGCCCGATGCGCCGCATCACCGGCGCGATGGTCGCGTTCCGCGACAATCCCGAAGACCCCGCCCGCATCGTGCAGGCCAGCGCCCGCCAGGACGAGATCGGCATCGCCGAGCGCGAGCTCGCCGCCATGCAGCGCGACCTCTACGGCTTCCTGCAGCAGAAGACGCGCCTTGCCGCGCTCGGCGCCGCGATGGCGCGCATCCAGCACGATCTGCGCAACATCCTCGCCAACGCCCAGCTCGCCTCGGATCGCCTCAGCACGATCGACGACCCGGCGGTCAAGAAGCTTGCGCCGCGCCTCGTCGCCTCGATCGACCGCGCCGTCTCGCTCGCCACCAACACGTTGCGCTACGGCCGCGCCGACGAACGCCCGCCGCAGCGCAAATTCCTCTGCCTCGCACCCCTGATCGCCGAGGCCGGCGAGGCCGCGATCGACGCCCGCATCGCGCCCATCGAGGTCGTGCTCGACATCCAAGTGCAGGACACGCTGCAGGTCGATGCCGATGCCGAGCAGCTCTACCGCATGGTGCTCAACCTCGCGCGCAACGCCGTCGAGGCCATCGTCGAGCGCGGTACGCCCGGCCGCATCGCGATCACGGCCGAGCGCTTTGGCCAGCGCGTCCGCATCGAGATCGCCGACAACGGCCCCGGCATTCCGGCGAGCCTGCATCCGCGCCTGTTCCAGCCCTTCGCCACGGCGGCGCGCAGCGGCGGCTCCGGCCTCGGCCTCGCCATAGCGAGAGACCTCGCCCGCGCCCATGGCGGCGGCATCGTGCTGGTGTCGACGGGCGAGACCGGCACGACGTTCAGACTCGAACTGCCGGATCGGGAATTGCTCTGATGACCTGGAACCCCCACACCTATCTCGCCTTCGCCGACGAGCGCACGCGCCCCGCCGCCGAGCTGCTCGCGCGCATCCCGGACGAAGCCCCCGAACACGTCATCGATCTCGGCTGCGGCCCCGGCAATTCCACCGCGCTGCTTGCCGCGCGCTGGCCGCATGCGCGGCTCGAAGGCCTCGACTCCTCGCCCGCGATGCTCGAACAGGCGCACCGCTCCGGCGTCACCGCGCATTGGATCGAAGCCGACGTCGCAACATGGTCACCGAAAGAGCCCTACGACGTCGTCTTCTCCAACGCGACGCTGCAATGGCTCGGCGACCACCCCGCGCTGCTGCCGCGCCTGATGAAGGCCGTCAAACGCGGCGGCACCTTCGCCTTCCAGGTCCCCCACAACATGGACGCCCCCAGCCACGCGCTGATGCGCGAGACCGCCGCGCAAGGTCCCTGGGCCGCCAAGCTCGCCAACGTCCGCGAAGTCGCCGTGCTTCGGCCCGACGCCTATTACGCGATCCTAAAACCGCACGCCCAATCGGTCGACATCTGGGAGACCGAATATCTCCAGGTCCTGACCGGCGACGACGCCGTCTACCATTGGGTCAGCGGCACAGGCCTGCGCCCCTTCGTTCAGGCGCTGAGCGAAGGCGCCGAACGCGACGCCTTCATCGCCGCCTACAAAAAGAAATTGTCGGACGCCTATCCCCGCCGCGACGGCACGACCCTGTTTCCCTTCAAGCGCCTGTTCGCCGTTGCGCGCCATTCCTGAAGGGCCGGTCATGAGCTTGCGACGCCACACGATTGTTGCCGCATTGGTCATCGCGAGTTTCGTGGCCCTTCAGTCGATCTGGTTCCTCGCAAATTACGAGCAGGACGGCATGATCAAGACCGAAAACCAGGCCATCGTGGCCGCGCATGACCGCTGCTTCCCTTGGGAGGACGGCCCTTGGCGGGCGGTGTTGCGCCGCGGTGTCTGGCTCGTTCACGCGGAATGGTATCGCGGCCTTCTGGGAGAAGTGTTCGGTGGATACGCCCAGATCGACATCGACGCACGGACTGGCCAGACGTTGAGCTGCCGCCAGGGATCGATCGATTAGCGCGCGGCCTTCCTCGTCGCTTGCAAAATAACTTATCGAAGCTCTATCCCCGCCACGCCAACCCGACTCTGTTTTCATTCAAGCATCTACCCGCCATCGCGCAGGGATAGACTCCGTTCTGCAACCGGCAACGCCGCGCCGGTACGCTTGAAGCATTCCCGCGCACACCCATCTCCACGTTCCAGCGCTGCGCCCGCCGCGCACTGCCAACCACGCAAACCCAAAGAAGGGGAGGGGGTACGAATTTCTGACGAACAATTATGTTGCTGAGTCTTTGTCACTCGCCACGCGCAGCCGTCTTCACGCGCCATCTACGCCGCAAACCCGAGCGCAGGGGGGAGGGGGTCGCGAATTCCTGAAAACAATTATGTTGCTGAGTCTTTGTCAGTCGCCCAGCGCCACGCCGTCCCGCCGCGGGTCCGCCCCGCCGCGATAGCCGCCCGGCACGCGCTGGATGATGTGCAGCCCGCTCTCCAGATCGCGCGTCACCACCGTGTGCCCCATCGCGGTGAGCTGCGCCGTCAGCGCCTCCAGCCCCGTGCCCTTTTCGAGGATCGTCGGGCTGTTGAGGTTGAGCGGATGCGGCAGCGCCGCCGCCGCCGCCGGCCCCAGATGCCCGTCGAGCATCCCGATCAGCGATTGCGCGACATAATCGATGATCGCCGGCCCGCCCGGCGAGCCGGTCGCGATGGCGAACTGCCCCTTGGGGTCGAACACGATGGTCGGCGACATCGCGCTCATCGGCCGTTTGCCCGGCGCCGGCGCGTTGGCGACCGGCTTGCCGTTCAGCATCGGATCGAACGAGAAATCGGTCAGCTCATTGTTGAGGAAAAAGCCGTTGGCCATTACCTCGGAGCCGAACACGAACTCCACCGTCATCGTCATCGTCACGACCTGGCCGCGATCGTCGACCACCGACAGATGCGAGGTGCCCGGCAATTGCTGCGAGCGCTGCGGCGCATAATCGGCGCGCTTGTCCGGCGGCGTGCCGGCGCTCGCCGTGCCCATGTCCTTCTTCGGATCGATCAGCGCCGAGCGCTGCGTGAGATAACCACGATCGATCAGCCCGCGGATCGGCACGTTCACGACGTCGGGATCGCCCAGATACATCGCGCGATCCGCGAACGCCAACCGGCTCGCCTGCGTGAACAGATGCACCTCGCTCAGCGTGCCCGGCTGCAGATCGCTCTGCGGGAAACGTTCGAGCATGCCCAGGATCTGCAGCACCGCGATGCCGCCCGAGCTCGGCGGCCCCATCGAGCACAGCCGGTACTTGCGATATTCGCCGCACACCGCCGGCCGCTCCACCGCGCGATAGGAGGCGAGATCGGCCAGCGTCATCCCGCCCGGATTGACCGGCGCATGCTGCACGGCGTCGACGATGTTCTGCGCGATGGCGCCGGAATAGAACGCCTTGGCGCCGCCCTTGGCGATCAGCGTCAGCGTCTTGGCGAGCAGCGGGTCTTTGAGGATATCGCCCTGCTTCACCGGCGTGCCGTCGGGATGGAAGAAATAGCGCTTGATGTCCGGCATCTGCGCCATCTGCGGAAATGCCGCCAGCGTCGCGGCCAGCTTGCGCCCGACCGGAAATCCGTCCGTCGCCAGCTTGATCGCCGGCGCGAACAGCTTGGCCCAGGGCAGTTTGCCGTATTTGCGATGCGCCATGTCGAACATCGCGATGACGCCCGGCACGCCGGTCGAAAGCCCGCCCGGGATCGCATCGAAATGCTGGCGCGGCTTGCCGCTCGCATCCAGGAACATGCCCGGCGTCGCGCTCGCCGGCGCGGTCTCGCGCCCGTCGAAGCTCGTGACCTTCTTGGTCTTGGGATCGTAGAGCATCATGAAGGCGCCGCCGCCGATGCCGGACGATTCCGGCTCGACCAGCGTCAGCACCAATTGTGCCGCGATCGCCGCGTCGACCGCCGAGCCGCCGGCGCGCAGCATCTGCCGCCCCGCTTCCGACGCATACGGATTGGCCGCCGAGATCATGTGCCGCTTGGCGAACGGCTCGTTGGGATCGCCCGCTGCCGCCGCGGGTGCCGCGAGGCCAGCCACGAAAAGACCGGCAAAAAACACACGGCGCGCGATGTTCATGGGCCCGACTCTTCCCGGCTGCGAATACAGGCGCTAGCGTGCCACACATGACCCGGTCCGGCGCAAGAAATCTCATCACCGACGTGGCCGGATTGCGTGTGGGGAATGCCGAGGACCACAAGGTCCGCACCGGCGTCACCGTCGTGCTGGCCGACGCGCTCACCACCGCTGTGGTCGATGTGCGCGGCGGCGCGCCCGGCACCCGCGACACCGAGGCGCTCGATCCCGTCGCCATCGACGGCGGCGCCGACGCCATCGTGCTCTCCGGCGGCTCGGTCTACGGCCTCGACGCCCCCGCCGGCGTCACCGCGCATCTGCGCGCGCAAGGGCGCGGCGTGCAATTCGGCGGTCTGCGCCTCCCCATCGTCCCCGGCGCGATCCTGTTCGACATGGCCAATGGCGGCGACAAGGATTGGGGCGAGGAGACGCCCTACCGCGCCCTCGGCCGCGCCGCCGCCGCGAACGCCGGCCTCGACTTTCAACTCGGCAATGTGGGCGCCGGCCTCGGCGCTCGCGCCGGCTTATATAAGGGCGGCCTCGGCAGCGCCTCGTCGGTCACCGATGACGGCTTCACCGTCGGCGCCATCGTCGCGGTCAATTCGCTGGGCTCGCCGCTGCTCCCCGGCACCGACGTGTTCTGGGCTTTCCCGTTCGAGCAGCAAACCGAGTTCGGCGGCCGCCGGCTGAAAGGCAACGAAGCGCTCGGCGAGCTCGATCTGCCTTCCGACATGAAAGGCGCGCAGCCGAAACAGAACACCACCATCGCCATCGTCGCGGTGGATGCCGAGGTCAGCGGCGTCGAACTCAAGCGCATCGCGATCATGGCCGCGGACGGCTTCGCCCGCGCGCTGCGTCCGGTGCACACCCCGTTCGACGGCGACATCGTCTTCGCGATGGCCACTGCCAGGCGTCCACTCCCCGAACCGCGCCAGCGCAATGTGATGCGCCTCGGCGCAATCGCCGCCGACACCTTAAGCCGCGCCATCGCCCGCGGCGTCTACGAAGCGGAATCTCTCGGCGGCATGAAAAGCTACCGCGACAGTTTTTAGGCTTACCGCGTACACCTGCACGCGCTGAAAAACCGCGTTAGACTTTCCCGGGGCTTACAGAGAGGAAACCCAATGGACAGACTCACCGACGACACGTTGAGCATTCCGCCCATCGCGCGGCGCACCTTCGTCACCACGCTGGTCGCCGGCTTCGCGCTCGCCGCAGGCCCCGCAAGCGCCGACGCGATCGTCACCGATGCGAACGGCCTCGACGCTGGCGCGGTCGACGTGCCGGTCTCCGACGGCAAGATCCCCGCCTATCGCGCCAAGCCCAGCGGCAAGAGCAAGCTCCCCGTCGTGCTGGTGATCCAGGAGATCTTCGGCGTGCACGAGCACATCAAGGATCTGTGCCGCCGCCTCGCGCACACCGGCTATTACGCCATCGCGCCGTCGCTCTATGCGCGCCAGGGCGATCCGGGCAAATACGACATGGCGCATGTCATGGACATGATGAAGGACATCGTGTCGAAGGTCCCCGACGCCGAAGTGATGACCGATATCGACTCCGCCGTCGCGTTCGCCAAATCCGAAGGCGCCGACACTGCAAGGCTCGCGATCACCGGTTTCTGCTGGGGCGGCCGCATCGTGTGGCTCTACGCGGCGCACAATCACGATCTGAAAGCCGGCGTCGCCTGGTACGGCCCGCTCGCCGGCACCGACAGCGATTTGCGCCCGCACACCGCCATCGAACTCGCGCCGCAGGTGAAAGCGCCGGTGCTGGGCCTCTATGCCGGCCTCGACACCAACATCCACCCGGCCGACATCGACGCCATGCAGGCCGCGCTCAAGGCCGCGGGCAACACCGTCTCGCACATCGACGTCTTCCCCGACGCGCAGCACGGCTTCAACGCCGACTACCGCCCCTCCTACAACGAGAAGGACGCGAAAGAAGGCTGGTCGCGCATGCTGGCGTGGTTCAAGGCGAACGGGGTGGCTTGACGGTGCGTGCTTCGAGGCTCGCTACGCTCACACCTCAGCATGACGAGAGCGGTAATGCTCCAATAGCGTCATCCTGAGGTGCGAGCCGAAGGCGAGCCTCGAAGGACGACGCGCTTTGCTTTACCGCACAAACACGCGCACTTCGCTCGAGGTCGCGCCCGGATCGGTGGCCGAGGCGACGGCGAGGCGCGAGGCCGGCACGCCCATGTCGGTCATCGAGCGCAGCACTTCCTGCGCATGGTTCTTGGCCGTGGTCTGCGCGATCTGCACCGCCGAGGCGGTGCCGCGGGTCGGCGCCACCGCGACGACCGAGAACCCGGCCTGCGGCCGCGCCTGCAAGGCCTGGCTCAGCGCCGCATAGAGGATCTGCTGGTAGTCGACGCCCGGACGGTCGAAGCGGATCACAACCAGCGGCGTGCCGGCATAGGCCAGCGTCGAGGCCGGGATCGCGCCGCCGGCGCTCGCCAGCGCGGGCGTGCCGAGATCGGCGCCGTAGAGTTCGCCGTTCTTGATCGCGGCGGCCAGCGTTGTCAGGTTGGCGCGCTCATTGGCGACATAGGCGGTCTGGCGCTGGGTGTCTTCCGACGACGATTTCAGCAGGCGATCGATCAGCGCGATGGTCTGGTTGGTCTCGTCTTCCAGCACCGCGAGCTGGCGATGGTCTTCGTCGACCGCGCCCGAGACGTTGTAGGTCGCCTGGATCTGGTCGAGCGCGTAATGCGCCGCCGACGAATCCGCCGCGATCGACGCGGCCAGGCCGTTCAGCGCGTTGATGTTGCCGGCCAGGCTGTCGAGCGACGCCTGGGCGTTGTTCCACTCGGTGACGAGCTCGGGGTTACCGCGCGTCGTGCCGACCTGCAGCCGCGTCGTGATGCGGGCCTTGGATTCGTGATAGGCGCCGGCCGCGTCCGCGCCCTGGTTGCGCAGGTCGGTCAGGTGCGCCGCATTGGCCTGAAGATGGTCTTCGAGCGACTGGATCTGGCCGCGCAGCGTCGCGATGGTGGCGCTGACCGCGGTGCCGGTGTTCGAGCCGGGCTCGATCGGCACCGGCGTGATGGTGACGACCGGCGCGCTGCCGGTGCTGGGTCCGCCGCCGGCGCTGGGCGCCATGGTGCCCGGCATCGTGCCGGGCGTGCCGCCGCCCGGCGGAAACTGGTCGGCGCTGGCCGCCGGCGCGGGTCCCGCGCTGCCGCTGGAATCGTCGGTGAACAAGGCGGAATCGAGGTCGGAACAGCCCGCCAGGCCGAGGCCGGCCGTGAGTGCCAAGACGCTGACAAGGCGCGATTTCCGCCCCACTGCCGCAATTCCCCTCATGTGTCGCTCTCCGCGCAACCGGCGCCGCTTCCCAACAAAAGCCGCCGGCGAGTCCCAACCCCCGCGCCACATCATGGTTACGCGAGTCCGTCAGCCAGTCTTAACCAGCGCCGCGCATGCAAACAAGGGTACGTATTGCCGCTTTCTGGGGAGATTTTTTCCCGAAGCGGGAAGGACTTGGCGGGATTTGGCGATGCGGCGGAGCCGTCCGGCAGCGTGCCACGGTTCCGCTTGCCTTTGGCCGCGCTCGCCCATAGGTTCTGCGCCCTTGAACGCACCCGTAGCTCAGCTGGATAGAGCACCAGACTACGAATCTGGGGGTCAGGAGTTCGAATCTCTTCGGGTGCGCCATTCTTTATGTCGTGGGCGGCTGTGTTGCCGCCCGCCGTTGATCCCAGCCATCAACCGAACGTGAGTATCCCCGCGCACCCCGCTGCCGGATGATGGCCGCGCTTTGGGGGCGATGCGCATGGCGACATGGGGCCGGATACTCTTTGCGATGAGCCTCGCGCTCATGGGCGCGCTCGGCATCCTCTTCCACGATTTCACGCCGATGTCGCAGATGGTGCCCAAGGCGATCGCCGGACACGACGCGATCACCATCGTCGCCGGCGCGATCCTGCTCGCGGGCGGCATCGCCCTTTCGGTGCCGCGCACGGCCCGGCTGGCGGCGCTTGCCCTCACGGCTCTTCTGCTCCTGTTTGAGCTGTGGTTGCGGGTGCCGCCGGTCGTCGTCCATCCCGGGATCGAAGGCAATTGGTACGGCGTGAGCGAGACGCTCACCCTGATCGCCGGGGGCTGGACGATCTTCTCAAGCTTGCCGGCGCGCGCCGGCGAAGCGCTCGCGCGGTTCGGCAGCATCCGCATCGGGCAGATCTTGTTCGGCCTCGCACTGCCCGCCATCGGTCTTTCGCACTTCTTCTATCTGGAGCTGACCGCGCCGATCATTCCGTCCTGGCTGCCCTTCCATGTCCCGCTCGCCTATTTCACCGGCGCGGCGCATTTCGCGGCGGGCATCGGCATCCTGCTCGGTGTCCTGCCGCGCCTGGCGGCAACGCTCGAAGCCGTCATGGTGAGCCTGTTCACGCCGCTCGTCTGGGTGCCGGTGGTGATCGCCATGCCCGATCGCTACTCCAACTGGACGGAGATCACGGTGTCGACCGCGATCACCGGCGCGGCCTGGGCCGTCGCCGCATCGTTCCGCGACCGCCCCTGGAGTTTCGCGCGGCGCGCCTGAACGCTATTCCACCGCGAACGTCAGTCCCGCGGTGTGCGGCAGGGTCTCGACCAAGACATCCGCCATCGCCGCCGCCGGCGTCCAGCATCCGCCCGCCACCTTGCTGTGCGGCACCCGTTTCGCCAGCGCCAGTCCCGCTTCGGCGAGGATCTTCGAGGTCGAGCCATAACCCGGATCGGCATCGCCATTCACCACCGCGCGCAGCGTGCGACCGTCCGCCATCTCAGCAATGAACACGATCTCGTAAAATCCGCTGACGCGTTCTTCTTCGCTCGGGCCTTCGCCGGGCTTCGGCATCCCGCCGGGCCCGAAATTGAATCCGCTGAGGCCCCCCGTCGGCGCCGAGGGTGGCCCGTCCAGCATCTGCATCTCGTCATATTGGAAATCGCGACTCCAGGTATGACCGAGCAGGAAGTTGGTGCGATGCACCGCCTTGGTGTTGATCCCCGCCATCATGAACGGCCCGACCCAGCTGCCTGCGACCGTGTCCTCATACGGCGTGTCGCCATCCGGCTGCTTCGGCCCCGCAAATCCCGGCGTGAGCGCAAACGGATTGCCCAGCGTCGCCCCGATGGACGGGTCCTTCGCCGCCGCCGCCATCGTCGCCTGTCCGCTCGCCAGCGTCCCGCCGGAAAGCCCGCCCTTGAGTTTGCGAATCCGTCCGCGCACCCGCGGCGCATGGGCGCCGAATTTCTTCTTCGCTTCTTCCTGCGCGAACCACACGCCGACATCGAACGGGATCGAGTCGAACCCGCCCGAGAACACCAACCGCGCACCGGTCTTCTTCGCCTCGGCCTCATGCGCCGCGATCATCTGTGCGATCCAGTGCGACTCGCCGGTGAGGTCGATGTAATCGGTCCCCGTCTTGGCGCAGGCCGCGACGAGGTTCGAGCCGTAAAGCTGATACGGCCCTGCCGTCGAGACGACCACCTTGGTCCTGGGGCACATGCGTTCGAGCGACGCAGTATCGTCCGAATCCGCGACCACGATATCCGGCGCTGCGCCAAGGCCCGCGCGCAATTCCTCGAGCTTGCCGGCATTGCGTCCCGCAATGGCCCAGCGCACACCGTCCTTGGCATGTGCCGCCGCCATATGCTGCGCCACGAGCTTGCCGGTGTACCCCGTTGCGCCGAACACGATGATGTCGAAATCCCGCTTGTCGTCGGCCATGGTCGTTTCCCCTTGTGCTTTCGATTACGATGCTTCGGTCTCTTCCCGCGCGAGCGGCCGGATCGCGATCACCGCCGCGCCCAGCGCCGCCGCCAGCACCGATCCCGCCAGCACGCCGATCTTGGCGAGCGCCGAATCGTCGCCGTGCGGAAACGCCTGATCTGCCATCAGCAGCGCCACCGTGTCGCCGATCCCGCACAGGCACGCCGCGCCGATGAAGCCGCGCAGGCTCACATCCTCCGGCATCCGCGCGATCCCCGCTTTGACCGCGGCCAGCGCCGCAAGGCAGATGCCCAGCGGCTTGCCGATCACGAGGCCCAGGATGACGCCCGCCAGTACGCGTCCCGCGTCCGGCGTCGCCAGGTCGACCGCCAGTCCCACGCCCGTGGCCGAGAATGCGAACAGCGGCAGGATCACATAGGCGCTCCACGGCGACACCGCGCGCTCGATGCGGTCGGCGGGCGACAGCAGCCGATCGCTGGCGGCCGAGAGATTGCGGCTCGCCCATTCCCAGATCGGCTCCTGCATCACCGCTTCGCGCGTCTCGCCTGCCGCCTTGGCTTCATTCTCGGCATGCTCCAGCGCCGCCAGCGCGGTCGCCGCCTGGGCCAGCAGCGGCCCTGCCGCCGGCGCTGGCCGGGTCGGCAGGAACGCCGCGAGGAAAATGCCGGCCAGCGCGCCGTGCACGCCAGCGCCATGCAGCGCCACCCACAGCACCACCGTCACCACCATGTAGGGCCACGCCGCGTAGACCTTCGAGCGGTTGAGCGCGAACAATCCGGCGGCCGAGACCACGGCGACGATCAGCCAGCCCAGCGCGAAGGCGCGCGGATAGAAGATCGCCAGCGTCAGCACCGACAATATGTCGTCGACCACCGCCAACGCCGCGACGAAGATGCGCAAGCCCACCGGCACGCGGCTGCCCAGCAGCGCGAGGACGCCGAGCGCAAAGGCGATGTCGGTCGCCGTCGGCACCGACCATCCCGCCGCCGTGGTCCCGCGATTGAGCGCCAGATAGATCGCCGTCGGCGCCAGCACGCCGCCCACCGCGCACAGCGCGGGCAGGGCGGCGGCGCGAAAATCGGTCAGCGAACCCGTCGTCATCTCGCGCCGGATTTCCAACCCCACGATCAGGAAGAACACCGCGAGCAGCCCTTCCGAGAACCATTCGCCGACGCTCATCGACAGCGCGCTGCCCGGCGTCCCGATGCCGAATGGCGAGTTCATGATCGCGTGATAGAGCGGCGCGATGCCGGTGTTGGCGCACAGCAGCGCCGCCGCCGCCGCGAGCAGCAGCACGAAACCCGCCGATGCCGGCAGATTGGCGAACGCCCGCGCCGAGCGCTGCAGTTGTGCCCCGACCGGCCGCTGCAATTCCTCCAGCATGGAATTGAAATCCCATGCGCCGTCATAACGCAGCCCGTCGATGAAGAAGGATGGCGTCCCGGTCACGCCGTTGCGCCGCCCTTCCTCCAGATCCTGCGTCACCCGCGCATGCGTCTCGGAACTGTCGACGTCGCGGTCGAAGCGCGCCATGTCGAGGCCCAGCCGCGCCGCGATTGCGCGGACATGCTTCTCGTCCAGCGGCGGCTCGGTCTCGTACAGCGCATCGTGCATGTCCCAGAAGCGGTCCTGCGCCGCCGCCGCTTCCACCGCGCGCGCCGCGAAATTGGCGCCGGGATGCGCCTTCTCGTTGGGAAAGTGCCGGAAGACATAGGCCAGCCGCTCGCCCACCGCCTCGCGCAGCCGCGCGATGATCAGGCGCAGCCGCCGGCAATAGGGGCACAGATAATCGCCATAGACCACGACCTCGACCGCGCCGGCCGTGCCGCCGCCGCGCACATGATCGCGCCGGCGCTCGACAGGATGCAGAAGCTTGGTGGGGACTGCGACTTCGCTCATGGCGGATGGTAACCGTGGAATCGGGAACCACCTTAGTGCAATTCGCCGCCGCCGCCGCCCTCCGGCAAAAATCGCTTCCGAGGGATCATTTTGCGAAACCTAGCGTTTCGTGAGGGTCCCTTTTGCGATCGCGGCACAGACCTATCTCTGTCCTGTCGATAAGGACGGACCCTTCAAGGTCACCGTCCAAATGCTGGGCCGGAGTAGCGTGGTTCCCCCCTCCCCGCGCACTTCGGCCCAGCGCTTTCTTATAAGCGCTACCGCTTCGCACCTTGAGCGCGGGTAACCAAGTCGGTCCATCGCGGCCAAAAAAGGCGCCTGCCACATTCGTGCCCCACAATGCCGCAAATCGGTAGGGATTTGCATTCAACGCAACACAGTGCCGCCGCCATCGCACTTGAAGATCGCACCGTCGCACACGATCTCGTTCGACACGGCTGGAGCGAATGAAAGTGCTGTCCCTGTTTTCACCCACGCATCTGTCATGGTTTCTCTCGGCGCTGTTCGCCGCCAGCGGTGCGTGGCACATCGTCGGCGTGCCTGCGCTGCGCGAGGCTTACGCCCGCTGGCAATATCCGAACGGCTTCCGCGAAGTGACGGGCTCGCTCCTGTTGCTGGCCGGCATCTTCCTTGCGTTTCCGTTGACCCGTCTGTGGGGCGTCGGCATCGCGGCGCTGGTCATGTTCCTGTCAGCGACGACGCTGCTCAACCACCGGCAATACACCTTTGCGGCGCCGGTGATTGCGGTCCTATTTGCGCTTATCCCCGCGGCTTTTGCCGGACCCGTCTGAGCGCGACAGCTTCTTCGCAAAAAAATCGGCCAGCACCTCGATCCGTGCCGGTTTCGGTCCGCCCGGCGGCGTCACCCAGTGCAGTCCGCTGGTCGGCAGCGACCACTCCGGCAGCACCCGCTCCAGCGCACCCGACGCCATCGCCTCGCGCAGGATGAAATCCGGCAGCACGCCAAGTCCCAGCCCCGCGATCAGCGCCGGCAGCATCGCATCGCCATTGTTGACCCGCAGCGGCCCGCCCGACGGATGGACCGTCGCCTGCTCGCCGCTCTTGTGCGTGAAGGTCCAGGTGTCGGGCGTCAGCAGATAGGCGTAGCCGAGACAGGCATGCTCGGCGAGCGCCATCGGATGCTTCGGCCGGCCGTGCTCTTTCAGGTAGGACGGCGCCGCCACGAGATGGCGCTCCACGCTGCACAGCCGCCGCGCCACCAGCGAGGAATCCGGCAGCGTCGCGATGCGCAGCACCGCGTCGAAGCCTTCGCCGATCACATCGACCATCGCATCGCTGAGATGCAGGTCGACCTGCACATCCGGGTAGGTCTTCAAAAACTCCGGCATGATCGGCGCGACCGCGAGCAGCCCGAACGACATCGGCACCGCCAGCCGCACCAGCCCACGCGGTGAAATCGACTGGGACAGCGTCTCGTTCTCCGCCGCCTCCGCCTCCTGCAGGATCTTCGCCGCCGGTGCCGACAACAGCCGCCCCGCATCGGTCAGCGCCAGCCGGCGCGAGGTCCGGTTGAACAGCCGCGTGCCCAGCTTCGCCTCGAGCCGGCTCACCGCCTTGGACACGGTCGCCTTGGACAGGCTCAGTTCCCGTGCCGCGCCGGCGAAAGAGCGGGTCTCGACCACCTTGGCGAAGACCGCGAGGCCCTCGAAATCGGGAAGCTTGGCCATGTTCATTCCTGAAACGATGGGTTTCGAAGGTTTCTATTTTTAATCCAATCGGTCCGCGATATCTACAGTGCCAGCAGAGGCGGCACCTGCCGCTCAGGAGGAAGACCAATGATTGAGAAAAGACCCTTCGCCAAGCTCGGCGGCGCCAACCACGGCTGGCTCAACGCCAAGCACCATTTCTCGTTCGGCGAGTTTTACGACCCCAAGAACATGGGCTGGGGCGACATCCGGGTCTGGAACGACGACGAGATCGCGCCCAATTCCGGCTTCCCGCCGCACCCCCATGCCAACATGGAGATCGTGACCTATGTCCGCACCGGGGCGATCACGCACAAGGATTCGATGGGCAATCAGGGCCGCACCGAGGCGGGTGACGTCCAGGTGATGAGCGCCGGAACCGGCATCCGCCATGCGGAATACAATCTGGAGGACGCCACCACGACGCTGTTCCAGATCTGGATCCTGCCGCGCAAGGATGGCGGCCAGCCCGCCTGGGGCGCCAAGCCGTTCCCGAAGTCGGACCGCTCCGGCAAGTTCGTCACGCTGGCCAGCGGCTTCGACAACGACAATGACGCGCTGCCGATCCGCGCCGATGCCCGCGTCGTCGGCGCCACGCTGAAGGCCGGCGACATCGCCGAATATCCGCTCGGCGCATCGCGCCATGGCTATCTCGTGCCCGCGACCGGCGCGGTCGAAATCGACGGCATCCGCTTCGACGCCCGCGATGGCGCCGCGATCAAGGACGTCGAGGTGCTGACGATCAAGGCGCTCGAAGACAGCGAACTGGTCCTCGTCGACGCAGCTTAAGCCTCATCCACCGATTACCCTCTCCCCCTTTCGGGGAAGAGGGCAGGGTGAGGGGGTGCTTCAGAATCGAACGCAGCATTCGAAATCGGATGGCGCGCGGCTTTTACTATTGAATCTCTATCAGTTTAGTAGTGTAATATCGCCAAAGGAGGCCGGCATGACCGATCTGCTCCGTGGCTTGCATACCGACACCCATGCGCGCACGCCCATCGCGGCGCAGGAACGCGCCTTCGTCTTCCGCAACAACATCGTCAAGCTGTGGACTCCGTGCCGTCAGGCCGACCGCACCACCGTCTACGACATGCAGCACCTGGATATCTTCAACCGGCTTCTGAACGCCGAGTACGAAGGCGCCTCGCACGGCGACATGGCGCAAAGCGTGTTCGGCATCGATGCTGGCCTTTATCCCAATTGGGCCGCTTGTGTCGTCGGTTCGCACCTCGAACGCGCGCATTGGCTGCGCAACAGGGACTTTCCCTACCTCGACTGGTGACCGCCGGCGCGTGCGCCGCCATGGCCTCGGATGGACGCGCCGCTCCAGCAGCGTCAGTGACCGGAAGGCGGTCGCCCGCCCGGCGGTTCGCAGACTTGGTAATACCCCTCGCCAGGCGCGAGGTGGAACATGTCGTCGAAATCGATCTCGAAACACGGCACGGTCACGTTGGCGCTATCGGTCACATGGATCGGGCCCCAGCCCTGTTGCTTGGGCAGATGTCCTTGCGCATCGGCGACGATGTAATAAGCGCCGGGCGCCACATTGCGGAAAATATACCGGCCCATCGGGATGGTTTCCGCTTCATATATCGGAAGGCCGGAACCGGACGTGCTCCGCAACCAGATGGACCACCCTGCCGCGTCGGAAGACGCGTCAGCGCCGTTCGGATGGAATCTCACCACGCCGCGCACATCCACAGCCTGAGCCGCCCCCGCCAAGCCGCAAGTCAGCGCGCACGCGACCGAGAAAATCACGCATTTTACGATCATGAGTTCCTGCCTCCCGCGCCGCCGCTCCGCGGCCTCAGCGTGGATGGAATCGCCGCACGCTCAAAAAGCCGGTGACGATGAAGAAGAGCAGCACGACGCCTTGCGCCGCGCCGAACACCGGCCCCGACCCCGTCGGCGCCAGCGCGTGCAGCGCGGGAATCTTCAGGAACGACTGCACCACCAGCACGAAGCAGTTGAAATAGAGCGACGCGACCGCCGTGACGACGTAGATCCAGCGCCATGCGCCCCGCATGCCGAACACGTAACGGCCGGCCAGCGCGAACACGAGGGTGACGCTGAGGATGATGCCGAGCGTCACCGCCGGCGTCACCGGTTTCACCTGGATGACGAATCCCGTCACTGCCGTGAGCACCGAGAACAGCAGGAAGATCGCGGTCGTCAGATTGGCGCGGTCGCCCCGCAGCATCGCCGCCAGCATCAGCAGCCCCGAAACGATCGCGACCAGCGTAATGGCCGTGTGGAACGCGACAAAAGGCGTCAAACCGAAAATCATTGCGCAAGCCCCCGCTCGAAATCGCCGGGAGCATACCTGCAATTTCGCCGACCGTTAAGCCGCGATCCGCACCGTCATCGAATCGTAGCCTTTGACGAAGTTCGAATTCATCCGCTTCGGCTCGCCGACGACCTCGATGCGCGGGAAGCGCTTCAGGATCTCCTCCCACATGATGCGCAGCTGCATTTCCGCCAGCCGCATCCCGACGCAGCGGTGGATGCCGAAGCCGAACGAAACGTGCTGGCGCGGCCGCTCGCGGTCGATGACGAATTCATCGGGCCGGTCGATCGCCTCTTCGTCGCGGTTGCCCGAGACGTACCACATGATGACCTTGTCGCCCCTTTTGATCCGCTTGCCGCCCAGCTCGATATCGTCCAGTGCCGTGCGCCGCATATGCGCCACCGGACTCTGCCAGCGGATGATCTCCGGCACCATGCTCTCGATCAGCGCCGGATCGGCGCGCAGCTTGTCGTACTGATCGGGATTCTGGTTGAGCGCCAGCAGCCCGCCGGTGATCGAATGCCGCGTCGTGTCGCTCCCCGCGACGATCAAGAGGATGATGTTGCCCAGATAGGCCTCTGGCGCCGAGCGGAAGGTCGCCGGGTTGTGGCACAGCATCGAGATCAGGTCGTGTTGCGGCGGCTTGGCCAGCCGCTCGTCCCACAGCGCCACGAACTTGGCGAAGATCTGGAAGAACTCGACCTGGCGCTGCTCCTCGCTCTCCACGATGCCGCCCGGCTCGATCGGCGCTAGGATCAAATCCGAGGCGCGTGGCAGCAGCCGGCGGTCCTCGAACGGAAAATCGAACAGCGTCGCCAGCATCTGGCTGGTCAGCTCGACCGCGACCTTGTCGACGAAATCGAAATCCTCGCCGCGCGGCAGCTCGTCCAGGATCGCGGCGGCGCGGCTGCGGATCAGGGGCTCGAGCACCTTGATGCTCTCCGGCGCGAACATCGGCGCGATCACCTTGCGCTGCTGGTCGTGGCTCGGCGGATCGAGCGAGATGAAGCTGGTCTGCTCGCGCGGCTGCGGCCCGTCGAAGATGGTGATGCCGCCCAGTTCGGAATCCGACGAGAACACGCGGTGATTGCTGTCGACCGCGATGATGTCGCTGTGTTTGGTTACGGACCAGTAAGGTCCGAACGGGCTCGCCGTGCAGCGATGCACCGGATCTTCCGCCCGTAGCCGCTCGAACCACGGCCACAATGTGTCGCTGCGAAACAGTTCCGGATCGGAGACGTCGTAAGCCTCCAGCGGCGTCGCATAGGCCTTGGCCCGGGCCTGGTCCGCGCGGCGTTTCAAAGCATCCTGCATGGCGACACCCCTTGAGCGGGAACCATGAGACCAAGCCCGCTCCGCGCGCGCAAGGCCGTTCATCTGGCGGACAGGATCGCCTTGCCATAGTAAAGTGCCTGCGGCGAAGGAGCGTGCAACCCGTGGCGAATCCCGACGACGTCGCCCTCTTGAAAGAGGAGCTGGCGCAGTTCCTCCTGACCGAGATCGCGTCCGCGCAAGGCGGCGCCGCGTTCCGCCGCGAAGTCGGCGACCAGGTCGGCGTGGTGATCGATCAGATCCTCGCCGAGCGTCTCAAGCCCGCCCTCGACAATCTCGAACGCCGCGCCGCCGAGCAGGCGCGCGCCGCGAGCGATACGCTCGACGCCGCCCTCGCACGCGTCAAAGCCGCGGCGCCCGCCGGCGACTCGCCCGCCACCGAGCAGAAATTGTCGGAGATGACTGCCGCGCTCGATCAGCTGCGCCAGCGCATCGCCAAGATCGAAGAGACGCCCAAGCCTGCCCGCATTGCCGCGGCGACGGCGCAGCCCATGCAAGCGCCCGGACGCACCGAACCCAAACTCGCCGACGAACGCATCGCGGCGCCCGCCGCCACCGCGTCGTCGCTGCCGCGCTGGATGGTCTGGACTCTTCTTATATTGCTGGCGCTGAGCGTCATCGGCCTCGCCAACCTTTATTACGAAAAGCTCAGCACGCCTGCCGCGGCGCCCGCGCCTACCGTCGCGTTCACGCCGCCGCCGGCCGCTGCAGCGCCAGCGCCGGCCACCACGGCATCCGCGCCACCGCCTGCCACAACACCCGCGCCATCGCCCGTGACGCCGGCACCCGTCTCAGTTCCGCCGCAAAACACCGCTGCCATCGCGCCCGTGACACCCAAACCTTCGCCCGCCCCGCCGGCGCAGCAACCGGCCCCGCAACCCGCGGCGCGCATCCCCGCCGACTTCGCGATCGAGCGCGGCTGGCTCGCGGCCCAGCCTTACGCGGTCGAGCCGCGTCTGGCGCGCCATCTTGGCCTCTACGAATCGTTTCCGACTTTGCGCTCGCTGGTCTGCGGCAACACCGCCAACTGCGCCTCCGATGCGCTGATCGACGACAGCATGGACGGCAAGCAGCTCGTCGCGCTGCAGATGCTGATGTCCCAGATCGGCGACCGCTTCTGCGTTCCGCGCCGCTCCGTCGCGGTGACCGGCAAGGTCTCGTCCGCCGGCCTCGCCGATCTCGCCGCCATCGCGGCCTGCGCCGGCGGCGCGCCGGCGCGCTGCAGCGAGACGCAGAACCGCATCTGCCCGCCCGATCCGCAGGCGCTGCAATCGGGCTCCGCCGCAGCGCGCGCCACGCTGATGCGCTGGGCGCTGTGGAAGACGGGCTCCACTTGAGCGCCGCGCGCCAGCCGCATCTGACCGAGATCGAGGCGCCCTGGGTCGTGCTGGGCCCGCGCAACGAAGGCAGCAATTACGGCATCCTGTCGCAATCGCCGAACGCTCCCATCGACAATGCGACGCGCGAGCTGCTCGACGACTACGCGCTGATGACGCTCGCCGCGCCGCCGCTCGACCGCCGGTACTTGAGCTTCTTCCCCCTCGGCGCCAGCGGCCTGTGGTTCCTTGCCTCCACCGCCCATGTCGGCGAGGCGCAGCGCGGCGCCATCCGCATCACCTGGGGCCTGCTGCTCGACGAGGTGCAGGTCTGGGCCGTGCGTTCGCACCTCTCCGCGCTCGCCGCGAGCTTCCCGCCGCCGCAGGCGCCCACCGTCGCGCCCGATGCGCTGGTGTTCAAGATTCCGCCGCCGCTGCCGCGCCCGTCCTCGCATCTCCTAAACGAGATCGGCAACATCGTGCGCGACCGCCCCACCGCGCTGATGACGCCGTCGGCGATCTCCACCGAAGAAGCCGCGCTGCAACTCTACGAGCGCGCCAGCCGCACCAATGCGCGCATCTCCTTCGTCACGCGTCCCGATCTGGAAGCGCGCGGCGGCATGGCCGCCATCGAGAAGCCCTGGCTCATCGTCTTCACCGAAGACGATCCTGCCGTGCCGATGGCGCGCTTCGACGGCTATCATCCCGTGCGCCTCACACAGGAGCGTCATCTCGTCGGCGCGCCGCAAATGCCCATCGGCCGGCGCGAATGGTTCGCGCTGCTCGACGCCGCCCATGCCCGCTATCCGCACCAGCACGAGCGCCTGCTGGAGATCGTCAACGTCCCCGTCGTCGCGACCGAGGACGATCCCGAAGGCGTCATCGCCGCCAAAGTCCTCGGCCTGGCGCGCCGCCTGTTCACCGACCGCGAGACCGCGCTCACCGCACTCACCTGGATCGCCGGCGGCGCCGCCGCGCTCAACGAGGAGGCCAACAAGATCGGCCCCACCCACGCCTTCCAGCGCGGCTTCGCCGATGCCGTGCCGCATGCCGGCAAGGAGGCATCGGAATTCCTCGATCTCTATGTCAGCGATCTGGAATGGTTCCTCACCGTCCCACGGCGGGACGCGCCGCGCGACCCCTTCGCCGCGGAACTCGCGCTCACCCGCGGCATCGTGTTCATGGTGGGTTCATCGACTCTCGCGAAAATCGCCGATGAGGTGCTGCACCGCCCGGAAAAGCTGAACTTGTCATTGCGCTGGGCGTCCCAATATCTGGACTCGTTCCGCCTGCTGATCTCGGAACTCGCCGATCGCCTGGCGAAGGACGACCTGACCTTGGCGGAAAGTGGACGGTTGATGCTCGAAAAATGGACACAATTGCGCGGGAAAGATCGCGAGATCGACGGGCCGGTCTTTGGCCTGATCCGCCAATTGGCGCGGCGGCCCTATCATGCTGTGCTGGCGCGCGCCTTCCGCGATGGGCTGGGTCGCGCCTTGCTGGAATCGGGCGGCCGGGAAAAGGTTCGGGAGCTCATGAACGACGTCGCGAGGGAATTGCGCGGACTTGGCACGCGCCGCAGCGCCGACGAATTGGCGGCAACGCTGTTGTTGTCGGTCTATGTCGCGCGAATGTTTCGCTGAACGAGGCCGGGGGCATGAGCGACACGGGGCAACGAACAGGTCTTTCCGGTGGCGGCACGATCCCGCGCGCCGAAGACGTGTTCGGCAGCGCGCCAAGCTATCGGCGCGACACTGTTCCGAACCCCACGATGGACAGCGACGAGTCGCAGAACCTTCGCGACCTGCTCAACCTGTGCAAGCAATCCAACCGTCCGCCCGTCATCTTGCTGTTCGGGTTTTCCTACAGCGGCAAGACCGCGCTGGCGCAACGTCTTCAGGACATCTTCCAAAGCCGTGGCTACGGCGTCTCGCCCGCCGTCGGCGCCAAGGCGCAGGCCGAGCGCACCAGCAAGATCCAGCCCTATTGGTTCTCGCATCCGCGCCGCCCGAACGACGGCTTTATACTGGTCGATCTTCCCGGCGAACGTTTCAGCCGCGCCAAGGAAGCAAACTTCTCCGACGCGGTCGCGAAGGAAACGCTGTCCCTGATGGCCGCCGCCGACGCCTATCTGCTGCTGCTCGAGGCCGACAAGACGCTCTATCTCGACGAGCTGCGCGGGCAGGGCGCCGTCAGCGAGCTCGAGACCAAGGACTACCACGAAGTCGTCGCGACCATGGTCCAGTTCGCCAAGCTCGACTGGCAGCTGTCGCGCAAGCTCGGCCGTCACGGCGATATCGAAGCCGCGGCCAAAGCCATCGCCGAGATGAAACCCGACGAGCGCTTCCGCGAGCTCAGCCGCGGCGCCCGCGCCAGCCGCAAGCCCGTATTGCTCGGTCTCTCCATCGCCGACCGCCTGCACGGCACCATGGCCGGTCTCGAAGAGGCCGTCGTGAAAAAGCGCCTCGAAGCACGGGGCGAGACGCGCGATCTCACCGACGCCGAACGCAACACCATCCGCCAGATTGTCGCCAATTTCGACCGCGACCCTCTGCTCCTCATCAACATGCGCCAGCAGAAATTGGTGGCACAGGTGATGAGCAGCTTCCGCTATTTCCGCGCCGACTTCCTCACCAGCTTTGCAGGCCTTCCGGCCAACTTCACCGGCGCCGCCAGCATGACGCTCTATCCCCCGCGCGGCGTGGAGCAGAATTTCGACTGGCTGCGCGCCGCGGCCCAGCGCACGCGCGGCGGCCGCCTGCGCACCTTCGCGCGGCGCAACCGCATCCTGGCGCCGGCGGTCGAGGCGCTCGATGCGCTGCCGTCGCTGCGCGAAACCGTCTGGGCGCTGTGGACGCGCGCCGCCTGGGACGAGGCGTTGCGCGATGCTCGCTGATGCCGCCCAGGACGCCGTGAAGAAACCGCAAACGCGCCGCGTCGCCGCGCCATCGCGCGGCTTGATCGACCGCGCCAAAGGCTGGGTGCTCTTCACCGCCATCGACGGCCGCACCAAATCGCGCGCCCGCGGCAACGCCCCCTTCGAACCGCGCCGCCAGCGCGGCCTGATCCTCGCCGCGCTCGCGCCCGGCCTTCTGCTGCTGCTCCTCACCGCCGCGATCTTCTGGCGCCCGATGTCCGCCGAACCCGAGCCGCCCGGCGCGATCCCGATTCCGCTCCCGGCGCAGACGGCGGTCGAGCGCGAGCGCATCCAGAGCATCGCCGTGCTGCGTGAAGGCTTGTGGGAAGCGCGCCTGCCGCCCTGGTCGGACGTGCCCCTCAAAGGCATGGCACGCGTCAGCAATCCGGAAGTCCACGCCGATCTCACGGCGCTGATCGGCGAGATCGCCGCCTTCGGTGATGCGATCGCCGATCGCGGCCCGCCCAATGCCCGCCGCGACAGCGTCTTCCTGAGCCAGATCGCCGACTTTCGCAGCCGTGTCGCCGCCGTCGACGCCAAGCTGCATGGCATGCGTAGCGTGACGGCGTATCACCTCGGCCTCCTGTCGCTGTGGGCCGGTGACGCCGCCGACGCCGAGCCGCAATTCGCCAGCGCCGTCGACATCGCACGCAAGACCGAGCCGCTCGACGATGTCGGCAAACAGCGCCTCGACGGCATCGAAGCCTCCGCATCTTATGGTCTCGGCCTCGCCGAAGCCGGCCGCGGCCTCTGGCAGAAAGCCATCGGCGATTTCGATGCCGCGCTGACCGCCGCCTGCCGTGCCTCCGCCGATGCGGGCACCAACACGCAGGCAGACTCCGGCTTCACGCTGAGCCGCGCCAATCTCGTGCCGCTCGACACCCGCAGCATCCGCAACGACCGCCTGATCGCGCTGCTCCATGCGCGTGGCGCCGTCGCGGTGACGAGCCCGACCTGCGCCCAGCTTCTCGCGCCGTCGCCCGACGCACCCAGCGGCGATGCCGATGCCGAAGCGCGCGCGCTGTTCGGCTCGCTGCCTGCCGCCGGCGACCCGACGCTCGCCGCGAACCTGCAATTGCGCGCCGCGCTGATGGGCGAGGGCGACGTCGTCCAGCGCCTCTCCTTCGACAATGCCGACGCAGAAGCGCAACAGGCGCAATCGCTCGCCCACGCCATAGCCGGTCTCGAAATCCCTGCCGATGGCGCCGCCGACGGCGTCGACAAATCCGCGCTCACCGATCTGCGCCATCTGAGCACGCTCAAGACCCGTCTCATCGCCCAATTGGGCAGCGGCACGCTCACCGAACCGGAAAGCGATCCGTCCTGGACCTGGTCCGATCCCACGCTGTTCGCCAATTGGAAAAGCGCCATCGCGTCGGACCTCGCGGACAACTTGCTCGCCACAGCTGATAGAGTCAGTGGCGGCAATCCCGGCCTCTCCGTTGCGCTCTACAATCTCATTCTCGAAAATCGTGCCTGGCTGCCGGCCGGCGCCGTGTTCAATGCGTGGTGGCGCCTCAACACCGGCACCTCGCCCGGCTTCGTGCTGACGATGCTCGGCATTGCCGCCGCGATCTCGCTCATCCTGTTCCTGGTCCTGCGCCGCTGGCGCCAGACCTACCGCACCACCTTCGAATCCTGGCACCACGCCGACCGCCAGCGCGCGCCGGAAGGGTAGACGTGCTGGATTGGGCCGTCCCGGTTCTGCTGCTCGCGCTCGTCGGCCTGCTGGCTGCCGCCTGGATGTGGCGCGACGGCGAAGGCCGCCCGCGCACCGGTCTCATCATCGCCGCCGGCTTCGTCGCGCCGCTCCTCATATGGTCGCAGCTGCTCAACGCCGAGGACCATGGACGCTTCGGCGATCTGCGCCTCTCCGTCGTCTCGGTGAAGCTCGCGCCCGACGCCATCGACGGCGCCAGCATCGGCGGCGACCGCGCCCACGACTTCCTCCAGATCAGCGATCTTCCTGCTTCGCTGATCACCTTGCACCGCATCTCCGACCGCGAGGTCGGCCTCACCGTTGCCCGTCCGCTGCGCGGCGATTTCGCCGGCGCCGTTGCGTTCGAGGATGCCGATCCCGATTTCATGACGCACTTCACCGGCGCCCCACTGCGCTTCGCGGGCGAGCGCGCCGTCCGCAACGGCGAAGTGTTCTGCCCGCGCGGTTGCGCCTCAACCTGCCGCATCCGTGTCCCAACGGACGGCGATCGCTTCGCCATCGACGGCGACCCCTCCGCCGACTTGCCGCGCATGGAAACGCGCGGCTCCATCGTCTCCTGGGGCCCCGGCCAGCGCATCTATCCGCTGCGCACCTTCGCGCTGACGCAAAGCGGCGATTGCGCCGACGCCCTGCAAGGCGCTGCCGGCCTTCCCGTCACCGCCTTCCTGTTCCGCCATGGCGGCCTGTTCGCCAACGCGCTCTACGGGATGTTCCTCGACGACGCCGGCACCGGCACGCCCAACGCCGTGCTGACGCGCGGCGGCCCGCCGCTCAAGATCCATCTCTTCCGCGTCGACTACACCGCCGGCGGCGTCGCCGAAGAGCATGACCGCCCCTCCCGCGTCGTCGAACGCCGCAGCGTCACCGCGCGCCTGACTGAGGACGGCGACCTCACCATCACTTACGACACGCCCGAAGACCTTCAGCTCCCCGCACCCGCCATCGCCAACGTCATCGCCGCCAAGCCGGGCGAGGACATCGTGCTGCCCATCGACAACGACCGCGGCGCCGGCCGCCCCTTCATCGGCGACTCGACGCTGCAATTCCGCTCCCTCGGCGGCCAACTCGCCGAGACCGCGCTCGGCCGCGTCCTCCTGCATCCCGACCGCAAGACGAAGGCGCTCGCGCCGTACTTCACCGTCATCGGCGGCGGCGTCACCCGCAACGTCCCGTTCGGCGAGCACTTCACGCTCGGCAGTTCCTACAGCGCCGAATTCCTGCTCGAGCGCCTCGCGCGCGACACCGGCGGCCTCGGTCTCATCACCTGGCCGTTCCTGCTCCTCGCCGCCGCAGCGTGCATCGCCGCCACCTGGCCCGCGCGCCGCGCCTCACTGCCTGCCTTCGCGCTGATCGCCCTCAGCGAAGCCCTGCTCGCCTTCCGCTTATTGATCGCGATCTCCGGCTCCTACGTCGACGCCTCGTTCTCCCGCGCCGCCATCGTACCGTCTGCCCTGTTCGCCTGGCTCGCCGTGCCGTTCCTGATCGCCTGGCTCGTGCCGGTGCGCCGACCCTTCCTCGCGACGCTTGCCTACACGATCCTGATCGCCGTCGTCGGCATCGCCGCCGCGCGCGGCGACGGCCTCGACAAGACTTCTCTGATCGTCGCCGCCCTCGTCGTCCTGACGCTGCTCGCCGACATTCTCACCCACCCCGTCCTGCCCCAGACCGTCCGCAGCGCCATAAACAATGTCGGCACGCGTATCGCCAACACGCTCGCCTATCCCTTCAATCGCCTGCGCGCACAGATCTGGTACCCCACCGGCGTCGGCCGCCCGCTCATCGGCTTGACGCTTCTGATCGGCATCCGCCTCGCGCTGCTGCTGTTCGGCGTGAAGGAGGGCTTGCCCCTGTTCGGCTTCCGCCTCGCCCTCAGCACCGTCTATCTCCCGCTCGCCCTCATCGTCCTTGCCCGCCTGCTCGTCGCCTTGCGCGCCACCGATGACGGCGCCCTGTGGCGCCCGCTCGCATGGAGCCTCGCGGTCGCGATCACCTTCGCCGTCCCCATCGCCGCGCGCGACACCGGCTTCATCATCTTCGCCGCCGGTACCGCGATCCTCGGCATCGTCGCGCTCCTCAACACCCCGCGCCAGGAACCTGCCCTGTGGTGGATCGGCCTGCTGCTCCTGCCCTTCGGCTTTCTCCTGATCTGCTACGTCCTGTTGCACTCCTTCATCGTCGACAGCGCGCTCGGCTTCGTGATCGCCGGCGCCGCCGCGCTTATCGCCGTCGCCCTCGCCGTCACCGCGATGCGCCAGACCGAAGCGCTTGCCAACCGCAATCCCTTCCTGCCCCTCGCTTTCCTTGTCGCGACCGCACTTCTCCTGCTCGTCCCGTTTTTCGCGCTCGCCGACCTCGTCGACAGCGCCTTCATCGCCCTCGGCGCCGGCATCGTGTTCTTCGTGCTGTGGAAGCGCTCCACCGCCGCCTGGCTCCTGCCCGCCGCCTTCGCGCTGGCCCTCGGCTTGTCGTTCCAGCTCCCCGTCCTGCCCACCGCCACCTTCTCCAGCGCGCCCACGGTGCATGACGAGACCGCCGCCCGCGAACTCGAAAACCAGATGCACAAGACGCAGAACATCCTGCGCATCTGGTACAGCGTGCGCCCCGGCGACGTCGGCGACTTCGCGACCTCGAGCGCCCAGAATCTCGGTGCCGCCATGGCGCATCTGCACGATTATGGCGCCTGCCCGTCGAGCCAATGGCCCGGCTGCCTCGCCGGCCATGGCTATCTCGCGATCCCGCGCCCCACCGTGCTCGCGCCCTATCAGCTCAACGACAACGTCACCGCAATCCACTTGATCGCGCCGTTCGGCCGTCTCGGCGCTGCTGCGTTCCTGGCTCTGCTCGCCGCTGCCGCACTTCTCTATACGCGCGCCGCGCTCGCCCGTGCCGAGCCGCTACCGCCGCTCCAGCTCGCCGGCATCGCCGCGCTGTGGACGATCTTCGGCGCCGCGCTCTACATGATCCTCGCCAATCTCGAAGTGCTCCCCTTCACCGGCAAGAACGTCTACTTCCTCGCCGCCGCCTCGGGCAGCGACCTCCTCGAAGGCGCCATCCTCATCGCCCTTGCGATGCTCGCCGCGACACGGGTGCGCGCATGATGCGCTGGAAGCAGATCGCCATCAGCCTCGCCGTCGCCGTGCCCCTCGGCATCGCGCTGCTCGCGCCCTCGCCCGACCAGGACACCTATGTCTATTCCGCGCGCGGCTACACCAAGCTGATCGAGACCGTCTTCATCCCCGAGAACTTCCTCGAATACACCGCCAATTTCGACAGCGACGACCTGCCCATGGTCCGCCTCGCGCCCGACGCCGAGCGGATCGAGGCCGTCCGCCGCTTCGCCGCCAACTCCTATCTGCGCGACGACCTGCGCCGCAACGACGTGTGGGAGCTGAAGGGCGGCCATCTCCACATCAATCCCGACGCGCACAACATCGCGTTGCCGCTGTCGCTGCGCCCGGTGTGGAGCGGCAACCTGATGTTCCATCACGGCGGCGAATTGCGCGCCGTGCTCTCCGGCCCCAGCGAGACCACGCTCGTCCCGCTCACCCGCAAGCTCGAGGCCGACGATCCCGCCATCGTCATCCGCGATCCGTTCCGCGCCGGCCCGCCGCTCTCCGGCGCCGCGCGCCTCGATTTCAACTATGGCGGCGTCGCCGGCGGCGTGGCGCGCGTCTTCCTGCTCGGCGAGGACATGTGGGTGCGCAGCGAAAGCAACGCGCAAGCCAATCTCTTCGTCGACGGCAAACAGGTCCCTGCCGGCTCCTACCGCCGCCTGCCGCCCGGCGCCGAGCTGCAATTCCAGACCGGCAATCTGAACAAGTTCTATTTCAGCCGCGGCGTCACCGGCGCCAACGTCTTCATCTCGCACTACCAGCCGCTCGCCGGCCGCATCCGCGTGCCGCTGCTCGAATGGTTCGCCCTGCGCTTCGAGACCGAGATGGATCATCTCGTGCAGCAGAACGGCGAGCAACCCGATCTCGCGCCCTCGGTCCGCGCCCGCAACCGCGCGGTGCTCAACGGCGACGTCACGACCTCGCTCGACGCCGATCTGCAGACCGCGCTCCAGCACAAGCTGGAGGATTTCGTCGCCCCCGGTCTCAAACACGAAAACGGCCGCGGCTTCCCCGCCGCGATCACCGTGATGGACGCCAAGACGGGCCAGCTCCTCGCGCTCGCTTCGTTCCCCGCCACCGCCGCGCAAGGCGCCGGCACCCGCCGCGCCTGGGAGGCGAACCAGAATTTCGTGAACCTGCCGATCGGCTCCGCCGCCAAGCCGCTGTTCTCCTCCGCGATCCTCGAGATCTGGCCGCAGCTCGCGACGCTGGAGATGCCGCCGCACGGCCCTGGCGGCTATGACAATCTCCTCGGCCTGCACATCGCCCCGATGCTCAACGAGGAAGCCTCGTTCGGCCCCGGCTGGATCACCTTCAACGATTACATCCAGCGCTCGTCCAACATCTACGCCGCGACACTGATGATGCTCGCGACCTCGCTCGATCCCTTCAAACAGGACCCGACAAAACCTTCGACGCCCTACCGCCTCGAAGGCACCAATCGCGATCATCTCCCCGTGCTCCAGATCGCGGAGGGCAACGTCCTCAACACGATCTCCTGCTGCGTGAAATGGCCCGACGAGCTCGCGCGCCTCTACGACATCCGCGCCGAGGACATCGAGCACCAGGGCGAAATCTCGATCCTCGCCGACGACCGCTACGACAAGGCGCTGTGGAAGCCGATGCTCGCGTCGCTGCCCGACGCGCGCTTCCTGCGCCAGGACAATCTCAATTCCGTGTCGCCGGCGCGCGTCAACCTGCAGCTCAACAATGTGCGCAATTTCCGCACCGAGTATCTGACGCTGATCCTCGGCGCCAGCACATCGCGCTGGAACAACGTCAAGATGGCGGAGGCTTACGCGCGCCTCGTCACCGGCCGCCGTGTCGAGGCACGGCTCACCGAAGACGGCCCCGCACCGCCGCTGATGCTCGGCTGCAACGCCGGCAACGATCCCGACGGTCTCTTCTGCCCCAAATCCCGCGACGTGATCCTGCACGCGCTGTCGCTGGTCGCGGTCGGCTCCGGCACCGCCGCCGGCCAGGTGAACGCGCAACTCGCGCCGCTGATCGCCGAAGCCGCGCGGCGCGGCGAGGTGATCGGCTTCTACTCCAAGACCGGCACGCCCAAGATCCCCGACGCCGTCAACACGCCCGAAGCGATGGCGGTGCGCCAGCTCGGCCGCGACAACGTGCTGAAGCTCGACGCCCATGGCCACATGATCGCGGCAATAGAGCAGGGCACCTACGATCTGCAAAAGCCGTCGCAGCTCCCCGTCGCGCAAGCCGCGATCGAAGCCGACGCCGCGACCTTCCAGGCGATCGGCCGCAACCACGCCCTGCTGCGCAAGGTCCTGCTCCGCGCGCTTGCCTTCAACCGTGCCCGCAACCCCTCGCAAGGCGCGCAGCTCTTCCGTATCGTGAACCGCAAGGTCGCCGGCGTGCCGATCAGCGAGGGCAAGCTGCACGAGGGCCGCGTCTACGCCTTCGTCATCGGCGTGTGGCCCGCCGCCGCGCTCAAGAACGCGGCGAACCACGAGGTCGACACGACCCAGCCGCCGCTGCGCGCGCTCTCGGTCGCGATCAACATCCAGGACAATTGGGTCGGCGACCATCCGCATCTGGGCGCCATGCTCGGCGGCCAGTTGATGGAATATCTGCAGCCGGTGCTGTTCCCGGAGGGCACGCGATGAAGGATCTGAGCGGCCGCTTCGCCGAAGCCGGCGAGACGCAGGCCAAGGAAGCCCGCCCCGACCCGCTGGCGCGCCTGCAACACGACGAGCCCGATCACCCCGAGACCGCCGAGCCGTCGTCGCCGAGCTGGCTCGGCATCATCCTCGCGCGCGCCGATCTCCTCGCCGTGATCTGCGTGGCGCTCGCCGCCGCGCTCGTGCTGTGGCCGATGCTGCATCCCGCCGTGGTCCAGCTCCCCGCCATCGCGCAAACTGGCGACGAGGTCGCGACCCTCACCGTGCGCCCGATGACCGCCGACGGCGTCTCCACCGCGCCCGACTGGTCCGGCCTGTTCAACGCCTATCAGCTCGAAACCGCGCTGCGCGACATCTCGATTCGCTGCAATTACGGCTTGCCGGTGGATGCGCGGGTCGACAGATATCTGCACGCCAAGCCGACGGTCGGTAGCGAGATCAAGATATTCCTCGCCGATCCGGGGACGTGTCCGAAGCTTTAGCGCCCAGCCTCACCCGTTCGACGTCAGCGCCACATGCTCCGGATCTTCCTGCGAGCGCCGCTCGTGCATCAGGAAGCTGTAGTATCCGCAGTGATTGTCCCCCGGATATTGCCGGCAGATCGTCGGCCGCGCCGTATAGATCGTGCAGCGCCGCGCCTCGGTGTCGAAGAACTGGCAGATCTTGCCGTAATGCACGTCCTTCTTGCGCCGCATCGCGAACTTCTCGTCGCCGTCCACCTTGGTGAACTTCTTGCGCGCCTTGGTGAAGGACATGTCGAAGTGCTTCGCCAGTCGCTCGACATCGCGCTTGGTCAGCCCGATCAAAGGATAGGAGCAGCAATAGCCCGGGCACTTCGCGCAATTGAAAGCCATGAACGGCACCTGAGAGGTTCGCATCCTCGATAGCGGATTCGCGTCCCGCCACAAAGCCTTTGCCGCGTTATCGCCCCGGCGCTAGGGTTCCATCATGACAACATTCACCCATATTCAACTCCCAGACATCCGCCTGCGCGCCGCCGTCGAAGGCACTGGCCCCCTCGTCGTCATGGTGCACGGCTTCCCAGAATCCTGGTTCTCCTGGCGCCATCAGATCGGCCCGGTGGCAGCGGCCGGTTTCACCGCCTGCGCCATCGACGTGCGCGGCTATGGCGGCTCGGACAAGCCCAAAGCGGTCGCCGACTATGCGATGGAGCGCATGGTCGCCGACGTCGCCGGCGTGATCGAACATCTGAGCCCCAGCCAGCCCGCCATCATCCTCGGCCATGATTGGGGCGCGCCCATCGTCTGGAACACGGCATTGATCCGTCCCGACCGCGTGCGTGCCGTCGGCGCTTTGTCGGTGCCGCATCTGGGTCCGCCGACAGCGCCGTTCAACCGCATCTTCGACAAGATATTCACCGAGCGCGGCAAGTTCTTCTACCAGGCCTATTTTCAGAAAGAGGCCGAGCCGGAGGCCGAGGCCGAAGCCAACCCGCGCGATTTCCTGCGCAAGTTCTACTACGCGCTCTCCGGCGACGCGCCGGACGGCACCTGGCCGAACGACAAGACCTCCGACATGCGCTTGCTCGACGGGTTGACCGATCCGGATGTCTTTCCCGCCTGGCTCACGCCGTCCGATCTCGATTATTACGTGCAGGAGTTCGAGGCTTCCGGCTTCTTCGGTCCGATCAGCCGCTACCGCAACCACGAGCGCGACTACGAATATCTCCGCCGCTACTCCAACCGCAGCATCAAGCAACCCGCGCTGTTCGTCAGCGGCACGCGCGACCTTGCGTTCAACATGCTCGGCCGCGGCGATCCCATCGCGACGATGCGCCAGCATGTCCTCGACCTGCGCGTCGCCGACGTCCTCGAAGGCTGCGGCCACTGGACCCAGCAGGAACGCCCGGTCGAGGTGAACGCGCGCCTGATCCCCTGGCTGAAATCGCTCTAGAGCGGCCGATGCATCGCAGACATTTCCTCACGCTCTCGGGCGCGGCCTTGGCAACGGGCCCGGCCTGGGCGCACGACAACACGGCTTGGGCGCGCGATTTCGGCCGTTTCGTCATGGACGGCCTCGCCATCACCAATACGCCGGGGCTGAGCGTCGCGCTGCTGCGCGGCGGCCGCACGCTCTTCTCCGCCGGCTACGGCTATGCCGATGTCGAGGCCGCGCGGCGCGTGACGCCCGACACCGTGTTCCAGATCGCCTCGCTCTCCAAGACCGTCACCGCCACCGCCCTGATGCTGCTGCAGCAGGACGGCGCCTTCGCGCTCGACGATCCCATCGCGCCGCATCTGGATTTCCCCGTCGCGCATCCGAAATTTCCCGGCGCCCAAATCACCTTCCGCCACCTCTTCACCCACACCTCCGGCATTTCGGACGCGGCCTATGACGGCCTGGATTTCACCGGCGTCGCGCCGGCGCCGCTGGGCGATTTCCTGCGCGATTATCTGGTGTCTGGCGGCAAGCTCTATGACGCCGCCAAATGCTACTCCGGCACCGCGCCGGGAACGGCGTGGAGCTACAGCAACGTCGCGGTCGCGCTGCTCGGCCATCTCGCGGGCCGCTTGGGTCCCGACCCACTCGATGCAATCACGCAGAAACGCCTCTTCGCGCCGCTCGGGCTGCGCAACACGGCTTGGCGCTATGCCGGCATTCCCGACAATCGTCTCGCGCAGCCTTATGCGTTCGAAGCGGCGCGCTATCGCCGCCTCCCAAAGCAGACCTATCCCGATTGGCCGGCGGGTTTGCTCTGCACCTCGGCCAACGACTTCGCCAAAATCCTCGCGATCTACACGCAGGGCGGCCACGGCATCCTCAAGCCGCAAACCTTCGCCGCGATGCTGACACCGGATCCGGTCATCCTCGATCCCGCCCATCCCGAAGTCCGCCAAGGCCTGATCTGGCGTTTGCGCACGCTGGACGGTCACCGCCTCGTCTCGCATCCCGGCGGCGATCCCGGTGCGGCATCCGTTGCGGTGTTCGACCCGGATCGCCAGATCGGCGCGCTGGCTTTCGCCAACATCGAACAGGATGCCGACTTCAAGCCGTTCCAGAGGGAAGTCATCGAGCGCTTGCTCGACAGGGCCGCCACGCCGCACTGACATTCCGTCAGAAATACTTCCGATTGCACCCCTTGAAGCCGCACAACCGTTCCCTATTTGTCCCAGGTGAAATCAAGGGACAAATCGCCTTCCGATAAAGCAGGGCGCGAGACCAGACAGGGCCGGGTGCAAGCTCGCGTGCACCCACGCCGCGCGAAAGCGCGCAAGGACCGGGGTGCAAGGTGAACGTGCCGCGTTGGTCGGGCCTCATAAGGCTGGCTGCCGGCCTGCTGGGTAATTTTGCGGCAAAAAGGGGCGGCGTTCGCCCCTTTTTGCTAGGCGATCTCTTCCGCGAACCGATACGCGCCATCGATCCACGCCACGATCTCGCGCGCCGCGTCGTGATCGATGCCGCCGTAGCGCTTGCGCAGCCGCTCCTTGGTCTTGTCCGCCAGCCGCTCCAGGCTGACATCCTGCAGGAACAGAACATCCTCACGGATCAGCGCCGCGAATTCCGGCCCAAACAGCTCACGCGCCGCATGGTCGAACGCCGCGCCATATTGATAGGCATCGCCGGCGCGATAGCTCTCCGCCAGCGTGAGCGCCGGAATGCACGACAGCATCGGTTGCAGCGCGGGGTTCACGCTGTGCGCCGCCAGATGCGGCGCGATGCTCGCCGGCCGTCCCGTGAACGCGCGGACATGCAGGAATTGCGACATGCGCTGTCCGTCGTTGACCGGATAATTATCCCACAGGAACGGCTTGCGCCCCAATTGCTGCGCCACCCGCGCCAAATGCCCCGGCGAATACTCGCGGCTGCAAACTTCTTCGCCGGTCCAGAAAATCTCGATCGACGTATCGAGCAGTCGACCGAAGTCTTCGAGATAATTCTCCGGCCGCTTGCCGAAGAACCGGTCGAGCACCGGATCGTCGGTGTAATAACTCGGGCACACGATCAGCCGCGTCGCTTTGCTGCGCGCTTTGACCCAATGCAATATATCCGCCTGGGTCTGTGCGAGGTTCGGCAGATCGCCGCGCATGTCATCGAACAGGATCGCCAGATCCGCGACACCCCAGGCATCGAACTCCGCCAGTTTGCGCGCCAGGTCGGCCTGCGCCTCGGCATGAAAATCGCGATAAAGCTCGTATGGGCTCAAGCCCACCCCGAACCGCACTCCCATCGCTTTGCATTTGCCCGCCAGCGCCTGCAGCGCGTCCGCCGTCTCGGCCGGATGCGGCTCGCGCCAGCGCTTGCGCAAAAATGCATCGGCTTTCGGCGCATACAGGAAGAAGCCATAGCCATGCGGCTTCAGCGTCTTGATGACGTGCTCCCGCGCCGCCCAGCTCCACGGCGTGCCGTAATAGCCCTCGATGATCCCCAGCTCGATGGTCATGCCGCTCTCCGAAAAGGCTCACGCACAAGATAGAGCAGCGCCGCCAGCGCCGACAGATCGAGGACATAGAGATAGCGATAATCGCATGCGATCGAGATCGCGAAGAAGCTCGCCGCAAATGCGAACGCCCCGCCCAGCATCGCCGCCAATGCCAAATCCTCCGGCCGCCGCCGCAACAACAGCAACACAAGGCAGACCAGCGCCAGCAATCCAAATGCGATATGCGACCACACCGGCGTCCCGAAGAACGCCTTGCCGTAACGGTCGAGCGCCCGATCCCGCGCATCGCGCCGTGGCGCGATCCCCATCTCGCCCATCTCTTTTTCCGGTCCCTCGATGCCGGTGAACACCGGCCGGCACGCCGCGATATCCGGCGTCGCGAACACCCACCAGAACGCCGCTGCCCGCACCCGCAGATAGAGCCACGGATGCTCCAGGATCAGCGCTTTCCACTGCGCCCCCACCACATCGGGATCGGCGTCGTTCAACGCCGCCGCAATGCGCGGCGACGAGGCCAGCGGATCGTTGCGCACCGGCGTGTAAAGCCGCACACCCTCGGTGCGGATCAAGTGCTCCAGCCCTGGATCGTCGTCGTCCAAGGCGGCCATCGGCAGGCCGGACTCCCGAGCCGTCGCCCCGGCCAGATCGTAGACCTGCAGCAACAGCAACTGCCCCTGCGGCCCCTCATTGCCGTCGCTGCGCAGATTCAAAAGCGCCGACACGCCGATCACGAACGCCAGCGCGCCGGCAAGAAAGCCGGCACCCAAAGATGCCGCCCTGATCCGGTTCATCCCGGCTTTCGCCGCAACCCACCCAAGCCCGGCCGCCGCGAACGGCAGCAAGACCACCCCGTTCTGCCGCGTCAGCGCCGCGAGCGACAACAGGAGGAAACCACCCGCCGACCATCCCAGCCGCCGCTGCAATTGCGCCCAGTTTGCCGCTGCCTGCGCCAGGCAGGCAAACCCCGCCACGGCGCTATCCGCAAACAGCACATCCTTCCAGACCAGCCCCTGGTACAGCAGCAGATGCGGCGACAGCACGATCGCCAGCGCGACGAAAACGGTCGACCAGCCGCCGCGCGCCGGCGGCAGAAGAATCAGCGCGGTCAGCGCGCCAAACGCCAGCACCGCGTCGAACGCCACGAACAAGCCGGCACCCGGCACGACGGCGTCGAACAACCCCATCAACCAGGCCATCACCGGCGGGTGCCAGTTGTTGTAAAGGCCGACACGGCCCTGATGCAGCTGCAGGATCGAGTCGTAGGACAGATGCCCCGGCCAGTTGATCGCCAGCGTGGCCACGAATCCAGCGGCCAGGATCGCGGCTGTCGCCAGCGCGGTTTTCGTCCATCCTGTCGCAATCGTCATGGCATCTCTTTTGGCATGGCGCCCGCCGTTCCGTTAAGCTACCACCCGCGCGTCGCGCCGGAAGCGCCACGCCTGGAGCACATATGAGGATCGATATCGCGGCGGCCGGCGCGGGGGCGCAGGGCGTAGATGGCCAATAAGCCTGTCTTCTTCGACGCCACCGGCCGGCGCGCGCGCGGCGCGTCCATCGTCGGCTGGACTGCCGGCGTGGTCAGCCTGGTGCTCGGCGCGATCTTCGTGTTCAGCCTCGCCAACGCGCCCGCCGGGATTCAGCCGCGGCTGCCCGGCCGCCTGACCGCCGTCGCGATCCGCGACCTGGAAAAGAAAGCCAAGGCGCCGGGACTGGTGCGGGCCGCGGCGCGGCTGGCCAACGAGGCGCGCGCCCGCCGCGAGGAACTCGCGCTCCAGCGCAGCGCGCGCAACGAGCGCGGCCTCAAGACGCGGCCGCTTGCGACGATCCTGCGGCCTGAGGCGAACCGTCCGCTTTCTGTCGCGTTCTACACCAACTGGGACGCGATGGGTCCCGAGGCCGCGGCCTATCCCGCGCTGATGCGCGCGCTGCCCAAGATCGACTGGTTGATGCCGATCTGGCTGGCGCTGCAAGGTCCCAACCAGGATCTCAAAAGTGCGCTCGACACGCGGCTGCTGACCGAGCTGCGCGCCAAGCGCGGCAATCTCGCCATCCTGCCGGCGCTGCAAAACGCGACGCAGGGAAAGTGGGACGGCGACGGGCTGGGCAAGCTCCTCGCCGATCCGGCGCGCAGCGATGCGCTTCTCAAGCAGCTCGTCGCCTTCGTCGGGACAAACAAGCTCGACGGCCTGACCATCGACTTCGAAGAGGTGCCGGCGGCGGTTCATCCCCAGGTGGAGAAATTCCTCCAGAAGCTGTCGGCGGCATTCCTTCCGCATGGCTGGATCGTCGTGATGTGCGCGCCGTTCGACGACGACGAATGGCCCTACGCCGCCTACGCCAACATCGTCGATTACACGCTGTTGATGGCCTACGACCAGCATGAGGACAGCGGCCCGGCCGGCAGTATCGCCGGCCAGGGCTGGTTCGAGACGACGCTCGACAAGCGCATGCGCGGCCTCGCGCCCAGCCGCACCATCGTCGCGGTCGGCAGCTATGGCTATGACTGGAACAACAACCAGGTCGAGGACCTGACGTTCGAGCAGGCCGTGGTCGCGGCGCACGATTCCGCCGCGGCGATCGATTTCGATGACGCGACCAACAACCCGCACTTCTCCTATGTCGAAGACGACCACACGCTGCACGATGTCTGGTTCCTCGACGCGGCGACGGTCTACAACCAGGTCCACGCTTCGGACATCTATCGCCCTGCCGGCTATGCGCTGTGGCGGCTCGGCACGGAAGACCCTTCCGTCTGGGATGTGCTGGGGCGCGGCTACAACGCCGGCATTCCGCAGACCATCCGCCAAATCCCCATCGCGGCGGATGTCGATTACGAAGGCGACGGCGAATTCCTGCACGTCGATGCCGATCCATCCAGCGGTGCGCGGACGCTGGAAATCGACCCGGACTCCGGCGACATCGTCGACGAGAATTATACGCGCCTTCCCACCAACTACATCATCCGCCGTTTCGGCTACGTCCCGGGCAAGATCGCGCTGACCTTCGACGACGGGCCGGACCCGGAGTGGACGCCGCAAATCCTCGACATCCTCAAGGCGAAGCACGTCCATGCGACGTTCTTCGTCATCGGCGGCAATGCCGAGGCCAATCCCGATCTGATCCAGCGCATCCTCGACGAAGGTCACGAGCTCGGGAACCACACGTACACGCACCCCAATCTGTCCGACACGCCGTCGCAGGCGGTGTCGCTGGAACTCAACGCGACGCAGCGCCTGATCCAGGCACTGACCGGCCGCTCGCTCGTGCTGTTCCGTCCGCCTTATCTCGGCGATGCCGAACCCGGCGACACCAGCGACATCATTCCGGTCGAGATCGCCCAGGGCCTCGGCTACATCACGGTCGGCGAGCACATCGATCCCGTCGATTGGGCGCTGCCGGGCGCCGACAAGATCGTCTCGCGGGTCGTGGCCGATCTCGCCAATCCGATACCGGACGCGCACGGCAACACCGTGCTGCTGCACGATGCCGGCGGCGACCGCTCGCAGACCGTGGCCGCGCTGCCGGTGCTGATCGATACGCTGCGCGCCAAGGGCTATCAGTTCGTGACCGCTTCCAGCCTGATCAAGCTGACGCGCGACCAGGCCATGCCGCCTTTGCAGCCGACTCTGGCACTGCTTACGGACCGCGTCGTGTTCCTGACCATGAGCTGGCTGGGGCGCCTGCTTTATTATGCTTTCCTTGCCGCCATCTGGCTGGGCGTTTCGCGGCTCTTTTTTCTCGCGGGCCTCAGCTTGTGGAACCGTTACCGGCAAAAGCGCGACGTCGAAGCGCTGCCGGACCAGGCGCTGCATGTCTCGGTCATCGTGCCGGCCTACAATGAGGAAAAGGTCATCGCGAAGACGATCGAGCGTATCCTCGAAAGCGATCACAGCGATCTTGAGGTCATCGTCATCGATGACGGTTCGCAGGACAATACCTCGGCCGTATTGCAGGCTGCGTTCGGTACCAACAGCCGCGTGACGCTGATGCGCGTGCCCAATGGCGGCAAGGCGGCGGCGCTCAACATCGGTCTCGAGGCTGCAAAGGGCGATATCCTGGTCGCACTCGACGCCGACACGCAGTTCCAGCGTGACACGATTCCGCGGCTGGTGCGGTGGTTCGTCGATCCCCAAGTCGGCGCCGTCGCGGGCAACGCGAAGGTCGGCAACCGCACCAACATGATCACCCGCTGGCAGGCGCTGGAATACATCGTGGCGCAGAACCTCGAACGCCGCGCCCTGTCGGCGCTCGGCACGCTCACCGTCATTCCCGGCGCAGTCGGTGCGTGGCGCAAGTCGGTGCTGGTCGAGATGGGCGGATTCCACTCCGACACCCTGGCAGAGGACCAGGACCTCACCATCGGTATCCAGGTGAAAGGCTATCAGGTCCGTTTCGACAGCTCGGCGATTGCCTGGACAGAAGCGCCGGCGACATTCGGCGGCTTGGCGCGGCAGCGCTTCCGCTGGGCCTTCGGCACGCTGCAATGCCTGTGGAAATACCGCAGCCTGACGTTCAACCCGCGCTATGGCGCGCTCGGCATGATCGCGCTGCCGCAGGTCTGGCTTTTCCAGATCGCGCTCACCGCGCTGGCGCCGGCAGCGGACCTGCTCCTGATCTGGCAGCTGGTCAGCCAATGGATCGCCTATTCCCAGCATGGCGCGGAGTTCAGCAATGCGGATCTGAAGACCGTCGGCATCTACTACGTCGTGTTCATCGTCGTTGACCTTCTCGCCGCGACGTTCGGCTTCCTGATGGAGCGCGGCGAGCAATGGCGGCTCTTGTGGTGGCTGCCGTTGCAGCGCTTCGGCTATCGCCAGCTGATGTATTACGTCGTCGTCCGTTCGATTTCGGCCGCGATCCGCGGCGCCGTGGTCGGATGGGGCAAGCTGGAGCGCACCGGCACGGTGAAGGCGCACAATTAGCGCGGCGCAAAGAACACGCGGTCGTCATCCGTGCGAACGATGCGGTAATTCTCCATGAGCGCAGCGTGTATCGCCGGCGTCAGCGGGAAAGGTTCGAGCTGCTCGAGCTGAATCAGGCCGTAATGCCGTTCCTTGATGTCCTGCGCGAGCTTTGCATCGTTGCGCGCGCCGGCAAGATAGGCCTGCTCGATATTGAAGACGTCGACCTGCGCAGGCTTGCCGGCCCAAAAGCATAGCGACAGCATCTCGCAGAGCGCCGGTCTCGGAGCGGCGCGGATCAGCGCGATCTCGGCCGACGCCGTGGCGCGATCCTCTGCCATCGGATGCAGCCAGTAGCCGGTCTCGCGCCACGGCGCATCCAGTGCATACAGATTGAACAGCAGCGGCAGGGCGTAGAGCGTGGCCGCAATGCCTTGCCACAACGGAAATTGCAGCCGGCTCATCAGCAGGCCAGCGCATAAGGCGAGCGCGATATCGGCGTCGAACAGCGCGTTGGCGTCGACGCCCGCGCCGCCCAGGAAATAGACGCCCACGGCGACGGCGGTCGCCGCGTAAAGCGTGACGAACACGGCATGGCGATCGTGGCGCGCCAGCACAAACAGGAAGACGCCGCCGGCCAGCGCCACAATGCCCAATGGCAGCCACGGCAGAAGGCCGCCGGCGATGTTCGACAGCGCATAGCCGCGCGCGGATACGAGTTGGGCCAGCAAGCTGAAGCCATAAGCCTGCTTGAAGATGCCGAGGCCGAGCAGCAGGAAGATCGCGCCGCAAACGATGAAGGTGACGGCGTGGCGGCGGTCGGCCAAGAACAGCCATGCCGCGAGAGCAAGCGGCAGCACGATGAGATTGTGCTTGACGAAGAAAGCGAGGGTCAGCGCGAACGCTGCCGCCGCCATCAGACGCGGCGAGCGCGGCTCGCGCAGCGCCAGCAGCAAGCCGCCCATCGCAATGGCGTGGCCGAGCATTTGCGGATCGTCCATGCCGACGTAATCGGTGGTCAGCATCAAGCCGGCGGTAAACAGCAGCGCCGCGAACAGCGCCTCGATCCGGCTGCAGCCCATCATGCGCGCCGCGGTTTCGATGCCGAGCGCGACGGCGAGCAAGGCGGCAAGCGCCACGATGCGTCCGGCGACGATGGCGTCGCCGGTGAGCTGCGAAACGGCAGCGATCAGATAGAACGACAGCGGCGGGTAGTTGTTGATCAGCAATCCGTCCGCCGGCGGGTAGGGCGAGCCGGTCGTACGCACGGCCTGCGTGAACGCCGCGTTCCAGCCTTCGTTCGGATCGAACGGGACGTGGAAGCCGATCACGCAGACGACGTGCATGAGGCCCAGCACGCAGCCGATCGCCAGAGCGGCGGTCAGGATGCGGAGCGGAAGGCTCGCCGCGATCATTGCTTGGTGCACCGCGCGTCGGGGACGATGTCATAGATCGCGTAGAAGCTGCCGCTGGCGCGCGGGCGCAACATGGCGGGGATTCTCGACAGCGGGCCTTTGCCGTGGATCACCACGGCCTGGTCGTAATGGCATTGGAAGAACTTGAGATAGGGCAGCACGTCGTGGAGGTCTTCGTCGGTCTCGGTGCGGCCGGCGGCGAGGTCTTCAAGCTCGTCGATGTCGGGCGGCGAGCCTTGCTGCGCCGAGTGTGCCGCGACCGCCGCGAAGGGCGGGCGGATCTGCACGATGTGCTGACCGGCGGTGGTGAACATCAAGGGCGTGAATGCGGCGCGGTCGATCACGGCGAACTCAGCCATGTGCCAGTAGAGCTGATCGGCCGACCACCCGAGAGAATCGCCGTCGAGCACGGTGAGGATCCGGCTGCCCTGGCGGATGTCCGAAGCGTGCGCGCGGAATTCGGTGTATTGCGCGTCGTAGCTGCGCCAGCTCAGCGCGACCGCGGTCGCGGATGCCGCGAGCACGACGAGTGTCGCTGCCATCATGCCGGTTTGTGCGCGTGGAGAGATGTTCAAGTCGCACGCGGCGAAGGCGATGGCGCCGAGGATGGCGGGGAGACGCATGTGAACACCCCAGCCGCCCAGCGCCCATTCCGGCGCGAACAGCGTGCACAGCGCCAGCACGACGAGGGCGAGGCGCAGGCGCGGGTGGACCTTCAGGCGGCCGGTGAGGACGCCAGCGGCGAACAGCGCGATCAATGCGCCGGTGAGGATCAGTGCGGGGGTGTCGAAGCCGAGTTGGATCGCGGCCTCGAAGCGGTCGCTCAGGGTTTCGAGCAGGTTGAAGGCGAGGTGGCCGCTGTCGGCGCCGGCGGGCTTGAGCACCAGGAATGCGAAGGCGGCGGGCAGGCACATCGCGATGGTCGGCAGTGCGCGGGCGATGAGCTTGCGGATGGTGCGTGGTGTTTCGTCGAGCCATCCGGATAGTTCGAAGCAGCCGATCAGCAGCAGCAGGACGGCGAAGGCGAAGAGGTGGCTGAAGTAGATCAGCGTGAAGGCGAGGGCGAAACCGGCTTGCTGCAGCAGGGTCCTTCGGGTGTCTGTTGCGATCCAGGCGGCGAAGACGGCGAAGCAGAGGCCGGCGGCGAAGGTGTAGTTGAAGAAGCCCCAGATGAAGTTGGCGTTGTAGGCGAAGATCGCGGCGACGATTGCGGTGGCGGTGACCCGGCCGAACAAAGCGCGCTGGATCGCGGCGGGGCCGAGGACCCAGAGCGCCACCGTCGTGGTGAGGAACAGGCGCGTCGCGAGTTCGAGCGGCATCAGATGCGCGAGCAGCGGGACCAGGCCTTCCGAAGCGAGGTTGGGGAGGGCCTGCCAGACGATCGTATAATACTGCGACGCGGCGCCGCCGATCAGGGCGAAGCTCGCCAGATGCGCCGGGTAGTCGGGCATGGCGGGTGTCGCGACGCACCACAGTGGCGTTGCGAGCACAAGGGCGGCGATGACGGACGCAATGAGCGGCCGGTCGAGGCCGCGAACGCTTGGCATGATGGTGTTCCCCGGCGCGACGATAGCGGGCCGGGACCGCCCCTTCTAATGAAAAGTCCGCACACCTCGTTTCTGACACAGGGTTTCGAGCGGGCAGGCGCGGCAATTGGTGCGCAGCGCCTCGCAGGTGTCCTGGCCCAGATGCTTCAGGAGCCAGTGGAACTCATGCAGATCGGCGGCGGACCAATCCATCAGCGACGGCATGATGATGTCGTAAGCCGGACCGGCATCCTTGATGTGTGCGGGGAGGAAACCGAGACGGCGCAGCACGCGCAGGACATGGGTGTCCATCACCAGCGCCGGCTTGCGCAGGGTGCTGAAATTGACCACCGCGGCGGCGATCTTGCGGCCGACGCCGTGGAAGGATTCGAGATAGCGCAGCGCCGCCAGCGTGTTCCAGCCGTCGAGGAATTCGAGGCTGAAGCCGCCGGAGATCGCTTTCAGGCGCCGCAGCGCGAAGACGATGTCGACGGCTTTCTTGTCGGCGAACTCGACGCCGGCGATCAGCGGCTGGATCTCGCCGGGATCGGCATCGGCCAGATCGGCGACACCATAGCGGCTGCGCAGCTTGGCGAAGGCGTGGCGCCGGACCGCGTCCTTGGTTCGGCTGCCCAGGATCGAGGCGATCAACTGATCGGTCGGGTCGGACAGCGAGTCGTAAGGCACGGCGTCGTAGAGCCGCAAAAGCCGGTTGCGGGTGGCGATGAAGGCTTCGGACTGGCCGAGGTCGAGTGCGATCTGCATGAAAGGAGGATGGAACATAAGAAGAACAGATGGCAAGAGAAAAGAGGTTAATTTTCCTGATAATTTTTGGATTCTAGGAATTTCAAGGACTTACAGGATCATTCGGCAATATAATTGTTCGTCGATTTTTCGTACCCCCCTCCCCCCTCAATGGAAATCCCGGGATTTGGGCAGGACCCGCACGTTGCGCGGATGGCGCGGGGTGCGCGAATCGGGGCGCTGGTAGGCGAGGTCTTCGCGGCGGCCCTGGATGGGGCGGACCTCTTCCTCGGACAGCCGCGCGAGCTCGGCACTGCGGTCGAAGATGCGCTCGGCCACCAAGTGTACCACACCGTCGGCTTTCTGCACCTTGCCTTCGACCAAGAGGAGGCGGGCGCTCATCACCTCGCGGCGGAAGATTTCGAAGATGCGCGGCCAGACCACGACATTGGTGATGCCGGTCTCGTCACTGAGCGTAATAAAGACGACGCCGGCGTCGCCGGGCATCTGGCGCACCAGCACCACGCCGGCGCAGCGCGCCTTGTCGCCGTCGGCGGATTTCTCGACCTGCTTGCAGGTCTTGACGCTCTCGGCGTCGAAGGTGCCGCGCAGGAATTGCATCGGATAGCCTTTGAGCGACAGGCGCAGCGTCTGGTAGTCGGCGAGGACATGCTCGCCGAGCGGCATGACGGGGAGCGGCGCGGTGTGCTCGGCGGGAAGCTCGCGCATGCGCTGGGCTTCGAACAGCGGCAGGGTGTGCTGGTCGGGCAGGCGGCGCACCGCCCAGATCGCCTCGCGCCGGTCCAGCCCAAGCGAGCGGAACGCGTCGGCGTCGGCGAGGATCATCAGCGCCTTCTTCGGCAGCTCGCTGCGGCGAACGAATTCGGTGAAATTGGCATAGCCGTAACCTCGGTTCTCGGCGATCTGGCGGGCATGGTCCTCGCGGAAGCCGTCGATCTGGCGAAAGCCGAGGCGCAGCGCGAGGACGCCGCAGGTGTTGCGCTCGAGCGTGCTGTCCCATTCGCTGTGCGCGACGTCGGGCGCGAGGGCGTCAACGCCGTGCTCGCGCGCGTCGCGCACGATCTCGGCCGGGGCGTAGAAGCCCATGGGCTGCGAGTTCAGCAGCGCGCAGGCGAACACTGCCGGGTGATGGCACTTGATCCAGGCGGAGATGTAGACGAGATGGCCGAAGCTGGCGGCGTGGCTTTCGGGAAAGCCGTAGGAGCCGAAGCCCTTGATCTGGTTGTAGCAGTTCTGCGCGAATTCCAGTTCATAGCCGCGCGCCACCATGCGGCCGACCATCTTCTCCTCGAACTGGTCGATGGTGCCGACATTGCGGAACGTCGCCATGGCGCGGCGCAGACCGTTGGCTTCCTCCGAGGAGAATTTCGCCGCGACCATGGCGAGCTTCATCGCCTGTTCCTGGAACAGCGGCACGCCCATCGTCTTGCTCAGCACCTGGTGCAGCTCATCTTCGGGGCCGTGTTCGCGCGCCGGCGCGGGAAACGACACCAAGCTGGGATTTTTGCGCCGCTGCAGATAGGGATGGACCATGTTGCCCTGGATGGGACCGGGGCGGACGATCGCGACTTCGACGACGAGGTCGTAGAATTTGCGCGGCCGAAGACGCGGCAGCATGTTCATCTGGGCGCGGCTTTCGACCTGGAAGACGCCGATGGCGTCGGCCTTGCACAGCATGTCGTAGATCGCTGGATCCTCGCGCGGCACGTTGGCGAGATCGTAACGGCCCTTGTGCGGTTCATGCAGCTCGAACAAATCGAACGCCTTGCGGATGCAGGTCAGCATGCCGAGCGCCAGTACGTCGACCTTGAGCAGCTTGAGCGTGTCGAGGTCGTCCTTGTCCCATTCGATGAAGTAGCGGTCGTCCATCGCCGCCCGGCCGATCGGCACCAGCGTGTCGAGGCGGTCCTCGGTCAGCACGAAGCCGCCGACATGCTGCGACAGGTGGCGCGGGAAACCGATGATCTGGTTGGCGAAGGCGACGGCCTGGAAGATCGCGGCGTTCTGCGGGTCGAGCTTGCCCTGACGAATCTGGGATTCCTTCATCTCCGAGCCCCAGCTGCCCCAAACAGTGTTGGCCATGGCGGCCGTAAGATCCTCGCTGAGGCCGAACACCTTGCCGACGTCGCGGATCGCGCTGCGCGGGCGGTAGTGGATGACGGTGGCGGCGATCGCGGCGCGGTGATGGCCGTAGCGCTTGTAGACGTGCTGAATCACCTCCTCGCGGCGCTCGTGCTCGAAATCGACGTCGATGTCGGGTGGCTCCTTGCGCTCGGCGGAGACGAAGCGCTCGAACAGAAGGTCGATCTCGGTAGGATCGACGCCGGTAACGCCGATGGCGAAGCACACGGCGGAGTTCGCGGCCGAGCCGCGGCCCTGGCACAGGATCTTCTTCTCGTTGGCGAAGGCGACGAGATCGCGCACGGTCAGGAAGTAATGCGCGTATTCGCGCTCGGCGATGATCGCGAGCTCTTTCTCCAGCGTCGCGCGCACCTTGTCCGGAATGCCTTTGGGATAGCGCCGGGCGGCGCCTTCCCAGGTCAGGTCGCGCAAATGGCCGTCGGCGGTCTTGCCCGGCGGCACCGGCTCGTGCGGGTAATTGTATTTGAGATCGGCGAGCGTGAAGGTGATGCGGCCGGCGAAGTGCAGCGTCTCGGCGAGGGCTTCGGGCGCGTCGCGGAACAGGCGCGTCATCTCCTGCGGCGTCTTCATGTGACGCTCGGCGTTGGCCTCGAGCAGCTTGCCGGCCTTGGCGATGGTCGTGTGTTCGCGGATGCAGGTGACGACGTCCTGCAGTTCGCGCCGTCCGGCCTCGTGATAGAGCACGTCGTTGACGGCGATCAGCGGCACGCCGGTGTCCTGCGCCAGCGTGGCGAGGCGGCGCAAGCGGCGCTTGTCGTCGCCGCGATGGAGCATGGAGGCCGCGAGCCAGACGCGGCCGGGCGCGAGGGCGCGCAGGGTCTCGAGGATCGTTTTCACGTCCGTGAGCGGGCCGCGCGCTGGCGGCATCACGGCAAAGAGCAAGCCCTCGTGCCGGATGGCGAGGTCCCCGGCGTGGAGCGTGCACTCGCCCTTGATCGCGCGCTTCTCGCCCGGTTTGGCGCGCAGGTTTCCGTCCGACAGCAGGCGGCAGAGATTGCCATAGGCGGCGCGGTCGGTGGGATAGGCGAGGATGTCGGGCGTGCCGTCGGCGAAGACGAGGCGTGCGCCGATCATGAGGCGCGGCTTCTTGCCGGTGAGGCGCGGGTCGTCGAACGCGGCATAGGCGCGGACCACACCGGCCAGCGTGTTGCGATCGGCAATGCCGACGGCTTCATAGGCGTAGCCATAGGATTGCAGCGCCAGCTCTTCGGGCTTGGACGCGCCACGCAGGAACGAGAAGTTCGACGACACCGCGATCTCGGCATAGGGCGGCTGGTTGTCGAGGACGACGAGCGGGATCTCCGCCGGCGGTGGTTTGGGCGCGCGGGCGTCGCGGGGTTCTTTTTTGGTCTTGGCGTCGCGGACGGGCGGTTTCATGGGGATGATCCGCACACGGACTCCGACCGCGCGTTACCCTCTCCCCCTTCGGGGGAGAGGGCAGGGTGAGGGGGTGTTTCAGAAAGCGCGCAGACTTCGACACCGCTCTGTAACAATAGCGGCCAGAAATTTCGGACGGTTGGGGTCGACATCGGCACCCCCTCGCCCCGGCCCTCTCCCCCGGAGGGGGAGAGGCAGGACCGACAATAAATGCTCACGCGAATACTCCGTGTACGTACCATTTATGCGCAAAGGTTTCCCGGTTGTAGAGACCGTCGCGATAGAGCCAGAAGCGTTTGCCGGTGGTGTCCTCGACGCGGAAATAGTCGCGTGTCGGTTTGGGGTCCTGGTGCGCCCACCATTCCATCGCGATGCGCTCGGGGCCTTCGGCTCTGGTCACGCTGTGCATCACGCGGCGCCATTTGAAGCGCCGGGGCGCGCCGTCGGGGACTTCGGCCATCGCGTCGATGGGTTCGGGACGCGCGAACAGGCGCAAGGGACGGCGTGGCGGCTCGCCGGCGAGGCGCGGCTCCCAGGTCAGCGTCGTGGCGTCGGCATGCTGCGCAGGCACCGCGACGCCGGCGGCTTCGGGGATGTGGGTGTCCTGCGGCTGGAAGGTCAGAACGCGGTGCGCGCCGAAGCGGGCGGCGAGGCGGTCGATCAGGTAGGCGATCTCCTTGTCGTCGTCAGGACGGGCTTCGAGGCCGATGCTCTCGGGGGCGAGGCGTTCGGCCTGCGGCACGCTGAGGCGCACGAGGTCGAAACCGAAACCGGGATCGAGTTCGTCGTGCAGCGAATCGATCCGCGTACGGAATAGACGCGCGATGACGGCCGGATCGCGCAAGGGGCGCGCGGTCTCGACGGCGATGCGGCGCACGATGCCGTCGGTGCGGAAGATCGCGGCTTCGAGGGCGCGGGCGCCCTGGCCGCGCTCTTCCAGCAGGACGCATAAGGACCCTGCGAGCGATCCGAGGGATTCGAGGAGGAAATCCTGGTTCGTCACCGGCTCGGCGAAGCGCTGCTCGGCGCTGTAATCGGGCAGGATGCGGCGCGGCGAGATCGGTTTCTCGCCCTGGCCGCGGGCGCGGTCGAGCTTGAACACCATCTCCTTGCCGAAGCGGGCGGTGAGCTCGGCGCGGGTGCGCTGCGCGACTTGCGCGATGGTCTTGAGGCCGGCGCGGTTGAGCGCCAGCGTGTCTTTGGGATCGAGGTCGAGCGCGGCGACGGGGAGCGGCGCGGTCGCGGCGGCCTCGGCGCCGGGCGCGGCGATACTGTTCGGCGCGAAACGGGCGAGGGCGCGCGCCGCGGCGGCGGTGCCGGCGATCGCGGCATAGGCGAGGAAGCGCTGGGTGCGAAAAGCTTGCCGGATGCGGGCGAGCATCGCCTGTTCGCCGTCGAACAAATGGCTGACGCCGCTGATGTCGAGCAAGAGGCCATGCGGTGGGTCGAGCGCGACGAAGGGCGTGAAGCGGTCGCACCAATCGGCGATGTGCTCGAGCATCTTCGCGTCGGCCGGGAGATCGGCCTCGACGATGTCGAGTGTGTTGACCATCGCGCGGGCGCTGGCGAGCGGCATGCCGGGCTTGAGGCCGGCGCGCGCGGCGGCGTCGTCGGCGGCATAGACGATGCGGGCATTGGCGCTTTTCAGCGACAGGACGCGCGGCGGCGTCTCAGCCGGCGGCGCGCCAGTCTCGCGCCGCCGGAGCCGGTCGGTCGGCAGGCGGGGAAACCACAGCGCCAGGATGCGCCGCCCGCTCGGCAGGTCTTGCAAAAGCTCCATCGTCACAACACCACTCCATCATCCAGCGCCCGGTCTCTCCGTGCCGGTTGCGCGTCAGCTCCGCGTCGAAGCGCGGGCTTCCAAAAATGTCGGCATCCGCCGACGGGCCCCAGTCTTCGATGTCGCCGGACGGCGCCGGGCGGACGTGCCAACGCGTCTCCGCCGCGCTCGGTTCGGCCTCAGCCATCGACCGCAACAGAAAGACGGTGACGCCTTTGGCTTGCGCGCCGAGCACGAGGCGGCGCGAGGCGACGAGGTCGAGGATCTTCGGGTTGCCGGGAATCTCGACGATCACCGCACCGAGCGCGCCGCAGCTCAACGCATCGGCGCCGGCGCGCAACGCGTCGGTCGCGTTGGCGGCGCAGAACATCAGGACCATATCGGGGTCGAGGCCGAACTCGGCGAGGCCGGTGGGCGCAAGCGCGCCGTGTTCGAGGGCGGAGAAGTCCTGGACGATCCATAAAATGCGTTTGCGGCCGGCGGCGCGGCGCGCCAGGCCGGCGGTGAAGCCGATGCCGGAGGCGTCGGCGGTGAAGACCTCGTGCAGTGCGCCGCGCATGAGGCCGCCGCGCAGGGTGCGGTCGACGCCGGCGTGGCCGAGCGGGGCATGGCTGCGCCCTTCGCCCAGGATGGGCGTCAGGAGTTGGCGCGCGCCGGCCAGTCTGGCGGTAATGCTGGTCATTGTTCACTCTTTGTTCTAGTATGGGGAGGAGAAAGAAGGAGAGTCAACGGGGGCTCTTCCACCCACCCTGTCATGGTCCGCATTTGCGGGCCATGACGGCGGCGCTGGTGAGGCGCTTTACGAAACCGCCGTTTTGCGGGCTTGGCACACCTTGCGGAAGCCTTCGGCGCTGTAGCGGACGAGGCGGGGCTCGATCGCCTCGAAATCGTCGGGGCGGCACAGGCCGGCCGAGAAGCTCTCGATCGAACCGTTGGCGGCGTTGACGATCATCAGGGAGCCGGAGAACAGGTGATAGCTCCAGTAAAGGTCGGTCTCGTCGGCCTCGGGCAGCGCGCGCTGGAGCATGGCGATGAAGCGCTTGAGGACCGGGTCGAATTTCTCGGCGAAGACCTCGGCGAGCTCGGTGCTGCCCAGATGGGTGCAGAAGGCGCAGAAATTGCGCCAGCCCTGGCCGCCCTGGCGGTTCAGGCTAAACATCGGCCGCAGATAGGCCGCGATGATGCCCTCGACGCTGAGGGCGCCGCCGGTCTCGGCTTCGTAGCGATCCAGCTCGAGCATGCGCTCGGAGTTCAGGATGTCGGCGCGGCGGGCGAAGACGGCGTCGAACACGCCGCGCTTGCTCTCGAAGTAATAGTGCAGCAGCGCGGTATCGACGTTCGCGAGCTCAGCGATCTCGCGCATGGTGACGCCATAGATACCGCTGCGGGCGAACAGCTCTTCGGCGGCATCGAGGATGCGCTCGCTGGTCGCGAGGCTGCGCTGTGTCCGCTTGGAGGATTTGTCCTCCAACGCGCGGCGAAAGGGACGGCGCGCCTTGCGCACCGGACGGTCCCGCTCTTTACGCGCCGTGAGCGGCGCGTTTACTCCCTGCATAACCGTTTCCCCCCAAAAGGAACGATTACTCTTGTTGTCGTTGTCACCGAGATTACATGAACCGGTCGAACGCCAAAGCGTTACCGCGCCGCTAGAGTCATGATTTTATGACAAAAAATCGGTTGCAATGCAGCACGTAACTGACAATTAGTCGGTTGCAGCGCAGCAAAAACGGCGTCACTCGTGACTGTACCGCCACACCTCGCCAACAATGTTCATTGCCTGATGAAATAACTTTGACAACAAAATTGCCTGCGGTCATCACTCATCAATCGATCAATGAAATAAGCGTCGCGACCGTTTACGCGATCCGCAGGGGAGTACACTCGCTTGTCCAATTCCAGCAAATTCGTTGCCGCGCTTCTTGTCACGACGGCCTTCACGGCCCCTGCCTTCGCGCAGATCGAGACCGTGGTCGTGACCGCCGAACGCAAGGCGGAAGACATCCAGACCGTGCCGCTCGCGGTCACCGCGCTCACCGGCGCCGACCTCAAGTCGAAGCAGGTCAACAGCTTCCGCGATCTGCAGTTCCATGTCCCCAGCGTGACCTACACGAAGTCGAACTTCGGCGGCGCGCAGTTCCAGATCCGCGGCATCACCACCCAGTTCGGTCTCGGCGCCGCCATCGCGCAGAACCAGAACGACATCTACATCGAAGCCCCCGCCCTCGTGACCGGCCAGTATTTCGACGTCGACCGCGTCGAAGTCAGCCGCGGTCCGCAGTCGACCTCCTACGGCCGCGCGGCGACCGGCGGCGCGGTGAACGTGATCACGTCGAAGCCGAACCTCGACGAGTTCGAGGCGCGCGCCTCGTTCGACTACGGCACCTACAACACGATGAAGCCGGAGCTTATGGTCAACGTTCCGATCATCGACGGCGAGCTCGGCGTGCGCTTCGCGGCGCTCGGCGTGTGGCATGACGGCTACGAGAAGAACATCTACACCGGCGCCAACCCGTTCGGCACCGGCCCGGTCGACAAGAACATCAACAGCCAGGGCACGGCCTCGGGCCGCGCCTCGGTCCGCTGGGAGCCGAGCGACGACACCACGATCGATCTCTCCGCCGAGCTCGGCTACGAGAACGACAGCCGCGTGCGCGGCGACAAGCAGCAGTGCCATCGCGACCCGTCGGGCGTGCTGGGCTGCCTGCCCGACCAGCTCGGTTTCGATCCGGTCAACACCAATGCGACGGTCGCGGCGACGCTGGCCTCCAAGCAGGGCGTGACCGCGCTGCTCAACACCAGCTTCGGCGTCGATTTCCCGACCTCGTTCTTCCTCGGCCAGACGCTCGGCCTCTACAACCTCGCGGGCAACGGCGCGCCGGTGAACCCGGCCGGCGCCGCGCCGATCAACGGCCTCGGCTCGAACGCGACCGGCAACATCCCCGCCAATCTGCTGACGGTCGACACCGCGTTCAATCCCAAGACCAAGGGCAACAACGCGGTCTACACCTTCAACTGGTCGCAGAAGATCAACAGCTGGCTGCGCTCGACGGTCGATTTCGGCTACGTCAACAGCCAGCAGTTCACGCAGCAGGCCTATGACGAAGGCGCGCCGGAAAACATCTCCAGCATCGTCGCCCCGGCGGTCGGTGCGTTCAACGCGGTGTTCGGTCCCTTCGCGACGGCCTACAACAACGCCTATTTCAGCTCGGGCACGCCCGGCACGCTGCCGCTCTCGGCGACCAACTACGGCGGCACCTATCACTCCTATGCCGGCATCATCGACAACGCCCACGGCATCCTGACCCAGTCGCAGGACAGCCTGTCCTATGACGAGGACAACTACGCCCAGCACGAGCTGACCGGCGAAGTGCGCTTCCAGACCGCATTCGAAGGCCCGCTCAACTTCTCGGCCGGCGCGTTCTGGATGTCCTACACGGCGCGCAACCAGTACCGCGTCGCCGCTTCGGTGCTCGATTACGATGCAATCCTGGTCGGCGCGTCCGCCCGCTTCCTGACCTTCAACAGCCCGGCGACCCCGGGCCTCGACATCGGTCCGGTCGTCGCGGCGCTGCCGACCTTCGACTCCGAGTACCGCCGCAACGACGTGCAGTCGCGCTCGGCCTTCCTCGAAGGCACCTATGACGTCATGCCGGACACGCTGAAGGTCATCGTGGGCGCGCGCTACAACGACGACCGCTCGTCGCTGCTGCGCTCACCGCTCGCCGTCGGCGGTGCCTTGCTGACCGACGTGCCGGGCTTCGTGCCGATCGGCACCACCAACGTGACGGTGCCGCTCACGACCAACGTGCCGTCCGTCGTCATTCCGGGGCACACCAACTCGGTCACCGACAAGTGGACCGGCCGCGTGACGGTCAACTGGACGCCGAAGCTGAGCTGGACCGACCAGACCCTGGTCTATGGCACGCTGTCGCGCGGCGAACTCGCCGGCGGCATCAACGTGTCGAACAGCGCGCTGACCTCGGCGCTGGCGCCGACCCTCTACCAGCCGGCCACCGTCGACGCGGCCGAACTGGGCACCAAGAACACGCTGCTCGACGGCACGCTGCAGGCCAATCTCGACGTCTGGTACTACAATTACGAGAACTATCAGGTCGGCATCATCGCCAACCGCCAGGCCCTCACGCTCAACATCCCCGCCCATCTCTACGGCGCGGAAGGCGAGTTCGTGTGGCAGCCGGAAGACGATCTGGCCTTCAACCTGACGCTGTCGCTGACGCGTTCGCAGGCCGGCACCTCCTACATCGTCGACCAGCGCAACCCGACCGCGGGCGTGCCGAACTCGATCCTGATCAAGGATCTGACCAACGGCTCGAACTGCGTCATCGTCCCGACCAGCGCGGCGACGGCCGGCCATACGCCGGGCGAGACCAGTGCCTTCCACGTCGCCAACTTCTACCTGCCGAACGGCGGCAACGCCGCCATCGACGCGCCGTTCGGCGTGCCGCTGGTCAACTACGGTCTGTGCCAGCCGGGCACGGCGATCGAAGGCGCGCTGCAGGCGGCGGGCTTCGACTACTCGATGGGGACCAACGCCAAGACCGGTCTGGCGACCGGCGTGCGCGACGGCAACGGCAACGCGGTCAACCTGCAGGGCAACGAACTGCCGCAGGTCCCGAACGCCCAGGTCGGCTTCGGTGCGCAGTACACGGCGCATCTGGGCGACTACTCGCTGGTGCCGCGCGTCGACTACTACTGGCAGTCGGCGATGGAATCGCGGGTGTGGAACGATGCCAATATCGACCGCATCGGATCGTGGGACACGATGAACGCCCAGATCCAGCTCAACGCGCCGGACAACAAGTGGTACGCCAAGGTGTTCGCCACCAACGTGTTCGACAAGCGCAACCCGACCGGTCAGTACCTGACCGATCCGACCTCGGGCCTGTTCACCAACGTGTTCGCGGAAGACCCGCGCGTCGTCGGTGTCTCGCTCGGCGCCAGCTGGTAAGCAGATCACGTCAGTCCAAGAATTGGGGCGCCGGGAAACCGGCGCCCTTTTTCTTTGCGCGGGCGCGGCACCGTGCCGCGTAAAAATTGCTCATCAATCGATGAATGAAATTTGACTCGACCGTCACCATGGCTTATTCATCGTCTGGTGAACCAATCGACGTTGTGCGGCGGGGATACCCAGATCCCGCAATGCAGCGAAGAACCACCCACCTGGATGCGCCCTTACCCGGGGAACGCCAGGTGGTGAGATCCCCCGGTCCGCGCTCCTCCTCGGGTAGGGCCGGGGGATGTTCTCTCCCGAACATCCCTGATTCGGTTTGAGCGTGCCGCGGCGGCATGCAAGCCTCGCGCGACTCCGCAGGCGCCCCCATGCCCCTCAATGTGCTGTTCATCACCGCCGACCAGTGGCGGGCCGAGTGCCTTTCGGCGCTGGATCATCCGGTCGTGAAGACGCCGAACCTCGACGCCTTGGCGCGCGAAGGCGTGCTGTTCGCCCGTCATTTCGCCAATGCGGTGCCGTGCGGGCCGTCGCGAACCTCGCTGCACACGGGGATGTATCTGCAGAACCACCGGTCCGGGACCAACGGCACGCCGCTCGAAGCGCGCCATACCAACTGGGCCAAGGAGGCGGCCGCGATCGGCTACGACCCGGTGCTGTTCGGCTATACCGACACCAGCCTCGATCCGCGCGAACTGGACGACGACGATCCGTGGCTGCGCACCTATGAAGGACCGCTGCCCGGCATCCGGCCCATCGTGATGATGGGCGAGACGCCGTATCCCTGGACCGACTGGCTGAAGGCGAACGGCTATGCGGTGCCGGAGCCGATCTCGGGCGCCTATGCCGCGCGGGCGGCGGGGCCGGACTACGAGGACGGCGCAGCGGTGCCCAAGCCGCTGGCCTATCCCGCCGAGGCGGACGACACCAATTTCCTGGCCGACCGCTGCATCGATTACATCCACGCGGCGAAGGGGCCGTTCGTCGCGCATCTGTCGATCCTGCGCCCGCATCCGCCGTTCATCGCGCCAGAGCCGTACAACGCGATGTACGACCCGGCCGAGGTGCCTGGCTTCTCGCGGCTCGCGACGCCGGACCACGAGGCGGCGCAGCATCCCTGGCTGGCGCATCATCTGGGGCGCCGGCGCAACCGGGCCAGCGCCGATGACCGCAAGATGCGCCGGATGAAGGCGGTCTATTACGGCCTCATGAGCGAGGTCGATGCCGCGCTGGGCCGCGTGTTCGCGGCGCTCAAGGACAGCGGGCAGTGGGACAACACGCTGATCGTGTTCACCTCGGACCATGGCGAGCAGATGGGCGACCACTGGATGCTGGGCAAGGCGGGATATTTCGATGCGTCGTACCGCATTCCGCTGATCGTGCGCGATCCGCGAAAATCCGCAGATGCCGGGCGCGGAAGCGTCGTGACGCGTTTCACCGAGAATGTCGACATCATGCCGACGATGCTGGAGGCGATCGGTGCGACGGTGCCGCAGCAATGCGATGGGCTGTCGCTGCGGCCGTTCCTGGAAGGCTCAGGTGCGCCGGCGCAGTGGCGGACCGAGGCGCATTGGGAATTCGATTTCCGCGATCCGGCGAACGAGGCGGCGGAGCAGGCATTGGGACTGACGCTGCATCAGTGCACGCTGAACGTGATCCGCGGCGAACGTTACAAATACGTACACTTCACCAAGCTGCCGCCGCTGCTGTTCGACCTCGCCAAGGACCCCGGCGAATTCGTGAATTGTGCCGCCGATCCGCACTATTTACCGATCATGCTGGAATACGCGCAGAAGCTGCTCTCCTGGCGCATGAACCACGACGAGCAGGTTTTGACGCATATTTCGCTGACCCGTGACGGGCCGGTGGCGCGGGCCGCGCCGCGCTATTGAACAGGCACGCGGGCGTCCTATGTTTCGGCGAACTTATGTCTTGCCGAAGTGGGGACCCTCATGCTGTCGATCCGGAACCTGACCCACGTCTATGCGCGGGGCGTGCGCGCGCTCAATGCCGTCAATCTGGATATCCCGGCCGGGATGTTCGGCCTGCTCGGGCCCAATGGCGCGGGCAAGTCGACGCTGATGCGCTGCATCGCAACGCTGCAGACGCCGACCAGCGGGACGATCCGCTTCGGCGACATCGACGTGATCCGCGAGCCCGAGAAGCTGCGCCGGGTGCTCGGCTACCTGCCCCAGGATTTCGGCGTCTATCCGCGCGTGACGGCCTACGACATGCTCGATCACATGGCGGTGCTGAAAGGCGTGACCGGGCGCGGCGAACGGCGCGAAACGGTCGAGGCGCTGCTCAACCAGGTCAATCTGTGGGCGGTGCGCAGGAAAGCCATCGCCGGATTCTCCGGCGGCATGCGCCAACGCTTCGGCATCGCCCAGGCGCTGATCGGGCAGCCGAGCCTTTTGATCGTCGACGAGCCGACCGCCGGCCTCGATCCGGAGGAGCGCAACCGCTTCCTCAATTTGCTGTCGGAGGTCGGCGAGCAGATCGTGGTGATCCTGTCGACGCATATCGTGGATGACGTTTCCGATCTCTGTCCGCGCATGGCGATCATCGCCGAAGGCCGCATCGTCGGCAGCGGCGCACCGGCGGAGCTGACGGCGTCGCTCAAGGGCCGGGTGTGGAAGAAGGCGATCGCCAAGGGCGAACTCGAGGCCTATCGCAGGACATACAACGTCATCTCGACGCGGCTGGTCGGCGGTCAGACCGTGGTGCACATCGTGTCGGATGCCGATCCGGGCAACGGCTTCGCGGCGGTCGAGGCGGGGCTGGAGGACGTCTATTTCTCCACCCTGATCCAATCGCGCCAGGCGGCCTAAGATCATGTTCCTCAAGATCGCCGGCTTCGAGATGCGCTATCAGATGCGCAATCCCGTGTTCTTCGTCGCGTTCGCGGTGTTCTTCCTGATGACCTTCGCCGCCACGACGGTGAGCCAGGTGCAGATCGGCTCGATCGGCGCGGTGTACAAGAATGCGCCGTTCGCGATCCTCCAGGAAGTGGGGACGATGTGCATCTTCGGCATCTTCGCGCTGACGGCGTTCGTCGCCAATGTCGTGGTGCGCGACGACGAGACCGGGTACGGCCCGATCATCCGCTCGACGCGGATCGGCAAGTTCGACTACCTGTTCGGGCGGTTTACCGGCGCCTATGCAGCGGGCGTGCTGATGCTGACGGCGTTGCCGCTGGGCATCCTGGTCGGCTCGTTCATGCCGTGGCTCGACCCGATGAAGATCGGGCCGTTCCGGCCGCAGGACTATCTCTACGCCTATGCGGCGATGGTGCTGCCGACGACGTTCGTGCTCGGCGCAGCGTTCTTCGCGCTGGCGACGGCGACGCGCTCGATGATGGCGACCTATGTCGGCGTGGTGGCGTTCCTGGTCCTGTATCTCGTGCTGACGGTGCTGTTCCAGAAGCCGCAATACGATCACATCGTGGGCCTGCTCGAGCCGTTCGGCCTCGGCGCACTGGACGAGGTGACGAAATACTGGACGACCTCGGACCGCAACACGATGCTGCCACCGCTGGCCGACATCGTGCTCATCAACCGCGCGATCTGGCTCAGCGTGGCGTTCGCGCTCCTCGGCGTCGCTTATGTCAGCTACCGCTTCGAAACGCCGGGCGCGAAGAGGGCCAAGGCGCAGAAGAAGGACACCGTGGCGCCGCGGCCGCACAGCGGGCCGTTGCCGGCGCCGCGTTTCGATGCCGCCGCGCAGCTGGCGCAGAGCTGGAAGTGGACGCGCTTCGAAATGGCGCAGGTGTTCAAGAGCCCGGCCTTCTTCGTGCTGCTGGCGCTGGGATTGCTCAACGCGCTGGCCTCGCTGGCGACCGCGACGGAGCGCGCCGATTTCACGGTATTGCCGGTCACCAACCTGATGATCGAGCAGCTCAACGGCGCGTTCACCTTCATTCCGCTGATCGTGGCGATCTATTACGCCGGCGAATTGGTGTGGCGCGAGCGCGACCGGCGCACGCATGAGGTGTTCGACGCCGCGCCGGTGCCGGACTGGGCCTTCGTCATTCCCAAAGTGGTGGCGATCTCGCTGGTCCTCACGGCGATGATAGCGGTCTCCGTGCTGGCGGCCGCGGCGGTGCAGGCGTTCAACGGCTATTTCGACTTCGAGTGGCCGCACTACGCGCTGTGGTACGTGGCGCCGAACGCGCTGGAGGCCATCGAGCTGGCGGCGCTGGCGATCTTCGTGCAGGCGCTGTCGCCGCACAAATTCGTCGGCTGGGGCGTGATGGTGCTGTTCATCGTCTCGCTGATCAGCCTGGGCAATGTCGGGTTCGACCAGCATCTGTATCTCTACGGCACGACGATCCCGGTGCCGCTGTCCGACATGAACGGCGAAGGCACGTTCTGGATCGGGCGGGCCTGGATGCACGTCTATTGGTGCGCCGTGGCGCTGGTGCTGACGATCCTGGCCTATGGGCTGTGGCGGCGCGGCGCGGAAACCCGGCTGCGGCCGCGCCTGGCGCGCTTTCCGCGCCGCATGCGCGGCTTTGCGGGCGTGCTGATGCTGGCGGCGCTGGCCGTGGCGGCGGGAACCGGCTGGGTCATCTATTACAACACCAACATCCTGAACGAGCACCGCAGCGCGATCGCGGACGACAAATGGACCGCGGATTACGAGAAAGCGCTGTACCGCTATTCTGCGCTGCCGACGCCGCGCGTCACCGACGTGACGCTCAACGTCGCGATCTATCCGCACGATCCCAAAGTGGTGACGACGGGGACTTACGTCGTCCAGAACAAGACGGGCAAGCCGCTGACGCAGATTCACGTGCGCTGGCGCCGCGACGTCGAGATGGCGAGTCTTTCTGTGGACGGCGCGCATGTGAAGACGCGCTACGACAATTTCCATTATGTGATCTACGCCTTCGATGCGCCGCTGCAGCCGGGCGCGAAGACGACGGTGCATTTCCGAACGGTGTGGGAGCAGCAGGGCTTCAAGAACCGCGGCAATATGGTGCGCGTCGTCGACAACGGGACCTTCGTCGACAGCACCGAAATCGCGCCGGCGCTGGGCATGGACCAGAACCAGCTCCTGACCGATCCGGTCAAGCGGCGGCGTTACGGCCTGCCGGGCGAGCTGCGGCCGCCCAAGCTCGAGGACGATTCGGCGCGCGACATCGGCTTCTTCAACGATGCCGATTGGGTGAACTCGGACATCACGGTCTCGACGGTCGCGGACCAGACGCCGATCGCACCGGGCTACAAGGTGTCGGAGACGGTTGCCGGTGGGCGGCGGACGATCCGCTACAAATCGGACGCGCCGCTGCAATTCTTCTTCTCGGTGCAGTCGGCGGCCTATGTCGCCAGGCACGCCAAATGGCATGACGTGGATTTGACGGTCTATTACGACCCGCATCATCCGCGCGAGATCGACCGCATGATCGCGGCGATGAAGGCCTCGCTCGACGTCTACAGCAAGGCTTTCAGCCCTTACCAGTTCCGCCAGGCGCGGATCATGGAGTTTCCCGGCTACGCCAATTTCGCGCAGTCTTTCGCCAACACGATTCCCTATTCGGAGAATCTCGGCTTCATCCAGGACGACCGTGCGATCCGCGCCGACAGCGACAAGATCGACCTCGTCACCTTCGTGACGGCGCACGAGCTGGGGCATCAGTGGTGGGGCCATCAATTGTCCGCGGCCAACATGCAGGGCCAGACGATGCTGATCGAGACCTTCGCGCAATACTCCGCGATGCTGACGATGGAGCACCTGTTCGGGCCGGAGCATGTGCGCAAATTCCTGAAGGAGGAGCTCGACAACTATCTGCGCAACCGCGGCAGCGAAGAGGTCGAGGAGCTGCCGCTCGACCGGGTCGAGAACCAGCCCTACATCCACTACCGCAAGGGCGCGGTGATCATGTATCGGCTGAAACAGACCGTGGGCGAGGCGGTGGTCGACCGCGCGTTGCGCCGCATGCTCGAGAAGTTTGCCTTCAAGCCGGCGCCCTATCCGACGACCCGCGATTTCCTCACGATCCTGCGCCAGGAGGCCGGGCCGCAATACGACGCGCTGATCACCGATCTGTTCGACAAGATCACGCTTTACGACCTGACGGCCAAGAGCGTGGTATCGGCGAAGCGCTCCGATGGGCGTTACGACGTGACGCTCACGGTGGTGGCGCACAAATACTATGCCGACGGGAAGGGCAAGCAGACCGAAGCGGCGATGAACGAGGACGTGCCGATCGGCCTGTTCACCGCCAAGCCGGGGGATGCCGATTTCGGGAAGGACAAGATCCTGCGTCTCGCGCCGATGCATATCGGATCGGGCACGCAGGTGATCCATCTCGTGACCGACAAGGCGCCGAAATACGCCGGAATCGATCCGTACAACATGTGGATCGACCGGAACTCGGACGACAATGTCGTCGCTGCGGACGGGAACGGGAGCTAGGCGGCCGACACTGGCGCGAGCGGGCGTTTTGCGTTAGCAAATCGGGGTGCTCCAGAGTATTCGCCGCCTTGGATACGGTTGACCAACTTGACGGCGTTCTGCCGGTAAACCAGGCGCGCAGCCGCAATGCCCGCGACCGGTTGCTGACGGCGGGCGAGAAGGTGTTCGCCAAGGTCGGATATGACGCGGCCCATGTGAACGACATCGCGGTTGCCGCGGGGTGTTCGGTCGGCAGCTTCTATCGCCGCTTCCGCGACAAAGAGGCGTTCTTCAAGGCGCTGCATCATCGCTTCACCGAACGCAATATCGAGAACGCCGACAAGTTCTTCTCTCAGCCCGAATGGCAGATGCAGCCGACCGCGGTGATGGTGCGCACGCTGGTCGAGGCGACAGCGCATATCATGAAGCGCAATCAGGGCTTCTTCCGCGCGCTGTTCCAGCGCTCGCTCGCCGGCGCCGGCGCCGATTACTGGCCGCGCATGCGCGCCGGCACGGGGCGGCAGGGCGAGCTGCTCGCGGCGTTCCTCGCGGCGCGCGGCGAGGGCGGGATGCATGACGATCTGCCGGCGGCCTGCACGTTCGTATTGCGCTCGGTCGACGGCGCGATCGTGCACCGGATTCTCAATGACGGGCCTTATATCGACGAGCGCTTTGTGATCGACTCGCTGACGCGGATGGCGCTGGCGTATTTGGGGATTGCGGACGAAACGTAAGTGCGCGAGTGCTGCTGCCTTACCCTCCCCTTGAGGGAGGGTCGAAATTGCGAAGCAATTTCGGGGAGGGGTCTGGCGCCGGCGCTCGCTTCGCTCGCGACCCCTCCCCGAAAAATCTCCGCTACGCTTCGATTTTTCGACCCTCCCTCAAGGGGAGGGTCGAGGAGCCTCGCTATTCCGCCACCATCTTCGCTTCGATCGCGCCGATCTTGTCGATCTCGACGCGCACCGTGTCGCCGGCTTTCAAGAACTGCGGCGGCTTCATCGACTGGCCGACGCCGCCGGGCGTGCCGGTGAAGATCATGTCGCCGGGCTCCAGCGTCATCGCCTCGCTCAAATAGGCGATCTGGTCGAAGCAGTTGAAGACGAGGTTCTTCGTGTTCGAATCCTGCATCGTCTTGCCGTTGACGAGGCAGCGGATGCCGAGCGCGTGCGGGTCGCCGATCTCGTCGGCGGTGACGATCCACGGGCCGATGGGGGCGTGGGTGTCGAACGATTTGCCGACCAGCCATTGCGGCGTGTGGAATTGCCAGTCGCGCACTGAGACGTCGTTGCCGCAGGCATAGCCGAAGATCACTTCGTGCGCCTTGTCCCTGGACACATGGCGGCAGCGCTTGCCGATCACGAAGACCAGCTCGGCTTCCCAGTCAATGGCGCTGGAGGCGTTCGGCACCTGGATCGGATCGTTGGGGCCGTTGATCGCGTTGCCGAGCTTGCCGAACCAGATCTGCTTCTCCGGCGTCTTGGCGCCGCTTTCGGCGATGTGGTCGGCATAGTTGAGGCCGATGGCCATGACCTTCTGCGGCCGCGGCACCGGCGCGCACAGGCGCACGTCCTTCAGCTTGTAGTGCAGGCCCTCATCGGCGGCGCGGTCGGCGACTTGATCCTCCAGCGCGGACCAATTGGCGATGAGATCGATCATCGTCGGCGCGATGTCGGTGAGCTCGATGATGCCGTCGCCGACCACGATGCCGGTGCGTTCCAGCTCGTTCGCCGCCTTGAAGGTCGCCAGTTTCATGCGCGTGCCGCTTTCGGTTTTGTGCCCTTGACGCTGGTTCTTACCATTTCGCGGCGGTGGCCGTGATAGTCGTTGAGCGCAAAATGCTGGGTGCAGCGATTGTCCCAGATGGCGAGGGTTCCGGGCGCCCAGCGCAGGCGCCAGGTGAAATTCTCGTTGACCGCGTGGCGGAAGACGTGGCCGAGCAGGCCGTCCGATTCCGCCTTGGACCAGCCGGCGATGCGCTGGGTGTAGACGGGGTTGAGATAGAGCGCGGGGCGGCCGGTCTCGGCATGGGCGATGACGGCGGGATGGGTCTGCTCGCGATAGGCCTCGGGCGAGGGCTCGATGGGCGTCGACATCTTGTCCTTGACGCCGTCGAGATAGGCGCCGGTGCCATAAGCCGGGCCGGCGGAATGCACCGCGCTCAGGCCGAGCAGCGTGTCGCGCAGGCCGGACGAGAGCGTCTCGAAGGCGCGGTACTGGTTGGCCCAAACCGTGTCGCCGCCGGCGGGCGGGGTCTCGAGGCAATAGAGCACCGTGAAGCTCGGCGGCGCTTCGAGATAGGACAGGTCGGTGTGCCAGGCGTTGGCGAAGTTCAGCGTCTCGTGCGGCTGTTTGAGGATGCGGATGACGTAGGGATGGCCGTCGATGGCTTTCACATAGGGCGTGATGTCCTTGCCGCCGAGCGCGTCGGTGAAGCGTTCGAGGTCTTCGAGGCTGAGCGTCTGGCCGGGCAGGGCGACGACCTGATGGTCGAGCAAGGCGCGGCGGATGCCGGCGATCTCCTCGGCGTCGTTCGGCTTCGACAGGTCGATGCCGGTGACATAGGCGCCGGCCGAACCGCCGGCGGGTGAGACGGTGAGGCGCTCGCGCGTCGCTGCGGACATGGGGCTCTCCTATTTCAGCGCGGCGGTGAAGAACGCGACAGCCTTGGCGTGACTCTGCCGTGTGGTTTCGGGGTTGTGGCGCATGATGACCTTGCCGCCTTTGCCCTGGTTTCCGAACGGATCGGTGACTTCCACGTCGATACCGGGCATGTCGAAACCGTGATGGCTGTCCGGCATGACGGCGATCTCGATTTTCGCGCGGTCGGCGGGCTTCAGGCTCGCGACGAGCTTGGCGGAGACTTCGGGATCGTTGTCGTATTGGTCGAGCGCGCCTGTGACGAGCAGCATCGGCGCATCGGCGAGATCGCCGAATTCGAAACCGGGGACTTTGTTGTAGGCCCAGGTCGCGGGATAGACCGGCATGAAGGCGCGCAGGCCGTCGTCTGTGTTGTGGGCGCGCGTCGCGGCCAGCATTGCGACGACGCCGCCGAACGAAAACCCGGTGACGCCGATACGTTTGGGATCGACGGCGGCATGCGCCGCGAGCAAGGCGCGGGCGCCTTCGAGATCGGCGAGCGCGTCGGTCGGGCGCGGGCGGCCTTCGGCGCCGCCCTTGAAGCCGCGCGCGGCCCACATGTCGGGTTCGAGCGTAACAAAGCCGGCGGCGTTCAGCACGTCGGCGTAACCGCCTTCGCGGGCGGAGGGTCCGGCGGAGCCGTGGAGCAGGATGACGGCGGGGTGCTGCGCGGCGCCGTCTTGCGGCACGCGCAGCCGCGCGGCGATCGCGAGACCGGCTGGGGATGTGTAGGTGACGTAGTGGAGGGAATGGGTCATGCGGCGATCATAACCTCCGCTGTCATCCCCGGCGAGCGCGAAGCGCGAGGGAAGGGGACCCAGGTGGGAAACACCTTGACGGTGGTTGGCGCCTGGGTCCCCTTCCCTCGAACCGCTTCGCGGTTCTCGCCGGGGATGACAGCGGTGTTTTATACGGCCGTTCTACGTGCCGCCTTGAACGTCACCGGCATGGTCGTCGGGCCGGAGATGAAGTTCGACAGGAGCCACGCCGGCGGGGCGGCGAGCTTAAAGTCCTGCATGCGGGTCAGGACCTCGGTCAGCATCGCGTCGATCTCGATGCGGGCGATGTGCTGGCCGAGGCAGCCATGCGGGCCGGTGCCGAAGGCGATGTGCTCGTTGGGCTTGCGCGCCAGGTCGAGCTTGTCGGGGCTCTCGAACTTCGCGGCGTCGCGGTTGGCGGCGCCGAAATACATCACGACCTTGTCGCCTTCCTTGATCTTCTGGCCGGCGAGTTCGGTGTCGCGCGTGGCGCGGCGGCGCATGTAGATCACGGGGCTCGTCCAGCGCAGCAATTCCTCGCGCGCGCTCGGCAGGCGGCCGGGGAGGTCCTCCATCAGCCATTTGAGCTGGTCGGGATTCTCGTGCATTGCGAGCATGCCGGCGGAGAGGAGGTTGCGCGTGGTGTCGCCGCCGGCATCGATCAGGAGCAGGAAGAACAACAGGAATTCGATGTCGTCGAGCTTCTTGCCGTCGACCTCGGCCTGCAGCAGCTTGGTCGCGAGGTCGTCCTTCGGGCGCGCGCGCTTCTCCTCGATCAAAATGCGGCCGTATTCGAACATCTTCATCACGGCGGTGCCGCCATCGAGGCCGGGTGTCGCGCCGGGCGCGGAGTGGATCGCCTCGGTGAGCTTGTAGAGCTCGCGGCCGTCGTCCAGCGGCATGCCCATCAGCTCGGCGATGACGTAGGACGGCATCTCGCCGGCGATCTGGGTGACGAAATCGCAGCTGCCGCGCTCGATCACCTCGTCGACGATCTGTTGCGCCAGCTGTTGCATGCGCGGCTTCTTGTCGGCGGCGGTCGGCACGGTGAATTCCTGGCGGATCAGCTTGCGGAACGCGGTGTGCTGCGGCGGGTCCATCATCAGCATCATCTTGTAGGGGCCGAAGCCGCCGACGCCCTCCGGCCCGTCCGGGATCATGATCGTCGGCTCGGATGAGAAGGCCTGGAAATTGCGGTCGACGTCGTAGACGTCCTGGTAGCGCGTCACCGCCCAATAGCCGGGACCGTTCGCCTCGGCCTGGAAATGGATCGGATCGTTGGCGCGCAGCCAATCGTATTGCGCGTGCGGATGTCCGGCGGCGTAGGATTGCGGGTCGAAGAGATCGATCTTCATCAGAGCAGCCCCGTCGGCTTGCCGTCCACGATCTGGTCGAGATATTCGCTGAGGCCGTAGCCCGTCATGCCGTTGCAGGTGTATTCGGTCATGCCTTCGGTGATGCGGGTGTTGAGTTCGAGACCCTCGGGCGTCTTGCGCCGGTTGCGCAGCGGGATCAGCGACAGGACCTTGCCGGCGATCTCGTAGCGCTGACCGGATTCGGTTTTGATCTTCGCGCGCAAGGCCGTCTGGTACCAGTTCTCGTCCCAATCGGTGTCGATGGCGCATTCGGTGATGAGGTCGTATTTGCCGTCCTTGAACACCATGCCGCCCTGGCGCGGCTTGCCTTCGGTGCCGGCGACGATGGAGAGCATCATGCCGAAGTCGCGGCCGAAATTGAGCGGGCACCAGCGGTACCAGTTGATCGCCTGCCAGTAGCGCGGGCCCCAGCTCTTGTCGCGCAGGCCGAAGCCGTCGACGGTGAAGGTCTCGTCGCCCAGGCTGAACGTGCCCTTGGCCGCCATGTGCTGTTCGTAATGGGCCTTGGCGAAGGATTTCTCGGGATCGATCGGGATGGGCTGGCCGTCTTCGCGCACGGTTTCGCCGCCGAACATCGGCGAAACGCCTTCGTAGTCGAGCGACACCTTGCACGCGACGGTCGGGTTCTCGCGGAACGCCTTGGACGGCTCGGCCATGTCGAAGGGGCGGGCGAGGACGAGGGCTTTGCCCTCATAAGTGACCTTTAATTTCTTGAAAGGTTCGAGCACCTCGATCTTCATGCCGCCGGCGTTCATCGCCTTGTTGTCGGAGATCTTCGGCTTGCCGTACATGAAGGCGACGCGGCCGTCGGGGAGATAGAGGCAGGTCGTCATCTCCGCCTGGCCTTCGTTCGGGCGGTTGCCGAGGCGGAACCAGCCGCCGATCTTGCGGGCCGGATCGAACACGTTGAAATACATGCTCTCGTTATAATTCGAGGCCGCGTCGGGCGTGTGGGTGTATTCGTCCTGCGGCTCCAGGCGGAGCTTGTATCCGGTCGGCGCGGCCATGCTGTTCTCCCGTTTTGCCGATTGTGGGAGCAACGCGCGGCACCGCGCAATCGCGTTGTGAGAGCGCCGCGCACTTATTAGAGTGTCGGCAAAAGAACGCGGGGCATGCTTCCCCAGCGTCATCCACTGGGGAGAGCGCAATGGCCTGGAATTTCGGTGACATCCTGGACGCGATCGCGCCGGTCATCCCGCCGGACGCGCCGGCCTTCGTGCACGGCGACCGCAAGATCACCTGGGGGCAGACCAATGTCCGGTCGAACAATCTCGCCGCGGCGCTGATCCGGCGCGGGGCCCGGCCGCGCGCCAAGGTGGCGTTCTACATGCGCAACCGGCCGGAATATTGCGAGACGCTGAGCGCCTGTTTCAAGGCGCGGCTGACGCATGTGAACGTCAACTACCGCTACAAGCCGGAGGAGGTGTTCTACATCTTCGACAATTCGGATGCGCAGACGGTGGTCTACGGCTCCGAATTCCGCGACGTGGTGGCGCAGATCAAGCCGCGTCTCACCAAGGTGCAGACCTTCGTCGAGGTGAGCGACGATGGCAGCAAAGCCGATTTCGCCGACGCGTTCGAGACGCTGGCGAACGAGGGCGACGGCAAGGCGCTGAAGATCGAGCGTTCGCCTCAGGACGAGTTCTTCATCTACACCGGCGGCACCACCGGCATGCCCAAGGGCGTGATCTGGACGCATGACGATCTGCGCGAGACCTCGCTGATCGCGCTGCGCAAGCTGGGACCGGTGCCGGAGAATCTTCAGCAGGTGACGGATGCCATCAAGGCGGCGGGGCCGGGCGGGCGCATCCTGCCGGCGTGCCCGCTGATGCACGGCACGGGCCTTCTGATGGCGATGTCGAACATGATGGCGGGCGGCTGCGTGATCACGCTGCAGCATCCGTCGTTCAACGCGCAGGAGATGTGGAAGGCGGTGGAGGACAACAAGGCGATGACGCTGGTGATCGTCGGCGACGCCTTTGCCAAGCCGATGCTGGCGGCGCTGGACGAGGCGCCGGGGCGCTACGACACGTCGAGCATCGTGAACATGGTGTCGTCGGGCGTGATGTGGTCGCGCGAGGTCAAGCAGGGGTTGCTGCGCCACATCCCGCAGGCGATCCTGGTCGACAGTTTCGGCTCGTCGGAGGCGGTCGGCTTCGGCACGTCGATGATGACGAAGGACGGCGAAATCCAGACCGCGAAATTCCAGATCAGCGACCGCTGCAAGGTGTTCGACGCGGAGGACCGCCCGGTGGCGCCCGGCTCGGGCGTGCCGGGGATCATCGCGATGCCGGAGCCGATCCCGCTCGGCTATTACAAGGATGCCAAGAAGACGGCGGAGACGTTCAAGACCATCGCCGGCGTGCGCTATTCGATGCCGGGCGACTGGTGCGTGGTCGAGGCCGACGGCACGCTGACATTGCTGGGCCGCGGCAGCGCGTGCATCAACACAGCGGGCGAGAAGGTCTATCCCGAAGAGGTCGAGGAGACGCTGAAGCTGCATCCGGCGGTCGAGGACGCGCTGGTGGTCGGCGTGCCAGACGACAAGTGGGGCCAGTCGATCACCGCCGTCGTCGTGCCGCGCGGCGATTTCGACGAGGAGAGCGTGCGCGTGCATGTGCGCGAGCGGCTGGCGGGATACAAGACGCCCAAGCGCGTGCTGATCGCCGGCGTCCCGCTGCGTGCGCCGAACGGCAAGGCGGATTACAAGAGCGCGCTGGCGTTTGCGAAGAGCGAGTTGGGGATTGTGTAGAGGTATTTGAATTACCCTGAAGCACCTCAACCGTCATGGCCGGGCTCGTCCCGGCCATCCATGAACACCCATGCGGCAGTCGGTATTATGGATCCCCGGGACGAGCCTGGGGATGACGATGAAATTTGAAGATCACGATCCAAAATCGCGCCAAAGAAAAACCCGGACGGCAGAGCCATCCGGGCTTTCCCTGGTACGAATTCAAATCGAAATCAGTGCCACTTCGCCCAGGTCTTGCCGGTCTTGCGGTCGTAGCTGAGCGTGATCGACGAGATCGTGCAGAGGTCGAAATTGAGCCACTGCGCCGTCGTGTTGTCGTCGGCATACTGGACCTTCAAGTCCCAATGGCAGGTCGCGCCGCGGCCGTGCGGGAACACGATCGGCTGGGTCGCGCCGTTGGACAGCACGTCCTCGCCCATCACGTCGTCGCCCCAATCGTCGCTCGAGGTCGGTCCGATCCAGACCGAGTTGATGTCATAGCCGGTGTTGTTCGTCAGGTCGAAGTCCTGCGGCGCGGCGCTGGCCACGGACGGTGCAAAGAAAGACAGACCGGCGAAAATCGCGCCGGCCACTACCATATTCAATTTCATGAAAACCCCTTGCTGGGAAAAGCTTGATGAAGTGACTGTTAGAGGCGCTTTGGAGAGCTGACACAACAAGGAACCTTGTGGAACTCCGGCGCACTCCAATGAGGGTTACGCGTCCAGCATTTTCTCCAGCGTGGGCAGTTCGTCCGCCTCTCGGCTCGGCTTATCCCAGCGGATGCGGTTGATGCGGGGGAAGCGCATCGCGACGCCACTTTTGTGCCGGGTCGAGCGTTGCAGGCCTTCGAAGGCGACCTCGAACACGAGGCCGAAATCCTTGTCGGCTCTCACGCTGCGGACGGGGCCGAAGCGTTCGATGGTGTTATCGCGGACGAATTTGTCGATCTGTTTGAGCTCGTCGTCGGTGAAGCCGAAATAGGCCTTGCCGACCGGGGTCAGGCTGCGGGTGCCGTTGGCGTCCTCGCGCCAGACGCCGAAAGTGTAGTCGGAATAGAAGCTCGAACGCTTGCCGTGGCCGCGCTGGGCGTACATCAGGACCGCGTCGATCAGATGTGGGTCGCGTTTCCATTTGAACCACGGGCCCTTGGGCCGGCCGGCCTCATAGACCGAATCCCAGCGCTTGAGCATCAGGCCTTCGGCGATCTTGGGATCGCCTTCGGGCGGATCGGCGCGCAGGCTGGCGAGTTCGTCCCAGGTGGCGAAGGACTGCAACGGCGACAGGTCGATGCGCGGCGACTTCGCGCGGCGGATGAAGGTTTCGAGGCGCTTGCGGCGTTCGGCGAAGGGCAGGGCGCGCAGATCCTCGGCGCCGTCCATCAGGATGTCGTAGGCGCGGATCGCGGCGGGGAATTTGGCGATGGTCTTGGCGTCGGGGTTCTTGCGGTTCAGGCGCTGTTGCAGATCGCCGAAGCTGTCGACATGGCCCTTGGTCATCACAAGCAATTCGCCGTCGAGGACACCTTCGAAATTGAGCGCCGCCATCACGTCGGGGAAGGCGTGGCCGATGTCGTCACCAGTGCGGGAGTAGAGGCGCTTCTCGCCGCGCTCGCTGGCGGCCTGGACGCGGATGCCGTCCCATTTCCATTCGGCGGCGTAGTCCTTGGCATCGTATTTCGCGAAGTCGGTGGCTTCGTCGATCGCCTGCGCCAGCATCACGGGGCGGAAGCGCGCCGGTGCGTCGGGGCTGGGCTTGTCGCTGCGCTTCTCCAGCCAGGCGAACAGATCGGCATAGGGAGGTTTCTGGCTGTGCCAGACCTCCTCGATCTCCGCGACATCGATGCCGCCGAGATCGGCGAGCGCTTGTTTCGCGAGCCGCGCCGAGACGCCGACGCGCAAGCCGCCGGTAAGAAGTTTCAGGAGAGCCCAGCGGCCGTCGGCGTCGAGCGCGTCGAGCCAGCCTTCGAGCAGGCGTTGCACTTCGGCGCGGCTGGCGCTGCGCAGCGTATCGACGACCTCGGAAAGCTCGGGCTCGCGGTTGGCGCCGGGCTTGGTCGGCCAGATGAGAGCGACGGTCTCGGCGAGGTCGCCGACGAAATCGTAGGACAGGGCGAACAGCTCGGCATCGACGCGCGCTTCCACCGCTTTGCGGATGAAGGCGGGCTTGGCGGCGTCGAAGGACAACGCGCCGGTGAGCGAGGCCAGAGCCCAACCGCGTTCGGGATCGGGCGTCTCGCGCAGGTAGTCGCGCACGAGGGTGAGTTTGGTATTGCGCGCCGGCGTGAAGGCAAGGCTGTCGAGCAGGCGAGCGAAGGCGCGCATTATTCGGCGTCCTCGGCTTCATAGCCGACCAGCGACAGCGCGCGGGCCGAGATGTCGTTGAGCGTCGCCCAGCGCATCAGGGCTTCTTCCTCGCCATGCGTGATCCACAATTCCCTGGGGCGGATTTCGCTGGCCGTTGCGGTGAGCTCGTCCCAATCGGCGTGGTCGGAGAGGATCAGCGGCAGCTCGACGCCGCCTTGCCGGGCGCGGGCGCGCACGCGCATCCAGCCCGAGGCGAAGCACACGACGGGATCGGGGAAGCGGCGCGACCAGCGGTCCTGCGTCGCGCTTGGCGGTGCGACGATGATGGCGCCGGCGAACTCCTTCTTGGCGCCGGTCGTCGCCGGCGCGAGCGGTCCGAGATTGACGCCGAAGGATTCGTAGAGCGCATTGAGCTTTTCCAGCGCGCCGTGGACATAGATCGTCTTGTCGTAGCCGGCTTCACGCAACAGGCAGATGACGCGTTGCGCCTTGCCGAGCGCATAGGCGCCGATCAGATGCGAACGCTCGGGGAATTGCGCGACGGATTTGAGGAGCTTGGCCATCTCGTCGCTGTCGGGCGGGTGGCGGAAGACGGGCAGGCCGAACGTTGCTTCCGAGATGAAGACGTCGCATTTGGTGGGCTCGAACGGCGCGCAGGTCGGGTCGCGGCGGCGCTTGTAATCGCCGGAGACCACCATGGTGAGGTCCTTCCAGCGCACCACCGCCTGCGCCGAGCCGAGGACGTGGCCGGCGGGGACGAGCGTGACGGTGACGTCCTTCTGCTTGACGGATTTGCCGTAAGCGGCGGCCTGCGTCGTGCCGGCGAAATCTTCGCCGTAGCGCACCGCCATGATCGCGAGCGTTTCGGTGGTGGCCAAGACGCTGCCATGGCCGGAGCGGGCGTGGTCGGCATGGCCATGGGTGATGACGGCGCGGTCCACCGGCCGCACCGGATCGACGTAGAAATCGCCCGGCGGGCAGTAGAGACCGGCCGCGGTTGGGTGGAGAAGCTGCTCGGGCTTGGCCATGAGGGATGATAACGCGGGCGGCGGGGTGCGGTATCCAATACCCCCCATCCGTCATGGGCGGCCTTGAGCCCATCCAACGTCTGTGCGATCCCAAGTTGGGTGGGCGGGTCAAGCCCGCCCATGACGTTTTGGTCAGTCCACATTCGCGGGTGCGTATTTCGGCGACAGCAGGTGCACCACCAGCAGCGCCAGCGCGTAGGCGCCTGCGGCGACCACGAAGATCGGCGTGTAGGTGCCCAGGGTCTGCAGGACGTAGCCGGTGTATTTCGACATCAGCATGCCGCCGACGGCGCCGATCGTGCCGCCGATGCCGATCACCGAGGCCACCGCGGCGCGCGGGAAGACGTCCGACGGCAGGGTGTAGAGATTGGCGGAGAACGATTGGTGCGCCGCGGTCGCGACGCCCAGGATGCCGACCGCGAGCCACATATTGTCGGCATACATCGCGAACACGATGGGCAGGATCGCGAAGCACGAGATCAGCATGGTCAGCTTGCGCGCCGCGTTGATCGAAAAGCCCATCTTGATGAGCTGCGACGACAGCCAGCCGCCGGCGACGCTGCCGATATCGGACATGATGTAGACCGCCACGACCGGCGGGCCGAAGGATTTGAGGTCGAGGTGGTAGCGGTCGGCAAAGAAACCCGGCAGCCAGAACAGGTACATCCACCAGATCGGATCGATCAGGAATTTGGCGATGGCGTAGGCCCAGGTCTCCTTGACGCGCAGCAGGCGCAGCCACGGGATGCTGGCATGTGCCTCGCTGTCGGGCGGATCGCTCTCGATGATCGCGAGTTCGCCGGGCGTGACGCGCGGATGCCGGCGCGGATGGCGATAGGTCACCATCCATACGGCGAGCCAGATCAGGCTGAACGAGCCGGTGATGAGGAACGCGGCACGCCAGCCGAAGGACAGCACGATGACGGGCACGATCAGCGGCGTGATGATCGCGCCGATGCCGGAGCCGGCATTGAAGATCGAGGTTGCCAGCGCGCGCTCGCGCTTGGGAAACCATTCGGCGACGGCTTTGACGCCGGCGGGGAAATTGCCGGATTCGCCCAGGCCCAGCCCGACGCGCGCCATAGTGAAGCCGAACGCGGTGCGCGCGAAGGCGTGCGCGACATGGGCAGCAGTCCAGATCACGATGGCGCCGGCAAAGCCGAGGCGCGCACCGATCCGGTCGACAAGGCGTCCGAAGCCGAGATAGCCGACGGCATAGGCGGCCTGGAACCAGAACACGATGTCGGCGTACTGGATCTCGTTCCAGTTCAGCTCGTGCTGCAGCGTCGGCTTGAGTACGCCGAGAATCTGGCGGTCGATATAATTGATGGCGGTGGCCGCGAACAGCAAACCGCAGATCACCCAGCGATAATTGCTGGCGCGCGCGGCAGCGGCGCTCACCACGGCGTCTTCGGGGACCGGTGTCTGCACGTTCATCCTGGACGTCCCTTCGGATATTTTTTCTCAGGCCTTGCCCTGCGCCTCGTTGGACGCCGGGGGAGTTTAGGCACGCGCGGTGCGGGAAATCTCCGTTTTTTCCGTAGCGGGCTGCGCGGCGATGGCGACGCAATCGATGGCGCCGAGTGTGCCGAAGGTGACGCGGCCGCTTTGGCCCGCGGCGATGTCGTGGATGCCGGTGGCGGCCCCGGTCGAGATGAGGAGACCGGCCTTCAGCGGGCGGCCGCGCCGGGCGCAATGTTCGAGCAGGAAGCGCAGCGCTTCGACCGGTCCGCCGGGCAGGTCGGATGCGGCGCCCTTGCCGACCGATCTTCCCGCGACGAAGCTTTCGCAAACCAGGTCGCTGTCGGCGCGGGCGCGCCAATCGGCGACCTCAGGCCCCAGGATCAGCCCGGCATTGTTGCCGAAATCGGTGACCACCACAGTGGGGCCCAGAGCGTTGATCGTCGCGAGTGGGCTGCCGGCGGTTTCGATCCCGATACGCATGTCGCCGGCGATGGCGCGAGCCTCGTCGAGGGTCCAGTCGTGCTTGTCGGGCGGCGCGTCTTGCGCGAGCGCGAAGATGAACTCGGCCTCGATCGCCGCGAAGCCGCCTGGGAAGACGGGGAAGGCGACGGGCGCGGCGCCGCCGGCGCGGCGCACCGCTTTGGCGAAGATGGGGCCTGCCAAGCGGGTGCGGCCAAAGCGGTCCTCGAATTCCGGGCCGACACGGCCGATCTTCCAGCCCGCGATCACGTCGGGGTAGAGACCGATCGCGGCCTCTTGCAGGCGGTAACCGGTGGCCAGATCGGGCGGCAAAGTGCCGGGAAAGGCGGCGAGCGGCCGGGCGGCGAGCCGGGCCGACACGAATTGCCGCGCGATACTGTCCGTCAAATGCCCCCGCTCCACGCTGTTGTTCTGCACCGTGCCATCCATCGATCAAAAGGCCCGGCGCTTTTTGGCGTGCCCGCGTTGTGTCTAGAGGAAACCGGTGTCATTTTCAATCGACGGACACGCGACCGGATGCGGCCATGATACCGCCCGGCGCCGATCAGGAGGAAACAGGACGTGACCCGAACCACCACTCTGGGCCTTGCCTTGCTGGGAACCTTGCTTCTCGGCGCTGCGAGCCCCGCCGCGATGCAGCCATCGGCCAAACCGTCCGCGCACCCGGCCACGCCTGTTGTAGATACCGCGCCGCTCGCATTTCCCGGCGCGCTGGGCTGGGCGGCGCACACGCCGGGCGGGCGCGGCGGGCAGATCATCAAGGTGACGACGCTCGCGGCCGACGGTCCGGGCTCGTTCCTTGCGGCGGTGCAAGCCAAGGGTCCGCGCATCGTGGTGTTCGAGGTCGGCGGCGTGATCGATCTGGACGGCAAGGAGATCAAGATCACCGAGCCGTTCCTCACCATTGCCGGCCAGACGGCGCCGTCGCCGGGCATCACCTTCATCAAGGGCGGCTTCGACATCGGGGCGCATGACGTGATCGTGCAGCACATCCGCGTGCGCGTCGGCGATGCGGGCAAGCCCAAGAAGAGCGGCTTCGAGCAGGATGCCCTCTCGACGACGGGCGGCGCCTACAACGTGATCGTCGATCACTGCACCGAGACCTGGGCGACGGACGAGAACGGCTCGATGTCGGGGCACCGCTTCGAGGGCGACGATCCGGCGGTGTGGCGCGCCAACACCTCGCACCGCATCACCTTCAGCAACAACATCATCGCGGAAGGGCTGGCCTACGCAACGCACTACAAGATCGAGCATTCGAAAGGCTCGCTGATCCACGATAACGCAACCGACATCCTGATCGTCAACAACCTCTATGCCCACAATTACGAGCGCAATCCGCTGTTCAAGGGCGGCGTGCACGGCGTGATCGTCAACAATCTGATCTTCGATCCCGGCCAGCGCATCGTGCATTACAATCTGATGGCGGAGGAATGGGGCACGCATCCCTGGCAGGTCGGCGAGATGGCGGCGGTCGGCAATGTCGCGCGCGCCGGGCAATCGACGGTGCCGCATATCGCGTTCCTCGAGCTCGGCGGCTATGGCGATCTCGACTACTACGGCAAGGACAATGTCGCGGTGGACCAGATCGGCAATCCCTTGCCGATGTTCGGGCGCTACACCACGGCGCCGGCCAAGATCGTGATGCTGGCCAAGCCGCCGCTGTGGCCGGAGGGGCTTAACCCGATGCCGTCCAGCGCGGTGCAGCAATATGTGCTGCACAATGCCGGCGCGCGGCCGTGGGACCGCGACTATGACGACGTCCGCCTGATCGCCGACGTCGCCGAGGGGCGCGGCACCATCATCAACAGCCAGGACGACATCCACAGCTATCCCGTGCAGAAGCCGACGGCGCGGCCGTTCAATCCGGACGACTGGAATTTGAACGACATGACGCCGAAGAATCCCGCGACGCTGGATTCGTCGGCGCATGCGCGGGGGACGTGATCAGGGCAGCATGCCGGTATCGCCGACGGCGGCGTAGGCGGTCTCCAACGCGTCCCTCATGGCCGTGACATCGGGCGGGAATACCGCGTCCAGTGCCAGGAACAGCGCCACGTCGTGCGCGGCGTCGCCGTTGCAGCGTTCGGCGATGGCGTGGAGCTGCGCCGCGAGCGGATCGACCAGCTCGATTCCGGCTCTGGTGCGCGCGACGACGAAGCGCATCCAAGCGGCGACAGGGAGGCAGAGGCGCGCGATGGGGCGTCCGGCGCGCAGCGCATCGGTCAGCGTGCCGAACAGGCGGTAGGGCAGCTTCTGCGAGCCGTCCCAGGCGATCTGGCCCAGATGATGGGTGATCGCGGGGTTGGCGATGCGGATGAGGACCGAGTCGATATAGGCGGGCACGTCGAAGCCGGATGGCGGGTTGAGCGAGGGCGCGATGTCCTGCGTCATCAGCCCGCGCACGAACGCCGCGAGCTCGGTGTCGGCCATCGCGTCGCGCGTCGCCTGGTGGCCGCGCAACAGTCCGAGATAGGCGAGCGCCGAATGCGCGCCGTTGAGCAGGCGCAGCTTGGCGTGCTCGTAGCCGGCAACGTCGCGCGTCACGGTCACGCCGGCGGCGGCCCAATCGGGGCCGAGCGCGCCCGAGAGGTCTTCCATCACCCATTGCACGAAGGGTTCACGCTGCACCGGCACCATGTCGATCGCGCCGAGCTGCACCGCGACGCGTGCCTTGAGGGCCTCGTCGCTGGCCGGCGTGATGCTGTCGACCATGGTGGCGGGGACGCGCGCTTCGTTTTCGATCCAGCGTGCGAGGTCGCGGTCGCGCTCCCGCGCGAATTGCACCACCGCGCGTTTCAGCCGCGCGCCGTTGCCCGCGACATTGTCGCAAGAGATCATCGTGTAAGGCGGCAGCGCGGCGCGCTGGCGCTGGCGCAAGCCTTCGACCAGCCAGCCGATCAGGCTCGATGGGATTTTCGGACCCTTGAGGTCGTGGGCGATCTCCTCGCGCGCGGTGTCGAGGTCGCCGGCCGGCGTCAGGCAATAGCCGTTCTCGGTCACCGTCATGGTCACCACGCGCACCGACGGCGTGATGAGGCGCGCCAGCACCGCTTGCGGATAGGTACGCGCCGCGATCGCCTCGCGCACCGCGCCGATCACGCGGTAGCGCGGCTGCGCGCTCACTTCGGCAATGGTGTAGAGGCCGTCCTGGGCGGTGAGCGCCTCGGTGATCGAGGTGCCGCGCAATGCCACGTCGCAAATGCCCCAGCGGGCGTCGTGCCGGACCACCTGGTCGACATAGAAGCCCTGGTGCGCGCGATGAAAAGCGCCCGGCCCGAAATGGACGATGCCGATTCCCAGCGCCTTGCGGTCATAGGCCGGCAGGATCACCGCCGGTCCGGCATGGCCGAGGGCAGCCGGCGACAGCCGCTCGAACGGGCGGGTCTGGGTCAGGACGTCCGGGGATCGGGATGCCATGGCTCGGGGAACGGTAACCGGTGTCAATGCCATCAATTTTGCCCGAATTCCTCCGGCGGGTCGAATCGGATCGCGCCGCCCTTGTGGCGCCGGGCGGAGGCTGCGGTTATGACAGAACCGATTTCCTGAGCTTGGTGATTTGGTGATATCGCGAAAAACCGCCGCCGCGCGCGCCACGACCGAGACGTCCGACGGTGCGCCCCGCGGCAAGCGGCCGACGATCAACGACATCGCGCGCCTCGCCAACGTCTCCAAGAAGACCGTGTCGCGCGTCATCAACGACTCGCCCTTCGTGCGCGAGGAGACGCGCGAGAAGATCAGCGCGATCATCGCCGAGCTCGGCTTCGCGCCCGATCCGCAGGCACGCGGCCTCGCGTTCCGCCGCTCCTTCCTGATCGGCATGATCTACGACAACCCGACGCCGCAATATGTCGTCAACATGCAGCAGGGCATCCTCGACGCGATGAAGGGCACGAGCTTCGAGCTCGTGATCCGCCCGTGCAACCGCCAGGACCCGCATTTCCTCGCCGACATGCGCCTGTTCGTCGAGCGCCAGAAGCTGTTCGGCGTCGTGCTGCCGCCTTCGGTGTCGGAAGACGAGCGGCTGATCGACGTGCTGGACGAGATCGGCTGTCCCTATGTGCGCATCGCCTCGATTGCGCTGGACGAACCGCAAAGCATGGTGGTGACGCACGATCATATCGGCGGGCTGGAAGCGGCGCGGCATCTGGTGAAGCTCGGCCATTCGCGCATCGCGCATATCTCGGGACCGTCGCTGTTCCGTTCGGCGCATGAGCGGCGGCGCGGCTTTGCCGCCGGCCTCGACGAGACGGGCCTCAAGATGTCGAAGGAGTTCGACCGCGAGGCGGCCTATACGTTCGAGACCGGGGCGGAGAACGCCGCTGCGCTGCTTGCGATGAAGCCCCGCCCGACGGCGATCTTCTGCGGCAATGACGAGATGGCGGCCGGCGTCTACAAGGCGGCGCGCGACGCGGGGCTGTCGATCCCCGGCGATCTCTCGGTGATCGGGTTCGACGACAGCGCGATGGCGTCGCGGCTCTATCCGCTGCTGACCTCGGTCAAGCTGCCGATCCACGACATGGGCCAAATGGCGGCGGCCAAGCTGATCACCACGACCAGCGAGAAGCGCACCCATACCAACGAGAAGACCGAGGTCGTGCCGACCCTGGTGGTGCGCGAATCCACCGCCGCGCCGCGCAAGGCGTGACTTGCGGCGGGCTTTGACACCGGTTACCTAAAGTGCCGGATCTGAGGACGACGCCATGTACAAGAAGACCCTGCACGCCTCGCACCCCGACAGCATGGCGGGCGCCGACAACCAGGCGCTGCGCGACCGCTACCTGATGACGGATCTGTTCGCAGCCGGCGAGGTCACGCTCAACTACACGCATTATGAGCGCTTCGTGATCGGTGGCGCGGCGCCGACCACGGCGCCGGTCGCGTTGCCGGTGCAGACTGCGCCCGAGTCCGCCAAGGGCAAGCCGTTCCTCGAGCGCCGCGAGATGGGCGCGATCAATGTCGGCGACGGGGCGGGTTCGATCACGGTCGACGGCGTCAAGTTCGATCTCGCTCCGCGCGACGGACTCTACATCACAATGGGCGCGAAAGACGTATCATTCGCGTCGGACGATGCAGCCAAGCCGGCCAAGTTCTATCTCACCTCGACGCCGGCACATGCCAGCTTCGAGACCAAGAAGATTTCCATCGACAAGGCGGTGCCGCTGGAGCGTGGGAGCCTCGCAACGTCGAACGAGCGCACGATCTACCAGTACATCGTGCCGACGACCTGCAAATCGGCGCAGCTTCTGCTCGGCCTGACGGTCTTGAAGACCGGCAGCGTGTGGAACACCATGCCGCCGCACCTGCACGACCGCCGCTCGGAGGTGTATTTCTATTTCGGTCTCAAGCCGGACGAACGCGTGTTCCACTTCATGGGTGAGCCGGACTCGATGCGCCACATCGTGCTGGCGAACGACGAGGCGGTGGTGTCGCCGCCCTGGTCGATCCATATGGGCTCGGGCACCTCGAACTACACCTTCATCTGGGCGATGGGTGGGGAAAATCTCGACTACACCGACATGAACGTGCTCGACATCTGCCAGCTCAAATGACTCTGTTCGATCTCAGCGGAAAGACGGCCATCGTCACCGGCGCCAACACCGGCATCGGGCAGGGGATCGCGGTGGCGTTGGCGCAGGCCGGCGCCGATATCGTCGCGGTGTCGCGTAGCGATACGGCAGAGACGGAGCAGGCGGTGAAGGGTGCGGGGCGCGGGTTCTTGCATGTCGCCGCCGATCTGGGCACTACCGCACCGATTGCCGATATCGTGGCGCAATCGCTGAAACGCTTCGGCAAGATCGACATCCTGGTCAACAATGCCGGCACGATCCGCCGCGCCGACGCGCTGGAGTTCAGCGAGGCCGATTGGGACGCGGTGATCGACGTGAATTTGAAATCGGCGTTTTTCCTGTCGCAGGCCGTGGCGAGGACGATGCTCGGGCGCGACGGCAAGATCATCAACATCGCGTCGATGCTGTCGTTCCAGGGCGGCATCCGCGTCGCGTCCTACACCGCGAGCAAGAGCGGTCTTGCCGGCATCACCAAATTGCTCGCCAACGAATGGGCGGGCAAGAAGATCAACGTCAACGCCATCGCGCCCGGCTATTTCGAGACCAACAACACCGAGGCGCTGCGCAACGACGAGTCGCGAAGCAGGGACATCCTGGCGCGCATACCCGCGGGCCGCTGGGGCATGCCAGCTGATCTCGGCGGCGCGGCGGTGTTTTTAAGCAGCGCGGCGTCGGACTACGTCCACGGCGCGGTGATCCCGGTCGATGGCGGCTGGCTGGCGCGGTAGGCGCTACAGCAACGGCTTCCCGTCCGCGGCCGGCAAGCTCACCTTCAACACCTTCGCCAAAGTCGGCGCGATGTCGCGCATGTCGATGTCGCCGAGCGAACCCTTCGCCGCGATGCCCGGGCCGGCAAGGATGAAGGTCGCACGCATCTCGGGATGCGCCGGCAAATAGCCATGCGTGCCCTTGACCGCGCTCGGCGAGATCACCGGCGCCAGTGGATCGTGGCCGAGCTCGTAGCCGAGCTTGAAATCGATCCAGAACGACGCCTGGGGCGTGGCGCCGATGCGCGCGATCTCGGCACCGTCCGCGATATGGTCGATGCCGTATTGCGGATCGGCCGCGAGTTTGGCGAGCAGCGCGGCGACCTTGGCCTTGAGTGCTGCGTCGTCCGGATGCGCGAGCACGACCGCGGCGGAAGCGCCGCCCCACAGGCTCGCCTGCCACGCGGTCGGCTTGTGCGTCTTGGGGTCCAGCGTGATCAGACCGGCGTCGACGAAGGCGGCGGTGAGGTTCACGTCGTGATCGACCTTGGCGAAGCCGTGATCTGAGACGATGGCGACGACGAGATCGGGTTCGGCGGCGCGCGCATCGGCGATCAGGCGTCCGACGCTCGCATCGAGCGCTTGGAGTACCGCTTTGGCCTCCGGCGTGCCGGGACCGAAGCCGTGCTCGGTGTGATCGAGGGCGCGCAGATGCAGCGTCGTGAACAGCGGATGTTTCGCCGCGATCAGCGCCGCGGTGAAGCGGGCGCGGCCGTCGTCGATGGCGGCGCTGTCGCCATCTGTTTGCGCCAGGGTGAGGTTGGTGGATTTTTCGAGCATGTCGACAAGACCGGGCGTCGACAACGCGCGCAGCAGCTTCATGTCTTCGGCGTTGTGGGCGCGCCAATATTCCGGAATGTCGTAGTCGATCGAAGATGCGCCGACGCTGACCGGCCAGGACAGGCTGGCGACCGTGCCGCCGGCGGCGTGCACCGCGTCCCACAGCGTGGGCACTTTGATGTCGCTTGTGTACCAGAACCAGCCTTCCTGATTCTGTTGCAGCGGATCGAAGGTCGCATTGTTGCCGATGCCGTGCCGCGCCGGCCAGACGCCGGTGATCAGTGTGGTGTGATTGGGATAGGTGACGGTCGGCGGCGCGTTGCGCACGCCCGTGGCGTAGACGCCGCCGGCGACAAGCTTGCTCAGCGTCGGCACCGCGATGCCGCGCGCCTTGGCGTCGAGCACGTCGGCGGGGCGTAAGCCGTCGATGGAGATCATCAGCACCGGCGATGCCTGCGCGGCGGTTGAACAAAAAAGCAGCATCGCGAAACACGCGTTACGCAAAACCGTCATGTCTGTCTCCGCATTTGCCTTGCGATGTATCCGACATCGCGATGACAACTTGACGTCGCCACGGCAAATTGTCGCTTCATCAATTCTTCTCGCTATCGCAGCACGGGCGCGTTCCGGTGCCGGTAGGTCCGTTCGGGGGCGTGTTTCTGCGCCGGCACAACGGGGTTTCATCATGATCGGGTCACTGCGTCGCGTTCTTCTCGTCACATCGGCGCTGGCCGCCGTCTGCGTCTCGGGTGCCGCGCTGGCGGCGGACGCGACGAACAGCGAAACGATCGAAACCGTCATCGTGACGGCGCAGAAGACGACGCGTTCGGCCGTCGAGATCGGTGACCTGCAGGCACAGCGCACGCTGCCGGGCATCAGCCCGCTGAAAGCCATCGAGACGCTACCCGGCGTCGTTTACGAGACCGCCGATCCGTGGGGCAACAACGAGCAAAACGAATCGCTGCTCGTCCACGGCTTCACGCAGCAGCAGCTCGGTTTCACGATGGACGGCGTGCCGCTCGGCGACCAGCAATACGGCAATTACAACGGCCTCAGCCCGTCGCGCGCGATCACCAGCGAGAACGTCGACCGCGTCGTGCTGTCGTCGGGCGCCGGCTCGCTCGGCGTCGCCTCGACCAGCAATCTGGGCGGTGCGATCGAGACCTTCTCCAGCAATCCGCTGCCGACGATGGGCGCCGACATCCGCCAGACCGTCGGCTCCTACGACGCGCTGCGCACCTTCGTGCGCTTCGACACCGGCGACATCGGCGACGACACGGCCGCGTTCGTCTCCTACCTGCATCACGACGCCAAGGCGTGGGATTTCGACGGTCACCAGCGCGACGACCAAGCCAATCTCAAGGTCGTGCACGACGACGGCAACAACAAGCTCACCTTCTTCGCCGACTGGAGCTACAAGGTCGAGCCGAACGAGGATGCCACCGGCTTCGGCAACCAGCAGACGGCCGCCGCGGCGGGCTTCACGCCCTATACGCGCCCGTTCCTGTTCCCCGATCTCGCCGCCGCCATCGCGTCGCTCAGCCACGGCACGCCGCCGGCCGCGCAGGGCAACAATTTCTCGAACTACGACAGCGCGGCACAGCGCGAGGACGTGCTGACCTATCTGCAATATGACTGGACGCTCGGCGACGGCATGAATTGGTCGAACCAGGCTTATTTCCACCACGACACCGGCCGCGGCATCGTCGCAGGCCCGATCAACCAGGCCGGCCTGCCGGGCCTGTTCGCGATCTATTTCCCGGCGCTGGTCGTGGGCGGCAGCCCCAACACGACCGGCTCGCTCGACAATATCGTCACGCAGTTCGGCGGCACCGGGTATGAGGTGCGCACCACCGAATACCGCATCAACCGCACCGGCGAGCGCTCGACCTTCGACTGGCAGCTCGGCGATCACACCATCGAGGCGGGCGTCTGGTACGAGCGCAACGCGTCGTCAACGGCGCGCCGCTGGTATCCGTTCGGCGCCGGCAATGACGACCTGACGCCCTATGACGTGCCGCGCAATCCGGCGTTCACGCAGTACTACGTCACGCTGAAGACCGACGATGTGCAACTGCATTTGCAGGACCAGTGGCGCATCTTCCCCGAGCTCCTGCTCCAGGCCGGCATCAAAGCAAGCTTGCAGACCGCATCCAACCACGTCGTGACGCAGCAGCAGAATCTGCAGGCCGGCAATCCGTTCGGCCTGCCGGCGACCAATCCGCAGGTCAATTTCCCGACCGGGACGTTGACCTCGAACGACTGGTTCCTGCCGCAGGTCGGCGCGGTGTGGGACGTCAACGAGCACGAGCAGGTGTTCGCCAATATCCAGAAGAACATGCGCCAATTCATCCCCTATGCCGCGGGCAGCAATTTCTACGGCGCCTCGCCGTTCAGCCTGGGCAGCCAGCAGGCGTTCGACGATTTCAAGGCGACGGCGCATCCCGAGACGTCATGGACCTATGAAGTCGGCGCGCGCACCCAGCGCGATGTCGACCTGGGGCCGATCACCGGCATCGAGGGGCAGGTCAACTATTATCACGTCGATTTCTCGAACCGCCTGTTCAACGTCGCGACCTTCAACTTCATCAATCCCAATCCGTCGATCCTGGTGAATGTCGGCGGTGTGACGACGGACGGCGTGGATCTGGCGGCGACGCTGCATTTCGGCGATCACCTGCATTTCTACAACGCTATCTCCTACAACCGCTCGACCTACGACTCGGACTTCAACACTGTCACCGGCGGCGTGCTGACGCCGGTCCATATCGCGGGCAAGCAGGTGCCGCTGGAGCCGAACTGGCTCGACAAGTTCGTCGCGAGCACCAATTACGGTCCGTTCGAGGCGCAGCTCAGCGGCGATCTCGTCGGCAAGCGCTTCGTCACCTACACCAACGACCTGTCGATCCACAGCACGTTCCTGCTCGGCATGGAGATGGCGTATTCCTTCGAGACGCCGCACTGGGATTACCTGCACGCGCTCAAGCTGAGCCTGAACATGACCAATGTGCTCGACACGCGCGGCGTCTCGACCGCGGTCGTGACCAGCGCCTCGGGCGGCTACCAGGCCTTCCCGCTGGCGCCGCGCATGGTGTTCGTCACCCTGGGCGCCAACTACTAAGCGAGACGATACCCGGGGTCCCACACGGACCCCGGGGAGCCTCCTGCGACAATCCGTTGCGCGAATGCATCGCCTGCGCGGGGAATGCGCGGCAGCACGCCCGGGCGATCTTGCCAGTTCCCGGATTTCGGCCTTACTTTCCATTGCCACCGGTGACAACGCAGAAACACTCTGCTATGACACCGGTGTCAGGTGCCGAGATCAGAAGCTCGCCGCCGACAGGGATGAAACATCACCCGCGCAAAAGCGGGCCATAAATTCAGGCGGCGACCGGGGGCCCGGATCCCGCCTTAGGGGAGGGCGCAGTGTTCCATTCGCGTGTTTCTGTGCGCGCCAGGCTGTGGCTTGGCGCTTCGGTTGCAACCTTGATCACGGTTGGCGGGATCGGCGCGGCGTATGCGGCGGACGACTCGACGCCGATCGAAACCGTCGTGGTGACCGGCTTCCGCGGCAGCCTCGACCGCGCCCTCGACATGAAGCGCGGCGCGCTCGACTCGTCGGATTCGATCCTGGCGGAAGACATCGCCAAATTCCCCGACCTCAACCTCTCCGAATCGATCCAGCGCATCCCGGGCGTGGCGCTCGCGCGCGACGAGGGCGAGGGCAAGAACATCCAGGTGCGCGGCCTCAACTCCACCTTCACCCGCGTGCGCATCAACGGCATGGAAGCGATGTCGACCACCGGCGCGGAAGACAGCCAGGGCGGCACCAATCGCGGCCGCTCGTTCGACTTCAACGTGTTCGCCTCCGACCTGTTCAGCGCGATCACGGTGCACAAATCGGCTTCCGCCGACCTCGAAGAAGGCTCGCTCGGCGCCACGGTCGATTTGCGCACGGCGCATCCTTTCGACCATGACGGCTTTACCCTCGCGCTGTCGGCCCAGGCCGGCTATGCCGAGCAGGGCGGCGAGTTCAACCCGCGCATGTCGGGCCTGATCTCCGATACCTTCATGAACGGCACGCTGGGCGCGCTGTTCTCCTTCGCCGTCGGCTCGCGCGACACGCTGCAGCTCGGCTTCGACACCACGCGCTTCGAGAACGACAACACGGCGCAGAACGCGGCGCATTCCTCGCCGCTGATCGCGGGCTGCAGCACGATCGCGGGCGCGCAGTTCCAGTGCACCGCGGCGCAGCGTTTCGGTTCGGTCGCCTACAACGGCACCAACCTTCCCGGCACGCTCGCGGTGCAGACCTTCCAGCCGGCCGGCGGCGGCCTGCCGGCGCGTCAGACCTCGGCCAATGCCGGCGCGGTCGGTGGCCTGCCGAGCAACTACGACGTCGTGAACGAGGCCTTTGGGCCGCGCTTCCCGCGCTACGATTTGATCCCGAACCATGAGAAGCGTGTCGGCTTCACCGGTTCGGTGCAGTGGCAACCCGACAACAACACGCTGTTCACCCTCGATGTGCTGGCCTCCGACTTCGGGGTGCAGCGCCAGGAGGAATATCTCGAGGCGAACTCGCTCAGCCTCAACGGCACGGGCTCGAACCTCGCGGTGGCCGGCACGCCGGCGCTGCTTGCCCCGACGCTGGCGCGCGGCAACGTCAACATCCTGAGCTACAATCTCGACGAGACGACCAACAATCTGCTCGCCTTCACCGCAACCAATGTCGGCCTGCGCGCCGAGCATCGCCTCGACCATCTCGATACGCGGTTCGGCCAGGCGACGCTGGACGTCAGCCACACCTTCTCCGACGACTTCAAGGTGCACGGCATCATCGGCTGGTCGGAATCGCACCACAACAACCCGATCCAGACGACGCTGACGATGGATTATGACTGCACGGCGGCGACCGCCGGCGGCAGCACGGCCAATTGCGGCGGCGGCCAGGCCGGTGGCGCGGGCTCGGTCGCAACCCCGTTCACCATCGACTTCACCGGCAGCACCAAGACGCCGCTGCTCAATTTCGGCAATGTCGATCCGACCTCGACCACCGGCTGGTTCCTGTCGCAGATCCGCGAGCGCACCGCCGCGGTCTACAACAGCTTCCGCACCATCGCGGTCGACGGCGAATACGATCCCTATTCCTGGCTGAAGCTCACGGCGGGTCTCGACTTCCGCAGCTATGGCAACCGCCAGGCGGCGACGGCGCGCTCCAACGGCGCCAACACCAGCCTCGACTCCTGGATCCCGGCAGCGATCGAGAACACGCCGCTGTCGCAATACACCCAGCTGGTGTCGATCAAGGGCCTGTCGGGCGTTCCGGCCGGCGTCGCGACGTCCTATCTGGTGCCGGACATCAGCAAGGCGAATGCGCTGTTCCACATCTTCGACCAGACCGTGGACCCGGCCGTGCTGCCGTCCAGCGCCGGCGCCTGCGCCGTCGCGCCGGGCTGCGGCGCCTTCATGCAGGGCATTTCCTCCTTCGGCGCCTCGAACGGCACGGTGCAGGAAAGCGACCAGGGCGGCTGGTTCGAAGCGGGCTGGGACACGCTGTTTTACGGTGTGCCGTTCCGCGGCAATATCGGCGGGCGTTATGTCGTGACCACGACCGACGCCTCGGGCATCGGCTTCAACACCACGACCAAGACATTCGTGCCGACCGAAGTGAAGGCGACCTATCACGACTTCCTGCCGTCGCTGAACGCGGTGGTGCAGCCGGTGGATGATTTCCTGATCCGCTTCAATGCCTCACAGGTGATGACGCGTCCGAGCCTGACGGCGCTGCTGCCGGGCGTGACGATCAGCCAGTCGGGCGCCAACCCGGTCTCGGTGACCTCGGGCAATCCGAACCTGGCGCCGTACCGCGCCAAGACGGCCGATCTGTCGTTCGAGTGGTACTACCACAAGGGCGCGCTGTTCTCGGTCGCGTTCTTCTACAAGCATCTCGACAACATCGAGACGGGCCTGAACCAGTCGGGGCCGTTCGCGAGCAACCCGCTCGGCATTCCGTCCAGCGTGCTGCTGGCGTTCTGCGGCGGCACCTTCACGGCGAACTGCAACGACACCAACGCCAACACGACCTATGTGACGACGGTGACGCAGAAGGGCGGGCCGCTCTACGGCACGGAAATCGACTGGCAGCAGCCATTCGACTTCCTGCCCGATCCGTTCAGCAATATGGGCCTGCTCGCGAACGTCACCTTCGTGCAGGCGCAGCAGCACTACTTCCTGAACGCGGCGAACCCGTCGCAGGTCACCACGGCGGACCTCACCGGCCTGTCGCGCACGACCTACAACGCCACGCTCTACTATGACGACTCGGTGTTCGAGGCGCGCATCTCGGCGGCGTTCCGCAGCAAGTTCCTGGTCACCCAGGGACCGACGACCGGCCTCAGCATCAACGACTCGCAGGTCCAGGCTTCGACGTTCAACCTCGATGCCTCGACCAGCTACAAGGTCGACGACAATTTCTCGCTCGACTTCCAGGCCCTCAACCTGACCAATCAGGGCCTCTACCAGTACAACGATACGGTCGGTAAGCGCCCGCTGGCCTATTACACCACGGGCCGCGAGTTCTTCGCCGGCGTGCGATACAACTACTGAAGGTTAATCCCCGTGACCACTTGAAGGGCGCCGTTCCACGCGGCGCCCTTATTTTTTACGCGCCGGTGCGGTCCTTGAAGAACTGGATGACGCGCTGCTCGGTCTTCTTGGAGGCGCTGAGAGGGTTCAAATCGTCGAGATGGATGGTCAGCACCGAATGCGGCGACATGCCGGTGCCTTTGGCGGCATCCTCGTCCTTGAGCTCGATGGCTTCGAACCTGTCGCCGAAGGTCTGCTTGAACGTCGCGAAGCGTTCGTCGGGCACCAGCTTGTCGGACGGAAAGCGCAGGCCGATGACCGAGAGGTCCTCCTTCTCGAAGCGGCTCTTGGCGCAGGAGACTTCCTCCGGCGACAGGCCCATGCCGGCGCGCCGTGCGGCGCCGAGCGCAAACGGCAGTGAAGGCTGCGACAGCACCGGCGCGACCACCGACGGCTCGGTCATCATCGCGAGCGCGAAATTGCCGGTGAAGCACATGCCGACCGCGCCGACGCCTTTGCCGCCGCACTCGCCATGCGCCTTGCGCGCCAGGGCCCGCAGCCAGTCGACGATCGGGCTGGAGCGGTTGGACGACCACACATCGAACTCGCGGCGGATGCACATCGCCTTGAAGATTTCGCGCATCGCATAGCCCGGCGTCGCGGTCTTGCCCGGCGTGCCGAACAGCGAGGGCAGGAAGGCGGTCATGCCGGCCTCGACGATATGATCGGCGAAGCGCACGACCAGCGGATGCAGGCCCGGCATCTCGTGGATCACGATCACGGCGGGGCCGCTGCCGCGGCGCCACACCGGGCGGGTCCAGCGGCCGTCGTCGAAATCGAAACGGCTGTAGTCCTTCAAAACGTCCAGATCGCTCATCGCCCGCCCTTTGTGCTAAGCCCGCGTCAACCTAACATGCGATTCCCGCAACAAGGCCAGACCATCGCGAGCATGAGCCTCGAGGACGAATCGCCCGCCCCGCGCCCCCGCGCCTTCCTGCGCATCGGCGTCACCGGCCATCGCCCGGGCGCGAAGCTGTCACCGGAGCAGGCCGTGGCGGTGCGCGCCGCCATCGACCATATCCTGGGCGAGATCGCACGTTTGACCCGCGAGGTCGCCGAGCGCGACGCCTGGGCGTTTTCCAGCCGCCGGCCCGAGCTGTCGATCACCTCGCCGCTGGCCGAAGGCGCCGACCGGCTGGTTGCGGAATCGGGTCTTGCTGCCGGCTTCAGTCTCAGCGCCGTGCTGCCCTTCGCCCGCGCCGAATACCGCAACGATTTCCAGAGCGCCGAGGCGCGCACCGAATTCGACGACCTGCTTGCCAAGGCGAGCGCGGTGTTCGAGCTCGACGGCAAGCGAGAGGCGGAATCGCGCGCCTACGAGGCCGCGGGCCTGCTGATGCTCGCCAATGCCGACCTCGTCGTCGCGGTGTGGGACCAGATGCCGGCCGACGGCATCGGCGGCACCGCGCTGATCGTCGAGCAGGCGATGGTGCAGGACGTGCCGGTGATCCTGATCGATCCGCGCAGCCCCGAGGCGCCCGCCATCCTGTGGCGCGCCGACGCGGCGCTGCCCACGGCGCGCGAGAGCATCGAGGCGGTGCCGCGCCGTCCGCTCGGCGACACGCTGAATTCGGTGATCGACATATTGGTCGCGCCGCCCGCCGATCCGCATGAGCGCGGACCGCTGATCGAGTTCCTGAAAGAGCGCGAGCATCGCTGGAATTTCGCGGTGTCCTATCCCGTGATGCTGTTCCTGCTCGGCGTGCGCAAGATGCGCTGGAGCGACGTCCACAGCCCGCCTCAGCCGCAGGACAGCGAGACGCGCTGGCGGCAATATCTGCAGGACCATCTCGACGACAAGTCGCTGCGCCCGATCGACACCGACACGATGTTCCGCGCCTATGGCTTCGTCGACCATCTCTCGACGCGCTATGCCCAGATCTATCGCAGCGCCTACGTCTTCAATTATCTCGCCGGCGCGGCGGCGGTGCTGCTCGCCTCCATCGGACTGATCTATCCGTCGCCCGATCCCATCGCGGCGCTCAACTTCAAAGCGGTGATGGTCGCCATCGAGATCGCGTTAATCTCCTCGATCCTCGTCACGCTCCAGCTCGGCACGCGGCGGCAGTGGCACCGGCGCTGGCTGCAATACCGGCGCCTGGCGGAGACCTTGCGCCATCTGCGCATGCTGGCGCCGACGGGGGCCGCGGCGCGGCTCGACCGGCCGAGCGACCGCGCCGGCCGCGCCTATGGCTGGGTGAGCTGGTACGCCCGTGCCGTGGAGCGCGAGATCCCGGTGCCCAATGTCGCGGTGACCGGCGATTATCTCGCCGCGGTGCGCGACGCGGTGACCCAGACCGAGCTCAAATCGCAGATTTCTTGGAACACGCACAACGCGCATGCGATGGAAGAGGCGGGCGAGCGGCTGCACATCGCGGGCACGCTGCTGTTCTGGGCGACGCTGGCGATCTGCGTGACGTTCCTCATCCTCTATTTCGCCGATACCGAACTGGCCGAGCGCTTACGCGAACTCACGGTGTTCCTCACCGCGCTGTTCCCGGCGGTCGGCGCGGCGCTCAGCGCGATCCGCACCCAGGCCGATTTCGAGACCGTCGCGCGGCGCAGCCACGAGACGGCGCGCGATTTGGGCTCGCTCGAAGACGCGCTGGAGCGTGAGACGCCGGAATTCGCCCGCCTGACCGACCGCATCGAGAAGGCGGTCGACGTGATGATGGCCGACAATGCCGAATGGCATGTCCTGTTCCGCACCAGGCCGCTGAGCCTGCCTGCTTAAAGGAGGACGGTTAAGCCCGGCGTAAGGCTTGCACGCCATGATCGCGCCATGAGCCGTTTGGGACAATTCGCGCGCGAACTGGGCCGTTTCATCCCGGCCGATGCGGTGCGGCCGTTCGGCCGGCCGGCGGCGGTGATGTTCCATGGCGTGGAGCCCACGACGCTCGATCCGCGCCTCCAGACCAACCATCACGAGGTCGACGCTTTCGTCCAGATCGCGCGCAACCTCAAGAAGAATTTCGACGTGTTGCCGCTTGGCGCGGTGAACGACGTGCTGAAGGCGCCGGACCGGCATCCCAAGGCCGTATTCCTGATGTCCGACGACGGCTACGCCAACACGCTGACCGTCGCCGCCGACATCCTGGAAGAGTTCGGCCTGCCGTGGACGCTGTTCGTCAGCACGCACCACATCGACACCGGCGAGCGCAGCCCGATCTTCCTGGCGCTGCTCTTTGTGTATACCGCGCCCGACGGCGGCTATGAGATTCCCCATCTGGGACCGCTGGTGCTGGGCGGCGAGCGCGAACTCCTCGCGGAGCAGACCGTGTGGGCGTTGCGGAGCCTCGACATGCAGCGGGCGCAAGACGCGGTCGACGCGATGCTGTCCAATCTTGAGCCAACGGTTCTCGCCGAACGCCTCGCGATGTTTACCTCCGAATGCTTCCTGAATTGGGACCAGGTCCGCACGCTCGCCAAACGTGGCGTCGAGATCGGCGCGCACGCCCATCGCCATTGGCCGATGAACGAATACCAGTCGCCGCTGATGCTGCGGACCCAGGCTGTGCTGCCCAAAATGCGCATCGCGGCGGAAATCGGCCCGTGCCGCTATTTCGCCTATCCCTTTGGAAACATGGGGGATATTTCGCGCGGGGCGTGGCAGGCGGTGCGCGATGCGGGTTATGACTGCGCCTTCACGACGCTGTCGGGAACGCTCGACGCGCAGGAGAACCGCTTCCTTCTTCCGCGTTACGGGATCGAGCCGCGGGCGCCGCATCTGGCGACGCTGATCTCGCTTTTGCGCGCCGGCAATGGCCGTGTGAACCGGTTCCAGAAAGCGCTCGCCGGCCCAATCCCGGCTTAGGACGAAACTTACCGCGCTGTTAAGCGGCGCCGTACCGTTAAGGGTTTGTTCGGGACAATTTCGTCCCAACCCGGCACGGAAGAACCCTCAGACGCTGGCGCGCCCGATGCAACGCCTCTCGCAACACCAAGCGAGAGCCGGCCGTGAGCCTGATCGAACCCACCGCGAACACCTTCCAGAGCGTCCAGCCCCACCGCGACGCGTTCCACGTCGCCTCCGACGATCTCGCCAACGCCTTCCGTTTCTCGCCCGATCTTCTCTTTGCCCCGGCCAATGCCAATGACCGTCCGGCGGTGTTCGCTCCCGCCCTCAAGCGCGCCCTCGATCTCGTTGTCGCGGTGCCGATGCTCCTGTTCTGCGCCCCGCTGCTGATCGCGTTGGCGCTGATCGTCCGCTTCGATTCCCAGGGACCTGTCCTGTTCCGCCAGACGCGTCTGGGCAAGAACGGCAAGGCGTTCAGCATCTTCAAGTTCCGCACGATGCGCGTCGCCGAAGACGGCGACACCGTCGTCCAGGCGCAGAAGAACGATGCGCGCGTGACGCGCTCGGGCTCGTGGATGCGCCGCACCAGCCTCGACGAGCTGCCGCAGCTGCTCAACGTAGTTCTCGGCGACATGTCGATCGTCGGCCCGCGCCCGCATGCCCGCGCCCACGACATCCACTATGCCGCGCGCATCGCCAACTACGAGATGCGCCAGGATGTAAAGCCCGGCATCACCGGCTGGGCCCAGATCAACGGCTTGCGCGGCGAGACACCGACCACCCAGGACATGCGTGCCCGCGTCGATTTCGACATCTGGTACGCGCGCAACGCCAGCCTCCTCCTCGACCTTCAGATCATGCTGCGCACGCCTTTCGCGGTGCTCGGCGGAAGGAATGCACACTGATGAGCGGCGCGTTTCAAATCCATCCCAAGGCGCCGGCTGAAGGCCGCGCGACCCCGCGTCCCGCCAACGACCGCTATGCCGAAGTCGTGGTCGGCGGCATCAAGACCGCCTGTGTTTCGCGCCAGCAGTTGACTGACCTGATGGTCGAGGATTGTCTCGCGGCCCGCACCAGCAACGTTGCGCCCAAGCTCGTCTTCGCCTCCAACGGCCACGCCATCGCGATGGTCGCGACCGATGCCGCGTTCCGCAAGAATTTCGAAGCTGCCGACCTCGTGCATGCCGACGGCCAGCCGGTCGTGATGGGCGCCAAGCTGATGACGCGCACGCCGATCCCCGAGCGCACCGCGACGACCGATTTCATCCACGACGCGGCCAAGGCCTGCGTCGAGAAGGGCCTGTCGATCTTCCTGCTCGGCGCGACCGAAGCGGTGAACGCGCGCTGCGCCGAGATTCTGCGGGCGCAGTATCCCGGCCTGAAGATCGCCGGCCGCCGCCACGGTTATTTCAAGCGCGACGAGGAAGCCGCGATCTGCGGTGAGATCAACGCGTCGGGCGCCGATGTCGTGTTCGTCGGTTTGAGCGTGCCGTTCGAATACGAGTTCTGCGTGCGCAACAAGAGCCTGCTGCATGCCGGCTGGCTCGTGACCTGCGGCGGCTGCTACAATTTCGTCACCGGCGATTACAAGCGCGCCCCGCAATGGATGCAGAAGCACTCGCTCGAATGGCTGTATCGTCTGGCGCGCGAACCGAAGCGGCTGTTCTGGCGCTATGCCGTGACCAATCCGGTGGCGGCGTTCTTGATCTTCACGGAGTCGCGCTCGATCAACGCGGGTGTGGCGGTCGCAGCGATTGAGTCGAAGACTGAAGAAACACCTGTGGTGTACGGAACGCGTGTGGCTTGATTTTTTACCCTCCCCTTGAGGGAGGGTCGAAATTTGCGAAGCAAATTTTGGGGAGGGGTCCGGCGCAGGCGCTCGCTTCGCTCGCGGACCCCTCCCCGAAAAATCTTCGCTGCGCTCAGATTTGTTCGACCCTCCCTCAAGGGGCGGGTGAAGAATTGCGACATCGCCAGAATGTCGCAGAAATACATATAAAATAGGGCTTTCCGCGCCCATCTTGGCCCCGGGCTTGCACCTCTTGTCTCACAACAGGAGATCACCGTGCACAGCGCCGTTCTCGACACCGCCATCGCCCCGTCCAGGATCGAAAAGCTGCTCGCGGCGGTCGCGCGCTATTCGCTGTCGGCGCTCGGTCCGGTGTGCATCTCCGGCGCGCATTTCCTCGGCGCGGTGCTGGTGCTGCACACGCTGACGCCGGTGCATTTCGGCCTGTTCTCCTTCGTGATGACCATCGTGCCGTTCTGCATCAGCGCCGCCGCGGCGCTCGTCGGCGCGCCGACCACGATCGGCATCCGCAAGCGCGGCCATGTCGATGCCGCCGAGCTCGCGACCTTCCAGAAAGCCAACCTCGTCCTCGCGGCGTTCGCCTTCGCCGTGGTGGGCGCCTCGCTGTTGGCGAGCGGTGTGTCGCTGAACGCGGCGCTGCTGTTCGGTCTCTACGGCGCGGTGATGAGCCTGCGCTGGCTCGGCCGCGTCTACGCTTACGCCACCGACAAGCCGGCGCGCGCCGCGCTGTCCGACGTGACCTACGGCACGCTGCTCGTCGCCGGACTGGGCGCGCTGTACCTAATCGACCGGATGGCAATGACCTACATTGCCGCCGTCCTCGTGTTCGCTGCTGCCGCCAGCCTGGCGCTGTTCGACCGCGAATACCTGGTCAAGCAGTTCGCCCCCTCGGCCGCCGGCCGCCTCGCCGACTACGCGCCGGTGTGGCAGGACCTGACGCGCTGGTCGCTGCTCGGCGTCGCGGCGACGGAACTCACCATCAACGCCCACGCCTATTTCGTGACCTTCTTCGCCGGCCCCGGCGCTTTCGCCCTGCTGGCGCTGGGCAGCCTGCTGATGCGCCCGGTCGCGGTGGTCCTGTCCTCGCTCCCCGACATGGAGCGCCCGGTCATGGCGCGGGCCATCGGCGCGGGCGATCTGCCCCGGGCTTTCCGTGCGGTTAACGAATTTCGAACCGCCGCGGCCGCAGTGTTGCTCGGCACCATCCTCGTCGCGGCGGTTCTTTTGACTTGGTTCCCCAGCACGGTCCTCAAGCAAGGCTATGACGCCGGCTCGGCCACGCTCATCGTGGCGATCTGGGTCGTGATCATGGCGGTGCGCGCGCTGCGCACGCCGGACGCCGTGTTCCTCCAGGCCGCCGGCCAGTTCCAGCCGCTCGCCAGCATCGGGATGAAGTCCTGCGTCGTGTCGCTGGTCGCGACCCTGGCGCTGCTCCTCGCATTTGGCCCGATCGCCTCGCTGCTCGGCATCGTCGCCGGCGATGTGGTGATGACGGGCTACGTCTTCGCCGAAGTCGCCAAGTGGAAACGGGCCCATGCCTGAGCGCGTCATCGTCGGGGTCCCGACCTTCCGCCGCCCGCGCGGTCTGGCGCGACTGCTCGAAGCGCTGGCGAAGCTCGACACCACGGCGGCGGTGACGGTCCTGGTCGCCGACAACGATGCCGAGAAGCACGAGGGCGCCGATCTGTGCGCCGCGATCCGCGCTCAGGGCTATCGCTGGCCGCTGCGCGCCATCGTCGTGGCGCAGCGCGGCATCGCGCAGGTGCGCAACGCGCTGGCCGAAGCTGCGCTCGAAGACGCCGATATGAATTTCCTCGCGATGCTCGACGACGATGAGTGGCCGCAGCCGCAATGGCTGAGCGCGCTGCTCGCCGAGCAGGCGAAGACCGGCGCCGGCGCGCTCCAAGGCTCGATCCTGTTCGACTTTGAAGACCGGCCCAAGGACTGGGCACACGCGTTCGACGGCATGTCCGACATCCGCCACGCCTCCGGCCCGGTCGAGATGCTGCAAGGCGCCGGCAATCTGCTGCTGACGCGTGCGGCGCTCGAAACGCTGCCCGCGCCGCGCTTCGATCCCGCCTTCGCGCTGACCGGCGGCGAGGATCGCGATTTCTTCCTGCGCCTCAAAGCCGCCGGCGTGTCCTTCGCGTGGTCGGACGAGGGGCTCGCGCACACCGCCGTGCCGGCGACGCGCACCAGCCTGCGCTGGGGCTTGATCCGTGCTTATTCCATCGGCAATTCCGACATGCGCGTGTTCCTGAAATACGGCCCCAGCGGCGCCGCGCGGCTGCGCGAACTGGCCAAGATCGCCGGTGCGCTCTTGTTGTCGCCTTTGCTGTTCGTCATCCTCGCCTTCGACGCGAATCGGCGCGCCGACGCGCTGCGCCGCCTGTTTCGCGCCGCGGGCAAGGTCACCGCGCTGTTCGGACGGCAATACAACGAGTATTCCGTGATCCATGGCGACTGAGGCAATCGCGACAGGCTATGGTCCCGCCCGACCGACCCTCGACACGCGCATCGCCGAGGTCGGGTTCGTTCTCGTCCTGCTTCTCATCATCGTCGGCCTGACGCCGTTCGACGTGCGCACGCCCGCCGCGCTCGCGGCGCGCGATGCCGCCACCGCCTCGGGCGACGCGGTGCGCCAGATCGCGTTCCTCGGCACTTTCGCACTGATCGTCTATGGCGCGCTGCGCAAGCGCGGCGTGATGGCCGTCACCGCGATCCCGCCGATGATCGCGCTGCTGCTCGGCTGGTGCATGCTGTCGTCGCTGTGGTCGGGCGAGACCGACGTCGTGGCGCGCCGCGCCGTGCTGTGCGCGATCTTCGTCTCCTCCATGCTGCTCTCGGTCGACACGCTGGGGGCCTCGCGCACCATCGTGATCTGGCGCTACGCCATCGGCGCGATCATCTTAGGGGACATCGCCTCGTCGCTGCTGATCCATGGGGCGGTGCACCTGCCGGACGACATTGAATCGGGCCTCGCCGGCTCGTGGCGCGGGCTGCATAGCCACAAGAACATGGCGGGCTCGGTCGCGGCGAGCGCGGTGATCATGTTCCTCTATTTCGCCATCGAGACCCGGAAATGGCCCGACATCCTGATGTGCGCCGCTTCGGCGGTGTTCCTGGTGATGACGCGGTCGAAATCGTCGATGGGTTTGCTGCCCGTCGCGCTGCTGGCCGGCTGGCTTTACCGCATCGCCTGGCGCAACACGCTCGACCGCACCATCGCGGCGGTCGGCGCGACGCTCTTGATCGGCATGTTCGCGGTGGGCGTGCTGCTCGAATGGAACACCATCGCGCGCTATCTCGAAGACCCGCAGAACTTCACCGGCCGCGCCGAGATCTGGGCCGCCGAAGTCGCCTATATCCAGGACCATCCCCTGTTCGGCGCCGGCTTCGGCACCTTCGGCAATACGGGTTTCCGCTCGCCGATCTATCAATATGTCGGCGGCGGCTGGGTGGCCCATATCGGCGAGGGCCATAGCGGCTATCTGGAGATGTTCGTCACGCTGGGCAGCATCGGTTTCGCCATCGGCATGATCGCACTCCTGATCCAGCCCTTTCTGCAATTCTGGAAATCCGACCGCACCGAGAACAACGTCAACGGCATGATGTTCTCGTTGTTCATCTTCGATGTGCTGCACAATTTCATGGAGTCCGATTTCGTCCAGGTCACATCGGCGCAATGGGGCCAGATGTTGATGGTGATCGCGCTGCTCAACGTCTCGTCGCGCGAGATCCGCGAGCGCCAGCGGGCGGCCCTGCCATGACGCCGTTCTTCTCGGTCGTGATCCCGGTCTACAACCGCGCCGATCGCCTGGGCGCCGCGCTGCATTCGGTGCTGGCGCAGGACGATCCGGATTTCGAGATCGTGGTGGTCGACGACGGCTCGCGCGATGATCCAAGAGCGGTGGTCGACGCCATCGCCGATCCGCGCATCCGCTACATCCGGCAAGACAATGCCGGCGGCGGCGCCGCGCGCAACACGGGCATCCTCAATGCCGTGGGCGACTACATCGCGTTCCTCGATTCCGATGACGTGTTCCTGCCGCATCATCTGCGCGCGATGCGCCGGCTGCTGGCGGGGACGCGCAACACCGCCGGCTATGCGCGCATCGTGGTCGACCGCGGCGAGGGCCGCACGCTGCTCAAGCCGCCGCGCGGCATCGCACCGGGCGAGGAGATGGCGGCGTATCTGTTGTGCGACCGCGGCTTTGTGCCGACGATCACGACGGTCGTACCGGCAGCGCTGGCGCGGCAAACGCTTTACCCCACCGATCTGCGTGAAGCCGAAGACACCGATTTCGCGGTGCGTCTCGCACTGGCCGGCTGCACCTTCCGCATGGCGGAGGAGCCCGGCGCGATATGGTCCGACCGCTTCGATCCGGGCCGCGCCTCGGCCGGCCGCAGCACGCAGCGCTTGGCGCAATGGCTGGAAGCGATGCGGCCGCGCCTCTCGCGCAAGGCCTATCTCGGCGGACGCGGCTGGGCCGTCGCCAAGGGCGAGGTTGGGCAGCATCCGCTGCGGGCACTGAGTCATTATTGCGCGGCGCTGTTCGCCGGCTGTTACGGCCTTGGTCTCGCGGGCGTCGTGTTCCTGCAAATCTTTCTGCCGGTGCGCTGGTATCGTGCCGTCGCGGATAGCGCGATCGGATGGATGGCGCCGCGCGAAGCCAAATGCTGACGCGGCGTCGCGCGCTGGTGCTCGGCGCGGCGGCCATGGCGTCCGCGCCGGCCGCGGCGCAGCTGTTGCGGCCGAGCCTGACCGACGAAGGGCCATCGCTGCGCGCGCTTGCCGCCGGCAAGGGGCTGGTGTTCGGCGCCGCGAACAACAATTTCTGGCTGCGCGACCGCGAGTTCGCCTTCGCCTATCTGCGCGACTGCGCGATGCTGGTGCCGGAATACGAGCTCAAACGCGATCTGACGGAGCCGGAGCGCGGCCACTACGATTTCTCCGCCGTCGATGCGCTGCTCGCTTTTGCCAGGACGCATGGCCTGCTGTTTCGCGGTCATCCGCTGCTGTGGTTCGCGTCCAATCCACCCTGGCTGGAAGCCGCCGTCGCGGCAGCGAAGGACGAGACGATCTTCACCGATTATATCCGCGCCGCCGCATCGCATTATCTGGGGCGAATGCATTCTTGGGACGTCGTCAACGAAGCCATCGCTTGCGAGGACGGCCGTGCCGACGGATTGCGCGCATCGTTCTGGCTGAAGAAATTCGGGCCGTCCTATATCGATCGCGCCTTCGCCGCGGCGCGCGCGGCCGATCCGGCGGCGTTGCTGGTCTACAACGATTACGGCCTCGAATCCGACACGCCGGATCATGACGCGCGGCGCCGTGCGACGCTGAAACTGCTCGAAGGCCTGATCGCGCGCGGCGCGCCCATCGGGGCGCTCGGCCTGCAAGGCCACATCACGGCGTTCGGGCCGAAGATCAACCAGAAGAAGCTCGCGTCGTTTCTCGACGAGGTGCGGGCGACGGGCCTGCGCATCCTTGTCACCGAGCACGATGTCGATGACGCAGACGGCCCGATCGACTCCGACGCCCGAGATCGCGCGGTGGCCGATGCCAGCAGGCGCTTTCTCGATGTCGCGCTCGACAATCATTCGACGATGGCGCTGCTCACCTGGGGTTTGTCGGACCGCTTCCTCAAAGCCGAGGGCGTGCGCAACAGCTTGCTGCGCGGCACGCCGCGTTCGCTGCCGCTCGACGCCGCGATGCAGCCGACGCCGATGCGCGCCGCCATCGCACAGGCGCTGAGCGGCGCGCGTCCGCGTTAAGCGGCTTTCTTCCCGAATGCCGCCGCGACGCGGCGATGCAGATGGCCGCAGAGGCGCGGCGCGGCGAACTCGGCGCCCACCATGAAGCGCAGCAGCGGTCCGAAGCTGTTGGCCGCCGCGAGACCGAGGAAATACAGGCCCGGCAGCGAGGTCTCGAAATTGTCCGACAGCACCGGCGTGCCTTCGACTTGGTCGACGGCGTCGCGCACGCCGGCACCCAGGAAGGGCAGGGCGGCGAGATCGGCCTTGTAGCCGGTGGCGGCGACGACATGGTCGGCCATCACGATGCGTGAGCGGCCGTCCTCGTCAGTGATGTCGAGCGCGATGCGGCCGTCGACCATCGTCGCCGATTGCAGATGTTGGCCGAGCAGCGCTGGGATCTTGCCCTCGACCTTGTCGCGGGTGAACCAGGCCGGCGCGGGACCGAGATGGCGGCGCGCCGCTTCGAGGCGCAGCTTTTGCGGCAGCTTGTGGAACAGCAGCGGCGCGTGGGTGCAGAAGAACGAGCGCCAGCCCGGGCCGATGCCGCTGTCCGGCGCGCGCAGCTGTGCCAGCAGCGACGGCGCGTCTTCGTCGGGCGCGACGTGGAACGGCAGGAGTTTGCGGCGCGCCACAATGCGCACCTTGGCGCCGGCTTCGTGCAGCGCGATCGCGGTATCGATCGCCGAGGCGCCGGCGCCCAGCACGGCGACCTCGCGGCCGGCGAAGCGGTCATAATCCTGAAGATCGAAGGCGTGCGACACGGCCGATGCCGGCAGATGCGCGAGTTCGGCAGGCATTTTCTTGAACCAGGTGATGCCGACCGCCATAACGACGCGGCGTGCGGTGAGACGCTCGCCATCTTCCAGCGTCAACGCATAGCCGTCGCCGAGGCGTTCGATGTTCGTGACGTTCAACGCTTCGAGCGACGGGACATAGGTCTTGGTGAACCAGTCGGCATAGGCGACGAAATGGGCGACCTGAACCGGAATTTTCTGCGCCGAATATTCGACGCCGTTCTTTGCGCACCACGCTTCGAAGGTGGAGTCCTTGTCCGGCGCGGACAGATTGGACGCGAAGCCTTCCGACTTCAGGCACATGCCTTTGGGCATGTGGTGGCGCCAGGTGTCCATCGGCTTGCCGAAGATCCGGAACGGGATGCCGGCCGCTTTCAGATGGGCGGCGAGGGAGAGGCCATAAGGGCCGGCGCCGACGATGGCGACTTCGACAAGGTTGGTCATGACGTCCTTCTGAAAACGGGCAATTTCCAGTGTCCCAAAATGGGACAATTCTCATTTTGAGGCGGAAAGTCCGCATTTTCCGGCCTCGTGGCGCTATCCTTCCAAACCGCGTGCCACGTTCAGGATTGGTTGAGACCCGATCATTACGGTGGTGACATGATCCCGCGGGTTCTCCTGGTCACCACTGTCAACTGGCCGTCGGCGGCGCGCCTGGCGAGTGCCTTCGCCGGTGCCGGGGCGCGGGTCGAGGCGCTGTTTCCCGCCGGCCATGTCTGCGCCCAAAGCCGGTTCCTCAGCGGGGCGCACCTCTACAGCCCGTATTTTCCCGTCGCCGCGCTGGGCGACGCCATCGCGAAGGCGCAGCCCGATCTCATCGTGCCCTGCGACGACCGGGCGCTCGGCTTGCTGCGCACCGCCTATGCGCGCGATATCGCCGCCGCTCCGATCGCGCGCTCGCTGGGCGACATGGGAAGCTATGCCACGCTCGTCTCGCGCGATGCGTTCATCGCGGAGGCGCGCGAGCTTGGTCTCGCTGCGCCGCGCAGCGCGCCGGTCGAGAGCGAAGCCGAGCTCGAACTGGAATTGTCCTGGCTCGGCTTTCCCGCCGTGCTCAAGGCCGATGGCAGCTGGGGCGGCGAGGGCGTCGCCATCGTGCGCGACCTGGAGTCCGCACTCGCAGCCTATCGCAAATTCGCCACCGCGCCGTCGCGGATCCGCAGCCTCGGCCGCGCCGTCCTGCGCCAGGACGCGCATTTCCTGCGCCACGCGTTCCGCCCGCCGCAGCCGGCGATCAGCGTACAGGGCTTTGTGTCCGGCAAACCTGCGACCAGCACCTTCGCGTGCTGGCGGGGTCAGGTGCTCGCCTCGATCCACATGGATGTCCTCGAATCCCAGGGCGCGACAGGACCGGCCAGCGTCATGCGGCGCACCGATTGTCCGCAGATGGAGGAGGCCGCGGTGCGAATCGCGCACCGTTTCGGCCTCTCGGGGCTGCACGGCCTCGATTTCGTGCGCGACGCCGCCGGCCAGCCGCATCTGATCGAAATAAATCCGCGCGCCACCCAGGCGAGCGCGTTCGCCTTCGGACCCGGCCATGACGTCGCGGCGGCCCTGGCGGCCTGCATCGCGCCGTCCGCGATCCGGCCCCGTCCGGCAGCAACCGCAAACCCGACAATCGCGCTTTTTCCGCAGGAATGGCGGCGCGATCCAAACAGCCCGTGGTTCGCCAGCGCCCATCCCGACGTCCCCTGGGACGATCCGGCGGTCCTGCTGGCCTGCCTTGCGCCCGGGGAGCAGGCGCCCGAACGCCGTTCGGCAGAGTCGGCAGGCGCGGCGCCATTAACCCTTCGTCAGGCGGTCGGACGGTAAATCTTGCAAGAGAAGCAAAAGGCTCGCCGGCCGCGCACCCGGCGAGAAGCGTATGTCGTTCCAGGGGATTAACCCATATCCGGACCAGCCGCGCGCCCGCGACGCGGCGCCGCTCGAGCTTGCCGACATCCTCGCGATGCTGCGCAGCCGGCTCGGTCTGATCCTGCGCGTCACGCTGCTCGTCGTCGCCATCGCCGTCATGATCGCCCTGATGCTGCCGACGCGCTACGTGTCGTCGGCGGTGGTGATGCTCGATCCACGCAAGAACACGGTCGCCGATTTGTCGGCGGTGCTGTCGGCGCTGCCGACCGATCCCGCCTCGCTGCAGAACCAGATCCAAATCCTCTATTCGCGCGACCTGGCCGCCGAGGTGATCGGCAAGCTCAAGCTCTACGACGATCCGGAATTCAACGGCGCGCTGCAGCAGAGCGTCGGCTCGCAGCTTTCCGCCTCGCTCAATCCTCGCACCTGGTTCGCAGGCGATGCCGCGCCGCCCGATCCGGCGGTGCAGCGCGACGCGATCATCGACGCGTTTCTGTCGCATCTCTCCGCCGAGACCGTCGGGCTCTCGACCACCGTCACCGTGTCGTTCGGTTCGCGCGATGCGGCCAAGGCGGCGTTGATCGCCGATACCGTGGCGCAGACCTATGTCTCCGACCTCGTCGAAGCCAAGTTGCGCGCCTCCGACGAGACCAGCGCCTGGCTGACGCAGCGCATCCGCGAGCTCGGCGCCAAGGTCGAGGCGCAGGAAGCTGCCGCGCTGACCTATCGCGCGCAGCACAATCTGGATTCCAGCACCGGCGGCACCTCGCTGATCGAAGCCCAGCTCGGCGGCATCAATGGACAGATCGTGCAGGCGCGCGCCGATCTCTCCGCCAAGACGGCGGTGTTCAACCAGGTGCAGAACCTGGTGAAGGCGGGCAATCCCGCCGACATCTCGCAGGTCATCGCCTCGCCTTTGATCATCCAGCTGCGCACCCAGCAATCCGATCTGCTGCGCCAGCAGGCGGCGCTCGCCATTCCCTACGGCCCCAAGCATCCCAAGCGCATCGCGATCGAGAACCAGCTCAGGGATATCGATTCCAAGATCGGCGAAGAAGCCGCGCGCATCGCCAGCGCGCTCGGCAACGACGTCGCCGTGGCGCGGGCGCAGCTCGGCTCGCTGCAGGGCAGCCTCAACGCGACGCAGCACCAGGCGTCGGGTCAGGACATGACGGCGGTCAAGCTGCGCGCGCTCGAATCCGACGCCGCGACCTCGCGCAAGCTCTATGAGTCGTTCCTCGGCCGCCTCACCAGCATCCAGGACCAGGAAGGCCTGCAATATCCCGACGCGCATGTGATCTCGCATGCCGCGGTGCCGGCGGCACCGGCCTCGCCGCAACGCATGCTGATCGTGCTCGCCTCGATTCCGGCCGGGCTGCTGCTGGGTTGCCTGCTCGCGCTTCTGTCCGCGCGGTTCGCCCGCGTCCGCCCGGCGCCGCGCGTCACGCCGCAGCCGCGTCCGGCGCCGGCACCCCGTCCGCAGCCGATGCCCCAGCCGGCGCCGGCCTATAACGGTCCGCCGATCCTTGCCGACGTTCCCGGGGCGCTGGCCGAAGGCGCCGCCGACCATGTGGTCGACTGGCCGGCTTCGCCGTTTGCCCGCGCCATCGGACAGCTTCTGGGCCGGGTCGCGCCGCCGCGCGGCGCCGGTACCGGCCGAATCGTCGCGGTCACAGCCTCGGCACAAGGCGAGGCGGCGGCCAATGTCGCGCTCGCTCTGGCCCGGGCTGCGGCCAAGGCCGGGCTGCGCACCATCCTGGTTGACGGACATGTGATGGAGCCGGCGCTACCCCGGCTGACCGGTCTGAGGTTCCAGGGCGGGTTGATGGAGGTGCTGCGCGGCAGCACCACGATCAACCGCGCCTTGACCCGCGACTCGCGCTCCCCGGCGCTCCTGCTCGCGACCCTGACCCCGCCGCGCGACCCCGCCGCCGCCCTGGCATCGCCCAAAATGGCCGAATTGTTCAACCATTTGCGCGCCATCTGCGACCTGGTGATCGTCGCCGCGCCGACGGTGCGCGATTCGCGCGAAGCCCCGACCTTTGCCCGGCTGTCCGATGCCGTGGTCATGGTGGCCCGCCCCGAAGCTGGCCCGGATCCCCTGCTCAACCATGCCTTGCAGGTCCTGGCGCAATGGCGTTCGCCCCCGGTGGGGATGGTCCTGGTCCGCTAAGCGGCCGCGATCTCTCCGGATGGAAACCAATTAAGGTGGAAAGCCCGGTCCCCGGCTTGCCTTGACCCCCTCCTTACCGCTAAGTGCGCCCCGTCAAAATGAAGTGGGGTGACCGCCTGATGCCGTTTGACTTGAACAGTACGCCCGTGCGCGCCGGTTTGGCGGTGGCACTGCTCGTACTTGGCCTGATTGTGGGCTGGTTCGGCCATAAGGCCGTTTCCGCGCCGCCGGATGTGGCGACCGTTTCGGTCTACGAGGACTGGCGCATCGCCTGCCCGCAGAGCACCGACAAGCAAACCACCTCCTGCGAGATTCGCCAGGACGTGCTCGACGCCAAGTCGCATTCCGAACTCGCGAGCCTGTCGATCGTCCGCCTCAAGGGCGTGCCGACCATGATAGTGACGGTGCCTTATAATGTCCTGCTCGACCCGGGCATCGGCATCCAGTTCGGCACCGACAAGCCGCGCGTCTATCCGTTCGAGATCTGCAACGAGGTCGGCTGCCTGGTGCGCGTGCCGTTCGACGACAGCATCGCCAAGGCGATGCTCGCCGCGGCCAAGGCCGCGACGCCGCAGGCCCGCATCCTGCTGGTCGGCATGGACGCCAAGCCGGCCGCACTTCCCTTTTCGCTGAAGGGCTACAAGGACGTGATCGGCGTCTTCGACAGCACCGAAGCCAAGCGCCACTCCTGGCTGCGGAGAATCTTCTCATGACGTCTCTTCGTGCAAGCCTTGCCGGCGCCTTCGCGCTGAGCTTCCTCGCGTTCGGCGCCCTGGCGCAGGACGCTCCGACAAACGGCCCCGCGGCTCCCGTGACGCCGAGCGAGACCAAGGCGTATGGCGACTGGACCGTGCGCTGCTTCCCGGTCAACTCGCCGTCGCCCTGCGACATGTTCCAGGTGCTGGCCGCCAAGCAGACGCAGCAGCGCATCCTCAGCATCTCGATCGCCTACCTGCCGTCCGGCGACAAGCATGTGATGCAGATCGCGGTGCCGCTCGGCGTCCTGATCCAGAAGGGCGCGCAGCTGGTCACCAACGACACGCCGTCGCCGATGCTGCATTACCGCCGCTGCGACCGCGGCGGCTGCTATGTCGAGATGCTGGTCGACGACGCGCTGATCGGTTCGCTCACCGGCGCCACCGGCCCCGGCAAGGTCCGCATCGTGATGGAAGGCGGCAAGCAGTTCGACATTCCGTTCTCGCTGAACGGTTTTGCCGATGCGCATGGCGCCATGCAGGACCTCGCGCGCAAGAAGACGGCCAAGCCGGCCGACGCCGCGACGCCGCCGGCGGCCACGCCTGCGCCCACCGCGCCGGCGCCCGACGCCACCCCGGCACCGGACGCGACGCCCGCGCCGACGCCGTAATGCGTTTCAAGTGTTTGAAGGAAACGGCCCGTGCTTTGCGCGGGCCGTTTTCGTTTGTGGGCTTCAGGATTTCTTCGGCTTGGCGCGCGCCCACCACAGGATGAGGCCCGCCGTCGCGACAAGGGCGACGGCCAGCAAGTACCAGAAGACATGCTCCTTATAGGCCCAGTGCCACGCGACCCCAAGCGGTCCGAGCGCTTTGGAGCCCATCGCGCCCAGCGCGATCAGCGCCGCCGACCACAGGATCGCGGAGGTGATATTGGCGATCTGGAACGGCCAGAACTTCATCTGCGAGATGCCGGCGACGATCGGCACCGTGGCGCGGAACGGGCCCATGAAACGGCCGATGAAGATCGCCCAGACGCCCCAGCGGGCGAAAAAGGCGAGCGCCTTGTCCATCTGCTCGCGGTAGCGCGACACCGGCCAGATCGCGAGCGCATGCTCCTTGTAGCGGTGGCCGATCCAGTAGGAGATCCAGTCGCCGGCGATCGCGCCGCCTGCGGCGCCCAACCAGATCGGGATCGGGCTGATGCCGGTCTGGTCGATCACCACGCCGAGCCCGACCAGGATCGTGGTGCCCGGCACCAGGAACGAGATGCCGACGAACGATTCACCGAACGCTGAAATCAGCGCGATGGCGAACGCCCATTCCGGATGCGCCTTGCTGAACGCGAGCAGCCACGCGGCGCAATCCGCGATCCACGCGAAAAACCCATGCATCGATTATGAAATCCGCTTAAGGAACCGGGAGCCGCGAGCCGTGTTACAGTCTTGATATGGTGGCTTTTGGGCGCAGTGTCCAATGGGCCTCGCGACAGTTTCGACAAAATTCAGCATTATCGGTTTGTTACGTCAGTCTCGGCAGGGGCTCTGCCAGCCGCGACGCGGCTACAGTGGGATTTCAATGACCATTTCGGGTGATTCCAAAGGCGTCCTGGGCACGGCCGCCGATCAGACCGACCGTGCCGGCTGGGTCGACCGGCGCGTACCGGGCGGCCGCCGCACACTGTGGATCCTGCTCGGCCTCCTGCTGCTCGGACTGGTCGTCTGGCGCGTCGTGGCCGCGGTCCAGCCCTCGACCGGCAAGAGCGGTTTCGGCGGCGCCGGCGGCCCGCAATCGGTGGGCGTCGCGAGCGCCACCAGCGGCGACATGGACATCACCTTGAATGCGCTCGGCACCGTCACGCCACTGGCGACGGTGACGGTGCGGCCGCAGGTCGGCGGCCAGCTTCTGAAAATCTATTTCACCGAAGGCCAGACCGTGAAGGCCGGCGACGTGCTGGCGCTGATCGATCCCGCGCCGTTCCAGGCCGCGCTCGACCAGGCCAAGGGCCAGCTGGCGCGCGACGAGGCGAGCCTGAACAACGCCATCGTCGACCTGGGCCGCTTCAAGGCGCTGAGCGACCAAAAGGCGATCTCGCAGCAGCAATATGCGACGCAGGCCGCGCTGGTCCTGTCGGATCGCGGCACGGTCGAATCCGACCGCGCCAATGTGAAGGCCGCGGCGATCAATCTGGGCTACACCAAGGTCACCGCGCCGGTCGACGGCCGCGTCGGCCTGCGCCAGGTCGATCTCGGCAACACCGTCTCCGCCGGGCAGGCGAACGGCATCGTGGTGGTGACGCAGCTGCAGCCGATCACGGTTCTGTTCACTTTGCCGGAAGACAATATCGGCGACGTCATGGCCAAGCTGAACGGCGGCGCCAAGCTCACCGTCTTTGCCTATGACCGCGGCCAGACCCAACTGATCGCCACCGGCACGCTCAACACCGTCGACAACCAGATCGACACGACGACCGGCACGGTGAAGGCGCGGGCCCAGTTCGACAATTCCAAGGGCGAGCTGTTCCCCAACCAGTTCGTCAACGTCCGGCTCCTGGTCAACACGCTGCACGATCAGACGCTCATTCCCATCGCCGCGGTGCAGCGCGGCACCGACGGCAATTTCGTGTTCGTTGTTCAGCCCGACAAGACGGTTACCCAACGCAATATCACCACCGGCCCGGGCGACGCACTGCATGTCAGCGTCACGGCCGGCCTCAAGCCGGGCGACACGGTGGTGGTCGACGGTGCCGACCGCCTGCGCGACGGCGCCGAAGTGACTCTGCCCAACGTCACGGCGTCGATCGCCAAGCCGAGTGGAACCGGTACGGCCGGCGGCGGCGCGGACGCGGACGAAGCGGCACGCCGCGCCAAGATGCAGGCCGAGATGAAGCAATACTGCGCCGCCGATTTCGCGAAATACTGCCCGGGCCTGACGCCGGGGACGCATGAATCGCGGATGTGCGCCTATCAGAACAAGGACAGCTTCAGCGACGCCTGCCAGGCGGTCATGAAGAAGATGCACCATGGCGGCCATCACGGCGGCGGCGGAGGCGGCGGGCCGTAAGGACGGAGCGCGGCACAGCCCATGAACCCCTCCGCTCCTTTTATTCTCCGGCCGGTCGCGACATCGCTTCTGATGATCGCGATCCTGCTCGTGGGCTTGGTCGGCTATTCCTATCTGCCGCTTTCGGCATTGCCCGAGGTCGATTATCCGACCATCCAGGTGCAGACCTTCCTGCCGGGCGCCAGTCCCGAGGTGATGACGTCCTCGGTCACCGCGCCGCTCGAAAAACAGTTCGGCCAGATGCCGGGTCTCAACGAGATGTCGTCGGTCAGCTCCGCCGGCGCCTCGGTGATCACGCTGCAATTCGACTTGAGCCTCAACCTCGACATCGCCGAGCAAGAAGTGCAGGCGGCGATCAACGCCGGCGGCAATCTGTTGCCGCAGAGCCTGCCGGCGCCGCCGGTCTATGCCAAGGTGAACCCCGCTGACGCGCCGATCATCACACTGGCCATCACCTCCAAATCGATGCCGCTGACGGCGGTGCAGGAGCTGGCCGATACCCGCATCGCGCAGAAGATCTCGCAGCTTGCCGGCGTCGGCCTGGTCTCCATCGCCGGCGGTCAGAAGCCCGCGGTGCGGGTGCAGGCGAATTTGCAGGCGCTGGCGTCCTACGGCCTCAACATCGACGACCTGCGCACCACGATCTCCAACGCCAATTCGAACGCGCCCAAGGGCAGCTTCGACGGCGCGGCGCAGTCCTACACGATCGACGCCAATGACCAGCTGCAGGACCCGGACGACTACAAAGCCATCGTCGTCGCCTATCGCAACGGCGCGCCGGTGCATCTGTCCGACGTCGCGACGGTGGTGCAGAGCGCCGAGAACGTGAAGCTGGTGAGCTGGATGAACGGGACGACCGCGATCCTGCTCAACGTCCAGCGCCAGCCGGGCGCCAACGTCATCGCGGTGGTCGACAGCATCAAGAAGATGCTGCCGCAGATATTGGCCGGCCTGCCGGCGGGCGTGGACGTGACGGTGCTGACCGACCGCACCACGACGATCCGCGCCTCGGTCAGCGATGTCGAGTTCGAGCTGTTCCTCGCCGTCGTGCTCGTCGTGCTCGTGATCTTCGCGTTCCTGCGCAATCTGCCCGCAACGTTCATCCCCAGCCTGTCGGTGCCGCTGTCGATCATCGGCACTTTCGCGGCGATGTATCTGCTGGGCTATTCGCTCAACAATCTCTCTTTAATGGCGATGACCATCGCCGCCGGCTTCGTGGTCGACGACGCCATCGTGATGATCGAGAACATCACGCGCTATCTGGAAGAGGGCGCCTCGCCGCTGGAAGCGGCGCTGAAAGGCGCCGGCGAGATCGGCTTCACCATCGTGTCGCTGACCGTGTCGCTGATCGCGGTGCTGATCCCGCTGCTCTTCATGCAGGAGGTGGTGGGCCGGCTGTTCCGCGAATTCGCGGTGACGCTGGCGATCACCATCCTGATCTCCGCCGTTGTGTCTCTGACGCTCGTGCCGATGCTGTGCGCCAAGCTCCTGCGCCGCCACAAGGAGCCCAAGCCCGGCTCGCTGGCGCAGAAGTCGGAAGACTATTTCAACCGCGTCATCCACGAATACGACCGGCTGCTCACCTGGGTGCTGGACCGCCAGCCGCTGACGCTGCTGATCGCGGTGGCGACGCTGGCGTTCACCGTGCTGCTCTACATCGTCATCCCCAAGGGCTTCTTCCCGACCCAGGACACGAGCCTCGTCCAGGGCATCACCCAGGCCGGGCCAACTGTGTCGTTCGACGAGATGGCGCGCCGCCAGCAGGCGCTGGCCAAGGCCATCCTGCAGGATCCGAACGTCGACAGCCTGTCGTCCTTCATCGGCGTCGACGGCACCAACGACACGCTCAACAGCGGCCGCTTCCTGATCAACCTCAAGCCCAAGGACGACCGCAGCGACAGCGTCACCGAGGCGATCAGCGGCATCCTCGACAAGGCGCACAACGTCGCCGGCATCTCGCTCTACTTGCAGCCGGTGCAGGACCTCACCATCGATTCCACGGTGAGCCGCGCGCAGTATCAATTCGTGCTGGAGGATGCGAGCTCCGCCACGCTGCGGCAATGGATCCCCAAGCTGCTGGAGAAGCTCAACGCTCGCGAGGAGCTGCAGAACGTCTCGACCTCCTATCTCGACCACGGCCTGTCGGCGACGGTGGTGGTGGACCGCGACACCGCGGCGCGCTTCGGCATCACCGCGGCGACGATCGACAACGCGCTGTACGACGCGTTCGGCCAGCGCATCATCTCGACCATCTTCACCCAGTCCAACCAGCGCCGCGTCATCCTGGAGGCCGATCCGGGCATCCAGAATTCCCTCGCCTCGCTCGGCGACATCCATCTGCCGTCGTCCGGCGGCGGCCAGGTGCCGCTCTCGGCCTTCGCCCATGTCGCGCCGCAGCCGGTGGCGCTGGAGGTCGATCACCTCGGGCAATTCCCTGCTGCCTCGATCTCGTTCGACGTCGCGCCGGGCTATTCGCTGGGCGCCGCGGTCGACGCGGTGAAGGCGGCGGAAGCCGATGCCGGTCTGCCCGCCAGCATCACGACCGAATTCCAGGGTTCGGCACTCGCCTTCCAGTCGGCGCTGGGCAACGAGTTGCTGCTCATCCTGGCCGCCATCGTGACGGTCTACATCGTGCTCGGCGTGCTCTATGAGAGCTTCATCCATCCGGTCACGATCCTCTCGACGCTGCCGTCCGCGGGCGTCGGCGCGCTGCTCGCGCTGATCGTCTCGGGCAACGATCTGGGCATCGTCTCGATCATCGGCATCATATTGCTCATCGGCATCGTGAAGAAGAACGCGATCATGATGATCGACTTCGCGCTGGAGGCGGAGCGCAACGAGGGCAAGAGCCCACGCGAGGCGATCCACCAGGCGGCGCTGCTGCGCTTCCGCCCGATCCTGATGACGACGGTCGCGGCGCTGTTCGGCGCGCTGCCGCTGATGCTGGGCAGCGGCACGGGCTCGGAGTTGCGCCACCCGCTCGGCATCTCCATCGTCGGCGGTCTTTTGGTCAGCCAGCTCCTGACGCTGTTCACCACGCCGGTGATCTACATCTATTTCGACCGCCTCGGCGGTCAGATCCGCGATTGGCGGGCGGCGCGCAGGGCACGCACCGCATGAGCTTCTCTGAGACCTTCATCCGCCGCCCCATCGCCACCGCGCTGCTGACGATGGGTCTGGCGCTGGCGGGCGGCGTCGCCTATTTCCTGCTGCCCGTCGAACCGCTGCCCAATATCGACACGCCGACGATCTCGGTCTCCGCCAGCCTGCCCGGCGCCAGCCCCGAAACCGTCTCGACCAGCGTGACGACGCCGCTGGAGCGGCATCTGGGCGTGATCGCCGACGTCGACGAGATGACCTCGACGAGCTCGGTCGGCTCGGCCCGCATCACGCTGGTGTTCAGCTCCAAGCGCGACATCGACGGCGCGGCGCGCGACGTGCAGGCCGCGATCAACGCGGCGCGTGCCGATCTACCGGCGGCGCTGCGCTCCAACCCGACCTATCGCAAAATCAACCCGGCCGACCAGCCGATCATGATCCTGTCGCTGACCTCGCCGACCCTGACGCCGGGCCAGGTCTACGACAACGCCTCGAACATCCTGCTGCAGAAACTGAGCACGGTGGATGGCATCGGCCAGGTCCAGCTCGTCGGCGGCTCGCTGCCGGCGGTGCGCGTCGAACTCAATCCGCGCGCGCTGTTCAAATACGGCGTTGGACTCGAAGACGTGCGTGCCGCGCTGTCGGCAGCCAACGCCAACGCACCCAAGGGCGCGATCGATGAGGGCGCGCAGCGCTTCCAGATCTACGTCAACGACACCGCGACCCGCGCCGACCAGTACCGCACGCTGATCGTCGCTTACCGCAACGGCGCCGCGGTGCGCCTTGCCGACGTCGCGTCGGTCGAGGACAGCGTCGAGGACGTGCGCAATATCGGCATGGCGGGCAACAAGGTCGCGATCCTGGTGCTCCTGTTCCGCACCCCCGGCGCCAACATCGTGGCGACCGTGGCGCGGGTGAAGGCGGCGCTGCCGCAGCTGCGCGCCGCGCTGCCGCCCTCCGTCGCGCTCGAGATCGCCATCGACCGCACCGGCCAGATCGCCGATTCGCTGCGCGACGTGCAGCGCTCGATGATCGTCTCGATCCTGCTGGTGATGTTCGTCGTCTACCTCTTCCTGCGCGACGGCCGCGCCGCGATCATCCCCAGCGTCGCGGTGCCGCTGTCGCTGATCGGCACCTTCGGCGCGATGTACCTGCTGGGCTATTCGCTCAATAACCTGTCGCTGATGGCGCTGACGGTGGCGACCGGTTTCGTGGTCGACGACGCCATCGTGGTTTTGGAGAACGTCAAGCGCCACATGGAAGCGGGCATGCCGCGGCTGGAAGCGACGCTGCTGGGCACGCGCGAGGTCGCGTTCACCGTGCTGACGATGTCCATTTCGCTGATCGCGGTGTTCCTGCCCATCCTGCTGATGGGCGGCATCGTCGGGCGCTATTTCAACGAGTTCGCCATGGTGCTGGCGATCGCCATCACCATCTCGCTGATCGTCTCGCTGACCACGACGCCGATGCTGTGCGCATTGCTCGATCTCAACAAGCCCAACCCGCGCCCCGGTCTGCTGCTGCGCCTGTCGGAGCGCGCCTTCAACGCGACGCATCGCTTCTACGAGCGCACTTTGATCGTGGCGCTACGCAATCCCGGCAAGATCATGATCGTGATCCTGCTTACGGTCGCGCTCAATTTCGTCCTCTATTGGGCCGTGCCCAAGACGTTCTTCCCGAACGAGGACACCGGCCAGGTGTTCGGCGGCATCCGCGGCGGCCCGACGGTCTCGTTCCAGCTGATGCGCCAGAAGTTCGAGCAGTTCATGAAGATCGTGAGCGAGGACCCGGCGGTGCAGACGGTCAGCGGCACGATCGGCGGCGGCGGTGGCGGCCCGCGCGGCGGCGCCACCAACACCGGCAATATCTTCATCCAGCTCAAGCCGCTCGCCGACCGCGGCGGCCTGAGCACCGACGACGTCATCGACCGGATGCGCGGCAAGTTCGACAGCGTCACCGGGGCGCGGCTGTTCCTGCAGGGCGGCCGCGACGTGCGCGTCGGTGGGCGCCAGAGCAACGCCTCCTACCAGTACACGATCCAGGCCGACACGCTGGAGGAGCTGGAAGCCTGGATCCCCAAGATCACCGATGCCTTCAACGACATGGACCAGCTGGAGGACGTCAACTCCGACCGCGGCGACAAGGGGCTGGAGATCGCGCTCAAGATCGACCGCCCGACCGCGGCCCGGCTCGGCATCAACGCGACCCAGATCGACAACACGCTGTACGACGCGTTCGGCCAGCGCCAGGTCTCGACGATCTACAACGAAACCAACCAGTATCACGTCGTGATGGAGGTCGCGCCGGAGTTCTGGCAGAGCCCCGATACGCTGAAAGACATCTACATCAGCACGGCCGGCGGCTCGATCAGCGGCACCGCCGCGACCGGCGCGGTCGCCAGCACCGTGGCGATCCCAACAACGACGGCAGCGGCGGCCACGACGTCAACCGCCGGCGGCGAGACCGCGGCGCAGATCGCGGCCGACGCGGTGATCAACCAGCAGCAGAACGCCCTGATCAACAGTGCGCGCGGCGGCACCTCGACCGGCGCCTCGGTCTCGACCCGGGTCGAGACCATGGTGCCGCTGTCGGCCATCGCGAGCTATGGCCCGAGCACCACCGCGCTCGGCATCAACCACCAGGGCCCGTTCGTCGTCACGACGTTCTCGTTCAACCTCGCCAAGGGCGTCTCGCTCGGTCAGGCGACGGCGGCGATCCAGAAGAAGATGGCCGACATCAAGGTGCCGGTGACGATCCAGGGTGCCTTCGCCGGCACCGCCAAGGTGTTCCAGGAATCGATCGACAACCAGCCGGTGCTGATCCTCTCGGCGCTGATCACGATCTACCTCGTGCTCGGCATCCTCTACGAAAGCTACGTCCACCCGCTCACGATCCTGTCGACGCTGCCGTCGGCGGGTGTCGGCGCGGTGCTGGCGCTGCTGCTGTTCAAGACCGATTTCAGCCTGATCGCGATGATCGGCGTGATCCTCCTGATCGGCATCGTGAAGAAGAACGCGATCATGATGATCGACTTCGCGCTGGAGGCCGAGCGGCGCGAGAATCTCAGCCCGCGCGATGCGATCTTCAAGGCGTGCATGCTGCGCTTCCGCCCGATCATGATGACGAGCTTCGCCGCGATCCTGGGCGCCATGCCGCTCGCATTCGGCTTCGGCACCGGCGCGGAGCTGCGCCAGCCGCTCGGCATCTCCATCGTCGGCGGGCTGCTCGTCAGCCAGGTGCTGACGCTCTACACGACGCCGGTGATGTATTTGTATCTCGAAGGCTGGCGTACGCGCCGCAAGGCGGCGTGGGATCGCTGGTACAACCACCTGATGGGCGACGACGTCCCGCCGGCGGCACCGGCGGAATAGCCGCTCTTACAGATTCGGCAGGTTATCCGTGTCCGGCGCGCCGTTGCGGATTTCGGCGTTGCGGTGCTGGCGGTACAGGCTGCGCGTCGTGGCGTAGAGGTCCACCGAGGTGCGCTCGACCTGGTCCAGGTTTTCCACGTTGCGGGCGCGCAGGTCGAGAATCTCGAGCCCGCCGCGCAGGCCCATGTGCAGAGTGCTGTTGTTCCACTTCATGTAGGTGAAGGGATCCATCGCGTAATCGCCGGCCATGCCTGCGACGTCGCGCGGATTGCTCGGTCCGGCGAGCGGCAGCACGAGATAGGGGCCCTCGCCGACGCCCCAGACGCCGAGCGTCTGGCCGAAATCCTCGTCATGGCCGGGCAGGCCTTCCTTGGCGGCGAAGTCGAACAGGCCGCCGAAGCCCAGCGTGGTGTTGATCACGGCGCGGCCGAGCGTGATGCCGGCCCGCCCCGGCTCGCCCTGCAGCACGTCGTTGGCGAACACCACCGGCGAGTCGAGATTGGTCAGGAAATTGTGCAGCCCATTGCGCGCGCCGGCCGGCACGGCATGGTTGTAGAACACCGCCACCGGGCGGGCGACGGCATGATCGACATCCTGGTCGAAGGCGAAGATCGACCGGTTGGTCTGCTCGTAGGGATCGTTCTGGCCGCTCGGGTCGGTGGCGCAGCCCGCCAGCGATGCCGCGACCGCCAACATCCCGAAGATCGAAAGAATGCGTGTCATGCCCCTACCAACAATCAGAATCGCCTACCCGGGAACTATAACTCACAATATGGGAATTGGTGCCCGCGGGACGCAAGGGGCCGCGACAAAGCGCGTCAAATGCCGCCATACCACTGGTAGCCCAGATCTTCCCAATAGCCACCTTTTCCGCCGCCAATACGGGCAAAGCTATCCACCAGATCAATACGTTGGACATATTTGGGCATTTTGTAGCCAAGTTGCCGCTCGGCGCGCAGGCGGACCGGGGCGCCATGCTCCACCGGCAGGGCGGCCCCGTTCAGCTCATAGGCCAGAATTGTCTGTGGATGGGTCGCCTCGAGCAGGTCGAGACTCTCATAGTAATAAGGCCGGGGGATGATGTTGCCGGCAGAATCGACGTCTTCCTCGCCCATCGGATCGGCGCAATAGAACACGACATAGCGCGCTTCGGGCTTGGGCTTCACCAGCGCCAGGATGAGATTCAGGGGCGTGCCCTTCCACTCTCCGATGCAGCTCCAGCCCTCGACGCAATCGTGACGGGTGATCTGGGTGCGCGGCGGCATGGCGCGGATCTGCGCCATCGAGAATTTTAGCGGCGTCTCGACCAGTCCGCCGACCGGGATGATCCAGTCCTTGAAGCCGCTCGCGACATGGATATTGTAGTCGTTGGTGTTGGGATTGAGCGTGCCGTTGGCGCGGAAGCTCGGCGCGATGTCGGCCTTGCTGAACTCCGGCGCCAGTGCGTGGCCGCCGGCGAACAGGCGCTGGGCGCGGCGGGTGAGGTTCTCGACCTCGGTGAGGAGGGAGAGCACGAAGGGCGATTGCGTGAGGCTGGTGCAGCCGCTCACCACGAAGGCGCTGGCCACGGTCGCGCCGCGCACGATCACATTGCGCCGGGAGGTGTCCGACTCAAACATCCGGCCTCTCTCCTTCGATGCGGTAACGCCCGGTGATCATGGAGCGCAGGTTGTTCCAGGTGCCCGACAGCACGACCATCACGATATGGACGATGAAGAAGCCGAGAAACGAGAACGCGACGAGGAAGTGGATGGTGCGCGCGCTCTGCCGGCCGCCGAACACCCACAGCAGGAACGGGAAAGCACTGTCCATGGTCGGCGACATGGTGAGACCGGTCAGAACGATCAACGGGCCGAGAATGAAAACGACGCCGAAATAGGTGATCTTCTGCAGCGCGTTGTAGTGCTTCGCCGCCTCGCCCTTGGGGAATTTCAGCTGCGCATGTGTCACGATCTCGTGCGGAATGTCGGCGATGTCGGCCTTGGTCGGCGTCAGGTCGCGCACGAGATGGCCGCTCGCGAGACTGTAGAGGAAATAGGCGAAGCCATTGATCACCAGCAGCCAGGCGAACGCGAAATGCCACAGGCGGCCCATCGCGAGATCCGGCGACTGGTAGGGCAGCGTCGCCCATTCGGGAAAGCCGCGCACCGTATTGACGCCATCCGTATACGACGCACCGAGCACGCCGTCGGTGTTGAACTTCCAAGGCCCGATATGGGTCACGCCCCAGAAATGCTCGTTGGTGCCTTCGGCGGTGAGCGCCACGAAGGGATGGTCGAAATCCGCGCCATTGCCCCAATAGAGCGAGGGATGCGCGTTGAAGATCTGCAGCCCGCTCATCAGCATGACCAGCATGCAGATCGCATTGATCCAGTGCAGCGCCCGCACCGGAATCGAGTGCCGGTAGAACAGATAGGTCGGCTTTTTCGGCCGCCGGGGCTTCAGGCCGACAAGGCCGCGCGCACGGTCGACGAGGCCGTCCCAGCCGGCGCGCAGGCCATCGATGAACGTCCCCTCCGCCGGTTCGCTGACGTCCGTCATTCCGCAAGACCCCAAATCATGCCCGCATCATAGCAGGCTTACCCGACAATTCGCCGCTGTTGCCCATTTCGTTACAGGCTTCCAATATCGGATGTCACGGCCCGTCCAGAGGCCGAAGTCCGGGGAGAATGGCGATGGCGATGCTCGCGCGTGACGGCGTCAATCTGTATTACGAAACCCATGGCGAGGGCCCGGTCATCCTGTTGACGCACGGCTATTCCGCTACGTCACAGATGTGGACCGGCCAGATCGCGCCGCTGTCGCAGCATAACACGCTCGTCATCTGGGACATGCGCGGCCATGGCCGCAGCGACTATCCCGAGGATCAGGCCGAATACAGCGAGGAGAAGACCGTCGCCGACATGGCGGCGCTGCTCGACGCGGTCGGCGCAAAAACGGCCATTGTCGGCGGGCTGTCGCTGGGCGGCTACATGTCGCTGGCGTTCGCAGCGACGCATCCCGGGCGGGTGCGGGCGCTGCTGATCATCGACACCGGGCCGGGCTTCAAGAAGGACGAGGCGCGCGAAGGCTGGAATCAGAACGCGCGGCGCACCGCGGACCGCTACGACAAGGACGGCCTCGGTCCGCTCGGCAGCGCCAGCGCCGAACGCGCCACCGCGCGGCACCGCGACGCCACCGGCCTGGCGCGTGCCGGCCGCGGGATGCTGACGCAAAAGACCGCGCGGGTGATCGAGAGCCTGCCGCACATCCAGGCGCCGTCGCTGGTCGTGGTCGGCGCGAACGACACGCCGTTCCTCGCCGCATCGGACTATATGGCCGCGAAGATTCCTGGCGCGCACAAGGCCGTGATCCCGAATGCCGGCCATGCCGCGAACATCGACAATCCGGCCGACTTCAACAAAGCCGTTACCGCTTTCCTCTCCACGCTTCCCACTGTGTAAGGACACACGCCATGACGTCAAAAATCGCCACCGATCCGCGCCTCGACCCGCGTATCAAAGCCATGCTCGGCGCTTTCGACCTGCCGGCGCAGGGCGATATCGCCACGCGCGAGGCCCTCGTTGCAGAGATGAACTCGGAAGCCGCGCGCGCAATGTCGGCGCAGATCGAGGCGATGTTCGAAGCTTTCGACAACGAGGATCTTGCGCCGTCGAAAGGTCTGCGCGTCAGCGAGGAGAGCGTCACCTCGCAGCCCGATGGCAATACGATCCTGATCCGTTTCGTGCGCCCCGACACCGACGCGGTCGTGCCGTGCGTCTACTATATCCATGGCGGCGGCATGTCGACGCTATCGTGCTTCCTGGGCAGCTATCGCGCCTGGGCGAAGATCATCGCGGCGCGCGGCGTGGCGGTGGCGATGGTGGAGTTCCGCAACTCGGTCGTACCGTCGCGCGTGGCGGAGACCGGGCCGTTCCCGGCAGGCCTCAACGACTGCGTTTCGGGTTTGAAGTGGCTACACGCGCAGGCGGCGCGGCTGAAGATCGATCCCAAACGCGTGATCGTCGCGGGCGAGAGCGGCGGCGGCAATCTCACCCTTGCGACGGAGCTGTCGCTGAAGCGAAGCGGCGATCTCGGCCTGGTGAAAGGGCTCTATGCGCTCTGTCCCTACATCGCCGGCCAATGGCCGCTGCCGCAGCATCCGTCCTCGACCGAGAATGAGGGCCTGCTCCTGAACCTGCACAACAATCGCGGCGCGATGAGCTATGGCATCGAGCAATTCGATCGGAAGAACCCGCTGGCCTGGCCCGGATTTGCGACCGTCGACGACGTGAAGGGGCTGCCGCCGACCACGATCACGGTCAACGAGTGCGATCCGTTGCGCGACGAAGGGCTCGCATTCTATCGCCTGCTGCTGCAGGCCGGCGTGCAAGCGCGCTGCATCCAGCTCATGGGCACGACGCACGCCGCCGAGACGATGGTCGCGCTGGTGCCCGAGGTGACGCGTTCCGTGGCGACCGACATCGCCAATTTCGCCGCGAATTAGGGAGCGCACATCATGGGTCGCGTTGCAGGAAGGGTCGCGCTCGTCACTGGCGGCGCCAGCGGCATCGGGCGGGCGAGCGCGCTGCTGCTCGCGAAAGAGGGCGCCGCCGTCGTCGTCGCCGACATCCAGGACGACGCGGGCAAGGACGTCGTGGCCGCGATCCAGAAGGCCGGCGGCGACGCGATCTATCTGCGCCATGATGTGGCGGACGAAGACGCCTGGATCGGTGTCGTCGCCGAGACCAAGAGACGCTTCGGCAAGCTCCATGTGCTCGTCAACAATGCCGGCATCGCCATCGCGGGCTCGGTGCTGACGATGACGCTGGCCGATTGGCGGCGCCAGCAGGCGATCAATCTCGATGGCGTGTTTCTCGGCGTGAAGCATTCGCTGCCCCTGTTGCGCGAATCCGGCGGCGGCTCGATCATCAACATCTCGTCGCTCGCAGGCCTCAAGGGCTCGCCGACGCTGGCCGGCTATTGCGCCACCAAGGGCGGGGTGCGGCTCTTCACCAAGGCGGTGGCGATGGAGTGCGGCGCGGCACGCGACAATGTGCGGGTGAACTCCATCCACCCCGGCATCATCGAGACGCCGATCTGGCTCGGCATCGTGCCCGGCGCGAACCAGCCCGGCGCCAATGCGCCCAACCTCGACGCGATCTCCGAACAGATCGTGCCGATCGGCTCCAAGGGCGTGCCGGAGGACATCGCCGCCGGCGTGCTCTATCTCGCCAGCGACGACAGCCGCTACGTCACCGGCACCGAGCTTGTGATCGATGGCGGAATGTCGACGCGATGATCACGGGCGGCTGCCTGTGCGGCGCGGTGCGTTATGAAGCGGACGGCCCGCCGCGCAATGCCGGATATTGCTTCTGCGCCGATTGCCGCAAGGCATCCGGCTCGGGCTTCATCCCATTCATGGGCTTTGAAGCCAGCGCGATCCGCTTCACCGGCGAGACCAGATTGACGATCTCGAAATCGCTGCGCGGCACCGACGCGGTGCGCAATTATTGCGCGGTGTGCAGCAGCCTCGTGTTCGGCGGCATCGTCGGCGCGGACATTGCTCATACGGTCTATGCCGGCTCGCTCGACGACCCCGGCAATTTTCGCCCCACCATCGCGATCATGAATCGCTCGCGCCCTGCCTGGGTGCCGCTGCCGCCCGGACTCACCGTGTTCGAGGCGATGCCGGGCTGACGCCGAAAACATAACAGAAGTATTTTGTTGCGGAACCCAAGTGACCTCTGTCGCGTGAGCGCGTTGTGAAACCCGAGGGGGCCAATCATGGAGTTCCAACATGAAGAAAGCTCTGAAAAGCGCGGCGTTCGCGACGCTGCTCGGTGGCGGGTTGCTGTTCGGCATGACCGGCGCCGCATCGGCTCACATCGTCTGCAACAGCGAAGGCGATTGCTGGCACGTCGCCGACACCTACACCTATCCGGACGGCTTCGGCCTCGTCGTCCATGAAGATGCCTGGAAGTGGGGCGATGCCGACCATTATCGCTGGCATGAGCATGACGGCCGCGGCTACTGGCACAACGGCGTCTGGGTGACCTTCTAAGGCGACCCAAGCAAAAAGGGCGGCATCTGTGCCGCCCTTTTTTCTGCCCCTGAAGCGCACCGCAAACGGGGTTGTTGCCCATAAAAATGACACCGGTTACCATCCTTCCAAAATGACACGCCGCCACGGCTGGGGCAGAGTGCCCGCGCTGCGTGGAATCGGGAGGAAACATGGCCAGGGACCGGCTGAAAGTCTTAGCCGCCATCATCGACCAGGGCGTGATCCCGGTGTTCTACCACCCGGACGTCGAGGTCTGCTCGAAGGTCATCCAGGCCTGCGCCAATGGCGGGGCCAAATGCATAGAGTTCACCAACCGCGGCGACTTCGCGCCTCACACCTTCCTGGAGGTGACACGGCACTTCGCGAAAGCCGATGATAGCGTTATCATGGGCGTCGGCTCGGTCGTCGATGCACCGACAGCGGGCCTCTACATCGCCAATGGAGCGAATTTCGTCGTGGGGCCTATGACCAATCCCGAAGTGGCGCGGCTGTGCAACCGCCGCGGCATCGCCTACAGCCCCGGCTGCGGCAGCGCGACGGAGATCAGCGAAGCGCAGGAACTCGGCTGCGAGATCGTCAAGGTCTTCCCGGGCTCGTCGGTCGGCGGGCCGGACTTCGTCAAATCGGTGCTGGGTCCGATGCCGTGGACCAAGATCATGCCGACCGGCGGCGTCGACGCGAGCGAGGAGAGCCTGCGCGCCTGGTTCGGCGCCGGCATCGTCGCCTGCGGCATCGGCTCGAATCTGATCACCAAGAAGGCGCTCGACGCCAAGGATTACGCCGGCATCGAGAGCAAGGTGCGCGAGACCGTTCAACTCATCAAGAAGATCCGGGGCCATGGCTGACGTTCTGAACATCCGACCCGCCGCCGACACCAAATGGGACTGCGTCTCGTTCGGCGAGGTGATGCTGCGCTTCGATCCCGGCTTCGGCCGCGTGCGCAACAGCCGGCAATTCACGGTGTGGGAAGGCGGCGGCGAGTACAATGTCGCCCGCGCCATGCGCAAATGCTGGGGCAAGCGCGCTGCCGTGGTCACCGCGCTGCCGGTCAACGATCTGGGCTGGCTGGTGGAAGATTTCATCATGCAGGGCGGTGTGGACATGTCGCACTGCATCTGGCGCGAGCATGACGGCATCGGGCGCAACACGCGCGTCGGGCTCAACTTCACCGAGAAGGGCTTCGGCATCCGTGCCGCGCTCGGTTGTTCCGACCGCGCCAATTCGGCGGCCTCGCAGATCCGGCCGGGCGAAGTGAACTGGGAGAAGCTGTTCGGCGAGGAGGGGGTGCGCTGGTTCCACACCGGCGGCATCTTCGCGGCGCTGGCGCCCAACACGAGCGAAGCGGTGATCGAGGCGGTGGAAGCGGCGCACAAATACGGCACCATCGTCTCCTACGACCTCAATTACCGCGCATCGCTGTGGAAATCGCAGGGCGGGCAGGAGGGTGCGCGGAAGGTCAACCGCCACATCGCCAAACATGTCGATGTGATGATCGGCAATGAGGAGGATTTCACCGCCTGCCTCGGCTTCGAGGTCGAGGGCATGGACGAGCACATCTCGGCCATCGATCCGGCGAACTTCAAGAAGATGATCGCCACAGCGGTGAAGCAGTTCCCCAACTTCAAGGTCGCCGCGACGACCTTGCGCAACGCGAAGACCGCGACGTTCAACGACTGGTCCGCGATCCTCTACGCCGGCGGCGAATTCTACCAATCGATGATGCGCGAGAATCTCGAGATCTACGACCGCGTCGGCGGCGGCGACGGTTTCGCTTCGGGCCTCGCTTACGGCTTCCTCGAAGGCAAGGGGCCGCAGGCCGCCGTGGAATACGGCGCGGCGCACGGCGCGCTCGCGATGACGACGCCGGGCGACACCTCGATGGTCAACGCCAAGGAGGTCGAAGCCGTGATGAAGGGCAAAGGCGCCCGCGTGATCCGCTGATGGCACCGCTCAAACTCGACCCCGACCGCTTCTTGCCCGCTGATAGCGCTACCCGCGCCGTCGCGCGCAGCCTGTTCGCGCGCGTCGAGAGCCTCCCGATCCTGTCGCCGCATGGCCATACCGATCCGAAATGGTTCGCCACCGACGCGCCGTTCGAGGACGCGACCAGCCTCTTCCTGTGGCCCGACCATTATGTGCACCGGATGCTCTACTCCCAGGGCATTTCCCACGCCGCGCTCGGCCTGCAGAACCCGGACGCCGACCGGCGCGCGGCGTGGCGCCTGTTCGCGGCGAACTACCATCTGTTTCGCGGTACGCCTTCGCGGCTGTGGCTCGACCACGTCTTCGCCACGGTGTTCGGCTTCACCCAGCGGCTGAGCGGCGGCACCGCCGATGCCTACTACGACACGATCAATGCCGCGCTCGCGACACCTGCCTTCCGCCCGCGCGCGCTGTTCCAGCGCTTCAACATCGAGAAGATCGCCACCACCGAAGGCGCGCTCGACACGTTGGCGGATCATGATGTCGTCATGCGCGACTGGCCCGGCCATGTCGTGACGACCTACCGCCCCGACGACGTAATCGACCCCGACAAGGACGAATTCGCCGCCAATGTCGAACAGTTCGGCGCACTGACCCGCGAAAACACCACGACCTGGACCGGCTATCTCGCGGCGCATCGCGCCCGCCGCGCGTTTTTCCGGGCGCGCGGCGCAACCGCGACCGATCACGGCCACCCCACGGCCCGCACCGCCGATCTCTCCGCCGCCGAAGGGCAGTCATTGCTCGACCGACTGCTGCGCGGCAGGCGCGAGGCCGGCGACGCCGAGGTCTTCCGCGCCGCGATGCTCACTGAGATGGCGCGCATGTCGTGCGACGACGGCATGACGATGCAGATCCATCCCGGCTCGTGCCGCAACCACAACCCATCGCTGTTCGCCAGGTATGGCGCCAATGCCGGTGCCGACATCCCGATGCGCACGGATTACGTCCACGACCTGAAACCGCTGCTCGATACCGTCGGCAATCGCACGGACCTCACCATCATCCTGTTCACGCTGGACGAGAGCACCTATGCGCGCGAGCTCGCGCCGCTGGCCGGACATTATCCGGCGCTGAAGCTCGGACCCGCCTGGTGGTTCCACGATTCGCCCGAGGGCATGCTGCGCTTCCGCCGGCAGGTCACCGAGACCGCCGGTTTCTACAACACGGTCGGATTCAACGACGACACCCGCGCCTTCCTCTCGATCCCGGCGCGCCACGACCTTGCCCGCCGCATCGATGCCGCCTATCTCGCCGAACTCGTCACGACCCACCGGCTGGACGAGGACGAGGCGCACGAGGTCATCGTCGATCTGGCTTACAAATTGCCGAAGGCCGCGTATAAGCTCTGAGCCTTCCACCATGGGAACGCCATGCCGAAAATCACCGCCGCACGCGTCATCGTCACCTGTCCGGGGCGCAATTTCGTCACATTGAAGATCGAGACCTCCGACGGCGTCACCGGCATCGGCGACGCCACGCTGAACGGGCGTGAGCTCGCCGTCGCGAGCTACCTCACCGATCACGTCATCCCGTGCCTGATCGGGCGCGACGCGCATCGGATCGAGGACATCTGGCAGTTCCTGTATCGCGGCGCCTATTGGCGGCGTGGTCCCGTCACCATGTCGGCCATCGCCGCGGTCGACACCGCGCTGTGGGACATCAAGGGCAAGCTCGCCGGCCTGCCGGTCTACCAGTTGCTCGGCGGCGCATCGCGTGAAGGCGTGATGGTCTATGGCCATGCCAACGGCACCACCATCGAAGAGACCATCGCCGAGGCGCAGAAATACAAGGCCGAAGGCTACAAGGCGATCCGTCTTCAATCCGGCATCCCCGGCCTCAAATCGACCTATGGCGTGTCGAAGGACAAGAAGTATTACGAGCCCGCCGACGCAGACCTTCCGACCGAGAACGTGTGGTCGACCGTTAAATACATGCGCACGGTCCCCGAACTGTTCGCCGCCGCGCGCGAGGCGCTGGGCTGGGACGTGCACCTGCTGCACGACGTGCACCACCGGCTCACGCCGATCGAAGCCGGCCGCCTCGGCAAGGATCTGGAGCCCTATCGTCTGTTCTGGCTGGAAGACGCGGTGCCGGCGGAGAATCAGGCAGGCTTCCGCCTGATCCGCCAGCATACCACCACGCCGCTCGCGGTGGGCGAGATCTTCAACACGATCTGGGATGCCAAGCAGCTCATCGAAGAGCAGCTGATCGACTATATCCGCGCCACGGTGGTTCATGCCGGCGGCATCACCCATCTGCGCCGCATCGCGAGCCTTGCCGACCTGCATCATGTGCGCACCGGCTGTCACGGCGCGACCGATCTGTCGCCCGTATGCATGGCGGCGGCGCTGCATTTCGACATCTCGGTGCCGAATTTCGGCGTGCAGGAATACATGATCCACACCAAAGAGACCGACGCCGTCTTCCCGCATGCCTATACCTTCACCGACGGCATGTTCCAGCCTGGCGAAGCGCCTGGCCTCGGCGTCGAGATCGACGAGGCGCTGGCCGCGAAATACCCCTACAAGCGCGCCTATCTGCCGGTGAACCGTCTCGAAGACGGCAGCATGACCAACTGGTGAGCACGCTCGCCAATCCGCCCGTCTTCCGCCTCGCGGCCCGCGACGGCAATCGCCTGAGGCTGGAAAGCGACGGGCCGGCGACGGCGCACGTCTTCGTGCTGGAAGACGACATCATCCGCGTCATGGTGCTGCCCGACGGCGTGCTGAAGCAGCCGCGCAGCTGGACGATCGCACCGGGCCAGGACGATGTCCCGTTCGAAGGCCGCGATCGTTTCGATCTTGCCGGTTTTGCGTGTCCGCAATTCGACCTGGCGGAAGAAGAGGGCCGGGTGGTCGTCACCACCGCGCGGCTGCGCCTGTCCATTCGCCTCAACGGCTTCTTCTGCTCCTGGAAAGATCATGAAGGACGGCTGCTGCTGCGCGACCGCGCGACCCAGGCCTACAATTTCGGCTGGTGGGACGAACGCGTACACCATTATCTCGTCCGCGATCCGGCGGAAATGTATTTCGGTCTCGGCGAGCGCAGCGGCGAGATGAACCGCGCCGGCCGGCGCTTCCGCATGTCGAACGTCGATGCGATGGGCTACGACGCGCGCACGTCGGACCCGCTCTACAAGCATATCCCGTTCGCCATCACGCGGCGGCCCGACGGCACATCGGCGGGATTGTTCTACGACACGCTGTCGGACTGCACTTTCGACATGGGGGCGGAGCGCAGCAATTATCATGGACTGTTCCGCGGCTTCACCGCCGATCACGGTGACCTCGATTACTACGTGATCGCGGGCACGACGCCTGACATCGTCCGCCGCTTCACCTGGCTGACCGGAAAGCCGGCCTTCTTGCCCAAATACGCGCTCGGCTATTCCGGCTCGACCATGAACTACACGGATCGTCCCGACGCGCAGCCCGCGATGATGGAATTCATCGCCCAATGCGAGGCGCACGACATCCTGTGCGACTCCTTCCATCTGTCATCCGGCTACACCTCCATCGGCAACAAGCGCTACGTCTTCCACTGGAACACGGACAAATTTCCCGATCCCGCCGCTTTCGTGCGCAGCTACGCGGACAAAGGCGTGCGCCTGATCCCCAATATCAAGCCGGCGCTGCTGCACGACCATCCGCTTTTCGCCGAGGCGCGCGACAACGGCCTGCTGATAGCCGCCGCCGATGGCGAACCCGAATGGGTTCAGTTCTGGGACGCGGTTGGCGCCTATCTCGACTTCACCAACCCGGCAACGCTGGCGTGGTGGAAGGAGAAGGTGACGATGCAGCTGCTCGTTCCGGGCATGGCCGGCACCTGGAACGACAACAACGAGTTCGAGATCGTCTCGCCGCACGCGCGCGCGCATGCCGGCCCGGCCATCGAAATGAAGCCGCTGCACACCCTGCAGATGCTGCGCGCCTCGCGCGATGCGCAGATCGCGAAAACACCGGACAAGCGTCCTCATCTCGTCAGCCGCGCCGGGCTCGCGGGCATGCAGCGCTATGTCCAGACCTGGTCGGGCGACAACTACACCAGCTGGGAAACGCTGAAATACAACATCCGCATGGGCCTCGGACTTGCGCTCAGCGGCGTGTCGAACACCGGCCACGACGTCGGTGGCTTCGACGGACCTCGCCCCGATGCCGAGTTGTTCGTGCGCTGGGTCGGCTTCGGTATCTTCATGCCGCGCTTCTCGATCCATTCCTGGAACACCGATCGCACGGCGAACGAACCGTGGATGCATCCGGAAGTCACGCCGCACATCCGCGACCTGATCAAGTTCCGCTACCGCCTGCTGCCTTATCTCTACGATTTGTCGTGGCGCTACACGCAAACCTGCGAGCCCATCATCCGTCCGACCTTCTTCGACTTCCCCGACGATCCGAATTGCCTCGAAGAGAACGACGACATGATGCTGGGCGCCGCGTTGCTCGTCGCGCCGGTGGTCGAGCCCGGTGTCGCCGCGCGCGAAGTCTATCTCCCCGCCGGCACGCGCTGGTTCGACTACTGGACCGGCGAAGCGTTCGAAGGCGGCCGCACGGTGACGCGCCCCGCGCCGTTCCGCCGCCCGCCACTGTTCGCCCGCGAAGGCAGCATCGTCGCCCTCAACATTGCCGAGCAGCATTTCGGCGAACGCGCCGACACCCGCGCCTTCGCGGTCTTCCCGCTTGCCGACGGCATCTTCGAGGCCGACATCTTCGACGACGATGGTGAGCAGGCCGATGGCGGCCATCGCCTGTGGCGCGTGCGCGTCGCCTGCACCGAAACCGAGATCGAAGTCGCCGCCGACGCGGAGGCGCAGATCATCCTGCCCGCGGGTGAGAGACGCCCGCTGCGCCGCGTTTGACTGCCCCAACGGCACGCGAATTAATCTGCGCCGCTGGAGACCAATGATGACCGAAATCCCTCTCACTGCGGCCGCGCCGAACCGCTGGACCACCATCGCCGCGCCGCAATGGAACAACCCCGGCGGCGGCCTGTGGGGCGGCTACGCCATCGGCCTCGCCATCCGCGTGCTGGAGGCCGAGCCCGATGCCGTGGGAGAAGCGCTTTCGTTGACGCTGACCTATGCCGCGGCGCTGCCGTCCGGTGTACTCGACATCCGCACCCGGCGCCTGCGTCAGGGCGGCTCGGTCGGCGTGTGGGAGGTCGAGATCCTGCCTGCCGGCTCTGAGCAGGTCGGAGTCCACGCGATGGTCACGATGACGCGGCGTCCCACCACGCCGCCCTTCGCCTTCGCCACCATGCCCGACGCGCCCGACCCGCTGTCGCTGCCGACCTTCGAGTTCGGCGAGGCGTCGCAGCATTACGGCAGCTCGGCGTTCGAGCGCCGCACGCTCGAAGGCTTCCCGCCCGCGCCCGGCGGCACCTCGCGTTCGCTCGCCTGGGTGCGCTCGCGGCGCGGCCCGATGGACAAGGCGATGCTCGGCATGGTCACGGATCATTCGCCGCCGCGCGCGATGTACGCGCTGGGCCGTGCCGTCAACACCACGACGCTGTCGCTCACCGCCTATCTCCACGCCACGGCGGAAGAGCTCGCCGAGGTCGGCGAAGACTTCATCCTCATCGAGTGCGAAGGCCGCGTCGGCAGCCGCGGCGCCTCCGACGAACGCTCGAGCTATTGGAGCCGCAGCGGCAAACTGCTGGCCACCAGCGAGCAGCTGGCGTGGTATCGCGAGCGGCCGGGCGGTTAGTCCGCGATCGACGAATAGACGATGCTCTTGAGCTGGCCGCGGAAGTTGAACGCGCCGCTCGGCATCAATTGCGTCATGAACACCACCGCCAAGTCGTCCACCGCGTCGACCCAGAAGATCGTCGAGGCCGCGCCGCCCCAATACCAGTCCGTCCCCGCGATGCTGCCCGAGGTCACGCTGTCCAGCGTGCAGGCGAATCCGAGGCCAAAGCCCACGCCCTCGTTCGCGGTCTCGGAAAACCCGCCGATCGCCATCTGCGTCAGGTCCTTGTTGTCCTTCAGGTGATTGCGGTGCATCAGCTCGATGGTGCGCGGCCCCAGGATGCGCGCGCCGTCGAGCTCGCCGCCCCGCCGCAGCATCTCGCAGAACCGCACATAGTCGTGCGTCGTGCCGGCCAGCCCGCCGCCGCCGGAGAAGAACGTCGGCTCTTTCAGGTATGTGCTCTTGTGCGGATCGTCGATCAGCTTGAGCGACTTGTCGGCGCCGCGCCGGTAGTTCGCGGCAAAGCGGTCGCGCTTGCTCTCCGGCACCATAAACGCGGTGTCGGTCATCTTCAGCGGCCCGAAAATCTCGTCGGCTAGGAATTTGTCGAAGCGTTTGCCCGAAATGATCTCGACCAGCGCGCCGCAGACATCGGTCGACAGTGAATACATCCAGCGCTCGCCCGGTTGGTAGCGCAGCGGTACCTGTGCCAGCTTGCCCATGAAAGCACGCAGGTCTTCGCCATCGCCGCGGCGCACGCCGATGCGGGCATATTCCTTGTCCACCGGATGCGCCGTGTCCGGCGCGCCCAGCGCCGCCAGCGCATTGCCATAGGTGAGCCCGCCGGTGTGGCACAGCATGTCGCGCATGCTGACCGGGCGGTGCGGCTTGATCGTCTCCATCGCCGGCCCTTCGCCCGAGACCCAGACGCGCTGGTCGCGCCATTCCGGCACGAAGCGCGATACCGGATCATTCAGCTGAAAATAGCCGCGCTCGTACAGCATCATCAGCGCCACCGAGGTGATCGGCTTGCTCATCGAATAAATGTGGAAGATCGTGTCATCGCGCATTGCGCGGCCGCGCTCGCGGTCCATCTGGCCCAGCGATTTGAAATAGGCGAGATGTCCTTTGCGCGTCACCGCGACCTGGCATCCGGCGATCTTTCCGTTGTCGACATAGTTGCGGCTCAGATGCTCCGCGATACGGTCGAGGCGGCCCGGCGCGAAACCCGCGGCCTTGGGGTTCAATTCCATCGCGTGCTCCTCAATGCTTCTTCAGGTACGCGCGCGTTTCGCTGCGCACGATCTCCTGGAAATTGCCCATGAACAGATTCATGTCGATCAGGTGCAGGCCCCATTGCTTGAGCACGTTGCCGCCGACCGTCACGTCGCCACGGATGTCGTCGGTGCGCGGGTCGTTGGGATCGCCATGGACGGTGACTGAAAGGTAGGTGCCGTTCTCGTTGCGCGCGCATTCGGCGGTGATCAGCCCGGGCACGCTGACGAACGGCGTCGTCACCGTCTTGCCTTTCACCCATTCCAGCGGTTCCGCCGCCGCGACGATCATCTTGGTGCTGGTGCCCAGATAGGAATGCGCCGGTCCCGATCCGCCGCCGAGCGCTGCGGGGTTGACGCAGGCCGCCTCCCAGCCCGGCGTCTGCACCTTGCCGAACAGCGTGTCGGGCGGCGGCGGCACGGTCGAGCGGAACGAAGCGAAGGCGATGACGCAGCCCGGTGTGCTCGCCGAATGGCACAGCGGCATGTGCTGGAAATCGCCGCCGACATCCTTGCCCGCCGGCACGCCAAGCCGCGTCCCGCCCAGGATCGCGAGCACGATCTGCTTCTGCACCGGCTTGCCATCGATCTCGTTCTTGATCAGCTGTGTCAGCATGCCTGAGCCCTGGCTGTGCCCGATCAGCACGACGCCGCGCCCGTTGTTGTAGTGCGCCAGGTAGTAATTCCACGCATCGACCACGTCGTGATAGGCCATCAAGGGGTCGGTGGGCGTCGCCATCGGCTTGCCCGACTGGCGCGCCACCAGCGCGGTCAGCGTGAACTGGCGATACAGCGGCGCATAGCTCTTGCACACGTCGCCGAAGCGCGCGAATTGCTGCTGGATGACGCTCATCTCCTCCGGTCCCGGCAGCATGTCGCTGTTGACGCCCGGATCGCGCGACACCGTCGGATAGATGTAGAAGCAATCGACCGGCGCTTTCTTCGCGGGGTGGAACATCTCCGGCGTCATCCGACCGTTCGCCGCGACGACGGTCGCATCCTGGTTGGCGCTGCAGGCGTCTTCCTGGCCCGGCAGGCACAGCCAGTTGCCCGGCTTGGAATAGTCGTTCGGCGCCGCCGGTGCGGTGTCCGCCGCCAAGGCCAAGCCACCCGTCATCAGGCCCACGCCGAGCGCCATCGTCATCCGGTTCATCGCGTTTCCCCTTGGCTGTGTTGTCGTTCTTGGGTGCAACTATGCGCGCAGGCTTTGCGGCCGGTCCAATCAAATTGCGCGCTGCGGCGATCTCAACCCGCGGTTTTCGGCGTGTGCCCCGTGCGATCAAAAAGCCGCAGGCTGCTCACCGCCGCGGCGACGAGCGCGAAGCCGGCCCCGAAATAGAGCGACGCCGTCGTGCCCTCAGCCGGCAGCCGCGCGAAGGCGAGCGCCACCAGCACTGCGCCGATGGTCTGGCCGAGCAGGCGCGCCGTGCCCAGCATCCCGCTTGCCCCGCCGCTGCGCGCGATGGGCGCGGCGCCGATCATCGCGCGGTTGTTGGGCGACTGGAACAGTCCGAAGCCCGCGCCTGCCAGCGCCATCCGCCATACGATATCGGGAATACCGGCGTGAACCGGCAGCAGCGCCAGCGCCGCCAGTCCCGCCGCGAAAACGATGAGCCCGATGGCGCCCAGGATGCCGGCGGGATAGCGGTCGGCGAGGCGCCCCGCGATCGGCGAGATCAGCGCGATGGCGATGGGCCAGGGCGTGATCATCAACCCGGTCTCGACCGCGCTGTAATGCAGCTGCGATTGCAGCAGGAAGGGCAGCGACACCAGCGCCAGCATCTGCCCCGCGAAGGAGCAGACCGAGGTCGCAATGGAGAGCGCGAAAATCGGGATGCGCATCAGGTCGACGGGCAGCATAGGAGTGGCGGTCATCGCCTCGCGCCGCACCATGATCCAGCCTATGGCCGCGACACCGGCGATCTCGCCTGCGAACCACACGACGCGCTCGCCATGCCCGAACGCATCGATGCTGCCGATCAGCAGGCCGAACATCGCCGCCACCAGGATCGCGCCGGGCACGTCGAAGCGGTGGCCGGCGCGCGGTGTGTGGGGTAGGGCGCGCAGCGCGACCGCGATGGCGATCAGCCCGAACGGAATGTTCACCGCGAACAGCCACGGCCAGCTCGCGACCGACAGGATCGCGGCGGCGACCGTCGGCCCCATCGCCGCCGACACGGCGACAATCAGCGTGTTGATCGAAAGCCCGCGCCCCAGCATGCGATGCGGGTAGATGAAGCGGATCAGCGCCGAGTTTACGCTCATGATTCCCGCGCCGCCGAACCCTTGTACCACGCGCGCCACCGCCAGCAGCGGCAGCGTATGCGCCAGGGCACAGAACAGCGACGCGGCGGTGAACAGCACCAGCCCGGCGGTATAGACCCGGCGATACCCGATGATGTCGCCCAGCGCCGCCAGCGGCAGCAGCGAGATCGTGATCGCAAGCTGGTAGCCGTTGACGATCCAGATCGACAGCGCCGGATCGGTGTGCAGATCGCCCGCGATGGTCGGCAGCGCGACATTGGCGATGGCGCTATCCATTACCGCCATGACGATGCCGAGCGCGATGGTCAGGATCGCCCAATAGCGCTGCGGCGTGGGAAGCCCGTCGGGATGAAGCGTGGGAGGCATCGCGCCGTTCTAGCGCGCGCCGGCGCTAGTTGGCCACCCAGCCCTGCGCCACTGCTGCGTCGTGGCGCACTTTCTCCGGTCCGCCGAGCGCCTGACGGTCGAAACCGATGCGCTTGAACCAATAGTGCAGCCCGAGCAGGTCGGTGAAGCCCATGCCGCCATGCACTTCGGTCGCGGTGCGCGCGACGAAGGTGCCGACCTCACTCGTATGCGCCTTGGCGTGCGCCGCCATCCGGCGCGCCTGGTCTGGGAAGGCGTCGAAGGCATAAGCCGCGTACCAGATCAACGCGCGGCACGGCTCCAGCTCGGCGATCATCTCGGCGCACAGATGCTTGACCGCCTGGAACGAGCCGATGACGCGGCCGAACTGCTTGCGCTCCTTGGCGTAGTCGACCGCCTTCTCGATCATCCGCCCGCCCGCGCCCAGCGCATCGGCGGCGAGCAGGATGCGCCCCGCGTCGATCATCCGGTCCAGCGTCGCGGCGGGATTGCCGGCGCTCAGCGGCTCCGCTTCGACGCCGTCGAAATTCAATTCGCCGATGGCGCGCGTCGCATCGATGGTGGTGAGCGTCGTCTTCTCCAGCCCCTTGGCGTCCGCCGCGACGACGTGCAGCCTACCGAACTTGTCGGCAACGACGAAAATCCCCGCGCCCGCGAAGTCGAGCACGAACATCGTCTTGCCGCTGAGCTTGCCGCTCTTCGCGGCGATGCCCGCCTTGTCGCGCGCGCCCGCAGCCTGCTCGCTGATCGCGACGCCGGCGACGAGATCGCCCGCCGCAAGCCTTGGCAGGTATTTCGCCTTCTGCGCCTCTGATCCGGCGCTCAGGATCGCCAGCGGCGCCAGCACTGCGCTCGCGACGAACGGCACCGGCGCGACATGCCGGCCGAGCGCCTCCGCCGCCAGTGCCGCATCGAGCAGCGTCAGCCCCAGCCCGCCGAACGCTTCCGGGATGACGATGCCGGTGACGCCCAGCTCCGCGACGGCTTTGAGCACGTCCGGCGCGTGGCCGTCAGTCGCCTTACGCACGCGCTCCAGCGGACATACGCGCTCCAGCGTGCGGTTGACGCTGTCCTGCATCATTTTCTGGTCGTCGGTGAGGCCGAATTCCATGGCTCAGCTTGCTCTCAGTTCGCGATAGGCGTCGCGCGCATCGGCATCGATCCGGACGTCCGCGGATTCCGCCCAATGCGCGTTCGAGCCGCGCTTCTTGACGCCGGACACCCAGTATTCTTCCCGCGTCGCGACATCCATGAAATTGCCCCGAATGCCCTGGCCGCCGGTCTTCAGCAGCTCGCGGCCGCGATAATAGACCGTCTTGCCGGTCTTGGAGAACGTGACCCAGCCGATGCGCGCATCGACGCCATCGAGATCGCCGTCCTTGTTCTCGACATACATCAGCCGCCGCTTCTGTCCGCGTGTGAGTTGGTTCGCCGCCGTCATCTCACGCCTTCGCCAGTTTCGGCTCGCGCGGCATGCCCAGGCCGCGCTCCGAGATGATGTTCTTCTGGATCTGCGCCGTGCCGCCGCCGATGATCAGACCGAGATCGAACATGTAGCTCGACTGCCAATTGCCGGCGTTGCGTAAGTGCGGCGAGCCCGCGTAGAGGATGCCCAGTTCGCCCAGCGCGTCGATCGCGAACGCCGCGAGCTGGTGGTTGAGCTCGCAGCCCATCAGCTTGACGATCAGCCGCGCCACGCCGGGGTCTTCGCCTTTCAGGCCGGCCGTCAGCAGCCGCAGCCCATGGAATTCCATCGCATGCACGCGCGCTTGCAGCTTGAGCAGCCGATCGCGCATCGCCGGATTGTCCATCAGGCGGCGTCCGTCGACCGTCTCGTCCTGCATCAGCTCGACGATGGCTTTGAGTCGCGTGCCGGCCTGGTTGGGATCGCCCAGCATGCCGCGCTCGTGCTTCAAGGTGGCGTTGGCGACGAACCAGCCCTTGCCGCGCCCCGCGACCACGCCGGATTTGGGCACGCGCACATCGGTGAAGAACACCTCGTTGAACTCGGCGCGGCCGGTCATCGTCACCAGTGGGCGTACCTCGATCCCCGGCGTCGACATCGGAAAGATGATGTAGGAGATGCCCTCGTGCTTGGGCGCATCCGGCTCGGTGCGCACCAGGCAGAACATCATGTCGGCCTGCGCCGCGGTCGAGGTCCAGATCTTCTGGCCGTTGATGATGAAATCGTCGCCGTCCTCGGTCGCGCGCGTCGTCAGCGCCGCGAGGTCCGATCCGGCGCCCGGCTCGCTGTAGCCCTGGCACCAGATGATCTCGCCGCGCAGCGTCGGCGCGATGTATTTGAGCTTCTGCTCTTCCGAGCCGACTTCCAGCAGCGTCGGCACCAGCATCGAGATGCCTTGCCCCGCCATGCCCATCGGCAGCCCGGCGGCGATGAACTCCTCCGCGATGATGCGCGATTGCAGCACGTCGGGTTTGGCGCCGTAGCCGCCATATTGCTTGGGGATCGTGCGCGCCGCGTAACCGTGCGCGATCAGCAGCTTCTGCCACTCGCGCATGTCGCCGACGGCGCGGCCGGCATGCGCCGCCGTGAAAGCGCGAACCTCGTCGCGGAAGGCTTCGTATTCGGGGGAGTAGGAGAGGTCCATGTTCTTGCTCGTCCTCTCCACCGTCATCGCCCGCAGGAAGCGGGCGATGACGGGAGGTGGTGGTGTGTCTTACAGCCGCTCGACGATCGTCACGTTGGCGAGACCGCCGCCTTCGCACATCGTCTGCAGGCCCCACGTCTTGCCCCGGTCCTTCAGCGCATAAAGAAGCGTCGTCATCAGCTTGGTGCCCGAGGCGCCGAGCGGGTGGCCGAGCGCGATCGCGCCGCCATGCACGTTCAGCCGCGCCGGATCGGCGCCGGTGTCCTTCAGCCACGCGACCGGCACCGACGCGAAGGCTTCGTTGACCTCGAACAGGTCGATGTCGTCGATCTTCATGCCGGCCTTGTCGAGCGCGCGCTTGGTGGCGGGCAGGGGGGCTTCCAGCATGATCACCGGATCGCCGCCGATCACCGTCATGTGGTGGATGCGCGCCAGCGGCTTGACGCCGAGCGCCTTGAGGCCCTTCTCGTTCACGACCATCACGCCCGAGGCGCCGTCACAGATCTGCGACGAGGTCGCCGCCGTGATCGCGCCGCCTTCGCGCAGCAGCTTCACGCCCTTGATGCCGTCGAGCGACACGTCGAAGCGGATGCCTTCGTCGGTGGTGTGCACCGATTCCGAACCGTCCTCGGCTTTGACCTTCAGCCCGACGACTTCGTCCTTGAACTTGCCGCCTTGCGTCGCCGCGATCGCCTTCTTGTGGCTGTCATAGCCGTACTGGTCGAGCATCGCCTTATCGAGGCCGTACTTGGCCGCCATCATCTCGGCGCCCATGAACTGGCTGAACTGCACGTTGGGATATTTCGCCACGATCTCGGGGCTCATATAGGAGCCCATGCCCTTTTCCATCGCGAGCACCGCGCTGGCGCCCATCGGCACGCGCGTCATGCTCTCGATACCCATCGCAATGACGGCATCCATCGAGCCCGACATCACCGCCTGCGCCGCGAAATGCAGCGATTGCTGCGACGAACCGCACTGGCGGTCGACCGAGGTGCCCGGCACGTGCTCGGGCAGGCGCGAGGCCATCACCGCGTTGCGCGCGACGTTGATCGCCTGCTGGCCGACCTGGCTGACGCAGCCGCAGATCACGTCCTCGATCAGATCGGGGTTGGCGCCCGAACGGTCGAGCAGCGCATTGATCACCTCGGCGCCCAGATCGACCGGATGCCAATCCTTCAGCTTGCCGCCGCGCTTGCCGCCCGCGGTGCGCGCCGCCGCGACGATATATGCCTCACCCATGTTGAACTCCCGTGGTTTTCCGAGAGGCCTTTTAGCATCGCGCTTGGTGTGCCGCACCAGCCAAAAATCGCGTCTTTTTGCCTGCCGCAGGGGAAACGGTCTTGCGTGCGCGCCTTCCTGTGCGAACATCGCGGCATGGAACCGAAGATGAAACCCGCCACCGTCGCGGCGCAGGCGCTGGGCTGGATCGACGAGAAGACACGCTCCGTCTCGCCGCCGCTGCACCCGTCCTCCACCTTCATCCGCGACGCGGACAACGGCTACAGCTCGGGGCGCAATTATTCGCGCGCCGACAACCCGACCTACGACCAGGCCGAAGCGGTGCTCGCCAGTCTCGAGAACGGCGCCGGCGCCGCGTTGTTCTCCAGCGGCATGGCGGCGGCGACGGCGGTGTTCCTGTCCCTCAAGCCCGGCGATCACGTCGTCGCCTCGAAGGTGATGTATTGGTCGCTGCGCAACTGGCTGCTGACCTTCGCGACCGATTGGGGCCTGAAGATCGAGATCGTCGACACCACCGACCTCGCTGCGCTCAAAGCCGCGATGCGTCCCGGAGCTACCAAGCTCGTCTGGATCGAGACGCCCGGCAACCCCACGCTCGCCATCACCGACATCGCCGCCGCCGCCGATATCGCGCACACCGCCGGGGCGCGGCTCGCGGTGGATTCGACGGTGGCGACGCCGGTGTTTACCCGCCCGCTCGATCTGGGCGCCGACATCGTCATGCATTCGGCGACGAAGTCCCTGAACGGCCATTCCGACATCATCGCCGGCGCGCTGGTGACTCGTGCCATCGACGCGCCATGGGAGGCGCTCAAGACGCTGCGCATCCAGCTCGGCGGCGTGCCCGGCTCGTTCGAGGCGTGGCTGCTGCTGCGCGGCATGCGCACGCTGTTCCCGCGCGTTCGCGCCGCGGCGGCGAGCGCGATGGCCATCGCGCAACATTTTCGCGGCCATCCCCAAGTGGAGGACGTGCTCTACCCCGGCCTGACGAATTTCCCCGGCCACGAGGTCGCGGCCCGCCAGATGACCGGCGGCTTCGGCGGCCTGATGTCGATCCGCGTCAAGGGCGGCGCGGCCGGCGCTATCGCCACGGCGGCCAACGTGAAAATCTGGAAACGCGCCACCTCGCTCGGCGGCGTCGAGAGCCTGATCGAACACCGCGCCTCGGTCGAAGGCCCCGCGTCGCCCGCGCCGCCCGATCTGCTGCGCATGTCGGTCGGCATCGAAGAGACCAGCGACCTGATCGACGATTTCGAGCAGGCCCTGAAAGCGGCGCCGCGCTGAACTATTTGGTCACCAGTTTCAGAAATTCAACGGCCGCCGCCGGATTGCGCACCTTGGCGCCGGCGATGAAGTAGACGAATACATCCCGCTTCTTTTTCGCCGCTGCCTTGCCGATGGGCTCCATGCCCTTGGGCAGGCCGCCGGCTTCCCATGCTTTTGCCGCGTCGGCCCATTTTTTGAGCTCGGCGGGCTTGTAGCCGGCCGGCACGTCGTCCTGCGTTTCCTGCAAGCGGCAATAGACGAAGTCGCCCGTCGCGTCGGGGATGGCGGGATATTTCTGCGAATCCGCAAACACGATGGCGGCGTTGTATTTGCGCGCCAGGGCGATGCATTCCGGCGTCTTGAAGCTGTCATGCCGCGGCTCGACGGCGTGGCGCAGGGCGACGCCGCCGTGCTCTTTCGGCAGCAGCGCGAGAAACGCCTCGAAGTCCGCCGGGTCGAATTTCTTGGTGTGCATGAACTGCCACAGGATCGGTCCCAGCTTGTGCTTGAGCTCCGACACCCCGCTGTCCAGGAACCGCTCGATCGACGGTCCGGCATCGCCCAGCACCTTGCGGTTCACGGCGAACCGGTTGGCTTTGAGCGAAAACACGAAATCGTCCGGCGTCTCGGCGAACCATTTCTGGAAGGTCGGCGGCTTGAACGTCGAATAGAACGTGCCGTTGACCTCGATCGAGGTCACGGCGCGGCTGGCGTATTGCAGCTCCTTCGTCTTCGCCGTGCCCTTGGGGAAGAACGTCCCGCGCCACGGCTCGAAATTCCATCCGCCGATGCCTGCCCGAATCATGTTCGCCGCCCCTGGTTCGGCCTCAGCATAGCGCAGCCCCAAAAAAGAAAACCGGCGGTCCGGACGGAGCCGCCGGTTCTACAGGTTCAAGGCTTGCCGATCAGAGCGGCGCGGCGTTCACGAGCACCGTCGAACCGCCCAGATTGTTGGTGTTCTGGGTGAAGGCGTTGTTCTGGTAGGTGTTGATCGCGCCGCTGTTGTTGGTCAGCGCGCCGATGGCGTTGCCCGAGATCGTCGCGTGATCCAGGAACACCGACGAGTTGACGCCGTTCGCCACAATCCCGTCGCCGCCGCTGTTGGAGACGACGGTGTTCTCGACCGTGATCGTGTCCTTCTGCGGCGTGCCCGCGGACGGATTGACGACGGCGATGCCGTGCGTCGCGCTGGTGTCGACGGTGCTGTTCTGGATGACGACGTTGGTCGCCGCGGCGGCGTTGGTGTTGTCGACACGGACGCCGTTGGCGTTGTTGGCGAAGCTGGTGCGCACGATCGTCACCTTGGCGCTGCCGCCGGCCTGCGGGATGATGCTGATGCCGGCGCCGACGCCCGCGCCCGAACCCTGCTGGCCGTTGGTCGTGATGATGCAATCCGTGACCTGGAGCTGCGCCGGCCCGTTGGGATTGAAATTGACGCCGTAGCCGTTCGGGCTGCCGCCGGTGAAGTTGCGCATCACGGTGTTGTTGATCTGCAGCGCCTTGCCGGCGACGAAGCGGACGGCCGAGAGGCTGTTGGAGCCGACCGGACCGCCGTCGATGATGAGGCCGCGGATCTGGACGACGCAGTTCGGATCGGTCGCGCAGTTGACGGTGACGCCGTTGGTGCCGGCGACGAGGATGCCGGCCTCGCCGACGCCTTCATCGGCCAGCGTGATCGCCTTGGTCACCGTGACGGCGCCGAAGCCGCCCGGATCCAGCGTGTCGATCTCGCCGCCGGCGGCGGTCTTGGAGATCGCGCCCGCAAAGGTCTTGCACGGCGCCGTGCGGCTGCACGGGTTGACGTCGTCGCCGACGCCGGAAATCCAGGTGCGGGTCGCCTGCGCGGATGCCGGCGTCGCGAACAAGGCCGGCGCACACAGCGCAATCAGCCCGATCATGAGTGCAATCTTTTTCATCTCTTCCTCCTCGAGCGCCGTATGGGAACAATCGGCCCGGCGCCAACCGGTATTAGATGTTTTATTTGACAGTCTATTGTGATGTGCCACGGTGCGGCGGATAGAATCTTCAATTGGCCATACCCACGCGGAAATATACAGACGTCCCGCGCCAGCCAGCGGCGCGAATATTCGTGCTAAATTTATAGCGGTCAAGAATACACCGACCGGCGCTGTGATCGTTTTGCGAATGCAGGACGGCAGGCGTCTCGTTTCCCCAATCTTTTCAGGACGATCCGCGCAAAGGTTCCGAAATGTCAGCGCGCGGGACGTTCGGTTCAGCGCTTTGTCCACGCCTCATATCCCGGCAGCCGTCCGAACACGGTGCGCAGGCCGCGCGTCAGCGACGCGGCATAGACCGAGTTGTGCGTCTCCTGCGGGAACACGTCCATTGCCTGCCGCAGGCCGGGATAGCGACGTCCGCGCAGCATGGCATCGAGCACATAGAGGTTCGACACCATCCGCGCCACCGGATGCGCGATTTCCTCCAGCGCGCCGATGGAGAGGAACAGGTTCAACGGCAAATCCCGGGCGTCTTTCGCGAACGCTGCCTCGGCGTCCAGGATGGCGCGGTCGTCCCACCAGATCGACGGGCTGAGCGCCACGACACGCTGGAAGCTCCCCGGCGCCGCAAACAAGGCATGCAGCGCGAACAGCCCGCCCAGCGACATGCCGACATGGGTCTGGTCGGCGGTGTCGATCGGATAGCGCGCTTCGATCAGCGGCTTGAGCTCGTCGTTGATGAAGCTGAGGAACGCGCCGGCGCCGCCGGGCCGGATGTCTTCCGGAAACGCGCCGGGCGGCATCGTCTTGCGCAAGCCTTCGAGGAACGCCGTCGCCGGCGTCGGGCAGAATTCGCGGAAGCGCAGGCCCATGACCTGCGCCATCCCGAGATCCGCCGGATAGCCGATCCCCACAACCACCATCGGCGGCAGCTCCCCCACCACCTGCATCAGGCTGATCAACTGCGCCACCGCGCCGAAGCCGAAGCTCGCATCGGTGACATAGACGACCGGCAGCTTCGCCGTGCCGTCGCCCGGCGGCGCGAAGACGTCGATCTGGAACGTCTGATCGATCTGCGCCGCCTTGAGCGTGAAGCTCTGGGCGCCGCGCACCACCGTCGGCCCGATGGGCTCCAGCGCCGCCATCACTCCGCCGCCACGGCGAGACTCGGTGCGCCGATCCGCGCCCGCGCGTCGTCATATTCGCGCTTGAGCCGCGCGACCAGCTCGCCCGCGGTCGGCACATGTTTCACCGCGCCGATGCCCTGGCCGCAGCCCCAGATGTCTTTCCACGCCTTGGCCTTGGTGTTGCCGCCCGAGCCGAAATTCATCTTCGACGGATCGGACACCGGCAGATTGTCCGGGTCCATCCCCGACGCGACGATCGACGGGCGCAGGTAATTGCCGTGCACGCCGGTGAACAGGTTGGTGTAGACGATGTCGTCGCCGGCGCTCTGCGTGATCATCGTCTTGTAGCCTTCGGCGGCGCGCGCTTCCTGCGTCGCGATGAAGGCCGAGCCGATATAGCCGAAATCCGCGCCCATCGCCTGCGCCGCAAGCACCGCGCCGCCCGTCGCGATGGCGCCCGACAGCGCCAGCGGCCCGTCGAACCATTCGCGGATCTCGGACACCAGAGCGAAGGGCGACAGCACGCCGGCATGGCCGCCCGCGCCGGCCGCCACGGCGATGATGCCGTCGGCGCCCTTCTCGATCGCCTTGCGGGCGAACTTGTTGTTGATCACGTCGTGCATCACGACGCCGCCATAGGAATGGACGGCCTGGTTGAGGTCCTCGCGCGCGCCCAGCGAGGTGATGATCACCGGCGCCTTGTACTTGATGCAGAGTTCGAGGTCCTGCTCCAGCCGGTCGTTCGACTTGTGCACGATCTGGTTGACCGCGAAGGGTGCGCTGGGGCTTTCGGGGTGGGCGCGGTCCCACGCCGCGAGCTCCTCGGTGATCTGCGCCAGCCATTCGTCGAGCATCGAGATCGGCCGCGCGTTGAGCGACGGGAACGAGCCGATGATGCCGGCCTTGCACTGCGCCAGAACCAGCTCGGGGCCGGAGATGATGAACAGCGGCGAGCCGATCACGGGAACGGACAGTTTCTTGGTCAATGCGCCTTTGAGGGCCATGGCAGTCTCCTGGTTACGATGACGATAGGGATTTGCGGCGCGGCCTGGCGCCCGCGGACGGCGTGCGCGCACCTCTGAAGGTCAGCCGCATGGTCTCGAAATAAAGCGCGTGGACGTCGAGCCCGGGCGGCAGGCGCCCGGCGAGGTGCAGCACGATCACGCCGTGCGAGGCGGCCCACAGGGCATTACCGATCATCTTCGCATCGCCGTGCACGATGCCGGCGGCGACGAGGTCTTTCACGTGCCGCGTCACCGTCTCGCCGGCGCGTTTGCCGGCGCGGCGCAGCTCGGGATGCTTGGCCTCGTCCGGCGGCGACAGGTCGAACATCAGCCGGTAAGCGTTGGGATTCTTCAGCGCGAAATCGAGATAGGCGCGGCCCACCGTGCGGGCCCGCGCGAAGGCGTCGCCGCCGGAGGCGAAGGCCGCTTCCAGCGCATCGGAAAATTTGTCGAACGCCTCGGCGCGCACGAAGGCGAGGATTTCTTCACGGTCGGCGAAGTAGCGGTAGAGACCCATCGGGCTGCGGTTCAGCTTGGCCGCGATGTCGCGGATGGTGATGGCGCTCTCGCCCTTGGCGGCATAGAGGGCCGCGGCCGCGGCGCCGATGCGGGCGCGGGTGGCGGCGAAATCCTCGGAAGACAGCTCTTTCGGCATAACGTCTCGTACGTTGTACGCATACGCTGTACGAAATGGCTGCGCGAGTCAAGATGAGTCTGGCGCAGCAGAGCCGTGAAACGGGTGCCCAGCGCTTCGGCCTCGCCGGCGCAGGCGGCGAAAAGGCCGTGCGCCACAGGGTGCGCCGGATTGTTCCGCAGGAGCAGGGCGGCCTGCATCATGCGACCCTGGGCCGCGAACCAGGCGCGCATCGCGGCGCGGCGGGCTTTGAAGGTCTGCCCGTAGAGGCCATGCCGCCAGGCGTTGCGGTTGCCGGGACGGGCGCCTGCCTTCGCGCTGCGCGCTTCGGCGGGCAGGCCCGCCTTCGCCTTGCCTTCGGCAAGATAATTGTTCCTCGCGAGACGGGGGGAGGGGGGTGGCCTCTTGCGCGGCGCGCGGGCGCGGGCCGCCGCGAGAACGGCAGAATCGACGGCGGCAAGGCTGGCGCAGGCATAGGACATGACGGTGAGGTGGGCGCCCATCGGCCGGCTTCAAGACACGCCGGCGGCAGCGGCGTGCGCGCAACGATGTCTATCCCTCACGGTTAAGTGGATCGGCGGCGCGTGCCGCGGCGTTTGCGGTTCGGCGGCGGGGATAGAGGCACGAAAATAATTTCATTCCCGTATGGCCGCAGCCGGCATGGCGCGGGGCAGCGCTGCATCGTAGCGTCCGGCCGGGATGACAACGACATGGCACCGTGTTCCGATTGGCGCAGCCGTCTTTGCGCTGTGCAGCGCGTCCGCGTGCGCTGCGACCATCGAGACCGTCGTGGTGACCGCGAGCCCGCCCGATCCGGTCGGCAACGGCGCGTTCTCGGTCGCGACGCTGAGCGCCGCTGACATCCGGGGCGCGACGGAGCTCGACAATGCCCTGGCACAAGTCCCCGGCCTGTCGCTGTTCCGCCGTGACTCGTCGCTGAGCGCCAATCCGACGACGCAGGGCGTGTCGCTGCGCTCCATCGCGCCGTCCGGTGCCGGGCGCGCGCTGGTGACGCTGGACGGCGTGCCGCAGAACGATCCGTTCGGCGGCTGGGTGATCTGGTCGTCCCTGCCGCCCGAGGATATCGGCGGGGCTGAGATCGTGCGCGGTGCCGGCGCGGGACCTTACGGCGCCGGCGCGCTGACCGGCGTCATCGCGCTCAGCGAAGCGCGGGGCGACGGCCTCGCCGCCGCGGACGCGTCGCTGGCGCAGCAGAACGGCCGCCGCGTCGCCGCCGCGGGGGGCATCACGCTCGGCCCCGTCACGCTGTTCGCCAGCGCCGCCGACGAGGACAACGACGGCTGGATCCCGGTCTCGCCGGCGCAGCGCGGCGCCGCGGACGACGCCGTCACCTATCACGCCCGCAACGCCTCGCTGCGCGCCGAGGTTACGCCCTGGACCGGCACGCTTCTCTCCTTGCGCCTCGGTGCTTATGGCGAGAACCGCGATTCCGGCCTGGTCGGCGCGACCTCGTCTGCCGACGGCGTCACCGCAAGCCTGACGCTGGCGCATCCGCAGAACGGCGACGATCTGGGCTGGCGCGTGCAGGCGTGGCTGCGCAACAGCGGCTTCTCCAACATCTCCGCGTCGATCGCGCCCGGCCGCGTCTCGACCACGCTGAGCAACGACCAGTATTCGACGCCGGCGCTGGGCTGGGGCTTCAACGCCGCGCTGCGCGGTTCGTGGACGTGGCTCGATTGGGAAGTGGGCGGCGATGCGCGGTTCACGCAGGGCGACTCGAAAGAGCATTTCCAGCTGGTCTCCGGCGCCTTCACGCAAGGGCGCGACAGCGGCGGCCGGACTTTCGTCGGCGGCTTCTATGTCGAGAGCGCGGCACGTCTGAACGGCCTGCTGCTCACGGCAGGATTGCGCGCCGACCAGTGGGCCTCGACCGGCGGCCATCTGATCCAGACGACGCTTGCGACCGGCGTGGTGACGGTGAACCAGACGACGCCGTCGAAAAGCGGTCTCGTGCCGACCGCACGCCTCGGCGCGCGGCAGGAATTGGGCGACGGCTTCTATCTGCGCAGCGCGGCGTATGGCGGCTTCCGCGCGCCGACGCTCAACGAGCTCTATCGCCCGTTCCGCCTGGGCAACAACATCACCGAAGCCAATCCCGGCCTGGAGCCCGAAAAACTCTACGGCGCCGAGTTCGGTTTCGGGCAGACGGCGGAGTCGGTCTCATGGGACGTCACCGGCTTCTACAACCAGCTCCACGGTGCGATCACCAACGTCACGGTGGCGCATGGGCCGATCACCGTTTCCGGTCTCGGCACCGTGCCTGTCGGAGGCCTCCTGATCCAGCGCCAGAACGCGGGCAATATCGAAGCCAACGGGATCGAATCCGAAGCGCATTGGCAGGCGGCGGACTGGCTCGGCCTCAACGTGGCGTTCGACTATGTCGATGCGCATGTCGAGGGCGGCGTCGCCGCCGCGCAGCTGACCGGCAAGCGCCCGGCCCAGGCGCCGCGATTCACCCTGACCGGCGGCGTGCGCGTCACGCCGCTCGACCGGCTGACGATCACGGCGGACCTGCGCTACGAAAGCACCCGTTTTGCCGACGACCAGAACACGCTGGCGCTGGCGCCGGCCACCACGGTCGATGCGCGAATCGCCTATCGGCTGTGGGACGGCCTGTCGGCCTATCTCGCCGCCGACAATCTGTTCAATGCCCAGGTCGCGACCACGCAGAGCGCCGATTTTGTAACAAACTACGCGTCGCCGCGCGTCCTGCGCATCGGAGTTTCCTGGGCGGAATGACACACGCGCGGCGGCGCGCGCCGCGCTATAGTCGCGTCGCAGTTTGGCAGGTCCCGCGATGAGCAAGAAAATCTATCCCGACGCCGAGGCGGCGCTGGACGGCGTGCTGTTCGACGGCATGACGATCATGTCCGGCGGCTTCGGTCTGTGCGGCATTCCCGAGATGCTGATCGGCGCGCTGGTCGCGTCGGGCGTGAAGGGGCTGACGGTGATCTCCAACAATGCCGGGGTCGACGATTTCGGCCTCGGTCTGCTGCTGCAGACCCGCCAGATCCAGAAGATGATCAGCTCCTATGTCGGCGAGAACGAGACCTTTGAGCGGCAATATCTCGCCAAGGAGCTCGAGCTCGAGTTCAACCCGCAAGGCACGCTGGCCGAGCGCATCCGCGCCGGCGGCGCCGGCATCCCCGGCTTCTACACCAAGACCGGCGTCGGCACGCTGATCGCCGAGGGCAAGGAGCACAAGGAGTTCGACGGCCACACTTATATCCTGGAGCGCGGCCTGGTCGCGGACCTCTCCATCGTGAAGGCGTGGAAGGGCGACGCCGAAGGCAATCTGGTGTTCCGCAAGACGGCGCGCAACTTCAACCCGATGATGGCGACCGCGGGCAAGATCACGGTGGCCGAAGTCGAGGAGATGGTCCCGGTCGGCAGCCTCGATCCCGACACGATCCACACGCCGGGAATCTTCGTGAAGCGCATCATCGCCGGCGCGAAATACGAAAAGCGCATCGAGAAGCGCACGGTGCGGGCGTGATCAAGGTTCTGGCCGCGTTCCTGGTCGCAGCGATGCTGCCCAGCGCGGCGGCGGCGATGACGCTGCAAAGTCCCGACCTGAAGAATGGCGGCGCGATCGCGCCGGCGCAGACCTACACGCGCTGCGGCGGCCAGAACATCGCGCCGGCGCTGTCGTGGAGCGGCGCGCCCGCCGGCACCAAAAGCTTCATCCTGACCTTCATCGACACCAGCGTGCTGCCGTCGGGCTGGTCGCATTGGCTGGTGCTCAACATCCCGGCGAGTGTCACATCGCTCCCCAGCGGCGGTGCGCTGCCGGCCGGCGCGGCGGGGCTGACGAGCAATTTCGGCGCCGCGACCTATAGCGGGCCATGCCCGCCGGCCGGGACGGGCGTGCATCACTACGAATTCACGATCTACGCGCTGGATCGCATGGCGCCGGCCATCGTGGAGAATTCCAGCGCCGGCGATCTCACCAAAGCCTTGTCCGCAATGGCGCTCGCCAAGGCGACGCTGGCGGGTACGGCATCGCCGCCGGACAAATAGAGGAACACATCATGCCCTGGACACGAGACGATCTGGCCAAAGTCGCGGCGCGCGAGTTGCGCGACGGGTTCTATGTCAATCTCGGCATCGGCATTCCGACGCTGGTGGCGAACTACATCCCGGACGGGATGGACGTCACGCTGCAATCGGAGAACGGCATGCTCGGCATGGGCCCGTTTCCGACCGAGAACGAAGTCGATCCCGATTTGATCAACGCCGGCAAGCAGACCATCACCGAGCTGCCGCGCACCTCTTATTTCTCCTCCGCCGACAGCTTCGCGATGATCCGCGGCGGGCATATCGACCTGTCGATCCTGGGTGCGATGGAAGTGTCGGAAACCGGCGACCTCGCCAACTGGATGGTGCCGGGCAAGCTGGTGAAGGGCATGGGCGGCGCGATGGACCTCGTTGCCGGCGTCAAGCGCTGCGTCGTGACGATGGATCACACCGACAAGGCCGGCAATTCCAAGCTGCTCAAAGCCTGTACGCTGCCGCTGACTGGCAAGGCCTGCGTCCACCGCATCATCACCAACCTGGGTGTGTTCGACGTCGTGCCGGGCGGCCTCAAGCTTGCCGAACTCGCGCCCGGCGTGAACGAGGGCGAGGTCGCGGCCAAGACTTTGGCGACGCTGGTTTAGAGCCTTACTCCGGCGCGGTGACCTTCAGTCCCGCGGCTTCGAGGCGCTCCAGCACGCCACCCTTGCGCAGGAAAAAGCCCATCGGGATCACGGCGAAGGTCTTGCCGGGCTTCTTCAGCGCCGCCTGGATTGCCGCGACCTCGTCATTGATGCCGCGCTGGCGCAGCGCGAGATAGGCCGCGTTCGCCGACAGGCACGAGTCGAGCCGCGTCTCGGAATAATTCGCCTTGATGCCGGCGATGTCACCCGCCGCCCAGGCATGCGCCGCCGCGACGCCATGCGCCGCGAGCGTGTCGATGTCGCTCAGCGCATCCTCGATGCAGACGCGATGCGCCGCCGCCGACATGTTGGGCACCTCATGGATGATGTCCATCGCCGGATAGTCCGCGATCTGGTGCGTCGACACGCCGACATGCGAGGCGAGATGCTCGATGGTGCGTTGCGGCTCCTTGTAGGAGAGGCTGACGGATTTGAAGTAGTCGCCCTCCAGCATCATCGCCGCGACGGCGGGCAGGTATTTCGCGTAGCGGTCTTCGTCCTTGTTCGCCCGGCCGCGCGCGGCGGCGAAGCGGGCGCGCAACGCATCGGGCAGGGTCGATTCCATCGCCGTGCCGTCGGGCTCTTCCAGCGTATCCATGTGCCACATGTAGAACCACAGACCTTCGGCGAGCCCGACCGACGCCGCCGGCGGAAGCAGCACGACGTTCGAGCCCTTGATCGTGTCGGCGATGCCGCTTGTGTCCCACGACATGTCCTCCGGAAGCGGCGACACGGTCGGCAGGATCCACACTTCCGAGGCACCGTCCGCGATATGCCACAGCGCCGGCCCCGACGCGTTGGGCCGCACGATGACGGTCTCGACATTGGTCCAGTCGGTGGTCGGGGGCTCGGGCGCGGCGCCGAACGCGGCAAGCGCCACCGCGGCACCGGCGCAAGGGGCGCGCCACTGGGTCCAAATGCGATTCAGCATGTTCTCGATTCTCTCAATCCCAGACAGTTCGATGCAAATACGCGGCGAAACAACCGAAATTGCGAGCCGGTATTTTCAACGCCCTGTAACGCCTGACCCCATACAAGGACGCTAGCACATCTTGCCGGCGGCGAAGGGGACACATGCACGTTCTGGTATTGGCCTCCCAGAAGGGCGGCTCGGGAAAGACGACCTTGTCCGGCCATCTCGCGGTGGAGGCGGACGGCGCCGGGATCGGCCCGGTCGCGCTGATCGACACCGATCCGCAAGGCAGCCTGTCGCATTGGTGGAACGCGCGGTCGTCCTCGACGCCGCATTTCGCCAAGGTCGGCCTGCTCGACCTTGGCGACGCGCTGGCGCAGCTCGAGCGCAGCGGCATCCGCCTCGCGGTCATCGACACGCCGCCGGCGATCACCGCCTCGATCAGCCAGGTGGTGGCGCATGCCGATCTCGTCGTGGTGCCGACGCGGCCGAGCCCGCACGATTTGCGTGCCGTGGGCGCCACCGTCGACATCGCCGAGCGCCACGGCAAGCCGGTGATCTTCATCGTCAACGGCGCGACGCCGCGCGCCCGCATCACCGGCGAGGCGGCGATCGCGCTGTCGCAGCACGGCACGGTGGCGCCGATCACGCTGCATCACCGCGTCGATTTCGCCGCGTCCATGGTCGACGGCCGCACGGTGGGCGAAGTCGTCGCCAAGTCGCAATCGGCGAAGGAGGTGCGCGACCTGTGGCTCTATATCCAGGACCGGCTGTCGCGCCTCACCGGCGATCCCAAGCTGTTGCCCGATGTCCGCCCGGCGCATTTCGCGACCGGCGCGCTGTCGTCGCTGTCCGACGACCGGCCCGCGGTCGACCCGCCGCCGCTGCCGCCCGAGATCGAGCCGGCGCTGGCCGACGATCTGCCGCCGCTCTTGCCCGAGCGCCGCTTCGCGCCGGAGCGCCGCATCGGCGTGGCGGCACCGTTCGGCGGCCTTGACCGCCGCGCCCATCCCTTCGGCCGCCGCGCCGCCGACCGCCCGTGAACGGAGACCGCCCGTGAGCAATCCGCGTTTCGCGCCCATCACGTCCAGCCTTCTCGCCCGCAAGGGCGATGCCATGCCGTCCGGCGCCAAGCCGTCGCTGTTCTGGACGCGCGATCTGCCGCCGCCGCCGCCTTTGCCGGTTGCCGCGCCCGAGGTCGCGCACACCGCGCCACTGCCGCCGGACCCGCCGGATATTGCCAAGCCGCATCGCATGATGGTGACGCTGACCGCGAGCGAGTTCGAAAAGCTCGGCATCGCCGCGGTGAAGAAGGGTTTGACGCGGCAACAGGTGCTGCGCATCGGCCTCGACGCGCATCTGGAGCGGCTCAAACGCGAATATGGCGGCTGCGGCTGCATGGCGATGGGCGGTTGCGACCAGGGCTGCGGCGTGGGCTGACGGCTTCGTTGCGCTCCTTCCCCGCCGGGCCTAGCCTAACGAAAAACCGGGGAAACGCATGCAGGTCGAAAAGCTGCCGCCGATCGTCACGTCGCTCAAGCCGAGCAACCATCCTTATCTCAACGGCGCGTGGACGCCGCTGCATGAGGAGGTGAACGCCACCGGGCTCGAGGTCATCGAAGGAAAAATCCCCGCCGACATCGACGGCGTCTATCTGCGCAACACCGAGAACCAGATCCACCAGCCGCTCGGCCGCTTCCATCCGTTCGACGGCGACGGGATGATCCACCAGATCGATTTTCAGAACGGCGCCGCGACCTATCGCAACCGTTTCGTGCGCACCCGCTGTTTTCAGGCGGAGCAGGAGGAGGGCGGCTCGCTGTGGGGCGGCCTCGCGGATTCGCCCAAGCTCGCCAAGCGGCCGGGCTTCTGCGCGCATGGCTCGCTCAAGGATTCGTCCAGCACCGATATCGTGGTGCATGCCGGCAAGGCGCTGTCGACCTTCTATCAGTGCGGCGAAGGCTATCGCCTCGATCCGGAGACGCTGGAGCAGTTCGGGCCGGAGCCGTGGGTGCCGATCGACGGCATCTCGGCGCATCACAAGGTCGACGAGCGCAGCGGCGAGCTGATGTTCTTCAATTACTCCAAGCACGCACCCTATCTGCATTACGGCGAGGTCGACCGGCACAACCGGCTGACCAACTACATTCCGATCCCGCTCGCCGGTCCGCGGCTGCCGCACGACATGGCGTTCACCGAGCATTACGCGATCCTCAATGACATGCCGGTGTTCTGGGATGCCGAGCTTCTGAAGAAAAACGTCCACGCGGTGCGCGAGCACAAGGGCCTGCCGTCGCGCTTCGCCATCGTGCCGCGCCATGGCCGCACGCAGGATGTGCGCTGGTTCGAGGCGGCGCCGACCTATGTGCTGCATTGGCTGAACGCGTTCGAGGACGGCGACGAAATCGTGCTCGACGGCTACTTCCAGGAGGTGCCGACGCCGGGGCCCAAGGCCGACGCGCCGCCGGGCTATGAGCACATGATGGGCTATCTCGACGAGCACAGCTTCCAGTCCAAGCTGCACCGCTGGCGATTCAACCTGAAGACCGGCAAGACGACCGAAGGCCATCTCGACGAGCGCGTGCTGGAATTCGGCATGATCAATGCGCGCTATGCCGGGTTGCCCTATCGCTATGGCTATTCGACGACATCGGTGCCGGGCTGGTTCCTGTTCAACGGCTTCGTCAAGCACGATCTGAAGACCGGCGAGAGCTGGTCCTACAAGCTCGGCGAAGGGCGCTATGGCAGCGAAGCGCCGTTCGCGCCGCGCATCGGCGCGACCGAGGAAGACGATGGCTATCTGGTGAGCTTCATCACCGACGAGAACACGGGCACCTCGGAATGCGTGCTGCTCGACGCCCGCCGCATCCAGGACGGCCCGGTCTGCCGCATCGCCCTGCCGCACAAGCTGTGCAGCGGGACGCATTCGGTGTGGGCGGACCGGACGTTCATCCGGGATGGGGCGCTTTAGGCCACCACGGCACGAAGGCCGGGGTGCGGCGGACATAGTCTTCGTAGCCGGGCTTCTTGCGCCGGAGGCGGCCTTCAATGGTCGGCATGCCGCTCCAGCGTGTCAGCAGGAAGGTCAGAAGGATGGGGCCGACAATCGACAGCGCGCCGATCAGGCCGGTTTGCGCCGCGATCAGGTAGAGCCCCCACCACACGCAGCAATCGCCGAAATAATTGGGATGCCGGGTGAAGCGCCACAAGCCGGTGTCGAGGACACGCTCGCGGTTCGCCGGATCGGCCTTGAAGCGCACGAGCTGCGCGTCGCCGATGCTCTCGAACAGGATGCCGATGACGGCCAGCGCCGTGCCGGCGATGCCGAGCGGTCCGATGGCTGCGCCGCCGAGCGCGCCCAGCTGCACCGGCAAGGCGACGACGAATTGCAACGGCCCTTGCAGCGAGAACACCGCCGTCAGCGACCAGCGCGCGAAGCTCATGCCGCGCTCGCTTTGCGCCTTGCCCGCCATCGTCTGGTAGCGCCGGTCCGGACCGTTCCTGCGCCAGCGCCACAAGAGATAGCCGCCCAGCCGCAAGCCCCAGACCGAACACAGCGCGAGGAGCAGCAATTTGTGCGGCGTCGGCGCGTCGGTGAGGAAAAAGCTCGCCCAGGCCAGCACCACCATGCCAAGCGCCCACCACGAATCGATGAAGCTGACGTCGCGCAGGCGCAGCGCGATCAGCCACAGCGCCGTGAAGCACAGCGCCACGATGGCGGCATTCACCAGCAGCAGGCGTGCGATGGCCATGACGGTCCTCCCCCGCGTGCGACTGTACCGAAACGGCACGGCGGCACCATCCCTCTTCGCCGCGCGAAAGGAGATGTTAGGACACTGCAGCCGATACTGGGCGCCATTTCCAGGTTGCGTATTTATTCGAAGGGCCGCGCGCACCATGCATGCCGGATTGCAGACTGCCAGAACCTCGCCGGAGAAACGCGCTTACACACGGGTGCCGATCGCGCTCGCCGGCAAGGTGTTCTTCCCGGCCAGCGACGCGGAGCAGGACTGCATCGTCACCGACATCTCGCTCGGCGGCGCCACGCTGCAATGCGGCACCTCGCCCGCGATCGGCACCGAGCTGGTGCTTTATCTCCAGGGCTTCGACCGTTTCGCCGGTGTCGTGGTGCGTTCCGACGGCGAAGAGGCCGGCATGCGGTTCTCCTGCTCGGAGGCCAAGCGCGAGCGCACCGCCGAGAAGATCGTGCTGTATCTTTCCGGCATCCTGCCGCACGACACGCAAGTGCGCCGCGCCGAGCGCGCCGCGGTGCCGGCGCCGCGCCGTTTCACCCGCGCCAGCGGCGAAGTGGTCGGCTTCGAGGTGCGCGACATCTCGCTGACCGGGGCCTCGCTCAAGACGGCGGTGCGTCCGCCGCTCGGCGAGATCGTGATGATCGGCGCCACCGCCGGCCGCGTGACGCGCCATTTCGACGAAGGCATTGCGCTGGAATTCGTGCGCGAGAGCGCCTGACTAGCGTCCGAACGGCACGACCTTGTTGTCCGCGTCGTGCCCGATATCGGCACGGCCGAGATAGGGGATGCCGGACACCGCGCACCAATGGCGCACGATCTCTTCCGGGGATTGCCCGAACGGCGGATCGTTCGGCGGCACGTCGCTGACGCGGCCGAGCCGGATGCCGGCGACCTTGCGGATGCCGGGGTTCGATGTGACGTGGAACATCATCCGATCGATGGCGTAGAGGTGCTCGGAGACCTCCTCCAGCATCAGCACATGGCCGCCGAGATCCGGCAGCAGCGGTGTGCCGATCAGCATGCTCAGGATCGTCAGGTTGAACGCGGCGGTGGGACCGCTCAGCGTGGGTTCGCGCGAATCCGAAGCGCCATCCAGCAGCCAGGCCAGCGCGCGCCGCACGGCGGCCTCGCCGCCGTCGCGCCGGATGTCGTGCGGGATGGGGCCATGCGCGGCGCGGAAGCCCGCGCCGTATAGACCGGCTAGCAGAAAGCCGCCATCGCTGTAGCCCATATAGGTCTTGGCTTTGGCGGCCGCGCCGAGTCCGGCGAGCACGCGCGCCGCGATCCGGCCCGAGCCATAGCCGCCGCGCGCGAACCAGACCGCGCCGAAGCTCGCATCGTTGGCGAAATCCAGGAAGGCTTGCGCGCGCGCCGCGTCGTCACCGGCGAAATGGCCCGAGGCGAGGAAGCATTGCGGATGGAAGACGATCTCGACGCGGCCGGGAAACGCCGCTTCCGCAAGCGCGACAACGCGCTCGGCGGTCGCCGGCTCGAGGCGCGAGGCCGGTGCGACGACGCCGATTTTCAATTTGCTTTCCCCACAATGAGCTCGATCTGTCCGCCATCGGGAACGTCCCGGATCTGTGCTTCGATCGACGCCATCGCGCCATAGTATTCCGCGACGGAGATCGTGCCGAAATTTTTCAACTCATACGTTCCGCCGAAGATGGGCGAGATCTTGAAGCAGTAGCACCGGTTCGGCCCCAGGGTCATTCCGGCGCGCGCACAGATATCGACGAATGGGATCATGAGCCAATCCCTGGCGTTCTCTTCCATCTTCAGCAATGTGGAAAACATATCGCGGCTTTCCGCGATCCGCCGCAGCGCGATCCTGCCCACGTCGAGATAGTGCACCGAGCCGTCCTCGAAGACGAGGATCGCATTACCGAAGCGGTTGGCGAACCAGACGGTGGATTCGGGCGGCACCAGAAAGGACCACTTGAAAAGAAGCCGCGGCCAATCCGTGCCGCTGTTGTCCATCATATAGTCCTGTAGAACCGTCATCGTTTCCGCTTCGAGGTCCGCGCACATGCTTGTCATCGTGCGATCCCGCTTATAGCGTCCGGCCATGGCTTCAGACAGGTCCTTTTTCTTTTGCGGCATCGGCGGCAGCGGCATGCTGCCGCTGGCCTTGATCCTCAAGGCGCGCGGCAAGACCGTCTCCGGCTCCGACCGCGCGCTCGACCAGGGCCGTCTCGCCGAGAAGTTCGATTTCCTGCGCAATAGCGGCGTCACGCTGTTTCCCCAGGACGGCAGCGGCGTCACCGGGCCGGATATCACCGTCGTCACCTCCGCCGCGGTCGAGGGCACGATCCCCGACGTCCAGGCGGCGCAGCGCGTCGGCGCCCGGCTCATGCTGCGGGCCGAATTGCTGTCGCAGCTGTTCAACGAGGCGCCCAATGCTATCGGCGTCGCCGGCACCAGCGGCAAGTCCACCACCACCGGGATGATCGGCTGGATCCTGCATGCCGCCGGGCTCGACCCCACCGTGATGAACGGCGCGGTGATGAAGAATTTCGCGACGCCCGACGCGCCCTTCGCCAGCGCGCTGGTCGGTACCGGCGACATCTTCGTCAGCGAGGTCGACGAGAGCGACGGCTCCATCGCACGCTACAGCCCGCGGGTCGCGGTGCTGAACAATGTCGCGCTCGACCACAAATCGATGGACGAGTTGCGCGCGCTGTTCCGCGCCTTCATCGCCAAATCCGAGATCGCGGTGCTCAATCTCGACAATGAGGAGACCGCGGCGCTGGCTGCCGAGCTGCCCAAGGGGCGGGTGCTGAGCTACAGCCTCGTCAATGCCAAGGCGGACCTGCTGGCGAGCGCCATCGAACCCTTGCCGGACGGCATCGCGTTCGACCTCAGCGAGCGCAACGATCCCGCCATCGTGAAGGTGCGGCTCAAAGTGCCGGGCCGGCACAATGTCGCCAATGCGCTCGCCGCGATCGGGGCCGCCCGCGCCGCCGGAGTCGAACTTGTGCAGGCCGCCGAAGCGCTCGAGCGCTTCACGGGCATCAAGCGGCGGCTCGACGTGATCGGCTCCGCTTACGGCGTCACGGTGATCGACGATTTCGCCCACAACCCGGACAAGATCGCGGCGACGCTCGCTACTTTGCACGACTTCCCGGGACGCTTGCTGGTGATGTTCCAGCCGCATGGCTTCGGACCTTTGAAGCTGATGAAGGACCAGTTCATCGCCTGTTTCGCGCAGAATATGGGCGCCGATGACGTTCTGCTGATGCCCGAGCCGGTCTATTTCGGGGGCACGACGGACCGCAGTGTTTCGTCCGTCGACATCGTGCGCGGCGTTGAACAAGCCGGGCGCCATGCCTACGTGTTCCCCGACCGCGCGGCGTGCGGCGACAAACTGGCCGAGCTGGCGAAAGCCGGCGACCGGATCGTCGTCATGGGGGCGCGGGACGACACGCTGTCGCAATTCGCGGCGGACGTGCTGACAAAGCTGGCCCGCTAGGGCGGACGGGGATCGCATGAGCAGTGCCGGGCAGCGACTACCCTTGCGCACGCTTGCGATCTTTTCCCTTGCCAACATGCCGGTGCAGACGCTCGGCATCGTGCTGTTCGTCTATCTGCCGCCTTATCTCGCCGGCCATCTCGGCGTGCCGCTCGGAATCATCGGCGCGGTGTGGGCGTCGGTGCGCATCGCCGATCTCGCCGTCGATCCGGTGCTCGGCTATTTCATGGACCGCACCGAGACGCGCTATGGGCGCTATCGCGTCTGGCTGGCGGCGGGCATCCCGATCTTCATGCTCGGCACCTACATGCTGTTTTTCGCGGCCCCCGGCATCGGCGGCGTCTATATCTTCAGCTGGCTGTTCGTTCTCTATATCGGCAATTCGCTGCTGACCCTGTCGCAGCAGGCGTGGAGCGCGACGCTGGCGACGAGCTACAACGAGCGCAGCCGCGTCTTCGGCATGAGCACCGCGGTCGGCATCGCCGCCGCGGTGGTGACGCTGTTCATCCCCATCCTCGTGCCGCTGGCGGGTCTGACCGCCGACCAGGGCGTCCTGGTGATGGGCGCCGCCATCGTGGCGATGACGCCGCTCAGCGTCGGCCTTGCGGCCTGGCGCACGCCCGAACGCATCAGCAAGACCGACACCCAGCATTTCGTCTGGCGCGACTATTGGGAGATCGTCTCCAAGCCCGAGGTCATCCGCCTGTTCCTGGCGCAGGTCGCGCTGACGCTCGGCCCCGGCTGGATGAGCGCGATGTACCTGTTCTATTTCCACGACGCGCAAGGCTATACGCAGCAGCAATCGACGATCCTGCTGGTGGTTTACATCCTGATCGGCGTCGCCGGCGCGCCGCTCACCGCGCGGCTGACGCATAGAATAGGCAAGCACCGCACGCTGATGCTGACCACGCTGGCGTTCTCGTTCGGGCTGCTCAGCGTCCTGATCCTGCCCAAGGCCAATGTGCTCGCCGCCGTGCCGGTGATGGCGTGGTGTGGGTTCATGGCGGCGGGGTTCGGGCTCACCATCAACGCGATGATGGCCGATGTCGGCGACGAGATCCGCCTGCACCAGGGCAAGGAACGGATCAGCCTGCTCTATTCGGTGCTGAGCTTCGCGCAGAAATTGACCGCCGCCTTCGCCATCGGGCTGACTTTCCCGTTGCTGGAATATTTCGGCTATGTCGCCAAGGACGGCGCGCACAACACGCCGGCCGCGATCCATGCGCTCGAATGGATCTTCATCGCCGGACCCATCGCCTTCGTGATGATGGGCGGGGTGTGCGTCTGGGGCTGGCGGCTCGACGCCGCGCGCCATGCCGATATCCGCGCCGAACTCGACGCCCGCGATCTTGCGCTGGAAGAAGAGCCGTTGCGCTAGTCAGCGCGGCGCGGCGCTCGCCGCCTTGGCGGCGTCGTTCTCCGGCTCGGCGTTGAGGCCCGACTGCGTGATCAGCACGCGGTACATCGCGCCGTCGGCCAGCGGCATGTAGTTCGCCGAACCGAAGCGGCGTTCCTCGGTGTAGAACTGCGACAGCAGCCACGGCGTCCAGCCCGGCGGCACATAGCTGTTCACCACCGGCGTGCCCTTCAAGTCGCAGGTCGTCATCAGCTTGCCGTTGCCGCGCTCGGCGCTGGAATATTTGTTGGTGATCTGGTCGAGCGTGTAGGTCGCGTCGAGCCCGAGCACATTGGCCCAGGGCTTCCATTTCTGCACCTGGCCGCCGATCAGCCACTCGTCGCCCTGCAGCACGCAGCTCTGGTCCGGGATGTTGCCGTCCAGCCGGTGGATCGTGACCTTGTAGAGGCTCTGCGCCGGATCGACCGCCTTGACGCTGACATCGGCGACCGGGCCTTCATGCGTCAGGCGCGAATAGAGCTGGGTGTTGAGCCCGACCAGGCTCAGCGCGAAGCCGATCAGCGCCGTGGCGCCGCCGCCGAGCACGCGCCGGCTCGCCCGTCCATGCTCGCCGCGGAAGACGTGCGCCACGCCGGAGCCCACGAACAGGACGCCGAACACCGCCACGGCCACCGGCGCAATCCACCACAGCAAACCCACGCGAGCCTCCACACACTGCCCCAGACCGGCACACACTAACCTTTATTTGTGGCAGAATCCCGGTTCGCATGCGGAGGGTTCCATGGAAAAGGTCGTCTTGGTTACCGGCGCCGGCAGCGGCATCGGGCGTGCCGTGGCGCTGGCGTTTGCCGGCGAGGGCTATGCCGTGGTGCTGGCGGGCCGCCGCGCGGAGGCCCTGAAGGAGACCGCGGGGCTCGCGCCGGGCAAGGGGTTCCTCGTGGTGCCGACGAATGTGGCGGATGCCGTATCGGTCACCGCGCTGTTTGCGGCGATCCGTGAACATCACGGCCGGCTCGATGTCCTGTTCAACAATGCCGGCACCGGCGCGCCGCCGGTGGCGATGGAAGACCTCACGCTCGCGCAATGGCAGACGGTGGTCGATACCAACCTCACCGGCGTGTTTCTGTGCACGCAGGCTGCGCTGCGCCTGATGAAGGCGCAGGACCCGCGCGGCGGGCGCATCATCAACAACGGCTCGATCTCGGCGCATGCGCCGCGGCCCAACTCGGCGCCCTACACCGCGACCAAGCACGCGGTCACCGGCCTGACCAAGGCCACCGCGCTGGACGGCCGCGCCTTCGACATCGCCTGTGGCCAGATCGACATCGGCAATGCGCAGACCGACATGACCGCGCGGATGACGATGCAACGTGGCGTGCCGCAGGCCAACGGCACGATGGCGCCCGAGCCGGTGATGGACGTCGACGCGGTGGCGCGCGCGGTGCTCTACATGGCGAGCCTGCCGCTCGATGCGAACGTGCTCAACATGACGGTGATGGCGACGAAGATGCCGTTCGTGGGGCGCGGCTAGCGGAGCCCGCATCCTTCGAGGCTCGCTTCGCATCCATACGCTGTCGCTATGGATACCTCAGGATGACGTATCTAGAAGCTCGTCATGCTGAGGTGCTCCGCGCAGCGGAGCCTCGAAGCACGCACACTTTCAACGCGCGCGCAGCGCCGCGCGGAACACGCGGTCGCGTTTCAGGAACACTTCGCGCCGCATCGCGCCGTTGCGGGTGCGGTGGCGCTCGGCGTAGATCAGCGTCCAGGCGCCGCCGCGGGTGAATTTCGCGCCTTTGCCGCTGTTGTGCTTCTCGAGCCGGGCATCGAGATCGAGCGTCCAGCCGACATAGGTGCGGATCGGCTTGTTGCGGCTCAGCAGGACATAGACGAACGCGGCCATTCAGGCGGCGAGCGCCAGATCGCCGCCGCGCCACAGCGCGGTCAGCGCCGCTTCGACCTCGGCGGCGGACGTCATGCGGCAGAGACGGCTACGCGCCTCACGCCGCGCTTCGGGTGAAGCGGGCAGGGGCGCACCTTCGATGTACCAGCCCAGATGCTTGCGGAAGATCTTCAGGCCCAGCGCGTCGCCGCTGCGCCCGCCGCCGTAGAAGCGCAGCGAGTCCCGCATGTGCTCCAGCGCGATGTCGAGACGCTCAGCCAGCGCCGGCTCCACCATGTTGCCGCCCTCGCGCAACGCGCGGTCGATGGCGGAGGCGATCCATGGCTTGCCGTAAGCGCCGCGCCCGATCATCACCGCGTCGGCGCCCGATTGGGCCAGCGCGGCGCGGGCGCTCGTGGCATCGACGATGTCGCCATTGACGATCACCGGCACCGTCACCGCGGCTTTCACATCGGCGACCGCGCGCCAGTCGACCGCGCCGGTATAGAATTGCTGCCGCGTGCGGCCGTGCACGGTGATCGCCTTGACGCCCAGCGCCTGCGCGCGGCGCGCCAGCTCCGGTGCATTGCGGCTGGCATCGTCCCAGCCGAGGCGCATCTTCAGCGTCACCGGCCGCGTGGTCGCGGTCACCGTCGCCGCGATCAGGTGCTCGGCGAGGTCGAGGTCGCGCATCAGCGCCGAGCCCGACAAGCCGCCGGTCACTTCCTTGGCCGGGCAGCCCATGTTGATGTCGACGATGTCGGCGCCGGCCTCCTGCGCCATCGCCGCGCCGCGCGCCATCCACTCGGCGCGCCGGCCCACGAGCTGGATCACGGTCAGCGGCAGGCCGTCGCCCACCGCGGCGCGGCGCACCACATCGGGCCGTCCGGCGGCGAACAATTCGCACGCCACCATCTCGGTCGCGACATAGGCGGCGCCCAGACGCGACGCGGCGCGGCGGAACGGCAGGTCCGACACGCCGGTCATCGGCGCCGTCAGCACGCGTCCCGCGATGGCCACATCGCCGATGGTGAAGGCGCCGCTCATTATTGGTTCGGCTGCGCGACCGAGATCAGCTGCATGTTGAACACCAGCGTCTGGTTGGGCGGGATGTCGGCGCCGGCGCCTTCCGCGCCATAGCCGAGGTCGGCGGGGATCACGAGCTGCCATTCGTCGCCGGCATGCATCAGCTTGAGCGCCTCGACCCAGCCGGGGATCAGCCCGCCGGCGGGAAACGTCGCGGTCTGGCCGTGCTGGGTGCGGTCGAAGACATGGCCGTCGATCGTCCAGCCCTTGTAGGTCACCGTCACGAGATCGCTGGCGGCCGACACCTGCCGGCCGTGACCGGAATTGATGATGCGGTATTGCAGTCCGCTCTTCGTCGTCACCACGTCCTTGCGCGCGGCGTTGTCGGCGAGGAATTTCTGGTTCGATTCCGGCGACAGGTCGTATTTCGGCGCGCCGGCATTCTGGCCGCAAGCCGCGAGCACGAGCGTGCCGACGAGAGCGATGGCGTTAAGGAACCGCATGGCGATGACCCGCTGAGTGAAATCGCGCGGGACCATATCAGAAATCGCCGGAGCGGGAATCCGCTATTGCGCCCGGTTCGTCAGGCGGTAAACGGCGAGTCCGATCCACTCATGCAGGCTCTGGTCGATGCCGGCCAGCCCTTCCGACGGATAGCGCAGCCGGGGGCCGATCCGCGCTTCGCGGGTCGACAGATAGTCGGACGGCCAGGGCACCATGCGCCAGCCGAGCTTGGCCGCGATCGCCATGGCGCGCGGCATGTGGGTCGCCGAGGTCACCAGCAGCCAGGTCTCGCCGGGCCTGGGATGAACCAGCTTCATGCTGTTGACGAGGTTCTCGCCGGTGTCGCGCGAGCGGTCTTCGAACAGCGTGCGTCCCGGCGCGACGCCCATGGCGGACAGCAGGGCGTTCATGGTGCGGGCGCCCGCCTGCCGCGTTCCGGAATCCGTTCCGGATGAGCCGGAATAGACGAACTTCGCCTGCGGATAGCGGCGGGCGGCCTCGACGCCGGCCAGGATGCGCATGACGCTGGGATTTTCCCCCGGCACGCCGCGCGAGGCGAAGATGCCCGGCTGCAGCCCGCCGTCCAGCACGACGATGCCGTCGACATGCGCCGGCCAGGGCGGACGCCTGTATTGGTTCTCCAGCGGCCGCGCGGCGATCTCGTCGAAGGGCACGATGGCCAGCGCCAGCAGCAGGACGATGGCGCTTGCGATCAAGGCGAGGTGCAGGTCGTGGCGCTTGTAGCGGTACGCGACGAGCGCGCCGGCCAGCAGCAGCAGGACCCAGAACATCGGATCGATGGGATAATGCGTCAACGCGGTGTAGAGCATGATCCCCAGATCAAACCCAACGTCATGGGCGGGTTCAACCCGCCCATCCAACTTACTTTTGCTCCTGCACCAATGCCGGAAAGTTGGATGGGCGGCTCAAGGCCGCCCATGACGGGGTAGCTTATACAAAGGCTGTGCGTAGGGGCATTACAGCAGATCGCCGCCCGCAGCCGACGCCGTCGTGCCGTATTTCTCATACGCCTTGATGACGTTGCGGCCCGTGGTCCAGCGATGCACCTCGTCCGGCCCGTCGACCAGGCGCTGGGCGCGGATATGGGTGTACCAGGCGGCCAGCGGCGTATCCATCGAATAGCCCAGCGCGCCGTGCAGCTGGATCGCGGTGTCGACCACCTTGTGCACCATGTGCGCCAGGAACACCTTGGCGATGCCGTTTTCGTTGCGCAGGTCCAAGCCCTTCTCGGCCTTGTAGGCGATGTGCATCAGCATCAGCCGCGCGATGTAGAGCTCGCTGGCGCAGTCGGCGAGCATGAACTGCACGCCCTGGCGCTCCGACAGCTTCTTGCCGAAGGTCGAGCGCTTGGTGACGTGCGCGGTCGCGAGGTCGAGCGCGCGCTGCGCCATCGCGACGTTGTGCATGCCGTGGCGCAGGCGGCCATAGGCGAGGCGATGCTGGCCCATGTTGAAGCCATTGCCTTCGCCGCCGAGCAGATTGTCCGCCGGCACGACGAGGTTCTTGATCTCGACCTCCGAATGGCCGCCGCCCAGGATGTGGGAGAGCGGGCCTTCGACGCCCATCGTCTTGATGTCGCGCTTGATGTTGTAGCCGGGGTTCGGCAGCTCGACGATGAAGGTCGAGAATTGCTGGTGGCGCGGCGCCTCGGGATTGGTCTTGGCCATCACCAGCGCGATGTCGGCGACGCTGGCGGCGGAGGAGAACCATTTCTCGCCGTTCAGCTCGTAGGAGTCGTTGCCCTTGCGCACCGCGGTGGTCTGCATGCCGGTCGCGTCGGCGCCCGAGGCCTTCTCGGTCATCGAGTAGCAGATGCGCTTTTCGCCGTTCAGCAGGGGTTTGAGGAATTTCTCCTTCTGGTAATCGGTGCCGTGCGCCAGCAGGGTCAGCATCGTGGCGTCGTCGGGACCTTGGGTGTTCATCGACAGCGCGCCGAGATGGCTCTCGCCGAGCTCCATCTGCACCAGCGCGTTGGCGAGGGGGCCCAGGCCCATGCCGCCATATTCCTTCGGGATGAACGGGCACCACAGGCCCTGCGCCCGCGCCTTGGCGCGCAACTCGGCGAGCAGCGGCTTGTACTCGGCGCCCTTGAGCAGGCGTTCCTGCGCCGGGATGCATTCGTCATGCACCCATTTGCGGACCTTTTCGCGGATCGCCTTGGCTTCCGGCGGGATCTCGAAGTCGATGGCCATGGTGGTCGTTTCCTTTTGGGATGGTGTTGTGGGGCGAGTGTAGGGCGAAGCGCGTCGCTGCCGCTATCGCTTCCGCTGCGGCAGGCATCAGGTATTGTAGGTCGCATCCATCGTGATCGTGGCTTTGAGCAGCTTCGACACCGGGCAATTGGCCTTCGCGGTGTTGGTCGCGGTTTCGACCGCGGCCTTGTCCGCGCCCGGCGCCGAAACGGTCACCGTCAGATGCACCGCGGGAATCTCGAACCCGCCGCCCGCGGCTTGCGCGAGTTCGACGGTGGAGGTCGTGTCGATGCTCTGCGCCACGATATGCGCCTTGGCGAGCTCCGCCGACAGCGCCATGGAAAAACAGGCGGCGTGCGCCGCCCCGATGATCTCTTCCGGGTTGCTGCCTTTCTGGTCGCCGAACCGCGTCGCGAAGCCGTAAGGGATCGCGGAGAGCGCGCCGCTTTCGGTGGAGATGGTGCCTTTGCCGGTCCTGAGATCGCCGGACCAATGGGCCGAGCCTTTGCGCTTCATGGTGTGTCTCTCTTTTGGGGTGACCGCGCAGCTTAAAGCGCATGGGCGCATAGCGGCCACAACTGACAACTTGTCATTTCTCCTGGAGTGTGCGACTACCGCTAGGGAAACGCTGGCGGGTGACAGCCGATGGAACATTTCGATGTGATGATCGTGGGTGCCGGTCTCAGCGGTATCGGCGCGGCCTGGCACCTGCAGCACAATTGTCCGGGCAAGCGCTATGTCATCCTGGAGGGGCGCGGCGCCATCGGCGGCACCTGGGATCTGTTTCGCTATCCCGGCATCCGCTCTGATTCCGACATGTACACGCTGGGCTATGCGTTCAAGCCGTGGCGCGAGGCCAAGGCGATCGCCGACGGCCCCTCGATCCGCAAATATGTCCGCGACACCGCTGCCGAGAACGACATCGAGAAGAACATCCGCTTCAACACTTCGGTGAAGCGCGCCGACTGGTCGAGCGCCGACGCGCGCTGGACGGTCGAGGCGGAGCAGGGCGGCACCGTGGTGCGCTTCACCTGCAATTTCCTCTTCATGTGCGCCGGCTACTACGCCTATAGCGGCGGCTATACGCCGGACTTCGCGGGCGCCGACACCTTCGCCGGCAGAATCGTCCATCCGCAGCAATGGCCGGAAGACCTCGACTATGCCGGCAAGCGCGTCGTGGTGATCGGCAGCGGCGCCACGGCGGTGACGCTGGTGCCCGAGATGGCCAAGCAGGCGGCGCATGTCACGATGCTGCAGCGCTCGCCGACCTATGTCGTGTCGCGTCCGGCGGAAGACGCGTCGGCCAACTGGCTGCGCGCCAAGCTGCCGCCGATGCTGGCCTACGGTATCACGCGTTGGCGCAACGTGCTGTTCGGCATGTTCTTCTTCAACATGGCGCGCAAGAAACCGGCTGAGACCAAGAAGCGCCTGATCGACATGGTCCGCCAGGAGCTCGGCCCCGATTACGACGTCGATACCCATTTCACGCCGCGCTACAATCCGTGGGACCAGCGTCTCTGCCTCGTGCCCGACAGCGATCTGTTCCAGTCGCTGAAGTCGGGCGCGTCGTCGGTCGTCACCGACCAGATCGAACGCTTCACGCCCAAGGGCATCCTGCTCAAATCGGGCCAGGAACTCGAAGCCGACATCATCGTCACCGCGACGGGCCTCAAATTGGAATTGCTCGGCGGCCTCAAAGTATCGGTCGACGGCGTGGCGAAGACGATGTCCAAGACGATGAGCTACAAGGGCATGATGTACAGCGACGTGCCGAACCTCGCCTCGTCGTTCGGCTACACCAATGCGTCGTGGACGCTGAAATGCGACCTGACCTGCGAATATGTCTGCCGCCTGATCAACTACATGGACCGCAAGGGCTTCGCCGCCGCGACGCCGCGCAACACCGATCCGGCGGTGCAGGAACAGCCCTGGCTCGATTTCTCCTCCGGCTATGTCCAGCGCGCCGCCGACGTCCTGCCCAAGCAGGGTTCGAAGAAGCCGTGGAAGCTCTACCAGAACTATGCGCTCGACATGATCACGCTGCGCTTCGGCGCAGTGAATGATGGGACGATGGAATTCAGCAAAGCACCGCCGGCCGTTGCCAAGCCGGCTGCGCAGCAGCCGCTCGCCGCCTAGGCCTTGGCCGCCGCGGCTGCGTCGAACCGGATCGTCAGCACCGCGGGCGGCGTTCCCGCGCCGGCTTCGCAGATCGCGGCGATGGCGTCGCGCCACAGCTTGAGGCCGTCGTCCGATTTGGGCCCCAGGATCCACACCGTCGTCCGCTTGCCGAGGCACAATTTGTCGGGCCCGAAATCGCCGTCGACGATGGCCTTGAATTCGTCGAGGTTGAGGTAGGGATTGTCCGCCACGCCCGAATTGATGTCGTCGACGACGAGCAATTCGCTCTCGCGCCACGGCCAGTAATTGATGTTCTGCGGCCCGCTGTCGTCGCTCTTCGCCACCGCCATCTGCGCCAGCTTGTCGAACGAGGTGTAGCGCACCTTGACGCCGCCGAAGGCGCATTCGGTGCCGATGCCGCAAGCCAGGCTCGTCTTGCCCGCGCCCAGCGGCCCGCTCAGGATGATGACCGATTTGGGTGCGGGCTTATCGCCGGCCGCGATCTGCGCATCGATCAGGTCTTGCAGCTTCCGGGCGTCGTCCTTGGCAATCGGCGCCGCCGAATAGGAGAGGCGGAACAGATAGGGCAGGCCCGCCTTCTGCCAGATGATTTTCTGGCGCAGCCACGGAACGGCGAATACCAGGAGAAACGGGATCGCGACGGCGGTGACGCCCACGGCGATAGGCGTGCTCTCGTGCCAGGCGAATCCCGCGGCCACGCCCGCCACCATATAGGCGGCGGCGATGAGCGCGTTGCGCGCGAGCAAGGCGTCGCCCGAAGGAAACATCCCGGTCGCCAGTGCGGCATAGGTGCGATAGGCGCGATACTCCCAGAGCGACACGAGAAACATGCCGATGGCGAGCGGCAGCCAATGCGTCCACACCGGCGCCAGGTGAAACAGCGGCACGATCCAGCCCAGCGCGAACACGACGACGATCCCGAGGCCGATATGCCCCATCTGGTCGGCGATCCACAGATAGGAGTAGGTCGCGGCGCTCGCCACTTCCTTGTCGAACAGATCGCGGCCGACCTGGTGCAGGATGTCCTGGACCGTCACCACGGCCCTTTGCGGCGTGCCAATAGTGTCGGTCATCGGGAATTCTCCACCGGTGTTGCAAGACAACCGGGGCAGTCGAACGCACCCCCACATACGGCGACAGGACAAAGATTAGCACTGGCGGACGCCCGATTCGAGGCCGCTAGACGCGTCCGCCATGGGCGCGCAGCGTGGCGCGGACCACGGCGAGACTCTCGCGCACGCCCTGGCGCAGGCGCTGCACCGCGATCACGGTCTGCACGCCGGGCGCATATTCGCCGGGTAAGGCGGCGCGCACCGACATCACCGCCGCCGCGTCGATCGCCACCGCCGTGCCGTCGGGCTTCGTCAGCTTCACGGTCGCGCCGCCGGCGCGCCCGGGCACGCCGCCGCTCAAGATCGCCGTGATGCCGGCGACGTAGTTGATCGTCTCCGCCGGCCAGGGCTGGCCGGCGCGGTCATGCGCCGCGAGCATCGCCGGCCCGTCATTGTAGGCGGCGAACAGCATGGGATAGCCGTACGTCTTGTAGAGCAGATGCAGCGTCGCGGTGCCCGCCATCACATTGTCGGTCGGGTCGAACGGATCGGGCCCGAGGCCGTAGAGCGCCCGCATCGTCGCATAGGTCTGCGGCATCACCTGCATGATGCCCATCGCGCCGGCGGTCGAGACGATCGGCCGGTTCTCCGCCATCATGGTGCGCCCGCCGCTCTCCATCCGCATCACGGCGCGGATCCACGCCTCGGCGACGTTGAAGCGCTTCGACGCCGTCTTGATCAGCGGATCCCAGCGCGCCAGCAATTCGTGCGGCGTCATCGCCGATTCCTGTGCGAAGACCGACGGTCCTTTCGGCGGCGGCGCCGGCCTGACGGGGTGCGCAACAGGCGTTTTCGGTTGCGCGATTTTGCGGGGCTGGAGGTGGGCGACGATCCGCGGGTGCAGGACGGGCGCAGGCGGACGCGTCGCGAAATAGCCGATCGTGCTCAGCGCCACGGCGAGAAACAGCCACGGCGCCACATTGCGGTCGCGCAGTCCGGTCAGGAGTCTGGGAGCGGTGGGAAATAGCATCGTCGCTGAGATAACGTCCGGAACGGTCAAAATGCTGCCGCCGCGCCCGAACCTCCGGCGAAGCGTTTGTTCAGTATACGCTTTTTCGCCGCGCCGACCCGCGGGGCGCGGGATTTTGCAGTAATCTGGCCGGGGCCTGTCCAGATCGCGCGGGTCCGAACGTCATGGTGCCGAACACTTCAAGGATGGAGACCACGATGCAATACATGCTGATGGCCTATGTGCAGGAAAACGGCTGGACCCAACTGACGAAGCAGCAGCAGGACGAGGGCATGGCGGCCTATATGGCGTTCATGGACGCGATGACCAAGGCCGGCATCTTCACCGGCACCAACCGGCTGCAGCCCGCCTCCGCCGCCACCACCGTCCGCGTGGTCGACGGCAAGCCGCAAGTCCTCGACGGCCCCTATGCCGACACCAAGGAACAGCTCGGCGGCTATTTCCTCATCGATGTGCCCGATCTCGACGCGGCGCTCGCCTGGGCGGCGCGCTGCCCCGCGGCCAGTCACGGCATCGTCGAAGTGCGCCCGATCCGGGCGATGTGAGGGGCATGCGATGCGCAGATTGACCTCCTTCACCAACGTCACGCTCGACGGCTTCTTCGCCGACGCGAACGGCGACATGAGCTGGGCGCACAAGGACACGGACAATGCCGAGTGGCAGAGCTTCGTCGAGGGCAACGCGCAGGGCGGCGGCTGCCTCGTCTTCGGGCGCGTGACCTATCAGATGATGGCGGGCTATTGGCCGTCGCAGATGGCAAAGAAGAGCAATCCCGTCGTCGCCGAGCGCATGAACGAGGGCCCCAAGATCGTGTTCTCGCGCACGCTGGCCAAGGCGGATTGGAGCAACACCACGCTGATCAAGACCGACGCGGCGGCGGCGATGGAAACGCTGAAAGCCGAATCCGGCCCCGATATGGCGATCCTGGGCAGCGGCAGCATCGTGGCCCAGCTCGCCGATGCCGGGCTGATCGATCGGTTGCAGCTTGTCGTCAATCCGCTGGCGCTCGGCAAGGGCAAGGCGCTGTTCGGGCCGGTGCGCAAACCGGTGCCGCTGAAACTTGCCGACAGCCGTGCCTTCGGCAACGGAAAGGTCGTGCTCACCTACGAACCGGCCTGACGTGAGCGCGGCGCGCGACATCGCCGATGCGGTGGCGCGCCGCTCCTACGGCAAGCTCGTGGCGTATCTCGCTGCCCGCACCCGCGACCTCGCCGCCGCCGAGGACGCGCTGTCGGAAGCGTTCGCGTCCGCGCTGACCGATTGGCCGCTGCGCGGCGTGCCGTCCAATCCGGAAGCCTGGCTTCTCACCGCGGCGCGCCGCAAGGCGATCGACGCGCTGCGGCGGCGCCGCAGCCGCGAGGCCGCGGCACCGCATCTGCTGCTTCTTGCCGAAGAGTTGAACGCCGTGCCCGAGACGCAAATCCCCGACCAGCGCCTTGCGCTGCTCTTCGCCTGCGCCCATCCCGCGATCGAGCCGGGGATTCGCGCGCCGCTGGTGCTGCAAACCGTGCTCGGCTTCAGCGCGCAAACCATCGCGAGCGCCTTCCTCACCTCGCCGTCGGCTATGGCCAAGCGCCTCGTCCGCGCCAAGGAGAAAATCCGCGCCGCGGGCATCGCCCTTGCGGTGCCGGGGCGTGAGGACCTCCCCGCCCGTCTCGATACCGTTCTCGAAGCGATCTACGCCGCCTTTGCCGAGGGCTGGGACGAGGACCCCGCGCAACGCGGCCTCGCCGGCGAAGCCATCTATCTCGCGCGCCTCGTCGCCGACATGCTGCCGCAGGAGCCCGAAGCGCTCGGCCTTCTCGCCCTCATGCTGCATGCCGAAGCGCGCCGCGCCGCCCGCCGCGACGCCGCCGGCGAGTTCGTGCCGCTTGCCGAGCAGGACGTCGCGCGCTGGGACGCCGCGTCCATCGCGGAAGCCGAAGCGCTGCTGCACCGCGCCGCGGCGCTCGGCGTCCTTGGCCGCTATCAGCTCGAAGCGGCGCTGCAATCGGCGCATGTCTTCCGCCGCCGCACCGGCCGGGCCAACTGGGGCGAGATCGTGCAGTTCTACGACGCGCTCCATGCCCTCACCGCATCGCCGGTCGTCGCGATCAACCGCGCGCTCGCGCTCGCCGAGACGCAAGGGCTGGCCGCGGCCCTCGCGGCGCTCGGCGCCGTCGCCGGCGATCCGCGCCTCGCCGCCTATCAGCCCTATTGGGCGGCCCGCGCCGAATTGCTCACCCGCGCCGCCGCGCACGAAGCGGCTCGCGAGGCCTATGACCGCGCCATCGGTCTCGAGGCCGATCCCGCCGTGCGGCGGTACCTGCTGCGCCGCCGCGCCGCGCTGCCGGAATAGGTCTTGAGACAATCCTGCGTTGCAGGCACGCTCGCCGCCGAAATCTTCGCCGGGGGCCGCCATGCCGGACGCCATCGTCACCACGCTCAGCGATTCCGACTACACCCAATCCGCCGCGCGCATCGATCCGGCGATGAGCCCGCTCCTGCTGCGCGCCTTCGCGGAGGTGGAATCGGGCGGCCGCTCCGGCTTCGGCCCGGCCGGCCTGCCGGTCATCGCCTATGAGGGCCACATCTTCCGCAAATACACCAAGAGCAAATACGACGCGCAATATCCGCTGCTGTCCTATCCCTACAAGGTGAAAGCCGGGCCGGAGTGGAAGCAGAACAACAAGGACCAGGCCACGGCGTACCAGACGCTGGCCGCCGCCTCCGCGCTCGACGCCGATGCGGCGCAGATGGCGTGCTCCTGGGGCATGTTCCAGGTGATGGGCTTCAATTACGCCGATTGCGGCTATGGCGATGTCGGCGCCTTCGTCACCGGGATGAAGAGCGGCGCCAAGGCGCATATCGACGCCTTCGTCGCGTTCTGCCTCAAGCGCAAGGGCATGAAGGCGGCGATGCTCGGCAAGCAATACGCCACGATGGCGACGCTCTACAACGGGCCGAATTTCGGCGACTACGACAAGCGGATCGAGAAGGCCTATACCCGCCTCGGCGGCAAGTAGCGCGCCACGCGCGTCTTCGAATGGGAACATTTGCCCCGCCTTCCACGTTGCAAGGCGGGGCAGAAACACTTTCGAGGACCGTGCCCATGAAAACCCGTCTTGCCCTCCTGCTGGCCTCCGCCGCGCTCGTGGCAGCCGCGAACGCCGCCGACGCGCGCGAAATCCTGGGAATCGGAACGCCCAACGCGACGCAGTTCCGCGCCAAGGCCACGGCCAGCGACGCGTTCGAGGTTCTCTCCAGCCGGATCGCGCTGACGCACGCGACCGACCCCGACCTCAAGGAATTCGCGCGGATGATGGTCCACGACCACACCGCGAGCACCAACGCGCTGGTGGCGATCGGCGGCATCAGCAAGGCGAGCCTGGAGTCCAAGATGAAGCCCGGCGCCGACGGCAAATTCGCCGCCAACGATCTCATCGACAGCGATCACGCCAACGAGCTCAACAGCCTCGATTCCAAGTCGAACGGCGATTTCAACCGCACCTATATCGACGACCAGGTGAAGGGCCATGAGGACGCGGTCTCCCTGCTCGAGGATTATGCGAAGAACGGCGACAATCCCAAGCTGCGCGCCTTCGCGCACAAAATCCTGCCGACCGTGAAAATGCACCTCGCCAAGGCGCGGGGCCTGCAGAAAGCGATCGAGCACTAGGGAGAGACGCCATGGCCAGGAAATATTCGCGCGCCGCGTCCAAGGATGTCGAACGGGCGATGAAACGCCGCAAAGCAGGCAAGCTGAAAAGCGGCAAGGGCGGCAAAGGCGGCGCGGTGAAGAGCCGCAAGCAGGCCATCGCGATCGGCCTGTCGGAAGCGCGCAAGGAAGGCAAGAAGGTCCCCAAGCGCAAGACCGCCAAGAAGAGCAAGAAGAAGAAAACCAGGAAGGCGTAGCTCAGTCGTATTGCGCCTTGAGTTCGCGCGCCAGCGCCGCTTCGGGCACGAGGCGCCCCGAGGCGACGCGGATCGCGGCGACCTTGCCGCCGGTGCCGCGCTCGCGCCGCACCGGCTCGGCATAATTGCCGAACGCGCCGGCTTGCGCGATCCGCGCGCTGTCGCGCCCCGTCACGGTGAGCTCGGCGACTTTCATAAACGGCGTCGCCAGCGCCGGCATCGCCAGCAGCACCTTGTCGCCCATGGGCACGAGATCGCTGGCGCCCCACACGCTCCACCAGCGCCCGGTCCAGTCCTTCGTCTTCGCCGAGGGCGCGCCCTCCTTCTGAAAGCGCGACAGGATGTGCAGCACGCCGTCCGACCACAGCGCCGGCGCGGCGTCGGCGGCGTTGGTCAGGAGCGAGATCGCGATGTCGTGCTTGGGCACGACGACGGTGCGCGTGAGATAACCCTGGAAGCCGCCGCTATGCCCGAACCATTCCCAGCCCGCGAACGCGCCGGTGATGATGCCCAGGCCGTAGCCGGTCTCGATGGGCGAGAACGCGTCGCGCCATTGCGGCCGGATCATCTCGCGCCGGCTCGCCACCGACAGCACGCTCGCGTCCGCCTTCGGCGCCAATTGCCCGAAAAAGCGCACGAGATCGGACGCCGTGCTGACGAAGCCCGTCGCCGCCGCCAGCGCGTGAGTCGATTGATCGCCGGGAAAAACCTGGCGCCGTCCCAGAAGGATGCGTCCGCTGTGACCGCGCGCCAGCCGCGCCTTGGCCGGCAGCGGGACGTCCGGCGCCGTGTCGCGCAGTCCGGCGGGTCGCACGATCTCGCGCGCGATCCACGTGGTGTAAGGCTCGCCGGTGATCGCCTCGATCACCAGGCCGGCCAGCCCGAAGCCGTGATTGGAATATTTCAGCCGCGTGTTGGCATCGATCGCCGGCGGCAGCTTCAGATCCCTGCGCAGCTTGGCATCGCCGGGAAATTCGCCGCGTCCTTGCCAGTACGGCGCCTCAATGCCGTCGCGGAAAATCCCCGCGCCATGCGACAGCAATTGCGCAACGGTCGCCGATGCGATGGCGGGATGCAGGCCTTCGACATATTGGCCGGCCGCATCGTCGAGCTTCAGCTTTCCCTGTTCGCGCAATTTCAGGATGCCGGCGGCGGTGAAGCTTTTGGAATGCGAGGCGACGCGAAAGCGATGGCGCGGCGTCAGCCTCTCGCCACGCCGCAGATCGGCGTGGCCGTAAGCGGTGTCGAGCACGATCTGTCCGCGATGCGCGATCGCGATGGCGCAGCCGGCCTGCTCGCTCTGCCGCATCTGATAGCCGAGCCAGTCCTGGATGTAGGAGACGGCCGGCGCCAGCCAGGCGGGTGCTTTCGTCATGATCCGATCCTGTCAAAGGCCAATTGCCGCAATCCGTAGGAACACGATACAAGGCGCGGACTGCAAGTTGCACATTGCAAGCGCCGGTTGCCGAGGCCCGCAACCGGCGAAAGGCTGGCCGGCATGCGATTCACGATGAATCCAATTCGCGCGCGAAACAAAGGCGCTGTGACTGGTTTTGCCGCGGCGTGCTGGTAAACACGGATGTGCGCTGATAGCATTTTTTCGTGTGTTGCGTATGAGGGGTTTCATGTTGCTTTCGCGCCGTTCGACGCTGACCTATGGTTCCGCGATTGCGGCCCTTGCGTCGGCTCCTCTACCGGCAGTTGCTCGCACCGCCGCGGATGCGCGGGCATCGTCCGATTCCACCCAACTCGTCCAACATCTCGTCATCCATCCCGACGCGTGCGACGGCAATGCCTATTGCGCGACGTTCGCGCTCGCAGCGCCCGATACCGCCTGGCGCACCGGCGGCCTGCTCACCGACCGCGGCCTGCGCGCCGCGATGTCGAGCAATGGCGCGCGCGGCTATGGCCTGCGCCGCGTCAATGCGTTCCAGACCCGGGACGGCATGCGCTATGCCGCGATCTGGCAGCTCGGCGCGGCCGCGCCGTCGCTGCAGCGCCACGGCCTGACGCGCGCGCAATTCCGCGCCGCCGCCAGCCGCTTCGCCGCCGACGGCCACGCCATCGCGCATTTCGATGCCACCGCCACGGATTCCGGCGTGCGCTTCGCCGCGCTGTGGGAGAAATCCGCCGCGCCGCAACATGTCGTCACCGATCTCACCGAAGCCGAATACACGGCCAAGCGTGCCGCCCTGGCCGCCGAAGGTTTCACGCCGCGCCAGATCGCAGGCTACACCGTGAACGGCGAGACGCGTTTCGCCGCGCTGTTCGACAAGAGCGCTGCCGCGCGCCAGGACTTTGCGTCGGTCTATGCCGCGCATTTCGCGACGCATGCGCGCGCGATGCGGGCCGAAGGCTACACGCTGATCGACGCCGCCGGTTACGTCACGCGCGGCCTGCCGCATTACACGACCGTCTGGCAGTCGACTTGACGAAAGGGCGGCCCTTAGGTTCGAGGCCGCCTGCCGTTCACGGCAGCGTTCCGGGATTCGCGCATGGCCGCGCAGCTTGAGATATTCGCGGCCGGCCATCCGGCACGCGAAGCGCTGGCGCAGCGGCTCCTTTCGACCGGCGCGCTGACACAGGCCGGCCTCGACCGCGCGGCGCGCCTCGCGAGCGAAAGCGCCGAACGCCTCGAGCGCGTGCTGGCGCAGCTAGGTCTCGTCTCCGAACGCGATATCGCCGATGCGCTGGCCGCGCTGCTCGATTTGCCCGTGGCCGCGGCGGACGATTATCCCGCCGAGCCCGTGCTCGAGGACGGCCTCAATCTGAAATTCCTCAAGGAGGCGCAGCTCCTGCCGCTCGCCGACCGTGACGGCCATCTCGCCGTCGCGATGGTCGATCCGCTCAACGATTACGCCGCCGAGGCCGCCGCCTTCGCCGCCGGCAAGCCGGTGCTGCGCTTCGTCGCCTATCCCGCCGATTTCGACGCGGCGTTCGAGCGGCTCTACGGCAACGGCAAATCGCAGATCGACCACATTGCCGGCGAGACCGGCGCGGACGCCAGCGCCGAAGAGGATATCGAGCGCATCAAGGACAGCGCCAGCGAGGCGCCGGTCATCCGCCTCGTCAACCTGCTCATCGCCCGCGCCGTCGAGGCGCGCGCGTCCGACATCCATATCGAGCCGATGAACGGCGAGCTTCTGGTCCGCTACCGCATCGACGGCGAATTGCACGACGTGGAATCGCCGCCCGCGCGCCTCGCCGCCGCCATCGTCTCCCGCATCAAGATCATGGCCGGGCTCAACATCGCCGAGCGCCGCGTCGCGCAGGACGGCCGTATCCGTTTCGCGGTGCGCGGCAAGGACATCGATTTCCGCGTCTCGACCATCGCGACCATCCATGGCGAAAGCGTCGTGCTGCGCATCCTGGACCGCGGCAACCTCAAGCTCGATTTCGCGGCGCTGGGTTTCGACGATGACGTCACCGCGGCGATCCGCGACCTGCTCGGCCGCCCGTTCGGCATCCTGCTCGTCACCGGCCCGACCGGCAGCGGCAAGACGACGACGCTCTACACCGGCCTGCTCGAGCTCAACACGCGCCAGCGCAAGATCCTCACGATCGAGGACCCGGTCGAATACCAGCTCGCCGGCGTCAACCAGTCCCAGGTCAAGCCGCAGATCGGCCTCACCTTCGCCGGCGCGCTGCGCTCGTTCCTGCGCCAGGATCCGGACGTGATGATGGTCGGCGAGATCCGCGATCTGGAAACCGCGCAGGTCGCGGTGCAGGCCGCACTGACCGGCCATGTGATCCTCTCGACGCTGCACACCAACGACGCGGCCAGCGCCGTCACCCGCCTGCTCGACATGGGCGTAGAGGATTTCCTCCTCACCTCGACGATCAACGGCGTCGTCTCGCAACGCCTGGTGCGCACGCTGTGTCCTGCCTGCCGCGAGCCTTACGAGGCGCTGCCCGAACTCGCGGAACGCATGCAGATCGCGCCGCGCGCCGACGGCCGTCCGCAAATCCTCTACCGCGCCAAGGGCTGCGCGCAATGCGGCGGCACCGGCTATCACGGCCGCAGCTCGATCGTCGAAGTGCTGGCGATGACCGATGCGATCCGTCAGCTCGTGCTGGCGCGCGCCGACACCGGCGCGATCCGCCGCGCCGCCATCGCCGGCGGCATGCGCACCATGCACGCGCATGGCATGGCGAAGGTCGCGGCGGGCCTGACCAGCGTCGAAGAAGTGCTGCGCGCCACGCGCTCGGTGTGACCATGGCGAGCTTCCGATACAAGGCGGTGACGGCGGCGGGCACGGTCACCACGGGCATGGTGGACGCGGCGACGCGCGCCGATGCGGTGAACCAGATTCGCGGCCTCGGCCATCTGCCGCTCACCACCGCCGAGGCCGGCGCGGCGCGCTGGCGCGCGTTGCTGCCGTCGTCGCGGCCCGGCAAACCGTCGTCAGACACCATCGCCTTCGCGACGCAGGAACTGGCCGCGCTGCTCAGTGCCCGCCTGCCGCTCGACCGCGCCCTTGGCATCCTGGTCGAGCTCGAAGAGACCCGCCGCCTGCGCGAACCGCTCACCGCCGTGCTGGCTTCGGTGCGCGACGGCGCCAGCCTCGCCGACGCGTTCGAGGCGACGGGCGTGTTCTCGCGCTCCTATGTCACCATGGTCCGCGCCGGCGAGTTCGGCGGCAATCTCGAAGCGACGCTGAAGCGCCTGTCCGATTATCTCGCGCGCGCCTCGGCGGTGCGCGACACCGTCGTCTCCGCGATGATCTACCCCAGCGTGCTGCTCGCCACCGCCGGCCTGTCGGTGGTGTTCGTGCTGATGTTCGTGCTGCCGCAATTCGCACCCTTGTTCGAGCAATCCGGCAAGCCGCTGCCTTTTCCGACCGTCGTCGCGCTGGCGCTCGGCGATTTCCTCACCAACTATTGGTGGCTGCTCGGCATTCTTGGAGCCGCCGGCTTCCTTGGGTTGAAACGCGCCGCCGCGACGCCGGCCTTCCGCCGCGCGCGCGACCGCATCGCGCTGCGCCTGCCGCTGATCGGCGATCTGGTGCTCAAGACGCAAATCGAACGCTTCAGCCGCATGCTCGGCACCCTGCTCGCCAACGGCGTGCCGCTGCCGCAAGGCCTGCTGCTGGCGCGCGACACGCTGACCAACGCCGTCATCGCCGACGCGGCCGGCGAGACCGCGGCGCGGCTCAAGGAGGGCGAGGCGCTCGCCGCCCGCCTGCGCCAGACCGGAATCTTCCCGCCGCTCGCGCTCGACATGATCCGCGTCGGCGAGGAGACCGGCGCGCTCGAAGAAATGCTGCTCAAGCAGGCCGATCTCTACGAGCGCGAGGTGCGCCACGCCATCGACCGCCTGCTGTCGCTGTTGGTGCCGGTGATGACGGTCGTGATGGGCTTGATCGTCGCCGGCCTGATCGCCTCGATCCTGCTCGCCATCCTCAGCATCAACGATCTCGCGACATGACAAGGCGCGCGCCGCAGAGTGGGACGGCCGGCTACACCCTGGTGGAGCTTCTGGTCGTGCTTGCGATCATGGGGTTCCTCGCCGTTGCGGCGGTGCCGCTGCTCTCCGCGTCGCGTCCCGGCCTCGACGTCCGCGCCGCCGCCAACGCGATCGCACAAGACCTGCGCCTCACGCGCCAAGCCGCCATTGACAGCGGCGGCGGGGCCCGCCTCGTCCTCGATCCCAAGGCGCACCGCTATGTCCGGTTGCCCGGCGGCAAGCCGTGCACGCTGCCTAAGGACATTGCGCTCGCCGTCACCGGTCCGGCGCAGGGTGAGATCGACTTTTATCCCGACGGCAGTACCAGCGGCGGGACGGTGACCGTCACCGCCGCGCACACCAAGCACCGCGTCACCGTCCGCTGGCCGAGCGGCGAGATCGTGCTCGATGATTAGGCGCGCCACCCAGTCGGGTTTCACCCTGGTCGAGACGCTGGTCGCGCTCGCCATCGTCGGCCTGTCGCTGGCGGTGCTGCTCAAGATCGTCTCCGACAATCTGGACCGCACCAAACGCTCGCAGGACGAAGCGCTTGCCGCGTCGCTGGCGCAATCGCTGCTCGCGCAATCGCAGGCCGGCACGCCGAGCGATGCGAGCGGCACATCCGATGGCGGTTTCGCCTGGCATCTGCATGTCGCGCCCTATGCCGGCACGGGCGCCGATGCGCCGGTCGACGCCGTGACCGTCGCCGCGACGGTCTCGTGGCGCGAGGACGGACGGACCCTGTCGCGTACGCTGAGCATGCTGCGCGTCATCCCGAAGCCGGTGCAGCCATGACGCGCGCCACCGCCGGGTTCACCCTGATCGAGCTTCTGGTCACGATCACGCTGCTGTCGCTGCTCGTCGTGCTGCTGTTCGGCGGCCTGCGCTTCGGCGCGCGCGCCTGGGACGGCGCCGAGGCGCATGGCGTGCGCACCGACGAACTGCGCGTCGTGCAGAACCTTTTGCGTCACGAGATGGAGCAGGCTTATCCCGCCTACGACACGACCGATCCGGTGCATCCGACGATCCAGTTCGACGGCGACGCAGACTCCCTCACCTTCCTCGCCCCGCCGCCGCAAGCGGCGCAGCCAGCCGGCCGCGCCCGCATCACCATCGCCGCCGCGCGCGTCGGCAGCGAAACCCAGCTCGTGATGCGCGCCGAGCCCGAGCTTGCGACGAACGGCGCATGGTCCGCGCCGCTGCTGCGCCACATCGCGGGCATCGCGCTGTCTTATTACGGCGCCAATGGCTGGTCGCCCACCTGGTCCGGCCGCACCACGATGCCCAGCCTGATCCGACTCCATGTCGCGTTCCGCCGCGGCGACGGCCGCGTCTGGCCCGATCTGATTGTCGCGCCGCAGATCGCCGCCGACGCCGCGTGTCTCTACGATGTCGCCGCCCGCCGCTGCGGAGGCCGCTCATGAGCGCCACGCTGCGTACCACCATTGCGTCGGCGATCCCCGCATCGCTGCGCGACACGCTGATCGGCAGCACACCGATCGTCGCCATCGATCTCGCCGATGGCGGTGCGATCATCCGCCGCTTCGCCGACGGCGACGTCACCGAGATCGCGCGCCTGACGCCCGATACGTTCGGCGCCGCCGGCTTGCGCGCCGCGCTCGCCGCGCATCTGTCGAAGCCCTGGTTCCTGCGCGATGCCGTCGCGCTGCGTTTGCCGGACACTGCGGCCCTGCGCCGTCCGCTCGCGTTGCCGCTCGCCGCCCGGCGCAACATCGACAGCCTGCTCGACATCGAGCTGGAGCGGCAAAGTCCGCTCGACCGCGACGCCGTCTATCACGACTACCGCATCCTGGACGTCACTGCGGACCGCATCGACATCGTCTGGCGCATCGTCCGGCGCAGCACCGTGGCGCCGGCGCTCGACATCTGCACCAAGGCCGGTGTCGATCTCGCGCTTGTCGCCTTCACAAGCGACGACGCGCCGCCCGACGGCGGCAATTTTCCCGTCGCGCCGCGCGCCGCACTGCTGTTGCGTCTGCGCCGCTGGCTGGTGCGCGGCCTTCTTCTTCTCATTTTGTCGTTGCTGTTCGCAGTTGCCGTTGGCGCCTATGCCCGCAACCAGCAGGCGCTCGACGATTTCTCCGGCCGCCTCGACGCCGCGCGCCACGAAGCCCGCGCCTCGCTGCATCTGGAGCACGAGATCCTCGCCACCCGCGCCCGCGCCGCCGCGCTGCTGCATGAGCGTGAGCGCCTCGGCGTCACGCGCATCCTCGCCGAGGTCACGCGCCTGCTTCCCGACGGCAGTTCGCTGACGGAGTTTTCCTATCGCGACGGCGAAGTCCATCTGCGCGGCATATCGAGCTCCGCCTCGGCGCTGATCGCGGTGTTCGACGCCTCGCCGCTGTTCACCGCCGCCGAATTCCGCGCGCCGCTGGTGCAGGGCCAGGTCCGCGATCAGGAACAGTTCGATCTCGCCTTCAAGCTGCGCAAGGAGGCGAAATGAACCTCCCCATGAGCCGTGGCACGATCCTCGCCGCGTTGGCCGGCAGCGCGGTGCTGATCCTCGCCGCCGTGCTCGTCCCCGCTTATGCGCTGTTCGCCGCGCAGAGCGGCGATGCGGCCCAGGCGCAGCAGGAACTAGCCGCCCTGCATGCGCGCATCGCCGCGAATCCCGTGCTGAAGACGCAGCTGGAATCGCTCGCCGCGCAGGAGGCGCAGACCGGCGCGCTGCTCGAGGGCGGCAACAGCGCGCTCGCCGCCGCCGCGATGCAGAGCCTGGTCAAGGAGCTGGTCGAGCGCCACAGCGGCCAGCTGCGCAGCGCCCAGACGCTGGCGTCGTCATCGGCGAACGGCCTCGAGAAGATCCAGGTCGAATACGAGCTGTCGCTCCCGCTCGGCAGCCTGAAAGGCGCGACCTACGAATTGGAGAGCAAGGCGCCGTATCTGTTCCTCGACAGCGTCGAGATCCGGCCGGAGCTTTACGCCGCCGCCGGCGCGCCGGCCAATCTGCATGTGTTGTGGACGGTGCATGGCTACCGCCGGGTGGAGACGCCATGAGCCGCATCCTCCCCGCCGGCCTGTTCGCCGCCGTGCTCGGCCTCGGCGCCGTCGTGGTCTATCAGGCTGTCGCGCCCGTGCCGCCGCTGGCCGAGTCCGCGGCGCCGGATACCGCGTATCGCCCGCCATCGGTCACGCTGCCCGCCGCCTATGAGCCGCCGCCCGAAGACAGCTTCGCCGCCATCAACGCGCGTCCGCTGTTCGATCCGGCGCGCCGGGCGGTTGCCGAGCCCGAGATCGCCGGCACGCAAAGCGTCACGCCGCCCGACCTGACGCTGGTCGGCGTCGCCATCGGGGGCGGCGCGTCGATCGCACTGCTCAAGAAAGCGGACGCCTCGCTGAGCGTTCGCCTCGGCGACACGGTCGACGGCTGGAAGCTGGTTCACATCGAGGCGGGTTTCGTGGTGTTCCACGCCGGCGCGACCGACTACACCGTGCCGCTGCGCGTCGCCAAAGGGATAGCGCAGCCGCCGGTGAACAGTGCCGCACCGGCGCCGCCGGGCCATGAATAGTCTAAAGAGTATGCGTAGGAAGGGTGTGTAAGATGTCTGGGGCTTTGAGAATGACGCGGCGGGCGCTCGGCCTGCTGTTGTGCCTGACGGCCGCCGCCGCCGGCCAGAGCGGTCCGGCGCCCGGCACCTTCGTCGACTCGAACGGGCGCCCGATCGCGCACCCGCCGCACAAGCTGATCGGCCCCAACGGCCAGGTGATCGACAATCCCGATCCGAAAACCGTTCTCGGCCCCGGTGCGGCGCCCCCGCCGGGCACATTGCCGCCGCCGGTGCACACCGCGCCGCCGCCCGCCGTCTCCGACGATGGCGGCATCACGCTCAATTTCGTCGACGCCGATGTGCGCGACATCGCCAAGGCGGTGCTCGGCGATTTCCTCGGCCTGAATTATGCCGTCGGCGCCAACGTCACCGGCACCGTGACGATCCAGACCAGCCGCCCGGTGCCGCGCGCCGATGCGCTCGCCGTGCTGGAGCAGGCGCTGCAGCTCAACAACCTCGCACTGGTCAAGCGCGCCAATGTCTTCAACATCGTGCCGCTCGCCGATGCGCGGCATCAGACCGGCGCCATCGCGACCACCCGCCGCCCCAGCACCGAGCCCGGCTTCGGCGTGCAGATCGTGCCGCTGAGCTATGTCGGCGCGGCGCAGATGCAGCATCTGCTGGAGCCGCTGGTGCCGAGCCAGGCCGTGGTCTACGCCGACCCGGAGCGCAATTTCCTCGTCATCCAGGGCACCGAGGCCGAGCGCACCGCGATGGTCGACGAGATCGGCCTGTTCGACGTCGATTGGCTCGCCAAGAAATCTTTCGCGCTCATGACGCCGAAGTATACCGACGTGATGCCGTTGACCAAGGAGCTCAACGAGATCCTCGGTGGCGACCATGCCGAGCTGGCGCAGTTCGTCCATCTCGTGCCGATCCAGCGCCTCAATGCGATCCTCGCGATTTCGTCGCAGCCGCGCTATCTGGCGCGCCTCCAGGAATGGGTGAACCGCCTTGACCAGCCGGGGCAGGGGGCCGAGAAGCGCTTCTTCTTCTACGCGGTGCAGAACGCCCGCGCCTCCGATCTCGCCGAGGCGCTCAACCGCTCGATGTTCGGCGGCAAGTACAAGCCGCCGGCCGATGCCGACAACACCGGCGATGCTTTTGCCGAAGCGACACCCGCGGGCGGCACGCCGCCCGCCGCGCCCGCCGCTGCGGCGGCTACGCCCGCTGCCGCCGCACCTGCGCCGGCCGGTGACGACACGTCCGATGTCGCAGGCAACGCCACCGTCACCGTCGACAAGGGCAACAACGCGCTTTTGATCTACGGCACGCCGCAGCAATACGCCGTCATCGCCGACGTGCTGCATCACATGGACATCGCGCCGATCCAGGTCCAGCTCGAGGCGGTGATCGCCGAGGTGACGCTGAGCGACGGCCTGCAATATGGCGTGCAGTATTTCTACAACCCCAGCAACAAGCACGAATTCGTGCTGTCGGATTCGAACAGCGTGAACATCGCGCCGTCGCTGCCGGGCTTTTCCTACATGTTCACGCAAGGCACCAACATCAAGGTGATCCTGAGCGCGCTGTCGCAGGTGACGCATGTCGACGTCGTCTCGTCGCCCAACGTGATGGTGCTCAACAACGGCACCGCGCTGCTTCAGGTCGGCGACCAGGTGCCGATCTCGACCGGCCAGGCGGTCAGCGTCACCGCCGGCGACGCGCCGATCGTCAACAGCATCGCCTATCACTCGACCGGCGTGATCCTCAAAGTCACGCCCAGCGTGAACAAGAGCGGTCTCGTGACGCTCGACGTGCTGCAGGAGGTCTCCAACGTCGCGCCCGACGCCGACCAGACCTCGACGCTGGGCTCGCCGACCTTCGCGGAACGCAAGGTCAAGAGCACGGTGGCGATCCACGACAACGAGACCGTCGCGCTCGGCGGCCTGATCAGCACCAACCGCACCCAGGGCAGCAGCGGCATCCCCTTCCTCAGCGAGGTCCCGGTGCTCGGCGGGTTGTTCGGCACCAAGACCGACAATTCCGGCCGCACCGAGCTGATGGTCCTGATCACGCCGCATGTCGTGGAAAATCTCGAAGGCGCCCGCGCCGTGACCGAGGAGCTGCGGCAGAAATTCCCGTCGCTCGAGCCGCTGCTGCGTCCGGAGAAATGAGCGGCAAGCGCACCGAACGCGGTCTCGCCCTCGTCGTGGTACTGTGGGGTATCGCGGCGCTGTCGCTGATCGCCGGTGCGATGCTCTACACCGCGACGAACGCGGCGCGGCTCGGCCATAATGCGTGGAGCCAGCTTCAGGTCCAGACCGCCGCCGATTCCGGCGTGCAAGCCGCGATCCTGTCGCTGTTCGACCAGAGCGCCACGCGCCCGCGCCTCGACGGCAGCGCGCGCGATATCGCCTTTGCCGATATCGCGGTTCGCATCGCGATCCAGGACGAGACCGGACGGATCGACCTCAACGCCGCCAGCCGCGATCAGCTGCGCCGCTATTTCGCCGTCACCGGCGCGGGCGATCCCGATGCGCTGGCCGATCGCGTGATCGATTGGCGCTCGCCCAAGGGCACAGCCAGCCTCAACGGCGCCAGCGCCGACGATTATGGGAAAGCCGGTGTCCAGCCGCGCCGAGCGCCGCTCCAATCGGTCGATGAACTCGATCTCGTCCCCGGGATGACGCCGGAGTTGTTTGCGCGCCTTGCGCCCGGCCTCACCGTCTATTCGCACAGCGCCGATTTCAACGTCAGCACCGCGCCGCAAGCGGTGCTGGAAACGATCCCCGGCATCGACGCGCAACGCGCTGCCGCGACCATCGCCCACCGCCCGGCAGCAGCGGCCCATCCCGGCCATGCCTTCGCGGTCGTCGCGACGGCGTCGCGCGCACGCATGCAGTTCACCCGCCGCGCGGTGATCCTGCTGACCGGTGATCCGGCACGGCCGTATTGGATCCTGGACTGGCGCTAAGCGTTGAACCGCCGCTCCCACGCGAGAGCGGAGCGCACGATCTCGCCGATGTCGTCATGCTGCGGCGTCCAGCCCAGCGCGGCCTTGATGCGCGTGGGATCGGCGATCAGCGTCGGCGGATCGCCGGCACGGCGCGGCTTCTCCTGCGTCGGCAGCGCGCGGCCGATGGCATCCTCCACCGCCGCGATCACCTGGCGCACGCTGAGCCCGCGGCCATAGCCGCAATTGTACGAGGTCGACGGCGCCCCCGCGCGCAACGCATCGACCGCCAGCAGATGCGCATCGGCAAGATCGCTGACATGGATGTAATCGCGCACCCCCGTTCCGTCCGGCGTCGGATAATCGGTGCCGAAGATGTCGAGATGCGCAATGCGCCCCAGCGCCACCATCGCGGCGCGCTTGATCAGATGCGTCGGGGTGCGCGACACCTGCCCGGCGCGGCCCTTGGCATCGGCGCCGCAGACATTGAAATAGCGCAGCACGATATGGCGCAGATCGGTCGCGCGCGACACGTCCTCCAGCATCCATTCGGTCATCAGCTTGGAGCGGGCATAGGGGCTGATCGGCGCCTTGCGCTCGTCTTCGCCGAGCGGCTGCCGCGCGTCCTCGGCATAGACCGTCGCGGTCGATGAGAAGATGAATTGCTTCACGCCGGCGCCGACGCAGGTCTCGATCAACGTGCGCGACGCGACGACGTTGTTCTCGTAATAGCGCAGCGGCTCGGCGACCGATTCCGGCACCACGATCGAGCCCGCGAAATGAATGACGGTATCGACGCGATGCGCCGCGATCGTCTCGCGCACCAGCGCGGCATCGGCGACTTCGCCTTCGACGAACGCCGCCGCCGCGCCGACCTGCGCTCGCATCCCGGTCGACAGATTGTCGAGCACGACCACGTCGTCGCCGCGGTCGAGCAGGGCGAAGGTCGTATGGCTGCCGATGTAACCGGCGCCGCCGGTGACGAGCACGCTCAAGATTCTGTCTCCTGCCTGGTGCTCACCGAAGCAGTGTGCACCGCAACACGATAGTGTCCGCCTCGCGCGTTAAACTCAAATCCACACGGACGCGCTCGCGTCCGCCGCCCATGCTGTATCCGAACGGCACGCTTGCCGCTGAAAAATTCCCCGTCTCGTTAAGACACGTGGTGCAATGCAATACGCAGCACCCGTGTGGATTTACGGATTGTTAGGAAATCGCTGCGACGGTGAGGTGTTGGCCGTTTCCAGGCCGAAGGATGCGCCCATGGCACAGCCCGCCACATCGATATCGCCGCTCGATTTTTCTGCGTCCGCACCCGCGGCGTTCGAGCCCTATATGCGCTCGGGTGAGGGTCCCGCCAACCGCGTGCTGAACGAACTGGCCTTGGCGCTCGACGCCGATACGGCGTCCGACCACGACGCGAAATGGAGCATGGGCGCCTCGCTCGGCCTCATCTTCGCCATGTGCGGCCTGTTCTGGCTGGCGGCGGGCGTGCTGGCCTACACCTACGGCTAGCAGCCGGACCGCGCAAACCGCGCCCTGCGGCCGGCTCCCCCCGCCCGACGCCCGGACAACCCAAAATGGGGATATACGCGTCTGTTAGCGAGTCCCGCGACCGCGTTGCACCGGCCTGACCAAAGAATTTTAATGTCAACATCGCGGTAATGCGTGGCTGGAGACATGCGTATGATGGTGCTACCCGGTTGGGGCTCGGCCGATGCCGCCGGTTGGTGGAGCGGCTTCTATTTCTGGCTCGGACTCGGCGCGTTCCTCATCGTCGGGTTTTCGGCGGTGCTCTCCTACCGTTACGGGGCGCGCAAGGACGAGCTCTTCGTCTTCGCGCTGAACCAGAAGGTCCTGGCCTATCGGAGCGAGGAGCACGGCTTTCAGCTGCGGCTGGCGGCGGCGCAGAAACGTCATCTGTCGGACACCCAGCGCCGGACGCTGGTCGCGGCGCTCACCGAATTCGCGGGACAGAAGGTGCGCTTCAAGGCCGTCGCCGGCGACGCCGAGACGCAGGGCCTGCGCGACGATTTCGTCGCGGTGATGAGCGACGCGAAGTGGAGCTTCGACGCCAATGCCGACGTGATGCAAGGCAGCTTCCAGCCGGCACCGGCCGGGGTTCAGGTCACGATGAACGAAACCGATGCGCAGGAAGGCATCGTTCCGGATGCGGTCAAGGCATTGGTGGCCGCGCTGCATATCCTGGGCATCACGCCGGAGAACACGATCTTCACCAGCGCGGACGTGCCGCGCGGCACGATCGATGTCGTGGTCGGCACGCGGCAGTAAGGTTCGGCGCTCGCAGCGGGGCTGGCGGCTCTGCCGAAAATCAATCCGATCTAGTCGTCGCCACCGCCGTCGTCGTCATCCGGCGGATATGTGCGGCGTGGCGCAGGCGGCAGTGGCGCGGCGGTTACCAGCACGCCTGAGGCATAAGGCCGATCGGGCCGCAAGAGCCAGTCGAGATTGCCCGCCGCGCCGGGTGGGCGGCGCACGCCGGTGCGCAGGATGCTGGCGATGTCGAGGACGTAGTCAGTTGTCTCCGGCGGCACGTCCTCGCCCAGGCGCTGATGTCCGTCGAGCCCGCCGGGGCCGTCATTGTAGGCGGCGAACATCGCCGGATAGCCGTATTGCCGATAGAGCGCGGCGAGATAGGCGGTGCCCGCCACGATGTTGTCGTGCGGATCGTAAGGGTCGTTGCCGAGGCTGTATTGCTGCCGCATGGCGCTCCAGGTTTGCGGCATGACCTGCATGAGCCCCATGGCGCCGGCCCGCGACGTCATCGGCTGGTTTTCGCCCAGCATGGTCCGTCCGCCGCTCTCCACCGTCATCACCGCGCGGATCCAGGACTCGGGCAGCGCAAAGCGGCGCGACGCGTCCTTGATGAGCGTGCTCCAGCGCTCGATCAGATCATGGGGGTTCATCGCCGATTCCCGCGCGAAGGCCGACGGTGCCGCTGCTGCGGGGGCCGTGGCGCACAGCGCCGGCGGCGCCAGGGCCAGCGACGCCAGCATCAGCGGCAGCAGGCGCATCTTGCGAACCACGCTCCGCATGCGGGCGTTCAGTGGCCGGGCCGCGGCGGCGGATAGGCCGGGAAGGGCGATTGCTGCGCAGGGACTTCCGACAGCGCCTGCGGCGGCGGCGGATCGGGCGGCGGCGGCTGCGACGGCGCGCAAACCGTGACGATACCGCTCTTGGCGACGTCCTCCGTGCTGGGCGGCGCATAGCTGGACACCGTCGCGGCGGCGGCCATGCAGGCTTCCTTGGTCGCGAAGGTCGCGCCGTGGAAGCTGCCCGAAATCACCGGATTGCTGGCATAGCCGTTCGAGGCGACCACGTAAACGAGCAGCATCCAAAGCATTTCACACCTGTTGGCTATGGTTCGTCCCTATCACGGTTCCAGGATCGGGGCCCCGCCAAGATCAAGACTTGATGAACGGCCCTGTCGGACACCCCGGCGTTAACCTCAACCCGGCGGACTTCACGCATCCACCGCCACCGCGCTCAGCTGCGCGCGGTAGTCGCGCGGGCGGCAGACGAAACGCCGGCTGCTGCCGCCGGCGGCATCCGGCGTGAAGCCGAAGCGCGTGAAGAAATCCGCCACGATGCCGTTGCGCGCGGTCGGCCGGTATTCGCCGGCGACCGTTTCGGCGCCGGCCGCCGCCGCCTGCGCCATGAGCGTGTTCATCAGCGCCTCCTCGACGCCGCGGCCGAGGATGCGGCAGGATTGCAGCCAGCTGTCGATCGTCCACAGCGCGCCGTCCTTGCGCACGATCACCACCGCGATCATCCCATGCGCCGCATAGCGGTCGTCCAGCCGCGCCTGCCAGCACAGGATGTTCGCGTCGTCGGCGGCCATGCGCAAAACGTCCTCCTGCGAATAACGCTGTGTCGTCAGATTGAACTGGTTCGATTTGCCGATGAGCTGTGCGATGCGCGGCGCGCCGACATCGTCGAACCGGCTCACCGTCAGCCGCATGTCGAGTCCGCGCAGGTAATCGGCATAGCTCTCGCCATTTGCTGCCGCCGCGCCGGCCGTAGAGGCGCGATAGCTTTGCGCCCGTCCCAGATCGGTCTGGTTCAGCGCCAGGTGCTCGAACACGCCGCTGTCGGCGATGCGCTGCGCGTAATAGGCCGGGTCGTCGCCCAGCTCCGGCACGCTCACCATCGGCAGCGCGCCGCGGATGCGCCCGCGCTCCGCCGGATTGTCGTCGGCGAAGGCGAGGGCGTCGAGGCCGAGGTTCAACTCCGCCGCGATGGCGCGCAGATTCTGCGCCTTGTCGTCCCAATTGGCGCGGAACGCCGCGAAGTCGTCTTCCTTGAGCACCATCTCGGGATGCTGGCGAAACGGTTCGCGCGCGATCGCCGCGTCGTTTTTGGAACATGCCGCGAGCACCACACCACGCCGCTGCAGGTCTTTCAGGAAATGCTGGAAGGCGACAAACGCCTCGCCTTCCGCCGAGCCTTGACCGAGCCTGATGCCGGCCACGCCGTCATCGCCGATCGTGCCGCCCCACAGCGTGTTGTCGAGGTCGACCACCAGCGCGCGGCATGCTCTGCCGGCCAGCGCCGCGAGGACGTGGCACAGATGGTCCGCCGCCAGGGGATGCAGCGCCGGCGCGAAGGGCAGCTTGGCGTCGTAAAAGCGCACCGGATCGAACCAGGCATCGCGTCCGGCGCGCGCCGCGAGCCCGGCGAGGTCCCATGCCAGCCAATCGCCGCGCGCCGCGCCGGCGAGGATCGCGCCGTTGATGCCGGCGATGAGGTGCGCCGCCGTCCCCGGCATCGCCGCATCGAGCGCGCTGACCACAGCCGGCGGCGGCGGGATCGTCGCGACGATGGCGGGCGCCGCCTGTGTCTTGCGCACCGTCCTCGCAAGCGTGTGCAGGTACTGCGTGCCCGCCTCGATCGCGGCGGCCGCCGCCGCGTCGTCGAGCAGCGCGCCGGGCGGCGGAAAGGCTTGTGCGTCCAGCAGGATCGCAACCGCGTCCAGTCTGTGCCCGGCGAAGATGTCGGCGGCTCCGAACGCGAATTGCGCGACGCTGTCATAGGGCGCCTCCACCGCTTCGACCAGCAACCCGCGCGCCAGCCCGGCGGCGCGCAATGGCTCCGCCAAGAGCCCCATCGTCCGGTTGCCGATCAGCCCGAGGCGAAAGCGCGGCAAGCCCAGTTCGCCGCCCAGCGGCGCCAGCCGCCGCGCCAGCGCTTCCAGCTTCAGCTGCTCATGCGCTCCCAATTGCTGGTTCGCCAGCCACCGCATGCCGTCGCGCACCGTTTCTGCTTCGGTGAAAGGCCGCCGCCGCACCAGCGTGTCGAGCGCCTGCCAGCGCTCCGTCCAATCGGGCGCCAAAGGCGCGCGCCAGGCGAACAGCCCGCTCATGCCAGGCCCTGCGGGGGCAAAAGCGTCTGCGCCGTGCCGGTGGCGACCTTGCGCGCCGCGCTCGCGATCGTGAAGCGAGAATTCACCAGCCCGGTGCCCGGCGACACGTCGACGATCTCCAGCGTCAGCACCGCCGCCTCGCCGACATAAAGGGGCCCGCGATACTCGATCGCCCAGCGCACCGACGTGCCGCTGGTCCCCGGCAGCAGCATGCCCACGACATAGGACAGTTGCGCCAGCAACAGACCGCCATACACGATGACGTCGTCGAAGCCGCGCTCGCGTGCAAAGGCCGCGTCGCAATGCACCGCGCTCATATCGCCCGACAGCGCCTGGAACGCGCGCATCGCCGCGGCGTCTATCGTGAAGCCGTGCGTGACGCTCTGGCCGGCGCGCGGTGTCACGGCCGCGCCTGCTGCTTGCGCGCCACGGCGTCGAGCAGCTCGCCCAGATTGCGGAAGCTGCGCACCTCGGCGCTCGTGAAGCGGATGCCGAATTCCTGCTCGGTCAGCACGACGAACTGGATGTTCGATAGGCTGTCCCATTGTGCCACCTGCGCGGCGTCGAGCGCGCGCGTCACCGGTCCCTGATATTCGTCGAACAGGTCGCGGACGATGCGTTCGATCCTCTCCAACCGGTCGTCCATGTCTTTCCTCAATCCCTCTTGGTGGCGACCAGGGTCACCGAAATGGTCAATTTGTGCTTTCGCGCCCGCGCCAGCGAGACCCCGGTGCAGGGCGAGAACAGGATGTGTTGTAGATCGAACCCGGCCCCGCGCACCATGTCGACGGCCTCCTCGGGCGCGCGGAACAGGTAGATATGGTCGGGCGCCGGCGAATTGACCGGCACGCTGAGAAACAGCCTGCCGTCCGGGGCCAGCAGGCCGCGCACAAAACGCAAGGCGTCGCGCGGGTCTTCCAGATGCTCGAGCACTTCCGAAAACACGATCGATTGGAAGCGGCCCTCCGGTGCGTCCTGGAATGCGCGCTGCTTCAGCGCGGCGCGATCCGCGCCGCCGAGCGTGTCCAGCGTGGCCTGTGTCGCCGCAAGGCTCGTCTCGCTGACGTCCCAGCCCTCCACCGTGCCGCCTTGCGGCGCCACCGCCGCCAGATGCAGCAAAAGTCCGTGGCCCGGACCGATCTCGAGATGCGAAAAGGACGGCGGATTGGCCGGCAGGAACACGTCGCGGAAAAACTGCAACGCCTCGGCATGCGGACGCCAGAACACCTGCGTCAGCAGCAATCCGTTCATGTAACGCGCCATGACCGCCGGATCGCCATAGACACTGGCTTGCGCTTGCGCGAAGGACGACAGGCGGTAACGGCCGTGGCGGCGGAAGAACAATTCCTCCTCCAGCACCGCATCGCACAGCCAGCGGTAATCGGCGCACATCGCATCCAGGCGATCGCCGGCGATCCGCACGATCTTCTGCGCCACGGCGTCGGCGAAGGCGAGTTGCGCCGGCGCCAGTTGGTCGAAGCGCCGGTGCAGGAAGTCCGCATGCGCGGCAAAGGCGCCGAGCTGGCGCGCGATGACGTGCTGCAGATGCGGATAGGCGTCAGGAACCATCGCTGGCAAATCCGGGGATTTCCGAATCCCGGACCTTGAGATTCAGGATACGCTGGCGCAGCAACGCCATCTCGCCATCGATATTGGCGCGGGTGAGCCGGTGCGTGCCTTGCGAAATGGCGCGCAGCATCATGACGAACAGCTCGGGCTTTCTCAAATGCGCGGTGTTCTTGTAGTTCGCCAGATCGTCGGTGAGGCCCGGCACATTGTCGAACGCGAAAATCCGCACGCCCGGTATGCCGTCCAGCGCCTTCACGGCGCAGGCGCGCATCTGAAGCTCCCGGTTCATGAAGGGAAATTCGCCGCGCGGCGGCGAGTAATATATCGCGAGCGAAAGCGGCATGATCAGGACGTCGAACGCGATGTGCCGCGCCGACAATAGCCGGGCTTCCGGCACGAGCTGGCGGTTGACCGTGCCGTAATCGGCGCAGCGCAAGCCGCTGGGCAGATCGACCTGCGCGCGATACTGCGCGACCTGGCGGGCCACCCGGCGCAGATCGCGCGGGTTCTGGATGTTGCGCGGCCCGCCATCGGCGGCCGGATCTTCGATGTCCTCGTCGCCGGTCTGCCATTGCGAGAGATTCAGCGGCTTGCCTTGCAGCCGGTCCAGCGCCAGCCCGACCGTGATGGAATCGACCATGCGGATCTTTCCGAGCACGCTGTCGTCGTAGAGATAAGCGGGAAAGCCGTCGCGCATCTCTTCGGGCGACACGATATAGCTCCAGTCGAGCGTCATGATGATGCGCTTGAAATGCCCGAGCCGGCCCAGCCGGTCCATCACGAGCGCGCGGTCGGCCGGCAGCGCCGCGGCATAGCTGAGGTTGATCGCGTTCCTCGCCGGCAGGGTGCGGTTCATCATGCCGCGCCGGAAGCGCCAGCCGGTGGACGACCCGACCAGCACGACGTCGATGGAGGGATCGCGAATGACGGCGTCGACCAAGAGCAGGGTCTTCAGGTTCTTGTAGTCGCGGCCGTCGAGCTTAGGCCCCAGGCCCCAGGGGAAAACCCCGAGCGGGTCGACGGCGACGACCAGGATGACCGCGGCCCAGATGAGCGCGAACACGGCCGCGAACACCACGAGCGGGGGACTGAAGCGGGAGCGGCGCATCGTCTAGAACCCCAGATACACGAAGGGTGCCGCGGCGCTGGCCCAGGAGGCCGTGAGCAGCGCCACCGCGCCCATGCCCAAGGCCCAAAGCCAGTTCGGACGCCAGGCAAAGTTCAACACCTTCACGGTATAGGACTCATTGTCATAAGTCGCGATGCCGGGCCGATAGCGGCGCAGCAATTCCATGCTGTTGGGCAGCAGGGCGATCACCGCCACGGCGGCGACAATCATCGCCGCGTCGCTGGGGCTCACGCCGGCGTGCCACGAGCCGTATGGCTGGACCATATGATGCAGCAGGTGGAAATAGGCCGCGACGCTGGACGAGCGGAACATCGCCAGGCTCAGCGGCATCAGCAGCGTCACGACCGCGCGGCCCACGATCAAGCGGCTGCGTTCGCTGCTGCGCTCGCGCCAGCGCCGATAGGCCGGCAGCCGTCCCATCTCGGTCTCGCAGACATACCAGACGCCATGGAACAGCCCGAACAGCACGAAGGTCAGCCGGGCGCCGTGCCACAGCGCGATCGCCTGGAAATTGATCAGCAGCGGCAGCCATTGCCCCAGCATCCGCGCCGGCAGGCCCTTGAGCTTGCGCTGCGCCGCGAAGCGCGTGCCCGCGAGCGCCAGCGGCGTGTAGAAGAACCGCGCGATGGCGCGCGTCAGCGTCATGTGCCAGCGCCGGTAATAATCCATGATGCCGGCGGCCTTGAGCGGCGAATAGAAATTCATCGGGAAGCGGATGCCGAACAGCCGCGCCAGGCCGAGCGCGATGTCGGTATAGCCGGAGAAATCGAAATAGAGCTGCATGTAGAATGCCGCCGTCCCGGCCAGCGCCGCGGCGGTGGTCAGGGCGCCGTGCCCGTGCCCCGCGGCGGCGGCCTCGAACACCGGATCGGCGATCCGCGCCAGCCGGTCCGCCATGATGAACTTCTTGAACAGCCCGATGACGATGAGCGTCAGCCCGACCTCCAGATCGCGCCGCCGCTTGCGTCCGAAGGTTCGGCTCGCGATCTGCGGCTGGAACTCTTCGAGATAGACGATGGGTCCGATCAGGACGTGGGCGAAGAACGAGACGAAGAACGCATGGTTCAGAAAGCCGCGCGCCTTTTCCCGCAGGCTGCCCAGCCTGCCGAAAAACGCCACCACGCTGGCATCGCGATTGTAGGCGTCGATCAGCAGCACGGCCTGCTGGAAGGTGTAGAACGAGATTCCCACCGGTATCGCCGGCGACAAGGCCGCGAAGGGCAGCGGTGCGCCGGCGGACAGGGCGGCGAGGCGGTACTTGAACCAGATCAGGACCGCGAAATCATAGGCGAGGCCGGACCACAGCACATAGCGCCGGTGCGGCTTCTCATCGGGTATGGTCAGGAGGAAATAGGCGACCAGGAAGTTTACGGCGATGGCGGCCAGCAGCACGAGCAGCGGCCGCACCCCCCAGCTTGCGTAGAACAGCAGCGAGACCAGCAGCAGCCAGCCGATCCCCGCCACCTTTCCAAGCCGCGGCGCGACGGCATAGAAGACCACGCAAGCGAGCGGCAGCAGGACGAACAAGAATATCGGATCGGTAAAAAGCACGCGCATCCCCAAGGGCCGCCGGGAGAATGAAATCAATTCGCCGGTTCGGCAACCTCGGCGGCTGGCCGCATGCTCTGCGGCCTTGCTGGGTTGCTACATCGGACGCGTGAATGTGGAGAAGTCCCGTATGGCGGCGCTGCACGGCTTCGGCCGGTAGCTCGGGTGGCTAGCCCGCCTTCACCAAACCGCCATATGCGGTTCCCGACCGCGTTTCTTGGGCCTCCCCGGGTGTGCTATGCAGGGGAAGCCGGGCTGAGCAATGCTTGGTTTGGTTGATGAGTTGAGGGCACATGCGCATTCTGGTTACCGGGGGAGCGGGGTTCATCGGCTCGGCCGTCGTGCGCCATTGCCTGCGCCACACCGATCACGAAATCATAAACCTCGACAAATTGACCTATGCCGCCAACCTCGACAGCCTGAACGAGGTCCTGCCGCACAACCGCTACGCCTTCGAGCAGGTCGATATCTGCGACGCGGCTGCTGTCCGGCAGGTGTTCGAGAGGCACGATCCCGATGCGGTCATGCATCTCGCCGCCGAATCCCATGTCGACCGCTCGATCGACGGCCCCAAAGCGTTCGTCGAGACAAATGTCACCGGTACCTTCGTGATGCTCGAAGCGGCCCGGCGGCACTTCACGACGCTGTCGGCGGCCCGCAAAGCGCAATTCCGCTTCCATCACGTCTCGACCGACGAGGTGTTCGGCTCGCTGGCCGAGGACGGTTTCTTCACCGAGACGACGGCATACGCGCCCAACTCGCCCTATTCGGCGAGCAAAGCATCGTCCGACATGCTGGTGCGGGCCTGGCACCACACTTACGGCCTGCCTGTCGTCATAACGAACTGCTCGAACAATTACGGACCATACCAGTTTCCCGAGAAGCTGGTCCCGGTTGTGATCCTCGCCGCCGTCGAAGGCCGCGAGATTCCGGTCTACGGCGCCGGCGCCAATATCCGCGACTGGCTGTTCGTCGACGATCATGCGCGCGCTCTGTTGGCCATCATCGAGCGCGGAAAGGCCGGTGAGAGCTACAATGTCGGTGGGCGCAACGAAGTGAAGAACATCGATCTGGTGCGCATTCTGTGCCGCGCTCTCGACGGTCATTTGCCGCAGAGCAAGCACTGTCCGCACGAAAATCTGATCAAATTCGTTTCGGATCGCCCCGGCCACGACCGGCGCTACGCCATCGACGCCACCAAGATCGAACGCGAATTGGGCTGGACTCCGAGCGTGACGCTCGACGAAGGCATGCGACAGACGGTGGCGTGGTATCTGAAGAATGCCTGGTGGACCGACGCGATCCGCGCCCGCGGATTCAATGCCGAGCGTATCGGCCTGGCCAAGGAAAAGGCCTTGGCCGGATCATGACGGTCGATATCCAGAAAACCGAGATCGTTGGGCCTCTCCTGATCACACCGAAGAAATTCGGCGACGCGCGCGGGTTTTTCTCTGAGACCTACAGCGCCAAGGACCTGGCCGCAGCCGGCATCCGCCTGGGCTTCGTGCAGGACAATCACTCGCTCTCCGCCGAGCGCGGCACGGTACGCGGCCTTCATTTCCAAGCGCCGCCCAAGGCACAAGCCAAGCTCGTCCGCGTGTCGAAGGGCAGCATCCTCGACGTCTTCGTCGATATCCGGCGCAGCTCGCCGACCTATGGCCGGCACGGTGCCGTCGAGTTGAGCGCCGAAAATTGGCAACAGCTCCTGATCCCGGAGGGCTTCGCGCATGGGTTCTGCACGCTCGAGCCCGATACCGAGGTTATCTACAAAACGACCGACTATTATGCGCCCAATGCCGAGGGCGGTTTGCGCTGGAACGATCCGGCGCTGCGCATTGCCTGGCCGGAGTTCGCGGGTAGCAATATCTCGGCGCGCGATCGCGAATGGCCGTTTTTCGATGAATTCGCCAACCCTTTCGCCGATTGACGACACGTGGCGCCGCCCCTGTCCATCCTGCAATTCGGCGCGACGGGACAGGTCGCACGCGCCCTGACGCGTGCCGCTGCAGCGCACCCTCACATTACGATTCGTGCGCTCACACGCGACGCCATCGACCTGCGGCGACCGGACGAAGCCGCGCGGGCCATCCGCGATGCCGGCCCGGTCGATGTGGCCGTCAACACCGCAGCCTACACCGCCGTCGACAAAGCCGAGTCCGAACCGGATATCGCACGCTTGGTGAACGCCGACGCCGTCGAGGCGATGGCGCAAGCCTGCCGCGCCCGCGGCCTGCCGCTGATCCACATCTCGACCGATTACGTTTTCGATGGCAGCAAGCCCGCGCCCTATGTCGAAACCGACGCCACCGCGCCGCTCGGCGTCTATGGCCGCACGAAGCTGGAGGGCGAAGAGGTCATCCGTGCCACTTGGGACAGGCACGTCATCCTGCGCACCTCCTGGGTCTACAGCCCTTGGGGCACGAATTTCGTCAAAACCATGCTGCGCTTGGGCGCGGAGCGCGACGAGCTGCGTGTGGTCGACGACCAGCACGGCGCGCCGACCTCGGCGGCGAACATCGCGGACGCGATCTTGGAGATCGCCGCACGGATAACCGACGGTACCGATTCCGGCTTGTTCGGCACGTTTCATTACAGCGACGCCGGCGAAACCACTTGGCGGCTCTTTGCCGAAGCGATTTTCGCCGACGTCGGCTCCTGGGCCGCCGTCAAGGCGCGCGTCGCGCCCATCTCGGCCGCCAGCTATCTGACGCCGGCACGGCGACCGCTCAATTCACGCCTTGACTGCGCAAAGTTTGAACGCATTTACAACATGGCCAGATTGCCTTGGCGCGACGCCTTGCGCCGCGTATTGAAGGATTTGGAAACCGCGCAGGAGAGCATGCCATGAAGGGCATCATATTGGCGGGGGGCTCTGGCACGCGGCTGCATCCGCTGACGCTTTCGACCTGCAAGCAGCTGCTGCCGGTCTACGACAAGCCGATGATCTACTATCCGCTGTCGACGCTGATGCTCGCCGGCATTCGCGACGTTCTTATCATCACGACGCCGGAGGATCAGCCGGCCTTCAGGCGCCTGCTCGGCACTGGCGCAGCCTGGGGCATGACATTGTCCTACGTTGTCCAGCCGCGCCCGGAAGGCTTGGCGCAGGCCTACATTCTGGGGGAAGATTTCGTCGCCGGCCAGCCGAGCGCGCTGATCCTCGGCGACAACATCTATTTCGGCCATGGCTTGCCGGAGATGTTGCTGCGGGCGGCGGAACGCACCACGGACGCCACCGTATTCGGCTATCGGGTGCGCGATCCCGAACGCTACGGCGTGGTGGAGTTCGACGACAGCGGCAAAGCGCTTTCCATCGAGGAAAAACCGGCCAAGCCGAAATCGAACTATGCGGTGACTGGACTGTACTTCTATGACGGCCGCGCCGCGGGTTTCGCCCGGCAGATCAAACCGTCGCCGCGCGGCGAGCTCGAAATTACGACGCTCAATAACATGTATCTCGAGGACGGCTCACTGTCGGTGGAGATCATGGGTCGCGGCATGGCGTGGCTCGACACCGGCACGCACGAATCGCTGATGGAGGCTGGGGAGTTCGTCCGCATCCTGGAAATGCGCCAAGGATTGAAAGTCGGATGCCCGGAAGAGATCGCCTATCGCAAAGGCTTCATCGGCCGCGAACAACTTGTCGCGCTGGCCAAGGGGTTGGAGAAGAGCGGCTACGGCAAATACCTGCTTCAGGTGGCCGAGGACTGATCCGGGCCGCGATTTCGCCAGATGCCACTCTCGGTGATGGCAATGCCCATGATGAGCGCGAAGGTCGTGGCGATGGCGGGAATCTGCATGGAGAAATCAAAGATCGAATGCGCCGCGACCAGCACCATCGCGGCCAGCCCGAGCGCGGGGTAAAGACGCCGATCCCTGCGTCTTCGCGACAGTCCCCGCACACATTGCATTGCCAACGCGCCGAAACCAAGCAGCAAGACAGCGGTGGCAGGAATGCCCGTGTCCATCGCAAGTTCGATATAGGTGTCCTGTGCTTTGTCCCAGTAGCGGCGGGACGGCAGGCGGTCGTCGCGGTAAAGCGGAAAGGCTTCCGGGAACGTCCCGAAACCATGACCGAGCCACGGCGATGCTTCGATGCCGGTGATCATGATCTGCCACGATTGTGTGCGGTAAGCGTCCTCAACGCCTTCGTTACTGACCCGTTGAATAAGAGCGCTGCCGAACAGCGCCAATGTGAGCGCCGCGGTGCAGGCGAACGTTGCGAAGGCGGCGACAGGGCGGCGCTCGTCGCCGAGCACGCGCGCCTGTGACAGCATCAACACAAGCGCTCCGGCAGCCAATAGCGTCGAGGTCATGCCGGCGCGCGACAGGGTGAACAGCAAGGCCGTCACGGCTGCCACCAGGACCGCGATCATCCCCCACTGCCGCGTCAGCAGAATGCCGAGCCGCGCGCCGAGGCGGCGCAAGAAACCGGGCGTCGAGACACGACGCAATTCGCCGAACTCTCGCAGTGCGTGACCCAGGCAAACAATCGCTATCAAACCCAGGTATGTCGCGAAACTGTTGCGATTGATGAACGGCCCCGTGGCGACCCCCAAATAGACGGTTTTCTTCTGCCAAACGACGCAGCAGTCGCCGGTACCCAGAGCAATCAAGCCATACGCAGCATAAAGACCACCCGCAATCACCAACACCAGTATTGCGCGACGCCGGCGTTGCGGCTCACGCAGCAGGAAGACCGCAGAGATGCCAATGGCGGCGTACCCCGCCGACTTGGCAAGCGCCGACCAGGTCGCCAGGCGATCGATCGAGATCGTGCCGGACCCACCGTGCAAGCCCAGGATCCGTGCGGTTTCAGCCCAAAGCGGATGCGGCAGACCGTCCGGGAGACTTGGAATGACCTGAACCAGTCCTGCCAGGCCGAAAGCGACGAAACAGGCGAGGGCAAAGGTTGGAAGCCGCACAGATAAGGCTGGTACAGGCTCGGGCCGCAGAACGAGCGCGAGTGCGGTTAACAAAAGTACCGATCCCGACAGCCCCGACAGGATCAGCAGGCTCTCTGGACCGTTCGATCCAAACGGCAGCGGCGCAAGGGCGACGACCGCGAGAAGGAGTCCGAAGCCGGCATTTTCCAGATGTCGAGAAAGAGTCGGGTGCTGGCCGGGCGTCATAGCCATACTGTCAGTATTTTGCTCTAATTGATCAAGCGTCAGCCTGCTGGACGCCCGCACATAGCCGAGTTTGCAGTTTGAGCACGTCCGCCGACCATATGACGCTTCCGTCTTCAGGGGCAGGCATCGATCGTCCCGATGTGTCGATCATCGTCGTCAGCTACTGCACGCGCGACATGACGCTGGCTTGCCTGGAGTCGATCCTGCGCGAAACACGCGACGTTCGATATGAGGTTCTGGTCGTCGATAATGCCTCGAGTGACGGATCCGCGGAGGCGATTGCGTCTGCTTTCCCCCAATTCCGCCTGTTCGCGCTGCAGAGCAATCTTGGGTTTGCCGTTGCCAACAACTTGGCGGCGCAGCATGCCCGTGGCGAATATCTACTGCTGCTGAATCCCGATACGATCGTGCTCGATCGGGCGATCGACAAGCTGCTCGCATTCGCCCGCCTGCAGACCGAAGCGGGCATTTGGGGCGGCCGCACCGTCTATGCGGACGGCCAGCTCAACGCGACGTCATGCTGGGGTCGCATGACGATTTGGAGCCTGACCTGCTTTGCCCTGGGATTTACCAAGGCTTTCGCCGCCAGTCGGTTCCTCAACCCGGAAGCGATGGGCACCTGGAAACGCGACACCGTGCGGTCCGTCGACATCGTGACCGGATGTTTTCTTCTCATCGGTCAGCGGCTGTGGCAGCAATTGGATGGTTTCGACCCCACCTATTTCATGTACGGGGAGGAGGCGGATCTCTGCTTGAGAGCGCGAGCCTTGGGAGCGAACCCCATGATCGATCCGGATGCCACGATCGTCCATTACGGGAGCGCGTCCGATACCTCCACGTCAGCCAAGCGTGTCAAGGTCTTTACCGGAAAAGTCACACTGATGCGGCAGCACTGGAGCCCGGTATCCGTGCAAATCGGTATTTTGACCCTCTCGATGGCATGCTTGGTTCGCGCGATCGCATATCGGCTGGTCGGAGAAATCCTCAAACGTCCGGAAACCATCCGCCGTGGCCAGGAATGGCATGATACCTGGAAACGGAGGGCGCAGTGGGCGCCGGGATACAAGACGGTTCAGCGCACGCCGATGAACCAGGCCGGCGTCGGATAGACCGGATGCTGCGCGAGCTCTGGATGCGATTGATACTGGGACTGGCCAAGCGCCGAAAGCGACCCGCGAATTTGAACGCACTCTATGTCTTGGAAGATCCTTGGAATATGAACTCGGATCTCGAAACTTACCGCTTCGAGCGAACGAACGCATATATCCTCGAAGAGACCGGGCATGTCGGAAGCATGCTCGAAATCGGCAGCGGCGAGGGCCACCAGTCCGAATATCTGAGAAAAATCTGCGATCGCCTCGTCGGAATAGAAGCCAGCGAAAAAGCGGTCGAGCGGGCACGGCATCGTTTGCCAGAAGCCACTTTCGTGGTCGGCGACTTGTCGAGCGCACCCCGCCTGGTATCCGATCGCTTCGACCTGGTCGTCGCATTTGAGGTTCTGTATTACTTGCCGGAGCCGGCGGACGCCGTCCGCGCTCTTCGCCAACTCGGGACCGTCTTCGTCGCCAGTTGCTATCACGATGAATATGCAAGGGTCGCCGGCGCGATATTCACGGTCCTGCCCGATGCGCGGGAAAGCAAAATCGTTTTCGGCGAGACGACATGGCACTTCTTCATATCCAAGACGGCGGCCGCGGTCAGCGAATCGCGAGGTGAACCTGATCCCAATCGTGATCGGCTTTCGTGAAATGCCAGTTGAGGCGGTGTTCCTCAAGCAGAGGCCGCCATGCCGTGTCGCCGCACACGGCGGTGGGACTGGCCGAACCGATCGCGAAATAGCCAGCGCGGCGAAGAAGTCGGCCGATGTCCGGTTCCGACGCCGCGCATTCCAGCGATGCGACCTCGCCGCAAAGCAGATCTTCGGCATGGCCAAGCAGACTCGAAATCGTCTCGTCGTCGCCCGGGGCGGAAAAAATGTCGACTATGATTCCTGTGCGAAGCTCCGCGCTCTCGGCCTTGCGCAACACGCAATAACCGCGACATTGCTGACCCTTTCGCGCGATAACGAAGCGATATTTCAAGTGAGGTGATTTTTCGAATCGCCAGGCGAGAAAGCGGCGATCGCGCGGGGCGATGGCCTCGAAATCGGACGCGCAATCCCGCCACAGCCGGTCAATTTCATCTCCGAAGCAGGAAACCTCTTGCATCTCGAGTTCGGATCTGTGGGACGCTCTCCGCGAAGAACGGCGCGAAGCTGCCAGCAAGGTCACGGCTGGCGCGATCAGGTATTCCGCTTTGGTAACCCGCATCGCCAGACGCGAAAATTTCTGCAGAGGCGCGCGGTGCTGAAGGCGCGTCAAGACGTAGTCCCTGACGTCCTGTGGATCCGTCCGCAGCACTTTCGCATATCGAACGCACGTGTTGAGCGAATAGGCGCTGGCGGCCTCCGCAATGCGGCGTGTCGCCGGCGCCATCGTGAGGGTCAGAAGAAGCGGATAGCATTCCATGAGCACTTGGTGGAGCTTGTGCCCGATGCCTTGGCCCCGATAGGCCGCAAGAATGAATACGTCGACGATCCAGCCTCCTGCTACGGTGGTGGTGCCCAGCTGGAATTCGGCCGGCTGAACCGCGATCTGCCCGACGATTTCAGATCCGTCGAGCGCGATGGAAACGGGTAGCAAATCGCCTTCATCGCGCCGGTAGGGATTGTCCCAGAACTGCCAGGCCCAATGGCTTTCGTCCTTATAGGGCGCAAGCGGGCCGTAGGCGTTCCGAATGAAGCGCGACAATGAAGCCTTGTCGCCCATTCTTGCCCGACGAATTTCAACTGGCATCCTGAAGCTTCCCACCACTCGAACTGGCATCCAATGATCCGCCGACCCGCCGGAAAGGCGTGGATTACGCGTAGCGTGGCCGTACCGGGGCGCAGCGGACAGAGAGGGACTTATATTGTCAACCGAGCGCTCTTGAGTCGAAATTGCCCCTCGGCGATGAGGCGTTGTCGCACACCGAACGCGTTTTGAATCCTGCGCTCAAGCTGAACGACGTCGGTGTCACGCCGCACGGAATAGCGCGCCTTGACGCGCCCGTTGATTAACCTCATCCCTCCGTCGCTGGTATAAACGTCGCTGAAATTCTCAACGTCGAGACGGCGAATAACCCGATTGTCGTACCGGCCGAACGGTATTGCGACCTCCTGTACAGGCCGGCCGATATGTCGCGCGATTGCCGATCTGGCGTCCCGTAACTCGCGGTCCAAAACGGAATCGCTGGCGCGCGTCCAATCGAGGTGATCCATACCGTGCAGGCCGATCGTCATGCCTGCGCTGGCCATCTCCGCGATCTGACCTGCGGACAAGAAATGGGGATGACCGATCTTTCCCGCCAACACGAAGAAGGTTGCCGACAGACCCGCCCGCGCAAGGCGGGGAAAGGCGATCTCGTAATCGCTCTTGTTGCCGTCGTCGAACGTCAATGACAGCTGATACCGGGTGTTCATGCGCTGGAAGAGGTCAACGATCGACTGAAACAGCCCTGTGCCGATCCAATACTGCGCCTCCGAGTCCGACACCTCGCTTGGCGGGTCGCCAATGCCATGAAATGTCAGGATGAAGCGATTGCCGACCATGCTACTGTTCCCCGCAGGGATGTCTTCATACTAAGATTGGAAGGCAATGCAAAGTTGTGAAGACACCGGCTGCCGGTCGTTCATGGGCGGAAATACCTCATATATTGATCCCGGCTGCCGTCGAAAGGGGCGCGGCGGTACCGCCGCCATCGAAATCTTCTCAAGGTCGATTGGCTTTCCACAATGTCATCCTGGCGAAAGCGGCGTTGCGGACAGTATGTCGAGCGAAAATTGGAGTTCGGACAGCGCTTCCCCTACACAGCCATGGCCGATCGTTTCGAGGGTTTCTCCATGCAAACGGGACAGATAGAGAAAGCGGAAATGGACGGCTACTACGGGCATGCGCGCGTCGAGGTTCTTCCATTTCTCCCGGCCGATATTCGCCGCATCGCTGATATCGGAGGTTCGTCGGGCGCCACCTTGACCGCGATCAAGGCACGCTGGCCGGATGCCACCACCATTTGCATCGACTCGCACGAACCGTCTCTCGAACAGTCGCGCCGGCGCGGTCATATCGCAGTCGCTTGCGATCTCGACAACAATATTCCGGACGTGGTGAAGGACTGCGACGTCGTGATGCTTCTCGATGTTCTGGAGCATCTCGTCGACCCGTGGAGCGTGCTTCGCAAGGTCGTGCAACTTGTGCCGCGTGGCGCAACGGTCATTGTGAGCGTGCCCAATGTCCGGTATTGGGAGGTTTCCTTCGGCCTGCTCTTTCGTGGCCGCTGGGAGCTGCGCGACGCCGGCGTACTCGATCGCACGCATCTGCGCTTTTTCACACACGATAGCGGCGCCGATCTGATCCGGGGTGCTGGGCTGACGCTGCGGGCGACCACCGCCAATCTGGCCGGCGGCCGCCGATATGCTCTGCTGGATCGGGTCACGTTGGGAATCATGAGCGACTTCCTGCGGAGCCAATATCTCTATGTTTGCACCAAGGAATAGGAGTTGTCGGCACTCCATGATTGCAAATCGCGGTGTTGTTGTGTTGACCGCCGCATGGGAGCGCCGTCTTATCGCCGTGGCACGGCGAAGGCAGTGGATTGTGAAAATGCTTGATCAGCGTGGGATGGAAGCCCGTACCGGACCTGAAAATCTCCCGCCCCTCCGCCGCCCGGCACCAGCGCCCGCGGTTCGCGATCCGGCACATTGTGGAAAATCGATGCCATGAGAGGCCAACAATTCTTCACGGAAGGCCGGAAAGTCCTGGCCATCCTCGGCCGGTCGGCGTCGCGGCGCGTGCTGGTGCTGTTCCTGATGCAGATTGTCGGTTCCGTGCTGGAAGTTCTGGGCATCAGCCTCGTGCTTCCGGCGATGATGCTGCTGATAAACCCGTCTGCGATCGAGAAATATTCCGCCATGCGCTTTCTGAGCGCATCGCTTGGCCATCCCAAACCCCTGACCCTGTCGCTCGCGTTGATGATCGCCCTCGCGGCCGGTTATGTGATCAAGAACGCGTACCGGGCGTGGCTGCTGTTTCTCCAGATAGAATTCTCGTTTCGTCAGCAAGTGCGCCTGTCACAGCGGCTCTACGGCCAATATCTGGCCAAGCCGTACACTTTTCATCTTCAGAGAAATTCGGCCACGCTGATCTATAACATTACCTCGGGAACGGATCTCTTGAGCCTGTTGGTGATATCGCCGGTCATGTCGCTCAGTGCCGAACTCGTCGTCATTGCTGCAATGATTTCCTTTTTATTCTTTGTGAGCCCGACCGTATCGATAATTCTGTTTGTGCTGTTCGGCGGCAGCAGCGTGTTGTTCTATGGGAGTATCCGCAACCGTCTGAACCACTGGGGCAAGATGCGCCAATACCATGACACGGAACGGATCAGACAATCGCAGCAAGGCTTGGGGGGGATCAAGGACGTCAAGATATTGGGTCGCGAGAACTTCTTTCTGAATGCGTTTTCACAACACGCGGCTGGCAGGGCATATTTCGAACGGCACAACATGTTCCTCAATCAGCTTCCGCCGGTCTGGCTTGAGACGATAGCGATATTGGCGCTTGCGACGACGACCTGCTTTCTGGCGCTGCAGGGCGCGCCGCTCGACCGCACGGTGCCTACGGTCGCGCTGTTTGCGGCAGCCGCCTTTCGGATCATGCCTTCGCTGAGCAAAATCCTGAACGCGGCCCAGAACCTTCGTTACGCATCGCCGGTTATCGATATGCTTTATTCGGAATTGATCGAGGATGGCGCACAGGAGCAACCGGGCGGCCAAGTCTCGATGCAGACACCGTTCCGCTCGGTCGATGTCGTGGACATGGCCTATCGCTATGACGGGGCGGAATCGCCCGCCCTGGACCACATAGGCTTTTCCATCGCCCGCGGCGCGTGTGTCGGCATTGTCGGCACATCCGGGTCCGGGAAGACGACGCTGATCGACGTCATTCTGGCCTTGCTCACGCCAAGTGCAGGCGATGTCCTGATCGACGGCCAGAGTCTCGGGACGATCAGCAAGGATTGGCAACGCCGGATCGGTTATGTATCGCAGAATATCTATTTGGCCGATCAAAGTCTCCGCGAAAATATCGCGTTCGGGATTCCCGAATCGGAGATCGATGATCAGGCGGTGGCCCGGGCCGTGCAGTTCGCGCAGCTGGCGAGCCTGATCGGCAGCCTGCCAGAGGGCCTCCATACGGAGATCGGCGAACGCGGCGTGCGCCTGTCCGGCGGAGAGCGGCAGCGCGTCGGCATTGCGCGTGCGCTCTATCATGATCCCGAAGTCCTGGTTCTTGACGAAGCCACCGCCGCGCTAGACACGAACACCGAGGCGGACATCATGCGCGCCGTCGGCGAGTTGCCCGGCGACAAGACGTTGATCATCGTGGCGCACCGCCTCGCGACGGTGGCGATTTGCGATGTCGTCTATCGACTGGAAAAGGGAAAAATTGTCTGGTCGGGGCCGCCGGCGGCGTTGGACATTCATCACATCCCCGCCGATGTACCGGCCGAGGAAATCTCCCTGACCTGAGCATTCCCAACGGCGCATGCCACGCGGCACTTTGCGCGCGTTCGCTGGCCGGCACCGCCGGTTCGGCCGCCGGTGGCGACTTCGGATCAGGCCAGGTCTTTAAGTTGAATCAATCCGCGATGCGGCAGGTAGCAGGCGGGCGCCCACGGCGGCAGCGTGCACACAACGCGCCGTCCGGCGGCGAGCGCAACCACCAGCGCAAAGGAATTGCATCCGACGACCGTGCTGGCGCGCGAAATGGCATCCGACAACGGTTCCGATGCGGCCATTTCGATGTCGAGATGATTGTGCCGCGCAATCCATTCGTCGTACTTGCCAGCTGGATCCGATGGATGGGGCCGGAGCCTCAGGCGGGTTTCTCCCGGCAGTTTCAATTCACCCAGCCGTTCGACAAAAAAATCCAACGCTTGAAATTCGCCAAGTTTGTCGCGGCCCCAGTCGCTTCTTGCAGGTTCCAGGATATAGAGCAGTTCCCGCCCATCGCGGGGCTCGGTGATGCGCCCGACTTCCGCGCTCAGATAGGTATTGGGAGCGCGATGCAAAGGCAGCCCGGGAAAGACGTCTCGAGCCATTGCTTCCGCGTATTCATCGGTGACCCAAATCTCATCCGGCAGCAGGGTTTCGCCTGCGCGCTCGAACCGCACGGCGTAGTTGACCCAGTGGTCGAGCACCGCGATCGAGCGGAGTTCGCGCTTGCGCGCGATGCGGCGCGCCGCATGCTCGAGATCGCTGCCCCAACCCGTCCCCGTGATCAACGCTTGCGCGCCCTCAAAGGCAGCGTCGAGCGACGGCAGCCGTGATCGGCGCGCGCGACTGTCCCATAACGTCGCGGCAGGACCCTCCAGATAGACTCTCTCCTGTGGCAGAAGGCCGGCGTCGATCCACGCAATAATAATGTTCGCCGCGCCGGCGTCGTGGGCGACGATTGCAGTCTTGTCTGGCGTATCAAACATCGCCAAACCGGACTCGGCGGATTTCGATGGCCGTTCGGTCGATGCCGGTTTTCCGGCCGCTCGGCATGGATTCACACATCACACCGGACATCTCCAATAATCGGGTTGCGGCGATGGCCGAACACGACGCCTACCCGCGGACCTCGACTTGCGATGCTCGCCCGCGAAGCGTGTCCAAATTCGCCCAAACTTTTCGGAATGCCGCTATCACCAGATCGACGTCCGCATCTTCGTACTCGAACATGCAGAGATTGAGGGCGAAAAACGTCTCCGCGTGCAGGCGCTCCGCCACAGGACATAGACCCTGGCCGTATGTGACATCGCGGCTCGCATAGGGTGACGTCCACGGGAAACCGCCCGTGCCGTACGCGATACGATGACGAAACATCGGCAACAAATGAAGGTTCTGGTATCCGACGCAGATGCCCGGAACGCCTTCCGCCCTCAAGGCTTCCAGGATGGTCGCGCGCGACACGCGCAAGACGGATGGATCGATCGTTATTCCATACATGTAATATACATGCGTTGAGCCCTCGGCCACCGATGGCGGACGGACACCGGGCAGGCCCTCGATGCCTTTCGTCAGCCGCGCCGCGGCGGCCTGCCTGGTTTCGATGCGATGGGACAACTTGGTCAGCTGCACGCTCGCGATCGCGGCCTCAATCTCGCCCATGCGAAAATTATAGCCGAGCATGTTGTTGAGCTTCCTGGGGTCCTCGCTTTGAATCACCACTTCGGCATGGTTCCGGATCAGGCACATGCGACGAGCCAGATCATCGTCGTTCGTAACAAGAACACCGCCTTCGCCGCAGTGGATATGCTTGTGATAGTTCAGGCTGAAGCCGCCGATATTGCCGAGCGTCCCGGCATGGGCGTTTCCATACAAGGCGCCCGGCGCCTGCGCGGTGTCGCTCAAAAGTTTCAAGCCGTGCTTGCCGGCGATCTTGCGCAAAGCATCCATGTCGGCGGACTGGCCGAAGATGTCGACGGCGAGGATCGCCTTGGTACGCGGCGATATCAGCGGCTCAACGCACGCGGGATCGATAGTAAAGGTCGTGGGGTCAATGTCGGCAAAGACAGGAATGCCGGCAAAATGAAGGATCGCAGTGGCCGTGGCCGCCATCGTCCAAGGGGTGGTTATGATCTCGTCGCCCGGTTCTATGCCGATGGCTCCGACCGCCGCTATCAGGCCCGAGGTCAAGGAATTGACCGCGACCGCATGCTTGACTCCGAAATACTCGGCTGCCTGCGACTCGAACGCCCGAACCCTCGGGCCGCCCATGAACGCCTCGCCAGGCGCGCCGATATAGGCGGACAGAACACCGCTTCGGATCACCGCGACTGCCGCGGCCACATCGTCTTCTCCCATGGTGTTGAACTGCCGCAGAGGCGCATTGATGACGGGTTCGCCGCCTGTGATTGCCAACTTCGCGTCTTTCACGACATTACATCTCCCGCTGACGAGTGTGGGCCAGCGCCGCACTCTTGATGGCAGCGCACAGCTCTTGAGTGATGGCGGCGCTTTCCCCGGTGCTCGCCAATGGCTTTCCCGTCGAGATCGCATCATGAATTTCCGTGATGGCTGCGAGCATCGCGCGATCGTAGGTCCCAGAATGCCAATTTCCGCGGTCGAGGACCTTGTAGCCCGGGAATGTCACACTGTCGACGCAGGATCTCCGGCGCCAGCTTGCGCCGCCGTCTTCCATGGTGACGACGCCATGCTGGGTGACAATGGACAATTCGAACAGCGCATAATCGGCGGCATGCGCGCTTCCCAACGTCACCACCGCTCCGGAGGCAGAGGAGAGAATTGCCGGTACGGTCGGGTCGTCATCCCAAAAATCCCAGATCGGCGCGCCGGCCGCCTGAAGCGTGAGAGGCCCCAGGAGAAATTGCAACAAATCGATCATATGCGAGCCGTTGTTCAGCACGCCTTTGTTGTATGCGCCGTGCGCGGCGCGCACGGCTCCCCACCGGCCTGAAGCGAGCTCATCGCGCAGCTGCACGATATCCGGCGACCAGCGTCTGGTATGGTTGACGGCCAGCAACACGCCGGCCTCTTTGCACGCCGAAACGATCTGGGCCGTGGCCGCCATCTCTGATGTCACGGGCTTTTCGCAAAAAATTAGTCTCGGACGCAGTGCGAGTGCCGCATTCAGATGCGCCGCATGCAGGGCCGTTGGCGAGCAGACGCTCACAACGTCGTATGGTCCGCTCTCGCGCGCCGCGTCGATGTCGGCGAAGGCCGCTTCCACCGCCCAGCGGCGTGCAAACCCGTTGCGCCGTTCAGCGTCCGGGTCCACGCAGGCGGACAACCGGAATCCGCCGTGTCGGCGGAAAGCTCCGGCATGCGTCAAGGGGCCAGTGTCGTCGGCGCGGGCGTTGTCGTATCCGCCTGCGATGGCGCCGCAACCTATGATCAGGACGCGGAGTGGTGGGCTCAACGTCGATCCGTCATTTGATCAGCGCCCAATCGAGTGGCGTACCACGCTTGACGTTCGATGTGACGCGGCAACCAAGCATCTGGCCGATATATTTTGTCGGCAAGCCGAAGCCCGGGCGTATTGCTCGCACATTCGCACTGGTCAGAACGTCGCCCGCCTCTAAATCCTGAACAATGTACAGCGAGCGGCGGAATTGCTGCGATTTCTTCTCCGCATCACAGGCGCCGTACGAAATGCACCCCATGGCCCGCCAGGCGCGTTCGGACTCGACAACGAGGGCTGCCATCTCGGATGGCTCCATCGAAAAGGTGCTATCGACCCCGCCATCGCTGCGATTCAATGTGAAATGTTTCTCGATGACCGTGGCGCCCAATGCCACGCTCGCGACAGACACGCCGATACCCATCGTGTGATCCGACAGGCCGACCTGGCATTCGAAAAGCTCGCGCATATTCGGAATGGTGCGGATGTTTGTGTTATCGGGCGTCGCCGGATACGTGCTGGTGCATTTCAACAACACCAGATCGCGGCAACCTGCCTCCCGCGCGGTACGAACGGTTTCCTCGAGTTCGGCGAGAGAGGCCATGCCGGTCGACACAATCATCGGTTTGCCGGTCGCGGCTACGCGACGGATCAGTGGCAGATCGGTATTTTCAAATGATGCAATCTTGTAGCACGGCACGCCCAACTCTTCGAGAAAGTCGACGGCCGTCTCGTCGAAGGGCGTACTGAAGGGAATGATGCCCAACTCCCGGGCGCGCTTGAAGATCGGCGCATGCCACTCCCACGGGGTTTGCGCTTCCTTGTAGAGATTGTGAAGCGAAGTGCCTTTCCACAGGCTCTTCGGGTCGCCGATGAAGAAATCTCCCTCCGCCAGGTCGATGGTCATCGTGTCGGCGGTATATGTCTGGAGTTTCAGCGCGTGCGCGCCGGCATCAGCCGCCGCTTCCACGATTTCCATTGCACGGTCGAGCGACTTGTTATGGTTGCCAGACATCTCCGCAATGATGAACGGAGCGTGCGAAGGTCCGATCATGCGGCCGTCTATGGCGAACTCGTTCATCGCACCGTCGGTCTCTAGATCTTTTCCAATACGACTTTATAGCGAAAGCCCCTGAGGTGAAAGTAGGCCGGAAATCGGCTTGGATCCGAAACGCGCAGAAGATCGAACTGGCTCTCGATGGATCGCGTTGGATCGATTTCGCTGTCCGTTGCCCTGCGGCGCCGATATCGCGATCCGCCAGCCCTCTGCGTGTGCGGAGTGGTTTTGCCGCAATTCTCGATGGCCCAGGACATCATTTCGATCTCGGCGGCGAACAAGCTGCGATTGATCTCGTCATACAACTCGTGTTCCTCGACCTGAAACCGGGATTGGCGCCATATATCTCCGGTGTCGACGGCGTCTTCCGCGTTCAACAGGCTGAGCACGATCTCCCGGCGTCCCTCAAGAATCTGCCAGATATGCGGCGACATACCCCGGCCTTCCGGAAGATCGCTGGCATGGAGGACCAGCGCGTGGTCAAACCTGTCGCGAACGGCCTTTGCAACGATCTCGTCGCAGGATACCAGAAACAGAAAATCACCGGTGCCGACGTCCGCAGCTCTGCGAACGATTTGTGCAGAATGCTCCGGCGGCAGGCTTTCTACCCACGCGCTCAACCAAGAATTCACGGGATGCTTCGGATCGGTGCAAAGAACCGTTATGTTCACGTGACTTCCTTCATCGCCGCAGCAATTCTATCGCAACCAAGGCCATCGACCAGATTCATGGCTGTCATGGACATTGCTCGGCGGCGTGGACCATCCGCAACGAGCCGTTCAAAACCTTGCCTGAATTCCGCAATAGTGACAACCCGAGCGTCTCCGAGCAATTCTGCAGCACCAAGCACATGCAAATCTTCGGCGATGTGCCGCTGGTTTTCGGCCAACACCACGATGAGGCTGGGCAAGCCCACACAGGCCCGCTCCCAACTCATGGACCCCGCTCCGCCGATGCCGATGTCGGCGCGCGCCAGCAGCGCGGCCACATTGGCTGGCGAGACATGCATTTCTACATTTGGAATTCTCTCAGACAGCGTATGCAGGCCATTGTTCCGGGCCGACATCGGGCCGATGACGATGTCAATCTTCACATTCACATCCGCGGCCGCCACGGCACGCGCGGCGTTTTCGGATAATCCCGGCACGTCGGCTCCGCCAAAGCAGATGCAGACGCGGGAGACGCCGGAGTCTTCGCGCGGATGCTTGGGGCGTGCCGATCGGAATTCCGGACGCAATAGCGCAAAGCTCGGACCAAGCAGCAATTTCGTTTCTGGCTGGACGAGGTTTCGGTACCGCAAGGCCGCATCCCCGTAGTAATTCTGATCGAGGAGAACATCGCACGCATGTCTGCGGTCGGCGAGATCGTCGATCGCCAGCAGATGGCGCGTGGCTGGCCGCACAAGACTTTCCCATTGGGCGTCCAACCCGTAGTGATCGACGATCAACCAGTCTATATCCAGCCGAGCAATGGCGCTCGTCGTCGCCCGCGCGTCCTCGATTTGAGATCCTGCAAGCCAATGCGAGTGCGCCAGCCTGCCTTTTTCCGGCTCGCGATCCTGCCCGCCTTCGACGAGTCGCAGTTCATGACCGCCTTGTCGAATTCTCGCGGCGAGGGTTTCTGGCAATTGACTTGCCACGAATAACGTGTCGGCCCCGCCTGCCCGCAGAAAATCGGCGAGTGCAAGGCAGCGCATCGCGTGACCGCTTCCGATCTCCGGGGCCGCATCAACTCGAAAAGCGATCTTCACGGTCGGAGGGCGCGGTGCATCGCCTCGGCCCGGTCCCAATCCGCAGCGGTGTCGATGTCAACCACACGCCAGTCGGGGAGGACGATGCTTGCCCCATTGGCGTGAATGCTCAGTCCGTCGAGCCACGCGCGCGCCGCACCCCAGTAAAATTGACCCGCATCATGATATGCCGGTTCCAGATCCTGGGTCCGTGTGTTGACAAACTCCGGATTGAACGGCGCGACCCGGCCATCGGGCCCGCGCCGTAACGCCCTCTGAATCGCCGACGGAAATGACGTAACCGGAAAGATGTAGGGCGCGACGCCCTTTTCGAGGAGCCGCTGCGCCTCGACGATATCGTCTGCTTCGATAAAGGGAACGCCGGGATAAATGCAGCAAGCCTGTTCGACCTGCCAACCGAGGCCCTGACAGGCGCGAATGGCGTGCGCGATGACCGGCACTGTCGGCGTGAAGTCGTCGGCAAGATCGAGCGGGCGGACAAACGGGGTTTCGGCGCGCATCGCGACGGCGATTTCCGCGATCTCCGCATCGTCAGTTGAGACGACGACATGGTCGAACACGCCGGTCGCGAGTGCGGCCTCGATCGCATAGCCGATCATGGGCTTTCCGGCAAACGCCTTGATGTTCTTGCGCGGTATGCGTTTGCTGCCGCCGCGCGCTGGAATAATCGCAATACGTCCCGTTCGCATGCACATCTCCGCCACAACGTGAACACCGCCGACGACACGGCCCGGACGCGCGATTAAACGCCGGCTTTCCGGAAACTGCTACTGAAGCAGTCCTCGAACGGCATCGATCACATAATCGAACTGTGCCTCGGTCAATCCGACATGCATGGGGAGCGACACCGCGCGGGAGTAGTAGTCCTCCGAGGCTGGGAACTGTCCCCTTTGAAAACCCCGCGCTTGGAAGTCAGGCTGCCAATGGATGGGGATGTAGTGGACGTTAACCCCGATGCCCTTGGCATGCATGCCGTCGACAAAGGCGCGCCGCGAGATATTCGCCGCGTCGTTCAGCTGAATCACATACAGATGAAAGGCCGACATGCGATCCGCCGCAACGCGGGGCAGCGTCAAGGGCAGACCGGTCAATGCAGCGCCATATTCGCGTGCCAACCGATTGCGGGTCGCGATCCATTCATCCAGGCGATCCAGCTGCGAGATGCCGAGAGCGGCCTGCAAATCGGTCATGCGATAGTTAAAGCCGAGCATGTGCTGCTCATAATACCAGGGGCCTTCGTCTTTCCGCGATAACCGTGCGGCGTCTCGCGTGATTCCATGCGTACGCAAATCCGCCATGCGCTGCGCGAGCGCGGCGTCGTTTGTGAGCGCCATGCCGCCTTCACCCGTGGTGACGATCTTTACGGGATGAAAGCTGAAGACCGCAATGTCGGCGAACTCACACCCGCCGACATGGCCGTTGCGGTAGGTGGCACCGACAGCGTGCGAAGCGTCCTCGATGACATGAACGCCGTATTCGTCGGTGAGCCTGCGAATTTCGGCCATGTCGCAGGATTGGCCGGCGAAATGCACCGGGATGACAACCTTTGGCAGCCGGTTGGCCTTTGCGGCGGCCGCCAGCTTCTCGGCCAAGAGCGGAACACTCATGTTGAACGAAATAGGGTCGATATCGACGAAGTCGACATCGGCGCCGCAATAACGCGCGCAGTTCGCGCTGGCGACGAACGAATTCGGGCTGGTCCACACCAGATCGCCCGGACCGACGCCAAGCGCCAGACAGGCAATATGCAGGGCGCAGGTCGCGTTTTGCACCGCGACTCCGTGTGCGGCACCGAGCCGGCCCGACAGCGAGCGCTCAAAAGCCGGAACGGCAGGGCCCTGTGTCAGAAAATCGGATTTCAGCACGCGTATGACGGCGGCGATGTCGGCTTCGCTGATGGACTGCCGACCGTAGGGGATCTGCATGACCTAAATGCGCCCGATCTTTGCTTCGTTCGCCGCGATCCATTCGCGCAGCGTCTCGACGCTCATCCAATGCTGGTTGTTGTCAGAGGTGAAGGAGAAATCGCGAGCGACGGGCCTGCCTTTCTTGATACGGTCCGGGTCATCACACCATTTGTGAATGGCCGGCAATATCTTGTAGTAGTCGTCGTATTCGTAGGTGTAATGCGCATCGTCGACGCTGATCATCTGTTCGTGCATTTTCTCGCCCGGCCGGATGCCGGTGATTTCGATCTCGGCATCCGGCGCCACAGCCTTTGCGATGTCGACGACTTTCATCGACGGAATCTTCCGCACGTATATTTCGCCCCCAACCGTGTCGTCGAATGCATGCCAGACGAGCTCCACGCCCTGCTCGAGCGAGATCATGAACCGCGTCATCCGTGTGTCCGTCACGGGAAGCTTCCTTTCGGATGCCAGCGACTGGAAGAGCGGAATCACCGAGCCGCGCGAACCCATGACGTTGCCGTATCGCACGATGGCAAAACGGGTATCGTGCCCACCGACATAAGAATTTCCGGCTACAAAAAGCTTGTCCGACACCAGCTTGGTCGCACCATAGAGATTAATGGGGCTGCTCGCCTTGTCCGTCGACAAGGCAACCACCCGCTTGACCTTTCGATCAATGCTCGCGTCGATCAGGTTCATCGCGCCGAGCACGTTGGTCTTCACGCATTCGAATGGATTGTATTCGGCGGTGGGAACGATTTTGGTGGCGGCGGCGTGCACCACATAGTCCACGCCATCCAAGGCTCGAAGGAGGCGCTCCCGGTCGCGTATGTCGCCGATGAAGAAACGTACCCGCGGATCGGCCCCATATATCTTTGCCATCTCCCACTGTTTCATCTCATCGCGGGAATACACTATGATGCGCTTGGGATTGAATTTCTCCAGCGTCATGGGCAGGAAGGTGTGTCCGAACGACCCTGTCCCGCCGGTTATCAGAATATTTGAGCCGTGCATCATCTCGTTTTCGCTCTAATGTCGGAAACTTCAGATCCGAGTCGGACGAGCGGCAAGGATACCCGCTCGCGTCAAAAGTCGGTGATGGCGGCGTTCAACAATCTCTTGTGATACGGCCATTTCCGCGTTCGCTTATAGAGCAATTTCAAACGATGGAAAATCCCTCCGGCGCAACGAGGCGGGTCGGCGAGGCCGGCTGCGTTCGCACGTCAAAAAGACAACAATCTGTCGGACACCGGCTGCACCTGCTACTGTTCGTGGTGGCGGTCGCAGCTGCGGATAGGAGACCTCGTGGAAACGCTGAAATACAATTTGAGGGAATTGGCCGAGCTCTATGAACGCGGAGTGAACATCACGACCGAATTGAAGCGGCGCGCAAAGATCGCCGAAAACACGGTTGAGGCGATAAAGATCGCCTACGATTTTCAGGCCGGAACGTGCATCACGGAATTTCTGAGGGATTCGCGATACCCGCGCCAACTGGCCGCCTTGTTCGCGGAAGCGATCGCGCAACACTTTCCCCAAGCCAAAAGCATCATCGATGTGGGCTGCGGAGAGTTAACGAACTCCAGCTGCCTATTTTCGAAGTTGGGCAATTTCGACACTTTTTATGCTATGGACCTCAGCCTTTCGAGGCTCCTCATGGGGCGCGCCTTCACGCGTCAGCATTACGTGAATCTGCCCGAGATCAACGTATTCGCCGGCTCCATGGATTTCCTGCCGCTCCCGGACAATTCGATAGACTTGATTATTTCGTCTCATGCGGTGGAGCCGAATCGCGGCCGGGAGCAAACCATCATACGGGAGCTGGCGCGCGTTTGCCGACTTGGGTTCATCCTGCAGGAGCCGGACTATCGCAGCGCGACCGCTGAACAGAGAGCGCGGATGGATACGCTCGGATATGTGAACGCGTTGGAGCCGGCCATCGAGGCATGCGGCCTGGACCTCGCCGTTTCGCCATTGCCGATCTGGACGAACGAGTTGAACAAGACATCTTTTTTTCTGGCGAAGAAGCCGAAGGCCGAACTCGCGGCCACCATTAACTACATCGATCCGATATCCAAAATGCCCTTGATCAAGGACGGCGATTTGTACTTTTCGCCGGACAGAGGCATTCTTTACCCTGTCGTGAAGGGCGTTCCAAATTTCGATATCTCGACCGGTATCATCTGCACGAAATACCAAAGCATGGGTCAGGGCGCGAGTTAGCGTTTCGGTCGATTCACGTTCCGGCGCTGGCGAGGATCAAGGCATCTGTGCCGGCAGGAGTTCGGTACGCGCCATGCGTCTTGAAGACGGAGACGCTTTGCCGAGCATGTTCTGCCGAGACGGCGCCGGGGCTGTGAACTCGCCGCCGCAGTGGGACAGTCTCGCATGAATGCCCGAACCCGGCCTGCTCGCAATCTTGAATTGATGCACTTTCGAAGCAGAGCGGACGTCGAGGCTTTCGCTGCCCAACAGCGCTATCACCTTCTCGACAACCCGAAAATCGATGCATTGATCGAAGATATCTCTGAGGAGGCGCGGCTTCCACGGCCTGGACCCTATGGCACGGGCGGTTTCTCTTATCTTTCGCAATTCTATCCGCAGCGTCTGGCATCGCGCGTCGCCAGGCGGATCGGTGTGCGGCTGGCGCCCGAGTGGGGCGTTCCGCCCGACGTAATTGCGCAGGCGCTGTATTTTCCCATCTGGTCGGAATTCTGCACGATCAGTGTCTATCGACTCGCCGCCAGGAAGTTGAGGAGGCTCGACGGCGAGCAATCTCGGCCGGGCTTCCTGGTACCCTTACCCGCCAACGACATCACCTGCTTCAATTATTGGGGTCCGAACGAAAGCGCGAAGTTCTTTCTGGCCGACCTATTGGCGAAGGCTGGCCGAAGGGTGATTTTCTTCACGGTGACGCGGCGCACGCCTGCCTTCGTCCAGCTGAATTTTCGTCCATCGCGCGCGACGCGGCCGCTTTCCAGGCTGTGGCGCACCGGAGGCCGGAATGATGGAACAAAAATCGTCTGCGAGGCCGGCATCCGCGGCCTCGATCTTTTTCTGCAAGCGATGCCCAAAATCGCGCGTATACGGCAACACAGCACCGCCGATCAATTTGAGTTCGACGACGCGCTCTTCGATGTTTTCCAGCTTCCACGACGGGAAGCGGTCGCCGTCCGGCTGCAACTCCAGGAGCGCAATGATGGCCATGCCCGTTATGCCGTCACGATGCCCGACAACTTCGCTCTGGGCGCGCTCGAGTCCTTCTGGAAGGGAATGACGACAAAAGGCTGGCAGAACGCGCTGAACCTGCACGATCGCCGCGGGGCGAATACCGCCTATGTCTGCGATCATTTCTTCTTCGAAAGTGCGCTGGTCGGGGCCGCAATGAAGTCGCGTGGTGGGCAAGTCGTCCTCTTGCCCCATTCCAGCGCGCCGGTGCATATGCTGGCGCGGCCGCCATCGTCGTTTGACGCCGCCGTGGCCGTGACCAAGTGGTCCACTGGTCTTTGGCGTTCGCGATTTCCGGGCAAGCCGGTCTCGACAAGATCCGATATGATGCTTCCTTCCCCGCTGCCCAGCCGGCGGTTCGACAGGGAAGCACCGCTTTCGATCGTCGTGTTCGGCGGTCCGGACCGGCTCGGTGCATTTCCGATGATGCGCCTCAAGACGCATGCAACCACTTGCCGGCGCCTGCTTGCGATGCCGGTCGAGCTGCAGGCGCGCATCCGCGCTTCCTACAAGCCGAAGCCGGGCTGGAGAGACGACGGCTGGTCGCGCGTCTGGGACACCGGAAAATTTAACGGGTGTTGGCATGTCGAACGGCGGGGCACGCTCGAGCTCAGCGCCAACAATGCGATTTTCGTGAGTGTAACCTTGCCCTCGTCGGCTTTTCTTGAAGGTCTGGCGCGGGGCATTCCCGCAATGCTAATCGCCGATCAACGGGCCGATCACTATGTACCCATCGAGGGCTCGCCCATTCCTGTCGTGGCTTCGCTGGAGGCATGGGCACGGTTCGAAGAGCTGACGGATCCCGCGAACTACGAACGTCTGGCAAAAGCGCAGGTCGATTGGTTTCGCGATGAAATGTACCAAGTTGAATCCTCCCCCTGACACAGTCACCGGCCGGCCGACTCGACTTCGCGACGTTCCTTGGCGAAACCAACGTCCTTATGCGAGGCCTGCGTGTTGTCTTGGGTGCATGTGGGGTGCTTTCGAACCGCGAAGTTTTTCGCGTCAATCGTTTGGACGGCGTTGTGATCCGCGATTGGTCCTGCCAGTATTCCCGCCGCTGGAGATTTTGGGGATGGATGACGCCGCCGCGTCAATCGCCGGGCTAGTGGAGCAAACGATTGACGACCGGTATTGGTGACCGCGCTTCAAGGCCAGCGTCATCGCGGCGTGTCTGGCTGGGCACCACGGGGTCTTCGATCGGTGCGGTTCGTCCGGCCCGGCGTTTGATGCGGCTTCCGTCGGAAACTGTCGTGGGCAGATGGCTGCCGCGTATCTTCATCGTGACGCTGGCGCTGCCGACTGCCCTTAGCACTCATGTCGGCGATCTTCTGATTACACCCTATCGCGTGCTTTGCATCGTGGCGTCGTTCCTCGTGGCGCCACGGCTCTTTGGTGGGCAGTTCAGATGGTGTCCGGCCGACGGCTTTGTCATTTTGTACGCGTTCTGGGGCACGATCTGCTTTTTCAACGCGGGAGGCGTCGGCGGCGCGCAGAGCGCGGGCAGTCTCGTGCTCGAATCGGTTGTGCCGTATTTCATGGCCCGGATTTGGGTGACGACGACGCCCGCCATCGCCGATCTGACGGCGGCCACGACTGCGGTCATCGCGCTTCTTCTGCCCCTGGCGGCTTTTGAAGCGCTTGCCCATGTCCACATCGTGCAAGATCTGCTGGGCAAGCATTTGCCGATAGGTGCTCAGGACATTCGGATGGGAATGCTTCGGGCGATGGCAACCTTTGACCATCCAATTCTTTTCGGGACATTTTGCGCTTCGGCCTTGTCCCTGACGTGGTACTGCCTTCCGCGCAAGCGCTGGGTGAATGTGCCGATCATCTTGATCTGTGTGGCACTGTCCGCCTCATCCGCAGCCTATTTGGCCGTCGCCCTGCAAGCCGGTTTGATCGCCTGGGAATATGCAACCGCGCATTACAGGTACAAATGGTATCTGCTCGGCTTCCTGGTCTTTGCCGCGCTGCTCCTTGCAGACATTTTCTCGCATCGGACACTGGCGCAAATCTTCGTGGGCTCCCTCACGCTCAATCCGCAAACCGGCTTCATCCGGCTGATCCAATGGGACTATGGCTGGCAAAACATCTATCAGAACATGATTTTTGGTCTGGGCAACCGCGATTGGGTACGGCCTCTGTGGCTTGGACATAGCGTCGATGACTTTTGGTTGCTGGAAGGAATGAGGTTCGGAATATTGGGATTTGTCGCCTCCACCGGTTCCATCCTGATTGCGCTCTTGTCCGTCATCCGCAATGCCCCGCGCGTCACCAATGCGCGAGACGAGCCGACGCTGAAGGCGTGGGCGCTCACCATGGTGATGTTGCTTCTTGTGGGCTTCACCGTCGATTTCTGGACTTCGATGCACGCATTCCTCTTCTTGCTCCTGGGGAGCGGCATGTTCCTGGCCAACCGTGCGAATGCAGAGGTCTCGGCCGCGCAGATCCATGTGCGGCGGCCTCTTGAGCGGCGCGCGCGCTCGGGCGGTTGAGAACGGATTCCACTTGCGCTTCGAGGGGACGCGAACTTGAGTGGCCAAATGGCAGCGCTTCCTGATCGCCGGCGTCCGCAACGCCGGGGGGCGCTTTTCCTGGATGCCGAACGCGTAGCTGCCGCACCTGGTCAGGTGCCGTCGCTCGATGGCCTGCGGGCCGTCAGTGTCCTCCTGGTGCTGTTTGCCCACATCGTGAACGAGAAATATTTTCCAGGCGGCCTCGGCGTTCTCATCTTTTTCCTGATCAGCGGCTTTCTGATCACGCGTCTTCTGTTCGCGGAATTCAAGTCGACCGGAGCAGTGTCTCTGGAGAAATTCTATGTGCGCCGCGTATTGCGGCTCGTTCCCGCAATTGTCGCGTTCACGATCGTTGTGGTTGCGGCGTTTGAGATTTTCCTGCCGGATCAAATTCATGCAATCGAACCGATTTCGGCGCTGGCCTATTTCGCAAACTATTTGTATGCGGACTACAGCGTCCGTCATGCCGCCGCGTCCATGCCGTTTCAGGTGTTTTGGTCGCTCGCCGTCGAATGGCATTTCTATATGGTGTTTCCCGCCGCGTTCCTGGTGCTGCGCGGGAACGCCAGATCGGTTCTCGTCCTCGTGGCATCGGTTTGTGCGGTGTCGCTTCTGGTGCGACTCGCCGAGGGTCACCTCCACCCTCAATATTTGTCGACTTATTATTTCTATTTCCGCAGCGAGACGCGGATGGATTCGATCGCCACCGGTGTCCTCATTGCCGCGGCGTGCGAACTGGACGGCGGCCGCCGAGCCGTCCTGTATTTGTCGCGGCCTCTCTTCGTCGGCCTGGCGCTGATCGTTGTCGCGGGATGCCTGGCGCTGCGCGATCCGTGGTTTCGCGAAACGATCCGTTACACCCTGCTGAACATGGCATGCGCAGTCCTGCTGTGCGCTGTTGTCTTTAGAGCCGAGCTTCCGGCCGTCAATCGCGTTCTGAACACAGCAGTCCTGGTCTGGATCGGCGAGTTGAGCTACTCGCTATATGTCTGGCACGAGGGCGTAAGCCGGGCGGTATCCGGGTTCCTACCGCACCTGGCAAAGGCGGTTCAGATTCCGCTGATCTTTTCAGCCTGCTTCGCGGCTGCGGCGGCTTCTTACTACTTGATCGAACAGCCCGTCCGCAAATGGGGCGGCCGTTTCACGCGCTGATGGCATTCTGCCGGTTGCTGGCCGGTCTTCGTCGAAGCCAGAACGATCCCGGTTCGCACGCGGGCTGCTGCAGCGCCACTGGACAGGCGTTCTCCAGTTCGTCGCGATGATGATGCTTGAGCCAGTTGGCGGCGATGAGCACCTCAAACTCGGAGTTGAATGCGAGGAAGGCTTCGAGCAGGTACTGTTCGTTCCAAAGTTTGCGGTCCTGAAGAACCCACCGGGCCGGATAATCCTTCGGGGTGAAGATATCGTGGACATGAACCAGAACGCCGGGCGCCAGCCGCGGCAGAAGCTCCAGGTACTCGAAGAGGACGTCGCCCTGCGGTCGGATCACATGGGATGAATCGATGAACAGAATGTCGTTGCATTCGAGAGCCGCAACAAATGACGTGCCGCGTTTCTCGACCAATTCGCGCACGACTTCGACACCAAGATTCTCGAGCCAAGGCTGCTCGTACGGTTCGACACACACATGGCCGCACGTGTAGGCGCTATCTTCCGCCGTGTTTCGGCGAATTGCCAGGCGCGCCATCAAGGTCGAATACCCCGAACCGATCTCGATGAGGCGTTTCGGCTTGAAGTGCCGAATTAGATTGTAAAGCATTTCGGCATCGCCGGGCCCAAAATTCGGATTGCTGTAGCCGAACTCTCCGACGGCGCCACTTTCCAGCGGAATGGAAAGGAGTTCTTCACGGTAGTGGAACGCACGAACCAATTCCAATTGACTCGCTTCGTTCAAATCCAGCGCGGGAAGGCACCGGTCTTCATCAAGAGGTTTCCGCAAGTCTTCCGGAAACACGATCGGCTCATAATAGTGGTGACGAACAAAGCTGACGCCAATCCTGTCGAGCAGCATGCGGCTTAAAGGCGCCGCCGATCTCACCCTCGCGACGAGCACGATCGCCGGCGCACAAAGTGCCAGCAGAACCACGGCAAGCAGATCCAGACATCTCAGGAGGCCCGCCCTCACGACGCTGCATCCTTTTCCTTTTCCATGCCGTTCATCCTGTCTCCTCGCAGCGGCGCGATTTGTGCAATTTCGGTTCCCAGGTGCGCAGTGACGTGCCTCAAGGGGCCGACGCGCCCGGACATTCGGGCGATATCAACACACTTTGCAAAATAGAGGTAGTTGCCGGACATCGCATGGGACGCTGCTGAAGAACGGCGCCGGCTTCGGCCGCGGTCCATCCCTAACACTTCGGACTCCGGTCGAAGGTGGCAACCACGGCGTAGTGATCGGAGCCCGCGCTATCGCCCGCGACCCAGCTGAATGTCGGCTTCTGTTTCCGGAAAAAAATGTGATCGATCCTGAACAGCGTGCCCAGAATTCCAAACCGGCGAACATGCGAGGGAAATGTCAGCCCCAGTCCGGCGCCGGTTTCCGCGAACGCATCCCTGACCTGACCGCGCAACGGTGCCTGGACGGAATTGAATTCCGTGCTGTTGAGATCGCCGCCCGCAAGGACTGGCATCCGTTCATCCCTCAGCGACGCCGCCGTATTTGCGAAGAACGTCCCCTGCGGGGCAACGGAGAATTGCCCATGTGGCGCGTGGAGACTCCACAGCCGGATTTCGCAGGCGCCGATTGCTGCGATCGCCGTTGTCCGGCCGATAAGCAACTGCGTCTCAGAGAGCGGAAAGCGCGACAATATCACGGTGTCCGCCGTTTGCTCCGGAAATTCAAAATATTGCAGGTGATCGGGCTGGCGCCGAATATCGCGTAACAACACGGGCAAGTTTTGCACCTGTTGGAGAAACGCGATGTCGGGGCGCTCTCGCGTGATCAGCCGGGCAACGCTGTCGAGATCGCCGTTCGACGTGCTCGCGTTGAACGTCATCACTCGGAGATCCTCGCGCTTTGGCGCGCCGATCCAGCGCGCCGGATTGAAGCGGTCGAGGACTGGTGCCAAAATCAGGATTGCGACCGCAAGGGCGCCTGCGGCCCACCAGACACGGCGACCTGCAATTAAAAGGCACGCTGCCGCCAGCGCTCCAACGGCCAGCCACGGTGCAATGTAAGCGCCCCAACGGACCAGAATGATTTCGTCGCCGACGAGCAGCCATCCGATGAACCAAACCGCTATCGGCAGAGCCAATGCAGCGCCTGCGAAGCGGTAGAGGCGTTGGTGCTTGCTCCCCCAATTCGCGAGGAGACGTCCGATCCGCGGTCGCAAATTCATGGCGGGCAATTCCAACCTTAGACGCCGTAGTGGTCGCGACGGTATTTGGCCTGCCACATTACCTTGCCGACACCGCCCCAATACTGGACGGCGTGCTGCTCGGCAGCTTCGTGCCGTCCCAGCGCACGCGAACCCAACGCAGCTACAAGGTGATACGCCGCCTGCGCCGCGCCTACCGCCATCCAGAAGGCCAACGCATGGTAACCGCGCGGCTTTACGGCGATCTGCAAATAGGCTCTTTGCTGTCCCTGGCGGAAACGGCGATCAGACAAATATGCCGGGGTCAGCCGCGACACCGGAACAAACTCGTAGACACCGGCACCTGCAGCCCAAGCAAATCGCTTGCCCTGCCGCTCGAGACGGAACAGCAGGTCGATGTCCTCTCCGCCAGTTCTGTCGAACATATGATTGAACGGTTCCTGATCGCCGACAAAACACGTCTGTCGGCGAAAACAGGAATTGCCGGTGCCGAGGATTGGTGCGAGGTCGGTGATGTCCGACCGATCGGGCCTTCTGGCGTCACGTGAGTAGAGCGCGGTGGCGAATTCGCCGAGGCGCGTGGGGGCATACTCAAATTGCGGCACGACTGGGCCAAAGGAAGCGTCTGCGCCGCTTTGCGCCGCCGCCTCGACCAGTTTGCTGAGCCAGTCATCGCCGATCGGGGATTCATCGTCGTCCAGGAATACAACGAACTCCCCGCCGGACGCTGCGACGCCGCGATTGCGCGCATAGGCCAAGCCCGGCCGCGCCTCGTGCTCATAACAAATCTCAATTCCCGAGCGTGATGGCTCCTTGATCGACTCGACGAGCGCGCGCTGTCGGCCGTCCGGCGAATTGTCGATGACGATTATTTTAGCTTCCGCTCCGGACAGGTGCTGTTCGCAAACCCCGAGAATGGCGCGCCTCAAGAGCTCGTCGCGGTCGACCGTTGGTATGACGATGTCAATCAACACATCTAAACTTTCTCTTGGTGCAAAAGTTAATTTGTGGAGTTGCGTCGTTCATCTCATGATCAAATGCTTGCATGTTCTCGTGGCGTTGACACATTCAAGTTTACAATATTCACTTTCGGCCGGGCTCTTCATACATGCGATATTCGTTCGACCCGGCATTGGTGCCGGGCCGGCGCGGTCGCCACAGCCGCAAGGCGTGATGCGTAGGCTGATCCGGGGGACGATTTGTGCGGCATATTCGGATACGTGCTTCGCAGCGAGCCTAGAGTACCGCCGCAGCAACTTCAAAGCCTGACCGGTGTGCTCGCGCATCGCGGCCCTGACGGCTCAGGGACCTGGCAATCAGCCGCTCACAACGCCGATTGGCAGGTTGGCTTCGGGCACCGGCGCCTGGCGATCATCGATCTGAGCGAAAGCGGCCACCAGCCGATGATTTATCAGGACCGCTGGATCATTTCGCTCAACGGCGAGATCTACAACTACCTTGAGTTGCGACGGGAGTTGGAAGCGCTGGGTTATGCCTTCAAGTCGAATTCCGACACCGAAGTGCTCCTGATCGCCTGCGTTGCCTGGGGCGAGAAGGCGCTGCCGAAGCTGCGCGGCATGTTCGCATTCTCTTTCTGGGACGACGTCGAACGGAAATTGCTGCTGGTTCGTGATCCCTTCGGGAAAAAGCCGTTGTTCATCGGCCAGCCCGGCGGTGGCGTGGTGTTTGCCTCCGAAGTGGCGCCCATCGTCCAATCCGGCTTTGTCGAAAATCAACTCGATGCCGCATCTGTGCGCGACTACCTGCTCAGCCGCTACGTGCCGGGTCCGCACACGTTTCACACGCAAATCAAGAAACTTCCGCCTGGCCATCTGGCGACCTGGCAAGACGGCCGGCTGGATATTCGCCGCTATTACACGCCGCCGACGGCCGGTGACCGTCCCGTCGCTGTCCGGGACTTTCCGGAAGCAACGGGCCTGTTTCTCGCCAAGTTGGAAGAGTCCGTTCGCTTGCGCCTTCGCAGCGACGCCCCGTTCGGCGTGTTCCTCTCGGGCGGCCTCGATTCATCGTCCATTGTCGGCCTTATGGCCCGCCAGCTCCCCAGGCCGGTGAAGACGTTCTCGGTCGGTTTCCACGAAGCGGAGTTTTCTGAGCTGCGCTATGCGCGCGAGGTGGCCGGCCTGTTTTCCGCCGAGCATCATGAACTGATTATCGACTCGCGCATCGTGCAAGAGAGGATTCCGGAAGCCATCCGGTTTCGCGGCGCACCGCTGTCGGAGCCCGCCGACATCCCGATGCTCGAATTGTCAAAAGCCGCTAGCGGGAGCGTGAAAATGGTCCTGACCGGTGAGGGCGCAGACGAGCTTCTCGCCGGCTATCCGAAGTACAGAGCCGAGCCATGGATCGACCTCTTTCAGCGATCCGCGCCTTTTATGCTTCAAAAATTTTTACGGAGGTCGGCGGACGCCATGGGCGATCGCGGCCGGCGATTGCAGATTCTGGCACGCGCGGCGACGGAGACCGACTTTCAGGCACGAATGCTGAATTGGTTCGCGGCGATGGAGCCTGATTTGCGCGACCGGCTGGTCGCGGGAAACAGCCCCCAGCGCAAGCTCGACGAATTCCCATTCTCCAGCGCATCGCGGAGTCCGACGCGGCGGATGCAGCATTTCGACCAGACGTCCTATCTGCCCGACAATCTACTCGAACGTGCCGATCGCATGATGATGGCTGCCGCTGTCGAAGGCCGGATGCCTTTCATGGACGTCGAATTGGCCGATCTGGTCGCCTCGTTCGACGAGGATATCTATACCGCCGGTAAAGGCGGCAAGCGCGTTCTGCGCGCGGCCATGACCGGGATCCTGCCGAATGAGATCCTTCATCGCGGCAAGGTTGGGTTCAGAGTGCCGATCGGCGTTTGGTTTCGAACGACGATGCGCGCTTATGTCTCGGACCTTCTGCTCGATCCAAAGGCACACATTGCCGCGCTGCTGGATCGTGAAACCGTCGTCCGGACGTTGTCCGAACATACCAGTGCGCAGAAAAACCATGAATCTGCGATTTGGACCCTGGTCAATCTTGAAGAGTTTCTGCGGGGGTTCTACGCCGGAGCCGTCTGACCGCGACCGTCTGCACGCCGTTAATGCAATGCGGACGAAAGTCGTGGTTAAGAATTTGCCTCGCTGCTAAGGTCGCAAACGTCAGCAAAACTCGGCGGGACTATGAACATTGCGGTTTTTGGCCTCGGCTATGTCGGGACCGTGTCTGCGGCATGCCTGGCGCAGCGTGGCCATGGCGTCGTCGGCGTGGACAAGAACGCCACAAAGGTCGGCTTCATCAACCAGGGCGAAACCCCGGTCATCGAGGCCGACGTCGCCGAACTGATCCGCGAAGCCCGCAGCGCTGGCCGCCTGCGCGCCACCACCGAGGCCAGCGATGCCGTGAGCGCCTGTGAGTTGTCGCTGGTCTGCGTCGGCACGCCGAGCGCCAGCAATGGCAATCTCGATACCACCGCGATGCGCTCGGTCTGCGAGGAGATCGGAACTGCGCTTCGCAACGCCACGCACCGTCACCATGTGGTGATCCGCTCGACGGTCTTGCCGGGCACGATGCGAGACGTGGTCATCCCGGCGCTCGAACGCACCAGCGGCAAGCAGGTGCACAAGGATTTCGGCGTCGCCGTGAATCCGGAATTCCTTCGGGAAGGCACTGCCGTAAAGGATTTCTACAATCCGCCCAAGACGGTGATCGGCTCGCCGGATCGCGACACGATCGAGCATGTCGCCGCGCTTTATGAAGGCCTGCCCGGCCCGGTCTTCGCGTTCGAGATCGAGACCGCCGAGATGGTCAAATACGCCGACAATTGCTGGCATGCCCTCAAAGTGGCGTTCGGCAACGAGATCGGAAACATCTGTCAGGCGCGCGGCGTCGACAGTCATGTCCTGATGGATGCCTTCGTCCAGGACAAGAAGCTCAATATCTCTCCGGTCTATCTGAAGCCGGGCTTTGCGTTCGGCGGCTCCTGTCTGCCCAAGGATTGTCGGGCTCTTACGTATTTCGGCCGCGCGCACGATCTCGAACTGCCCGTGCTCAACGCCATCCTGCGCAGCAATGATCATCAGGTCGAGCGCGCGCTCTCCAAGATCATGAGCCTTGGCAGCAAAAAGGTTTCGCTTCTCGGCCTCAGCTTCAAGGAGGGCACCGACGACCTGCGCGAGAGTCCGCTGGTCGAGCTCGCCGAGCGCCTGATCGGCAAGGGTTATCAACTGAGAATCTTCGACCGCAATGTGCAGCTGGCGCGGCTGGTCGGCGCCAATCGCGAATACATACTGCAGACGATTCCGCATCTGTCCGATTTGATGCTGGATTCCGAGGACGAAGCGATTGCACACGCCGACGTGCTGATCATCGGCAATCGCGATCCGGCCTTCGCCCATCTCGCCGGTCGCCTCAAGCCAAATCAGAAGATCGTCGATCTCGTACGCTTCCCGGAATTGGAACGGCTGGGGGGAAGCTATAGTGGCATCAACTGGTAAGCCTTCGCGCCCCGGCCGCGTCCTCATCATCGTCGAGAACCTGCCCGTTCCGTTCGACCGCCGGGTTTGGTCGGAGGCGACGACCCTGCACGCCGCGGGCTACCAGGTCGCCGTCATCTGCCCAAAGGGCGCGGGCGCCACGGCGATCTACGAACGCCTCGACGGCATCCACATTTACCGGCACCCGCTGTTCGAGGCGAAAGGGGGGCTCGGGTATATTCTGGAGTACACCAGCGCCCTGTTCTTTGAGTTCATGCTCACCTGCTGGATCGGGCTGCGCCTCGGCTTCGACATTATCCACGCCTGCAACCCGCCCGACACGATTTTTCTGATCGCGTGGCCGTTCAAGCTGTTCGGTAAGAAATTCCTGTTCGACCACCACGACATCAATCCCGAACTCTATCTTGCCAAATTCGGCAAGAAGGGCGGGCTCTATCGCGCCCTTTGCCTGCTTGAACGCATGACCTTCGCCGCCGCCGATGTATCGATCGCGACCAACGAGTCCTATCGCGAGATCGCTGTGACGCGCGGGGGCATGGCTCAAGACCGGGTCTTTGTCGTTCGATCCGGCCCCAAATTGGATCGCCTGCGTGTCGTTCCGGCCAACCCGGAGCGCAAGCGTGGCGCACGGTATCTCGTGGGCTATGTCGGCGTCATCGGCCGGCAGGAAGGCATCGATCTGCTTTTGGAGGCCGTCAAACACACGGTTGAAGTCCGCGGCAGAAAGGATGTGCGCTTTGCCATCGTCGGCGGCGGCCCGGCGCAGGCGGAGATGCGCGCGCTGTCGGAACATCTGGGCGTGAAGGATTATGTCGACTTTTACGGCAGGGTGTCGGACGACGTCCTGCTCGAGGTGTTGAACACCGCCGATGTCTGCGTGAATCCCGACCGGGTCAACGACATGAACGACAAGTCGACCATGAACAAGATCATGGAATACATGGCGCTTTCCAAGCCGATCGTTCAGTTCGAACTGACCGAAGGGCGCTTCTCGGCACAAGACGCTTCGCTCTATGCCATTCCGAACGATCCGGCCGATATGGCCGGCAAGATTCTGGAGCTGCTCGACGATCCGGCGCGGCGCGCCGCCATGGGTGCGTTCGGCCGCCACCGCGTGGAAACCGAGTTGGTTTGGGAGCTCGAAGCTCCCAAGCTTCTTGCCGCCTATGAGACCATTCTTCGGCCCAACTCGACGCCGAAGCTCGCGCCAAGCGTGACACAGCCGGCCAATCGCAACTAAGCTGTTCGCCAGTTTTCGGGCTTTCAAATGTCTGATCTGATTGCCACTTTGGGCCGCGTCGGGCGCTCGATCCGTTCGGCGTTCGCCGCGCCGGGCGAGAAGCGCGAGAACGCGCCCTCCTGCCTGCCTGACGCCCATCTCGTCTACGCCGTCGGCGACATCCACGGCCGCAGCGACCTGTTGCGCGCGCTGATCGTGAAGATCGCCGAGGACGCCAAATCCCGTCTCGCCGCCGGCCGGCATCCAACAATCGTCTTCGTCGGCGACTATGTCGACCGCGGCCCGGACTCGCGCGGGGTGATCGACGTCCTGCTCAAGGAGCTACCGCAAGACTGGGATTGCCGCTTTCTCAAGGGCAATCACGAGGAAACGCTCCTCGCCTTCCTGAGCGATCCCCAGATAGGCGAGTCCTGGCGCGAATTCGGGGGGCTGCAGTGTCTGACCAGCTATGGCGTCGCGATCCAGCGCAATGGCGCGGCGATGGATTGGCCGGCGATGGCCGCGGCCTTTGCCGCGGCGCTGCCGCCCGAGCATCTCGAATTTCTGTCCAAATTGTCGCTGCGCGAAACCATCGGCGATTACGTCTTCGTCCATGCCGGGGTGCGGCCCGGCATTCCGCTGGAGTACCAGTCGGAACACGACCTGCTGTGGATCCGGGAGGAGTTCACCGCCGGGCGCCGCGCGCTGCCGCAGACCGTGGTCTACGGCCACACCCCGAACGCCCAGGTCGTCACCGGTCCGGGGCGCATCGGCATCGACACCGGCGCTTACGCGACCGGCACCCTAACGGCCGCCGGGTTCAGCGGCGCGGACGTCTGGTACCTGTCCACCTGAACCGCCGGCGGGCGCCGCGGCCGTGCTCGAGCCGCCATCCAGAGCCGCGACCTGGCGTCCCGCGGCGGCCTGCCGATTGCCCATCGCCGCCGCCAGAAGCAACGCCTGGGCGTTTTTGCCGGCAACGCGCCACTGGCCATTGGCATCCTGCGCCGTGACCCAGACGTAGTCCGTCTTGCTCCACGGCAGCACCCAGGAATTGGCATTGTCGAGGACATAGGCGCCCTGCGTGGTGTTGGCGATCAGCACGGCATGCGGGCCGGTTTGCGGCGAGTCCACCAGCGCCAGGCTCAGATCGCCCGCCGCCCAGCCGGCCGCCCACAGCAGCTCGCGCTTGCGCAACGCGAAATCCTCGCAGTCGCCTTCCGTGACCGCCGGCACCCAGACATCGGGGCGGCCGAACTGCTCCTCATCGGTGACATAGCGCACGGTCTGGTTGACCTGATTGTTGACCGCGTTCAGCGCCGCCCAGCGCGCCGGCGTCAGGCTGGCATCGGGCTGGGGAACGTCATACGCCGCCGGGATCACGCCCGCTTGCGCCGGCACGGCCGGGCATTGCGCCGGCTCGGTCTTGCACAGATCGACATAGCCGGCGGGCGCTGCGGTCGGCAGACCCAGCGGCAGCGCGCTGCTGGCATCGGGCGTCGTGGAACAGGCGGACAAGGCGAGGCCGAAGGCACAGGCGGCGGCGATGCCAAAGTAACGGCTGAAGTATCTACCCATGAAAGACCCCAACAATTCTTGTTGATGATCATCACGGAGCGCCTCTTAACCTTCGGATCGCAGAAAAACTCAAATCGAATTCAAATTTAAACTGTATTTATATTGTATTTGATTCAAATTTTATGGATTGCCTTCAGCGGCCGCGCAGCGGAGGCCCTTGCGGCGGGACGGCGCGCCGGCGAAAAGCGCCTCATCAACAGTTTGACGCGAATCTCGCCCGACCCACCGCCAATTGTGACAGTCCGCGTGACTGGTAGGAGGGTGCGGCGGATGCCACCTGCGGCCGCTGGGGACTTGGCGCGCGACTCGACCGAAGGGCGCTTGCGTTTCGGACCCTGGGGGGGAAACCCCATGTGCGCCTGCACAATGCACAAGCCGCGTTGCTGGATATCGCGGCAACCGGAGTCTCTCAAAAGACACAACAACCGGCCCCAACTGTGAATTTTATTTGTGCTGTGACCGTTTAGCGTAGCCAAAACTGGCAAAGCGGCACCCAATTCAGGTAGAGTTTCCCCTAGTGGGTTTTTGGGTGGAGGGGCCGATGCGTAGCAATTTCGCACGTGCGTTTTTGATTTCGACCTGCCTTGCGGTGGGTGCGGCCGCACTGCCGATGCCCGCGATGGCCGCCTATGAAGCGCCGACGGTTGTCACCGATCCGGCAACCGGCAACGTGACCGTCACGCTGTCGAACGGAACCGCCGTGGTGGTCTCGGCCTCCCTGGCGGCGCAGATCGTCGCCGCGATGAATTCGGGCGACGCCGCCGCGGTCACCGCCGCGATCAAGGCCCTGGTGCAAGCCAATGCCGCCAACGATCCCGACAAGGCGACCGCGATCTATATCCTGGCCGCGTCTTCGACGACGGACAAAGCCCTGCAAGCGGCCGCCTATGCCGGCGTCGCGGCGGGCAATCCCGGCGCCAAGACGCAGCTCGCCGACAACAGCCCGCAAGGCGCCGGCGCGCCGGGCGGCCAAGGCGGCGGCGGTGGCGCGGGCGGCACGGACAGTTTCCCGAGCGGCGGCACAAGCGGCGGCGGCAGCACGCCGAGCCCGAACGGTCCGTAAGTTTTGTGCCGCGCGGCCCAGCCGGCCGGATGATTTTCAGCGGCACCTGAAATTGCCAGTAACGGTAATAAAACGATAAGACGAGAAGCGTGGGGATTTAGCGGACATGTCTGGGCGTAGAGTGACATTGGCGCTGGCATTTTTCAGCGCGGCCTTGCTGTCGGCGGCTTCGGCAGCCGCGGATGGGCTGCCCTCTACGAACACGGGTGGCGAGACCGAACTCGGCATCCATATGGGCGGGTTCATGCTTTACCCGAAGCTCGACATCAGCGGGCAGTACAACGACAACGTCTTCGCGGTGAACACCGGCGCCAAATCCGATGTCAGCCTCGACGTCCTGCCCTCGCTGCGCCTGGAATCGACCTGGACGCATTTCCTGGTCGCGCTGACCGCGCAATACGATTTGCGCCGCTACGACAAATTCACCCAGGAAGACACCGACGACTACGTCGTCAAGCTCGAGACCCAGATCGATGTCGACTCCGCGACGCAGTTTGCCGCGTCGACGGAATATGGCCGGTTTTCGGAGCTTCCCGGCAATACGAACATCTCGTCGAATGCGGCCGAGCCCACGGAGTATGACCGCTGGGACAATCACGCCGGCATCAAGCACATCTTCAACCGGCTGCAGGGCGAGATCGGCGGCGCGTTCACGACCTTGCGCTTCCAGAACACGCCCGCGGTCGGCGGCGGCACGATCTTCTCGGTGGACCGCAACCGCGACGTTGCGAGCATCTATGCCGATGCCGGCTTTCAATTCAGCCCCGGCTACCAGGTCTTTGCCCGCGCCTCGTGGAACCAGCGCGACTACCAGCTGGCGGTCTTCAAGTTCCGCGACTCGACCGGCTTCGACGCGGTCGGCGGCGTGCGGGTGCAATTGACCCATCTGATCGACGGCCAGGTCTATTTCGGTTATCTGCAGCAGAACTATCACGCGCCGCTGACCGATATCGGCGGGTTCGACGCCGGCGCCCAGCTGCACTGGGCCGCGACGCGGCTGACCGACGTGAACCTCAACGTCAGCCGGTCCGTCGAGGAAACCGACGAAGCCGGCGCCACGGGCTATCTCGCGACGATCGTCTCGCTCGATGTTTCGCACCAGCTGACGCGGTCGGTGACGTTGAATGCCGGCATTTCCTACAACAACAACGATTATCACGGCGTGACGCAGAACGAGGACATCTTCGGCGCGACCCTCGGCGTTGACTATCATTTCATGCCGCAACTTCACTTGGTGGCGGACTACCGCTATACGTCGCGGGATTCCAACCTCCTGAGCGCCAATTACGATCAGAACATCTTCGAAGCGCATGTCGGATTGGCGCTCTGACCGGCGCATCCGCGGCATCGGCGCCAAGGCCTCGATCGCATCGCCGCCATCGATGGATGTGCGCGTGGGCTCGACCTTTGTCTAAGAACGGAAGCCATGGACAGCGCTGACATCCCCGCGGCAGAGCCGCCGAGCCACGATTCGATCAGCACACGGCCGATCGCCGGCAGCGGGCCGGAGGTCTCCGTCGCCGCATTGCTCGCCATTCTGCGCCGCCGCGCGATCCCCATGGCTGCCGCCTTCGCGGCCGTCGTCGCCATCGGCGTCGTCTACACGCTCAGCCTGACGCCGCGCTACACCGCCACCTCGACGGTGCTGTTCGACGCGCAGAACCAGAACGCCCTGGACCTCGATCAATTGCTCAACCAGCAGGCCGGCCCGCCGATCTCGATCTCGAACCAGATCCAGATCATCACCTCGTCGTCCTTCGTGGGGAAGGTGGTCGACAAGCTGAACCTTTCCGCCGATCCCGAATTTGGCACGGGCGCCACCGGCGGCTTCGGCATCCTCAGATCCATAAAGGGCCTCTTCAGCGACGACACGCAAAGCGGTCCGTCGAAGGAAGAAGACCATATCGCGACGATCAACCGCTTCCTCGATCGCATGGTGGCCGGCGTCGCCGATGGGACGTCGGTCATCACGATCCAGTTCTCGTCGCAAGACCCGGCGAAGGCGGCGCAGATCGCCAATGCGGTGGCGGACGGTTACATCACCGACCAGCTCGACGCGAAATTCGAGGCGACCCGGATCGCGAACAACTGGCTGAGCGGCCGTCTGGACGAATTGCGCAAACGGGTAGCCGAGGCCGAGACGGCCGTCGCCAGCTACGCGGCGGAGAATCATCTGCAGACCCTGAACGAGGCCGGCCAGACGCTGCAGGACACGCGCGTCGCCCAGCTGAACGACGAGCTTCTCAAGGCCCGCGCCGACTACGCCGAGAAGCAGACCCGTCTCAGCGGCGTGCGCGCCGTGCTCGCGCGCGGCGGCTCGGTCGAGGCCATTCCGGACCTCATGAGCTCGCCGGTGTTTCAGGGCCTGCGCACCCAGCGCGCGACGCTCTTGCAGCAGCAGTCGCAGCTGTCCTCGACCTTCGGCGCCCGCCATCCCGAGATGATCAAGCTGACCGAGCAGATCGCCAGCATCGACGCCCAGATCAATGGCGAAATCCAGCGCATTCTGTCGGCTTTGCAGAGCGACGTCGCGGTTTCGGGCGCCCAGCTTGCCGTGATCCAGAAGGGCCTCAACGATGCCGAGGGGCAGAACGCCAACGCCGGGCAAGCCAATGTCCGCCTGCGCGAATTGCAGCGCAACGCCGATTCCGCAAAGTCGCTCTACGAGGCCTTCCTCAAGCGCTTCAACGAGCTTGGCGAGCAGGGCACCTTGCAGAGCACCCAGGCACGGGTAATCAGCCGGGCCACCGTCCCGGCCGCGCCGTCCTATCCCAAGACGATGCTGTATCTGGCCGGCAGTCTCGCGGCGGGCTTGCTGGCCGCCGCGGTGATCGCCTTCCTGCTCGAGCAGCTCGACCGCGGCCTGCGCACGCGCCAGCAGATCGAAAGCGAGCTCGGCCTGCCGATGCTGGCGAACCTGCCGCTGATGGATACCGCCGAGCTCGACTGGGACGGCAAGAAGCATACGCCGTCCGAAATCGTCGTTGCCAAGCCGCTGTCCGCCTACAACGAGGCGTTCCGCATGCTGCGGGCCGGCATTCAACTGTCCAATGTCGATGCGCAGCCCGTCCTGGTGCTGATCACCTCGGCGCTGCCGAACGAGGGCAAGTCGACCGGCGCGCTGTCGCTGGCGCGCTCCTGCGCCCAGGCCGGCGACCGCGTGCTCCTGATCGACGGCGACATTCGCCGGCCCAGCATCGGAAAGGTCTTGGGGCGCGAGCACGACAAGGGTCTCGGGCTCGTGCAATGCGTCCGCGGCGAAGCCCAGGTCCACGAAGCGGTGATCAAGGACGACATCACCTCGCTTCACATTCTCCTGCCGGGCGCCACGGTGAACAATCCGCCGGACATCCTGTCCTCGATCGCGATGCGCAACCTGCTGGCCGCGGCGCGGCAAAGCTACGACCTGGTCCTGATCGATTCGTCGCCCGTCCTGCCGGTGATCGACGCGCGGCTCCTGGCGCGGCTTTGCGACACGACGGTCTTTTTCATCCGCTGGGAAGACACGCCGCGGGACGCCGCCCAGGAAGCGCTGCGCCTGCTGCAATCGTTCGATGCCCCGATGGCCGGCGTCGCGCTCAGCATGACCGACCGCAAGCGCCAGACGCGCTATGGCTATTACGGCGACAGCTACAGCTATTATGGCCGATACCAGAACTACTACGGCACCTGAAGGCCGGGCCGATAACTGGGGCGCCAGACTTTTCGGCCTGGCCCTGCTCGCTCTGTCGCTCGCCATCATCGGCATCAGCGGCAATCTGCTGTGGCACGATCTGGCGCTTTACCGGCTGCACGCCGTCGCGAAAGCGATCCGCTTCGGCGAGCCGGTCTCGACAAAGGCGCTGGCGCAGGTCCTGCCGCAAGCCATCGCATGGGACCAGGCGCAAGCCCTCAACGCCTCCGATCTCGACGACGCCGCGCTGGTGATGTCGCTGTTCGCCGAGCGCAATCGCGGCAGCTTCCTGGCTCCGTCCCTGCTGCTGACCGCGGAAAAACTGCTCAAGGAGCGCGTCGCGGCGGCGCCCGCCGACGGCAATTCCTGGCTGCGGCTTGCCTATATTCGCACCGCCCGGGTGGGCCTCGATCCGTTCGCGCATGGCGCGCTGCGGATGTCGTATCTGACGACGCCGCGGGAATTTTCGGTCATCTGGCCCAGCCTCAAATTCCGGGTCGATCATTGGGGCCTGATGAGCATCGAGGAGCAATTTGCCGCCGCCGACCTCGCCGCCGGCATCTGGCACAAGCCACCCGAACGCGCCGCGCTAAAGAGCTACCTTGCCGCACTGCCGCCCGGTTTGCGGTCCACCTTGCTGGCGGACATCATCGATTCCGAGGCACGGGCCGCCCTCTCAAAGCCCTAGACGGCTGGTCCGGAAGAGAACATCGCAGGATTTCCGGCATCCGAAGGGCCGTTTACCGCGGCGCGGAAACGGTTTGGCGGCCGGCGGTGGGATGCTGTAATTGAGGCGGGCGCCCGCCGCGACCAGGGCTAGGATCAGAGGCCGACATGAGAGCTTTTTTTGCCGCCATCCTCCTGGCCCTTGTGGCTTTCGCCGTTCCCGCCCAGGCGCAATCGGGCGGGTCGATCAACCTCACCTACCGGCTTGGCGCCGGCGACAAGGTGAAGATCAACGTCTACGGCCAGGCCGACCTCAGCGGCGAATTCGTCGTCGACGGCGGCGGCACCGTCCAGCTTCCGCTGATCGGCCAGGTCAAGGCCATCGGCCTGACCATCCGCGAGTTCGAAGCCGAAATCACAAACGCCCTGCGTGACGGCCAGTATCTGAAAGATCCGCGCGTCAGCGTCGAGGTCTCGAACTACCGGCCATTCTACATCATCGGCGAGGTGAACAAGCCCGGCGAATATCCTTATGTGAACGACATGACCGTGCTGAACGCCGTGGCATTGGCTGGCGGGTTTACCTTCCGCGCCGACGACAGCGAAGTCTATGTCCGGCGCAATGGCGGCACCGCCGAGACCAAGCTGCCGGCCGATCAAAGCACCCGGGTGGAGCCCGGCGACATCATCCGCGTGGGCGAACGGTTCTTCTGAACACCGGATGGGAGCCGCGCCTGGGTGGCGTGAAGGACCGATCGGCGGCGGCCCATGGCAACGACAGTCAGCCCGAAGACGGTCCGCAAACGGCGGCGTCTTCTTGCGTTGGTCTTGGGATGCATCGGCCTGGGCATCGCGTCTTTTGGCGCCTTCTCGTCATTTGACGATCTCAACACGGCCGCGCCGAAATTCCTCTATGTCGGCCTGGCGCTGGCCGCCGCGGCGGCTGTTGCCTATGGCTGGCTTGGCAGGCGCCGCCGCCGGCGAAAGCACCGCCGCCGACACCCGCCCAACATGAAATCGCGGCCGGATATCCCGGGCTAGACGATACCGGGCCGATATTTTAACACCCTCGTGTTGGGGTTCAGATCGTGTGTTGCGTAAACGGGCATTTGTGTGCGTTCGAAAGAGCTGGCCATACGGCGAAGCATCGCCGACAAGCGGTGGCGTATTTTTTCCCTGACGGCCGGCAGCATCGGCTTTGGAATCATCCTCATCGGTTTGGGCGCCAGCCTGGATGACGGCGGCCAGTCGCTCTGGAAATTTCTCGCCGCCGGCACGTTGTTGATGGCCGTGGCCGTTCTCAGCTACCGCTTCTTTGCCGCCTCGCGCGGCGAGACGAGAAGGGCGCGGCGCCGCTAGCGTTCGGCGAAAAACGTGACGACGGCTTCAAGCGGCATCTGCATGGTTTGCATCCCGCCCCACCCGTATCGCGCCGGCGACGGGCCTCGTTATCGCACCGCCGCTAAAACGCGTTTTCCTGGCCGATCACCGCACCGACGGTCTTGAACAGGATCAGCACGTCGAGCGCCGGGCTGCAATTGCAGGCATACCAGATGTCCATCTCGATGCGGCGATACATCAGTTCGAGATTGGGCGTTTCGCCGCGCAGGCCGTGCACCTGGGCCCAGCCCGTGATGCCGGGCTTGACGTGCTGGCGCACCTCGTAGTTTTCGATCAGCTTGGTGTAGAGCGCATCATGCGCCGCGGCGTGCGGCCTGGGCCCCACCACCGACATCTCGCCGCGCAGCACGTTCCACAATTGCGGCAATTCGTCGATGCTCGACTTGCGCAGCCAGCGCCCGATCCGCGTCACGCGGGCATCGTTGCGCGCCGCCTGCGGAATGACGTCGCCGTCTTCCTGCACGGTCATGGTGCGGAATTTGAAGATCTGGAACGAGTGGCCGCGATAGCCCAGCCGCGACTGGCGAAACAGCGGCGGGCCCTTCGAGTCGAGGCAGATCGCGGCCGCAATGATCAGCAGCAGCGGCGACAGAAACAGCAGCGCCGCGATGGCGACGGCAAGATCGATCGCGCGCTTGAGGGCGCGTTCGCGCCGCGTCATCGGCGCCTTCTGCATCTCCAGCGCCGTGACGCCGCCGACGCCCCGCACGGAATTCTGCAGCAATACGGAGATGCGCTCGTCGGGCACCAGGAACACCGCGCGCGGCAGGATCCGCAGGCCGGTCATCAGGCCGGTGACGCTGTCGAACGGCAAAGCGCCGCCCAGAACGTAGAGATCGCCCGGCGCCGCCGAGCGCGCGGTGTCGAACACGGCCTGCAGCAGGCGCCTGCGTTCCGCGATCCAATCCACCGGCGTGCAGCTGTCGTCGAAACGGATGATCCGCGCGTTCCGGCAGCCCTGTTGCGCAAGCTCGCTCAGCAGGGCATCCGCCGCGCCGCCCTGGCTCGGCGCCACGACCAGGACTTCCGCTCCGCGATAGGCGGTGTTCTTCATCCAGCGCGCCAGCAAACGCGGCGTCGCCACCCGCGAGACGGTCACGGACGCCAGGCCGGCCGCGAAGAACAGGAAGATCGCGCCGCGCGAGAAATTCTCGCTGATCTTCATGCCGAAGGCGAGCACCACGAGAAACAGGAAGGTTGCGATCCAGGCCGTCGCCGCCATGCGCGCGCGGCCCAGGCGCGTTGTGCCGGCACGCTGATCGCGCGAGGTCTGCACCCGCACCAGGCCGCAGAACAGCACCGCCACCATGATCCCGACCGCTGCGAAGCCCGCGGGATAACCGGGCGTGCCGCGCACGGCGAGCTGGTAGATCATGCCGGTCGCGACGCTGGTCGCCACGATGATCGCCGCGTCGACGGCGAGCGCGACGCTCGAAGCCGAATATTGGATTGGGATATCGGCCCGCCATGGCTGGGCCGCGCCGATCGCGCCGGCGCCTCTGCCGTTTACGGACGATTGAATGCTCATACACCCCACACCACTGCGCCGTTTCGGCACAGTTCTCTTCCGCGCGCCGAACGCTTGGGCGCGTCGGCGCCCCTTCGAAGCGCCGGCCCCCGCGGAAAATCCAGCTTCGCAGAGTAAAACGTAAGTGAAACGCTACCGTGACGACAGGAAAAACCGCAGCTCGGTAAAGTTTATCGACATATGGTGTGACCGGTTGTGAATTGCCCACATTTTGTGCACGGCCAGATATCGCCGGCACCCGGATTGCACCACCAATATCTGGTATGCGCGCCGCAGACGAGGCCGCGCGAAAGGCACGTTTTCAAGCGGTTGCATTGCCATCGCCGCAATGCTCCGGTGCCGGCCGGACAATCGGCAATGAGGTTTCCATGAAAATCGACGACAAGATCGCGGCGGTCGTGACGGGCGGCGCTTCCGGTCTCGGGCGGGCGAGCGCGCTGGCGCTTGCCGCGGCGGGCGTGAAAGTCGCGATCTTCGACATCAATGCGGCGGAAGGCGAAAAAATCGCCGCGGAGATCGGCGGGGTCTTCTGCAAGGTCGACATCACCAGCGAGGACAGCGCCGTCGCCGGGTTCGAGCGCGCCCGCGCGGCGCACGGCCAGGAGCGCGTCCTGGTCCACTGCGCGATGACCGCGCGACGCGGCAAGACGCTGTCCTTCGACAAGGAGACGCGGGGCTACAAGCGCACCTCGACCGAGGATTATGCCTTCGGCGTCGCCGGCATCCTCACCGCGAGCTATCGCATGGCGTCGCTGTCCGCGCTCGGCATGGCGAGCCTGGCGCCGCTGGAAGACGGCGAGCGCGGCCTCATCGTCCTCACCGCCTCGGTCGCGGCGCAGGATGCGCAGATCGGCCAGGTGATCTATGGCTCGGCCAAGGCCGGCGTGAACGGCCTCGTCCTGCCCATGGCGCGCGACCTGATGGATGTCGGCATCCGCGTCAATTCCATCATGCCGGGCATCTTCGCCACGCCCCTGATGCTGGGCGCGCCGCAAAACGTGCTCGACAGCCTTGCCGCCTCCGTGCCGTTCCCCAAGCGCCTGGGCAAGCCGGAGGAGTTCGGCAGCCTGGTGCTCGAGCTGACGCGCAACACCTATTTCAACGGCCAATGCCTGCGCCTCGACGGCGCGATCCGCATGGCGCCGCGCTGAAAACACCGGGGGACATTCGCATGAGCGCGTTCAAGGACAATCTGCTCGCCGGCAAGACGGCGTTCGTCGCCGGCGGCACCAGCGGCATCAATCTGGGCATCGCCAGGCGCTATGCCCAGCTCGGCGCCAAGGTCGCCGTGGCGGGGCGCAATCCGGAAAAGGCGCAGGCCGCCGCCGCAAGCATCGGCCACGACGCGATCGGACTGTCCTGCGACGTGCGCGACTACGCCGCCATCCGCGGCGCGCTGGAGCAGGCCACCGCCAAGCTCGGTCCGCTCGACATCGTCGTCTCCGGCGCCGCCGGCAATTTCGTCGCGCCGGCGCTCGGCATGTCGGCGAATGGTTTCCGCACCGTGGTCGACATCGACCTCAACGGCACCTTCAACGTGTTCCGCGCCTGCAATGATTTGCTGCGCAAGCCCGGCGCCTCGTTGATCGCGATCACCGCCGGCCAGGCGGTCAATCCGTCGATGCTGCAGGCCCATGTTTGCGCCGCCAAGGCCGGCATCAACCAGCTCATCCGCGTCCTGGCGATGGAGTGGGGTCCGTCCGGTGTGCGGGTGAACGGCATCTCGCCCGGCCCGATCGCCAACACCGAAGGCATGGCGCGCCTGGCACCGACCGAGCAGGCCGCCAAGGCCATCACATCGCGCATCCCGCTGCGCCGCTATGGCGAGATCGAGGAGGTCGCCGAAAGTGCCGTGTTCCTGGTCAGCGACTCGGCGCGTTACGTCACCGGCACGATCCTCGATTGCGACGGCGGTTCCCAGCTCGGCGACGCGCGCGACCGTGGCGAGGGCCAGGGATTGGGCGGCTAGATTTCGAAGGAATTCCGCCGGCCCGGCTGATGGCGCGCGCAGGGCCGGGCGCGGCTTTGCGGCGCTGGACAGGGCCGCCGCTCCGGGCGATGGTCCGGCTCAACCCGGGAGAATATTTGCAGTGTCACCCGACGCAATACGGCAGCAGATTCGCACGCTTTTCCTGGACGGAGACACATCCATCCCGATCGCCGACGATCTCGATCTGACGGTGGCCGGCATCTGCGATTCCTTTGCGCTCCTCGAGCTCGCGATGGCGCTCGAAAAGAATTTGGGCATGGCCGCGGCGCCCGACAGCGACATCACCGTGGACAATTTCGGCTCGATCGACCGCATCCTCGCCTATTGCGCAAAACGGGGCTGACCTCATGTCCCGGTTGGGCGAGGTCATATTCGCAAGGCTGGCGCACGAGTCCGCAAAATGCGCGGTGCGCTTTCTCGCGAGCGACGGCGGCATCCGCGAACTCAGCAGGGCCGAGCTGACCGCACAGGCCTTCGCCGTGGCCGACCTGCTCGATGCCCGCGGGATCGCGCCCCGGGCGATCGTCGGCGTGGCGATGTATTCCGGACCGGCGCTTTATGCGAGCTGGCTCGGCTGTCTGTGGTCGGGGCGGATACCCACCATGGTCGCGCCGCCATCGCCGCGCATGGAGCCGCAGAAATATGCCGCCGGACTGAAAGGGATCGTCGAACATCTGGACCTCGCGGCCCTCATGGTCGATGCGGCGAGCGGCCAGGCCCTGGCCGGGCGGATTTCAGACGGCGTGAATGTCATCGAGCTTGGCGAGGCGGCGGCGGCATCCACCACGCGGCGTTCCGTCGTTGCGACCGCGCCGAACAGCATCAGCATCATCCAGCATTCGTCCGGAACGACGGGCCTGCAAAAATCGATTCCGCTCACCAGCGAGCAGATCCTGGCGCATCACGCGGCCTATGCCGAACGCATCGGGCTGACGCAGGACGACAAGATCGTCTCCTGGCTGCCGCTCTATCACGACATGGGATTCGTCGCGGCCTTCCTGCTGCCGCTGATCGCCGGCCTGGAGATCACCGAATTTTCGCCGTTCGATTGGGCCAATCGTCCCGGCGAACTTCTCAAGGCGATCGACCGCTACAAGTCGACGCTGTGCTGGATGCCCAACTTCGCCTTCGCGATGCTTGCCGAGCCGCGCACGCTGCGCTCGCTGCCGGCGCTGGATCTTTCGTCGGTGAGAGCCTGGATCAATTGCTCCGAGCCGGTGATGGCCGCGACCATGGAAACGTTCCTGGGCGCGCTGGCGCCGTTTTCCGTTCGCCCCCGTTCCGTGCAGCCTTGCTATGCGATGGCGGAAAACGTCTTCGCGGTTTCGCAGATGGCGCCGGGCGAGCAGCGCACGCTCCGCGTGGACCGCGACCTGTTGCGCCGCGACGGCGTTGCACGGCTGACGGACGGCGCAGGTTTGGCGCTGGCGTCGAATGGCGAGTGCCTCGGCACGACACAGGTCCAAGTTCGCGATCCGGAGGGGAAGGCCCTGCCGGACGGACGGGTCGGCGAGTTCTGCCTGCGCGGCGCGCACCGCTTCGACGGCTATCTGAACCGGCCCGACCTGACGGCGGCGGCGATTGACGGCGACGGCTGGTACGCCACCGGCGATCTCGGATTCCGTTTGGACGGCCACCTCTATGTTACCGGCCGCAAGAAGGACATCCTCATCCTCCGGGGACGGAACTATTACGCGCAGGACATCGAGGATGCGGTCGCCGCGCTGGACGGGATCAAAAGCGGGCGGGTGGTGGCGTTCAGCCTGCCCAATGAATCGCAAGGCACCGAGAAGCTCGTCGTGCTGGTGGAACTCGAAGACGGGCAAGAGGCGCGGGCGGGTGTCATCAAGCTGGATATCCGAAACTGCATCGCGCAGAACTTCGACACCACGCCCTCCGACGTGCGCGTCGTGCCGGCGCGCTGGCTTGTGAAATCGACTTCCGGTAAACTGGCGCGCGGGGAAAACCGGCAGAAATACATGGACTTATCAGCGCAGGGTGCCGGTAGTGTTTGAGACGTTGTCGTGCTGGTGCGCGTTCGCCGCGCTGCTGGTCGTTGTGCGCCTGGTTCCCCCCGATCGGGAATCCATGCGTGCCGGTGTGCTGGCTTTCGTCAGTCTCGTTGCGATCATCGTCGTGCTCCATCTCAGCCTGGCGGTCGCCGCGCTCATCGTAGCGAGCACCGCGTGGATCGCCGCCGTGGTGCCTCGGCTGAGCCGCGGCTCGAGCCATCCCATCCGCACCGCTCTTCTGGCCATTGCGCCCGTCGCCTTGCTCTGGGCGGTCGGCAAGATCGCCTTTGCCAACCAGCTGCCGCTGGGCTGGCTGTTCTTCCTCGGATCGTCCTTCTTCCTGGTGAAGGCCTTCAGCCTCATCCGCGACCGGATCGACGGCAAGGCGAAGAATGCGTCGCCGGCGCTGATCGGCGCCTACCTGCTTTATTTTCCGACCTACCTGTCGGGTCCCATGCACTATTGGGACGAGTTCGACGACGCGTTCCGCAATCCCGAAAGCCTTTCGGGCGCCGACGCGATCGATGTGGCGTTCCGCTTCACCTGGGGCCTCTTCAAGGTTCAGGTCCTGGCGGTCTTGCTCGGACCGCTCAGCCTCACGGCGCTGGTCACAGCCCCCGCGATCTCGCTGCCGCATCTGATCGCCGGCGCGCTGGTCTACAGCTGGGTGCTGTATTTCAACTTCTCGGGCTATGTCGACATGGCGATCGCGGTCTCCCGCCTCATCGGACTGCGCGTGCCCGAGAATTTCCATCTTCCCTATCTCTCCCAGTCGATCCGCGATTTCTGGCGGCGCTGGCACATCACCTTCAGCCGGGCGCTGACCGCGCATGTCTTCATGCCGTTGTCGCGCACCCTCGCGACCAAGGTCGGGACGCGCCGCGCGCTGGTCCCCGTGATCGGATATCTGGTGACGTTCATCTTCGCTGGTTTCTGGCACGGCGCCACGCTGAACTTCCTGCTGTGGGGCGCCTATCACGGCGTGGGCCTGGTCGGGCACGATTTGTATCAGCGCAATTTCCGCAAGAAGGGTCCGCCCGGCCCCGCCAATATCGTGACGACGTCTGTCAGCGTCGCCGCCACCTATGTTTTCGTTTCGCTGGGCTGGATTTTCTTCGTGCTGCCGGTCGGCCAACTCGGGAGGATTGTGTGGCACTGATCCCCGCCATCGCGCCACTGCTCGCCTTCATCGCGCTCAGCCTCGTCGCCGTGATTGCCGCGCTGGTCCTGACCCTGACCGGCAGGCTCGCCGTGCACAAGCTCCTGACGCCGCGCGAATGGCTGCTGGTCGGCAAGCTGCTGGCCATCGTTCTGCTCGGCGCGCTGGCGATCCAGGTGCACAATCTGACTCTCTACAATTCGGAGCAGTTCATTTATGGCCGCTTCTGAAACCCCCGCGCCGCGCCTGTCGAGGGTCTTCGCCGCGCTGCTGGCGATCCTGCTGATCGCGGAAGCCGGCTCGCAGGCCTTCTTTCTGCATTGGGTCGGGCGGCCGTTCGGATCGGTGTTTCTCTACAATTGGTCGCCTTACGGCCTGGTGCGGAACAACCCGTCGCTGACGGGCAATTTCCAGATCAGTCCCGACGGCTTTCGCGAGATGCGGACCTACTCGAAGAAGAAACCGCCCAACACGTTCCGGGTTCTGCTGCTCGGCGGTTCGGTGCTGTATTCGGGGTCCGGCGGCCCGGCCGTGCTCTATGACAAATGGCCGGTGCCGAGCAACGCCACCATCTCGCAATTCCTCGCAAAGCGCCTGCAGGCCGACCCGGCTTTCAAGAACGTCAATGTCGAGGTCATCAACGGCGCGGTGAACTTCAACCGGATCGTGGAAATTTCGAGCGCCTACCTCGCCGACTATATCGGCTGGTCGCCCGACATCGTTGTCGTTTACGGCAGCGCCAACAACTTTCCCCGGCCGATCATGGTCGGTGACCTCGACAATTTCCGCGGCGAAATTCAGTCCTACCATCCCTGGCGCCTGGAATTCGAGCGGCTGGTGACCGAACGCAATTTTCCGTCGATGTTCGAAGACAATCTGCGGCGCGCCGCCGACGCGTCGGCTGCGATGTCGCTCGTCGACAAGACCGCCGAGGCCGTCGCCGGCCGGGCCTTGGACGCGGTGAACCGGTTCAGCCCGCCGCCCCCCGATGCCCCGCCCCCGCAGCTCGCGCCGGCGCGTGACGAGGAACGTTATTTCGATCTCTATGGCAGCTATGCTCTCGCCATCGCGGACGCCGCGCGGCAATACGGACAGGATGTGGCGTTCGTTTGGGAATATCACCTGGGCGATATGGGCGGACTGAAGCCGCTGAGCGCCGAGGAGCAGCGGATCTATCCCTTCGTGAAACGCTCGCAGGAATTCACGCAATACGACTTTCGCACCCGCGACCGCTGGCTCGCCTTCTTCGCCCAGCACGACATCGCGACGGTCAATCCGATCGACGCGCTCAAGCAGCACAACGGCACGGTGTTCATCGATTACCTTCACTATACGAGCGAAGGAAACGATTTCATCGCCGGCGTCACGTACCAGCAGCTGCATCCGCTGTTCCTGAAGGCGCTCGCGAAATCCGGACTTGGCGGGCCGCGGCCGCCCGCCGGCCCGCCATGACCGCCGCTGCGGCGGGGCAACAGCTCTTTCAGTACGATCCGGATATCGGATACCGCTTCGTACCGAACCTGAAGACGCGCATCCAGAGCGACCAGGGCGGCTATCTGCTGCAGACCAACGCCGCCGGCTTCCGCAGCGCCCATGCCTTCGACGGCATGCCGCAAGATGCCCGCCGGGTGTTGCTGTTCGGCGATTCCTTCACCGCGGGCGACAGCGTCTCCAACAGCCTTCGCTATGGCGACCTGCTCGAGAGCAAGCTGGCGCCGCTGCAAGTGTACAATTTCGGTCTTCCCGGAACCGGCACCGATCAGCACTTCATCGCCTACCAGAAATTCGCGCGCACCCTGCCGTGCAACGCGGTCGTCATCGCGGTGCTGGTGGAGAACATCCGGCGGATCGCGTCGGCCTACCGCGTCCAGGCCGACGGCCAGGGCCGGGAGGTGTTCGTCCCCAAGCCGTATTTCGAACTTCAGGACGGCAAGCTGGTCCGCCATTTCGATCCGGTTCCCAAGGAACCCGTGCCCGCCGACACCATCAAGGACAACCAGCAGGTCGATACCGGCGGACGGTTCGGAGAGTTACGGTCCCTGGTGCGCTCGCTCGGGCTGCAGGCCGTCGTGCAGCGCATGACCCGCTATCAGCCGACCCCGGAATATGACTCGGCGGCCAACCCGCACTGGCTGCTCATGCGCGCCATTCTGACGGCATGGCGTGGGCTCATTTCCCAGCCCGTCGTGCTGATGCCGTTGCCGCTGTATCAGCATGTCGAAGGCACCGCGGATCCGTCCGCGTACCGCGCGCGCTTCCGCGAGCTGGCTGCGGAAATCGGCGCCGTTTTGCACGACCCGCTCGACGACCTGCTGGCCTATCCGGCGGCGGCGCGGCGCAAGTTTCGCTTTCCGGTCGATGTCCACCCGACCCCTGCGGGACACGAGGCGATCGCGGCCTCGCTGGCGAAAACGCTCGCCCAAATCTTGTAAGCCGCAGCGCCGCAAGCTATAGCTGCGCGATGTCCTATGTTCTTGGCCTGTCAGCACTTTATCACGATTCTGCCGCAGCTCTGACACAGGACGGCGAGATCGTCGCCGCGGCGCAGGAAGAGCGTTTCACCCGCCGCAAACATGATCGCCGGTTCCCGTCCAACGCCATAAATTACTGCCTGGCGGAAGCCTTCATCGAACCGTCGCAGCTCGAGCTCGTCGCCTTCTACGACAACCCGTGCCTGACGCTGGACCGCGCCTTGCGCAACTACGCCGCCGTTGCGCCCGCCGGGCAAGACGAGTTTCGCGAAGCGATGACCTCGCTCCTCGGCGAGAAGGTGCATGTCGGCGAGATCATCGAAGCGGCGCTCGGGACGCCCCGGCCGCTCTGGTATGTGGACCATCATCTGTCCCACGCGGCATCTGCGTTTTACCCATCCCCGTTCGAGGATGCCGCGATCCTGACGGTCGATGGCGTGGGCGAGCACGCCACGCTGACGATGGGGCAGGGCAAGGGGTCGCAGATCGAAATCCAGCGGGAAATCCGCTATCCGCATTCGCTCGGACTGCTGTACAGCGCGATCACCCAGTATTGCGGATTCCGGGTGAATTCGGGCGAGTACAAGCTGATGGGCCTGGCGCCCTATGGCGAGCCGCGCTTCGCCAAACTCATTCTCGACCATCTGATCGATGTCCGCGACGACGGCTCGTTCGCGCTCGATCTCGACTATTTCGGCTTCATGGCCGAAGGCGTGATGTCGAACGAGAAAATGCATGCCCTGTTCGGCGCTCCGCCCCGCGAGGCGGAGAGCACGATCGGGCTCCTGCACATGGACATCGCCGCCTCGGTGCAGGCGGTAACCGAAGAGATCATGCTCAAGCTGGCCCGCGAAGCGGTGCGGGCCGCCGGCAGCCGCAACCTCTGCCTCGCCGGCGGCGTCGCGCTCAATTGCGTCGCCAACGGCAAGATCCTGCGCTCGGGACTGTGCGACGAAATCTGGATTCAGCCGGCCGCGGGCGACGCCGGTGGCGCTTTGGGTGCGGCGCTCTATGCGACGCATATGGGCCTCAAGCAGCCGCGCGGCGTGCGGACGTCGCGCCGCGACAAGCAGAAGGGCAGCTTTCTCGGGCCGGCGCATTCCAGCGATGCGGTCAAGGCGTTTCTCGACCGCGGCGGCTATCCGCATACGCAGATCGCCGACCGTGCGGCGCGCGCCGCGCACATCGCCAAGGCGTTGGACGACGGCAAGGTCATCGGCATCATGTCGGGACGCATGGAATTCGGGCCGCGTTCTTTGGGCGGCCGTTCCATCCTGGCCGATCCGCGTCCGCCGGCGATGCAGTCCCGCGTGAACCTCAAGGTCAAATACCGCGAATCCTTCCGTCCCTTCGCGCCGGCCGTGCTGCACGACAAGGTGGGCGAATACTTCGAGCTCGAGGGCGAGAGCCCTTATATGCTGCTGGTGGCGCCGGTGCGCGAGGAGCTTCGCCTGGCGTCGGACCTCAAGAGCTTCCGCCACGGCGACGGCGACATGATCCCGGTGATCAACGAGGCGCGCTCGAGCATTCCCGCCGTCACGCATGTCGATTTCAGCGCCCGCGTCCAGACCGTGCATCCGGACGACAATCCCGAATTCCACGCCATCCTTTCGGCGTTCGAGGAACGGACCGGCTGCGCCGTGCTGGTGAACACCTCCTTCAACGTGCGCGGCGAGCCCATCGTCAACACGCCGGAAGACGCCTATCGCTGCTTCATGCGAACCGAGATCGACATGCTGGTGCTGGAGGATTTCATCCTCGAGAAGGCCGGCCAGCCCGCACCGGAAGAGAACGATGACTGGAAAAAAGAATTCGGTCCCGACTGACCCGTTGATCGAGCAATTGCTCGAACGCGTGAACGCCGCGCTCGCCAAGTCGGAGCTGCCGGCGCATATGGCACTGCATCCGCAGTCCGCCAAGGCAAGCTATTTCATCGCCGCGCCGCGCCCGCGCATGACGCGGCAGGACATGGAACGGATCGCAACCGACGGCGTGTTCGCCGAGATGGAGCGCGTGCTGGCGGACGTTCCCGCCGCGACGCGGGCCGAGCTGACCGCGCTGCTCGAGGCGGCATCCGCAAAACTCAAGAGTACCCAGGCTGCGAACGAATCCGCCGAGCCCTCCAGCCTCATCTACACGATCCACTGAAGGGGCGCCGCGGTGTCCATCAAAGACCGCGTGGCCGAGCTTGGTGGGCAGCTTGGGCTCTTCGGCACGGGCTACTGGCTGCAAAAGCAGCTCTATGGCGGCAAATTCGTCCGTGTCGTGAATTATCACAACACGCCGGCGGCCGCGGCGGCCCAGTTCGAGCGGCACCTGGAATTGTACGCCGCGTCGTTCGCCGCCGTGAGCCGAAGCGAGCTTGACGCTTGCATGGCGGGCCATTGGGCCTCGCGGCGCCCGGGAATTTTCCTGACCTTCGACGACGGCTTTCGCTCCAATTTCGACATCGCCGCGCCGCTGCTGGAGAAGCACGGGTACAGAGGCGTCTTCTTCATTTCGACGGACTTTCTGGGCGACGACCGCGCCGATTGCGACCGGCGCTTTCAGCGGCAAGACCCGCCGCAGCCCGAACCCTACATGTCGTGGCCGGAATGCGCGGACTTGATCGCGCGCGGCCATGTCGTCGGCAGCCACACGCGCACGCATGCCCGCTTGTCCGACTCGCTTGCGCCGGGGCCATTGACGGACGAAATCGCGGGCTCGCGCGAAATATTGCGTGCCAGGCTGAAGGCCGACATCTCGGATTTCTGCTGGGTCGGCGGCGAGGAATGGTCGTATGGCAGCCTCGCCTATGGCGAAATCCTGCGCGCCGGCTATCAACGGGCCTTCATGACGAATCTGTATCCGGTCGTGGCGGGCTCGGCGCCGCATTGGATCCAGCGCACCAACATCGAGGCCGATTGGCCGCTGAACCGCGTGCGCTTCTATTTGAGCGGGGCGATGGACCTCGTCTACTGGCAAAAACGCCGGCGCCTGGCGGCAAAGCTGTTGCACGCCGCCAAAGCATAAGATGCGGGCGGCGCCCAAGGCTGGCGGTCGTGACCCAATGGCGAGGGAGTGTTGGCAATGACGGATGTCTATCTCGTTCCCGGCGTGCGCACGCCGTTCGTGAAAGCCGGCGGTGCTTTCGCCAAGCACACCGCGATCGCGCTCTCCGTGCCTGTCGTGCGGGCGATGAACGCGCGGACGGCGCCGGATGTCGTGATCTGGGGACAGGTGATCCCCGACCCCACAGTCTCCAACATCGCGCGCGAACTGATCTTCGAGGCCGGCCTGTCGCCCGAGATTCCGGCGTTCTCGACCGTGATGGCGTGCTCCACGAGCTTTGTCGGCGCGATCGCGGCGGCCGGCATGGTCGGCCATGGCGACTTCCACCTCGCGCTGGTCGGCGGCGTCGAGACGATGAGCCATGTCCCGCTCGCGCTGAAGGCGCCCTTCGCCGACGCCGTGTTCGGTCAATTCGCCAAGAACCCCGCCGGCGCGCTGGAGACCCTGCAGAAGGTGACGCCGCAGGATTTCGACCTGCCGATCCATGGCTGGGCCAACCGGCAAAGCGGCCGGTCGATGGGCGAGCATACCGAAGACACCGTCAAGCTCTACGGCATCGCCCGCGCCGATCAGGACCAGCGCGCGCTGCTCAGCCATCAGGGCGCCGTCGCGGGACAGGATGCGGGGTTCTTCAAGGATCTCGTGATCCCCTTCGACGGCGTCGATCACGACACGATCGCGCGGCGCGACACCTCGCGCGAAAAGCTGGCGGCCCTGAAGCCGGCTTACGATCACAGCGGGCAGGGCACGCTGACGGCCGGCAATTCCACGCCCAACACCGACGGCGCGGCGGCGCTTTGGGTGGCGGACCGCGACGGCTTGAAGCGCCTGGGCGATCCGCCGGCGGTGAGGCTGCTCGACTGGCAAATCCAGGCGATGGATTATCGCGAGGAGGGCATCCTCATGGCACCGGCCCGCGGCATCCCGCGTCTGCTCGCGCGCAACCGGCTGACCTTTGCCGACGTCGCGTCGTGGAACATCCACGAGGCCTTCGCGGCGCAGGTGCTGGCGAACATCAAGGCGGCATCCGATCCGGTCTATCGCCGCGAGAAGGCCAAGGTCGATTTCGATCTCGGCGCATTTCCCTGTGACCGCCTGAACCCGCATGGCGGGTCGCTCGCCATCGGCCACCCCTTCGCCGCGACCGGCGCCCGCATCCTGAGCCAGGCCGCCAAGGAGATGGCGGTCCTGGCGCCGGGCTCACGCGGCGTCGTATCGGTCTGCGCCGACGGAGGCCATGGCACGGTCGCCCTGCTGGAGCGCGTCTAGCCGCAACCTCGTGGCGCGTTCGGGTCCGATTCAGCGGGCGCGAATTCCTCCGACATTTCCGTCGGTTGCGCCAGACGACTGAACATTTCGACGCATTGACCATAAACGCGAAAGACAATGGCGGAGCCGGAGGGATTACTACCGACCAAGTATGTTACTGCTTCTAAAGCGTTATTTGAATTAAGCCCGCGCTCGATACCCCCAGAAATACCCCCAATGGAGATTCCTGCAAATTCGGTTCCGAAATTTCCTTCTAGTTGGCGGGCGTCACGTTTCGAACGTCCTAGCGGCTCGGTCTCGATCACGCCGCTTGGAGCAGTTTTTTCAAATCCCACACAAACAGCGTGTCATCTGTCTCCGCCAAGGGCGTTTCGAGGCGCATCCGCAAAGGGTGGCCCGTCGATTCATGCAGCGTATCCAACACGAGCACGGGCATCGCCGCGACATGTGTCTGGATTGACGCCGGATCGCCGAAGAAACCCGTAGGCCGGAAGTCTTGAATTTGCCTTTGTCGAAGCCACTCGCGGCCGATGGCGTGAAGTCCTGGCTTGGAGCCTTGAGGAGTCCGTTTCGCGCATCGCGCGGGAAGAGATATTTTTTGGACGATTGGTCCCCCGGGCGCAAAGACCGGAGATTACCCAAAGGCCGGCTGTCACGGACTCCCCACAGCCCGCTTTGCTAAAATATTCCCGCGGCGAATCAGCAAGCCCGCAAACAAAACGAGCCAAGCTTGCGACGCGCAAAACGTCCCAATATGTGTTGGCTCCAAGGGTCGGAAATGGCACGGGCTACGCGATCGCGCTCTTCCGGCTGTCGTGAAACATCTCATAGATCAGTGATCGCAGCCATTGATGGCCGTCGTCGCGATGGCAGCGTTCGTGCCAGAACTGCGAGATGTCGAGCGGCGCCATATCGAAAGGCAGTGGCAAAGCCCGCACGCCATCTTGACCAGCCATGGCATTCGCGACCCGGCTCGGGACGCAGGCAATCAGGTCGCTCGATGCGACGATCCGGTCGATGCCGGATGAATGCGCCAGTTGCAGGGTCACGTTGCGGACGTGGCCTCGCTTGGCCGAAAGGGCATCGAGTTCGGCCTCGAAGCGCGCATGGCTTCCAGCCGTCGGCGTATAGATGACATGATGCGCGGCAAAGAACTGTTCGACCGTGATCTTCGTGCCGATCTTCGGATGCTTCTTTCGTACGAGAACTGCGTAGCTCTCGTGGAAGAGCCGTTGCTGGATGAAATCGGAATGCAGGCCGGCGAACATTCCGACGGCGAGATCAATCTGACCCAGCTTCATCATCTGCTGCGCTGCATCGAGCGGCACGTTCAAGGTGAGGATCTGAATGCCGGGCGCGGCCTTGCGTAGCCGCTCGGCCAGCGGCGGTACGAACACCGACTGCCCGATGTCGCTCATGTAGAGCCGGAACGTGCGGATCGCGGTTGCCGGATCGAAGGCCTGACCGGCTTGGATGGCCAACCGCAGCGAGGCGAACCCCTCGTCGAGAAGGGCGGCTATCCCGTCCGACCGCGGCGTCGGCTGCATGCCGTTCACCGTCTTTACGAACAGGACGTCGTCGAAAAGATCGCGTAGGCGCTTGAGCGCATTGCTGACCGCGGGCTGCGTCAGGTGAAGCGCTTCCGCCGCGCGCGTCGTGTTGCGCTTGCGGTAGAGCACGTCGAAAACGAGCAGCAGGTTCAAATCGATGCTGCGCAGGTCGGTTTTGAGCGCCATTTGAGGGTATTCATACCGTGAATAATGGTATTTGAAACCGGAATTTCTCAATGGCTTGGGGCAATCATACCTTGGCCTTGCTTCAAGACGCTGCATCCGAGAACGGCTACCGCGGGACTTGAAAACCAAATACGTGCAGGGAGAATTCCAATGTCCAACAAATCCGTGAAATCGATCGTCCTCGTCCATGGCGGCTTCGTCGATGGCTCCGGCTGGGAAGGCGTCTACAAGGTCCTGACGAAGGACGGTTACAAGGTCAGCATCGTCCAGAACCCCACCAAATCGCTGACGGAAGACGTCGCCTTCACCAAGCGCGTCATCGCGGCGGCGGATGGCGATGTGATCCTCGTCGGTCACTCCTATGGCGGCGTGGTCATCACCGAAGCTGGCACCGATCCCAAGGTCGCCGGCCTGGTCTACATCACGGCCTTCGCGCCCGATCAGGGCGAATCCGTCGGCAAGCTGATTGCCAACCCGCCGCCCGGTGCGCCCGTGCCGCCCATCCTGCCGCCGCAGGATGGCTTCCTCATGCTGGACCGCGAGAAGTTTGCGGCGTCGTTCGCCGCGGATGTCGAACCCAGCCTGGCTGGCTTCATGGCGAATGCGCAGGTGCCGTGGGGCCTCGATGCCTTGAACGGAGAAGTGACCAAGCCGGCCTGGAAGGTCAAGCCCAGCTGGTACCTGGTGGCGACCGACGACAAGATGATCCCCGTTCCCGCCCAGCGCATGATGGCCAATCGCGCCGGCGCCAAGACCGCCGATCAGTCCGGCAGCCACGCCGTCTACGTCTCGCAGCCGCAGGCCGTGGCGGCGATCATCGAAGAAGCCGCTCGCGGCGCCAGCAAATAGACAACGCCGGTCTGCCCTCCGAACGCTGAGGCGCTCGGAGGGCACGGACCAGGACGGGTTGTCGTCAGCTTCGAGAACTTGCGATCGCATCCAGCATTGCGAATTGCCCTTTCGATATCTTGAGCTGGGCTACGGCAAGATTCTCTTTCAGATGAACAAGCGAGGACGTGCCGGGGATCAAAAGGATGTTCGGCGCGCGCGCCAGCAGCCAGGCCAGCGCCATCTGCGACGGCGTCGCGCCTGCGGCCTTCGCGACGTCCGACAAGATCGAAGACTGCAGCGTCGAAAAGCCGCCAAGCGGGAAGTACGGCACATAGGCAATGCCCGCCTCCTGCAGCTCGTCGATTAGCGCGTCGTCAATGCGATGCGCGAGATTGTAGAGATTTTGGACTCCCACGATCTCGGTGATCCACCGCGCTTCCCTGACCTGCGCCGGAGTGACATGGCTGACGCCGATATGCCTGATGAGCCCTTGTTGCTTCAATACGGCAAGCGCTTCGATCTGCGGGGCGATTGTTCCTTCGACCGGTTTGTGCTCGTTGAGCATCGAACGGAAATTGACGACGTCCAGCCTCTCGAGGCGAAGGTTGCGCAGATTGTCGTGCACTGCGCGGATCAGCCCTTCGGGCGAAGCGCCGGGTTGCCACGAGCCATCCTCGCCGCGAAGAGCTCCGACCTTGGTCACGATCACAAGGTCTTCGGGATAAGGATGTAGCGCCTCGCGAATGATCTGATTGGTGATGTGCGGTCCGTAGAAGTCGCTGGTGTCGATGTGATTGACGCCTTGCTTGACCGCCTCTCGAAGCACGGCAATGGCCGCATTCCGGTCTTTGGGCGGGCCCAGCACATGTGGGCCGGCGAGTTGCATGGCACCGTAACCAAGGCGGTTGACCGTGAGGTCTCCAAGCTTGAAAGCGCCGGCTGTAGCAATGGATGACATGTGATGTTCCTTTCGCGTCGGCCAGCTGTGCTGTGAGGCCGGCATCGTCGGAATTCAGGTCTTGATCAGACTGATCCCGGCAAGAGAGCCGAAGGGCAGCGAAGCGAGCGGCGCGCCAATGTCGAGCGGCCCCAGGTCGATCGGGAAGGCACCTGTCCCGTCGATGAGCTTGCTAACCTCGGCCTTCGCGCTGGCGTCGTCACCTGAGAAGAACAGCACGCGCTTGCCACCCGACGCTGCTGGCTCGGGCAGCAGATTGACGGGAAGGTGATTGAACGCCTTGACGACGCGTGCGCCCGGAACGAACGCGCCAACAATCCGCGTGGAAACCCTGCCGCCGAGATCGATGTTCTTGAGGCCGTAAGCCGCGAGCGGGTTGTTCGGGTCGGTCCTGTCGGGCGAATCCGGCGCGAGGAACTCGACGGGATTGGTGGCATCGATGACGATGCGACCGTTCCACGCCGGCAGGCCGTCCAGCGCCGTTTCCAGATCGGCCCAACGCACGGCGAGGATGACGATGTCCGCCTTCGCGGCGTCCTCCCGCGTGCCGGCCTTGATGGCTGGGCCGATGTTTTTGACGAGCCCCGCCAGCGACGACGGGCCGCTTCTGTTGGCGATGGTCGCGTCGATGCCGCTCCTGGCCAGCAGGCGCGCCACATTCGAACCGAGTGCGCCTGCGCCGATGATCCCGATACGCATGTGTCTCTCCTTGTTGGCTGTCGACGTCACCAGCGCGCCGCGGTGCGCTTCCAGTGAAAGCGGTCCGCGTCGAGGCTCGTGTAGTCGGGGTCGAGATAGATGAACATGCGCGCGATCAGGCCCTCGCTGTCGAAATCGAAGACGCTGCAAAAGCGGCCCCCCGGCGTCTTGCCGCCGTCCCAGGTTCTGCCGCCGGCGTCGCTGCCGATCGTTGCGCCCTCTACGATCACGTGCCGCCCGGACACCATGTATTGAAGTTCGTCGCGATGATGTTGCGACTTGAGACCGGCGCCCCAAAGTCCTGCGGCGAACGCGTGAAACTCGTCAGGCCCGCGGCCGACGCCGAACTTTGGGAAGAAGAACTCGAAATCCGGTGTGAAGAGATCGAGCGGCAGCTCCCCTCTGTCGACCCGTTCGAAATAAGCCTTCGCTGCCGTGATCCGGCGCTCTTGGTCCGCGTCGTCCATGCGTTTCTCCTTTTTGAGCTGAGCGTCACCAGGCCTTCATGCCGCCGTCGACGACGATGTCGATTCCGTTGACATAGGAACTCTGGTCCGATGCCAGAAAGAGCGCGACGTTTGCGATCTCCTCCGGCCGGCAGAGCCGGCCGAGAAGCGTTTTGCCGAGCATCGATGCCGCCCATTCGGGATCCTTGAGTTGATCGCGTGTCTGGTTGGTTTCGACCAGGCCCGGTGAAATCGAGTTCGCCCGAATGCCGTATTCGCGGCCTTCCACGGCGAGCTGGCGGGTCATGCCGATGATGCCCGCCTTGAAGGTCGAGTGCGCCAGCGACGGCAACATCTTGAAGCTCAGCGTGGCATTCAGCGAAGCCGTGTTCACGATGACGCCGTGGCTCGCCTTGAGATGGGGCCATGCCGCCCGCGTCAGATAGAAGACGAGATCGACCTCGTTACGCCGGTCGCTCGCCCACTCCTCGTCGGAGATGTCTTCGATGCGGTTGAAATAGGCCATGGCGGCATTGTTGAAGAGCACGTCGATGCGGCCGTAAGTCTCGAGTGCGAACGCGGCCAGCGCGCGGCAGTCGTCAGGCTCGCCCAGGTCGCAGGGTTCGAACGCGACCATCGTGCCTCCCGCATCGCGGACCGCTTTGACCGCTGCGTCCGAACTCCCGGCGCGCTGCCCTGTGCCGACGACGAGCGCGCCTTCCTGCGCAAAGGCGATCGCCGCCGCGGCTCCGATGCTGCCGCTCGTGCCGGTGATGATGCAGACTTTTCCCGCCAGCCGCTGCGACATGCCTGACCTCCTAGGATTGTGATGCGAGAACGGGTTTGCGGCCTGGCGCGGTTCGTGGCGACTGGCGCAAGACGCCCTGGTTGTGCAGACGGCGACCGATGGCCGCGATGTTGGCCTCGCCCTGCCGAAGCGCATCGGCGTTCGTGTGGACGGAGTAGTAGCCGGTGACCACGTCGTAGGGATGTTTGACGGCGGAGCCGAGAACGAAGCCGGTATCCGTCACCGCCTCGAATTCGATCGGAATGCTTCCTTCCGCAAAAACGACGGCTTCGCCTTTGGAAACCGCGGCCGGCACGCGAACGGTGCCCTGATGCAGCGCGATCCAGGCCACGTCGTGGTCCTTGGGCGGCTGGTAGGTCCAGCGCTCGCCGGCTTTGAGGCGGACATCGAGATAGGTCATCCCGGCAGGCGTCCGGACGATGCTTTTCACGCCCTCATATTCGCCTGCGATAACGCGCGCCGGTCCCGCGAATTGAAAGTCGGACGCGCCGAGATACTGGCTGTCGGGTTCCGCCAATTCCAGGTCGGGCGGCATGGCAACCCAGAGCTGGAAGCCCTTGGTGCGCGCCGTGCCGCTCATGCCGCCGGTATGCCAAACGCCGCTGCTCGCGCGCATCCACTCGACGCCGCCGGTCTCGATCACGCCTTCGCGCTCGGTCGTCTCCTTGTAAAAAGCCTCGCCTGACAAGATCAGCGTGAGGGTCGCGATGCCGGAATGGGGGTGATAGCCGAACGCGGGAGCATGCGTCGGGTCGGCGTCGAAGTGGTCGAGGAAGACGAAAGGCTTGATGAGCTCGCCAATATCCCCGGGGCTGACAAGCCGTGTGATCGGACCGTGCGACTGTCCGCGCGTGCGCAGCACGATGGGGCGGGGGTCTATCGGTATTTGGCGCTCGGGCATTGCAGGGGTCGACATGATCGGTCTCCGTATGCAGCTTCGATGCGGAGAACTTAGAAAACCGACACATCGCCAAACAGGCGCATAATTCAGATGGTACCTATCGGGCCGGCAGATAGCCGTTGTCGTGTGCATCTTCGCCGGCTCCGCTACGCAATCGCCCGTTCGTCGACCCAATCGACGTACAGAAGGCGCTCAACGAAGAACCAGTGGCTTTCGATCTTGCGGAAGGTGTCATGGTAGCGCAACGAAGCCACCATCAGTCGGCGTCCTTCGCTTGTCACGGAGAGATGATGTGCGATGCAGTAGGTTTCGCCGGCGGCGCTCTCGGCTGCGAGCGTATGAACGGTGCTTTGGCCGACAAAATGCGTCGTGGCGTCGTATTTGTTCAGATCGGCAAAGACCGGCGCGAGCGCTTTGCGCGAATGCAATTCCTGGGACGGGCGCGGGTCCTTCGCATTCATAAAGACAACGAAGTGCGTGTCCTCGGTGAACAAGGACATCTGGCCTTCTGCGTCCCGTGTGTCGGCGCAGTGGGCATAAGCGTCGACGAGCTCCCGGATGGCCAGCCGATCCGCCATCTCGCGCATCGATAGGGTTTGGTGGCTAGGACGCTGCAACGGGGATGTGGGCATTTATCGTTTCTCCATCGGCTTTGGCGAGGCGCAAGCTGTTCGCTTCCCGGTGAGACAGAATCCCGAGCGGAAAAGCCTCGACGAGGTGGTCAAGAAAGGCTCTGACGGCGGCCGGAAGACCCTTTCGTGCCGTGAAGACGACATGCACGAAACCATCCGGGCTGTGCCACTCCGGCAAGACTCGAACCAGTTTGCCGCGTGTCAGATGCTCGCGGCATACGTGGTCCGGGAGGAGGGCGATCCCCAGGCCTTCGGCAGCTGCGTCCCGGATGGTCTGGATACTGCTGCATCGCATGCGCGGGTCGTGCCGCACGCGCTTCGTAACCCCGTCCGGGCCGATTAGCATCCATTCCGCTTCACCCGCGTCCTCGCTTGTGCTGAGGGTCGGCATATTTCCAAGCCGGTCGATCTCGCCTTCCATGGCTGCGGCGAGATGGCGGTCCGAGACGAGAATCCTGCGGGAAATGCCGAGCGACCGCATTTTTAGCGTGGTGCTGCTATCGAGCTTTGCCCGCACGCGCAGAGCCAGATCGATCCCTTCATGCAGCGGATCGACGGACCGATCCACGGCGAGCATTTGCAGCCGCACGCCGGGATATTGGCTGAGAAAGTGCGGCAGCGTCGGCGCGACGATCTCGATCAGGCCGGTGGGACAGCTGAAGCGCACGTCTCCCTTCGGTTCGCGCTTTGCCTCGGCGACGCTGGCTTCGGCCAGTTCGGCCTCCTCGATGATCGTGCGGCAATGAAGGTGGAAGGCGCGGCCAAGATCGGTGACGCGGAAATGCCGGGTCGATCTTTCGATCAGGCAAACGCCGAGCCTGTTCTCGAGTCTCGATATGCGGCGGCTCAGCTTCGACTTCGGGATATGCAACGCGCGGCTCGCGGCCGCGAAGCCTCCGTGCGCAACGACCTTCGCGTAATACAGATAGTCGTTCAAATCTAAGTCTTTGATCGTTCTGCTCATGGGACGGTAAGTGCCATTAACGAGGACTACTCGGACGTGATCGGGTCGGATACCAAAGAGGCGCGCACGCGCTTGGCGCGTGTTTGCGGTTCAAGGGAGAGTCGCTATGCCGACGAACGAAGATTTCATCCGCAATCTGTATAAGGTCGCAGAGGTGAAGGACGTCCCCGGGTTCATCGCGCTTTTTACTGAAGACGGATATTTCTACGACGTCTCGGCCGGCCAGAAATACTACGGGCAGGACATCGGAAAGACGGTCGACATCTATGCCCGCGCTTTCCCCGACATGCACCGCGAACTCTACAGCATGTACACCTCGGGCGACCGCGTCATTGTCGAGCTGTCGCTGAACGGGACGCACAAGGGACCGCTTGCGCTGCCCGCCGGAACGATTCCGGCCACCGGCAACACGATCGCAGCGCCGTGCTGCGACGTATTCCTTATCGAGAACGGGAAGGTCAAATCCTTCCACTGCTATACCGCGGCGACCATCCTGCTCGCCCAGCTCGGCGTCCTGGGGAATCTTGGCGCGTCGTTCAGCAAATAAAATCTTGTCAAAAGGCCGGGCGTGGGTCGCTCGGTATCGTCCAAAAAGGGGGGAATGATGTCCAGGTACACAGACGCAATAGCTCTCGTCGGCCGTTTTCTCATGGCCGTGATGTTTTTCCTGAGCGGGTTCGGCAAGGTCATGGCGCCGGCTGCCACGATTGCCTGGATCACCTCGACCGGGTTGCCGATGCCGGAAGTCGGTTACGTCGCCTCCATCATCATCGAGCTCGGCGGCGCGTTGCTGCTCGTCATCGGATGGCAGACGCGGCTCCTCGGTGCCGTCCTGTCGGTGTTTGCGATTGCGACGGCTTTCATCTTCCATCGCAATATCGCCGATCAGAACCAGTTCTTTCACTTCCTGAAAAACATTGCCGTGATGGGCGGGCTGTTCCAGCTGATCGCCTTCGGCGCCGGCAAATACAGCCTGGATGCACGCCGGGCCGCCGCCCCCTGAGCGGCAGGCGCCATCTCGGCAGGCGGGGATCGTCCTCGCCTGCCGTGCTGGGCCATTCAAGCGATGATCTGTGGGCGACACCGAAAGCATTGCGGACCTATGGCGATCCCACGCTGACGTCGCCGCCGGCGGCAACACCGGTGAAGTGCCAAGTGCCCCCGGAGCGGAAGCTGCTTGCGGTGCCGAAGGTATCCTCCATAAACTGGATGTAGCTGATCCTGTCGCCCGTCAACTTGGCGAGCAGCGCGAAGGGCGATGTGATCTCCTTGCCCAGCTTGCGAGCTTTGTACGTAAAGCTCCCGAACAGCGCGACATTCTTGTCATCGGCAACCACGTCACGAACTTCGAACGCTTTTGTTTCCCACACGCTGCCAATGCCTTCGAATGCATCGACGATGCTTTGCGGGCCATGGTTGGTTCCCGCCCAGGGAAGAACCTTGCGAAGTTCGGGATTTTCAAAGTTCAAAGACACATACGTTACGTCGGGGGTCGTGAGTCCGCGCACATGCTCCAGATTGGTCGGGTTCGTCAGCAGAGTCTGCACTATTTCGAGCGGGGTCTTCATTCACGCCTCCAGTTGTGTGTCGGTCAGGGCCAATTGCGTGCGTCCTGTTCGCTTGCAGAACGATCCGTCGCGCCGGCATGCGCCGCCCATCGCGGAAACAGTTTCAACGCGTTGCCGCAAAGAATGGCGTGGGCTTCGTCGCCGTTGAGTTCCGGGCTTGTTTCGACTGCGCCACGGCACGTCACGGCGAGATCGCGGCTCAGATAGGGGTAGTCCGAGCCGAACAATACCTGTCCGAGGCCGACCTCCGCGCGCAGCATGCGCAAGATCGGGGGGCGCCAGGACAAGGCGGTATCCCAATAGAGCCTGCGAAGCGTATCGGCGTAGGTGCCGCGCTCTTCATCGCCCGGCACGACCTTCATGTGGTCAACGATGCTGAGCCGCGTCGCCAGATAAGGGGCCGTTCCGCCGGCATGCGAGAAAATATATTTGACGTTCGGCGTGCGCGCGAAGGTGTTGCCATAGTGAAGCTGGGCCAGTGCCCGCGTCGTGTCCGCCGTGAAATCGATGAGCGAATCCGGCAAGCCGAGAGTATGTGCGCTCGGATCGGGCGAGGCCGTGGGGTGGACGAACACCACCGTCTTGCGCCGCTCCAATTCATCGAACAGCGGCCTGAACCGCTTGTCGCCGAGATAGATGCCGCGCGCGTTCGAGAACAGAACAACGCCGTCGAGCTTCAGCGTGTCGAGACTGTATTCGAGTTCGCGCAACGAACCGTCCACGTCCGGCAGCGGTAACGCCGCGAAAGCGCCAAAGCGATCGGGCCGCTCCTGGGTGAGCTTTGCCGCCAGTTCGTTCACGCGGCGCGCCAGAGCCCGCGCGGCGGTATCATCTCCCATGTGAACGCCCGGCGTGCTGATCGACCCAATAGCGACGTTTGTGCCGGCGTCGTCCATGTAGGACAGCATCGCCTCCTTCGACCAGGGCGCCGGTGCGATGCCGCCGACCGGGCTGTGCCCGTCGTTTGTCGCGCGATAGAAGAAGTCGGGAAGAAAATGGTGATGAACGTCGATGGTGAAGGACATCGGTCGCGCTCGCCGTCAATGGGTGAATTTGATGAACTCGGCGGCGCGCCCGCCGATCATGATCGAAGCCGCATTGGTCGCGCCGGAGACGATGGACGGCATGATCGAGGCGTCCGCCACGCGAAGGCCTCGCACGCCACGCACACGCAGCTCGCTGTCGACGACCGCGTCGGGGCCTTCGCCCATTCGCGCCGTGCCGATCGGGTGGCCGAAGCTGCTTGTGCCCATACGCACAAACTCGATGAGGTCCGCTTTGCTCCTGGCCTTGGGACCGGGGATGAGCTCGGCTTCCCGAATTCCATCGAAGGCTTTCTGGCTCACAAGCTCCCGCGTGGCCTGCGCGCCGCGCACGGTCGCTTCGAGGTCACGGTCGGTTCCCAGGAAATTCGGTTCGATGGTCGGCGCATCTTGCCAATTCGCGCTCGTCAGGCTCACCCGCCCGCGGCTTGTCGGCTGAACCAGCGATGGCGAGACCGTAAAACAGTTCTCCGGCAAGGCACTCCCAAAGCGCGCCACCAGCTCCGGAGATGCGTTTGCGAGCTGCTCTAGAACGAGCACCATGTCGGTGCCGTGGCCATCGACGCCGGTCGACATGTTCAGCTCGGCCTCGACCGCGTCGCTATCGGCGCCATGAACCGGGAATTTGCCCTTGTACTGGCAGACGACGCCGGACAAATGCACATGATCCTGAAAGTTGCGTCCGACGCCGCGCAGATCGGCGATCGGCACGATGCCGAGCTTCTTCAGCTCGCTCGCCTCGCCTATCCCCGACAGCATCAGGATCTGCGGCGTGTGAATTGACCCGGTCGAGAGAACGACCTCGCGCGTCGCCGAGATATTTCGCGCGCCATCCGCGCCGGCGATCGCGACCCCGCTGGCGCGGTCTCCTTCGAACAATATCTTGGTGACGTCCGTGTTCAGCAGGAGTGTCAGGTTTGCGCGCCGCAGATTGGGATGCAAAAAAGCGTGCGCGGCGCTGACGCGCGTCCCGGTGCGCGAGATGTTCATGTTGATATAGCCCACGCCGTCGCGCATGGGCCCGTTCATGTCGTCAAGCTGGGGCAACCCCATCTGCTTTCCCGCCTCGACGACGGCGCGGGCAGTCGGGTGGGGATCGCGGGGGCGGCGGATGTGGATCGGGCCGCCGGCGCCGCGCCATTCATTGGCGCCGCCTTCCCAGTCCTCCTGCGCCTTGAACATCGGCAGGACGTCCTGGAACGCCCAGCCCTTGGCGCCGCTTTGCGCCCAGGAATCGTAATCGCGCGCCATGCCGCGGCTCCAGACCATCGCATTGATGGAACTGCCCCCGCCAAGGACATGGCCGAGCGCCAGCTTGATGTCGCGATTGTTCACGCCCGGCGCAGGCTTGAGCGGCAGCGCATAATTGAGCGGTGTCGCCATGTTGTAGAACCAGATGCTGGGATTGGCGATCGTCGGCGCGGTGTCCGCCGGTCCCGACTCGATGACGAGGATATCAGCGCCCGTCTTCGACAGTTCCCCGGCGACGACGCAGCCGGCGGCGCCGGCGCCGACGATGATGTAGTCATACGCGCCCTTGACCGGCTTTTGCTCTGCGGCGGCGTTGCTCATGCTGGGTCTCCGTGGGTGAGGCGGTACAAAACGGTCTCGTCGTTCGGGCTAAACGCCCACGTCTTTGGAAACCTTTGGTACTTCCGCGAAGTACCAAGTGATGACCTCGCGCGCGTTGCCGGCCAAGGGCGACGCCCAATCGCGGAACAGTTCGGTGACGACGGCCAGCGCGGTGTTCGGCACGGCGCCGGCATGCTCCATTCGCTCGATGGCGGTGCGATGTGCCGCTTGCGACCGTCCACCGACGGCGTCGCTGAGGAACATCACCTCGTAGCCCGCTTTCAGAGCCTCGATGACTGCGAAGGCGAGGCAGATTTCGGTGTGCAGACCGCCGATGATGAGACGCTTCTTCTTCGTCCTCTCGATGGCGTCGCGGAACGAGCCGTCTTCGAAGGCATTCATCGACGTTCGGTCGAGAGCCGGAACGCCGGGGAGTTCGGCAAGAATCGCCGGCTGGGTCGGGCTGTTGATCTTGTAAGCGACGCCGACGGTCGAGAGCACGATGGGCATGCCGAACGCCCTGGCGGTCCGCGCGAGGAGCCGCACGTTCAGTTCGGCCAGATCCGCAGGCGTTTCCGAACGGATCGTGTCGAACATCTCCTTTTGATAGTCGATCAATACGAGCGCACAGGTCTCATATGTCCAAACCCCGAGATCCCGGTTCATGTCTTATCCCCCCTGCCGCTTGGAATCTGGCTTGTGGTCATGAATTCTCCTGCCGCATCCATTCGTGGATGTACGAAGCGCCGTTCTCGACCTTGAATCCGGCGGTCTTGATGGCGGCCAGCCAGCGAACGCTGTTGAAATCGACAAGGCTTATCTCCGCGAGATCGACGACGATCTGCGGCGTGATTTTTGCGATCTCTGATTGCACGTCATGCAGGTCGGACGAACGGAGCTCGCCCGACAGGCAGAGCCGAATATTTCCGTTCTCCGAAATGCGCTCGATCCTCAGCACCAGCGTCGCCGTCTAGATCCGGCGAGACATGTGCAAGGGCGAGGCCACAAAAAAACTTGAGAATCCCTGGCCTTGCTATACGTGCCGTCCCGATCGGTCGGGAATTTTCGAGATATCGGGAATGCCGCGTTGGAAAAGCGCGATCGGCAGTTCACCGCGCGTCGCCGATATCCACGCGAACGGTCACCGACATCCCCGGCCGCAACCGCGCCAGCATGGCCTGACCGGGATCGATGGAGATACGCACGCCGATGCGCTGCGGCACCTTCACGAAATTCCCGGTGGCATTGTCCGGCTTGAGCACCGAAAACTCCGAGCCGGCAGCCGGTGAAAGCTGCTCGACGTGACCGCGAAACTGCGCTCCTCCGAGGGCATCGACCTGGAAGGTCGCGACAGCGCCGGGCTGCAGGTGGTCGGTCTGCGCCTCTTTGTAGTTTGCGATCACCCAGCGTTCGCCCGGGACCAGCGACATGAGCTCAGTGCCGTTTGTGACGTACTGGCCCAAGCGAACGCCCACCTCGCCCATCTGGCCGGTCTCCGGCGCGCGGATCACCGTGTGATCGAGATCGATCTGCGCCGCGTTGAGCGCGGCCCGGGCGGCAGCCACTTGCGCAACCAGGCCTTCCCGGCCGATTTCGACCGAGCGGATGGTCTGGCGTGCCACCTCGGCCTGGGCGACGGCCTGCGCCAGCGTTGCGCGAGCCTGATCCCGGCTGCTCGCCGACACCGAGCCGTCTTTCACGAGATTGTCCGCCCGGGTCATGTCTGCTCTTGCACGTGCAAGCGCCGCATCGTCAGCCAGCGCGTTGGCAACGGCCGTCGCGCTTGCCTGCCGGCTGTTGGCCAGGGTGGCCTCGGCGGCCTGCAAGGCGGCGCGTGCCTGGTCGACCTTGGCGCGATAGGTGCTGTCATCGATCCGAACGAGCACCTGCCCGGACCGGACATTGGCATAGTCGCCGACCGTGACTTGAACCACGTAACCGCTGACCTGTGGCGCGATCACGGTGGTCCGGCCGCGCACATAGGCATCGTCGGTGGTCTCCACGCCGTCGAAGGGCCAGAAGCCGAAGGTATACAAAACGCCGATGGCTGCGGCCAAGGCGAAGACCGCGATCCCAATGATGGCGCCGATGCGAAGCGGCGGTGGATTCCAGTGGTAAGCTTCGGGACGGGCAGTGGGAGCAGTCTCAGTCATGCAGGGGCACCTGCTTGCGCACGGCGCCGATCGCGCCTTGTGGTCCAGACGATGCGATAGGCAAGGAAGAGAGCCGTCAGGAGCGCCAGGACAGCCACCAGCCGGAACACGTCGTCAAAGGCCAGGATATTGGCTTCGGCGTTCAGCCTCTGGCTGAGGAGAGCCGCGCCCTCCGCCGTGCGCAGAGCCTGGTCGGGAAGCACGCCGGCCACCGCGCCGGTGCTGCTTTGCAGGCGTTCGACCACTTGCGGATCGCCAAGCGCGACTCGCTCCGCGAGATAGGCGGCGTGGCGATGCGCCTGGCTGAGCTCATAACTTCCGAGCAACGCCGAGCCCGCCAGGGCGCCGATATTCTGCGTCGCGGCGAACAGAACGATGCAGCTGATGAAGTAATCGGGGCCTTTGGCCAGCATCTTGAGGAAGATGTAGACCAGCGCCGGTGCGATGAAGAGCGTCGTCCCGAAGCCGATCAGCGCTTGGCTGAGATAGAGCTCAGGCGGCCGGGTGAGATTGTTTGCGCCGCTGTCGATGAAGGCTCCCAGTGCGATGATCAGCGCCGCGATGACAGCCTGTATGCCCAGCCCCTCCACGGAGTAGGTAAGGCACGCGACGATCAGGCCCGCGACGATGGCCAACGCCACAATAATGAAAAGCGTGTGCAGTTGGTCGTTGGTGAGGCCGCCGCTGGTGAGCAGCCCGACGGAGCCGTAAGTCTGCTCGGCCAAGGCGATCCTCACCAGAAGCGCGATGCCGGCGAAGCTCAGGATGTCGCCCGTGGTCAGCCAATCCAGCCACAACAAGGGTCTCGCGCGGTGCCTCTCGATGATGAAAGCGCCGGCGAAAAGCGGAATGCAGCCGAGCAGCATCCAGCCCAGAAACGGTGCGTCCGTCCACCAATAGAGCCGGCCGAGGGACAGCACGCTGCAGAGCAGCAGCGTGGCGGGCACCGCAAGGCCGATCGTGAGGAAATCGGCAGGCTCGAACACCTTGCTCCGCTCGCTCGGCGGGAGCGGCTTCAGCGCGATCAAGGCAAGAAGGAAGAGGCAAAGAATTGGCTCGATGAGATGCAGCCCACGCCCATTGTTCATCGTCAGCACGTCAACGGGCACGAGGCGTGCGAGCGGTGCTCCCAGTTGCCCCAGGCTGATGGCCGCCATCGTTCCCCAGATCCGGTATTTCGCCGGGAACGCTTGCAGCATGTAATAGATGCCGAGCGTGACCAGACCTGCCGCGGCCAATCCGCTGGCGGCGCGCGCGGCCACGGCCGTCGCGAAGTTGGGCGAGAAGAGCTGGATGAGGCTCACAACGAAGTCCACGACCAGCAGAAGCTTCGTCACGGCGGGAAAGCCGAACTGGATGCGGGCCTTGGCGAGCGTGAGATTGGACGTGGCGGAAATCGCCACGAAAATCGCGGGCAGCCAGGTTACCTCCTGGATATCCAGTCCCAGCGGCCCCGGAAGGTTCGGCACGTTCACGGTGATCAACGAATTGGGAAACGTGGCCGCGATCCCGACGATCATGCCCGTGAGGCCATATTGCAGCCGCTGCCTTGATGACAACGCGGGCAGGAAAGGCCCGCCGGGCAGTGACGGGCGTTCATTTGGCGCAAACTTGTACTCGCCAATGGCTTCGCTCATCGCGAGCTCTTCATCTCGGCATCGAACCCGGTGGCGGGTGCATCGGCACTATTTCCGTCCGGTGTTGAGCAACTGCTGCTCCCATGCGAACGCGACGCCCGAGGCGCCACCATGCGCAACGGTGATTTCGGCGATGGCCGGGACCGTCTCCTCGCGTGCCCAGTCGCGCTGCCACTCGCTCATGACCGCGACCCAGGTGATCGGCACGGCGCCGGCCTGCACCATCCGCAGAACTGCCATGTCGTGCGCCTCTCGCGATACGCCGCCGGACGCATCGGTGACGAAGAACACGTCGTAGCCGTCGGCCAGGCTCTGGATCACGGGCATCGCCAGGCAGATCTCCGTCCACAGCGCCGCGACGACCAGTTGCTTTCGTCCGGTGTTCTTCACCGCCTCGACGACGCGCCGGTCCTCCCATGTGTTGATGAAGGTGCGATTGATCGGCTTCTGCGCGGGATAGACATCCTGGACGGCCTGCAGGAGATGCCCACCGCGCTCCTCGGTGACGGTCGTCAATATCGTCGGAACCTGGAATGCCTTTGCCGCTTTCGCGAGTCCCACCACGTTGTTGATGATCAGCGCCGGCTCATGACTATGCAGATTGGCGAACTGGAATGGCTGGTGATCAATGAGCAGAAGCACACTGCGTGCCGGCGAAAGTAACGCGTCTAGTCCCGTCCTGGCGGTCATTGCGTATTCCTCCTTTTGAGCTAGCCGTTCGATGCGGCTTGCGTCGAAAACCGGTCAGCGGTCGGTACCCCGCCCACTTTGGGAACGGCGCGCATCCAGGGCGAAAGGGCCGGCGCCGAGCGCGATGACCTGGAGAAAGCCCCCGGCCATCGCGAAGTTTTTCATGAAGTTGATCGTCTGGTTCTGGTCGGCGAAGTTGTTGTGGAACAGCAGCGCGGTGGCGACACAGAACAAGGCAAGGATGGCCGCCGCGGCGCGTGTCATGTAGCCGAGCAAAAACAACGCACTGACGCCAAGCTCGACCGCAACCGACAGCGCATATCCGACGGCGGGCAGAGGCGCGCCGGTCGCGCTGATGAAGGCGATGGTGCCGCCTGGGTTCGCGATCTTGCCCACGCCGCTGAGCAGGAAGACCGCCACAAGAAGAAGCCGGCCAAGTGGGGCGAGATAGGCCCGATAATCGCTGTTCATCGCTGTTTTCCCTTCGTGTCTCGGGTTGTTTGCTTTGGGGATATGCGAAGATGAAGTCTCACCACCGTTCCGATGCTCAGAACATGCCGTTCGAATTGATCCGCGGGATATTCGTGCCGACCCATGGCGCCGCGTTTTTGGGATCGCCGACAAGCTGCAGCGTGTCCCAGTGCTCGACGGCCCTTCCGTCTGCATTCATCCTGTAGATGTCGACGCCGGCGACACCTTTGTCAGCCGGGTCGTTCGTCAACAGATTGACGAAATTCACATGGGCGAAGACGTAGTCGCCCACTGCGATGATCCTGTGGACGACGACATGGGCGCCCGGGTGCGCCGCTTTCACGCCGGCGAAATACCGTCCGAGCGCCGCGGAACCGTCGGCAATCAGCGGATTGTGCTGGATATAGCCCGGCGTGAGAAACCTGGCCGTACCTTCGACCGCTTTGTCCTCATTGATCATCATTTGATAGAGCGTGAGCACATTGTTGATGTTGCGAACGGCGTTTCGATCGTGCGGATCCACCAAAACGAGATCGGCCCGCGCCATGGCGGGCTGTGCCTGGGGCGCGGAGAGCGGTGCGCCGGCCGCAAGGATAGCGACCGCAAGAGCTGCGCGAGCCATGTCTTTGAAGCTCATGTTCCTCCCCGATAATTATCGACGGCTTAACCGAGACCGGCGATCTGCAGGCGCAAGGCGTCGAGTTCGGCATCGGATTTTTCGCGCGATGCCCGGAGCATCTCGTCGGCGTCTTCGCCGACCGCGGCACGGCTCGGTGCCGGCATCTGCTCGGCGATTTCGACGACGCGCCTGGCGGCCGAGGCGGAATCCAGCCCGCTGCTCTGCATGCCGTTGAGCCTGGCCGCGAATGCGGCGAACGTCTGGCCGTACAGCTCGCGTTGGGAGGGCGTCATGGTATCGGCGACGCGCGCAAGCGCGGCTGCCGTCTTCGCGGGTCCGCCGGTTCGCATATTGCCCGCCGCCGCTACCACGAAGTCGATGCCAAACGCCTTTAATTCGGCGCGATAGACGGCTGTGAACACCTCCATGGCGGCTTTCGATGCGCCGGAAGGTCCGTTGAACGGCAACGGCACGCTCGCCGTCCAGGTGCTCACCTGGACGACCCGGCCGTGCGCCCGCCGCAGCGCCGGCAAATAGGCGTTGATGACCGAGAGCGCGCCGAACACGTTGACGTCGAACTCCCGCCGGATGGCGTCGAGGGACAACACCTCAATCGGGCCTGGCGTGAGGATGCCGGCATTGTTGATCAACAGATCGAGGCCGGCGCTGCCGAGCGCATCCGACACGCTGTCAGCCCACACCTTCACGGCCAGCGGTGTCGTGATATCGCAGATCGTTAGGCTCACCCGCCCGCCGGAAGCGTCTTTCAGGTCCTGGACTTCGCTCGGCGTAAAGGCGGTCCCGAAGACCGTGTAGCCCTTGGCGGCAAGCTGCAGCGCGATATCGCGGCCAAGGCCGCCGCCAGCGCCCGTGATAGCAACGGACCGTCCGGATTTTTCAGGCACGTTGGTCGCTCCCTCGGGAATTGCAGATATCGGGAATACGCGAGTGGCTATCGAGCAGGCGCATCTCGCGCCGGCGACGGCGCTGCGCTTCTGCCGGGATCGTAGCGGCTCGCTTCGCTCGCCCGGTAGTCTGCGTTTTCAAAACTCACTGGTGTCGAAAACAGAACGAGGAGCCATAGACGCTGGGCCCATCGCGCGCGCAAGGAATGCACCGACCGCATCGAGTGCAAGACCGGACGCCTTCAACGTTCCGACGCTGCCGGCAAACCCGTGGGACATTCCGAGCCAGACATCGAGCCCTGCATCGACACCGGCGGCAACGGCGCGCTCGACATAACGGCGCGAGTCGTCCAGCAGCACCTCGTCGTCACCGACATGAACCCGGACGGGAGCAAGACCGGACAGCGATCCGTAGAGCGGCGAAGCCAGCGGGTTTTTCGGGTTGGCATCGCCCAGATATGCATGCACGAGGAAGGCGATCTGCTCGCGCGTGAAATAGGGCTCTGCCGCCGCCCTTGTCTCGTAGGACTCGCCCGAAAGCGTCAGGTCGGTCACCGGCGAGAAGACGGCAACCGCAGCCAGGATTGCCTTTGCAAATCCGCCTCCGCCCGCAATCTGCGAAGCGAGCACCAGCGCAAGATTGCCGCCGGCGGAATCGCCTGTCACCGCGATCCGAAGAAAGCTTTTCTTGTCCAATCCCCGGTAGCACGCCATCACGTCGTCGATCGCGGCCGGAAACGGATGCTCGGGTGCGAGGCGATAGTCTGGAATGAACGCGGCCGTTCCCGCCCGTGCCGCGATATGACCGACGAGATGGCGAAACGCGGCGGCGCTTCCGAAGCCGAACCAGCCGGAATGCAGATGCAGGATGGCCGCGTCCGACAGCGTGTTCGCAGGCCGCACCCACAGTCCCGGGATGCCGCCAATCCGATCGGTCTCGAACGTCACGTCGCTGCGCGGCTGCACGCTTTCCATCAGGAGGTCGAAGGACTCGCGCGCAGCAGTGCTCCGAAGCATGCCCTTGCCGATATGCCCCGAAGACCGGATGGACCGGATGAACGCCGCGTCTTCCGCATCGAGCGGGTGAATGACAAAGCCGGGCATCGCGCGTCTCCGCTGATCGACTTGCGGGTTGCGCCACGCAAGAAGGAGGCCACGGGATATATGTGTGCTGCGTCTGCCTTTTGTACGCGGCAAAATCCTGCAACTTCGAAAATTCCCGCCAATTCGAAAATGCGGGCGAGGTGTTGAGAGCCACGCTGATCGTTCTGCGATCGAATGATCCTTAGTGAATCACGATCGCAAAGCCGGCCAGCGTGTCGTTCTGGCCGTGAGTTCCGCCGAAGCTGCCGTTCAGCCGGTCTTCCGTCTGGACCGCGTACACATTGACGTCCCGGGGCGGGCTGACCAGGCGATCGACAGCCCGGTTCATGCCGGCATGCCACTCGGACGTAGCACCCGCCGCCCAGCGGTTTTCGACAACCGCCGCATCGCCCGCAGACACATAGTCGGCATTTACGCGCATCGTGAGGGGCGTATTGATCTGAAGAGACAACCTGGAAAAATCGCAGTCGATTCCCTTATTTGCATCTGCGAGCCGCGACACCGGCGCCGGTTCGCGGATCACCAGGCCGGCCGCGGATGCCGGAATGGCGGGCAGCAGGACCGCGGCCAAGACCAACCCTGTCAGCTTGGACATGGCGCCCGTGCGGCGCAGAACCTGGTTCGTGGCGGTGAAGGTGTTCATGGCGCGTCTCCGTTGTTGGCTTGTTGACGAGACAAACCTAGGAAGCGGCGAGACAGCGAAACAGACGCGTTATTTGGATACTATCCATCGGCACGTCAGATGGTTGATGCGCGGCGGCTATCGCATCTTCAGGACGATGACGCGATCGCTGGACGGATCGGTCGTTTTGCGCAGTGCGGCGACCTGCGCGGCCGTCACGGCCGGTGCGCCGTTGCCCCAGCTGCTGCGGATAAAGGTGATGACGTCCGCGATATCCTGGTCCGACAATTGCTGCCGGAATTGCGGCATGCGGTAAGCGTCGGGCGTCCCCTTGGCCACGAGCGGAATCGAGCCGTTCAGCATCAAATTGATGAGCGAAGAGGGATCGCGGTCGAGCACGACCGGGTTGCCGGCGATAGAAGGCATATAGGGGGCGAAGCCCCTGGCGTCGAACCCATGGCAACTCGCGCACGCGCTGGCGTAGAGGGCGGCGCCGGGTTGCATCTTGGGCCTGTTGCGCAGTGCCATCGTGGTCGCATTGTCATAGATGACGATCTGCTGTGGGGACGTCGCCGGCAGGGACTTCAAATAGACCGCGATTGCGCGGGCATCGTCGTCCGACAAATAGGACGTGGAATTGTTGACGGCCTCGGTCATCGATCCGAACGCCGTACCGATCCGGTTGTGGCCATATCTGAGGAACTCTCCGATATCCGTCATCGACCAGGCGCCGAGACCGGTTCGCATGTCGCCGCGCAGGCTCGGCGCGTACCAGCCATCGAGCTGCGTTCCGGCAAGATAATTCGAGCCGCTGTCGTCGAGCGCCTTTTCCTGAATCGCGATGCCGCGCGGGGTGTGGCAGGCACCGCAATGGCCCGGCCCCTGGACCAGATAAGCGCCGCGATTCCAGGCCGCATCGTGGCCGGGTTTGACGGCATAGCCGCTGTCGCCTGGTGCGAAGAAATAATTCCAGACTGCGAGCGGCCAACGTATGCCGAGCAATGCCGGAATCTCGCTCTTCCGATTCGCCTGATGGACCGCAGGGACTTGCTTCATGAAGAAGCGGTAGAGCGCCGCCACGTCCGCGTCTGTGAGCTTGGCATAGGACGGATAAGGCATCGCCGGATAGAGCCGGCGGCCGTCCCTGGCGATGCCCTGGCGCACGGCGAGGTCGAATTCGGCAAGACTGTATCTGCCGATGCCGGTGTCGAGATCCGGCGTGATGTTGGTCGAGAAGATGGCACCGAGCGGCGTGCCCATTTTGAGGCCGCCGGCGAAGGCCTTGCCCCCGGGGATCGAGTGGCAGGCGACGCAATCGGAGGCCCGCGCCGCGTATTCGTCACTCTTGCGCGCAGGACCGGCGCTGTCGGCTGCCCGCAGGGTGCTCTCGCGAACCGAGGCCATCACGAGATAGGCGAATATCCCGCCCGCGCACAGCAAAATCACGGCACAAAAAGCGATTGATCTCAGAACCTTCGGGTCTCTCAGCCATCGTGCAAGCATCGATCTACACCAGCCCGCTGAGATCGGTGTCCATGATCGGCAGCGTGCGAATGCGTTTGCCCGTCGCGGCGAAGACTGCATTGGCCACCGCGGCGATGACCGGTGGAACCGCCGGCTCGCCCGCTCCGCCCCAGATATCTCCACCGCTCGGCACCAGATGCACATCGATCTTCGGCGCATCCGCAAGGCGCACCATGCGGTAGGTGCCGAAATTGCCCTGCACCGCCGCCCCGTCCTTGATCGTGATCTTGCCGTACAGCGCGGCGCTCAAGCCGAAGTTCACGGAACTCTCGGCCTGCTCGGCGACGGTGTTCGGATTGACCATGTGCCTTGTATCGAGTGCCACCGTGACCCGGTCGACCTTCAAACGGCCGTCCGGCTTCACGGTGACTTCGACGACCTGCGCACAAAGACTGTCCGTGAAGTTGCAGATCGCGATGCCGCGTCCGGTGCCTTTGGGCAGCGGCTTGCCCCAGTCGCCCTTCTGCGCGGCGGTATCCAGCACCTTGAGCCAGTCCGGTTTGCCTTTGAGAAGCTTGCGCCGTATGAGATAGGGATCGATCCCGTTCGCCGCGGCGATCTCGTCGATGAAGCTTTCGAGCGCGAAGACATTCTGGTTGCCGCCGGGCGCGCGATAGAACCACACCGCCAGATGGGTGTTCTTGATGAGCGTTTCCACGCGTGTATTCGGGACGTTGTAGCCGTGGTTCGCCAGGCAATCGACGGTCATCGGCTCGGGCTTGTCGGGGGGAAACGGAACGCCGTACCACTTGAAGATCGATGAGCTCACGACGCGTATCGACAATGCCGTCGGCATTCCCTCTGCGTCGGTTGCCGCCTTGAAGCCGATCACGGCATGTGGGCGGAACCTGTCCTGGCGGGTGTCTTCTTCCCGCGTCCAGATGAGCTTGAGGGGGCGCTTGACGACCTTGGCGATCTCGATGGCCTGCGCGATCTCGTCGCTCGCATCGCGGCGGCCGAAGCCGCCCCCCAGGAATGCGTTGTGAATGTACACTTGCTCGGGTTTCAGGCCGGAGACGCGCGCCGCCACGCCGAGCGCCGCTTCAGCATCTTGCGTGCCGACCCAGACATCGAGCCGGTCGGCCTGCAAATGCACCGTCGCATTCAGCGGCTCCATGGGCGAGTGCGCGAGATAAGGCGTCTCGTAAATGGCCTCGAAGGTTCTGGTGGCGCCCGGCATGGCCTTGTCGAAATTGCCGTCATTGCGCGCGACGATCATGCGTTCGGCCAGGGCGGCGCGGAACCTCGCAGAAAGCTGCTCGCTGTTGACGCTTCCGCCGGCTCCGAAATCCCATTCGGGCTGCAGGCGGGACAGCGCCCGTTTGGCTCGCCAGAAACTGCCCGTGGCGACCACGGCCAGCGCGTCCTCAAGCTTCACCACGCCGACGATGCCGGGGCTGCCCGCAAGCACGGACTCATCGACGCTCTTGAGTTTGCCGCCGCGCACCGGACAGGCATTGATGGATGCAAAGACCATCCCCGGAACCTGCGCATCCATTCCGAACTTTGCCGATCCGTCCGTCTTGTGGACCAGATCGACGCGCGGCATCTGCCGGGGAAGAAAGGTGAACTGGGACGGCGTCTTGATCACGGGCTCTTTGGCGAGCTTGATCGCCGCGGCCGCGGCCGCGAGCTCGCCGTAGTGCAGCGTGCGGCCCGACGGGCGGTGGGTCACCACGCTCTGTGCTGCCATGCACTCCGACGCCGCAACCGTCCAGCGCGCCGCGGCTGCAGCGATGAGGCGCTCGCGCGCGCTGGCGCCGACCTGCTGCATCAGCTTTTGCGACTCGCGCACCGACATGCTGCCGTGCGAGAACATGTCGCCATAGACCCGTCTCTCCTTGACGTTGCGATTCGCCGAAGCATATTCGATGCGGACTTTCGACCAGTCGCATTGCAGCTCTTCGGTGATCATCATCGGCAGCGCCGTCATGCTGCCTTGCCCCATCTCCGATCGCTGGTAGCGGATCAAAATCGAATTGTCCGGATCGATCGCGATCCAGGCGTCGATCTCATGCGGCGCATATCCGGTGTCGCTCCAGGGCTGGCTTGAGACGGTCGCGGCACCCGCGCCGCTCGGCACCGTGACGATACCGATCATCAAGCCGCCGGCGGCGGAGGCAGCTGTGAGAATGAAGTGGCGGCGGCTGAGGGGCGATCCCAGAATGGTGTCGCGCATGATGCCCCTCAGGATTTCGCCATGCCGGCGGCGCGATGGATGGCGCGGCGCAGGCGCTCATACGTCCCGCAACGGCAAATGTTGGTGATATTCGCGTCGATATCCGCGTCCGTCGGTTTGGCGTAGGTCTTCAGAAACGCAGCGACCGCCATGATCTGCCCGGACTGGCAGTAGCCGCATTGCGGCACGCCTTCTTCGATCCAGGCGCGCTGTACGGGATGATTGTTATTTGGGGAGAGGCCTTCGATGGTGACGATCTTGGCGCCATCGAGGGCGCCGATCGGCACCGAGCAGGATCGCATGGGCGCGCCGTTGATATGCACGGTGCAGGCGCCGCATTGCGCAATACCGCAGCCGAATTTCGTGCCGGTCAGACCGACGACGTCGCGCAACACCCACAAAAGCGGGGTATCGGGCTCGATGTCGATTTGCCGAGACGCTCCGTTGACGTCGATCGTGATCACTTTTACCCGCGGCCAGATCCCTCTGGGCATGTGCAAGGACAAGGCCATGGATAAAGCCCTGAAATCCTTGAACTCCGGCACGCGCGTTGGTCCCGACAATTCGGGAAATTCCGAGATATCGGAAAACGTTATCTGGACTTGAACTGGTACTTGTCGATCCCGAGGCGCCTGATCTTGGAGTCGAGAGTCGACATCGGGATGCCGAGCCTGGCGGCGGCGCCTTTCGGCCCGGCGACGCGTCCGTTGCACGCGGCGAGGGCCGCTTCGACAGCTTCTTTTTCGTGCGCCAGCAGCATGCCGCCCAGCGCCGCGCTTTTGCTGGTTCCCGAAGCCGGTGGCTTCAGCCAGGCCTCATCGACGGCAAATATAGTTGTATCGCTCAGGGTGACGGCGCGCTCGACCACGTTCTGGAGCTCGCGAACATTGCCGGGCCAGTCGTAGGCCCGAAGAAGCTTCATGGTCTGCGCGTCGATGGAGTCGAACGTCTTACCGACCTTCTTTGCGAACTTCGCGATGAAGTATTCCGCAAGCAGCGGAATATCATCGGCCCGCTCTCTCAAGGAAGGGGCCGTGAGCGGCACGACGTTCAATCGGTAGAAAAGGTCCTGCCGGAACTTGCCTTCGCTGACGAGCTTTTCGAGATCGCGATGCGTCGCTGCCAGGACGCGAACATCGACGGGGATCGGCTTGCCGCCGCCGACGCGTTCGATCTCGCGTTCCTGAAGCACTCGCAGGAGGGCGATCTGGATGTCCGGCGGCAGGTCGCGGATTTCGTCCAGGAAGAGCGTGCCGCCATTGGCCGCTTCGAAACGTCCGAGATGGCGGTGCGTGGCGCCGGTAAAGGCGCCCTTCTCATGGCCGAAAAGCTCCGATGCGATGAGCGATGCCGGGATCGCAGCGCAATTGACGCCCACAAAAGGTTGTGCCGACCGTTTGGACCGCTTGTGGATCGCACGCGCTATGAGTTCTTTTCCGGTCCCGGTCTCTCCCAGGATAAGGACTGTCGCCTCGACCCGCGCGACCTTGCTGACCTCCGTGAGGACCTTCTGCAGGGCCTCCGACGAGCCGACGATTTCCTCGGACAACGCTGCCAGCCGGATTTCGGCGCGAAGGGTCGCATTCTCCTGCTGGAGTCTTTGTTCCTCCCGCTTGCGATCCTCGATGTCGGTGCTTGCGACATACCAGTTGCGGATATTGCCCTCGTCGTCGCGCACCAGCGAATACCGCGCAAGAAACCAGCGATAGCTGCCGTCGCTCCTGCGCATGCGCTTCTCGAGCTGAAACGGCTCGCCGCTGATCATGGCGGCCTGCCACTGCGCCTCGAGATGCTCCATGTCGTCCGGATGGATTTCGAAACGCTTGGCCGCGGCCGCATCGCCTTTGAGATACTCTTCAAGAGTGATGCCGAGATAATCGAGGGCGCCGCGGTTGGCGAAGAGCCGTTCCCGGTTGGGGCCGAGCACCGCGACCATCTGGGGTGCGAAGTCGAGGATGAGCCGCAATCCCTCCTCGCTCTTGCGCAAAGCCTTCTCGGCCTGCACACGATCTTCAATGTCGAGGTTTATGCCGACCCAGTAAAGCAGGTTCCCGTCACGGTCCCGCAGAGGCGTGGCGCGCGATATGAACCAGCGATATTTTCCCTCGGCATTGCGGATACGGAAATTCACCTCGCCTGCGGTGCCGGTCTCAAGGCAGTGCCGCCACACCCGACGCGTCTCTTCGTGATCGTCCGGATGGATGAAGGCGAGATGCGAATCCCAGGCCCTCTCGGACTCGATGCCAAATCGAATGGGGTCGTCCTGCGATATGCCGCCGTACTCCGCTCCGTTTTCGTTGACGAAGGTGAGCGCGCCGGATGGCGTCGCATACCAAACATGCGCCGGGACGGCGCTGAGCGTGTCGCGCAGCTGCTTGGCGAGCGCCGAATTTGCACCCGCCGCGGTGGGCTCATGCGGCCGGACGGATTTGATATCTGCGGTCCCTGAGGACATTTTCGGCGCTGATCCCTCTCACGGTCGGATTTGTCGTCAAATCATACTCTATTGGCGCGCCACGTCATCCGATGAGAGGCGACGGCCTGGGAGGCGCGGGACAAGGCGCTATCTGGACTTGAACCGGTATTTGTCGATGCCAAGGCGCGTGATCTTCGAATCGAGCGTCGAGGTCGGGATTCCGAGCTGGGCGGCGGCGCCGTTCGGCCCAGCGACGCGCCCGCGGCATTCGGCGAGGGCGGCCTCGATCGCCTCCTTCTCATGCGCCAGCAACGTGCCGCTCAGCGCAGCGCCCTGAACGATTTTGGCCGGCGGGCGTTTCAGCCACGCTGCGTCGACGGCGAACATTTCGGAGTCGCTCAAAGTCACCGCACGTTCGATCACATTCTGGAGCTCTCGGACATTGCCCGGCCAGGCATAGGCTTGCAGGACGTCCATCGTTCCTTTCTCGATGGTGCTGAACCGCTTGCCGACCTTCTTTCCAAGGCGCGCGATGAAATACTCCGCCAGCACGGGTATATCCGCGGCCCGCTCCCGCAACGGCGGGACCGTGAGCGGCACGACATTCAGCCTGTAGAACAGGTCCTGGCGGAATTTTCCTTCGGTCACGAGATTTTCGAGATCGCGGTGGGTCGCCGCCAGCACGCGGACATCGACCGGTACAGGTCTGTCGCCGCCAACGCGTTCGATCTCGCGCTCCTGGAGAACACGCAGCAGGGCGATCTGGATGTCCGGCGGCAGATCGCCGACTTCGTCCAGAAAAAGGGTGCCGCCATTGGCGGCCTCGAAGCGCCCGAGGTGACGCTGGGTGGCGCCTGTAAACGCGCCTTTCTCATGACCGAACAGCTCCGATGCGATGAGCGAGACGGGGATCGCCGCGCAATTGACGCCTATGAACGGATGTGTCGACCGTTTCGACCGCTTGTGGATCGCCCGCGCGACGAGCTCTTTTCCGGTACCGGTTTCTCCCAGGATGAGGACCGTCGACTCGCCCCGTGCGACCTTGGCGACTTCGGCAAGCACCTTTCGCACCGGCTCCGACGAACCGACGATTTCCTCCGACATCGAAGATTGCCCGATCTCCGCGCGAAGAACCGCGTTCTCCCGTTGCAGCTTTTCTTCCTGCTTTTTTCGGTCATCGATGTCCGTGCAGGCGATATGCCAGCGTGCGACCTCGCCATCGCTGCCGCGAACGGGGTTATACCGCACCAGGAACCAGCGGTAGCTTCCGTCCTTTGCACAGACCCGCTGCTCGTTCTCGAATGCCGAACCTTCGGACAAGGCGCGGTCCCACTTCGACTGAAGCTGGGCTTGATCGTCGGGATGGACATCGGAGCCGGGCTTCAGGTTGCGCCACTCGTCAAGGGAAACGCCGAAATAATCCAATGCCGTGCGGTTTGCGTAAAGACGCTCGCGGCGATGGCTGACGACGCCGATGATCTGGGGCGTCACGTCCAGGATTTGACGAAGCTGCTCTTCGCTGGCGCGCGTCGCGCGCATCAGAGCTTCCTGATCCGTGACGTCGATTGCGGTTCCCAGCAGCCCTCCACCGGGCACGGGGGAGCCGACACATCGCACATAGCGAGTCGTTCCGTCAGGTCTCACGATCCGTTTCGTCAGGTCGGCTCCGCGATGATTGGCCAGCATGTCTTGAATGGCCTGCGCGACGAATTGCCGATCGTCGGATTGCACCAGCGCGATCAACTCCGGGATGCTTGGCGGCCCGGCAAGGGGATTCAATCCGTAGATCTCGAACAATTGCGGAGACCAATAGGTGAAGCCGGTCGCATCGAGCGCCCAGCTTCCGATCTGCGCCAGTCTCTGCCCTTCCTTGAGATAAAACTCGGTCTGTTTGTGATCTTCGATGTCCAGGGTTATCCCGACCCAGAACAGAAGCGTTCCGTCGGCGGCGCGAAGGGGCTCGGCGCGGGTTATGTACCAGCGATATTCTCCCTTTGCGTTGTGCACGCGAAAGGTTGCCTGGTATGCGGACTCGGTTCTGAGAGCGTTCGACCAAAGCCGGCGCGCCTCGTCGTGATCGTCCGGGTGCAGGAGCGGGATATGCGAGTCCCAGGCCGCGCCCGTGTCGATTCCCAATCGGAGCGGATGATCTTCCGCCAACGCGTGATTGTCCGCGCTCCGCGCGTCCATGAACGTGAGGGCACCCGACGGCAGCGCGTACCACGTGTATGCCGGGATTGCGTTGAGAGTTCTGCGCAGCTGCGCCGCGAACAATGAATTCGGCCCGGACGAATCCCGGTCGGGTCTGCCAGACATCTCGCCCTCTCCCGTTCTTCTCGGGCCGCCCTTATCCGCCAAATCCTACACCATCGCCGTGCGGCGTCCTGCATTGTGGAAAAATGGCCTGGGCGGCAACTGGCTCGGGCCGGCCCCCCGCGCTTGTGGTCTGAAAGAGCATCCGGATGAAGCGGATGAAGTCGCGCGGGTCAGGCCCGGCATCGCCACAGGGCAAGTGCGCTTGCAAATGGACGGTCGGCTCCCACTCCGGAAGAAGGCGAATGAGCTTTCCGGTCCGAATCTCGTCGAGGACCCAGCATTCGGGGATCTGGGCGATCCCGACGCCGGCCTTCGCGAGCGCCAAGGCCGTCGACGGTGATGGCGTCACGGCGCGGATGTCCGGCTTGACGCTCAGCTTTTGCCCCATGTTCTCGAATCGCCAGGGCGATGGCGCGCCAGGATCGTCCGAGATGACCAAGGCGTCGAAAGTGCCGCGAAGATCATGCGGATGATGCGGCAGGCCCCGCACGCGAAGATAATGCGGCGCGGCGCAGGTCAGCAGGCGTTGCGCGTGCAGCACATCTCCGCCGCTGCCCGCCAGCGTCGAAGCCCCGTACCGGAGGATGAGGTCGGCGCGTGCCCGTCCCGGCCCTCCGCGCTTTATTTGCCGCTCCAAAGCGATCGACAGCGAGGGATGGGCCGACGCGAACGCCGCAAGATGCGGGTCGAGGATAAAACGGGCCACGGTCTCATCCGCGATGACCCGGAGCGTGCACCTCTTCAGTCCCGGCGCAGCGTCTCCGAGCTGGCGCCTCTTCTTTTTGCGCTCCTTCCCGGCATCGTTGGGGCGATGCCGGGGTTGCTGCGTCGAGCGCAAGGGATCAGGCCGCCTGTTTGAGGGTATGGAATTTGTCGATCTCGCCAACGGCGCCGGCGATCGCCTGGCTGCGTGCGTCCGGGCCGAGGCCGACGCCCTCGGCGCGGAAGACCGAGACGTCCCGGATGCCGATATGGCCCAGCACGCCGCGCAGATAGGACTCGGTGTGCTCGAGGAATTTGGCCGGGCTCTCGCCGGAATAGAAACCGCCGCTCGACGTCGCCAGAAACGCCTTTTTCCCGGCGGGCAGGAGACCTTCGGGTCCCTTCTCGGTGTAGCGGAAGGTCTTGCCGGCGACGACGACGCGGTCGATCCAGGCCTTGAGCTGGGTGGGAATGCCGAAATTGTACATCGGGACGCCGATCACGATCACGTCCACGCCGATCAGTTCCTCGATATACTTTCCGCCGAGCGCCAGGTCGTCGCCGAGCGCCGCGCTTGCGACGGCGCCGCCCTGGAACGCCGCGAGGTGTTCCGGCGAAAGGTGCATGGCGGGGGCCCTCGCGAGGTCGTGATAGATGACTTTGGCGCCGGGATTCCGCGCCACCTGTGCGGCGACGATCTCGGCAGAAAGCATGCGGCTGACCGATGCCGCGCCGGTGATGCTGGAGTCCAGATGCAGGATGTTCATGACGATCTCCGTGGTTCGATTTCGTTTGCAGATATCATCTGCTTGCCCATCGAATATCGGTCGGCGTGAACCATCGGAGTAGACGCGTAATTCCGATCCGATCCATCGGGGCGGCCGATGGACAGGCTCCGGTTTCGGAACGCAATGGTATCGAAAATAGAACGACGCGCTGAACATGCGTGGCAGGGCGCATGTCATGCGTACCAAGACGGCTCCCCGATTTTGCTCAGGCGTCGAAGGCCGTTATGTTTCCCGTCGATCCATCGGCAGCGCCGATGGGGGAAGGATTCCATGCTGGACGGCGTTTCACTCGATCAACTGCGCACTTTTATCGCTGCCGTCGATGAAGGCAGTTTTTCGGCGGCATCGCGCAAATTGTTGCGAGCGCAATCCGTCATCAGCGAAACAGTGAGCAATCTCGAGGATCAGATCGGCGTCGAACTGTTCGATCGTACTGGTCGCTATCCTAGACTGACGCCGGCCGGCGTGATCCTTCTGGCGGATGCGCGCAGCATCATCACCGGCGTCGATCTGCTGAAGGCGCGTGCCAAAGGCATGGCCGTCGGGCTTGAACCCGAACTATCGGTCGTCGTCGATGTCTTCTATCCGATCGATGCGATCACCAGGGTCTCGAAGGAATTTCGTCAGCAATATCCGGGCGTGGCCCTGCGCATCTATGTCGAAGCGCTCGGTGCGGCCATTCAGCCGGTGCTCGACGGACGCTGCAGCGTCGGCATTGTGGGCTCGCTGCCCGTCATTCCCGATACGCTCTCGAATGAACGCCTTCCCGGAATCTCCTTTCTGATGGTGGCCGCCGGCGATCACCCGCTGGCCGGCTATAAGGGCAAGATTCCCAAAGAGGTGCTCGGCAAGCACACGCAAATCGTTCTTACCGATCGGTCCGATCTGTCGTCCGGGCGCGAGCTCGGCGTCATGTCGCCCACCACCTGGCGTCTCGCGGATCTCTTTGCGAAGCACCACTTTCTGCTCAACGGGCTCGGATGGGGCGGCATGCCTCTTCACGTGGTGCGGGACGATCTGGAGAAAGGGCGCCTCGCGGTTTTATCCATCGAGGATGTTCCGCCCGATGGCTTGCCACTCGCCATGTCGGCGGTGTGGCAGACCAAGTCGCCACCCGGCCCTGCGGGCCGATGGTTCATCGAGCGGTTAAAAGCGATCCCGATCGCCAGCGGCGGTATTCCAAAGGCAAGCGCCGTCTCGAAGAGCAAGCGGCAGCGCTGATCCCCGAACCCGCACGCCGATGGCCTGTTCACCCATATCTGGCTTACGCGCCAACGCACCGGCAGTGTATTTCGAAGATCGGTGCCGGGCCTAATAGGAGGCAACCCCTCATCCCTGTGTGAACGATCATAGCTACGCGGCTGCAATATGCCTTTCGCGTTTGCCTGAATTTTCTAGGTAATCCGCCCACGCCTGCATCATCTGACGACGCTCGCGAAGAAATTTCGCGCGGTCATAGGCGGCATCGTTTCGATCTCTGGGAGCGTGTGCCAACTGCCGATCGACGATTTCATGAGGATAGTGCAACTCTTCCTTTATTGTCGTCATTGCGAGCGCTCTAAATCCGTGACCTGTCATTCGTCCTTTGTAGCCTAGCCGCTCCAGCGCTTTGAGGATTGTGTTGTTACTCATGTGCTGAGCTGGCTTGGCAACGCTGGCAAACACCCACGGGCTCGAACTGTTCAGCAGGAGGCACTCGTCGAGTATAGCGATGGCCTGACGTGCCAGTGGCACAATGTGTTCGCGTTTCATTTTCATGCGCTCGGCGGGTATCACCCATTCGCCGCGATCGAGATCGATTTCGTCCCATGTTGCGCGGATGAGTTCGCCTGTCCGGACAAAGGTGAGCATGAGGAAGCGGATCGCGAGACGCGTGTGTGCAAACAGCCGTGCATCGTTGCTTTCCAACGCCTTGAGGAAATCGTTGATCTCCTGTGGTTCGAGAGCGGCATAGTGGCTGCGTTTGGCCGGGCGTAGAGCGCCCTTCAGATCTGCCGCCGGGTTTCTCTCTGTTCGCTGGGTAACGATGGCGTAGCGGAATATCTGGCTGCAATACTGCATCGCGCGATGAGCCATTTCACGCGCGCCGCGCTTCCCGATTTTACGAAGGGCGTCCAGGATCTGCATGGGGGAAATTTCAGATATCGGCAGCCGGCCCACGATTGGGAAGATGTCAGACTCCAAGCGATGGACGATGTCCTGACCGTATGACGGCGTCCATTTTTCCAGATTGGTGGCATGCCATTCGCGCGCGACATGCTCGAACGAATTCTCGGTAGCCTGAAGTTGCCGCTCGCGGAAGCGCCGCTTTGCCACGCTTGGATCGTTCCCGCTCGCCAAGATCTTCTTGGCCACAGCGCGCTTATCGCGCGCCTCTGACAAGCTTGTTTGGGGATAGAGGCCGAAGGCTAGAACCTTCTCTTTGCCGGCGAAGCGATACTTGAGCCGCCAGTAACGGCCGCCGTTTGGCATGACCTGCAAATACATGCCTTCGCCATCCACCAGCCGATAGGATTTGGCTTTAGCGCGCGCATTTCGGCAGGTGACGTCTGACAGGCTCATGTGGGGGTATCAAAGTGGAACACGATATCGGCGGTACCCCCGGAAATACCCCCAGTCAAATCGAATGCCCATGAACAGCAACGAACGCGTGCGGACCCCATGCTTTTGAATCAATTGAATAATTCGAGAATCGCGAACGCTGGCGAACAGCGGAGAACAGATAGATGGCGGAGCCGGAGGGATTCGAACCCCCGATATTTCGGTCTGCGAAAGAGCAAAATGTTCGAAAACACCAGCAAAAGCAACGTTTCTTGGCTGTTTTCGGCCTGCTCCAATTTGAATCCTCCGATTCCGCCGATTTGGCCTGATTTCAATGGATTCCGGGAGCGTTCCAATGTGTTCCGATAGAGTCCGTGGCACAACGACGGCACATAGACCGGCTCGCTCGCGACCCCGACTGCTGCCACCCACGCGCCAATGCCGATCAATCCGGTACTGGTCGAGAGCAGCGACGTTGCCCCAAAATGAAACACTTAAGAAGCGCTCGCGACACCAGCGTCCCGCTTAACCTTAAGCCATCTTGGCTGTGACAGGGCCTCGGAGGAGGGGATTAGGGTGTGGCATCGCGATCAGGGCCCCGAATCCTAATCGAACAGCCCGGGCGTCGGTTCAGCCACGGTTGGCTTCTTCCTATCCTTCTTCGCCTGCGCCGCTTTCTCTTGCTTCGTCATAGTCCACCGCACACCTTCGACGGTCCGCAGCATCGCCTTTCGTCGCCGTCCCTTAGAACAACGCCGGTTCCTTCGTGGCCTGATAGAGCTTAGCGATTAACATCTCTGCCTCGGCGAGGGTCTGGCGCGTCCGACCTTCTTCGGCCATCAGCTGCTGTAACGAGCGAATTGAAAGAGCAAGAGTCCCGGGACGCTGCCAAGCGCTCTTGTCCCACACCAGTCGCCGAGCGGCGATAAGGCGAAAATCTTGGTCCCCATATGGTGTGGGCGTCGCTTGGGTCATTCGTTCGTTCCTGGGAGTGCTAGAAAATGGACCGCCGCAACGCAGAGGCTCTGCGTCAACTCATGTCCGTTTTGAGGGGGCGCCGAGGTCGAGTTCGACTTCAAGGCACCGCACTTCATCGCACAAACGACAGCCGATGTCAAGGAATCCGTGCATTGGGGATGACAAGCAGCGTGAGGAAAGTGCGCGATCTACTTGAACTTGAACTCACGATCGACGGTCGAATCTATCCTGATCTGTTCATCACAGAGCGCACTTATCAATTCCCGCGCCTCCACTAAGTCAAAGCTTCCAAAACCCTCCCTGAACCGCGCGTAGATTCGTTGGAGCGCGCCTATTGCGTCGCCCAAGCGCCCATCGGCCGCCCAAAACTTCGCAAGGCTTACTGTTGCGCGAAGCTCCCAGGATAGCGCGCCTTGGCGTTGGGCAAGTGCAATCGCATCCGTGAAGTATCGCGCCGCGGCGTCACGCGAACCTTGCGCCTGTGCAAGAATTCCACGAATGCGGAGGATTTCTGCCGAGCACCAATCGTCTTTATTTCGATCGTTGGCGTCGAGTTCTGTTAGCCAAAAAAGTGCATCGGCGGATCGGTCCGCTGCGACCGCAATCTCACAGACATGTGCGAGAACAAGTGCGGTATGCACCTCATTCTGTGTGGCAGACAGGAGGCGCAAGCCTTCGGCAACGAGACGCATCCCTGCGCCAAACTGACCGCGCTTACCCTGACACAATCCCATGAAACAAAGCGCGACGCCTTCGTTGCTCTGGAGGCCTTGCGTACGCGCTTGCTCTAACACTTCTACCGAAACATGCTCAACGACGTCCAGGTCTGGCTCTGAGAAGTATGTGATCAACAACACCTGCGTTGTCGCGATCAGGATCGGGATAGAAAATCCAAGAGCGTTCGCTTCAGTGACGGCTTGTTCTCCGATTGTTTTGGCTTTTTCGGCGTCTCCCAACACCCAGAGCGTGGTCGCAAGAACGATCAACGCATCGACCCTGCGATCATAGCCGGACACTTTGATGCTCGCGAAGCGCGCCGCGTCCGTATCCAGTACAAGATAGCGCTCAATATGTTCGCGGGCTTCCTTGAAGCGCGCGATGTGGTGCTTCGTGTGGCCAAGCAGCCATTCGCCGGCCGCAAGGGACCCTGCGTCAGATGATGCGCGTACGCATGAGGCGCATCGTTCTGCGATATCTAAGGCGCTGGCATAGTTTGGAACGCGGATTTCACCCGCCCAAAGTGCCGTATAGGCGATGATTTGCGTTGGCAAATCGCCAAGCTCTTCAGCGCGTTCGAGTGCATCGTTCCAGGCGGAGATTGTTTCTTTGGTGAAGCCATTCGTAAACAGTTCGCTAGCTGCGTAAGAAAACTGCATATGCAACAACTGTTGCGCAGGTGTCCCCTTGTCCGCCTTGCACGCCTGCGCGGCCTTAGACATCCAATCTCGACATTCGGACAGCAGCGCTCTGCTAAGCCACAATGGCGCCGAGTAGGAAGCGATATCGGCTCCAAGAAGCTTATCGCCGCCATTGTCGAAAGCCCATCGCAGGGCTGCTCTTACATTGTCCAGATCCATGGCCGACGCGGTTGGTGTGTCGGGCGCGGTTTCGTTGGTCGCTGTTGCTCTCAGAAAATCGCGATAATAGAGGGCGTGCTTCCGGTGCACGGCCTCGTGTTCATCGCTGCCATTCAACTTGTCGCGCGCGTAGGCGCGCGTGGTGTCTAAGAGCCTGTAGCGCGACGCGGGCGTGGACAGGTCCGCCGAAATCAGAAACTTCTCCGACAGGCCGCCGATGGCACTGGCAACGCGTTCTGCGCCGAGACCGGAGTCGGCCACGCATTGCGCCGCCTTAAGTGAGAATGGTCCAGTAAATACAGACAGGCGCCGCAGCACGGTACATTCGACGTCGGACAAGAGGTTGTAACTCCAGTCGAGTGTCGCTTGGAGTGTCTGTTGTCGGGCAGGAGCTGTTCGCCTGCCGGGCCATAGTAGAGCGAATTGGCTTCCCAGCAGAGTTGCTGTGTCGTGGACGCCAAGGGTGGCCACGCGGCCCGCTGCAAGTTCGATCGCGAGTGCAATACCGCCCAGCTGCCGGCACATGGACCCTACAGTGTGAGCGTCAATATCGCTAAGCAGTTCACGAAATCCGGCACTCGTTACGCGATCGTAGAATAAGAGTGCTGCGGGATATTCGAATACCTTCGCGGCCGTGAGACTGGCGTCGTCTGGGGGGCTGGCGAGTGCGGGCAGCGAGTGAACATATTCGCCAGCGACCCTCAGCGGCTCGCGGCTTGTTGCAAGAATGTGGACGCCCGGAACCTCCGCAAATAGTTGCGTCGCCACTTCCGCTGCGGACTCAATCAAGTGTTCGCAGCTGTCGACAATAAGCAAGAGTCTCTTATTCCGTAGATGGGCTATGAGATCAGGGATGGGGTCTTGGGCGCGGACCGGTAAGCCAAGCGCCGACGCGATCGTCGCACGCAAGACTTCGGGTGAGCTTACTCCGCTGAGATCGATAAAGCAGACCGCGCCGAGAAATTCTTCCAGAAGCGCGTGGGCCACGGAGGCGGCGACTGTGGTTTTTCCAATCCCCCCGAATCCAACAAGCGAAACAAATCGTCGCGAAAGAATCTCTTCGCATGTCTTCCGAATGTCTTCTTCTCGGCCCACGACGCGGCCCGGCATCGGACATAACGGATAAGCAGGCTCGACTTCTGCCTCGTCCATCATTTTCCGCGAGACCTGCGCTATTAAGCTGTAGCCGCGGCCGGGCACGTTCGCGAGGTAACGAGTGCCATCACACCCAAGTACCTTTCGTAGCGCTCGTACTTGGAAACGGAGGCTGACGTCTTCAACAAAGACATTCGGCCAGACCCGTTGGATGAGTTCACGTTGGCTGACGACTTTGCCAGGGCTTTCAGAGAGGACCTGTAGGATATCAACTGCGCGGCTGCCCAATTTGATAGTCTCGTTACCTCTTTGAAGCCTCCGCCGAGATGGGATGAGGGTGAACTCGCCTATTGAGAGCGCCTCGCGGGCGGAATGGCTATCGTCGCGGCGCATGATGGTATCCATGTCGCAAGCATCCGCCTGCAAGGCGGGCTAAGTGTATCCTGATATTGGCATTCGGGGGATGCTATTGGAGCAAGTTCGCTCACGAACTGCATTTGCTCGCGCGCCGGTCCGAGGCTCGATGGTCAATCTATTGAGATTCAAAGAGAAAGCGGAATTCCGCTGTGCTCTCACAGTCTCAAAGCGACGTTCACTCACGGCCGTGTGAACATCTGCACCAGCGCACGTTTCGCCAAGTGGCGCGATGTCCTTTCAATAGTGGATAGCAAAAACGGCGCATCGTGTCCGCTCTCATGACATTCGAGGGGATTGCGATGCGCGGTGGGATATTCAAGCGATACGTTGTTGGATTGCTGGCAGGATTGCTCACTTCAGTCGCCGCAGTGAATGCAGCCGCTGATGCTCCCGGCGTATCTGCCGGCGGCACGCCAGAACCGAATGTTCAGGACGCGCAGAACCCGATTGCGAACGTTATTAGCGTGCCTTTTCAAAACAACACCTACCTCAACTACGGGCCGCTTCGTCGCGATGCCAATATCCTGGTGATCCAACCGGTACTACCGATCAAGATCGATGACGATTGGAATCTGATAACGCGCTGGGTTACGCCGATTGTGTCATTGCCGCGAGTTTCAGCGGGTCAAGGCGACAAGTTCGGGCTCGGTAATATGGAACCCGAGTTTTACTTCTCGCCGTCGCATGTTGGTGAGCTCATATGGGGTGCGGGCGGCAAGTTGTGGTTGCCGACCGCAACAGACAAGGCGCTCGGGCTAGACAAGTGGGGTGCGGGCCCGGCGGCGGTTGTGCTTACGATACAAGGTCCATGGGTGATAGGTGTCCTTGCCAATAACGTTTGGGCGGGATCAGGCGCCGCTAAGGCCAATCAGCTGACGATCAACCCGTTCATAAACTACAATCTCTCCGATGGCTGGTATGTCTCCTCCGCTGAGGTCGTCACGGCGAATTGGGAGATTAAATCCGGTGAGCAATGGACCGTGCCGATCGGCGGCGGCATCGGCCGGCTATTTCGTGTGGGTTCGCAACCCATCAACGCGCGCTTCCAGGTGTTCGACAATGTTGTTCATCCGCAAGGCGCGCCGAACTGGCAACTGCAGTTTCAGGTCCAGTTCCTCTTCAGCGCGCGTTGAGCCGTTGCCGGTTGGTGCAACTCGCTCAAGCTAAGAACAGCCAAATCTTGCATTGGAATGCCAAGACCACATCCCTGATCTGACGGATTGTGGGTGACACGAAACGTTTTCAGGAATTCGCCCATGGTTGTCGGATATGCCGTCCCTCGTACACCGCTCGGTCGCTCGTCAATCGACCCACCGCCGCCTTGGCACTATTCCAGCGACGTCGTCGGTGCGGAGTTCTGGGCGGACCCAGCGGCCGTGGCTGCCCTTCTTCCGAACGGACTGACCCCCGACAAGGAGGCGAATGGCCGGGCGACGATCATGTTTCTCGACTGGCAGTTCACGTCGGAAAATGACGAGTACCTCGACCCTGCGCGGTATCAGTATCGGGAGGCGTTCATCCTGGTCGACGCGCTGTGGGAGAAGCAGCCGGTCACGTTCTGCCCCTTCATCTTCGTTGACAATGATGCCGCGTTCGCTCGCGGCTGGATACAAGGTTTTCCGAAGCGGATGGGTAGCATCTTCCAGACGCGCACCTTCGATGCTCCGAGTCCGGCCGCGGCGCCCGTTTGCGCCGGCGGCAAGTTCGCAGCGAGCGTTGCTTCGCACGGCCAACGCCTCGCGGACGTCAAGATCACGCTGCGTGAGAAGGTCGAAGACCCCACAACCATGTTCAACCGCCCGACGGCGTTGGTACGTTACTTCCCGACGCTGGTGGCGGGGCGCCATGACAAGCCAGCTGTCAACGAGCTTACGCTCTCGCTGACCGACGACTTGGCGATGGTGAATTTGTGGACCGGCGACAGCGAAGTACGACTACCCGACGTGGAGGGCGAAGAGCTCCATGCACTCAAGCCCGTCCGCGCTGGGCGCGGATTTCGCTATGGGCTCGCGTATTCCGTCACCGATCTCAAGATCCTGCGCGACCTGAGATAGTGGAGCAACATAACATGGGCACCTCTGCCGATCTTCTCGCCGACACGTTGGCGCACGCGGGCGTCAAGCGGATCTATGGCGTCGTTGGCGACTCCTTAAACGGGCTCTCAGACTCCCTGCGCCGCCGCAAGACCATTGAATGGGTGCATCTCCGCCATGAGGAAGGCGCGGCGTTCGCTGCAGGAGCGGAGGCGCATCTGACGGGAAAGCTAGCGGTGTGCGCCGGCAGCTGCGGTCCTGGCAATCTCCACTTGATCAACGGACTGTTCGATTGCCAGCGCAACGGGGTCCCGGTGCTTGCCATTGCCGCGCACATTCCGAGTTCGCAGATTGGGTCCGATTATTTTCAGGCAACCCACCCAGAGAAACTATTTGCGGAGTGCAGCCATTATGTCGAGCTGGTTTCCAACCCGGAACATCTGCCGCAAATCCTGAACCGTGCCATTCGCGTCGCCATCGCCAAGCGAGGCGTTGCAGTGATCGTACTGCCCGGCGATATCGCGCTCAAGCCGGCTACTGCGGAAGTTGCTCCCTGGATTGTACCAGCCGCGCCCGTCGTCGTTCCCCAGGAGAGCGAAATCGATAAGCTCGCCGCACTACTAAACGAAGGGCGGCGCGTGACGTTGTTCTGTGGCGCCGGCTGTGCGGGCGCGCACGATGAAGTGGTCGAACTCGCGCGCCGCTTGCGCGCCCCAGTGGTCCATGCCCTAAGGGGTAAGGAGCACATCGAATTCGACAATCCCTACGACGTGGGCATGACTGGGCTGCTCGGCGTCGCCTCGGGCTTCGCTGCGATGAAGGCTTGCGACACGTTGCTCATTTTGGGATCGGACTTTCCCTACCGACAGTTCTTCCCCGGCGACGCTCGGATCGCACAGATTGATCTACGGCCCGAAGCGCTTGGCAACCGGTGTCCGCTCGAGCTCGGCTTGATCGGTGATGTCAAAGCGACATTGCGAATCCTCAATCCGATGCTCGAGGAGAAGACGGACGACACGCATCTCAAGGAAGCGGTTGCGCACTATGGGCGGACGCGTGTTGGACTGGACGCATTGGCTGAGCTGACGCCGGATGGACGCCACATCCACCCTCAGCAAGTCACCAAAGTTGTCAGTGATCTCGCCGCCGAGAACGCGATCCTAACATGCGATGTTGGTACGCCGACTGCATGGACTGCACGGTATTTCAAGGTGAATGGAAAGCGGCGCATTATCGGATCCTTCAATCACGGATCGATGGCGAACGCGATGCTACAAGCCATCGGCGCTCAAAGCGCCTTTCCGAAGCGCCAGGTCATTTCGATGTCCGGCGACGGCGGCTTCACGATGATGATGGGCGAGTTCGTCACCCTCCTGCAGCTTGATCTGCCCATAAAGGTCATCGTGCTCAACAACGGCACACTCGGCTTCGTGGAGATGGAGATGAAGGCTTCCGGCTTCCCTGATGTTGGATGTGAACTGACGAACCCGGATTTTGCGGCGATGGCAGAAGCGATGGGCATGCGCGGACTCCGCGTCGAGCGGCCGGAGCATCTCGAGGAAACAATTCGCGAAGCATTGAGACATCCGGGCCCCGTTTTGGTCGATGTCGTCACCCCTCGACAGGAACTAGTGATGCCACCCACGATCAATTTTGAGGAAACCAAGGGCTTTGGCCTGTTCATGATCCGAGCGGTGCTTGATGGCCGACTGGGCGAGCTCGTCGATCTAGCCAAAGTCAATTTGCTTCGCTGATTGGCAAAAGAAACGAGCACCGCGGAGTTTACGCGGTCGATACAGATGGCTTCTACCCGCTGATCCAACGGCTGCTAACAAGAACTAACACGCACATTGAGCCATCCTCAGTCACAATCCCAGGGTGAGACCTTCAGTCCAACCAGGGGGCCGTTCGATGCGGCAAAGCGGGAACGACACGGCCAATTCCGCCATCGGCGGCGCGCCAAACCTGCTGCCGAATCTAGCGAAGCTTCTGGATAACGCGTGTCGCGAGTTCGATGACGATCGTGGAGTCGCAAAAGCATTCTTGACGCGCGCAGCGTCCCTGCTTCGGGTCGAGCTCGAACGTCAAGCGATCGACGTCGTCTTAGGCGACCGGGGTACCCTGGTTGGCTGGCAGATTCACCGGCTGAATGCCTACATCGAGGCTCGGCTAGATAGGCCTATCCGCCTCACGGATCTCAGCAGTGTATCCAAGCTGAGCACTGCCTACTTCTGCCGCGCGTTCAAACAGACCTTCCGTGAAACGGCGCACACCTATGTGGTTCGCCGCCGACTTGAGCGGGCAGGGACGCTCATGCTCACCAGCGATCTTCCGCTATCTGATATTGCCCAAAGTTGCGGATTCTCAGATCAAGCCCACTTATGCAAGGCATTTCGTCGGCATCACGGCATAACGCCCTCTGTCTGGCGTCGTGAACGAACCGATCGTACTGCTCAAAGGCTTAAGATCGCTCAGGATTGTAGTGATGCTGGTGAGTGCCGCCTATGAAGGAGGCGGACATGTCAGCGCGCTATTCCGTGGATGCCATCGCACGAATTCTTGCGTCGGCTCGCCTTCTTGGAAGCTCAGACGAACAGAGGGAAATGACACCGCTGGATGCGAAGGTACTCGTGTGGACCGCCCTTGAGGTTGTTCTTTCATTGGCGGTTGTAGTCGTGCCCGGCAGCGAAATCGAAGCCGAATGCCAAGTTCTACTAGATGCTCTGCGAGCACGCTCCGCGGCTGTCAAAGACGCTGGAAGCAGGAGGCCGGCCGACGTCCATCGCGTCGCGCTGTCCCTTCGTGCAGCAGTCGACGACGAGCTCACGGTGCGCGAGCAAAGTATCATGCACCTTGTCACACTCGGCCTCTCGAACAAGCAGATCGCGCGCGAACTCGGCATCGGGCCAGAAACGGTCAAGACGCACATCAGCCACGTTCTGCTCAAACTGGATGTGCGCAACCGGGCGCAGGCTGCCGCGCTGGCGAGCAGTCGCGGACTCATAAGGCCAGACATCGGGGCCGATGGCTGTTTGCCATGGACACCACTTTGCGAGATGGCGCCGCCGACATAGTCATCCCCCGACGACGTTGAACGGCTCCCCCAGAGGAGGGATGGGAAACCGCATTGGCTCCCCATCATAGTCCGGTTCAGGCTAGCCGTTGGATATCGGTGTGGAATTAGCGCAGCGAAGATCGGGCCTCAGGATTCTACGCTTCGGTGCGCTGGTGTCGGCGGTCTTGCAGACGGCCGCGTGCACCGAAGGAGTCCTTGCGCCGGCCGGTCCGGTTGCTCGCTCCGAACTTACTATCCTCATGAACGCAACAGCGATCATGCTCGCGGTCATCGTGCCGGTCATCTTGTTGACACTCGCGTTCGCTTGGTGGTTCCGGTCCGGCAATCGACGCGCGCGCTATCTGCCGGATTGGGAGTATTCCGGTCCGATTGAGGTCATCGTCTGGGCGATACCGGCGCTACTCATCGCTTTTCTTGGGGGTATCGCGTGGATCGGGTCGCATGAACTTGATCCGCCGAGGCCGTTGGCGTCCACCCGGCCACTTGAGGTGGAGGTCGTCGCGCTCGATTGGAAATGGCTGTTTATTTATCCCGAGCAGGGCGTGGCGAGTGTCAACCGTCTAGTCGTACCCGCGAACCGACCTCTGCATTTTCGCATTACGTCGTCTGGCGTCATGAACAGCTTCTTTATTCCCCAGCTGGGAAGCCAGATCTACGCGATGGCGGGAATGGAATCGCAACTCAACCTTCTGGCCGACCATCTGGGGACGTATCGGGGAATCTCAGCTCAATTCAGTGGCGACGGCTTCTCCGATATGCAGTTTGATGTACAGGCGATCTCGCCTCTGGACTTTGCGGCCTGGGTGCGAGCAGCAAAAGCGGGCCAGCCGGTGCTTGACTCCGCCACCTATGCGGCGCTCGCCCGTCCTTCAACGGTCCCGAACCCTCTCGTTTTCTCGAGCGTTAGCTCCAGGCTATTCGAACACATCGCCTCTGGAAGCTCGGCAGACGCCATGGGTGGAGATCATTGATGTTTGGAAAGTTGACTTGGTCGGCGATCCCATTCGATCAACCGATCATCATGGGTACCGCCGCTGTCGTCGCACTTGTATTGGGTGGCATCGTCGCCTTCGTAGTTCTCAAGGGGTGGCTGCCATACCTCTGGCGAGAGTGGATCACTAGCGTCGACCACAAGCGTATCGGCGTTATGTACGTCTTATTGGCACTGGTGATGCTGGTCCGCGGTTTCGCGGATGCACTGATGATGCGCTCGCAACTCGCGCTTGCTGCCGGTCATGCCAAGGGCTTCCTGCCGCCGGAACATTATGACCAAGTGTTCTCAGCACACGGCACGATCATGATCTTCTTCGTTGCGATGCCGTTCGTCATCGGGTTGATGAACTTTGCGGTGCCACTGCAGCTTGGTGTTCGCGATGTTGCCTTCCCAGTGCTGAACAGCATCAGCTTCTGGCTCTCGGCGGCCGGTGTCCTCCTGGTCAATGTCTCGCTCGTCGTTGGCGAGTTCGCGCGAACGGGTTGGCTCGCCTATCCACCACTCAGCGAGATCGCTTATTCGCCTGGCGTCGGCGTCGATTACTACCTCTGGTCACTGCAGATTGCGGGCCTCGGCACGTTGCTATCGGGCATCAATCTCACGACGACGATCCTCAAGCTACGTGCACCTGGCATGGGCTATTCGCGTATGCCCGTCTTCTGCTGGACGGCGCTCGCGTCGAATCTCCTGATAGTTGCAGCCTTTCCGGTCCTCACCGCTACATTGGCCATGCTGCTGCTTGACCGCTACTGCGGCTTTCACTTCTTCACCACCGACGGTGGCGGCAACGCGATGATGTACATCAACCTTATCTGGATATGGGGACATCCAGAGGTCTACATCCTGGTCCTGCCAGCGTTCGGCGTATTCTCAGAAGTGATCTCGACGTTCTCAGGTAAGCCCCTGTTCGGCTATCGCTCGATGGTGCTGGCGACGATGGCAATCTGTGTACTGTCGTTCCTCGTCTGGCTGCATCACTTCTTCACTATGGGGGCGGGTGCGGACGTCAACGGTTTCTTCGGAATCATGACGATGATCATCGCCGTGCCAACCGGTGTGAAAGTGTTCAACTGGCTTTTCACGCTCTACGGAGGACGTGTCCGGTTTACGTCGCCGATTTATTGGACCATCGGGTTTATGGTCACCTTTGTCATTGGCGGCATGACGGGCGTCCTCATGGCCATTCCGCCGGCAGACTTCGTATTGCACAACAGTCTGTTTCTGATTGCGCACTTCCACAACATGGTGATCGGGGGCGTCGTGTTTGGCGTCTTCGCTGGCTACACCTATTGGTTCCCCAAGGCGTTCGGCTTCACTCTCAATGAGACGCTTGGTAAGGCCGTCTTTTGGTGTTGGTTCATCGGTTTCTACCTTGCCTTCATGCCGCTCTATGCGCTCGGTCTGATGGGCGCGACACGGCGCATGCAGCACTACTCTGATGCGCACTGGCAGCCGTTCATGCTCGCTGCGCTCGCAGGCGCAGTGCTCATCCTGCTTGGTATCGTCCTTACGATCGCGCAGCTCGTCGTAAGTATCCGCAATCGGCACGCCCATCGCGACGTTAGCGGCGACCCTTGGGATGGGCGAACGCTGGAGTGGTCACTGTCCTCACCGCCTCCGGTCTACAACTTCGCGCGGCTGCCTGTCATCCAATCCACAGACGCCTTCTGGATGTCGAAACGCCGGGGAGAGCACAAGAACCCACCGGCATTCTATGAGGCGATTATGACCCCGCGAAACACGCCGGTCGGCGTTTTTATAGCGTTCTTCGCGTTCGTCTTCGGCTTCTCGATGGTGTGGCACATCTGGTGGGCCGCCCTTTTCGGCCTGGCGGGTGGGATCGCTGTTGGCTTGCTGCAGTCCTGGCGTGTCGATGGCGAGATCGAAATATCGGCTGAAGACGTAGAGGGTATCGAACGGGCGCATGCGCTGGAGGCGTCGGTCGCATGAGTGCCACGGGACAGATGCTTCCGGAGACAGGTTCGGTACCGCTGTCACTTCGCGGACCAGCGCCGGCTCGTGTGGTCGCCGGCTTCGGTTTCTGGCTCTTCCTTTTATCCGACATCGCGATATTCGCTGCTCTCTTCGCAGCATACGCGGTTCTATCCGGCGCGACCGCCGGCGGCCCGCGCGGCGCGCAATTGTTCGACAAGGGCCATGTCCTTCTCGAGACCGCATTCCTTCTCGCATCCAGCTTCACGTGCGGCATGTCTGCACTGGCTGCTGAACGGAATGACCGACTGGGAATCTACATTTGGCTCTTTGTCACATACTGCCTAGGGGTCGCTTTCCTCGGGTTAGAGGCGCGGGAGTTCCTGGCGATGATCGCCGCTGGAAACGGCCCGTCGCGTAGCGCGTTCTTGTCCGCCTTTTTCACCCTCGTCGGAACGCATGGCCTGCATGTGACAGTTGGATTGCTGTGGTTGATTGTGATGTTCGTACAAGTCCGGACGCTGGGCTTGCGACCTATGGTGCGGCGCCGGCTCTTCTGCTTCGCACTCTTTTGGCATGCGCTTGATATCGTCTGGATCGGCGTATTCACGATTGTCTATTTGGGAGCCCGTTGATGGTTGCGGATCCACAAGGCCAGACGCCAGGTGTTAGCCGAGGCGTCACCGGCACGTCGAACTATCTTATCGGCCTCGCCGGCGCCACTATCCTCACGCTCACATCGTTCTGGGCGTCGTCGACTCACCTGATTTATGGACCGGGGATTCCAGTGCTGCTGGCCGTTCTCGCGGTGGCGCAGATGGGCGTCCACCTCGTCTTCTTCCTGCACATCTCGAGCGCGCCGGACCAGACCAACAATTTCCTGGCCCTCGCGTTCGGCATCTTCGTGACCGGGCTGATCGTGTTTGGCTCGTTGGTCATCATGTCGAACCTCAACCACATGATGGTGCCGATGGACAAGCTAATGCAGATGCAACGGTGATGAGTGATGTTCTCTAGCGTAATGGGCACGCACGGGTGAGCAATAACTTGCAAATTCGCATTGCCCTCAAGCAGATGGCGCTCAAAGCCTGGTCATTCTTACGCCGACCAGTAAGCGATGTTGAGAATCGGATTCATGAGATCGAACATCGCGTCGTGGCCGCAGAAGAGCACCTCTGGCGCGAATTACACGTCGTACTCAGATTTGCGGCACTTGTCTGCATGCTTGGCGCCGTAGCGTTGGTGTTGAGCGTCTTGGCGCTGGTGCACCTCAGTCTCGGCATCTTCGCAACCACAGAAGCGTGGCTCGGGTGGACGACGGCGGCCTACGTGCTAGGTGCCGTCTACTTGCTTTTCGCGATCATTCCCGTCGTTTTGGTTGCGCGCCTGCGGATTGCATGATGCATCCCCCACAGAGGGGATATTCGACGGTCAACATCAAACCTATCTTGGCGTTGTCGAACGTGAGTTCGGTTGATGCGGAGCAGATATTGCGATCCCCACGTAATAGTCTCGCCCATCGTCCGAGCACATTCTTGGCGCGTATGTTGCCAAACCCGTGGTTGGCCTTTGCGGATCAACGCCTTACCCCACCGCAGGCCCTCGATCCCCTCCGATCGAGAAATCCACTGGATGCGAGCCGGTGGCCCCCGCCACCGGCTCATTTTTTCGGAGCACCTCTATGAACGCGATCTATACAGCGACAGCCACGTCCTACGGCGGAGGCCGCGCGGGCCATGTCGAGACAACTGATGGAAAAGTCACGCTCGATCTGGCCTATCCGAAAGAGATCGGCGGTTCGGGCAGGGGGACGAACCCCGAGCAGCTTGCTGCCATGGGATACGCTGCCTGTTTCGCATCTGCGCTCGAACGGATTGCGGTCGCCGCGGAAGTTAGTACCGCCAATGCCCGCGTGTCTTGCCGAGTAGCACTAAGCGGCAACGATCGTGAAGGTTACCGATTGTCCTTCTCGGTCACGGTTGTGGATCCGTCGTTGCCTCATCAACACCTGGAGGAGCTGGTGGCTAAGGCGCACGCACTGTGTCCGTATTCGCGCGCCTTTGGTGAGGGTGCACCCACCGAAGCCCACGCCGTCTAATGCATGGGACGTCGCGATTGGGGAGGGGTTACCCCGTTCGGGGGACTGTGCGCGTGACCTAGCGCGGCTCAGAGTAGCTCTCGATGGCGCTGTTCCCGCAGAAAATCTCGTTCGCAATTGCGAACTCCGCCGCGATACTCGCCGCGCTCTTTATCGCGTTCGCCGAGAATTTGGAGCGCCCGTACTGGGCGATGTTTACAGTCTTCATTATCGCCAAGCCGATATCTGGTGCGGTCCGTTCCAAGGGACTCTACCGGCTCGCGGGCACGCTCGCCGGTGCGGCCGTAGCTCTGCTTCTTGTGCCCGTATTGGTTCAAATGCCCGCGCTGCTGTGCCTAGCCCTTAGCTTGTGGGTCGGGTTTTGCGTCTACGTTTCCTTGTTTGACCGTTCACCTCGCAGCTACGCATTTCTGCTCGCGGGCTACTCGGCCACGATAGTCGGCTTCTCAGTAGTCGATAGCCCCCTCCAGATATTTGACACGGTTGTTGCGCGCGTTGAGGAAATTTCGCTGGGTATCGCCTGTGCCGCCGTTGCACACACAGTGTTCTTTCCACAAAGCGTCACATGGCAAATTGCGGAGCAGGTCGAGGGTGTGCTCAAGGTTTGCAAAGCTTGGATCGCCGATTTGTTCGCGCCAAACGCACCGGCTGACAGCACGAAAAGGGCTGCAGACATTTCCGCGATCGTCGTGAATTTGCACGGTCTATACACGCACGTGGCCTTCGAGACATCGAACGTTCCGCGCCGAGCGGCGGCAATGATCGCTTTGATCGACAGCATTTGCACACTTGCGCCGGCCATTTCCGGAGTTGAGGTTGCCTTGGCAGAGCTGCGCGAGCGCAGCGACCCGAGCCGAGAATTGCGCTCGACGCTTACAAACGTCGCCGTATGGGCGCGGCGTGCCGACGAGGTCGACGGCGTCGATACGCTGCTCAGTGAACTCGGATCCGTTCAGAGTGCTGCGGAGGCATCGAAGGACCTTTGCGAAGTTTTGATTGCCGGCAAGGCTCGAACCCTCATCGAGAACTTGGTCGAAGTGAATACAATGTCTGCAGCGATGCTCGAGTGGGGCGACGACACTTCAGCAGCGCCTGTTTTTGAACCGAGTGTTGCGCGGGCGCGCCCCCTCTATCGCGATCCGGGCTTGGCGCTCCTGTCGGGCGCAGCCGCCGCGGGCGCGACACTTCTGGCTTGCACGCTTTGGATCGGCCTTTCTTGGCCCGAAGGCGGCGTCGCTGCGCAGTTCGCAGCAATCGGCTGCTCTTTGTTCGCCACGTTGGACAACCCGGCGAAGGTAATCTGGAGAGCGGTCATTGCCATTCTCGTGGCCTTGCCTATCGCGGCCGTCTACGAGTTCGCGATCCTGCCCCAGGCGACCGGCTTCGAATCTCTCGCGTTAGCACTTCTCCCGCTTCTGGTATTGCTGAGTTTCATGCAGACCTATGAAGCGCTGGAGGGTGCGGCTCTCATCCTCGCCATCGCGTTCTCTGGCGCGTTGGCCCTGCAGGAAAGCTATCGCGCGGACTTCGCCGTGTTCTTGAACAGTAACACCGCGGAGATTGTTGGCCTTCTGATTGCAATCGTCGCCAATCGAGTTTTCAGAGCGATTGATCCTGCATGGAACGCGATGCGCATCACGCGCGCGGGATGGCAGTCCGTTCTCGCGCTCGCACGTGACCGCAATATGAATATCGAGCCCTGGACAGTCCGGATGTTTGACCGCGTCGGGCTTATTGCGTCCCGGGTACTGCTTCTGCCTCAAGCGGAACGGCCAAGCAGTATCGACGGACTGCGGGACATGCGTGTCGGACTTCAGTTGGCGACGTTGCGCACAGTTGCATGTCAGCTTGACGTGGGTGCAGCACTGAAGTGGGTCTTCGATGGGGCAGCAGAAGTGTATGAGGCAAAGATTTCGCATCTGCGTGGCCCGGAACGGCGCGCAATCGACGAGTCGATCGAAGATGGTGTTGCCGCGCTGTTCGCGAAGCCGCCATCGGAAGCGAAATCTCATGGGCTGGCGGCACTGGCGGGGCTGCGGCTTGATCTCGCGCCGTCGCCCCACTTGCAAGGGGGAGGCGCCACATGATCGGGGAAATGAACATCGCAGGGGTGCTTGTACCTCGCGTCTTGCTGACGGCAATTGTTGGCCTCGTGCTGACACAGATCGCCCGCGCAATACTTCGGCCCTCTGGCTTCTATCGATTCGTCTGGCATGCCGGCCTATTTGATACTGCGATGTTCGTCATCCTGTGGGGAGCGACGGCGTTCGTGACGGCCGGGGTCACGCCATATGGGCCGCGCTAGATGAAAGCGGATGTACGCCAGGTTGGCAGGATTGCCGCGACCGTCGTCACGGTTGTCCTGGCATTGTTTGTCGGCCGGTGGCTTTGGCGGCACTACAACGAGGAGCCGTGGACCCGTGATGGGAGAATCCGTGCTGACGTAGTGGCCATCAGTTCGGATGTCGCCGGGCTCGTGACGGAGGTGCGCGTCCACGATGACGAGAAAGTGCGCAAAGGTGACATCCTCTTTGTCGTGGATCGACAGCGCTACGAACTCGCTTTGCGGCAGGCTCAGGCGGCGGTTACGGCGAATATGTCTGCCTTGGCACAGGCGGTCCGCGAGGCACGGCGTAACCGCTCGCTAGCCACACTGGTCACGGCAGAGCAGGTGGAACAAGGAGACGCCAAGGTTGAACAGCTACGGGCGCAATTGGCGGAGGCGATGGTTCAGCGCGATGTTGCCGCTCTCAACCTTGAACGCACGGTAGTACGCGCGACGGTCAATGGCATTACGACCAACGTGGAGCTGCAGCCAGGCGACTATGCGGTGGCCGGGCACCAAGTTCTAGCGCTGGTCAACACCGACTCGATTTACGTCGATGGGTATTTTGAGGAGACCAAGCTACCGCAGATAGAGCCCGGCGATCCTGCGATCGTCCATGTGATGGGAGTCGATCAGGACCTGCACGGGCGTGTGGAAGGCATCGCCGCCGGCATTGAGGATCGTGAGCGTGGGCCGAGCAGCACGGCGCTTGCGAACGTCAATCCGACCTTCAGCTGGGTGCGACTGGCACAACGTGTTCCCGTGCGGATCAGGTTAGAAGGCGTTCCGGCCAATGTCCGATTGATTGCGGGACGCACGGTCACCGTGACGGTCTTGCCGCCCGATGGTCGCCGTCCGGAGGGCGCGCCATGAGGCGCTTGCCACTGGCATTGGGACTTCTCGCCGCGTTGTGCGGATGCACGGTCGGTCCCGATTACAAGATCCCCACCAATGCCATCGTCAACGCATCAGCCGCGAATGGGGCTTTCACTGCGACAGGCGACCCCGCGGTTTCTGCCAAAGCGCCACCCGATTACTGGTGGCGTCTCTATGATGACGCGAGGCTAGACCAACTTGTCCAGCAGGCGCTTGCCGCGAATACCGATCTGCGGGTCGCGAATGCCAATCTGGAGCAAAGCCAGGCGCTGCTGCGTGAGGCGAAGACGTTGCGCGAGCCCAGCGTGGCGCTCGCCGGCGCTTTGCAATACGGACAGGCTGCCGGCGAGCAATACCTTCAACCGATAACGCCGCCACTCAACTCCGACTACGAAGTTGGGGCTACGATCGGGTACGATCTTGATCTGTTCGGCGGCATTCGTCGCGGAATAGAAGCCAGAGCGGCCGACGACCAAGCAGTTGAGGCAGCCCGCGATCTGGTGAAGGTAAATGTCGTTGCGCAGACCGCGCTAGCGTATGCCGGCGCCTGCGGCGCCGGGCTCCAGCTAGCCGCTGCGCAGCGTTCGCTCGCATTGCAGGAGCACGATGTTGCGTTATTGCAGAGACTGCATATGGGCGGACGCGCGCTCGATCTGGACATCACGCGCGCGCAGCAGGTAGCCGACTCGATCGCAACGTCGGTGCCCACACTCGAAGCCGCCCAGCGTAACGCACTTTTTCGCCTGGCCACACTCACAGGACGGCCGCCCGCCCAGTTCGATCGCGATTTGTTGGGGTGTGCCACACCGCCGCGTTTGGATCAGCCAATACCGATTGGAGACGGCGCCATGCTGCTTAAGCGGCGGCCTGACGTAAGGGGCGCCGAGCGGCAACTGGCGGCAGCGACTGCTGAGATCGGGGTTGCGACCGCCGAGCTATACCCGGATGTGCGCATCGGATTATCGGCCGGCTCGATCGGTATCACGCCGGACCTTCTTAAGTCGGCCACAAACTTCTGGAATTTCGGCGTCAGCGTGAACTGGCAGGCGAACCAAAGCGCCGCGCGAGCGCGTATCGATTCAGCGAATGCCGGTGCGAAGGCAGCGCTTGCGCACTTCGACGGCGTTGTACTCGGAGCGCTACGTGACATCGAAAGCTCCCTCAATGTCTACGTTCACGACTTGCAGCGTGAAGCCAAGGCCCGATCATCACGCGACGAAGCTTGGAGAGCGGCGTTGGATTTGCGCAGGTTGGAGGTTGGCGGCCGGGCGACTGAGTTCAGCGTGCTGGACGCGCAGCGCTCCCTCGCCGCAGCCGAGCAATCCTTTGCGCAAGCTCAGTCCGCACTTGCGAATGATCAAGTCGAGCTGTTCCTAGCACTAGGGGGCGGCTGGCAACTTGAAGCGGTGACAAGCACAGAGAACGCGCTTGGGCGAACGGCTGATCAGTGACGCAACGACGATGACGGCTTAGATGTAGGAAGGATGGTCAACCAATGCCCCTTTACACGATCTCAACCCAGGCAGGTGCGCTTCCGGACAGTGCGAAGGCGGATCTGGCGGAGAAGCTGACGGACCTGCATGCGGAATACGCTAGCGTCCCCCGAAATTGGGTGCATGTGATCTTCAATGACTTTGCAGCGGGGAGCGGCTTCACAGCTGGGGCACCGGCTGCAGTGGCTGCGCTGACGCTTCTGATCCGAACTGGTCGCTCTCCCGACTATAAACGGGGCTTGCTGACCCGCTTGTGGAAGTTGCTACAGGCGGCCACCGGAGCCGCAGACGATCAGATCGTGATTGGAATTCAGGAAGTACCGTCGAGCCAGGCGATGGAAATGGGGAAGATCATGCCTGACATCGGCTAGAATCTCCGGGTCACCAAGTTTTCTTGATCTTGTTTTATGACATCCACCGGGGGGCGGTCCCACCCGAACCGCGTGACAACGTGAAGAATTGCTTCAAGCGCAAGATCATTGGGCTTGCTGAGAATTTCGTCGCGGCCGTACTCCTTTATGAATTCGATTTCATGGACCTTGGCGACATAGTTCTCCCATGGAAGGCGCATGGGATCGCTCATCCACAGCCGACGATCTTTGGTGCCATGCGATGAAATTGGGCTCTAACGCCTTCATCGTAGACGCCGGCAACAACAAGGCGCGCGAGGAATTGATACACCTCGATGAGTTGATAGAAGACGCCGCCAACTAGATTTATCGCTTCGCCGGGCGCCTGCGCGCAGTGCCCGATCTGTTGCACTTTGAGCCCTGACAGCCCGATAAAAGGTAAGGCACTGACAAATCTGGATAAATATTTCGCCTTGCGGAACTTAGCAGGAACATATAATTGTTCTTACAACATGGGAGTTGTAGTGATCCCTGCCTTCGAGACGGCGACCGGCTATTTGCCACCCGGCGAACACCTCGCTGATTGGCAAGAGTTCAGCACGCGCTTTGGCGGGAACAGGGTTAGAGATCGGCTGCTCGGTGGAATATTGCGAATGGGTCAGAGTTTGCGCCAAGCGGGCTGCACCTTCTTTCTCATCGATGGAAGCTTTGTGACCGATAGAGAGACGCCAAACGATTTCGATGCCTGCTGTGACTTCTCTGGCATCAACATCGCGAAGACCGATCTTCGGTTGTTCGGAACGCGAGCCGAAATGAAGGCGGAGTTTTTCGGAGAACTTTTTCCCGAACAGTACCAAGCGGACGACCGCTACACGTTTCGAGAGTTCTTTCAAACAGACAGAGACGGCGTCGCAAAAGGCATTGTGCGACTGCAGTTAGAGACGTTGCCATGATTGCCACAGAAAATCAGCTTCGCGTGTCGCAGGATCGTCTGGCGAGGTTTCGTGCGAGCTACGATTCTCTAGAGCGTCAAACGACTACATCCGACGTCATAAAGAAGGCGCAGATGCTTGCAATTCGCGAGCAAATCGCGAGCCTTGAAAACGAGATCAGCGAGTACGAGAGCTTACGCGCCGGAGGTGTAAAGTCATTTGAGGTGAGTACGTTGCTCGATTTGCCAGTGGCCCTTATCAAGGCACGGATTTCGCGCGGTCTCACACAAACGGCGCTCGCTGAGGCCCTCGGAGTGAAGCCGCAGCAAGTGCAACGGTGGGAAGCTGCTGGTTATCCCAAGGTTGGACTCGATAGGCTTGCCCAAATCACCGACGTCCTTGGCTTGCACCTGGCCGACCGAGTTGAGTTGCGGGGCAATCGGCGGTCACCAACTCGCGCGCAAATTCGCTCCGGTCTGACCGCGGCCGGTATGCCCGGCGGTATTGTCGATGCGCGTATTTTTCCGGTGAGACTTGACGACGACGATGAGGAAACTCTGGATGAGATTGATGCGCGCTTGAACTTCATCTTCGGCGCGAACGCGGGCGTAATTGCATCCAGACAGTTAGAGATGCCTAACTCCCAACTTTCATTCAAGCTGCCAAAATCGGCAGCTCAGACGAAGGTGCGTGCATATGCCCAATACGTTGAAGCGCTGTGCCGTATTGCCATCAAAACATGTACGCAAAAGGAAGAACGGCTTCCGCAAACATGGCAAGACGCTCGAACAGAATTTTTGAGTGCTGGACTCAATCTCGAAGCCATTGTGAATCGATGCTGGGATTATGGGATAGCCGTGATCGCTCTAAGAGACCGGGTCGCATTTCACGGTGCCTGCTGGAACGCCAACGGAAGAGCGACAATCGTGTTAAAGCAAAATCACAACGATTCCTCGCGTTGGATATTTGACTTGTTTCACGAGATTTATCACGCCGGTCATCCTGACCCTGCGGGTGAATTCATTCTCGAGGCAGACGAAACATCGCCCGAACGAAGAGAGTCCACGCTTGAAAAGCGGGCGCATCGCTTTGCTGGCGAGGCAATTACCAGTGGTCGTCTGGAAGCCCTAACAACCGAGATATTCCAGTTGGCGCAAGGGCAAGGCCCCCGCCTCAAGAACGCGACGCGGCGTGTATCGGAACATAGTGGTGTTCCGGTAGGGATACTCGCCAATCTGATGGCCCATCGCTTGAGTGAAGATGGCTTCGACTGGTGGAGCGTGGCTGCAAATCTTCAAGTTGATGACGGTGATCCGGCAGCGGTGGTGCGCAAAGTGTTTTTCGAGCGGGCCAACCTTAGCTCTTTGACGCGGTTAGAGCGCGATCTTCTTCTTCAGGCCTTGGAGACTGTATGACAGACGACGCCGAACTCGATACGCCAATGCCGCGCCTGAAGGTTACGTGCACGAGCGTTGACTGCGAGAAAAATCTCCACTGCTTTCTCAAGAAACGCGGAATGCCCGAGGAGTTGCACGGCACTTGCAGGGCTTGCAACGCGGATCTGATAAACTGGGAACGGGTCCACCGGCGCGACGCGACTGATCAGAAATTTGTCTTCGCCGCCCTCAAGAATGAAATGATTCGCCACTACATGTGGCACATTGATCTTGACAGCGACGCACTCCGCAAGGCTCAAGCCAAGGGCAAGGAGAAGCTCTATAATTCAGTCTCAACACGCTTGCGCAGCTCTATAGGGAAAGCGCAAGGCGCGTTCGATGGTCGTCAAACGCCGATGCAGGGAAATGCGATCTATTACGCGCAACATGCGACGGCCACATGTTGCCGAAAGTGTCTGAACTATTGGCACGACATTCCAACGGACCGTGCCCTGACCTTGGCCGAACTCGCCTATTGTGAACAGTTAGTAATCGGCTATCTCGAGGACCGGTTGCCCGACCTGGATCCTCAGCCGCGTGCGCAGCAACCGAACAAGAAGCGGAGCAGTCGAAGACGGTGACGACACAGTTGGGCTCTGATCGTTCGGTCAAACTGATGCGTGATCGGTGCATCGATCTTGCGCAGCAACGTGTATTGATCTCGTCCGTCGGACGTTCGACACAGTCAGCCGATCTTTCCGTGCCTGCCAATTGCGGAGGGCTGGGTAGAATCAAACACTTTCGCAGCAGTGCCAAAGGTGCATGGCCTAAGAATTGTTTGCCGGGTTTGCCAGCTTCCAAGTGGCTACAGCGGCCGATGCGGGAGGAGACGAGGGCTCAAGTATTTCAGCTTGCTGGGTGCCCACTCCGGTGCTGGTATTGCTACGTGCCGTTCCAGCTTCTGTCCGGCAATCAGAACGTTGGCGCATGGAAATCTGCTAACGACTTGCTCGACCTATATCTCGACGAGGAGGAACGCCCTGACATAATTGATTTGTCCGGTGGCGCGCCTGAGTTAGTGCCCGAGTGGGTTGCTTGGATGGCCACTGAGATCGAGGCTCGCGGCCTGTCACGGCAAGTCTTTCTCTGGTCGGACGATAGCTTAACCACCGATCTCTTGGTTCGTTCGGAGATGCGACCGCTCCTCCGGAAAATCGAGGGTTACCGAGGATATTCGAAAGTCTGTTGTCTTAAGGGCGTTTCGACGGACTCATTTGAATTTACAACCGGCGCGTCAGGGGAAGGATTCCGCCGACAGATCGACATTCTAAAGCGGTACTTGGTGACGGATATTGATCTGTACGCCTACATTACCTTGGCGTTCCCTCCGCAGGGTGGCATTAAGGACGCTATTGATGCGTTGCTCGACGAACTCCAAGGCGTAGACGAGGCGTTTATAGGTCGGATCGTACCGCTCAGGGTTGAGCAGTTTTCAAATATGGCGACGCGAACCACTGACATGCGGTCAGAGGCTCTCCGTTTCCAGGATGACGTCATTCAGATTTGGAACGAGTGTTTATCTAACCGCGGCGCGATACCGATGCCTACCGGAGCGACAGCCAATGAATGACCTCGCCTTGAGAGGACACATTCGCTTGTTGCTCGAAAATACACTCGACTTCTATGAGTTGACGTCTGAGAGCCGTGGCGTGTTTCCACTTCAGCTAAGGGAGTTGATCTCGGAGGAATCTCAGGGACGCTCTCGAGTCCGCCAGCAGGCGGCGCTTTTTTCGCGCCAGTATTCCCTCCCGTCGCGACGGAAACCTGCGTGCGACCCAGAGCTGCCTGTGCCCCATCCGTTAGATGCTGATTGGAGATTCTCGATCCGATCAGCAAAGCAGATTCTTGAGCAAGTCTGCCGTTTCCTACAACCCGGTGACCCTATCCTCTTGGTTGCTACACCGACCCTAGCGCGGGTGGCGTCAATCCTGAAATTGCCGTTCAAATTTGTTTTCGCAAGCAGAATGCTCGATCCGGTCACGCTAGAACTTCGACGACTTTGCCCGGGTTTTGAGTTCGTAGATATTGAAGGCGATTTGGCTACGGCTGGTGCCAAAGCAAGCATCATTGATCCCCCGTGGTACGATGAAGTTGCGCTGCCGATGATCCGGAAAGCCCTTCGCGGAACCCTGATCGGAGGGCAGGTCTATGTTTGTGTGCCTGATGTCTTCACGGCGTGTTCTTCAGCACCAATCCTTACCGACGTCCGAGAACTCGGAGCGTTGTTTGCTACGCACTGTGAAATCGAACCCCTGATCGTACGATACGAGACGCCGTATTTCGAACTGAACGCCTTACGAGCGGCGCGACTTACGAACGTGCACCCTCAGTGGCGAACGGCCCAGCTGGTCCGTCTTTCGGCGGTCGCAACCCGCGATGATGCGGTGCCCACCGAGACCCTGTGGACTGAGATATCGCTGGGAACGTCTCGCATTCGTGTGTGCGAAAGCGGGCACGAGCGAAAAGAGCCTTCATCGTTTATAGTTCTAAACACCGTCAGCCGGGCAGCTTGGAAGGCGATTGCCCCGTCCGTTGTGACCAGCGGAAATCGTTTCAGTTGCGGTCCGGCCACCCTGGATCGGGGCCGCCCGCAATACGATCTGGTCACCCGATTGGAACTCGTGGCCGCGCGAGAGCAGCATGAGCTGAATGAGCACATTTCGCGGCGCCCCCTTAAGGCGTATTCTCCAGTGGACAAACGCCGGTGGGCCGTGCGCGCCTAGCCTAGATATGGTATATCTCAAGTAGGGATACACATCTTGTAGGAGGTTTTCGATGCCGGCCCTAATCGTCGCATTTTCGGGTGCTATTGGCACCGGGAAGTCGAACGTTAGTCGCAAGGTGCAGGAAATTCTCGGATGGCCCCGGGTCTCCTTTGGAGACTACGTCCGGAAACAAGCTCATGAGCTAGGCCAGGATCAAAACGACCGCGTTGTATTGCAGCGGCTGGGGCAAGCGCTGGTTCAGCGTAATACGCGCGAGTTTGCGAAGAACGTCCTCGACCAGATTACTGGGTGGGAAACCGGTCCCGGAATTCTGGTTGATGGTTTGCGGCACGTCGAGGTAAGGCAAGCGCTAATCGACATCGTAGGCGTGCCAAACTTCAGGCTGGTTTTCTTGTCCTTGGACGAGGCATCTCGCCGTCGCCGCGCTGAAGCGTCGCGTCAGATTCCGCCGTCGCAACTAATTCGGTATGACCAGGACATTACAGAAGCTCAGATCTCTCGAATCCTGCCAGCCTACGCTGATGTTAAGCTCGACGCTGCCTTACCGGAGCGCGTCCTGGCGGATGACATCATTTCCAAGCTGAGCCTTCCGGTTCGACATCAAGCTGCTGAATAAAACCAGCCGTGAAAGCCTTCGCCATTTTCGAAGGGGGTGGCGCAAAGGGCTATGCGCATATTGGCGGGTTAAGAGCTGCTGAAGCTCGCGGTATCGAGTTTGAAGCAGTAGCTGGCACTTCGATAGGTGCGATAGTGGCGTGCCTGGTCGCTGCTGGATACTCATCTCAGGAGCTTTTTTCGTTCGACGAACACAAGGTGGCTTCGGGTGTGCTCGCCGAGAATCCGATTGACCGGCTCAACCAAAAGGACTGGAAGCGATTTACCGCCGCGACCGGTTACGGCCTCAAGCCATCCCTACTGACCCGCCTCTTAAGAGGACTGATGGCGGCAGCGTGGTTCAAGCGGTTTCGTACAAGGCATGTTCAGAGTTGGGTTTGGCTTCTTTGCTTGGTCATTCCGGTACTGACGCTGATACACAGGCCGATGATTAAGGCAGTGTTCAAGAACTTTGGCGTTACGGATGCGGATGGGCTCCGCGACTTTCTGGAGGACACGCTTCGGACGAAATTGAACATATCCGACGGGCGCCGTGTCACGTTTGACGATCTCAAGCGCCCCCTCAAGGTGATCGCAGCCGATCTTGTCGAGGAAAAGCTTGTGCTATTTCCGGAGCATGGCAGCGACAGCGTTGTGGATGCGGTGGTTGCTTCTGCAACCTTTCCTCTGTTTTTCCGACCCTCGGTGCTTGGGGACCGAGTGCTCATCGACGGTGGAATTTTGTCTAATCGTCCGGCTTGGGTGTTTGACGATGAGAGGCAGGCGCTCACTGAAAGCATCCCTACAATCGCTTTCTTGCTTGTCGCCAAGCCTTTGGAGAGCGGTGCGGTGCGGCCCAGTCTGGCCCCGTCATCCGTATACTCTTATCTAGTGAAGATGTTCCGCACTGCCGCGTTCGGCAATCAGCGTTTGGAGACGCGTGCGGTTGACGACTATCTGCCCATCCCACTTGCCACCGATGTTCAGACATTGGATCTCGAAGACGGCTTTCGACGCGCGGACGAGCTGATCGCGCAAGGTGAGGCTGATGCAACTGCATGCTTTGTTAGTCAGATTGGTCCCCGTGAACCGAGCCTCATGCTCCAAGTCTTGCAGGCGCTCAGCATCGACTTGTACGAGCAGATGCGTTCCCTTGATGCACAACCGGACGGTGACGTTCAGTGCGCGGTCGTTATGAAGACGGCGAGCGAGTTAGCACGTGTGTCCTATGCTTCTTATCAGCCGGCGGCCGACTACGGTGTGAAAATTCGGATCGATTCACCAGGCCCCGCTCGGTGCTTTGACCTTAAAGAGCCAGTTCTCACGATTGTGGACGAGATTCCGAAAGCGAGACGGGAGAGTCCCTTTTTCAAATATGAGCATGCATTGCGCAACCCCGATCTTAAGACGCTATATTCGATACCGGTGTTCCAAGACGCTTCAGCATGGTCGCTGGGAGACGTGCTGAGCAGGCCAACGCCTATTGCGGTTCTTACCATCGGCACAATTGGGCAACTTGAAAACTACTTCGCTCTCCCCGAAGTGGAGGATTTGCTCGCGACATACGCTCAGGTCCTCGCCTTCGGTCTTGCACCACAGGCCACCTCCTCTTGGATTGCAGCGGATATTGAGGAGGCGGATCGGTCTCCAGAACCTGGTGCAACTTGGCAAACCATTGACCCCGCGAGTGATGCGTTTAGGAAATCCGCTCGACCGCTGCGTCGCATCGTACCCAGCGACACAATCATGACGTTCTACGGCGCGCTACCGCCGAAATTTGTAGTTTGCGCGTTACCAGAGAAACTGACGGTTCCCCAATCGAACGACGGTGCCGTCGTGGCTGACGGCGACGGATACGCCTGATCTAGGTTTGGTCGCCATACTTCGGAGGCGGGACCAAGCGTAACCGAACGCCGGCGCCCTGCTCGTCGTCGCTCGATTCGAAGCGAACCCCGCGGCCCTCAAGGATCGTGATGATCCGTTCGGCATTGGCCGCTGTTATATGAACCGGACCGTGAGTCTGCTCCGCGCGTCGGATCGTCTTGAGGCTCAGTTTCGCCTCGGCCGCCAACGCCTCCGCGCTTAAATCCAACAGGCCTCTTGCCGCGCGAAGCTGTGCGCCCGTCAGTCGAATGCCGTTTCCAGAAAGGCGTGGCATCGGAAATTAACCAAGAATCCTGTAGTCGGTTGTAAAAGTCTCTAAAAGAGCCTAGATACTCCTTTAGAGACTTTACTGCGCCTCGTCGAGCTTAAGCGATTCGAGGCCACGCGACACGTTGGGAGGATTGGGCATTGGCTGAGATCAGCGCGACCAGGGATCACGATCCCTACGGCGAACTCGAATACCGCGTGGACTGGGAAGAGAACGACGGTTCAACCCGTAAGAGGTTTTTCAAGTCGCGCCGATCTGCCGAGCAGTTTGCGGTCGAGATCGAAGTGCTCTTGCTCGGTCAGGCCGTTGAAACTTCAAAGCCGCGATGCGTGCCGCGCCACCCGTCTGCCTACGAGGGCACGCCGTCCAGTGCGGATCGCCAATGTGCCGCGCGCCGATAGACCGTTCCAACCGAATTGAGGGAGCTAGATTTGCTCACCAGGGACTTGAAACATTTCCGCCTAATACCCGCGACCGCGCCGAACGAAATCGTTCCGAGTGTTCCAGAAAGGCCGGGGGTCTATCTATTCTTCTTTGCCCGCGGGGTCCAACTGCTCGAGGCAGCCTCCTTCGTCGATACCAGCGCTCTGCCAATACTCCAGATCAAAAGGCATGATCACCTCTACACGGGGGCTGCGCAATTCTCCCTCCGCCAGCGCCTCTACGCCAATGTTCGATCCGACATCACTAGTTCGAGCCTCTGTCGCTCGCTTCTCGCAATGGAACAGAAGTGCAAGGCGATATCCCGTTCTGGTACACCCGCGTGTGCTGTCCGTGGCGAACGTACGCTGTCTCAATGGATCCGCAAGAATGCCCTGATCGCGATTGAAGAGACGCGTGATCCATATGGTCGAGAGCAGGAATTGCTCTTTAGATTCAGCAGTCCACTTAACATTGCCCACAGAAGACAGCGCCCATTCGCGCGCATGCTCTCCGCGTGGAGGTGTGCGGCATTTCCGGCTGATCGTCCCGAGCGGGCGCAAAAAAAACGGCACACATGAGGATGGCATTGATGTTGCACCAAACGTCCCCGGAGACCGGCCAAAGTTTCAAAAAGAGACGCCGGGAAAAAGTCGCAAATACCCTTGCTGGCAGGGTCGGTCAGCATATTGAGCGAGGAGCGCCTCGCTCGACCTCTGAAGGAGCTGGTATGACCAGTATCACTCAGGGTGGGCGCGACTTTTATGAGAAGCACTCACCCTTCGATATGTCCGGAGACATTCTCCGGGGCGCGGACAAGATCGCCGAGTTTCTGTTCGGTGATCCGAAATTGCGTCGCAAAGTCTATCACTTGGTCGAGACCGGGCGGCTGCCCGTCTTCCGACTGGGGACCACCATTTGCGCGCGTAAATCGACGCTCGTCGCATTCATCGAGCAGCAAGAACACGCGACAAAACCAGCTTCCAACTTGGAGGCCGCATAATGGTGCTCGTGGCAAAAAACCCGGCCGGGAAATGGATCGTTTCCTGGCGGGAGCAAGATTGCTACGCCCGTCACCGGACGTTTGGCAGTCAGACATCAGCATTGCGCTTCGCGGCTCAGGTCGAATGCCGGCTGGAAATCGACGCGTTCAAACAGGAGCGTGATGGCATCCGCGCCGCTCGCCGAGAGGCGCCGCTTGAAGGCGCGAACGACAACTCCATTGAGCGGAGGGCCGCAAATGCGTAGCCGGAAACCAAGTACCGCCAAGCAGCGCAAAAACGTAGGCCAGACGCCCCCGCCGCAACCCGACCGCGGGTGGGTTCCCTCCGAAGAGATCGTGGAAAGGCTGCTGGGCGAAGCGACCGGCCCTCTCCGATTGTTGTTAGACCTCGTTTCATCGGCCGCACTACGCCGAACCGAGGTGTTGAACATCCGGTGGAAGGACATCGATCTGAAAACCTCGACGATTTTCATACGAGGTGAGCCGAGCAGGAGCGGCCCACGGCGTGTTCCGCTTCCGCCACGAGTCATCGATACGATGAGGATCATGATGACCCAAGCCGACCTCGGTAGCCTTGTGTTCGCAAACAAGCGAGGTGGTTCGATCACTCCTGAGCAATTGACGCGCGCAGTTCGAGGACATCGCAACCGCGTCGCTAGGCTGTATCCAGCGATTGCTTCGGACGTCGCTCGGGTGAGACTTGCCGATCTGCGAAGGTACGCGGTTCAGCGTTGGCATGACATGAATGTCGAAATGGCGGAGTTGATGCGGCGTGCCAGCCTCGACCCGCACGCGGTACTAGCTCGGGTAGGCGTACGCCTAAAATTCTGGGGTTTGAATAAGCCTGACCCCGGTCCGCATCGCAGGCGGCAAGAAGAGTGATCCTCCCAGCCGGCGATATCACCTGAATCTCAACAACTTGAACGCGGCTGCCCCAGCGGCGCGAACCTCGAAAGGGGCGTGGATGAACATTGTCCGTAAGGTAGTTATGCGCGGCCACGTATGCCGTGTCAGTTGGGCACTCGTGTGGAATCTCAAACGGCGCGGTCGTCAGCAAGCCATTTCGTTCTTCACGCGAAAAGAGGCGGAAGCCGCTCGTCAAGCTATCGTTGAACGGTGCGAATCCCTCCGTTTCGACGCGTGCTGGCTTCCGCGCACAGCAGTCTTGATCATGCTTCACGCGATCTGTGAAGGTCGTGATGGCATCGAGTTCATCCCGTCGGAGCAGGTCACGGCGGGCGATGAAGGCGAGTACTTGCCGACTCACGGCAGGGCGCACTGATGGCTATCCGGAAGCGCACGGGGGGAGAGGGTAAGGAAGGCTTCGAGGCGAGTGTCTCAGTTCGGGGCAAGAAGAAGCGCAAGCTCTTCCAAACCAGGGCTGAAGCTAAAGCTTGGGTCTTTGATGAGCAGCGGAAGCTCAAAGTCGGAGACGAGCGCTTGCCGACTCACGGTGGGGCGCACTGATGGCTATCCGAAAGCGCACATGGGGAGAGGGTAAGGAAGGCTTCGAGGCGAGCATCTCGGTTCGGGGCAAGAAGAAGCGCAAACTCTTCCAAACCAAGGGCGAAGCTAAAGCTTGGGTCTTTGAGGAGCAGCGGAAGCTCAAAGCCGGCACCTACCTCGCTGAGACAGTGAAGGCGACCATTGCTTCGTTACAACCGGAGTTCGAAGAATACCTAGCGCAGCGTAGTCGGGCTAATGAAATAACGGATGAAACCGCCAGCGACTATATTTCAAAGTTCAAACACTACGTGGTAGGCGGCCACTTGATGCGGCGAAGATCCAATCGGAATCTTCCCGAGACTTTCCCTCATGGGATTGGAGCGTTCAAAATTGCTGAGGTCACTGAACACGTAGTCGAGGAGTTGCTGCGTTCTCTCTTGGCATTTGGCCTATCCAAAAAAACAGTCCGTGAGATGAAACTGACAATGAGCGTCTTTTTCGAATTCGCGCGCTTCAAACGCTACGTCACTCACAATCCCACGAAGGGAATTGCGGTCAAGAGTCTGAAGGCGAAGGGCAAGCGGAAGATACACGTGCCCTCCAAGAAGCTGTTGAATCTGATGATTGCGCGGGCCAGAGAGCCGTTCGCAACCATGATTAGGCTGGCGATGCTCGCCGGGTTGCGCAAAGGCGAACATCGAGCGCTCCACTGGAGCGACATCGACTTCGCCAATAATCGAATCTACGTCACAAAGAGCTTACGTGACAGCAACAAGATGGCGCGCCCCAAGACAGAAGCCGGAAATCGGTTCGTTCCGATGTCTTCAGCGCTAACGAAAATGCTGGGCGATTTGCGTTCGACAACCCAATTCAACGCCGAAAACGATCCAGTCTTTCCAAATGGAAAGGGGAACGCACTGGACGCGGCGATGATCTCGAAACTATGGAATCGACTCTACAACGAGACCATCGCGTCCTGGCCGGTGGGAGAAAAGGTGCCCCCAAGGCCCCGGTGGCATGATCTTCGGCATTTCTGTGTGTCAGCATGGGTTGAGGCTGGCATGCAGCCCAAGGCGGTGCAGACATTCATCGGCCATGAGACAATCGACATGACGATGAGGATTTACGCACACGTGTTTGATGATGCAGAATTCAAACGTGAAATGGATCAGATCGCTGGCGAGCTACTAGGTAGCCCAAAGACGCCCGGCACAAGCGCGGCACATTCCAAGCACCGTGTGGTCCGTGCCGCTCGAAATAGCCGATAAGACAAGGCATTTATGCGCTAGGAAATGGCGGAGCCGGAGGGATTCGAACCCTCGATACGGCTTTACAACCGTATAACGGTTTAGCAAACCGCCGCCTTCAGCCTCTCGGCCACAGCTCCGTTCCATCCCTCGCGGGCGGGGGCGACTTTTGCCCTAGATTGTCCGCCGCCTCAAGCCATGCCGCAAATCCCCCAAAACGGCCCGTCCGCCGCCCGAAAGGCGGCCGCCCGCCGCCGGCCTTGTTGCGTGCCGCCGGCACGCTTATTTAATGGCCTCACCGCCCTCTCGAACAGGAGACCTCCCATGACCGACCAAACCGAGCGCGCCGTCCTCGCCGGCGGCTGTTTCTGGGGGGTACAGGACCTGATCCGGCGCTATCCCGGCGTGATCTCCACGCGCGTCGGCTACAGCGGCGGCGACGTCCCCAACGCGACCTATCGCAACCACGGCACGCATGCCGAGGCCGTCGAGATCGTGTTCGATCCCAAGGTCATCTCGTTCCGCAAGATCCTGGAGTTCTTCTTCCAGATCCACGATCCCAGCACCGTGAACCGCCAGGGCAACGACCGCGGCACCAGCTATCGCTCGGCGATCTTCTACACCAGCGACGAGCAGAAGCGCGTCGCGCTCGACACCATCGCCGATGTCGACGCCTCCGGCCTGTGGCCCGGCAAGGTGGTGACCGAAGTCGCGCCCGTTGGCCCCTTCTGGCAGGCCGAGCCCGAGCACCAGGATTATCTCGAGCGCATCCCGAACGGCTACACCTGCCATTTCGTGCGTCCCAACTGGGTCCTGCCGCGCCGCGAGGAGACCCGCCGCGCCGGCTAGCGCCGCGGCGCACCCGACACCTGCGGTTGCATTCGGCCGTCGACAATTGAAGACTTCGGTTGCCAGAGTCGGAATCGCACTCTGCAACCGGGGTTTCTCATGGCGCGCAAGAAGCCGGCACCGCGTTGGGTGCCGTCCGTCACCATCTCCAGCACCTTCGAGGATCTGAAGACGCATCGCGCCGCCCTGATCAAGGCGATCCGGGCGCACCGCCTTGCCGAGGTCGCGATGGAGAACGACTCGGCCAAGCTCACCGACGTGATCGAATCCTCGCTGCAGATGGTGCGCGACGGGTCGGCCTATATCGGCATCATCGGCCTGCGCTACGGCGAGCCGCCACGTAGCGCGAGCCGCAACCCCAAAGAGCTCTCGCTGACGGAGCTGGAGTTCGACGAGGCCGTGGCGTTGGACCGGCCGATCCTGCTCTTCGTCATGGCCGACGACCACCGCGGCGGACGCGACGATTTCGAGCGCGACCCCGCCCGGCTCGAGAAGCTGAACGCGTTTCGCGAGCGCGCCAAGCGGTCGTCGGACGTCGACGGCGTTCATCGCGTGTTCGCCGAATTCTCCAGCCTCGCCCAGTTCAAGGACAAGATCGGGCCTTCGCTTGCGGAGCTGCGGCGCCATCTCGACGCGCAGGACGGGCCCATCCTGGTTTCCGACACGCCGCCTCCGGCTAAGGGCGAGCCGATCCCTGTTCCTCCTGCCTTCTATGCCGAGCCCGACTATATCGTCTCCAACCGCTTCATCGGCCGCGAGGCGCAGCTTCAAGATCTGAGCGACTGGGCCAAGCCGGCCGTGCCGCATCCCGTGCTGCTGTTCGACGCCATCGGCGGCAACGGTAAGAGCATGCTGACCTGGGAGTGGACGACCCGGTACGCGGCCAAGGCGCCCTGGGCTGGGCGCTTCTGGTACTCGTTCTACGAGAAGGGCGCGATCATGGCGGATTTCTGCCAGCGCGCGCTCGCTTATATCACCGGACAGCCGCTGGAGTCGCTGCGCCGCCGCAAGACCCGCGAGTTGACGAAGGAGTTGCTGGCGGAGCTGCATGCCAGGCCTTGGCTGATCGTCCTCGACGGACTGGAGCGTGTTCTGGTCGCCTATCACCGCTTCGACGCGTCGGAAGTCCCGGACGAGGAGGCACCGACCGACAAGATCATCAACCGCGATCCCTGTGCCGCGATCCGCGACGAAGACGACGATCTGCTGCGGATGTTGGCGGCCGCGGCGCCGTCCAAGATATTGATCACCTCGCGTCTTGTGCCGCGCGTCTTTCTGAACGCCGCAGGCTCGACCATTCTCGGCGTTCGCCGGATATCGCTTCCCGGCCTGCGTCCGCCGGATGCCGAAGCGTTGCTGCGTTCCTACGGCATCTCAGGACGCGCGGAAGAGATCCAGAATTATCTGTCGATCAACTGCGATTGCCACCCGCTAGTGACCGGCGTCCTGGCCGGCCTGATCAACGACTATCTCCCCGACAAGGGCAACTTCGACGCATGGGTCGCAGACCCATCCGGCGGTGGCCTTCTCAACCTCGCCGATCTGGATCTCGTCCAGCGCCGCAACCACATTCTCCTCGCCGCCATCGCGGCGCTGGCGCCCAAAAGCGCGGAGCTGCTTGGTACGATCGCGCTAATCCCTGAAGCCATCGATTATCCAACGCTCGCCGCGCTCAATCCCCATCTGCCAGAGGAGTTGGAAGAGGTCGAAAAGCCGGAACCGCCGGAGGAACACTGGCGCTGGGAAGAACTGTCGGATGACGACAAAGATCTGATGCGCAATGACTATGATTGGGAGCTTGCCCGATGGACGGCATATGAGCAGGCGGTCAATGCCCGGCTTCAGTCCGAAGCTTATCGCGCCGCGCCCGCCTTGCTGACAAGAACCGTGAGCGATCTTCAGCGACGTGGGCTACTGCAATATGACGGCGCAAGCCGGCGTTACGATCTGCACCCGGTGGTCCGGGCCGTCGCCGCGGGTGAACTGCAAGCCAAGCAAAGGGAAAAGTACGGTCTGCGTGTGGTGGATCATTTCTCGCGTCAGTCACACAATCCTTATGAATCTGCCGAAACCCGCGACGATGTTCGGCACGGTCTGACCGTGGTGCGCACGCTCACAAAAATCGGCCGCCTTGAGCAGGCGAGTGATGCATATTCCAGCGGCCTGGCGACTGCGTTGCTGTTCAATCTTGAGGACTACCACGAGATATTGTCTTTGTTGCGCCCCCTTTTTCCGCTGGGGTGGGATTTCTTGCCTGAAGCCCAGGACGATGACCGTGCCTACTTGGCGAACGATATAGGTATCGCGCTTTATTGTCTGGGCCTTGCTGAGGATGCACTAAAGGTTCTTGGAGCCTCTCTGTCGCACCATTTGAAAAGAAAGAAGTGGAATCAAGTTTGTGGCAATTTGCGCAATTTCTACAATGTTCTTATTCGCCAAAACCAGATAGCACGGGGCGAACGCATCGCGTCTCTTACGCTGAGACTCGCGCTTGCGGCAAAATTGGAGAAGTCCTCCATTTTTCTCTCTCGGCAAAAGTGTTTCTATCACTATTCGCTGACGGGCCGCTGGAAGGAAGCCGAAGATTGTTGGCCGCTTCTCGATACCATGGGCCGTGCGTGGCCACGTCATGCCTATCGCTCCGGCGACGCAGAACTTGATTTTGTTCGATACAATTTTTGGCGCGGATCGTTGACCCAAGCGCATCTGGAGAACGCCGATCGCCTGATGCGAGCGGACAGAAATCGTTTTGGGATACGTCTCCTCGATGTGGTGCGCGGAACGTGGCTCATGGAGAAGAGTGATTGGATTGGTGCGGAACAGGTCTTCAACGAGGCGGTGCGGCTGGCTCGGGAAAAGAATATCTTGGACGCCGAAGCCGAGACCGGGCTCGTGCTCGCCAAGCTCCATCTCGGCCATCTTGCCGATCCTGCCCGCGAAGCGGAGCGGCTACGGCAAGGTGACTGCTACCGATCCTATCTCCTCGCCAAATTGCATCTTGCGATCGGCGAGCAAAAGCTCGCAGCAGACTATGCGCTTAAGGACTATGAACGGGCATGGGCCGATGGCGAACCCCATGTTCGGCGCTACGAACTCACGCGAGATGCCGCTTTGCTTGAAGAACTCGGCGTTCCGATCCCTGATCTCCCACCTTTCGACTTGGCAAAGATCACACCCTTCCCCTGGGAGGCCGAGGTAGAAGCCGCCATCGAGCAATTGCGCGCCGAAAACGCCGAGTCCGCCAAGGAATGACGCCCCCGTCATCCCTCCGCGCGCCTGCGAATATTGCGGATTTACAATGAACCCGGCATTTCCCTTGTAACGCGATCCGATCGGGCGCAGCCTTCGCGGCATAGCGGGGGCTGACCCATCGGGCTTCGTGCCCCGCCGCAAAAGCCGACCGGAATTTTCCGGCTAAGAGATTGGTGGCGCGGTCGCGACGTCCCCTGAGCGGTTTGCAACACCGCAACGGAGGAGAGCGCAATGCTAGTCAAACATGTCTTAAGCGAAAAAGGCCGCGAGGTCGTCGGCATCGCGGCCGACGCGACGCTGTCGGAGGCGGCGCGGCTGCTCGCGCGCAAGCGGATCGGCGCCATCGTGGTGCGCGATGCCGCCGGCGGTCTCGCCGGCATCCTGTCGGAGCGCGACGTGGTGCGCGCCGTCGCGGAGGAGAGCGTCGCCGCGCTCGCCCGTCCGGTCAGCGCCTATATGACGCGCGCGGTCGCGACCTGCTGCGAGATCGACACGGTCACTGATTTGATGGAGATGATGACGATCGGCCGTTTCCGTCACGTGCCGGTGCTCGAGGACGGCCGCGTCACCGGCATCGTCTCGATCGGTGACGTCGTCAAGACGCGCATCGCCGAGACGGTGCAGGAAGCGGCATCCCTGCGCGAATACATCACGGCGGCTTAGGCCGGCGCCTTGCGATAGCGCGCCGGCGTCGCGCCCATCTGGGCGCGGAACGCCGCGATGAACGCGCTGGTGCTGGCATAGCCGGCATCGGCGCCCGCCGCCGTGACGCTCGCGCCCAGGTCCAGCGCGGTGATCGCATGGATCAGTCTCAGGCGCTGGCGCCACTCTACGAAGCGCATGCCGGTCTCGCCGTGGAAGCCGCGCTGCACCGTGCGCGCGCTGAGGCCCGCGGCGCGCGCCAGCGCGGGCAGGGTGCGCGCATCCGCCGGCGCGGCGCACAAGCGTTCCGCCAGCGCGCGCAGCCGCGCCGCGCGCGGCATCGGCAGATGCAGCACCAGCCGCGCCGCCGCGCTGAGCCGGTCGAGGAACACGCCCGCCAGACGCTCATCGGCATCGACGCCGCCGCGCAGCATGCCGCGCTCCACGATGTGCAGGATCAGTTCGCGCAGCAATGCGTCGATCTCCAGCGCCGTGCAGGCACCTGGCAGGGCACCCGCCCGTGCCGGCGGCACATAGATCGTGCGCATCGCCACCGTGCCGCGCATCGCGATGCCATGCACCACATCCGGCGGCGCCCACAGCGCCCGCCCCGGCGGCACCAGCCACAGCGCGTCCGCCGCCTCGACCCGCATCGTGCCCGTGCTGGCGAAGATCAGCTGGCCCCAGGCATGGCTGTGCGGCTCGAGCACATGTCCGTCGCCATAGGTCAGGCCGATGCTGCGCAGCGCATAGTTCATCGCCGCACTGTCGCATTCGCGACAATATTTGTCACGATAGCTATATTACGCCGTCCCCCGGCCCGCCTAAGCTCTCGCCGTCAGCTCGGAGGCCGCCATGCCCAACCACGTCCGCTTCTTCTCCATCATGGTCGACGACGACGTCCGCGCCCGCAAATTCTACGAAGCCGTGTTCGGCTGGACGTTCGAGGATTGGGGGCCGCCGGGCTTCTACCTGATCCGCGGCGCCGGCCTCGAGGGCTCGCTGCACAAGCGGCAGGAGCCGCTCACCGGCACCGGCTTGCGCGCCTTCGAGGTCACGGTGGGGGTCGACGATGTCGACGACATCGCGCGCCGCGTCGCCGCCGCCGGCGGCACCATCACGATGCCGAAAATGCGCATCGAGACCGTCGGCGATCTTATCTATTTCGAGGACACCGAGCGCAACCGCGTCGGCGCCATGAAATATCTGGAGTCCTACGGCACGTGAGCCTGCTGGACGATCGCAGGCTCGAAGCGCTGCTCTTCGCGCTGCATGCGCAGAGCGAGGGCCAGACCGGCGCGATGCGCGCTTACTTCGCCCGCCGCGCCGCCGAGGGCACGCTCGACTGGAACCGCTTCGACGACGAGACTGACCGCTTCTTCGCCGACAAGCTCGTCGCGCTGGAGCACGACAAGGCGCAGTTCTGCTACGCGCAGTGCCGCGCCTTGCGCGCCACGCGCGTGGTCGAGGCCGGCACGTCGTTCGGTGTCTCCACGCTCTATCTCGCGGCGGCAGTGCGCGACAACGGCGATGGGCTGGTGATCGCCACCGAATACGAACCCGAAAAAGCCAAAGCCGCGCGCGCTAATTTCGCCGCCGCCGGTCTCGAGCGCTTCATCGATTTGCGCGAAGGCGATCTGTGCGAGACGCTGAAGGACCTTCAAGGCCCGATCGATTTCATGCTGTGCGATATCTGGACGGAAATGGCGGCGCCGGCGCTGCGCCTCGTCGCGCCGCATATGCGTCCCGGCGCGGTCGTCATCGCCGACAACACCACGACCTATCGCCGCTCTTACGAAGATTACTTCGCCGCGCTCGCCGAGCTGGGGTTCCGCACCCTGACGCTGCCATTCGACGGCGGCCTCGAGATGAGCGTGCTTGGTTAGTCGCGGCTTGCCACGCCGTAGCGCAGCGAAGGCGGGAACGCACAGCGCGCACGCGGCGTTGCTCTCTCAAGATAACAACGGGAGATATCGCCATGAAAGCCCTTCTTGCCGGCGCCGCCTTGGCGCTCGCTTTGTCCGCAACCGCCTATGCCCAATCGGCGATGCCGACCCAGACGCCGGTTCCCTCGACCATGCCGGCGCAGACACCGGTGCCGTCCACGATGCCGAATTCCAACCAGACGCCCGAAGCCCCTGCCAACGGCACGATGCCCAACGCGAACGGAACGGCCACATCGGGCGGCGCCATCCGCCCGAATGGCACGACGACCAATACGCCGGGCTCGAACCTCCCGCCGCCCTGCACGGTCGGCGCTTCAACGAGCTGCACGCCGGCCTGCCCGCCGGGCACGACATCGACTCCCGGCAGCAATTGCCCCTCGCCGCAATAATCGTCACTGCAACAGCGGCTTGGCGAACGCCACGAACCCGGCCGCGAAGCGGTCGGGATCTTCCAGGAACGCTGCGTGTCCGCCGCGGAACATCGCGACACGCGCGTCGGCAAACCGCGCCGCGGCCGCCTTCGTGCCGGACCACGGAATGATGGAATCGTCTTTCGCCCAGGCGAGCCACACCGGACATCCGATCCTCGGCACGAGGGCGCGCGCGTCGGCCTCGGGCCGCGCGAAACTCTCCCACGCCTGGCGTAAGGGTCGCGCGATCTCATAGGCCGAGGCCACGATCCGCACCCGCTGCGCCCGCGCCGGTTTCTCGCGCAGCACACGGCTGTAATAGAGCCGGAAGGCGCGCCCGAACCACCGCTTGCCGGTCTCGCCGGCGCGGAAGAACGCTGCGAAGCGCCCGATCAGGAACCGCGTCAGCGCCGACGGCGCCGCCAATCCGCCGGCATTGCACACAACCAGAGCCCGCACCCGCGCCGGATGGTCCGCCGCGAAGCGCAACGCCGCCGCGCCGCCGATGGAATTGCCCAGCAGGATCGCGCTTTCGAGGCCCAACGCATCCATCGCCGGCCCGATCAGCGCCGCATAATGCGCCGCGTCGGGCGCCACGCCGTCATGGGGCGAGCGCCCTTGCGCCGGCCAATCCAGGGCAATGACTTCGAAATCCTTGCCGATCCGCGACGCCAGCGCCTCGAAATCGCGCGCGCCATGGCCGATGGCGTGCAGGCACAGCACCGGCGCCCCCGTGCCGCGCCGCATCGCGGCCAGAAGCGTGCCACCGGCATCGATCCAGGTCACCGGCTCGGGCGCCCCCACCGCTGCGCGCAACGCCGTCGCGCCTGGCTGCATGGTCATGCCATCGCCCCCGCCGCCACGAACGCGAGCGCGCCAGCCAGCGCCAGATCCTTGGCGAACGCCGTGCGCTCGGCGCGCTGCGCGAAATCGCGGTGAAAGACGAGCGCGGTCGCGACGCAGAACAGGCTGAGCGCCCCTGCCGCCACCGGCGTACTCCACCCGATCAGCAACGCGGCGCCCGCGCCGATCTCGAACAGCGCCACCGCCGGCAGCAGCACGCCCGGCACATGCTCCTGCGCCATATGCGCCAGCACCGGCCTGGGCCCGGCCAGCTTGGTGATCCCGGCGAGCACGAACAGCAACGCAAGCACCCCGCGTCCGGCCAGTGCGACGGCGTGAGGGGTAAAGAGAGGGGGCATGGCGCGGCTCCTGTCTGGAAAGTGATACGAATATCACAAAAGCCGGACGATGGGCAATCGCCGCAAATCGCGCTATTCCACAGAGCGATATCAGCGTGATGGATCAATCACATGGCCGCCGACACCCGTGCCCGCCTGCTCGCCGCGGCGCAGAAGGAATTCAACACAAACGGCTATTTCGGCACCGACACCAACCGCATCGCACGCCGTGCCGGCTTCGCGCCGCAGACCTTCTACCGCCACTTCGCCGACAAGATCGCGATCTTCCTCGCCGTCTATGAGGGCTGGTGGCAGGACGAATCCGCCGCCCTGAGCGAGGTCCTCGCCGCGCCCGCGCTGCGCGATCACGCCAGACAGGCGGCGCGCGTCGTGCTCGACTTCCACACGCGCTGGCGCGTCTTCCGCCGCTCGCTGCGCCATCTCGCCATCGAGGAGCCGCGCGTCCGCGCCGCCCGCGCCGCGGCGCGCCTCGCCCAGATCGAACGCCATGCCGCCCGCGACCCGCGCGGCACCGCGCAGCTGGCCGCCGCGCTGCTCAAGGCCGAGCGGCTGTGCGACGCGCACGCCGATGGCGAGCTCGCCGATTTGGGTCTCGGCAAGGCCGCCGCGCTCGGCCTCGTCGTCGACGCGATGGCCGAGTTGACCCGCCGGCCATAATGAGCCGTCAGGCGAAGCCCTTCATGCGCTGAGGTTCCGCCGGAACGTCTGCTGTGCCCATTCGTTTCTTCCGCGGAAATTCAAAGGAAATACGCCATGAAAATGCGCGCTCTCACGCTCGGCACGGCGGCGCTCGCCGGAACGCTTCTTCTCTCGGGCGCCGCTTTCGCGGAACCGAACGATTACTACAACACCAATCCCACGCCGCAGGAACGTCAGCAGACCGACCAGCTGAACGGCGCCGCCGCCGACCAGGCGCGGGGCGACGCGGACAGAAATGCCGCAAACCAGAGCAATTACGATGCGGCGCGCGCCGATTACGACCGCAACCGTGCCGACTATGATCGCAATCGCGCCGGTTACGACGCGCAGCGCGCCGCGTATGAACGCGACCGCGCCCGCTACGACCGTGACCATGGCGGCTATGCCCATCGCTGGGATGCGTTTTACGGCCATGACCGGTTCCACGACGTCTTCGGCATGCCGAGCCGCGACCTCGTCGGCCTGACCGTTACCACGCGCGGCGGCAATCGCATCGGTCGCGTCCGCGACGTCAGCACCGACGGCAGCGGCCGCGTCACCCGCATCTCGGTGAGCGTCGGCGGTGGCAACCGCGCCTGGCTCGACGCCGACGACCTGCGCTTCGATCCGGAAAGCCGCGCCTTGATGACCGATCTCACGCGCGACCAGGTCAACGACATGGCGCATATGCGCTATCCGCGCTTCTGAGTCTGTTGCGCGAACAGCACGAAAGGGGCCGGTTTCGCCGCCGGCCCCTTATTTTGTTGGGTTCCACGGATCGGCGAAAGGAACGCTTTGCCCTCAGCGCTCGTTGTCTCAAACGGAAACCTGGCGGCGCGTAGTTCCATGATCTCGAAATTCGCAGTGGCGGCGGTGGCCGCGATATTCGCCGGCGGTGCCTCCGCCGGCCTCTCGATCGACAATACGCCCGCCGCACCGGCGCAGGTCTCGGCCTCGGGCGCCGTCACGCCGATCGACCGCATCGCGAATCCGGAAAGCTCGTTCCGCAACGTCGCCGTCCAGTTCAATTCCGGCAAGACCTTCGCCCATGTCGTGGGCGTGACCACCGACGGCGCCGGCCGCGCCGTGCGCATCCGCGTCGCGCTCAACGACATGCCGTCGCAGCAGCTCTGGCTCGACCAGAACGACCTCGTCTACAGCCGCAGCCACGACGTCATCGTCGCGCACGACGTCCACGCCCCCGCCATGGCCGTCGCCGACGCGCAGTAAGACGCGCCGGAACTTAGAGCCCGACGGCCTCCCGCAACGCCTGTGTCCACGGCACCCAGCGCGGGTCCGGCCCGGTCATGCCGTCCCACAGCATGTTGTTGCAGACATAGCCGACCGCGACGCCGCCCGCCGGATGGGCATAACCGGTGCGCCCGCCCGCGCCATCATGCCCGAACGAGCCCTCGCCGAGCAGCGGCGCGGCGGTGCGCGTGAGCTGATAACCCAGGCCATAGCGATGCGGCGACGGCGCCGGCAGCTTGGCGAAATCGCCCGGCGCCACCAGCCCTTCGGTCTGCAGCTGCACCGCGCGCGCCACGGTTTCGGCTTTCAAAAGCCGCACGCCGTCCACCGCGCCGATGGTCGCGGCATACATCTTCGCAAGGGAGGCGGCGTCGCCGATCATGTTGCCCGCCGGAATCTCCGCCGCATGCGCCTCGCGCGAATTGATGAATTCGAGCGCCGCGCCGGTGTCGACGAAGCCCTTCAGCATCGCCCGCGCATTGCGCGTCGTGGTGTCGATCCCGAACCCCGTGAGCAGCGCGGTCGCCTGCTCGGCGGTCAGGCCGGGCCGCTCGAGGTAATGCGGCGCCACGCGGGGCTCTTCGCGCTCCGGCAGCCCGATCCACAGATCGAGGTCCAGCGGCTTCGCGATCTCCTGCGCGAAGAACGTCCCCGGCGTCTTGCCGGTGATGCGCCGGATGACCTCGCCGACGATGTAGCCATAGGTCAGCGCGTGATACGACATCGCCGATCCCGGCTCCCACAGCGGCGCCATCGCCGCCAACGCCTCGGTGCAGCGCGTCCAGTGCGTCAGGTCGCGGATGCCGATAGCGCTGTCGGGATCGAAACTGTTCAGCCCGGCACGGTGCGCCATGGCGTCGGCGACGGTGATCTTCGCCTTGCCGTTCTGCGCGAACTCCGGCCAATAGGTCGCGATCGGCGCCGCGAAATCGAGCTGCCCGCGCTCGGCCAGCATGTGCGCCATCGTCGCCGTGGCGCCCTTGCTCACCGAAAAGCATACCGTGATGGTGTCGTCCGTGTACGGCCGGTCCTTGACCTTGTCGCGCCCGGCCCACAGGTCGACGACCTTCTTGCCGTGACGATAGACGCACAGCTGCGCCCCGCCATCGTCGTCCTTCTGGCCTTGCGCGAAGGCGTCGCGCAGTTTCTCGAAGCCCGCCGCCGTCGTTCCGTGCACGTCCATCACGCCGTCTCCATTCCGATTGCCGTCCTGAGCGCCGCCGTCCATCCGAGCCATCGCGGATCCGGCTTCATCGAATCCCATAGCATGTTGGTGCAGGTGTACCCCACCGCGACGCCCTGTTCCGGATGCGCGAAGGCGAGCCGCCCGCCGGCGCCCGGATGCCCGAACGAGCCCGGCCCGAGCATCGGCACCACGGGCGAGGGCAGCGCATAACCCAGCGCCGGCCGCGCCGCGACCGCCGTCGGCAATTTGGCGAAATCGCCCGGCGGCATCAGCGGCGCGCCCGCCGTCCGCGCCCGCTCCATCGCCGCGTCGCTCAGGAGCCGCACGCCATCGACCTTGCCGATGATCGCGGTGTAGAATTTCGCCAGCGCCCGCGCATTGCCGATCGCGCCGCCGGCGCCGATCTCCGCGGCATGCGCCGCCCGCGTGTTGAGCACGTCGAAATCGGGAAACGTCCTCAGCGCCTGCGCCGCCATCGCGCGCCCCAGCCGATTGTCGAAATCGACGCCCAGCTCCTTCTGCCGCGCGATCAGCTTCTCCATGTCCCATGGTGCGCCCGGCAGGAAATGCTGCGCCACGCGGTGCTCCTGCGCCTCCGGCAGCCCGAACCACAGATCGATCCCGAGCGGCTTGCTCACCTCGTCCTGCAGGAATTCGCCCAGCCGCTTGCCGGTGACGCGCCGGATCGTCTCGCCGATCAGGAAGCCATAGGTCAGCGCGTGATAGGAATACGCCGTCCCCGGCTCCCACAAGGGCGCCATCCGCTCGAGCAGGCGCACGCACTTGTCCCAATCGCTCATGTCCTCGACGACGAAATCGCTCTCGCCCTCGAAGTTCACCAGCCCCGACGAATGCGTCAGCAGGTGCCGGATCAGCACGCCGCCCTTTCCGTTCTGCGCGAATTCCGGCCAATAGCGCGCCACCGGCGCATCCAGTTCGATCGCGCCGCGATCCACCAGGATATGCGCCAGCGTCGCCGTGATGCCCTTGCTCGCCGACATCAGGATGGTGAGCATATCCTCCGTAAACGGACGATCCCCGACCTTGTCCCGCCCCGCCCACAGATCCACGACCGGCCTGCCATGCCGCCACACGCAGAGCTGCGCCCCGCCCGGATCGGACGCCTGCGCGGCCGCGAACGCATCGCGCACGCCCTCGAAACCGTTTTCGACCGTGCCGTGTACGCCTGTCATCCGCTGCCTCGCGCAAACTCACCGCCGCTTCGCGATCCGCGGCGGGAGAGCGCAATCTGCGGGTTCGCCGGACCCCGGCGCAAGAGCGGATCTAGGCCGGAATGTCCGTGATCACGCCCGGGCATATCCGGCAGGCACTGGCGCTGTCCTGGCGGTACCAGCGGCAGGCGCCGCGGATGACGCAAGGCTGCAGCGGCGCCTCGGCGTCGCCGGTTCCCAGAAACGGCACCACGCCGTCGAGCACGCCGCAGCGTCCCGCGTTCCACTGCACGCAGCGGCCTTCGACACAGCTGCCGGCGAAGCGGAAACGCTCTTCCGGCGGGCCGTCCTTGGCTGCCTCGTCGATGAAGTCCTGGTCGATCTCAAGCGCCGTCTTGAGATAGGCGACGCGGCCGTCCACCCCGATCACGCCGATCAGCGTCGCGCCGGGCTCGGCGCGCGCGCTCGGACAGGCGATCGCCCCCTTTTCAGCAATAGGAGGGCCGGCCGCTTTCTTCCGCATACGGATCAGTGTTCGCGCGGACCCGGGCCCATCATCCCGTCGCCGCCCAGGGCGACCGGCATCAGCATGATGCCGCGGGTGCCTGGTCCCAGCGGCAGGTTCTTGAACTTGGTGCGCGGCATGGCGCGCGCCACCGCCATCAGGCAGGCGCGGCGGATGTCGTTCTCCAGATTGTCCGCGATCTGGCGCGGCAGCTCCACGCCGCCCAGATCGACCACGACGCGCGTGCCGCGCCCTTGCGCCTGCGCCTTGACGGAGACGAGCGGCAAGGCCGCGCCGGCGGCGATCGCCGTGGCGAGCAGCGCGCGGCGGTTGGGTGTCGCCTCGTTGGCAGACGGATCTTTCTTTTTCGGCATTGGGAAAACTCCCTTTCGCGGTGTGAGCAATCCAGGTTGCGACAAATCAGGCACGCCGAACGCTATGAAATCCGAGGCGCTGGGAACCCTTTCTAGCACGCGCGCGCATCGGCGTCGCCGGCGTGGTAAATTTCGACATAAAGTTACGTTAAGGCCTCCTACATCTACATGATGTGTTTGTGACGCTCCGCGGCCGCGCGCGCACCCGATCCGTCCACACCCCATCCACAGGCGTCCGAAAAAAAGCTGCTTTTTCCGTGATTTTACCGTTTGACATGCCCGACAGGCCCGGCCTATACACCGCGCCCACGCCGAACGCGGGTGACGAACTCGCGAACGGCGTAACACTGACGGATGGATACAAGTCCGCGTACCGTCAGGGCTCTTTGACATTGTGATATAGGAAGGGAGACGTGGGCGGCGGCTAGGTCAGCCACGCTTCGGGTGCTTGCACCTGAGGCTAACTAATCGAGCAGCGACGTAATGATTGCTCGCGTTTCTCAGCAAGACAGAAAACATGATTGGTTGGGTCGGATCTTGACGGGTCCGGTTCGACCAAACCCTTGTCAAATGTCATGCGAACAAACGCGTTAAGAGCAATCAGCGCGTCGTCTGTTCAGGATCATAACTTGAGAGTTTGATCCTGGCTCAGAACGAACGCTGGCGGCAGGCCTCAAACATGCAAGTCTAGGGGGTGTAGCAATACATCACCGGCGGACGGGTGCGTAACACGTGGGAATATACCTTT